>Ga0070741_10000007_pt1 | contig 715104 bp, 591 predicted proteins | sample Coa_R1_4_FD_66440 | JGI IMG/M metagenome (GOLD analysis project Ga0070741, IMG submission 66440) | Surface soil microbial communities from Centralia Pennsylvania, which are recovering from an underground coalmine fire - Coalmine... | ecosystem: Environmental > Terrestrial > Soil >...
CGGATAAAAGGTACGCCGGGGATAACAGGCTGATCCTGCCCAAGAGTTCACATCGACGGCAGGGTTTGGCACCTCGATGTCGGCTCATCGCATCCTGGGGCTGAAGAAGGTCCCAAGGGTCCGGCTGTTCGCCGGTTAAAGCGGTACGTGAGCTGGGTTTAGAACGTCGTGAGACAGTTCGGTCCCTATCTAGTGTGGGCGCAGCAGGATTGAGGGAATCTGTCCTTAGTACGAGAGGACCGGGATGGATCCACCTCTAGTGTACGAGTTATGGCGCCAGCCGTAACGCTCGGTAGCTAAGTGGAGCATGGATAAACGCTGAATGCATCTAAGCGTGAAGCCAGACCCGAGATTAATCCTGACAGTGAGACTCGTGGTAGACCACCACGTTAATAGGCTGGAGATGTACGTGCAGTAATGTGCTCAGTTGACCAGTACTAATCAGTCCCTTGGCTTGACCGTAAAATTTATTAGCCAGCAACGCAAATCAGTTTTGAGTCTGCAGTTTTCAGTTCTGAGATTTGGAATCTGGAATCTGTACTTGGACTCCGACTGAAGCGCCGCGAAGCTTTTAGACTTTGCACAGGGCTTGCCTTGTTTGCTATTCGATTTCTGAGCTCCCGGATGTCCAAATCCGGGAGCTCAAACAAGTTCCGTAGCGCGGACTTTGGGTCGGCTCGGCTGTGCGATTAGTCTCGCACGCTGAACGCCGGGTCTCCGCTACCGAAAGAGTTCTTTCTCAACCTGCAACTTCAGACGTCACGCGGTCTTTGAGTTCGGACCATCTGATCTCAGATCTCTGACTTCTGATTTCTGCAGTTAAGTTTTCCGGTGGTTGTGTCGAGAGGGCCACACCCGTTCCCATCCCGAACACGGAAGTTAAGCCTCTTGGAGCCGATGGTACTGCGCGGGCAACTGTGTGGGAGAGTAGGAAGCCGCCGGGATTATTAAGGAAAGCCCGCTCAGGGTAAACTTGAGCGGGCTTTTTCATTTCGCATGAACTTCAACACCTACTTCCGCCTCACTTCGTACGCGACCATTGCCGCCGCGGCCTTGGCGCTATTCGTTTCCGGCGGAATAGGTGTCTGGCCTGCGCTCATATTTACGCTCGTGATGATCGCGGCCTGGACTCTGGAAGGATCGCGATGGCAATTGACCGAGCGGGTAGCACTGGTTGTTATCCTGGTGTCGCTGCCGATCTTCTATTTTGATTGGCGCGTGCTCACGCCATTCCTGTTAAATCAAGTCACGGAGCGCGGCGAACTAGTACCATCTGGCGCAACTCGCGATAGCGTCGAAGTGATCGTCCTCGCTCATTTGATTCTCTTTCTCTCGGCAGTGAAACTGCTGCAACGCAAAGCAGATCGCGACTGGTTTTTTCTTTACCTGATTTCATTCTTCACCGTGCTGCTGGCCGCGGGTCTCACCGCAAGTCCGTTATTCCTCGCGACCCTCATTGTTTATTTGCTCTGTGCGCTCTCGACCGTGGTGGCATTTGAAATTCAGAAGTCGCGCAAGAAAGTGACTCCGACGCAAACGCGGCTGCTGGTTCCACCCGATAACGCGCTATTCAGAAAGCTGCCGATGCGGCTGTGGAAGCGAAAGTATCTCGAGACTCGCAGGCTGCCGCTGGTGTCACTGGGTTTGCTAATTCTGATCGTTGTCCTCGCGCTGCCGTTCTTTCTGATCGCGCCGCGCACCGCGTCGAGCGCGCTCAAGCGAGGTGGGAATGGTGTCTCGGGCTTCATCGGATTTTCCGACACGGTCACGCTCGGGCAGATCGGGCAGCTCAAGGGCAACGACGAAATCTTCATGCACGTGCGCATCGACAATCTCGGCGCGATGCCCCCGAGCGGTCTGCGTTGGCGCGGTGTCGCGCTCGATGAATTCACCGGCAAGGTTTGGAAGAAATCGCGCCTGGCTCAGCGATTCGACAGCAAGTTGAGCGAGACCGGATTCTTCAAACTTGGGACAACCGAAGAGCGAAGTTCGGTTACTGAGCAAACTTTTATTCTGGAGCCGGTCGATACGCCGGTATTGTTTGGAGCGCCGCGCGTGCTTGCGGTGCAAGCCAAGCTGCCCTTCGTGCGCGTCGATGCAGAAGGCGCAATGCAAACGCGATCTCACGATCAGGAACGCCTTGTCTATAAAATCTTTTCCGATACGACCGAGCCGAGCGCGGCGACGCTCCGCACAGACCGTTTGCAATACCTGGCCGAATCAGCGCGCTATCTGGATTTGCCTCCGAACCTCGACCCGCGCATCGGAACTCTGACGCGTGATGTGATTCAAAAGAGCGGCGCCAGAACCTGGTATGACGCGGCGCGCGCAGTCGAATCTCACCTGCGCGCCAACTACGGCTACACGCTTGAGCTGAAAGCAGGTGGCTCCGATCCGCTCTCAGATTTTCTCTTCAACGTTAAGCAAGGCCACTGCGAATATTTTGCGACCGCGATGGCCGTCATGCTGCGCACGCAAGGAATTGCGACGCGCATCGTCAATGGATTTCTTCCGGGTGAATACAACGAAGCTGCCGGCGCGTTCACCGTGCGACAGAGCGACGCGCATTCGTGGGTCGAAGTCTATTTTCCGCAAACGAATTCCTGGGTGACGTTCGATCCGACACCGCCTGCGGGACGAACGACACACGAACGCACGGGCCTGGCGGGATTGCTGAGCAAGTATTCGGAAGCTCTCGAACTAGTCTGGTTTCAATACGTCGTCGGTTACGACAAACAGGAGCAACACTCGCTCGTCAGTTCGGTCCGCAATCGCTTATCGGATTTTCAGCGACGATCAGTGAATGGATTGGATCGAGCGCGAGTCGCGTTTCCGACGTACGCCAAGCCAATGGTGATCGTGACGATAGCGATCGGCGGCGTGCTGCTCGCGATTCTTCTGGGCCGGCGTGTTCGGCGTTTTGGCTGGCGACGCGGGTTGAAGGTCTGGCAAAAGGTAGATGACGCCGAAACAACGCGAGTCGAATTCTACGAGCGATTACTAAGAGCCTTGGAGAAGCTGGGAATCAAGCGCGAGTTGTATCAAACGCCTTTGGAGTTTGCTTCCGTAGCCGGCATGGACGAAGCGCAGGCGATTACGAACGCGTACAATCGAGTTCGATTTGGGGAAGAGAACTTGTCGAATTTTGAGCGCTCGCAAATCGAGAGCCTGCTGTCGCAGTTGGAGCGTAATCGAAGAGAAAAGCCCCGCTAGGGCGAAATATTTGTAGCAAAGAGACATCTTTGTGGTTAGGGTAGTTATGCGGAACTATGAATACCCGCGCCTAGCGGTGCTTAGGAGAGAGTAGGCAAGCTCATCCATTTACGAAAACGAATTATTACGCAATGAATAAAGTTGGATTTATCAGTCTGGGCTGCCCGAAAAACCTCGTCGATAGCGAGGTAATGATGGGCCAGCTCAAGCAAAAAGGATTTCAAATCACCGCTAACGCGGAAGACGCAGACACAGTCGTCGTCAACACATGCGGCTTCATTGATTCCGCAAAAAAAGAATCCATCGAAGCGATTCTGGAAGCGGCGCGTTTGAAAACGGAAGGCAAGGCAACGCGTTTGGTAGTTGCCGGTTGCCTCGTGGAACGCTATCGCGATGAATTGAAAGCTGAGATGCCGGAAGTCGACGCGTTCATTGGCACGAGTCAGATCAACGACATCCTTAGCGTCTGTGATCCGCAAACAAACACGCGATCGCTCCCGGTGATCCCGCTCGGCAATCAGAGCGCGACTTATCTTTATGATGAATCGACACCGCGCGTGCTCGCGACGCCATCGCACTACGCTTTCATCAAGATCGCCGAAGGTTGCGATCGGCCGTGCGCGTTCTGCTTCATTCCGCAGATGCGTGGTCACTTTCGCAGTCGCCGCTTTGGATCGATCGTGGCTGAGGCTCATCAACTGGCGGAAGAAGGCGTCAAGGAATTGATTCTCGTAGCGCAGGATTCTTCGCGTTACGGCGAAGACCTTGGCAAACAGGACGCGTTGGCGCATTTGCTGCGCGAGTTGTCGCACACCGAAGGCATCGAGTGGGTGCGCGTGATGTACACGTATCCAACCCATATCAGCGATGAGTTTCTTAATGTGCTGGCCGAAGAACCGAACGCGGTGAAGTATCTCGACATGCCCTTGCAGCATGCTTCGCAAAACGTCTTGAAGCTGATGAAGCGCGGCGGGAATCGTGGCTCGCTTGAGCGGTTGATTGAACGAGTGCGCAAGCGCGTGCCGGGCATTGCGGTGCGCACAACCTTCATCACTGGCTTTCCCGGCGAGACGGAAGAAGACTTCGATGAATTGATGACGTTTGTGAAGAACGTCGAGTTCGATCGGGTCGGCGTGTTCACTTATTCGGACGAGGAAGGCACGCCGGCATTTGATCTGCCAAACAAAGTCGATCCGAAAATTGCCAAGCGTCGGCGTGACCAGTTGATGAAAGCGCAATCGACAATCGCGAAGAAAAAGCATCAGGCAATAATCGGACAGACCGTTCTCGTGATGTTCGAAGGAGAGGCGAACGAAAGCGACTTGCTTTGGCAGGGCCGCATGGAGACGCAGGCGCCGGACATCGATGGCTGTGTTTTGATCAATGATGCGCCGGAAGGCTTCGTGCCGGAGCCCGGACAATTGGTCGACGTGTTGATTGAGGAAGCGCACGAGTACGATCTAGTTGGACGGATCGTAGCAGTAGCATAGACTTCAGTCTGTGGTTACGGCTCGCATATTGTTCGTGGTGAATCGCAGACTAAAGTCTACGCTACAATGCCTATCAAACAATCCAGCGATGAACTGAATCCGTCGGTTGCAGTCTCTGCCGAGGAAATTCCGCGCGAGAAGCGAAGTCGAACCGCCGGTGATTATCTCGCGCTGGCGCTTGCAACGTGTGGCGTCGGATATTTTCCGATTGCTCCGGGAACAATGGGATCGCTTGTCGGTGTGGGTCTCTATCTGACAATCTGGGCTGGGTTGGATCAATTGCTCAGTTCAAACGCGCTGGCCAAGCGTCTAACCACTCTGTATGTGTTCACACCGCTGATGGCTCTTATGCTGCTCGTCATCTTCGCGGTGACGCTGATTGGAATTTGGGCGGCAACTCGATCAGAACGAGTGCAACAGAAGAAAGATCCCTCCATCGTAGTAATCGACGAAGTTGCCGGTCAGATGATTGCCCTTCTGTCCGGGCCATTCTGGATTCAAACGTGGTGGAGCATTATTTCGGCATTCATTCTGTTTCGACTGTTTGATATCTGGAAGCCTTATCCGATCCGACGCCTGGAAGCGTTGGAATCTGGTCTCGGAATCATGGCTGATGACGTGGTTGCCGGAATCTATGCGCTGATCGTGAACTCGCTTTTGATTTCCGGGTACTTGCTATTCGTTGGGGCGCGTCCGTGATGGGACGCGACACTATCTCTCACTAGCGGGCTACGATCCCGTTTCTATTTTTTCTTGTCGCCCCTGCCGATCCAGCCTGCTCGCCAAAACATGAAGAGCATCACGACGGTCACTGTGATCATCACACCCCAGACCGCGAAGTAGCCGTACTGCTTGTGCAGTTCGGGAATGTAATCGAAGTTCATGCCGTAAACCCCAGCAATAAAAGTTAGCGGCAGCATTACGGCGGAAAAAATCGTCAGCACCTTCATGATTTCGTTCATGCGATTGCCGACCACGGACATGTAAGCATCGAGCGCGCCGCTGAGCAGGTCGCGATAGCTTTCGGCCATGTCGGTCACGCGCATGATGTGATCGTAGATGTCGCGATAGAACGGCAACAATTGCGCGGGAATTAACGAGAACTCACCGCGGCTGGTCCGCAGAATTACTTCCCGTTGGCGGCCCGTGATGCGTCGCAGCCGCAACACGCCGCGCTTCAAATCCATGATTTCTTCAGGAATGGCTCTGTTTGGCCGGTTCAGCGTGAAGATGTCATCTTCGAGTTTCGCGATTCGTTCATCAAAATCGTCCAGCACCGGCGAATAGAAGTCAACGATCTGATCCAGGATTTGGTGAAGCAGAAAGGCAGCCCCACGCTGACAGATCACCGGACTGGTGCTCAGAAGCTTTTTCAAGTTGTTAATGCTGCGAAAGTTGTCGTGATGATAAGTGATGACGTAGTTCACTCCGAGAAAAGCGTCCAGCTCGATAGTGTTGAAATGATCGGGACTGGTATCCGCGCGCACGCCGTGAACGATGAAATAGAGGTAGCCGGGGAATTCTTCGACCTTCGGATAGTTACGCGTCTCGCGACAGTCCTCCACGGTCAATGGGTGAAAGTGAAAGAGGTTCAGCAGAAGGTACTCTTCAGCTTCTCCCGGCGATTCCATGTCGATCCAGATGACGGCCTTTTCGTCTTTCAATAGATCGGGAAGCTGTTCGGCGGTGAAACCTGATTCGATCTTTTCCGCGCCTTCGCGATAGACAATAATTTCCATAGTTTTCTGTCGGGCTGAACTTACCAGTTAGCAACGCCAGACTAATACCTTCTCAACCTCAAACTCGACTGATAATCCCGAGACTGTTACCATACGGTACTTTCGCAAGCAAGCCTGATCGACGTTTCCCTTATGCCAATCAAAATTCTGGTGTCCGATGATGTCAGTGAAAGCGGGCTCGAACCACTGCGGTCGCCTTCGTTTCAACTTGAAAAGCGCACCGGCTTAAAGGGCGATGATCTGAGTGCGGCGCTGCGCGATGCCGAAGGTCTGATCGTTCGGAGCGAGACAAAAGTTACCGCCGAACTGATTGACGGAGCAAAAAAGCTGCGCGTGATTGGCCGCGCCGGCGTTGGCGTCGATAACATCGATGTGCCAGCCGCGACCGCGCGTGGCATCGTGGTGATGAATGCGCCGGATGGCAATACGATCACGACCGCGGAACACACGATTGCTTTGCTGGTGGCGCTCGCACGGCGCGTCCCGCAGGCGAACACTAGTTTGAAATCCGGCAAATGGGAACGAAAGAGTTTCATCGGAACGGAACTGCAAGGCAAGACACTCGGCATCATCGGGCTCGGCCGTATTGGTCGGGTCGTTGCGAGTCGCGCTCGCGCGCTGGGCATGAAAATCGTCGCATACGATCCGTTCATCGCGCCGGAACAAACGCGCGATTTGGAAATCGAAACAGCTTCGTTCGATGACGTGTTGGCGCGGGCGGACTTCGTGACTGTGCACACGCCGCTGACGAATGAAACACATGGGCTGATCGACGCCAAGGCGATTGCCGGAATGAAGGACGGAGTGCGCGTGATTAACTGCGCGCGTGGCGGATTGATTGACGAGGCCGCGCTTTACGATGCGATCAAGACGGGGAAAATCGCTGGCGCCGCGCTCGACGTTTTTGAAAAGGAACCGCCGCCGGTGAATCATCCTCTGATATCGCTCGATCAAGTCATCGCCACACCGCATCTCGGCGCGTCAACGACCGAAGCGCAGGAGGGCGTAGCGTTCACCGTCGCCGAACAGATGCGTGACTATCTGTTGAGTGGCGCGTTGCGCGGCGCGGTGAATCTACCCCCGATCGATCAAAAGCAGTTGGCGACGCTGCAACCTTATCTTTCATTGGCGGAAAGCCTGGGCCGCTTTCACGCGCAACTCGCGACCAGCGCGATTCGTGAGGTCCGTTTGGAATTCGCAGGCGAGTTAGTCGATTTGGATGCGGCGCCCGTCACGCGTGCTTTTCTTTCGGGACTGCTGCGCGACATGAGCGCGCGGGTGAATGTCGTGAATTCGTTTCTCATCGCGGAAGAACGCGGCATGTCGGTAACAACTGCCTACGTGCGCGGATCGAACGCGGCATCTGCGATTCGGACTTCGGTCGTCTCAGCGACAGGCGAGCAGGCTGCTTCTGGCTCCGTGTTCACGACTGCCGAAGGCTACCGCGAAGGCCGGATCACGAAGATCAACGGATTCCGCATCGAAGCGATTCCGCGCGGCTTCATGCTGGTGATGCACAATCGCGACGTGCCCGGCGTCATCGGGCGCGTGGGCACGATTCTGGGCGAGCACGGCATCAATATCAGCGCGTTTCATCTCGGCCGGCGCGAGCGGGGCGGGGAAGCGATGGCCGTGATTGAAGTCGATGGGCCACTCGATCAGCAAACGATCGAAGAGATGCGTTCATTCTCGCCGGTCATTTCCGCACAGCAGATCGAACTCTGATTCGCGGCTCGCACTTCACAACTTTTTACAATCTCAAGCTCGAATTTGGCTGATTAGTGGGTTAAACTCCCGCATCTTCCTTGGCTATGCCTGACTTGCACACGGCAAATCAGAACGCGCAGTCTGCACCGCAAGGCGCCGGTCCGCTGGACCCTGGCCCAGCGCAAACCCGCAAGCGAATCGATTCAATCGATTTGTTGCGCGGCATCGTGATGGTCGTCATGATGCTGGACCACACGCGCGACTTCATTCATTCGGGCGCGTTGCTGTTTGATCCACTAGATTTTTCGCAAACCACGGTCTGGGTATTTCTGACGCGATGGATCACGCACTATTGCGCGCCGGTTTTCGTTTTTCTCGCGGGGACCGGAGCCTATCTTCAGTTCACTCGCGGCAAGAGCAAGAGAGAGCTCTCACGATTTCTAATCACCCGTGGACTCTGGCTGGTCATTCTTGAAGTAACCGTCGTGCGATTGCTGGTGACTTTCAGCGTGGATCCGAAGCTGCTCTTCTTCCTCCAGGTGATCTGGGTGATTGGCGCTTCGATGATCGTACTGGCGGCGCTGATTCATCTTCCTTTGAAAGTCGTTGCGGGCTTCGGCCTCGTGATGATCGCCCTTCACAACTTGCTTGATCGCTTTCCCGCGCAACCTTGGCGCGGGCCAGGAACCCCGGTCCCCAGTTGGGGCGCGAAGTTCTGGATGCTGCTGCACCAACAGGCGTTCTTTCCGGCGGGCCCGAACTTTCCCAGCCCCATCGTCGCGGTGCTGTATCCGTTGATCCCGTGGATTGGCGTGATGGCAGTTGGCTACGCATTCGGCGCGCTTTACAAGATGGATCAAGAGCGCCGGCGGAAGTTGTTACTTTCGATTGGCGGCGCGAGCGTCGTGCTGTTCTGTCTGATTCGCGCATGGGACGTTTACGGCGAGCCGCAACACTGGCACAGACAAAAGAACACCGTCTTCACGATTCTCTCGTTCATCAATACGACCAAGTATCCGCCTTCGCTCGACTTTCTCCTGATGACACTGGGCCCGGCGATCGTTGCGCTCGCCTTGTTTGAAATGAGTGGCGGCTCGCAACGCGACGGATCGTGGATTAGAAAGTTCTTTGTCACATTCGGGCGCGTGCCGCTGTTCTTTTATATGCTGCAATGGTTCACCGCGCATACGATCGCGCTGATTCTATACATCTCTTTCAGCAAGCCATGGAAATGGCTGGTGAAGACGCCCGTGGATTGGCAATATCAGCCGGGCATGGGTTTCAATCTCATCGTGGTTTACGCCAGTTGGATCGGTGGCGTCCTGCTGCTTTATCCGCTGTGCAAATGGTTCGCTGGCGTGAAGGCGCGGCGCAAAGATTGGTGGCTGTCGTACTTGTAATTTATTTTGAAGAGGAAAAAGAAATGAGATTTCTAAGTCTGGTAGTCATGTCGGTTGCGATTTTGACGTGCGCCTGTGCGAATCCGGCGGCGAATAAGCCGAAGGCCACGGTCGGCAACGCCGCGCCTGAATCATCGTCGCAGGCTGGACCAGGCGAGAAGCTGCCGATCTCGCCGGCAAATTCCAAAGTAGAATTTGTTGCAGCGAAGGTCACCCGCAGTCACAACGGATCGTTCAAGCAATTCAGCGGCACGATCAATCTCGTGAACAGCGTCGCCGAACAAAGTCAGGTCACGATAGAGATTGATACGAACTCAGTCGTGACAGACGAACCGGACTTAACGAAGCATTTGCAAACGCCGGATTTCTTTGACGTGGCAAAGTTTCCAAAGGCGACATTTACGTCAACGAAAATCGAACCGAACACTTCGGGCGGCGCGACGCATATGATCACCGGCAACTTCGACTTGCACGGAATCAAGAAGGCCATCACCTTTCCCGCGACTATAAAAATTGCGCCGGATAACGTCGCGGTGAACGCCGAATTCTCGATCAATCGAAAGGATTGGGGATTGCTGTATCCGGGCAAGGCTGACGATCTAATTCGCGACGGCGTCGTGATTAAGCTGACCGTTAACGCACCGCGAAAGAAATAGGTGCATAGATCTTAGAACCCGGGCGAAACAATCCAACTAATCAAACCGCAGAGAACGCGGAGTTTTTTCGCAAAGCAACGCAGAGAGCCTTGGTTGGCTTGGTGTTCTGCGCGTGCTCTGCGATATCCTCTGTGTTCCTCTGCGGTTAAATCTTTTCATAGCAACTCAAGATGCTGCACGACGCTGTCAATTACTATCACGAACTGCTGAACGATCCGGACTTAGCGCAGTCGTCTTTGAAGCTTCTCGATGAAGGCCTCGATCGAGCGAAGTTGATTTTCGGCGGCCGTCGCTTGTCGCCTTATCTCCGCCCACACTTCGTCACCGAAGACGATTTCAATCAGGTCGTACGAGTCTGTGAGACAGTTTGGAGCGCGATTGAAAAAGTTAAAGACGCCGCGGTCGAAAACGATTCGTTGCTGGATGAATTGGGCCTAACTCCGATCGAGCGTGACCTGGTGAAGATCGATCCCGGGTATCGCGCGGTCTCGCCGACGGCCCGCCTCGATTCGTTTCTGACCGAAGAAGCGTACAGCTTTGTCGAATTAAACGGCGAGAGCCCCGCGGGAATCGCTTACGGCGATGCAGCTTTCGAAATCTTTCAGCAGTTGCCGGTGATGAAGCGCTTTGCCGAGCGATACAACGTGCGACGGTTTGAAGGCCGGCCGTTGATGCTGAAAGTTCTGCTTGATTGTTACGAAGAGTTTCTCGGTCGCCAACCAGATCACCCGCCGCATATCGCAATCGTAGATTTGAAGGGCATGCCGACGCAAAAAGAGTTCGAGCTGTTCCGCGAATACTTCGAATCCCAAGGGTGTCCTTCGATCATCGCGTCGCCCGACGAACTTGAATTCGCGAACGACCGCCTGCGTGTGAGAGATTTCGAAATCGACATTGTGTATAAGCGGTTGCTGGTAAACGAGTACCTGCCGATTATCAAGGCACAACCAGCTTTGCTCGACGCTTATCGCGCGGGTGCGATCTGCATGGTCAACAGCTTTCGCTCAAAAGTGATTCATAAGAAGGCTTTGTTCGCGGTGCTGACTGATGCGCGGTATGCGTCGTTGTTCACCTTGGACGAGCGCGAAGCTATCAGCGGCCACGTGCCGTGGACGCGGCGCGTGCGTCCCGGGCCGAGCGACTACTATGGTGAGCCGATTGACTTGCTCTCATTCATCGACGAGCGGCGCGATCGTCTGGTCTTAAAGCCGAACGATGACTACGGCGGTCACGGAATCTATATCGGATGGAACATCGATCATCTCGGTTGGGATGAAGCCATTCACAATGCGCTCGCGAATGGTGACTATCTGGTGCAGGAGCGGGTGCCGACTGCGCGCGAAACTTTCCCAGCGCTAACACCGGATGACACGATTCGATTTGTCGAACAACTGGTCGATCTGGATCCTCTGCTCTTCAACGGCAAAGTCGGATCGGCATTCACGCGTTTGTCTTCGAATGAACTGGCCAACGTGACCGCCGGCGGCGGCATGGTGCCGACGTTTGTGATAAGTAAGAAGTAAGTCAATCCGCAGATGAACTCCGTGTCAGTACCGCGAGCGATAGCGAGCGGATCATAATCGTGTTCTTGCCATCTGCGACAGTAGGCCGCACCATGGGAGCGTAGAAGTCACATGAGCCGGCCGTTATCACTCCCGGTACTGACACATCTGCGTAATCTGTGGATTCATTCTTTCAGCGTTGACACTCCCCGCGCGACACGCTACCTTGTAATCCCGTGATTCACACGGGTTCAAATTCCCAACCAAAAGCTGTCGCCGTAATCCCCGCTCGTTACAGTTCGACGCGTCTTCCGGGCAAGCCTTTGCTGGAAATCGCTGGAAAACCGCTAATCGTGTGGGTAGCTGAACGTGCGCGGGCAGCTTCAACGATTTCGCGCACGATCGTCGCGACCGACGATCCGCGGATCGTTGATGCGGTGAATGCTGCTGGTTTCGATGCGGTGATCACGCGCGCAGATCACGCGACCGGAACGGATCGCATCGCGGAGGTCGCGCACAATTTGCGAGCGGATATCATCGTGAATGTTCAGGGAGATGAGCCTTTGATTGATCCGGTGACGATCGATCGCGCAGTGAATGCGTTAATTGATGATCCGGACGCCCAGATTTCGACGACTTGGGAGCAAATCATGGATGCTGATGATGTTTCGAATCCGTCAGTCGTGAAAGTAACGTTTGATGACCACGGTTATGCAACCAACTTCGCGCGCAATCCGATTAAATTGAATAATCAGGCCGTCGAGAAGGACGGTTTGATAGAAGGCAGTCCCGATGCTTCGGGGCTGCTTTTTGATTTTAAGAAGCATACTGGTCTGTACGCATATCGCCGTGATTTCCTTTTGCAATTCGCGCGCTGGCCGCAAACTGAAAATGAGCAGCGCGAATCGCTCGAGCAACTGCGCGCGCTCGATCGTGGAGTGAAGATTAAGGTGGTCGAAGCTGCGTCACCGTCGATTGGTGTGGATACGATGGGAGACTTGGAGCGTGTCCGCGCAATCGTCGCGCGCGAGACAGAAGTAACCGCATGAACGCAAGTGACTGGATTGGAATCGGAGTCGTCGCGCTGGTAGTTATCGGCGGGCTGCTCCTTCTCAACCAAATCACGAAGCCGTATGGTGTGAAGACCGAAGAAGAGTTTCAGCAGCGTAAGCAGATGGGCGCGCGCACTGCGGGTTTGATGGGGTTGCAACAGATTCTGGATCCGCAAGCCAAGAAATCGGTCGAGGTCCAGCAGGACCTTCGTCGCGGAATTTATGATGACAAGGAAGAGGCGGATGACCCGCCGGAAGCGGGCCGACGGGGAACCGAACGATAAGTAAGCACGCGAGAAGCGTGCGTACTCAGGAGGAACAATGCCTAAATATATCTTCGTAACTGGCGGAGTGGTTTCCAGCCTCGGCAAAGGCCTGGCGGCATCTTCGATCGGCGCGTTGCTCGAAGCGCGCGGATTGCACGTCACGCTCATCAAACTTGATCCATACCTCAACGTCGATCCGGGCACGATGTCGCCATTTCAGCACGGCGAAGTGTTTGTCACCGACGACGGCGCTGAAACTGATCTCGACCTGGGGCACTACGAGCGCTTCACCCACGCGCACCTTTCGCAGGCGAACAACTGGACGTCGGGCCGCATCTATCGCGAAGTGATCGACAAAGAGCGCCGCGGCGATTACCTCGGCAAGACCATTCAGGTGATTCCCCACGTCACCAACGAAATCAAAGATGCGATTCGCAAAGTAACGGCGGACGGCGAAGCCGACGTCGTCATCGTGGAGATCGGCGGCACAGTCGGCGACATCGAGTCGTTGCCGTTCCTCGAAGCGATTCGCCAGATGGGCAACGAAGAGGGAAGGGAAAACGCGCTCTTCATTCACGTGACGCTGGTGCCGTACATCGCCGCGTCAGGCGAACTGAAAACGAAGCCGACGCAACACTCTGTGCGCGAGCTGCGCGAGATCGGTATCCAACCTGAGATTCTTCTCTGCCGATCTGATCGTCCGCTGTCGCATGATTTGCGATCGAAGATCGCTCTCTTCTGCAATGTCAAAGAGGAAGCCGTCGTCACCGCGCAGGACGTCGAGACGATTTACGAAGTGCCGCTCGCGTTTCACGATCAAGGTCTCGACGAGCTGATCGTATCCGCACTTCACTTGAAAGAGACAGCGGCGCATGCCGACCTGACAGCGTGGCGCAAACTAGTCGATACGATCCGCGAGCCGTCGGCCGGCGAAACTTCTATCGCGATCGTTGGCAAGTACGTTGAGCTGGAAGACTCTTACAAGTCTCTGCGCGAAGCGCTGACGCACGGCGGGGTCGCGAACAATCTGCGCGTGAACATCAAGTGGATTGAATCGGAAGAGTTAATGGACGATTCGAATTTCGAAGCGCGCCTGCGTGACTTTGACGCGATTCTGGTGCCGGGCGGCTTTGGCAAGCGCGGCGTCGAAGGCATGATTCGCGCGATCTCGTACGCTCGCCGAACGCGCACGCCGTACTTTGGAATTTGCCTTGGGATGCAGACCGCGTGCATCGAGTTTGCGCGCAACGCATGCGACTTGAAAGATGCCGACTCGACCGAATTCAACGTCGAGACGCCGCACCCGATCATCTTTAAGCTGCGCGATCTGGTGAACGTCGAAGAGATGGGCGGGACGATGCGCCTCGGCGCGTGGGTGTGTCGTTTGGCTGAAGGCTCTCTCGCGCGCGAAGTGTACAGAGGTGAAAGCGAGATCAGCGAACGCCATCGCCATCGTTACGAATTCAATCCGACCTATCGCGAAACGCTGGCGAAAGGCGGTCTGATTTTTAGCGGCATCTCCACCGACGGCAAGTTCGTCGAGATCGTGGAGCTTTTGCGCGACGAACATCCCTGGTTCCTCGGGTGCCAATTCCATCCCGAATTCAAATCGAAACCTCTCGCACCCCATCCGCTGTTCGCTTCATTCGTCCATGCTGCATTTCAAAATCGCTTGCAGACAGAGACGGCGGTGGAGCAGATGCCGGAGACAGAAACAACGCCAATCGATAGGGCAGCGTCAGTCAGTGAAAACTAGTTCGACCGCGCCGCGCTGGCGCTTCAATCCGAACTTTCATTCCCGTCAATTCGTACCTTCATTCAAATGAAAGCCATCGTGTATCACCGCTACGGTTCAGCTGAGGTGCTGAAGCTTGAAGACATTCCGAAGCCGATTCCGAAAGATGATCACGTCTTAATCAGAGTCCGCGCCGCGGCGCTCAATCCAATTGATTGGCGAATGTTGCAAGGTGTGCCATTCATCTTTCGCATGATGATGAAGATGAAACTGCCTTCCGATGCCCAGCCCGTCGGGATTGGCCGCGACGTGGCCGGCATCGTGGAAGCGATCGGCAAGGATGTAACTCAGTTCAAAGTTGGCGACGAGGTTTTTGGCAACTGCGAGGCGGCTGTTGCGGAATATGCACGCGCGAAAGAATCGGCAGTGGTAACAAAACCTGGAGCAGTCACTTTTGAGCAGGCGGCTTCAATTCCGGTGGCCGGACTCACTGCCTTGCAAGGTTTGCGCGACAAAGGAAAACTCCAGAGCGGGCAAAAGGCTTTGGTTAACGGCGCGGCGGGTGGCGTCGGCACGTTCGCGGTTCAAGTCGCGAAATCGTTGGGAGCTGAAGTGACCGGCGTGTGCAGCGGTGCGAACGTTGAGATGGTTCGATCGATCGGCGCGGACAAAGTGATTGATTACACAAAGGCGGATTTCACTAAGGGCAGCGAACGATATGATGTAATGCTCGACTGCGTTAGCAGCAAATCATTTTCGATGTGCCGTTCGGTAATGAAGCCCGAAGGCAGATACGTCATCGTCGGCGGAGGACACGATGCTGGGATCATGACGTTTTCGCTTTATGCTTTGAAAACTGTGGCGCAATCTTCATTCAGCAAGCAGAAGGCCGTCATGTTCGTGGCGAGATCGAACCAGCACGATCTCGCGTTGCTTGGTGATGTGATCGCGACTGGAAAGATGACGCCAGTCATCGACAGAATCTGCAAACTGGACGAGACTCCCGAAGCCCTCGCTTATCTGGAACGAGGGCACGCGCGCGGAAAGGTATTGATCGCGATCGGAGATTGACCAGAGAATTTCATGGCGTTACGATCGTACGGTATCTCTGCCATAGGATTAATGCTGGTGCGGTTGGCTTAATGTCGCCCAACGGCTGCCTGTCCTCGGGCGCTGTGCTAAAATTCCTTCACCGTGCTTTCCGGCAATAAGTTAGCCAGGGTAACCGCGAAGTTTCTCATCGCGCTATTTGTCTTGTCGTGTGTGGCGCGCGCCCATCCGTGGCGGTCGCACCAAAATAAGTCTCACTCACCAGAGAATAGCTCGGCCCTAAAAACGACCGGTGCCTATTACCTGGACCACGACCTGGTTGCCGACCGTGTGACGCTGGAATCGAGCGGCTCCGAAAAGACGATTCAAATTCGGTTTGGCAACTCTCGAAATCAACATCTCGGTTTTTCCACGGCCGGCAATGACGACGGCAAGTTAGTCGCAGGCGACATCGATCGCGATGGCGACGTTGACCTAGTCTGGTTAGGAAGCGCGCAAAGACAAGATGCCGTTGTCCTGCTAAATCAAGGCGAAGGAGAGTTCGCAGAAGCTCGCGACAACTCGCCGTATTCTTCCGAGCTCGATGAGCTATTCAACATCGGCGATCCGCCAGACAGGCGACTGGTCAAGCACCGCCGCAAAGCTTCGACGTTACCCTCATCGACTTTTTCAGACATCGCGCCGGCATTAGCGAGCGAGCTGCAGGTCCCCAGAACCAACAAGTTCTTGCCAAGCACGTTTGAGCGAGAGACCAACCGACTCGCCTTCCTGGCTAACGTTCCCAAACGCGGTCCTCCGTCATTCCTCTTCTAATACGATCGAACAATTTGCGCTGATTGACCGACGATTTGATCGCGGCGAACCATCGTTTGGATTCGCGGCGGTCGTCGTCGGCTTACCAGCATGCCCGTTTCTGTTTCGCCGATCGAAGGAGGATTGGTCTTGTCTCGAATAATTCTTGCTGATTTGAAAGGCCGCGGCGGCTATGTCAACAAGGACACAGTGGCTGGCGGTTATGGATCGCGCTTTTCAGGGCATTCGTTTGTCACGCGATTTGAAAAGAACGTCCGACGCGTGCTGCAAAATCTTCCCAGTATTCATATAGGCTATCTCGCGTCAATTTTCGCCAACGCCGGACACGAAGTCGTCGTCACGCGCAGTGATGCACTCGTCGATGGTGACTTAGCAATTGTTCTGACCTCATTGGTTGATTATCGCCACGAACGCGAATGGGCCGCCGCGGCCCGAAAGCGCGGCACCAAGGTGGGATTCGTGGGAACGCCGGCGACGCATCTTCCCGAGTTGTTTCAGATGTTTGGTGATTTCATCATCAGCGGCGAGCCGGAAGCTGCGGCCATCCGAATCGCACATGGTGAAGATCCCAACGGTTTCGTGTCGAGTGCCGCGATCGAAGAACTCGATTCACTGGCGTTCCCGCGCTGGGATTTGGTGAAGCCGCGCGGCTTTGGCTACACGAACCGCAAAACGTTCGGCCTGACGCGCGCACTGCCGATGCTCACCAGCCGCAGTTGTCCCGAAAAGTGCACTTACTGTCCGCACCGCATTACCGCCAAGTTCCGCGCGCGTTCAGATGAAAATGTGCTCGAGGAATTAGCTGAGTTATGCTCGCATTACGATCGTTTGCACGTCGTGATTCGCGATCCGTTGTACACGCTCGATCGCGAACGATGCCTGCGCATTTCCGAAGGCATTCAACGGCGGGGCTTGAAGTTGACTTACGAATGCGAAACTCGGATGGACGATCTTGATGAGGAGTTGATTCGAGCGATGCATGCCTCCGGGCTGCGCGCCATAAACTTCGGAGTCGAATCGCCCGATCCACTCGTGCTGCGCAGAGTGGCGCGCCGCTTCATTCCATACGAGCACATGCGGCGGATGATCAATCTCTGTTGGAAGCTGGGAATCACCACGACGGCTTTCTACGTAATCGGATTTCTTCAGGACACAGAAGAGAGCATCGAAGAGTTGATTCGCTTTGCAGTTGATTTAGATTCTACCTTTGCGAACTTCAAGATTCTGACGCCGTATCCGGGCACGCCACAGTTCAAGCAGCTACAGCCGCTTATTAACGACGACGACTGGCAGCATTTCGATGGGTACACATTGAACTTTCGGCATCCCGCCCTGACGCCGCGGCGCGCGCGCCTGATGCTCGGAATGTGTTATTCGCGTTTCTTTCTGCGGCCATCTAATATTCTGAATTTCGCCGGCATGCACCGATACGCACATCTACCCTGGTTGAAGAAGATCGACGAATGGTCCTGGCGTTGGCAGGAGCATTTCGATCGGCCGTGGCTGGTTGAGAGGAAGGTGACAACAGCATGATGCGCGCCATTGCTCGGTATGGAGTGCGGACGATTCCCGGCGACGAGAAAGAAATCGTCGCTGCGTTTCGACGCGGCGAGGCAGTCGAAGGTCCGGCGATAAACAAGTTCGAAGGGCGCTTCGCTGAGTTTCACTCGATGCAAAATGCGGTCAGCGCTTCATTCGGTCGCATGGCCTTTTACTACATTCTGCGCGCGCTGGAACTTCCACCCGAGAGCGAAATACTTTTTCCCGCGTTGACGTTTTGGGTCGTGCCCGAGATGGCTAGGCGCGCTGGATTGCGACCCGTGTTCGTCGATGTTGACGCGCACACATTCAATCTGGATCCGTCGCTGATCGAAACCACCATCACCGAACGTACACGCGTAATTGTGCCGACGCATCTCTACGGTCAGCCGTGCGACATGAATCAAATCATGCGCATTGCTGAGAGGCATAATCTGATCGTCGTCGAAGATTGTGCGCAGGCCGCCGGAGCGCGGTATCGCGGTCGACGAGTTGGAACGTTCGGACAGGCGGCATTCTTCAGCTTTCAAATGCTGAAGGGCATCAACACGTACGGCGGCGGCATGGCGGTGACCGACGATGCTGCAATTGCCGCGAGGGTGCGCGCGCAGTCTGAAGCCGAACCGCTGCAAACTACCACTGAACTTATCAAGCGATTCACGAGCAGCATCGCGGCAAGATCGCTAGTCAGCCCGAAAGGCTTTGCCTGGTGGGGATTTCCGATTGGTGCGGCTCTGTCGAATGTCAGCGATGCTGACCTCTCGAAATATTTTTGGGAGAAGATTCGACCGCTCGAGAAATTTCCGCCGAGCTATCGACGGCGGTTGTCAAACGTGCAGGCCATTCTGGGTCTGCGCGCGCTGAATAGGTTGGACGAATTCAACGAGCGATCGCAAAGTCACGCCGATGTTTACACTCGCGGACTCGCGAATTGCCCAGCGATTGAAACGCCGCACGCTATCGATCAAGCCGAACACGTTTACTATCAATACTGCATTTACGTTTCTAATCCGAAACTCGCGAAGCGGCGCGCGATTCGACGTGGCGTTGATTTCGAAACTACGCATGTCGACGTTTGCTCGTCGCTGCCGCTCTTCAAAGAATTCGCTGCGAATTGTCCCGGCGCGGAGAAAACTGCCGAAGCGTTGCAGCTTCCGGTGTATTCGCGTCTGCGCACTTCCGACGTCGAGCGCGTACTAAGAGTCGTCAAGGATGTGGTAGCGGATCTGCCCGCGCTCAACCGCCAGGTCGCTTCCGGCGCGGAAGCTGAAACAGTCCGCCCGACGGCAAACGCTCTGAGCACCAACTAAATCGTGCGAAGCCTGTTCAGTCTATTGTTGAATGTCTCGGTGATTGCCACGCTTGTCGTTACCGATCTTTCGGGCTCGTTCGACAAGAGCATGGCGGTGAAGTTTCTTTCGCGCTGGGGCTATCTCGCAATTCTCTTCGCGGCATTTTGGGAAGGCGAAGCGGTGCTGATCACTGCGGGAACGCTGTGCGGCGCGGGGCTGCTCGATTGGCGTTTGACGATTCTGGCAGCGGCAATCGGCGGTTCAGCCGGTGATCAGATCTACTTTTACGCCGCCCACGAACGGGCGGCGCGCGCGATCAAAAAATCAAAGCGGCTGAGCAGATGGTATCCGAAAGTCAGCAAGTTCGTGCTGCGTCACGGCACGATTGCCGTGTTGCTATCACGATTCGCGGCCGGACTGCGCATCACGATTCCGCTGGTGTGCGCGACTGCGGGAATGCCCGCGAAGAAATACAGCGTCCTTAATCTGGTGAGCGGATTTGCCTGGGCCTCGTTCTGGGTAGCCGTGACTTATCAGATCGGCGCGCGTCTGCCGGCTGGCTAAAAGGATTCCTCACACGCGCGGTACGCGCTACTTCACGTACTCCCAATGCCAAGGCTCGTAAAAGTAAGGACGGAAGCCGAAGCGCGCGGCGTTGCGCACGAGCCACTTGTAAGCGGGCGTGTTCACTTGGATCGCGCGGTTTGAATCGCGCGTATCGACCGGATCGCCGCCGACGTACAAATCCAGCGCGCGGCCAGTAAAGTGTGGACTGTTCACCGCAAGTCCGGCGCTGCCCGCGTTCGGAGCTTTGCGGCGCAACTCTTCCTGATACTCCTTCGAGCGATAAGACGAAACGATTTTGAAGAACTTTTCCGCCGGCGCGAGTTCGCCTTTCGAGGTGTGCGCCAATTTCAAACTCGGATCAGCCATGGCCGCGGCTACGAGGGCTTTGTAGGCTGCGTAGGTGCTCTTCTCAACTTGGCGCAGTTCGGGCAGCCGTTCGGGATCGTAGAAGTCCGACGAAGGCGCTAGCAGCAATTGATCGGGCGTCGCCGGCGTCTTGTCTTTCAAACGATTGTTCTGCCAGGCAGCGACGATGGTCATCCATGAGTTTTCATCGAGCACGCCGTTCGCGTTCAAGCCTTGCTGCCTTTGCCAATTGGCGATTGCGCTGGCGAAGTCGTTGGCAGACGCCTCCGGCTTGAGGTTCAGCGTCTGGCCAAGCAAAAGATCATAGAGATACCAGCCGTGCTGTTCCTTTTTTCCAAATGTCCAAATCAGATCGGTATGCAACGAAGAATTTTGCGAGGCGGCTTCGGCGAACAGCGGCGCAGGAGCGGCGGTGTTCGCGGACGCTCGATCGGTGGTCAGGATTGTCGGCTTAACGAGCTGTTCAGCTTTCGCAGGGGAGTTTGTCTCGCTCCTGGGCTGCTGCGCCTGGCCCCGGCTGCTGCGCTCGGCCAGCACGGCGACGCCCGCGATGACGACCAGCCCCGACAGAAGTTGCACAATTCGAAATCTGAGGGTTTTCATTGCCAAATCTCGTGTCACCTTTTCGTGAGGTATTGTCGGGCAGAGTGTTGAGATGCGCAAATCAAAAGCTGGGTTCGATGGGAATTTAGCGACAGAAATACTGAGAAAAACCAGGGAAGAATGAGCCAGGTTTAGCGAGATTTCTTTGATTTACCCGTCGTGGCCGGCTGCTTTTTCGGAACAGACGCGTTTGTGATGGGCTGAGTTTTTCCGGCTTCGAGCGCCCGTCCCTCCTTGAGGTCCGCGATGCTAACGACGAATTCCTCTTTCGTGCTTACTCGCTCAAGCATTCGACGCAGCGTTTGGTCGTCGATCCTGGCGTCATCAACGCCAGCGTCCTTCAATTCAGCTCGCAGTTCATCGATCCCATTCGGCTTCTTGTTGTAAACGTCGGGATAAAGATGCAGCACGCCGCCTTCGACAACTTGGGTGTCGTAGTTGATATCGACGACCAGCGGCGCGTCGAGCTTGATGGCCAAACGGTCTTTGCTGTTCTTGGCGCGCTCGAGTTGCTGTCTCGAAACAGACAGCGACTGCGCGGCTACGATCTTGTCGATCAGATCGTAGAGTTCGTCCAACTGCAGCCTGACGCAGCCGTGCGACACGAGATGGCCAATATCACCTGGCTTGAACGCTTGGTGAATCAGGATTCCGCCGCCGCCAATAGGAATCTTAACTTTGCCGAGCGGGTTGCGCGGATCGTCGGCTTCCACGCGCTCTCCCGGCACAACGTCGTGCTCTTCAATCCATGAGCTGTCAGGCGGAACCCATTCCGGATTGAAGATAATTTGGGTCGCGCGGCGAAGACCGCTCGGCAGCGGAAACTCTTTCCGGCCAATGCCGATCTGATACGTCTTCACTTCTTTGTTGCCCTGCCACAGCGTCAGTTGAAACGCGGGAACGTTGACGGTGATATGAATGTCTCCGTTTCCCGGTTGGAGACTCGTCTTTTCAATGTGGCCGCCTGTGAGTTTGTCTGAGCGGGCCGATTCTTCAGTGTGCTTGTAGGAAGCACCGGCGAGTTCATCCGCAGAAATCGACTCGATCGTGAGCGAGATCGGTTTCGTCTCTTTCTTATCTCCATCGCGATAAGAAACTTCGGCCCAGACGTCGCCCGCAAAATCAGACGGCACTTTGAATTGCGTCGAGAATTTCCCATCTGCGGTGGAAGGCTGAGTCAATTGTTTCAGGACTAAGTGCCGGTCTTCGGCGAACGCAGGTCGATAGAGAATCTTGATTGACTTAGCGCCGGGCGCAGTGACATTCAAGGTGACGTTATCGGAGCTGATGACTTGCCACTGATCGTCGCTTTTCGACGTCGGCGTGGCCTCAATCGTGGGTTCGTTTGCCGTTACGGTTTGTCGATTGGCCGGCAGATTTTCGTTCGGGCCATTCGAGACCTGACATGAAACCATTAAGCTGGCAAACAAAATCGACAGTACTAACTTCGTCCTGCGCAAACACGGCAAAATCATCATTGTTGACACACTCGTCCGCAAATCGATCAGATTGGGGTTCGCTCAATAGAGTGGGCAAGAGCAATGCCAAAAACGAGAGTTTCAGTTTTAAGTTTTGAGTTGTGAGTTTTAGGTGGGCGCTATCGCCGTCGCTTTTGCGGTTTTCGCGGTTTGCGCGAGTTCTGCTCCGCTTTGACCTGGGTCTTTGATTTCTTTGCCTCGGGCACCGCGTCGTTCGCCTGATTTTCTTCCTTCAATGATGGATCGACGTCCACTACACAAGCCTTGATCAAGTCGTCGCTCGGACGCACGCCGTCCAGAAAGGCAAAGACGTGGAAGTTGGCGCCGCGCTCACGCAAAGCTTCAATGCGGCCGTCGCGCTTCAACTGGGCCAGGTAGTTCATCACAAAATTCTGTTCAGCGGTGCTCATGTAGCGATAATCAATATCGAACGCGAGGCCGGTTGAGTGCGGCGGCGTGTCAATAAGCACCGCGGCGCGATTGTATCGCCGCAGAGTGTGCTGATATTCCTCGGGCCGGACCAGCGAACTGATCGGCAGAGGCCGATTGAACTTATCGTGATAGGCAGCGGCGACTGCTTCGAGAATCTTCAAAGCGGCGGGTCTGATCGAGCGCAACAGGTTGAGCTTCATCGCTTCGCGATCAGCAGGCTGCTCCAAATCATAGGATCGTCCCGCGAAATTTTTTGCCAACGTTCGGAGCGATTGATATTCACTGAAGAGGCGTGCGCGAGCGTCTGCCTGACCGTATGACTGATCCAGCGACGCGCGCTCTTCATCCGCTGCTTTCAATTGCTGCTCGCGAGCTGAGATTTGCTTCTGAAGCTCAGCCCGTTTCGCGCGCTCGTTGCTCTTGAGCGAATTCAGTGTGCGGTTAAGCGTCGAGATCTCCGACCTCAGACTGTTTCGCGATGCATCGATCCGCGCGTACGCATCTTGCAACTGCGACTCGTCATAGAGGCCGATGCTGTGGTCGTCCTGATAACGCGTAAAGACATCCTGGTTGGCCTTCGCGCCGACGCCCAAAAGAACGTAATTTTCGGCCGCGGCCGGAACTGAAACCAATTCACCGTGTTCGACCATGGCCGCGAGATCGATGTAGTCCTGGCAGTTTTGCAAGTTAAGCTTGCGCACTTCAGCGACCTGCGTTGCCAGAAACCAGTGACGATCTTCGTAGTGACGCAACTCGGATGGAACCTCGAGCGCCACGTTCAGCGATGGATCGGTGCGATCCGCTTTGACTTTCTCGATACCTTCCGACCAAAGCTCATCAACGGTGCGCAGCGCCGCGAAACTCTTGACGTCGGCGCTCGAGCGATGAAAGCGTTGGAGGACCCCAAAGCGCACCATGGCCCAGGCAGCTGCAGCCAACGCCGCAACTGCGAGCGAGACCAAAATAATTTGTTTACGTCGCCGCCTTCGCAAGACTCAACAATAGCAGATGGTGCAACAAACCTGTGGCGGCTCGTTGTCGATTTCGTATAATCGTGCGCCATGACGACGGAGCAACTACTCGAAACCTGGGACATAAACAATCGAATCAATCTCTACCTGCTCGATGCGGTCGCGCCGGCGCACTTGAAAGATACGAACGCGACGAAGGGTCGCAACGTCGGGGAGCAATTTGCGCATCTTCACAACGTGCGCCTGATGTGGTTGAAGGTTTCGGCGCCGGACCTAATGAAGAAACTGGCGAAGATTGAAAAGGATGATGCGGCGAAAAAGGATTTGCTGCGCAAGTCGCTGGCCGCTTCAGCCGAAGCAATTCGATCGCTGCTACGGAAGAGTCTGGAATCGGACGGGAAAATCAAGGGCTTTAAGCCACACGCCGGCGCGTTCCTCGGCTATTTGATCTCACACGAGTCGCATCATCGCGGCCAGATCATGCTGGCGCTCAAACACTCGGGCCATGCCGTCGATAAGAAAATTCAATACGGAATGTGGGAATGGGGCGTCAGGTGAGAGATAAGGCCATGGGCCGGCTTAAGCTTGCTTCTTTCCGTAGCGTTGAATGATCAGCCGCACGTAGTTGCGCGTTTCATCGTACGGCGGAATCGTGTAGCCGTACTTGATGACCGCTCCTTCGCCTGCGTTGTAACCTGCCAGCGCCAAATCAATTCGCCCATTGAACATCTTCAGAAGATCTTTCAAGTAACGCGTACCGCCCATAATGCTCTGCGCGACATCGTAGCGATTGGTCACGCCATAACGAGCCGCCGTGTCCGGCATCAACTGCATCAAGCCACCGGCGCCTTTTGGGCTGGTGGCGCGCAGGCTGAACTTTGACTCCTGCGACATCAGGCAAAAAATCAGATAAGGATCGACGCCATATTGATTACCGTATGAACGAATCAAACCGTCGATGCGTGCGTTGCCGGTGGACCACGCCTGGTTTGATGGTGGCGCATCCAGAGCGATCGCGGGAGCAGTCGACGGTTTATTTGCCGCCGCGATTTGTTTCGCCACCTCTTCAATCTTCGCGCGGGCATCGGCAAGAGCTTGATCACTCTTCTCCATCTCAACGCGCGAGATCAATCCGTCCTTGAATAGTTGCTTCGCCTGCTCGTTCTGCTTTTCGAGTTTCGCGCCTTGATCCTGATAAAGAGCAGAGAGTTTGCCGAGACTCGCTTTCAAATCATCCGCAGATTTATCGGGCGTCGTCGCCTGAGCCGATGTTTGCAGGGAAGAACTGGACTCAGGCGCTGCAGAAGATGGTGCGGCAGATGGACTCTGGGCGGAGGCCGAACCCCGGAAAATCCAAATAACAGTCAATATTCCCAGCAAAATCGCTGGTTTTCCTAAGAACACAAGGATATTCATTGAGCGTGAGGACTTCAGCATAACCTTAGATAGACACGCGTGAGGCGTGGACGGTTACGATGGATTTCTGCGCGGTTCGGTTGCTACGATTTCGCGTTTTGGCGCGCGTGCCAAGCCGCTAAGACTTCCGCTTCGCGCTGCGCCTTGATGCCGGCGCGCATTTTCAATTGACGTTCGACGGGCTGCTTGCGAAACCATTCGAGCGTGGCGCGCACTGTCTCTGGCAAAGGCCGGAAGGTCAAGCCGTGACTAACCGCCTTGCTGATGTTCATGGTCGAATAGCCGATTTCCTGTCCGTGCGTTGAAGTCCAAATGGGAAATTCGTCGATCAGTTTTTGATCGGTGAGAAACTTGTCGTCGACCCAGGTGAAGCGAGCATCGGAGTTGGTCGTCTTCTTGATGTCGTCGAGCATTCGGCCGATTCCCAGCCTCGATTTCGGGCCGACCGCATTGAATGCGCCGGTGGTGCCCTGCTCAACCATGCGAATCGTCCACTCGGCCAAATCACGAGCATCGATGATCTGAACTGGATCGCTCGGCGTTCCCGGCGCCAGCACCTCGCCGCCGCGTTCGACGCGCACCGGCCAATAAGTAAATCGATCCGATTCGTCGCCCGGGCCGACGATGTAGCCGGGCCGAATGAGGAGGGTTTTCCCGGGAAACCACCTTTCCGCTTCAGCTTCGGAATAAGCTTTCAGTGGTCCATACAAAGCAAAGTTATTCGCCCGCATTGTCGCGTTGGTTTCTTTCATCGCATCCGCGCCTGTGTATTTCGCGAGCGGCGCGTTCTCGTCCATGCCTTGCTTGCTCGTGTCCGCATAGACGGAAATCGTCGAAATGAAGACATAGCGATCGACGTTGCCTTTCAAAATCTGCGCGGCGTCGCGCACCCAAACCGGCAGTGTCGTGGGATTGTCGATGACGACGTCCCAGGTCCGTCCCTTGAGCGCATCGAGCTTACCGTTGCGATCGCCGATCAGTTGCTCGACTTCTTTCGGAGTCTCGCCCGGGTGCGTGCGGCCGCGATTGAATGTAGTGATCTGATGACCACGGCTGAGCGCGTATCGAATCTGATGTGGTCCGGTGAAGCCCGTGCCCCCGAGAATCAGGATGCGGAGGCTCTTCGGCGCCATCGTTGATTTCGCCAAAGCTGAAAAACCGGGTATCAGGCCAAGTCCGACAGCGCCGCCAGCCATGGCTGAGAGTTTGAGAAATTTTCTTCTGTTCGTGGACATTCAATCCGCTCCTGGGGCTTTAAGATTCAAGGTCGAAGGACAAGCTAACGCGGTTACTGAAAAGTTCCAAGCTGGTACGCGTCACGCAGCGCCGAAGTTTTCGCCCTTCTGGAAATATTGATCCTTTTCGTCCCCGAATCGGGCCGCTTAATCACAAAATAATCAATGCAAGCCGGTGAGGAGCTAACTTTGCGCTCCGCGCGTGCGTATCGCGGCTGAGGTAAGTCGAAAGTGCGAAAGGAAGTTGAAGATGGTCCTTAACCAATGTCGTCGGAGAAGGGTGCCTCTCTCTGTCGCTTATTTGTTGTTGTCATCGGCCTACGCGGCTGGGGCTGAATCTCAAGCTGTGCAAACACTAGCGATTCCGCCCGATTCACCGCGTTGGGAATTGCAAGGGAAAGCTAACGTGGCGGAATACCAGGGACGCAAGTGCCTTTACCTCGACGGCGCTGAGGCCGTGGTCAAAGATTTTGAGATGCGCGATGGGATAATCGACGTCGATGTGGCCACGACGGCAGCGCGCGGCTTTTTTGGAATCCTGTTTCGCGTCAACGACAAACATTCCGAGTGGGTCTATCTTCGCCAACACAAATCTGGCGCTCCCGACGCGATGCAATACACGCCGGTGCTCAACACCGGGCTGAACTGGCAAATCTACAATGGGCCGGGATTCACTGGCGCGGTCGATATTCCGAAAGACGTCTGGTTTCATTTGCGGCTGGAAGTCGCGGGCGCGCAGGCGAAGTTCTACCTGAATGATATGAATAAGCCGGCGCTTGTGATGAGCGATCTGAAGAGCGGTGTGCGGAAAGGGCAGGTCGGAATCGGGGTCCTCACCGGCGCCACCTACATCTCGAATTTCGAAATTAGATCGACGCCCGATGTTCCGTGGGAACGGCATCTCCCGGCAATGCCTGCGGGAACAATCACAAAGTGGAGCATCTCGCCGGCGTTTGATGCGCTGACCCGCAATTTGGAACGACCACTGGCACCATCAGAAGCCGATCAAATCAAGTGGCAGGAAGTTGAAGCCGAACCGCCCGGCTTCGTCGTGCTTTATCGTTATCGCGAGGCGCCCCATCCGCGAGTTTCGTTTGCCAATGATTTCTCGAAACGGCTCGAGCCGCAACCGGGAACGAAAGTTCTTTACGCGCGAGCGATGATTGATTCCGATCGCGATCAAGTGAAGAAGCTCGAGCTTGGCTATAGCGATGAAGTCAGTGTGTTCCTGAATGGCAAGATTCTTTATCGCGGCCGGAGCGCGCAAAATTTTCGCGACCCAGGGTTCCTCGGCATTATGAATCCAGAGAACGATGCGGTTTATCTGCCACTAAGGAAGGGGAGCAACGAGTTGATGCTGGAGGTAAGCGAACTCGGCGGCGGCTGGGGATTCATTTGCCGCCTGGCGGACTTTGCGGCGAATTGAGGCTAATGCCCCGCTCCTCCAACCTTGTTTGACCTCAGCGGCAGCCAGCCTGTATCTTGATCGCAATCTCAGTTCGAAGCAATTCGATCAATGAAGTCCCCCAAATCCGTTTGCGGTCATCGGCCGCAAACAAAATTCGGGGGATTTTTTCATGCGCACGTCGCAGCTCGCATCAGCAGCTTTTCTGATCCTCTGTCTGGCTTCGCTTAATCAAATCGCCAGCGTTGAAGCTCAGCGCCGTCCGCCGTCATCAAGCAATCACACGCGCGCACTCACGCGTGGTGAAGTGAAACAGGCCGAGGCTCGCCTAGCAGAGATGGGTTACGGCAATGGACATAACGCGCTGATCGCATTCCAAAAATACGAAGACCGCAAGGTAACCGGGCAACTCAATCGCGACGAGTTCGAAGCGATTGCGAATGCTACCGCGCCGCAGCCGAAGGATTCCGGCTACAAACATGTCGAAGTCGATCTCGATCGACAAGTTCTGTTGATGACGGACGACAACGGAACGGTGACGAAAATTCTTCCCGTCTCAACCGGCAGCGAAAAGCATTACAGCGAAAAAGGGATGAGCGGTTTGGCGTACACACCGCGCGGCCGCTTCCGTGTTTATGCAAAGATCGCGGGCTGGAGAAAATCGCCGCTCGGGCTGCTTTACTATCCGAGCTATTTCAGCGACGGCCTCGCCATCCATGGGAATCCTTCGGTGCCGAAAACGCCCGAGAGTCACGGTTGCATTCGCATTCCCATGTCCGCGGCGGCTGAGCTGTATAAGCAGATGCCGGTGGGCACGATCGTGCTCATCTATGACAAAGAATCATTCGTGTCAGCCAAAGACTGGCTACAGAAGCGCGAGCAGTAGCGAGCAGGTTATCGCGCAAGTCAACGATTTCACCGATCTCCCTAAAGGCGACAGATTTTAGCCTCGCCGAGCGCGCTCTCGCCAAAATTCGCTTTTCGCTTCCTTCGCTAACGATAACCGTCCTAATTGCGCCATAATGTTCCGCACGCTCTCCAGCAGATCAATATGCTTCAATGCCCACGATGCGGCCGGCAGTTTCCCAACGATGTGCTGGTGTGCCCGAGCGATCACACTCCGCTGCAAGCCGATGCGACGATTGCCGACGTGCCAATCGATCCATTGATCGGGCGCACATTCGAAGGCAAATATCGTTTGGATGAAGTTTTGGGCGGCGGCGGCATGGGCACGGTCTATCGCGCGACGCATCTGCTTATCGATCGACCGGTAGCCTTGAAAGTCCTCGGCCAAAGATTCGTTGGCGATCAAACGGCGCAGCAACGCTTTCGTCGCGAAGCGCGCGCCGCCGGCCGCATGCAGCATCCGAACGCAGTAACCGTTACCGATTTTGGCGCGACTGAAGACGGGTATCTCTACATCGTGATGGAGTTGCTGGAGGGCCGCACGCTGCGCGACCTGCTGGCCCACGAAGGCCCACTCGATCCGGCGCGCGCAGTTTCGATCATGCTGCAAGCTTGCGGGGCGGTCGGCGCCGCTCATGACGCTGGACTGATTCATCGCGATCTGAAACCGGCAAACATTTTCATCGAGCAACGGCCAAATCTTCCCGCGATGGTGAAGGTGCTCGACTTTGGTGTCGCGAAATTTGTCGTCGAAGAGCGCGATGACGATTACAACACGCTGACTCAAGTCGGGGCGATTATCGGCACACCGCGTTACATGTCGCCGGAACAATGCTCTGCCTCTGCGCCTTTGACACCGGCCTCGGATGTTTACAGTCTGGGAATAATTCTCTACGAGATGCTCACCGGTGTCGTGCCGTTCAATGCAGACACTCCGCTCGCGGTTGCGCTCAAGCAGGTCTCCGAAGCGCCCCAGTCGCTGCGTGAACTTCTCCCATCGATTCCCGCCGAACTTGAGCAAGTTGTATTGCATGCGCTGGCCAAGAATCCGCTGGAGCGTCCGCAAGACGCTAATGAATTTCGGCGCGAACTGCACGCGACGGCGGATGAGTTGGGACTCGAGCATGCTGAGAGCGCAAACGCGCCGACGCTGGAACGTTTGCGCAGCGCCGGAACCGAAAGTCCATCGGGACGACTCGTGATTGATTTAGCGACACTCCGTCAGGTCCAGGCTGCAACCGGTCCAAACGGTGGCGAACATAAGCTGAGGACTTCAGCGAAATCCGAGCCCGTAGCGAAGAAAAGACCTGAGTTCGATCGATTGAATGTTGCGCTCGTCAAGAATGAAAAGGCCAATCGAACCAGGCTGGGAATCGCCGTAGCGATTCTTTTGATTGCTTTGCTTGGTTCAGGAATCATGGCTGCGCGTTGGTGGCGAGGAACTAATGGGGCGAATGGCTTTGGGCTGATTGCCGCTGCGTCGCCGACGCCCACCGCCACTCCAACACCGACGCCGACGCCGACGCCGACTCCAACTCCCGCGCCGAAGAGATCTGAAAAACGTCCGGCGCAGCAACCATCAAAATTGAAAAAGGTTTGGAATAAAGTGAAGGGAATCTTTGGCTGAGCGAGATTTTGGGCTTGATCGCGAGGCGAGAGTGAACTCGCAAGCCTCGGTTTCGTAACATCATCCTTCCATATTATAGTTCTCACTTCTGAACTAGCCGATGACCAAGTCATTTCAAGTTGGATCTGCGACGTTTGGTGACGGTCGCCTGACGATTATCGCGGGTCCCTGCGTGATCGAATCGCGAGAACACGCCACGATGATGGCGCGCGAATGCGCGCAGCGCGCGCGCGATGCCGGACTTGATTTCGTTTTCAAGAGTTCCTTCGACAAGGCGAATCGATCGTCGGCAAAGAGCTTTCGCGGTCTCGGCATGACTGCCGGTTTGGAGATTCTGAAATCCATCAAAGAAGAAGTTGGCGTTCCAGTACTGACTGACGTCCACGAAATTTCTCAAGTGGCTGCGACCGCCGAGGTCGCAGACGTGTTGCAAATCCCCGCGTTCCTTTGCCGGCAGACGGATTTGATTAACGAGGCCGCGCGCTCAGGCCGGGCCGTCAACATCAAGAAGGGACAGTTCCTCGCGCCCGAAGATGCGCGAAACATCGTCGAGAAAGCTCAGGCTGCCGGCGGCGATCGTTTGATGCTGACCGAGCGAGGCGTCAGCTTCGGCTACCACAATCTGGTTGTTGATATGAAGGCTTTCCCGATCATGAGCCAGTTCGGAGTGCCGATAGTTTTTGATGTGACGCATTCGCTGCAATTGCCGGGCGGGCTGGGGAATGCAACCGGTGGTTTGTCGCAGTACATCGAACCACTCGCGCGCGCCGGCGTGGCTTGTGGGGTCGATGCGGTGTTCATGGAAGTTCACGAAGCGCCCGATCGCGCGCCGTCTGATGGTCCGAACATGTTGCCGCTAGCGCGCATGGGAAAATTGCTCGAGAGCCTGCGAGACATTCATGCACTCGTTAGAAACAGTCGAATTGAAAATTAGAAAATGAAAATTGCAAATTGCAAACTGATAGTCGGTCTCGTTTGTTTTCAACTCGTTCTCTCGATCACAACCCCGGCGCAGGATGAAGCGCGCGCGGCTTGGCAAGCCACTAAATTCGACATCACCGTCTCTAACCCGGGAGTTGAACGCGCGTTGACCGCGCGGGCCGTGGTAACGCTGCGCAACGTCGGTCGCGGTCCGGGCACAACTCTCAGCTTGCGCATCAATCCAAAAGCGGAAATCAAATCAGTGACGATCGGATCAGCTAACGCGACTTATCAATCGCGACCTGAAACCAGAGGCAACGCGCAGCGCCTGACGATCAATTTGCCCAGCTCGATTCCCGCGAATGAACTAGTCACGGCCACCGTTGATTATCGTCTGCCCGTTGCTGAAAACACGGGCATCGCTTCGCTCTCGCCGATAGGATCGCAATTTCTGCCGCAGTCGATGTGGTACCCGATGGCGAATAACGCATTCGCTGTGCGCGGCGCGGACTATGCTCCGGTGCGTTTGACGGTGAACGGCGGCAACGCAATCTCATCGGGAGTAGATAAGAGTGCCGGTGGCAACAGCGTCTTTGAGCAGTCGCTCAATGCGCAGCCTTTTTTTGTTACTGGCAGTTGGGATCGCGTCGATGGCGGGGCCGCGGCGAAGGGCATCAGCGCGTTCGTGCCGAAGGGCGCGACACCTGAAGAACAAAAGCAAGCCGAAGCGCTGATCGCTCTGACGAGTGACGCGCGCGCGTTCTTTGCGACGATGTTCGGATCGACGCCCGATGTTCCGCTGCGATTGGTTTCAGTCACGCGCGGCGGTGGCTTCGATGATGGTGGAACGATTCTGCTTGGTGAAGGATCGTTTCGTCGTAAGAAGATCGATGCCATGACCGCGATGAGCATCGCTGAAGCTGTCGCGCGTTTGTGGCTCGGTGGCGATACTCCCGTTCGCGGCGAAGGACACGGAGTCATTCGCGAAGGCTTGGCGAGATTTCTCGCGATCGTTTTTATCGAGAAGCAATTCGGCGCCGAAGCCGCTGAGTCTGAACGCGCGCGCCAGCGCGTCGCCTATGCCGCTATCGCCAAGCGCGATGCGCCCGTCTCGCGCACCACGCCGCTTGATCCGACTTACTTCAATTCAGTTGCAAACAAGGGCGCGATCGTTTGGCGTCTAGTGGATCATTTACTCGGACGCGATAACTTCGTCGCCGCCATGCGCAGCGTGTTGGCGAGCGGGAAAACTGACGCGGAAGGTTTTTCGCTCGATCGTTTCCGCGCCGCGTTGGTCGAGCGCGGAAGCAACTCGTTCAAAGCCGTGCTCAATCAGGAACTTGATCAAGTCACAGATATGGATTTGATGGCCGGATTGCCGCAACAGCAAGGCGGTCAGTGGATCGCCGCCTTGCGCAATCTGGGGACGATGGAGGCGGTTGTCAGCGTGGCCGGCGTAACGAATTCGGGCCAGCAGGTTACTGCGCAAACAACGATCGCCCCGCACGATTTTGGCCAGGCGGTTTTCAAAACGACCGCGCCGATCGTGAGGGTTGAAATCGATCCCGAGAAGTTTTATCCGCAGCTCGATTATGCGAACGATGTTGCTCCGAAGGCCCCGGAAGTTGCCGAATCGCTCGGCGAAGCGACGCGGCTGTACGGCGCGCAGGAATTTGCGAAGTCGGAAAGTCTGGCGCGTCAGTTACTGACCGCGTCCCAAAACTTGCAGGACGCGCACATCATTCTCGGGCGCGCGCTGCTGGCGCAAAACAAGAACGACGAGGCCGAGAAAGAATTCAAGCAATTGTTGAGTGAACGTTTGCCGACACCGGCGGCGTTAGCATGGGCCAGCATCGGGCTCGGCGAAATCGCGTTGCGACGCGGCCAGGCTGCGGACGCCTCGCGCAACTTCACTGATGCGATTCGCGCTGATGCTGAATACGCGGCGACCTTGAACGCGCGGGCGGAACGCATTCGCGCCGAGGGAGCGACGGCGCCGAGTGACGAAGCAGCGAAGGCGTTTATCAACAAGCTCGATGCGGCAATACGCACCGGCAAGCAAGCGGAAATCGTGCCGTTAATCATGCCCGGTGAGTTGTCGAAATTCGCGCAGCAGATTGTCGGCACGCAGCCGGAAGCCTGGCAGACCCGCGTGCTCCGCACGGAAGCTTTGGACGCGAACCGAATCGCGGTGGATGTGGCTTTGAATTCGCGGCAGTTGGGAGTCGATCATTCCGGCACGGCGGTTTTCATTCTCGCGCGCGTGAATGGTAGCTTTAAGCTGAACGCGATCGAATTGTTTGAGGTGCGATGAGTAGTTAGTACCGCGAGCGATAGAGAGCAGACTAAGCGAGACTCTTTGATGTGAGGCTTTGAGCGCGCGCTTCTGTGAAACCAGTTTGATGAGCTTACGGACAAAACTTGATTTGTTACGCGATCGCATAGCCGATCTCGGCTCCTGCATTGTCGCATTCTCCGGCGGTGTCGATTCGACGCTAGTTCTGAAAGTTGCGCATGACGTGCTCGGAGATCGCGCTATCGGCGTAACTGCATTGAGCGAATCGTTGCCTGCTGGTGAGTTGGAAGAGGCAGAGGTGCTTGCCCGCCAGATCGGCGCGCGTCACGTGGTCATTCGGACCTTCGAAACGCAGGACGAAAATTATCTCGCGAATGCTGCGAACCGCTGTTACTTCTGCAAGACGGAAATGTATGCGCGGATAAAAACATTCGCGGCGGAGCAGGGAATTGAAACCGTCCTGGACGGACTTAATCTCGATGACTTGCAGGATCGACGCCCAGGGCGCGCCGCCGCGATTGAGCATGGCGTGGGTTCGCCGCTCGTCGAGGCGAAGCTTTCCAAAGCCGAGGTTCGCGACCTGTCGCGCGAGTTGGGTCTGCCAACCTGGGACAAGCCCGCGCTCGCGTGCCTTTCTTCCCGAATTCCGCACGGCACGCCGATCACGCTGCAATCGTTGACGCAAGTGGATCGCGCTGAAACTTTCATTCGACGGCTCGGAATTCAACAGGTGCGCGTGCGTCATCACGGCGACTTTGCCCGCATTGAGGTCGAGCCACGAGACTTTGGTCTCTTGGACAAGCACGAAAGGGAGATTGCAGATCATCTGAGTTCGTTGGGCTTCACGAAAGTCGAAATTGATCCTGACGGATACGGAAATACGCAGTCAGAAGCGCGAACGGCAGTGAGCGGATCAATTAACGTGAACATTTCACTTGATCCGCTCGCTGTCGCTCGCGGTACCGACACTAATGGGCGTCCAGAACACGCAAGCTGAATTACTTCGCGAGTTGCTAAACGAAGTTCGCGCGGGCACTCGCTCAGTCGAGAGCGCCGTCACTCGCCTGCGGGACTTGCCGTTTGAAGATATCGGTTACGCGCGACTCGATCATCATCGTGCGTTGCGCACCGGTTTCCCTGAAGTGGTTTTCTGCGAGGGCAAACAAACAGAGCACATCGTCGAAATCCTGCAACGACTGGAACAGAAACATTCGCCGGTGCTGGCTACGCGTGCTTCGAGCGAAGTTTACGACGCAGTCGTTGCCAGGATTCCCGCAGCGAAGTATTTTCCTGATGCTCGCATGATTCAGTTGGGGGTGAACGGTCATAAGCCAACCGAAACCACTGTGCTGGTCGTTAGCGCAGGCACCGCCGACGTCCCTGTCGCTGAGGAAGCCGCGGTCACCGCAACGGCGTTAGGAAGCCGCACAGAACGCCTGTTTGATGTTGGCGTCGCGGGCGTGCATCGCTTGCTGGCTGCGCGCGAAAAGCTGAATGAGGCAAACGTGATCGTGGTCGTGGCGGGAATGGATGGAGCGCTGCCGACGATCATCGGCGGTTTGGTTTCTGTTCCCGTGATCGCGGTTCCGACGAGCGTCGGTTATGGCACGGGGCTGGGAGGAACAGCAGCACTGATGACGATGCTGAATGCTTGCGCGCCCGGCATCGCCGTCGTCAACATCGACAACGGATTCGGCGCCGGATACATGGCGCACATAATTAATGCTAAGTCTCAGGTCGCACGTTCTAATACAGCGAGATCTGGAGACGAAACCTGAGACTCGACATGAATATAGACCCGACGGATCAGCACGCTCGTTTGAAGAGAGTCAAGCTCCTTCTGATGGATTGCGATGGAGTGATGACCGATGGGCGCATCTGGCTGACGGCCGACGGTGACGAGCAGAAAACTTTTCATGTTCGGGACGGGCAGGGAATCAGGTCGCTGCATGCTGCAGGCATCGAAACAGGTATCATTTCAGGGCGCACCTCCAACGCGCTCGCGCGACGCGCGGCGGAATTAGAAATGACTTTTCTGCGCCAAGGGACGCACGACAAGATCGCGGCCTTTGAAGAGTGTCTTAGCGCCGCTTCCATCTCTGCATCGCAATGCGCTTACATCGGTGATGACCTCGCCGACGTTGCGGTCATGCAGCGAGTTGGTTTTGCCGTCGCGGTGGCTGACGCGGCTGACGAAGCGAAACAAGCCGCGCATTACGTGACGCGCTTGCGAGGCGGCGAAGGCGCGGTGCGTGAAGTTGCGGATCTAATTCTCAAAGCCAACCGCGAAAATTCTCGCTAATTCTGCGTAAATTTCGAAGTGAATTGCTTCCTGGCAACAGTCTGATTTTCTAAATCCCGCGCAAAAATTAGAGATCACGACGTTCGTAAACACTCGTTAACGAAGGCACACCTGTTGCTCGATCAAGTTATCGAGTAGGTCCGATCTCTGTCGGGCCACCAATAGAGAGGCATCATGCAACAGGAACAGGCAGGCGGCGCCTTAACGCTTAACAAACTGCATCAAACAACGATTTTCGATGTGCCCTGCAAAACCGAAGTCATCGTAAAGCTCGATGGGCAAGCTCTTCATCGTGGCGATTATCCTTGCGGCTGCGGCTTCTGCCGGTCACTTGCGGTGTCCCTCGATGAACGCACGATAAGTTCGCTGGCGTTTATCGATGTATATGATGTGCCTGAAGGGGTCGAAGGCGCGGACACGTACTTCCACTGATGGGCACTTGCCCGTCGAACGACATCACGCACTCCTCGGCTCGCATCCCGAGGGGTTCGCGGGCATAATTTTCTCCTCGATCAATTGTTCTCACTTCTAAACTATGAGCGAAGAAACCTATCTAATTCTGGGCGGCGGCGGCATGATCGGCGCTCAGGTCGTGCACGAGATTGCCCGCCATCTGCAACCTCGATCCGTAATTATTTGTTCGCGCGAATTGTCCGAAGTCGAAGAGACCATTGCGCATTGTCGGCGAGAGTTTTCTTCAGTTGAATTTGTCGGCTTCGGCGGTGATGTTTTCGTTCGCGCTGATTGGAACACTGGCCCAGAGGACAATCGGCTGACTCGGTCACAGTTGATGGCTTCAGTCGAATCGCGCGCCGCGATGTACGACGATGTGTTCCATGATTTCGAGGCCGCTTATGCGCGTTCGCAACTCGCGCAACTCATTCTCAAACACAAGCCGCATGTAATCGTTGACAGCATCAACACCGCGACGGCAATCAGTTATCAGGATGTCTATACCGCATCGGAGATCGCCAAGGCTAGCTTCGATGCGTTGAAACATAGTATGGATAACGCGTCGAATGCTGCGCTTGCCGAACAGAGCGAAGTGGCGCAACGTGATTTTGAAGCGCTGTTAATTCAGCAATCGATTCCGCAGTTGATTCGCCACGTCCTCATCATGCAACGGGCGATGACTGAAGCAGGCACGCGGCTCTATCTCAAGATCGGAACGACGGGCACCGGTGGCATGGGCCTGAACATTCCTTACACGCACTCTGAGGACAAGCCTTCAGCGCGCTTGATGACGAAGACGGCGCTGGGGTTTGCGCATACAGGCTTGATGTTCTTAATGGCTCGCACGCCCGAGGGACCAGTGGTCAAGGAACTCAAGCCCGCAGCGATGGTGGGATACAACGACATCGCGCGCCGCGTGATTTGCGAACGTGCCAAGCAAGGCGAGCCTTTACATTTGTTTGCGAGCCGCCGCGAAGAGTTGGGAGACACGCTCTCGCTCCGAGACAACGCGGACGACTATGAACGTTTGCAGCCGATGCGAATGGTTGTCGTCGATACCGGCGAAAATGGTCTCTTCACCAAATGCGAATTCGAAACGATCACACACATCGGTCAGATGGAATTCATCACGCCTGAAGAAATTGCGCACCAGGCGATTCTCGAGATTCGCGGCAGCAACACTGGTCACGATGTCATCGCTGCGGTGGATGGCGCGGTCATGGCGCCAACGTACCGCGCTGGCAATCTGCGACACCTGGCTTTGGAGCAAGCCGATGCGCTCGAGCGGCAATTCGCGAGCAGCGGCGACTCGGCTTCGGTTGCGCTTGGATGGTTGGGACCGCCGGAACTGGGAAAGCTCTTGTGGGAAGCGCACCTGTTGAAAACGCGATTCGGAAGTTTGCAGAAAGTCCTGACGCAGCCGGCGGAAAAACTTGCTTGCGAAATCTCTTCGCTACTCGAATCGGATTCGAATCTCAGAAACACGATTAACTCAGTCGGATTGCCGATCCTCTCTCCAGACGGAAAGTCGCTCATGCGTGGCCCTTACATTCGCATTCCCGAGATTCCGGGAACAACGAGTGTTTCGCTGACAAGCGAGAACGTTGATAAGTGGGCGGCGAAGGGCTGGGTCGATCTGCGTCCGCAAAATTTCGAGCGTTGGCGACAACGATTCGCCACGATGTCTGCTCGTCCGACAGGATTGGATGAGCGGGGCTCGGCCGCCGTCAAGCGCGAAGGTTATCCGCACGAAGACATTCGCGTTGGCGCAGTCGTCGCCTGGATTTTCAATAACGAGATTCTGGGTTACAGGATTAAGTGACCGAGAATAAGTGCTGTGTGAGTTGCTCGTCCGTTCGGCGGCCGCTCACTAGGGCAGATCGCCTGGCGGGTTGGTTTCTCGGTCGGTCAATGCAAGTGGTTGACACGATGGTGGCGCATGTTTCATTCTGGCGCCGTCAACAAACAGAGCGGGCGTAACTCAATGGTAGAGTGTCAGCTTCCCAAGCTGAAAGTTGCGAGTTCGAGCCTCGTCGCCCGCTCCAAATTCCTCAACAAACCTGATCTAAGTCTGAAGCGTTTCATCGACGCTTGAAAGCCGTTCAAACCACCTGTCCATATTTCTGATCATGACTCGAAATTTCAGTGTCCAGAGCTGACGTGAGGTTGGTGCGATTCTCGGCTGGTGGATGCTAACTAACCACCTCGACTGTGCGGACTTTTTCCCACTTGGCCGAGTACAAAACGTAAATTCCCCCCTTTGACGGCCGACTCTCTGATCTCACCTCGCGTGAAGACTGTTGATCTGCTTATAGCTCGGCACAACGCGGTGAGTAAGAACAGGGAATGAGTCTTGCGGATACGAGACGACTCATTTGCTGAGCGAAGCTCGCGATTTGTTCATCTCGCACGAAGCAGGACTGATTGATGATCGCTCTTACGAAGTATGCGCCGCCTGTTCAGGTCACCCGCCTGAAGTGCGAAATCTGTGGGGCGTCCTATCCGCACGGCAATCTCTACACCTGTTCTTCGTGTGGCGACGAAGGCATTCTCGATGTTGAGTACGATTACGAAAGGATCGCATCGGCGCTTTCCAAGAGTCCATTACAAGACCGCGACCAAAACATTTGGAGATACAACGAGCTGCTTCCGGTGTCGGCAGATATCGCGCGGCCACGTTTGTTTGTCGGATGGACACCAATCTATGACGCACCTCGTCTAGCGAAATATTTCGGGATCAAGCAAATCTTGCTGAAGGATGATGGACGCAATCCAACCAACTCTTTCAAGGACAGGGCAAGTTCAGTCGGCGTGCTTAAAGCAATTGAATTTGGGTTCGGAGAAATCGCCTGCGCCTCAACCGGAAATGCAGCGTCATCACTCGCGGGTCTTTCAGCCGCCACCGGATTGAAGAGTTACATCTTTGTTCCTGAACGCGCGCCTGAGCCGAAGGTCACACAATTGCTGATATTCGGAGCGACAGTTCTGCGTGTGCTGGGCACCTACGAACAAGCCTTCGAGCTTTGCAAAGCTGCCTGCGAGAAATACGGCTGGTACAACCGCAACAGCGGAGTCAACCCCTTCCTGGTCGAAGGGAAGAAAACTGCCGGCCTCGAAATAGCAGAACAACTAAACGGGAATCTGCCCGATTGGGTCGTCGTGTCCGTCGGCGACGGCTGCACGATCAGTGGTATCGGCAAAGGCTTGCAGGAAATGAAACGACTCGGATTCATCGATCGCGTTCCTCGCTTGCTCGGAGTACAGGCCGAAGGCGCCAGACCGATCGTGGATGCGTTCATGAGCGGGAAAGATTTGGCCCCGTCAGAGACGAAGACGCTTGCAGACAGCATCGCAGTGGGCACGCCACGCAACTGGAGAAGGGCAATCAAACAGATCAGATTATCGAGCGGAGAAATGATAGCAGTAAGTGATGACGAAATCCTCGAGGCAATGCGCACCACCGCCCGGATTGGAGCCGTATTCGGAGAACCGGCGGGCGTAACTGGAGTAGCAGGTCTGAAGAAGGCGATTGAAAGCGGAGTTATCAACCGAAACGAATCTGTCCTTTGCGTGATCACTGGAAACGGTTTGAAGGATATTCAATCGGCAAAACAAGCAGCGGGACAAGCGCTTGATGTGAACCCTTCGTTGGCAGACTTAGCGACGGCTCTTTCGAATCATGTTAATTAAGAACGCCCGCACATTCACGTTAGCCCCGCCGCAGCTAAAGAAAACAAATCTGCGGATCGTCGGATCCAAGATCGCTGCCGAACGTCAGTCGCTTGCGCCGCTCAAGAATGAAGAGGTAATCGATCTTGAAGGAAGACTTGTGCTGCCGGGCTTCGTGAACGCACACACACATCTCTATTCGAGTCTGTCACGTGGCATGCCGATGCCCTCGTCACCGCCCCGAACGTTCGAAGAGATACTGAAGAACATCTGGTGGAAGTTGGATGTCGCCCTCGACGAAGAAGCGACGTACTACAGCGCATTGCTCGGAGCGATTGAAGCGTTGAAATGCGGAACGACAACTCTGATAGATCACCATGCTTCTCCTTCGTCCATCAAAGGCTCGCTCGATCTCATCAAGAAAGCATTGACGCAGGTCGGACTCCGCGGAGTGTTGTGTTATGAGGTGACTGATCGCGGCGGTAAGAAGAAACGTGACGAGGGTCTTGCCGAAAACGAAAGATTTATTGAAGAAAACACAACGGACGAATCCTGTCGCGGATATGTTGGGGCGCATGCTGCTTTTACTTTAAGCGACGAGTCACTGAATCTCTGCGGTGCGCTGGCCGTGAAACATAACACCGGCGTTCACATTCATGTGGCGGAAGATCTATGTGAAGTGAAAGATGCTAAAGGCAACTACGACGCCACCGTGGTCGACAGATTAGCCCGACATGACGTTCTCACGAACAAATCCATTCTTGCGCACTGTGTACACCTAAGCCCGCGTGAGTTCGAAACGATCAGAAACAAGCAGTGCTGGTTGGTCCATAATCCGCGCTCAAACATGAACAACCGCGTCGGGTACGTGCCCATTCACCAGTTCGGAGAAAAGCTTGCCCTGGGCACGGATGGATTTCCGACGGACATGCTGGAAGAAGCGAAGTTTGCATTCCTTAAGCAGCGCGATTCACGTACCAACGACAATGTGAATTTTGCGAGTCTCATCACCGGCGGACACAGGCTGATCTCAAACATCTTCGGAAAGAAGTTCGGCACTCTGGAAAAAGGCGCCACCGCCGATCTGGTGGTGATGAATTATCGCGAGCCTACACCTATTAACAAGGACAACCTGCTTGGTCATTACTTATTCGGCCTGCGGTCGTCAATGGTTGAATCGGCGATGGTCGGCGGCAAGTGGGTGATGAAAGACCGAAAGATTTTGGGAGTTGATGAAAATGAAGTCTTCGCCAGATCAAGGCAACAGGCAAAGAAGTTGTGGAGGAGGATGGCGAAGTAATAATCGACGAGGCGATCTGCATCAAACGCATGGCCAAACTAATCCCAATACCATTTGACCGCCAGCTTCGTAGAATCTTCTATGAATATCAGACGACGAATTCCGTATTCGAGCTGTCGGCGAGAGATTTCTATCGGCGGTCGCACGAGTGTGATCTATCGGTAAAGTTTCTCGGGAAGAATGCGGCCAATCCGGTCGGGCCGGCGGCAGGCCCGCATACGCAACTCGCGCAGAATATCGTCCTCTCATGGCTGGCGGGCTCTCGGATACTAGAACTGAAAACAGTCCAGATCAATGACCACGTTGAATTGACAAGACCCTGCATAGATATGGCGACCGTTGGTTACAACACCGAATGGTCGCAGGAATTGTCGCTGGATGAATCGCTACGCGAGTATGTCAAAGCATCCATGATTATCGAGTTATTGAAGCAGTGGATGTTTCTCTCCGACAGCAGCAAGTCATATCAGCCAAAACAGCTCGACACCATCTTTGATCTCAGTGTCGGCTACGACCTCGCGGGAATTCAGTCCGCACAGATTCGCAAGTGGCTGCATTCAATGCGAGATGCGAGCTCACTCATTGAGGAATATCGTCAGCAAATTCCTGCTGAGTTTTCTGCGTACAAAGACCTCTATTTCAATCCTGAAATCGGCGACAGCATCACGCTTTCCACATTTCACGGAACCAAGGCCGAAGAGATTGAGAGCATCTGCGAATTCCTGATCTCAGAACTCGATTTCAATGTAGTGATCAAAATGAATCCTCCCATGCTGGGAAAGGAAAAACTTGAGTACCTGCTGCATGACCAACTCGGGTACACCGACATAGAAGTCAACGAAGCGGCGTATGAGACCAGCATTACATATGACGACGCGGTGGAAATGGTAAGAAGCCTACAGGTAACGGCAGGCAAGAGAGGAAGAGTCGTCGGCGTCAAGTTCGGAAACACGCTCGAAGTCATCAACAAAGGCAACTTCCTGAAAGACAAGGTGGCCTACATGTCAGGCCAGCCTTTACACGTGTTGCATCTGCAGCTGGTGCATGACTGGCGGAAAACCTTCGGTGCGAGTTTCCCGATTTCATTTTCAGCGGGAGTTGACGCGAACAACTTTGCTGACTGCGTCTCGATCGGGTTGGTTCCGGTAACTACCTGCACGGACCTGCTCAGGCCGAGAGGCTATGCACGGCTGCCGCAGTATCTTCAGAACTTAGGGCTGAAGATGAAAGCCGCAAGTTCAACAACCATCAGAGAATTCATCCTCAATTCGAACCAGTTAAACGACCGAAACCAAGACGCAGATTTTGAAGGGGCTGTGATGGCGAACACAGCGAATCTGCTGAAAAAGAGCATTAATAATCCTCGGTATCAGTATGCCAATAACCAAAAGGCTCCCAGGAAAATCGGCAGCCATCTGGTGTTTTGGGATTGCCTCGATTGCGACAAGTGTCTGCCCGTTTGTCCGAACGATGCCAATTTCGCTTTCGACGTAGAGCCGGTCGAGCATGAGTCTTTCATCGTCGAAGTAACCGAGAATGGCTGGAGCGCAACCGAAGCCGGTAATTTCAAGATTGAAGAGGTCGAACAGCTCGCCAACTTTGCGGATGCCTGCAACGAGTGCGGTAACTGCGACGTGTTCTGTCCTGAGGACGGTGGTCCTTACATCGAGAAGCCAAGGTTCTTCGGCTCGCTTGATTCGTTCAACTACCACAAGAACCTCAGCGGCTTCTATCTCGACATAAAGAAAAATAGTTCGACGTTGACGGGCCGATTCGGCGAGCGTGAATTTAAGTTGAGCTGGAATCCTGTCGCTGACACTTACGCTTTTAGTTCCGACGCGGCGGCCATCGAAACCGATGCACGAACGCACAAAATCAGAAACGCGTCATTGATCAACTCCGGCAACGTTGTGATCGACATGCAGTACTACTACGCGATGTCCACCTTAATGAAGGGTATGTTGAATACACGTCACGTTAACTTCGTGAATCTTGAAGCGCATCTATCATGAGCGACAGTGAACGTAAGCTCAGCGTTGAATTCATTCTCAACGGCGAACCTTTCTCGACGTTGGTTGAGAAGGATGCTTCGTTGATGACTGTGCTGCGGGTGCAGGCCGGCTTCACTTCACCAAAGAACGGTTGTGCGCCGCAAGGTTCGTGTGGCGCCTGTACCGTCCTCGTGAATGGCAACGCCGTTTCCTCCTGTGCCGTTCCGGCGAAGAACCTAAACGGCAAACACGTAATCACGCTCGAAGGTTTGACGGAGCGTGAACGAGATATCTTTGCCCGAGCATTTACGCTGGCAGGAGGCCTTCAGTGCGGATTCTGTATTCCCGGAATCGTGATGCGCGCAAAGCATCTGATCACTAAGACTCCGACACCATCACGGGATGAAATTAAGCAGTCGCTCAACAATCACATCTGCCGTTGCACGGGATACCGCAAAATTGTCGATGCGATTGAGATGGCTGCTCAGGCGTTCAATGGCAGAGAGCTTCCGGCTGCGAATTACTCTGGCAGAATAGGTTCAAGTCTGCCGAAGATGGACGGAGAAAAGTTAGCGCTCGGTCAGCGCGCTTTCATTGATGACATCTCACTGCCCGAGATGCAGCACGCGGCCTTTCTGTTTTCACCTCATCCTCGGATCAAGGTGAACAAGATCGACACCTCTCGCGCTGAGAAAATTCCAGGTGTCAGCAGGGTGGTAACTGCCAAAGATGTGCCGGGAAGAATCAGGCAAGGCACGATCATTCAGGACTGGCCGGCATTCATTGGTGAAGGACAGACCACGCACTTCATCGGCGATATCTTGGCGGGCGTCGTCGCTGTCGATGTTGAGACGGCGCGAAAAGCAGTCAGCGAGATCGTTCTGGATTACGAAATACTCCCGGGCGTCTTCGATCCTGTTGCAGCCTTAAAACCGGACGCGGTCCAGGTTCATAACGATCACGGAAACCTCCTTTCGAAATCGATCATCAAGCGAGGGGATGTCGAGCAGGCGTTAAAGGACTCTGCCTTCGTGGAAACGCGGACTTTTGAAACGCAAATGATTGAGCACGGCTTTCTCGAACCCGAAAGTTCCATCGCCAGTTTCCAGGACGGCCGTATTGAAGTATTGAGTCAGGGGCAGGGAATCTTCGATGATCGAAAACAGATCGCTTCGTTCCTCAATCTCGACGAAGACAAAATCGCGGTAAAGCTCATCTCCAACGGCGGCGCTTTTGGCGGCAAAGAGGATCTAAGTATCCAGCACCACGTTGCGTTGATGACGCTGCTAACTGGAAAGCCGGTCAAGGCGACGCTGACGCGCGAAGAGAGTATTCGTCTGCATCCTAAGCGCCACCCGATCAGAATGACCTACACGGTTGGCTGTGATGCAGATGGAAAATTGACTGCGGTGCGGGCGCGCATGATTGGCGACAAAGGCGCCTATGCGTCGGTCGGGACGAAAGTTCTGGAGCGCGCGGCCGGTCACGCCTGCGGCCCATACAGAGTTCTCCATTCCGATGTCGAGGCGCTCGCCGTGTACACCAACAATTTGCCTTGCGGCGCGATGCGCGGATTCGGTGCCAACCAGGCTGCGTTTGCGATGGAAGGAATGATGGACATCCTTGCTGAAAGAGTCGGTATCGATGGCTGGGAGATGCGTTGGCGAAATGTTGTTGACGTGGGCGACACGTTTGTCACGGGCCAGGTGTTTGATAAATCGGTCGGCATTAAGAAGACGCTGCTGGCGGTGAAGGATCTTTATTACTCGTCCAGGTACGCGGGGATTGCCTGTGGCATCAAGAACGTGGGCATTGGCAATGGCATGAAAGAATCCGGACAGGCAGTCGTTTCCGTCAATCCTGACGAGACTGTCTCGATCAATACAGGATTCACGGAAATGGGCCAGGGCTTCAGCACGGTCATGATCCAGTTTTTCACCGAGGTTACCGGCATCGATCCGCGAATCGTGAGAGTAGAAATCGACACGACCGAACCCACGCCCTGCGGCATGACTACCGCGTCTCGCGCCACAGTTCTGGGAGGAAGAGCAGTGATCAAAGCGGCGGAGGAGATGAAGAAAGACCTTGAACAAGGAAGAACTTTAGAAGACCTGATCGGCAAGAAATATTTTGGCGAGGTCATTATTGATTACACGACCTCACTCCAAACAGAGACGGACAAACCGATTACTCACATGACGTTCGGCTTCGCGACTCAGGTTTGCATTTTGGACGATGACGGCAAGCTCAAGACATTCGTCGCCGCTCATGATGTCGGTCGCGTCATCAATCGAAACATGATCGAGGGGCAGCTCGAAGGTTCAATCCACATGGGCCTGGGTTATGCACTCACTGAAGAACTCAGGCTGAAAGAGGGCGTACCTGAATCTTTCAAACTTCGTTCGCTGGGAATCCTGCGCGCCAAGGACATGCCGGAGACGAAGATCATTTTGATCGAAGAGAACGAACCTGAAGGTCCATTCGGCGCAAAGGGCGTAGGTGAAATCGGACTCGTGCCGACGGCAGGCGCGGTCGCCGGCGCTCTGTACCAATTTGATGGCACCCGCAGATACAAGCTGCCGATGAAAGATTCGAACGCGGCGCGAGCAATTGCCCGGACATGATCTCAACGGGAACACAATCGATGACGATATTTGCACAAACCAACGAAGACCTGCTGCTGGAATCACTGCAGGACCTAAAGACCGAAATGGTAAATCGTGATTTCCTGCTCACCTGGGAGCGCAATGACGATGAAATCAGAGCGGTCCTTGATGTCGCGCAATTGATGAGTGACCTGCACAAATCGGGCCGATCAATTCGCGCGTTTGACACAGGTCTGGCGATTTCTCTCTTCCGAGACAACTCGACCCGTACTCGCTTCAGCTTTGCTTCGGCGGCTAATGCGCTGGGTTTGGGGGTAGCGGATCTAGACGAAGAGAAATCTCAAATCGCGCATGGAGAAACGGTTCGCGAAACGGCGAACATGATTTCCTTCCTCGCGGAAACAATTGGGATTCGCGATGACATGTTTCTCGGCGAAGGCAATAGATACATGCGGGAATTCGGCGCCGCGTTGCAGGAAGGCTTTGAAGCTGGCGTCCTCCATCAACGACCGACGATCGTGAATCTTCAGTGTGATATTGACCATCCAACGCAGGCGCTCGCGGATCTGATGCATCTGAAGAACACGTTCGGTTCGATCGAGAATCTGCGCGGGAAGAAGATCGCGATGACCTGGGCCTATTCGCCAAGCTATGGAAAACCGCTTTCAGTTCCGCAAGGAATCATCGGGCTCATGACGCGTTTTGGGATGAACGTGGCGCTGGCTTATCCCGAAGGATATGACCTAATTCCCGAGGTCATCGAACAGGCGAAAAAACAATCAGCGCAAAGCGGCGGCAGCTTTGAAGTCGTGAATGTGATGGAAGACGCATTCAAAGACGCGGAAATCGTGTATCCCAAATCATGGGCGCCTTTCGAGGTGATGCAGCGCAGAACGGTTTTGCTTCATGACGATTACAGGCCTGGACTCAAAGGCCTCGAGAAAGAATGTCTGGCAAAGAATCTCCGATTCAAAAACTGGGAGTGTGACGAGCAGAAGATGGAGCTGACGAAGAACGGCGATGCACTTTACATGCACTGCCTGCCTGCGGACATTACGAGCGTAAGTTGCGCGCAAGGGGAAGTGTCAAAAGATGTGTTCGAAAAATATCGGCTGGCGACCTACGCCGAGGCTGGTTACAAGCCATTCGTGATTGCCGCGATTATCTTCCTGTCGCGCATCAAGGATCCACTTAATAGGCTAAGAAGCATAGTTGAGAACGATAAGAGGAGAAGTGTGTAGCAAGTGTCAGAAGCCCGACCGTCAGGGAGGGCTGGTTAGTTACCACGCAGCAACGTGTTCACGAAGTTGCCCTCCCTTACGGTCGGGCTTCCGACACGAATGATCATTTATGTCACGAATCATCAAGAACATCGATCACGCTGTCGTTAAGAAAACGGCCGCACGATGCAAGGCACGCGGCATCACCATTCCTACCTTTGCCCAGATGCGTGATCCCGAATCAATTCCCGAGTCGATCAAATCCAAACTGCCTGACGTTGGGCTATGGGACATCAACCCCCTGAACCTCTACCGCATTTCATGGAAGAACGACGTTGTTACTGGATTGTTCGGCGGCGTCAATTACTTGGAAATACCTCGCGAGATTACCGGTGGGAAAGCGAGAATTATCGGCCTCATCGGAAAATATTTTCCCACTGGCGCACACAAAGTCGGCGCCGCTTTTGGTTGTCTCGTGCCGCGTTTGGTCAGCGGCGAATTCGATCCCGAAGTTCACAAAGCGGTTTGGCCCTCAACGGGAAACTTCTGTCGTGGCGGCGCATTTGACTGTCGTTTGTTGGATTGCACGGCCGTCGCGATCCTGCCTGAAGGGATGTCGCAGGAACGATTTGCGTGGCTCAAAGAAATTGGCGCTGAAGTCATTGCGACACCCGGCACCGAATCGAATGTCAAAGAGATCTACGACAAGTGTTGGGAACTGAAGCAGGATCCGCTCAACATCATCTTCAACCAATTCGAAGAGCTTGGGAATCCAATCTGGCACTACAACGTTACTGGTCCTGCGCTTGACGACGCCTTCAAGTCGCTTGGCATAACAAATGGAAACGCAGCTGCGTTCATCTCGGCAACAGGATCGGCCGGGACGATCGCAGCGGGCGACTATCTGAAAACTCTATATCCGTCGTTAAGGATCGTCGCCAGCGAAGCGTTGCAGTGTCCCACTTTATTCATGAATGGTTTCGGAGAGCACCGGATTGAAGGTATCGGAGATAAGCACGTTCCCTGGGTTCACAACGTGCGCAATACCGATGCGGTCGCAGCGATCGATGACGAGGACTGCATGCGCGTGCTGAGGTTATTCAATGAAGACCATGGAAGGGATTTCCTCAGTTCGCTTGGTGTCAATGACAAGAGCATCGATGAATTGAGTTTGTTGGGTATCTCGAGCATCGGGAACCTGCTCGCGGCGATTAAGACCGCGAAGTATTTCGAGATGAGAGAGAACGATGTGCTGCTAACCGTCTTCACCGATTCGGTTGAGATGTACCGTTCGCGTCTCAACGAACTCTTAGACGAGCGCGGCGAATATTCTGCGATTCAGGCAGCCATGGATTTTGCCGGGCCGCTGGCGCATCAGGGAATCGACTTCTTCAAGGAGCTTTCTTATTACGACAAGAAGGCGATTCACAACCTGAAATACTTCACCTGGGTTGAGCAGCAGGGAAGATCATCGGAAGAACTGAAGGAGCAATGGGAGCCGTCGTACTGGAAGATGATCTTCGAAGAAGAAGTAGTTTTGTTCGATAAGTTGATCGATGAATTCAATCAGGAGGTAGCATCATAAGGAAGAGAAGCCATGTTCAATCAAATCTTAGAAGCAGCCAAGAAAAACGAACGCGATGTCGCCAGTTTTCTCCGCGACCTGATTGCAACCCGTTCCCTGAGTTCGCAGGAAGGCGCGGTCATCGAGCGCATCAAGCAAGAGATGGAAAAGTGCAACTTTGACGAGATCACGATTGATCCGATGGGCAATATTCTCGGCCGCATAGGCAATGGAAAACATGTGATCGCTATGGATGCGCACGTTGATACCGTGGATGTCGGGAACCCTGAGAACTGGAAAATCGATCCTTTTCGCGGTGATGAAAAAGACGGCATCATCTATGGCCGCGGCGCGTGCGACATGAAAGGCCCGCTCGCTTCGATCGTCTATGGCGGCAAGATTATCAAGGACCTGCATCTCGAGGGCGACTACACGCTCTACATTGTCGGCAGCGTGCAGGAAGAAGACTGCGACGGCCTCTGCTGGCAATACATCATCAACGAAGACAAGTTGAAACCCGAAGTCGTTGTTATAACCGAAGCTACCGACCTGGCGATCTACCGCGGCCATCGCGGGCGCATGGAAATTGAAGTGCGCACGAAAGGCGTCTCCTGCCACGGCTCCGCGCCTGAAAGAGGTGTCAACGCCGTTTACAAGATGGCGCCCATCATTCAAGACATTGAAAGGCTGAATGAGAGATTGGGCGGCGAACCATTTCTCGGAAAAGGCTCGGTAACCATTTCCGACATTCGCGCAACTTCGCCATCGCTATGCGCGGTCGCGGATTCAAGCACGATTCATCTCGATCGACGGTTGGCAGCTACCGATACACTGGAATCAGCCGTAAGAGAGATTCAGGAACTGCCAAGCGTGAAGAATGCTGAGGCGGAAGTCGTGGTGCTTAACTACTCCGTGCCAAGCTGGAAAGGGCTGACCTATCCCACGAAAAAATATTATCCGACCTGGCTGCTGCCCGAGGATCATCCGGTGTTGAAATCCGGCGTCAAAGCTTATGAAGATCTGTTCGGTGAAAAGCCTATCGTCGGCAGGTGGGTATTCAGCACCAATGGAGTTGCGGTGATGGGCATGCACGGTATTCCCTGCATCGGGTTCGGTCCCGGTAATGAAATCTATGCGCACATGGCGACCGAACACATACCGGTCGAGCAGCTGGTGAAAGCAGCGGCATGGTATGCGGCATTTCCTATGGTGTATGCAGCGGGCAAGCAGCCTGAGTCACTGGGCGAATGATTCCCGCTCCGTCATGTGCAAACCCATATTAATCGCAATCGGCGGTAACTCGCTGATCCGAGCGGGACAGAGCGGATCGGTCAAAGAGCAGATCGAAAACGCCGACACGACTTGCCGCCACCTCGCAAAGCTGGTTGAGCAGGGACATAAGATTGTAATCACTCACGGCAACGGGCCACAGGTGGGAGCACAACTGATCCGATCCGAAATGGCTGCGCAGCAGGTTTATCAACTTCCTTTGGATAGCTGCGATGCTTCGACTCAGGGCGAATTGGGATACGTGCTTCAGAACGCCATGCGCACTGCTTTGCATGAATTGGGAATGAATATTCCGGTGATAACGATACTGACGCAAGTGGTAGTTGATGAACTTGATTCGGCTTTTTCAAATCCATCAAAACCTGTCGGGCCGTTCTATTCAAAAGACGTCGCAGAGAAAAAGAAAAATGAATTAGGCTGGCAGGTAATCGAAGATGCCGCCCGCGGCTACCGGCGCATCGTCCCTTCACCTGAACCTCTTGAGATAATTGAATTGGACGCCATAAGATGTTGCCTGTCGCAGGGCTTTGTGGTGATTGCAGCAGGAGGAGGCGGCATCCCGGTGGTTGAAAAGGGCGGAGCGTACTGCGGCGTGGAAGCCGTGGTTGATAAAGACAAGACGTCCGCGCTTCTGGCAAGCAAGTTGGGGCTAGAGACATTTATCACTTCAACCGACACCGATAAAGTCTATCTGAATTTCAAGAAGCCGAATCAGTGTGCGCTCGAAGAAATCTCACTGGCGCAGGCCAGACAATATCTGGATGAGAATCATTTCCTGTCCGGCAGTATGGGACCAAAAATTGAAGCGGCGATTGATTTTCTTTCGCACGGAGGTAAGGAAGTCATCATCACTCGTCCTGAATTAATAGGTGAGGCGTTGAAAGGACGAGCGGGTACGCGGATCTTCTCAGACAAAAAGGAGCCGAGCCACGAAGCTTAATCACATCATAAACGCCGAGCAGTTCACGCTCCCCGTTCTTCGCAAATTGTTTGCTCGCGTTCGGGAGATGGAGCAGATCGTAAAGCGCGGCGGCACCCGGGACTACGACCGCAAGATACTGGCATCGTTGTTTTATGATGCTTCGACGCTCACGCGCTTTTCTTTTGAGTCCGCCATGTCCCGCCTCGGCGGCAAAGTGCTGACCGCGGAAAACGCATCGACGTTCTTTTCAGTTAGTCCCGACGATGCGCTGGAAGATACGATCCAGGTAGTTGATGATTTCTGCGATGTGATTGTGCTTCGCCACAATGAAATTGGCGGAGCGGAGCGGGCAGCGAAGGTTTGCACCGTGCCGCTGATCAATGCGGGCGACGGCAAGGGCGGGCAGCATCCGACGCAGGCACTTCTCGATCTGTACACCATTCACAAAGAGACGAATAAGCTCGACGGACTGAAAGTAGCGCTCGTTGGTAATCTCGCGGAAGGCCGAACCGTTCGTTCGTTGTCATATCTGTTGAGTAAGTTCGAACGAGTGAAGTTGTATTTTGTTTCTCCCGAATCGTTACAGATGAATCAGGACATTCTCGATCATCTGGTCGAACATAACACCTGGTACACGATGGAGACCGATCTGCATAAAGTGTTGCCGGAAGTCGATGTCGTTTACACAACCCAAATTGAAAGATCACGCTTCAACGGCAGTGATGCTGAATTCGACAGTTTCCGAAAGAATTATTTCATCGACAAGGGATCAATTCAGTTGATGAATAGGGATTCGATTATCCTGAGTCCGCTTCCTCGATTCACCGAGATCTCCCGAGACATCGACAATGATCCACGCGCCGCTTATTTCCGTCAGACGCAGGACGGAATGAACTTACGCATGGCGCTGCTCGCGTGGGTTCTGGAGTGTCAATAATCAGTTTTCTCCAGTCATTTTCGAGCGAGCAACGCGCCAAAGTAATTCCAGACGCAATCCTCGATTACGTTTGCTTACATCACCGGCCGCTTCAGAATGTCCGCCAACGCGCGCATTCGGTTTGCATCGGCCGGACTCCGAGACACCGTTACATAAGCGACCTCTTCCAGTGATGGCGCGAAGCTGCTGAGCTTTGCGAGCGATGCCTTACTCATGCGCGAGCGTTCTGCGTTTTGAATTGACTCGCGCAGCTTCGCGATTTGATCTGCGGGCAGAGCCTGTGATCGTTCAAGCTGATCGATGTAGGCCTTCGCCACAATCAGTTTGCGCGGCCATTCGATCTTTTGCTGATTTTGCACATTGAACTCAGTCAGGCGAACAGCTTTCGCAGCGTCGATCTCGTTTTGCGTCAGGTGTTCGGTCGGCGTCAGTTCGAATACGTCCAACCCGCGCGCGATTTCTGAAGCGTAGATATTGCCGTTGTACCAATACGCCGACCAGTCGCCGCCGAGCACGAGCAGGTTCGGATCGATTGGCCCGCGGTCGAAGTAAGCAATCTCAACTGGATGATTGGCATCGGTAAAATCCATCACCGACACGCCGCCCTGGTACCAGGCCTGCACTTCTATGTCACGGCCGGGAACGGGAATCAGCGAGCCGTTGTGCGCGACGCAATTCTCAGTGTCGCCCTGCGCAGAGGGCATCTTGTAGTAGCTCGCGAACTTCAATTTGTTGTCCTGCAAGTGAAAGATGGCGTCGGCGCCCCAAACGTTCGGGTCATTCGCACGGCAGCGCGCACCAAGGCCGCCACCCCATTCATCGGTAAACACAACCTTCTTCCCATCATTCGAAAACGAAGCTGAGTGCCAGTAGGCATAGTTCGGATCGTTCACAGCATCCACGCGTTTCGGGTTCGCAGGATCTTTTATGTCGAGAAGAATTCCGTTTCCTGAGCAGGCACCCGCGGCGAGGCCGATTGCCGCATACACGGTGATGTCGTGGCACTGATCAGTTGGCGACGGGTCGCCTTTGCCATGTATGGCGGCGCTGCTCAAACCTGCAATGGCGTTCGTGCGCGCGTCCATAAACACTCGTGGGCTTGAGATCACTTTGGCATCTTGCGGCGCGGCGAGCGGCACCTTGATTACATCGATGCGAAACAGCGCGGTGTTCGGATTCTTGTCCGGCGTGCCGCTCGAGCAACCCGGCAACTCCTCGTCCTGACGGACGAAAGAGGTTCCCGAAACGTAGATGTAAACGTTGTTCTTATCGTTTGGATCGACAACGAGCGTATGCGTGTGCGAGCCACGACAGGTTTGCACCGCCGCTACCTGTTTCGGTTTGGTGATGTCGCTGATGTCAAAAACTCTCACGCCGCGGAACCGATCCTTCTGCGCCGCCGGCAACTGATTCTGATTTTGCTGGCCGGCTGGCGGTGGAGGAGTGGGCGGAAATCCCTGCGTGCCGCAATCGAGGCGACCGTTCGTCATCTCGACCGACATGAACATCAAGTTCTTGTAAACGGAAACGTCGCCCTGGCCGCCCGGACAAATCATCGAGGTCAGCAATCGCGTTTTCGCCGGATTCGAGATGTCATAAATATTCACGCCGTAAAAGTTTCCGAGGAACAGACGATTTCCCTGAAACGCGATGTCTGAGTTCGCAAAGCCCAGCCCCGCCAGCACCAACTTCATGGCGTTCGGAATTTTCGAAGGATCCGGCACGCCGAGTACGGTCGTCAGTGTCTTGTTGACTTTCGGATCATCGGGATTGTTCGAGCCGAGGTCGAACGTGTCCGGTTTCTTGAGCAGCGTCAGGTGCTTGATCCCCATCGCCGTTTCACCGGCGTCATAAACACCCGGCGAGAGTTTCGCGCGCGGATCATTCACATTCGATCCGGTCATGCCTTCCGGTAGAGGCGGCGCGGGTTGCGGAGCAAACGGATTCGCCGGCGCGGCCGGAGTTGGCGACGGTGAAGGAGTTTGCGCCAGCGCTCCTGCCGCCAGACACGAACTCAAGAAAAACGAAGCTACTACGAAACGGAAAGCAACAGTGCGTACTCGATTCATCGTTCCCCCTCTAAGGTTTTTCACCCAACATAGTTTGCATAATTCTGATTTCGGCGCGTTGGCCGCTATCGATATCAGTCGCGAAATTGAACAGCTCAGCATCCTGCCCGGCGCCCGCAGTGTCGAACAAATCCTTGACCATCGTGAGCGCGCCGCCGTGATGTTGAATCATACCGGTCAAGAATAAACGATCGAAGTCCTCGCCCTTCGCGTGGCGCAGCGCGTCCATTTGCTTAAGCGTGAGCATGCCCGGCATCAGCATTTGATGGGCCGACATATTCATTCCCGGCATATCCATGCCGGACATCTGCGCCATCGGTAGTTCAGTGGGTTCGCCACGCGAGGCGAGCCATCGCTTCATAAACCTTATTTCTTCTGCCTGAGAATGACTGATGCGCGCGCCAAGCAATCGCAAATCTTTGTTGGTCGTGCGCGATTCGATGAGGGCGGTCATCTCGACGGCCTGCGCATGATGCATAATCATGCCCTGCATGAACTCGACGTCTTTCGGCGAGCGTGGCGGCAATGTAGCGCGCGTTGATGCCGGTAATGTTTGAGTAGGTTGGCCTGGCGCTCCGGGTTGGACGATGGCTGGTTGTTGCGCGCGGGCGGTGAGGCAGCAAAGGCCCGTGAGCAAAGCGCCGACGAGCAAGCAATTTGGCCACCCAATTTTCATTGCTCGGGTTACCCGGGAAACAAAATCCATCAGCATTGGCTGTTGAGCGTTGAAGCCCCTCACCTTACCACAAACCGATGCGAGAAGCGCGACAAGGTGACGCGAATTCCGGTCTCCGATAAATTGTATTTATTCGCGATTTGTCGTCAAAGTCTGAGCGGCCGAATTTGTTGATTTTTAGCGTCTGGTTCGATAAGTTGTCACCACGACCGGCGATGAATTTGTTGCCAAAGTGAAACTTCCAGGTTCATCCCGGTTGGCCGCTCCAAATTCCGTTTGACCTTGACGGCTGCGAAGCGGAGGAGGTTGCTTATGCGAAGGTTCTTTTTCCTCCTGCCATTCCTGCTGGTGGCAGCGAATGCTCCCGCGCAAATTGCTGATGACAATTCGCCGGTGGTGGTCCTCAATTTTCGATGGGCCAAAGACCACCAACCTGCGGAGAACGCGTCGTCTGCCTCGGTGCCGCCGGCCGCGGCGATGATTGCCGTAAACCGAAATTTCGAGAAGCAGAAACGCATAAACGATCCTGCCGGAGTGCGCGATCCAAATGCCGACACGCTCGACGGGCGCGCGGCGGAACTGGAACGAATCAACCAGCAGGCGCGCGAACCTGAAGATGTCGAAGGTTTTACGTATCAGGTAAGAGTTCAGAACGCGAGTACGAAGATCGTCAAGCACATCTTTTGGGAATATCGCTTTCGCGAGACGGCAAACCCGCAGCACGTCTCGCGGCGGCAGTTCCTTTGCACCGCGCAGGTGAGGCCTGAGAAACAGAGGGACTTGCAGGTGTTCAGCTTAGCGGGTCCAACAGAATCGATTCACGTGAAGAGCCTGGCGAAGGACTTGAAAGGCCAGTTCGAAGAAGCTGTCTTAATCAATCGGATCGAATTCGCGGACGGCACTTCCTGGCAACGAGCTGACTGGAATCTCGATGAAGTGAAGTTGACCGCGAATGCTCGCGAAGCGAAGAACTTGCCAACGTGCCGCGGGCTGTGACTCAATCAAATTCAACCCACGATCCGGCATTTCTTGCGAGTGCTTTTTGGTAAACATGAAAAGTTGACGCGAGATCTTCCATCGCAAGTCCTAATGACTTGAATAGCGTGATCTCGTCTCGCGAGGTCCGTCCCGGATTCGTGCCAGTTAACACTTCGCCAAGTTCCGCCACGTCGTCCGGCCCAATCATCCCTTCCTGCGCAGCAAGCAAATAATCGCCGGCTTCGTTAAAAACAGATTCGCGGCGATCGGTAAAGACACTCGCGTCAGCCATCGTCGCCGAATCGATCTCGCGCGCCTTTGGCGAGAACGTTCCGACGGCATTAATGTGCGCGCCATCAGCGACGCACGCGCGTTGGACCACCGGATCGCGCGCGTTTGTCGCCGTGACGATGATGTCAGCGCCTCGGACAGCTTCTTCCGCGGTGGCGACTGGCTCAATTCGAACTGAACTCATTGCTTGCATCTCATCAGCGAAGCGTTTCGCCGATTCAAATTTGGACGCCGCCACGCGCCCGCGCCGCAGTTTTCGCACGCAAGCGATCGCTTCCAGGTGTTTCCGGGCTTGCACGCCGGCACCGATTAGAGCGAGATCGCCAGCAGTCTCGTTCGACAGAACTTTGGTGGCAAGCGCGCTGACTGCCGCGGTGCGGATCGCCGTGATCGCAGAGGCGTTGGCGATTGCAAGCAACTCACCTGTTGCGCCGTCGAACAACATGACGCCGCCTTGGTGCGCGTCTTTCCCGATCGCGGCATTGCCAGGGAAAACGCAGATTGCTTTCAATCCAAAGAGCGGTCTTTCGCCGCCGCGAAACGTCGGCATCATCGCCATTACGCCTTTGACATTCGGTGGGCGGAAAATTGTCCGCAGCGGTTGCTCGACTTCGTCGCGCGCGAGGGCGATGAATGCGTCCTGCATTACGTCAATGCATTCGGCCATCGGCAGAAGCTGTTCGATTTCGCGGTTGTTGAGAACGAGTAGTTTCATGGCGCGTAAAGATACCACGGAGTCCAAAGCCCGACCGTGAGGGACAGCAGGTTGCAGAGTTGGCCCTCCCTGACGGTCGGGCTTCTGAGTCGCTAATGCTCGCGGTTCTGTATCCGTGATACCATGCGCGCCGAAGTTCTTCGCATTCCATTCGGAAGATCAAAATGAAAATGGTTAAGGCATCCAACATGCGATCTCTGCCGATCGCTCTCGTCATTATTTTGTTTGCTTGCACCGGCGTCATCGCCCAGCAATTCAGTCCGGATTTATTTCGGTCGCTCCACTGGCGCAACATCGGACCATTCCGCGGCGGACGCACGCGCGCGGTTACCGGCGTGCCATCGCAGCCCAACGTCTTTTACATCGCGCAGGTGAACGGCGGCGTTTGGAAGACTGACGACTATGGCCGCACCTGGACGCCGATTTTCGACGATCAGCCGACGGGCTCGGTCGGATGCATCGCAGTGGCCCCTTCCGATCCGAATACGATCTATGTCGGCAGCGGAGAAGGCTTGCAGCGTCCCGATCTTTCTGTCGGCGACGGCATCTACAAATCGACGGATGGCGGAAAGACCTGGGTGCATCTTGGTTTGCGCGACGGTCAGCAAATCCCGCAAATCGCCGTCGATCCGCGCAACGCGAACGTTCTGCTGGTCGCCGTGGCCGGTCATCCGTATGGGCCAAACCAAGAGCGTGGCATCTTTCGATCTACGGACGGCGGGCAGACTTTTGAAAAAGTTCTATACAAAGATGAGAACGTTGGCGGGTCAGACGTGATGTTCGATCCCAAAAACCCCGATGTCGCGTACGCAGGTTTGTGGGAAGCGCGACAGGGGCCTTGGGAAAATGCCGCGTGGAACGGAACTGGCGGCGGTGTTTACAAAACTACCGACAACGGAAAGACCTGGAACAAGTTAAGCGGCGGTTTGCCGGACAACATCATTCAAGCAAATCTCGCGATCGCGCCAAGCAATCCGAATCGCGTGTTTGCTTCGGTCGCGTTGAGTCCCGGGCTCGTTATCTATCGCTCTGACGACGCGGGCGCGACCTGGACGCGCATCACAACCGATCCGCGACCAGCGGGACGAATCGGTGGCGGCGATCTCGCAGTGCTGCGCGTCGATCCTAAAAATCCCGACATCGTTTATTCGGCGAGCGTCGTTTCCTGGAAGTCGATCGATGGCGGCAAAACCTGGACAGCTTTTCGCGGCGCGCCCGGCGGCGATGACTATCAGAATGTTTGGGTCAATCCGAACGACGGCAACACGATCATTCTCGGAAGCGATCAGGGCGCAGTCATTACCGTCAATGGCGGCAAGTCCTGGAGCAGTTGGTACAACCAATCGACGGCGCAGCTCTATCACGTCAGCGCCGACAACGCCTTTCCTTATCGCCTGTGTAGCGGCCAGCAGGAGAGCGGGTCGGCGTGCGTCGCGAGTCGCGGCAACGACGGTGAGATCACTTTTCGCGAATGGCATCCGGTCGCGGCTGAAGAATACGGTTATGTGGTCGCCGATCCACTCGACCCGGACATCGTCTATGGCGGCAAGCTCACGCGTTACGATCGGCGCACCGGGCAAGCACAGAACATCATGCCAAAGCCGTTTCGCACGGGCGACTTTCGCGTCGTGCGCACACAGCCGGTTTTGTTTTCACCAGTCGATCCGCATGTGTTGTACTTCGCCACGAACACGCTCTGGAAGACGCGCGATGGCGGACGCAACTGGGAACAGATCAGTCCCGACCTGACGCGCAAGACATTTGAAGTTCCGGACACCATCGGCAAGTTCAAGTCAGAACGCAGCGCGCAGCCGACTCAACGCGGCGTGATTTACGCGGTTGCCCCGTCGCCGCTGGACATCAACGTAATTTGGGCCGGCACTGATGATGGCTTGATTCATCGCACGGCCGACGGCGGCAAGACTTGGAACGACGTCACGCCGAAACAACTGAAGCCGTGGCAGAAAGTTTCGATACTTGACGCCAGCCACTTTGACAAGAACACCGCGTACGCGGCCATCAACACGCTGCGGCTCGACGATTTGCGGCCGCACATCTATCGCACGCACGACGGCGGCGCGAACTGGACGGAAATCACCAACGGCATTCCGGCGAACGAAAACACTGATGTGGTGCGCGAGGATCCGGAACGGAGGGGCTTGTTATTCGCGGGCACTGAACGTGCCGTGTACGTTTCATTCGACGATGGCGAGCACTGGCAATCGTTGCGGCTGAACATGGGCGCGACTTCGATTCGCGACCTGATCATCAAGGGCGACGATCTCTGCGTCGGAACGCACGGACGAGGCTTTTGGATTCTCGATAACATCACGCCGCTGCGCCAGCTTCAGGATTCGATCGTCAAATCGCCTGCGCATCTCTTCAAACCGCAGACCGCGATTCGCGTACGTTGGAACATGAACTCTGACACGCCACTGCCGCCTGATGTTGCTGCCGGAGAGAATCCACCCGATGGCGCAATGATCGATTACTACATTAGTGGTGGAAATTCAGGAGTCGTGACACTCGAAATCAAAGATGCAAGCGGCGCGACGGTCCGCATGTACTCGAGCAACGATCCTCTGCCGACCCAGGATCCGCAGCTCAACATTCCGCCTTACTGGATTCGCCCACCGCAGCGGCTCGCGACTGAGCCGGGAATGCATCGCTTCCTTTGGGACTTTCACTACACGCTGGTGCCGGGGGTGACGCCGCAATATCCGATCGCCGCCGTCTATCGCAACACGGCGCCAGAAGCGACTTCGCCGTGGGCGATGCCCGGCGATTACAAAATCGTTCTGACAGTCGGCAGCAAGAAATACGAACAGACGCTCAAAGTCGTCATGGACCCCCGCGTGAAGACTTCGATGGCGGACCTTGGCGAGCAGTTCAAGTTGTCGAAGCAGATGTACGATGAGTGGATGGCGCTGAATTCGATTTCAGAAGACGTGCGCAAGTTGCGGGGCCAGGTAACTGATTTACGGCCGAAGGTAACCGATGCGAATCTGAAAGCGCACCTCGATGCCTTCGCAGACAAGCTGCAAGCGTTTGCCGGCGGTGGTGGCGGAGCCGCCGCGAACGCTCGCCCCACGGTTGCCTCGACGATGCAACGCGCACGCACGCTCTTCAATTTGATCGAAGAGGTTGACCTCGCGCCAACGCCGCAAGTTGCGTCAGCGATCCCTGAGGTGGTCAAAGACTCGAAAGGCCTCCAAGACAACTGGCGCACGATTCAGTCGCAGGACCTTTCCGCTCTGAATCAGGAGCTGAAAGCCGCGGGCCTGCCAGCGCTGCACTAGGGAGGCTTGCCCCGATTGCTAATCGATGCAATGGTAAGGAAGGGCGGGGAAAACCGCCCTTCCTAACTTGAGATGTTCTCCAGTTGGCCGATTCCGGCCAGACTCTTGAGCCAAGCCCGCGCCGCGGATGCTGACTTTCCGTTCCGCCCACCCAAAAACCTGCCTATTTCCTTGGAAATCCTAGCCAATTCAACGTTTAACTCCCTTCGGAAGGTTGGCTATGAGAGCACAACTGACGACAGGGTCAAGCCACAATGCAATCAGTCTTCGCGAGGGCGCCAGCAGTCTGTTCCGGCGCAAATACCTCGTTTTGTTTATATTTTTGACGGTTATTCTCGGCACCGTCATAGTCACGTTGCTGCTCCCGAATCGCTACGAATCGCGCATGAAGATTCTGGTGAAGAACCAGCGCGTCGATATCGCGATCACCCCTGAAGCCACCACCGGTACCAACACGCCGACCGTTGAAAACGAAGTCAGCGAGAATCAAATCAATTCGGAAATCGAACTGCTGACCAGCAAGGACCTGCTGACACAAGTTGTCACTGCCACGGGTCTGGACAAGCAAGAGAACAGTTTGCTTAACCGCTCGATGACCGATGCGGTGCGCGTGGAACGAGCCGTGAATCGGCTGACGAAAGACCTTTCGATCAATCCGGTTCGCAAAGCCAACGTGATCACGATTAGTTATGCGTCTGACTCACCTCAACTCGCGGCCGCAGTGCTGAAGAAACTCGGCGACCTATATTTGGAAAAGCATCTCAAGCTGAACCACCCGATCGGCGCGGCCGACTTCTTCAAAGAGAAGGCTGACGAGTACGAGACGCAACTGAAGGAATCTGAACAGCAGCTCACTAACTTTCAGCAGAGCAACAATCTGGTGGTGCTCAGCCAGCAGAAAGAGTTGACGCTGCAAAAAACCGCGGAAGCGAAAGCGAAGATGCTGGATGCGGACGCCGCGCTGAACGAAGCGACGAATCGCATCGCGCGAGTTGAACAACAGCTGGCGGCGATTCCGAAACGGATCGTGACGCAGAGCAAACAGCTTCCCAATCAGTATTCGGCCGAGCGGCTGAACACGATGATGGTCGAATTGCAGAATCGACGCACCCAGTTGCTCACCAAGTTCCGTCCCGAGGATCGACTCGTGAAGGAAGTTGACGAGCAGATGCGCACAACGCAACTCGCGCTGGATCGCGCCGAACAAAAAACTTCAGTTGAGGAAGCCACCGATCTGAATCCGCTGCGGCAGACGCTCGAGACTGAGTTGTCGCGCGCGCGTCTGGATCAGGCGGGCGCCAAAGCGCGGCGCGATACGCTCACCGCGCAGCTTGCGCAGTACGAAGGCGCGCTGAAGAAACTCGAAGGCGACACGGCCAAGCACGACGATCTGCAACGCGAGAAGAAAGAAGCCGAAGACAACTATCAGCTCTACGCGAAGAAGCGCGAAGAGGCGCGCATCGCCGACGAACTCGATCGACAGAAAATCACCAACGTCTCGATTGCCGAGGCCGCCACGGTGCCACAAATTCCTTCGTCGCCGAACCGGCCTTTGAACCTGGTGCTGGGAGTTTTCCTGGCAGCGTTCCTGAGCCTGAGCAGCGTCTTCTCAGCGGAAATGTTGAGCGACGCGGTGCACACGCCGCGACAGCTCGAGGTACTTACCGGGGCGAAGGTGCTGGCGACAGTGCCCGCGAACAGCCGGCGCATGTTGCTGCGTCAGCCGCGCGAGACCCCCATAATCGAGAAACAGGCGGTTGCCGAACTTCAAAGCTGAGGACCAAAAAGAGTGCTAGTCGAAGAACGAATTCAAGAACCTTCAGTACGAACCCCGCCGGTCAGCACGACCGGGCAGCGCCACAATCTTCAGTTGTTGCTGGCGAGCCTGCAGAACGGTTCGCAAAAATTGCGCGAAGGATCGGCCATCGCGTTCACGTCTGCTTCGGAAGGCGGCGGCGCGGGCCACGTGGCGAAGTTGTTCGCGGTTGAGATCGCGCGTCACACGGGTCGGCGAACTCTGTTAATTGATTCTGAGCGCCTGCAATCGCTCGGCGTTGAAGACTATTTGCAGATGCCGTGGAACTGCCACCCGACAAATATCGATAACCTGTGGATGTTGCCGGCGAAGACATCGAGGAACGGCAATGGTCATCACGAGGCTGAGCCGAGGCGCTCGTATTTGATGCGAGTCGGAAAGCAAGGCGAAGAGATCGATACGGGATTGGATTCGGTCGATGCCTTACGCGTGAGCTTTGACAACATCCTGATCGATTGCCGCTCGCTGAAAGAAAGATCTGATGCAGCGATGCTAGCGACGAGCGTTGATGGCGTCGTCGTGGTCGTCGATGCCGGCGAATCTCGGCGCGACGAGATACTAAATGCGCAACGAACGATCGAAACCACCGGCGGAAACTTTTTAGGATTTGTCATGAACAAGCGCCGCTATCCGGTGCCGAACTGGTTGTACAAGCGACTTTGATGCGGTGGCATTGATTTCAGTCTGCGAATGCCCCCGCAGAATGAAGTCCATGCTACTTGAAGGAGTGCCGATGAAACACCGACTGTTTTTAGCCCTCGCAATTTCACTTCTGATTTTGCCGATTGCTGCGCGTGCGCAGGATCAGCGTCCCCCTCGATTAACCACGGTTAGCGAAGACCGCTATCGGCTGCAGCCGGGCGATGTGCTTGAAGTGCAGTTTCGTTATTCACCTGAATTCAATCAGACAGTGACGGTGCAACCGGACGGCTATATCTCGCTGGAAATCACCGGCGATCTGAAAGTCGCGGGATTCACCGTCGAAGAGACGCGCGCTGCGGTTTTGAGGAAGGCCGGTGAGCGGTTGCAGGATCCGGTAGCTGCTGTACTGCTCAAAGAATTTCAGCGGCCCTACTTTGTCGTGGCCGGGGAAGTCGCGCAGCCAGGCAAAATCGAAATGCGCGAACGCGTCACCGCAATTCAGGCCATCATGCTGGCGGGTGGCATGAAAGAGACCGCGAAGTCGTCGCAGGTCGTCGTTTTTCGCGCGATCAACTCGGACACCGCAGAAGTAAAGCTGCTCAATCTGAAGAACATTCGCCGCACAAGCGACCTGGAAAACGATTTGACGTTGCGGGCCGGAGATATGGTGTTCGTGCCACGCGATAAGATTTCGAAGATCGAACGATTCATGAAACTGGCGAGCGTCGCTGCATTCATGGCGCCTCGTCTATAAAAGATGATTACTCGCCGCGGAACAATTTCCGATTTCTGCCTCAAGCTGAGCGATCTTTCGCTGGTGCTGATCGCGCTTGGCCTGGTGATCGTGTTCCGTTATTCGCCCGCACAAAATCCGACCTTCGTAGTTGACTATCTTTCGCAAAGAGTAAAAGTCGGCAACGCGATTCTCGGCATGATGTTGCTGGTGTGCTGGTACGGCGCCTTCGCAGCGCAAGGATTGTACGTTTCGCATCGGCTGAGTTCGGGCTGGCGCGAGTTGCGCGAGATTGTTCGCGCGGTTGCAATTTGCGGCATCGCTTTGATTGTCGCAGCCCAAGTTGGCCATTGGCCCACGATCAATCTCCGAACCGTCGGCAGCTTTGCATTGATGAGTCTCGTTTTGGTCGCGGGCGTGCGCATGGCTCTCCGTTACAACCTGCGGCGGTTGCGCGCGAGCGGTCACAACTTGAAGAACCTCGTGATTGTTGGCGGCGGCCAACGTGGCCAGCGCTTTGCAGCGCATCTGAATCGTCGCCAGGATTTGGGTTACAAAGTCATTGGCTTCGTTGACAGCGATCCGGCGTATGCCTATGCGACGTTGCAAGGCGCTCCCTACCTGGGAACGATCGAAGACTTGCCGCGGCTGATGGCTACCGAAGTGATTGACGAAGTGACGGTCGCGCTGCCGATCAAATCACATTACACGCAAATTGAAACAGCAGTGTCGTTGCTGGAAGAGCAGGGAATCACGACGCACGTGCTCTCTGATCTGTTTCCGCAGAAGCTCGCCAAGTCTCAAGCCGTCGATTTTGATGGCGCGCCGATCGTAACGCTGGGCAGCGCGCCGCCGTTTAGCTGGCGCACTGAGGCGAAGCGCATCATCGACCTGACCGTCTCGACCACGGCGCTGCTTGTCTGTGCGCCCCTGTTTGCGATCGTCGCGTTGGCAATCAAGCTGGACTCGCACGGACCGGTCTTTTTCGTTCAGGAACGCGTTGGATTCAGCAAGCGGCGCTTTCGCATGATCAAGTTCCGCACGATGAGCATCGACGCCGAAGAACGGATGAAGGACATCGAGCACCTCAACGAAAAAAACGGGCCAATCTTCAAGATTAAGAACGATCCGCGCATCACGCGCGTCGGCAAGTGGCTGCGCAAGACGAGCATCGACGAGCTGCCGCAACTGATTAACGTGCTGGTTGGCGACATGAGCGTGGTTGGCCCACGCCCGCTTTCTGTTCGCGACGCGGTGCGCATGGAAGAAGCCTGGCAGAAGCGCCGTTTTAGCGTGAAGCCAGGACTAACTTGTCTGTGGCAGGTCTCTGGCCGGAGTAACTTGTCATTCGAACAATGGATGCAGCTCGACCTCGACTACATCGACCATTGGTCGTTGAAGCTCGATGCGTCGATTCTGCTTCGCACGATCCCCGCAATAGTTCTGGCTCGCGGAGCGAGTTGATCTCTCGCGCCAGCTTCTCAATTTAGAAACGAGTGCACCTGTGATTGCCCGCAGCGCAAAACTCATCTTCATTACCGACTCGACGATACTGCTATCGACGATGATCTCCAGCCTGGTTGGCGCACGCGCGCTGGGCCCGGCGGGACGTGGCGATCTTCTCGTCGTCGTGCTGTGGCCGCCGGTCATAGCGATGCTGGCCGGACTCGGTCTGCCGAACGCATATCGATACTGGATGGCGAAGGAGCCCGAGCGTGTTTCGCCGCTGTTTTCGAACGCGGTGATTTACACGCTGGTCGTCGGCGTGATCAGCGTCGCTCTCGCCGATCTGATCGTTCCACACCTGGTTGGCAATCGGAGCACGCAGGTGATGACGCTGGTGCGCATCTATCAAATCAATATTCCCGCGGCCTTGTTTCTGGATCTTATGCGTGGACTTCTGGAAGGCACGCGCCGTTTCGGCTGGGCAGGAATCGCCCGGCTGATCTTTTTTGGCATTCAGGGCTTTGGTTTCGCAGCGCTTTGGTTCGCCGGACACCTGACCGTAACGATGGCGGTACTAACGATGATTGTTTCACAGACTTCATCGATGCTGCTCGCGCTGTTTGCCGTGTGGCATCAGTTGCATCCGCGTTGGGAACCTAGTTGGCGTGAGTTCAAAAAGTCGATGGGCTATGCGCTGCGCGACTATCCCGGCAATGTCGCTGATTACACGACTCTGCGACTCGATCAGTTGATGCTGGGTGCGATGGCTTCGAATGTGGCGATTGGTTTGTACGTCATCGCGGTGCGCTTGTCCGAGATGACGACGCTTGCCGCTGACGCGATCGCCGACGCACTGATGCCCGAAGTTGCCGCGTCGAAAGCGACTGATAAAGCGGAATTGTTGTGGGCACGCAGCCTGCGCCTGGCAATCTACATGCACTTGTTGCTGTTGCCGCCGTTGTGGTTTGCGGCGCCGCTGATTCTGAGAGTTCTGTTCGGCCAAAGTTTTGTTCCGGCAACTAGCGCGTTTCGTTGGCTATTGGTCGCCGCGGGCGTGTGGAGTTGCGGCTCGATCGTGATTAGCGGATTGCGCGGATTCGGCCACCCGGGCCTGAGTACATTGGCAAGATTTTCCGCGGCGGTCGTCACCGGAATCGGCCTACTAATCTTATTGCCGCGCATGGGCATTACCGGGGCGGCGATCGCTTCATTGATCGGCTACACGGTGATGCTTCTGATTGCATTGTTCGGATTCGCGAAGAAGCGCCGGCTCAGTCTGTGGAGGAATTGCCTGCGTCCGCACCGTCGCGATCTATTCATTCCCAATTGGAGATCGTTGTTGGGGTTAAGTTCAGCCGCGCAGTAAATGCGCGTCAAGCGAAGAGTATGAGCAGCGTTGTTCACCCATCACCGAAGCCGCTTCGCAGATCAGTCTGGATCTGGTTTGCGCCGGTCCAGGCCGCGGTCGCGTTTACGGTAGTTGCGATCGCCGCCGGCGGACAGATTCTGCGCACGTGGCTGCTGACGGCGGTGGTCTGGTTAATGGCGATGCCGCTGCTGGTCAGCCTCGAAGCCGGCTTGGTAGCGATGGCGCTCTTCGAACCATTTCGTGGTGTGTTGCGGCGCGCGCAGTACCTCTTTGTGGAATACGGCAGCGAAGATCCGATTCACTTGCTGACGCCAATCGTGACGCTATTCGCTTTAGCTTCGCTGATGCGTTCTCGCCGACTCGAGATGTTCTTCGCGACGCCGCTGGCCGGCGCGGTTTCGGTGCTGGGCGCAATTTACACGCTCGAAATCTTCAACCCGCTACAAGGCGGGTTGATGGTGGGATTGGCCGGAGCGCTGTTCATGCTGGTGCCGCTTGTCTGGTTTTACTTTGGACAAGCGGTCGATGAGCGTTTCATCAAAAGAGTCTTGAGCATAGTTGTCGTCCTAGCGGTATTGACGTCGCTGTATGGAATCTATCAATTGCTTTGGGGTTACCCGGCGTTCGAGCAGTATTGGATCGATAACACGGACTATTATGTCTCGATCAATGTGGGCCATATTCGCCGCGCGCTGGCGACTTTCAGCAGCGCCGAAGAGTGGGGACGCTATGCAGAGTTGGGAGCTATCGCGGCGTTTGGCTTTATGGCGGCGTCGCGGCGATTGATTCATAAAGCTGGTTGGCTGTTGTCGGCTCTGTTTCTGATTGGGGCGGTGATTCTAACCGGCCAGCGCACGGCAATCTTTGGATTGTTTGCGGGCGTCGCTGCGTTGATCATGATCGGCGCGCGGAGTTTCCCGCAAGCCATCGTGCGCATCGGTATCATCATCTTGCCGATTGTTCTGGTCATCATATTTGTGGCGCCGCCTTCGGAAGAAGACATGTGGAGCAAGACCGAGAACGAAACCGTCAGCACCCTGGTTTCGCACGCGCAGCGCGGCACGCTCAAGCCTGCGGAAGAAAATAGTTTTCAAGTGCGCATGGAGAACTGGACTTACTTGCTTACCAGCGTGATTCCTTATCGCCCGCTGGGATCGGGTCTGGGTGCGGGATCTTTGGGTGAAGCCCGCTACGCTTCCGAGTCCGATCTTCCTCCGATTGATAGTTTCATCCTCGTGGTGGCGATCGCCTGCGGCATTCCAGGCGCGCTTCTGTTCATTTGGGTCCTGGGCCGGGCCACGTGGCTGTCGCTGCAGAATGCGCGCGCACCTGGCGACGACGCCATGTCGACACGGCGAATTATCGCGGCGATGATGCCGGCGTTGGTGCTGAACAGCATCTTTGGATTGACGTTTACGATTTATTCGGTCGCGCCGCTTGCCTGGTTGTTCATCGGCTGGATTTCGCGCGAAACGCTTCGATTGCGCGAAGCCAGGATTGAATCAGGCGAACGCGAAATCATCACGATTTGAGAAACGGACAGTGAAGGTTCTCTTTTACAACCACACCGGCATGGTCAGCGGCGCTGAGCGCGTCATGCAGATGATTCTGATCGGATTGGACCGACGTCAGTTTGAGCCAGTGGTTGTCTGTCCGCCCGAAAGTCCGATGTTGGCGTTAGCCCAGGACAGCCGGGCCAGAACGCGCACGCTCAATCAACTCGAAGCGCGTTTCACGTGGCGATTGGATCGAATCGCGAAATATCTTTCTTCATTCAGCGGAGTCATCCGGGACGCCCGAAGAATTGTGATTGAGGAGTCGCCGGCGCTGATTCATGCGAACAGCATTCGCGCCGGTCTCGTGATGTCCGCCGCGACGATCGGTTTGGACGTTCCCGTGATTTGGCACGCACACGACATTTTGCCGCATCATCCGTTGAGCACGGCCGTGCGACTGTTTGCTGCGCTGACTTCGACAAATCGCATCCTGGCTGTTTCGGAAGCCGTCGCTCGCCGCTTTCGGGGAATCGTCCTAAGGCCTTTCACGCGTCGAGTACCGATTGACGTGATTCGGAACGCGGTCGATCTCGATCGCTTTCAGCCGAATGCAGCCAATGGCGCGGAGGTCCGTGCTGAGCTAAACATTTATGCACAGCAACCCGTCGTCGGCATCATTGGCCAGCTCACGCCGCGTAAGGGACAGCTCGAGTTGGTCCAGTCGTTTGCCCGAGTTGTCAGCGAAATCCCAGATGCGACTTTGCTAATCGTTGGACGCGCCCTCTTCAATCGTGACGAAGAATACGCGGCTGAACTCATGCGCGCGGCTGAAGCACTTGGCATCGCCGATCGTATTCATTTTCTCGGTTCGCGGGATGACGTGCCTCGCATCATTCAGGCGCTGGATGTGCTTGTCGTCAACTCTCACGAAGAACCATTCGCGCTGACTGTATTAGAAGGATTGGCGAGCGGCCGCGCCGTCATCGCGACGGCGGTTGGTGGCACGCCCGAAATGATCCAACACGGTTTGAACGGCTGGCTGGTCAAAGCTAAAGCAAATAGCGAACTCGCTTCGGGAATTCTCACGCTGCTGCGCGACGCAAACTTACGCGCTGAGCTGGGTTGCGAGGCGCGACGCGTAGCTGTTGCTCGCTTCTCAATTGACAGATTCCTGAGTGAAGTCAACACCCTCTACGAACACGCGCTTCAACGTGGCGCAATGCCCCGCCCAAATTCGCTCAATTCCCTCGAAGTTAAGTTAAGTGCGGACTGAAAATACGGGCCTTTTCGGACTTTCTTAAGAAGAGAGACGCCGAGGTAGCCGACTTGTCCAGAATCGCACTAGTACACGATTACTTCATTCAAATGGGAGGGGCCGAGCGCGTGGCTGAAGCCATGCACGATTCGTTTCCCTCCGCTCCGATCTATACGACCGTCGCCCTGCCGCAGAGTCTGTCGAAGCGTCTGAAAGCGGCGGACATTCGTACTTCGCCGCTGCAGCATTTGCCCGCGATGGATCGCAAGTTCCGTCATTACTTCATGCTGTACCCGTGGGCAGTCGAGCACTTTGACCTCTCGAATTACGATCTAATTTTCAGCAGCAGCTCAGGCTATGCCAAAGGCGTGCGCCGCCGTCGCAACGCAATTCACGTTTGCTACTGCCACACGCCGATGCGTTGGGTTTGGCGATACGAGGATTACGTCGCGCGCGAGCGTTTCGGGAAAGGGATTCGCGCGCTGCTGCCACTGGCGCTTTGGGGGTTGCGCAAGTGGGACCTGCGCGCGTCGCAGCAGCCGAACTATTACATCGCCAACTCAAAACTAGTCGCCAGCCGCATCAAACAAATTTACGGTCGCGAGGCGCACGTGATTCCTCCGCCGATCGATGTCAATCGCTTTCACATGTCGAATGAGATTGAAGATTACTATCTCGTGTTATCGCGTTTGATGCCTTACAAGCGAATCGACCTGGCCATAGAAGCTTGCAAGCGGATGAATCGTCGCTTGGTAATCATTGGCGATGGTCCGGACCGCGCGCGTTTGGAAAAGTTGGGTGACGATCGAATCGAATTCCTTGGCCGTCAACCCGATCAGATTGTGAATTACTACGCGGCGCGTTGTCGCGCGCTATTGTTTCCCGGCGAAGAAGATTTCGGCATGGCGCCGTTGGAAGCGAACGCAGCCGGACGTCCGGTTATCGCGTATCGGGCCGGCGGCGCGGTGGAAACAGTCGTGGAAGGGAAGACCGGCGTCTTCTTTGATCAGCCTGACAGCCGCTCACTTAGCACTGCAATCGAAAGATTTGAGAGCATGGTTTGGAGTCAAATTCTGCTCCGGCGTCACGCGGAAAAATTTGACCAAAACGTCTTCGCGTTTCGCGTGTTGCAGTTTCTCGGATCGGTGGCTCCGGCTTCTGTCTCGGAAGAATTGCTTTCGGGCGCGCGGCTGCTCTCGGATAATATTTCCGCGCGAGTCTGGCCCAGGCTCGCCGTGGTTGGGTAAAAGGCATGCAAACAACTTCACTGTTTTATTCGTCGAATCGTAGCGCCGCCGGCGCTGCTTTGGCCCCGGAACAGACCTGGAAGCGCGGCCCCGCCGAGCCCGTTATATGGCAAAACGAAGTCCACGTGTGGCGCGCACGCCTCGATGCGCCCTGGTCATGGAGCTTCGACGAAGCGCTATCGCTTGAGGACCGTGCGCGAGCGGATCGCTTTCGCTTCGAATCCGATCGCCGCCGTTTCTGCGTAGCGCGCGCATCGTTGCGCCTGATTCTCGGCCGTTACTTGAAAACCAAACCCGGCCGCCTGCAGCTCGACACGACCGAATACGGCAAGCCATATTTTGCCGATGCGAAGATGTCGCAGGGCTTACGTTTCAATTTGTCGCACTCGCATCAACTCGCCTTGATCGCGATTACCCGCGATCGTGAAGTCGGCGTCGATATCGAATACATGCGCTCAGATTTTGTGACGGACGAAGTTGCGACACATTTCTTTTCGCGATCCGAAGTCGAAGAATTTTGCGCGGTCCCGGCGGAACAGAAGACGCAATCGTTCTTCAATACGTGGACCCGCAAAGAGGCTTACATCAAAGCGCGCGGCGAGGGTTTGTATTGCCCGCTTGATCAATTCGATGTGACGGTTGCGCCGGGCGAGCCGCCGCGGCTGCTGAATAGCCGCGTCGATTCCGGCGAAGTCTCGCGTTGGGTGTTTAAGGAACTTCACACCGAACCGGGATACGCGGCCACGCTGGCGGTCGAAGGAAATCCTTCGAAGATGGTCCTGTGGGAATTCTAAGTTCCGCGTTTGTTAAATTGCGTGGCGATCTTCGCAAATTACCAATTTGCGGTACAAGCCGATGAAGATTGTGCGCGTTGCTCTGGTATTCATTACGCTTTTCCTCTCCCTGGCGACTTCCGCTGATTACAAATCAAGTCGGTGCGATGGTTGCTGGGTGCCGGCGCCCGCGCAACCGGTCGCGACCGAAAGTCTCGGCGTCAACATTCATTTCACGGAGGCAAGACCGGGTGAAGTGAAGATGATTGCCGAGGCGGGCTTTCGTTGGATCCGGATGGATTTCATTTGGGAGATTACCGAGCGCGAACGCGGCCAATATGATTTTTCGGCGTACGATCGTTTGCTGAAGGAACTCGATGCGAACAACCTCCGCGCCCTGTTCATTCTGGACTACGGCAATCCGCTTTACACCGACGGCAAGTCGGTCCGCACCGCAGAAGCTCAAGCTGCGTTCGCACGTTGGGCTGTGGCCGCAGCGAAACATTTTGCCGGCCGCGGAATAGTCTGGGAGATCTTCAACGAACCAAACGTGCCGCTGTTCTGGCCGCCCAAACCTAACATCGATGAATACATTGCGCTGGCGACGGAAGTTAGTCGCGCGTTTCGCCGCGACCTGCCGAACGAAAAATTGATTGGGCCGGCGACCTCGAAAATTGATTTCCCGTTTATCGGCTCATTTCTTAAGGCTAGCGCTGGAGGCAATTGGTTCGGAGTTTCTGTCCATCCGTATCGACAGACGAATCCGGAATCAGCCGCCCTTGAATATGCGCGCTTGCGTGAGTTGATCAGTCGCTACCACTCGCCAAATAAGGATCGGCCTTTGCCGATTATTTCCGGCGAGTGGGGTTACTCGTCAGTTTGGCGCGGCATGTCAGAAGAGAGACAAGCGGCGATGCTTGCTCGCCAATTTCTGACGAACATCGCGAACGGAATTCCGATTTCGATCTGGTACGACTGGCGTGACGACGGAAATGATCCAACCGAAGCTGAGCATCACTTTGGCTTGGTGCGTAATCAGTATCAATTCGGTCGCAGCCTGGTGTACGAACCAAAACCCGCCTATCTCGCTGCAAAGACGTTGACCACTCAGCTTAGAGGCTATCGGTTCGTCGAGCGTTTGAATGTTGGCAGCGACGACGATTACGTCCTGGTGTTTGGCAATGGAAATGATCGCCGCATCGTCGCATGGACCGCTTCAGCCAATTCGCGCCGGGTGATACTTGCAAGAGTGACCGGCAGCTTTTCAATCTTCAAAGTGACAGGCCAGCCAGGCGGCATCGTTTCAGCAAAAGAGGAATCTCTTTTCATCGACCTCGATAGCTCGCCCATATATCTTGTCGCTCACTAACCCTGGCTTGCTCTCGAATCGTTTTGTTTCCATACTCTAACCAAGCTTCATGGTGTTCCAATGTGACGCAGCGGATTTCTCAGCGCTGAGAAATCACGCGCGATGCGCAATGGCATATTCATTGCGAATCGCAACGGTGTTTCAGTGTGGAAGGAGGAGATGCAGTGAACAGGAAACTTTTGATTGCAATCGTGGCGGGCGCTTTGGCGCTGATGACTTCGAGTTGCACCAGCGACAATACGTCGAACGCCAACGCGAACTCGAATGTGGCGCCGACAACAACTTCGACGACGACGGCTCCGGACAATTCCGAAATCACGACAACGAATGAAAATGGTGTGCGAACAGAGACGCGCACTTTTCGCGACAACCCGCGTGTTTCAAAAGTCGTGGTGACGACGCGTGACGGAAATCGGACCGTGAAAGTCTATTCGCGCACCGGTGAAGAGCGTGAAATGAAAAGCGGTCCCGAAAGAGCGCTCGACGCGACCGGCGACGCGATTGCCGATTCAGTGGGCTTTGTGAAAGACAAATCGGTCGACGTCGCCGACAAGACGAAAGACACTACTAAGACTGTGGTCGATAAGACGAAGGAAGGCGCTGAGACCGTGAAGGACAAAACTACCGACGCGGCCAAGGAGGTCGGTGAGAAAACCAAATCAGGTGCCAAGACGGTTGTGGACAAGACGAAGGAAGGGGCCGAGAAAACTGGGAAGACAATCAAGAAAGTCATTCCCCATTAATGACTGGAACCAGAGCTTTCGATAAGAGCGGCGTAATGGCCGCTCTTTTTTTTTTTTGCAAATACCCTGTTCCCGCAATCGACTTCCATCCGTGCGCCTCACGCTGTTATGATTGCGACTTCAAACGTTGAGGCCGCGCTTCCCATTTCCTAAACTATGAGCGAGACCAGTCGTTTCACCATCATCTGCCCTTGCTGCGAAGCAACTCTGACCATCGACGCAAACACCGGCGCGCTGCTTTCTCATGAAGAGAAGCAGAAGCAACTCGGGTCGTTCGAGGACATGGTCAAGGGTTTGGACAAGCAGAAAGAAATGCGCGAACAGATTTTCGCGCAACAGATGAGCTCCCATAAAGACCGCGAGCGTCTGCTGGAAGAGAAATTCGAAGAGGCCAAAAAGAAGGCGGCAAAAGACACGAAGATTTACCGCAATCCGTTGGATATGGACTAACCAGCAGTAGGCAGCAAGCAGTAGGCAGTAGAAAAACCGGAGATGAATCACATGCGTCGTTGTCTATTTACTTTGATGGGCGGTGCTGTAATCGCGGCGGGAGCGAGCATTGCCTGTGCGCAAACAAAAATGCCGCAGATGGCTTTTCGCGATCGTACTCTGAAGAACGGACTTCGAGTGCTAAGCGTCGTCGATAAGTCGAGTCCTACGGTGACGATTAATGTCTGGTATCACGTCGGCTCTAAGGACGATCCTGATCATCGCAGCGGCTTCGCGCATCTTTTCGAGCACATCATGTTTAAGTCAACCAAGAACATGAAGGCCGAGATGATGGATCGTCTTACCGAAGACGTTGGAGGCAACAACAACGCGACGACGCAGGACGACGCCACCATCTATTACGAGACCATTCCGGCGAATTATCTTGAGACATTGCTGTGGGCGGAGGCTGAACGTTTGGCGTCGCTTACGGTCGATGATGAGAATTTCAAATCAGAGCGCGCGGTGGTCGAGGAGGAGTATCGCCAGAGCGTGCTCGCGCCACCGAATGGGCGACTCTTCGTAGCGATTGCAAGAGATTCCTGGAACCTTCATCCATATAAGCGGGAAGGCATCGGGAGCATCGAAGATCTTGAGGCGGCGACCATCGATGACGTCATCAAGTTTCATAACACCTATTATCGCCCGGACAACGCGACGGTTGTCGTCGTCGGCGACTTCGATCAGAAGCAATTGGATACCTGGGTCGATAAATATTTCGCGCCGATTCCGAAGCCGAATATAGGTCTGCCGCGCGTCAACGTCGTGGAACCCGCACGCACCGGCGAGAAACGATTCATGGAATATGCGCCAAACGTTCCTTTGAAAGGTGTGGCGTTTACTTTCCTCGTTCCTTCAACCAAGAGTGATGATGCACCGGCACTGAGAATGATGGCGACGATCCTTTCGCAGGGCCGTTCGTCCCGCCTCTATCAGTCTCTGGTTTATCAGCAACAACTCGCGACCAGCGCTAACGCTCAAGCCGATCTGCGCGAGGACGCGGGCATGTTTAATTTCACGTCGTTTGTCGCGAACGGCAAAAAGCCTGAAGACGTCGAGGCCGCACTGAACGCTGAGATCAAAAAACTGCAGGATGCGCCGGTCTCGGCCGCAGAGCTGGAAAAGGCCAAGAACCAAATTCTGACGGGGCAATTGCGCCAGCGAGAGACGAGCCTGGGCAAGAGTAACGCGTTGGGACGCGCGGCGGTAATACTGGGCGACCCAAACCTCGTAAACAAAGATTTGGATCGGTTGCAGGCCGTGACCGCCGCCGACATTCAACGCGTCGCCCGGAAATATCTGACGGCCAATAATCGCTACGTTATTTATTACCTCCCGGAATCAGAGCGCCCGAAGAGTACTAGCATCAATCCGTCGATTAACTCCACGAAGGGAGGAGCATCGAGATGAGAAACTCGGCTCTAGTCCTAATCCTGGCGACAGGGATCCTCGTGCTATGCGCGATTAGTACTGCGGCGCAAACTGCTCAAGCGACGCCGCCCCCGCCAACCGCGCCGCACTCAACCATATTTCCAAAACCGGTCGAAAAGAATCTGCCGAATGGCTTGCGCGTAATTGTAATTCCGCGCACCGAAATGCCTCTGGTCACAGCGCAGTTATTGATTAGAAGCGGCGCAGAGGTCGATCCAGCGAACCTTGCAGGGGTCACAGAAATGGCCGCAGAGTTGTTGACACGTGGCACCACGACGAAGAGCGCGACACAAATTGCCGAGGCTATCGAAGCACTTGGGGGCACGCTCAACGGTGTTGCCGGATGGGACGCGGCAACCGTTACCACCAACGTAATGTCAACGCAGATTAGACCGGCCATGGAAGTAATGGCGGACGTGGTCCGCAATCCTAGTTTCAAGGATGAAGAGATTGATCGAGCTCGTCGGCAAGCCATGAGTGGGTTTCGAAACTTGTTTGCCACACCGGGCACCGTGGCGCGTTTGGCCGCGGCGCGCGTCGTGTTTGGCGATTCTCCTTATGGACATTCCGTGGCGGGCACACCTGAATCGCTGCCGCGCATCAAGCGCGACGACCTCGTCAACATTCATTCGACGTATTACCGTCCTGACAACGCCATCCTCGTGATTGGGGGAGACATTAAGCCGGCTGACGGTTTCGCGTTGGCTGAGAAATATTTTGGCAACTGGAAGAATCCACAGAGTGCCCTGCCGAAGTTACAAATTACCACGCCCGAAAGCACGACCAACGGTCGTCGCGTCGTGGTGATCGATCAACCGGCCGCAGGGCAGGCGGCCGTGCTAGCTGTTCGTACCGCAATCAGTCGCGACAATCCGGATTATTTTCGTGGCATTGTCGCGAACGCCGTGTTAAGCGGTTACTCGGGCCGGCTTAACTGGGAGATTCGCGTGAAGCGAGGTCTCAGTTATGGCGCCAGCAGCTCGCTCGACATGCGACGCTCAACTGGATCATTCATGGCTTCGGCGCAGACGAAGAATCAATCAGGCGCTGAAGTCGCTTCGTTAGCCTTGGCTGAGATTGGCAAGCTCGCTACTGGTGATTTGCCTGATTCAGAGCTCTCGACCCGCAAGGCGAGCCTGCTGGGCGGCTTTGCGCGCGGGATGGAGACTACGAACGGCATTGTCAACCAATTCGCGTCGCTCGCGATGTACGGTGTGCCGCTGGACGAGATCAATCGTTACACCGCAAACGTTCAGGCGGTCAAAGCTGCGGACGTCAAGGCGTTCGCGGCGTCGCGTCTGAACACGGCGAGCACCAGCGTCGTAATCGTCGGAAATGCGAAAGACTTTCTGCCGGATTTGAAGAAGCAATTTCCTGATGTGGAAGTTATTCCGGTTGGGGAATTGGATTTGAACAGCGCGAGTTTGCGCAAGAAGTGACTTGCATTCTCTGTGGTCCTCTGTGGTGAAATTTCTAACCACAGAGGACACAGAGGAAAACCTGATGCACCGAAATCTTCGTTCCTTCCTCGACCTCCTGCGCGGCGAAAATGATCTGGTTTCGATCGATGTTGAAGTCGATCCATATCTCGAAGTCGCCGAGATTCATCGTCGGGTGATTGAACGTGGCGGGCCGGCGCTGCTGTTCAATCGAGTGAAGGGAAGTCGATTCCCAATCGTCACCAATCTTTTCGGAACTGCGAAGCGAATCGAACTTGCCTTTGGTCATAAGCCAGAGAACTTCATCAAGCAGTTGGTGAGCGTGGCAGAGTCGTTGCTGCCTCCTAACCGCAAAGAGCTTTGGAAAAATCGATCGCTGGTGCGCGACTTCCTGAAACTCGGCACACGCACAGTGTCGCGCGGGCCAGTGACGGAGGTGATCAATCTCGAACCGCATCTCGAAAACCTGCCGGTGCTGACGACGTGGCAGGAGGATGGCGGCCCTTTCATCACGCTGCCGCTGGTTTACACTGAGCATCCGGAAACGAAGAAGCACAACCTCGGTATCTATCGCATGCAGGTTTACGACGCGACTCGGGCGGGTCTGCACTGGCAAATTCAAAAAGGCGGCGGCTTTCATTATCACGCGGCGGAGTTGATGAGTCAGTCATTGCCGGTGACGGTTTTTCTCGGTGGACCGCCGGCGCTGATCATTTCGGCGATCGCGCCCTTGCCGGAAGATGTTCCGGAATTGATCCTCGCGTCGTTACTCTCTGGCGAGAAGCTGCAAATGACGAAGAACCTGACAGGCGCTGCACATCGCCTGGTTTCGGAAGCTGAGTTTGCCTTGATTGGCCACGCGCCGCCGCATGAACGGCGACCGGAAGGGCCGTTCGGCGATCACTATGGCTACTATTCGCTTCAGCACGACTACCCAGTCTTTCATTGCGACGCGATCGCGCACCGGCGCGACGCCATTTATCCCGCAACGGTTGTCGGCAAACCGAAGCAGGAAGATTTTTTCATCGGCGATTACTTACAGTCGCTACTCTCGCCGATCTTCCCGCTTGTAATGCCGAGCGTGCGCGACCTTTGGAGCTATGGCGAGACCGGTTTCCACTCGTTGGCGGCGGCGGTAGTGCGCGAGCGCTACACGCGCGAAGCGTTGGTAGCAGGTTTCAGGATTCTTGGCGAAGGGCAGTTGGCGTTGACGAAGTTCCTGATTTTGACTGACGCCGCGATCGATCTAAAAGATTTTCGAAAGGTGCTGGAACACGTGCTGGCGCGGGTGCGTTGGGAAACGGACTTCTTCATCTTCTCGAACACGTCGATGGACACGCTCGATTACACGAGCGGCAAAATCAATCAGGGCAGTAAAGCGATTTTGATGGGCTTGGGTGATCCGGTCCGCGACCTACCTCACGAATTTCGCGGTGAATTGCCGAACGGAGTGTCGCGCGCCGAAGTGTTTTGCGCCGGTTGTTTGGTGGTGCAGGGCGCGCGGTTCACTGAGGAACCTGATCAAGCAGCGCGGCTCGCGCGTGATCCGGCGCTTGCCGATTGGCCTCTGGTTATTCTCCACGACGATGCGAACGTGGCCCGTTCAACTTCGGATTTTCTCTGGTCAACCTGGACGCGCTTCGAACCGGCGGGCGATATCTACGCCGCCGAAACAAACGTAGTCCGCCATCATCTCGCGTACCGCGGCCCAATCGCGATCGACGCCCGCAAGAAACCGAGCCTGCCCGATGAATTGATAGTGCGGGATGATATCGCGAAGCTGGTTGACAGTCGGTGGCGCGAGTATTTTCCTAACGTGCTATAAGGCCGGCTGCTTCATCGTCGCGGACATGGGCAGCAGACGGAGCTAAGCCGGCAGCCGCGCCGTAAACACTGCCCCACCCTCGGATTGATTTGCTGCAGTCAGGGTTCCGCCGTGTTGCGTGATCACTCGGTGCGCGAGCGCCAAGCCGACGCCGTGCCCTTGCGACTTAGTCGTGAAGAAGGGAATGAATATCTTTTGCAGATCGTCGGGCGCAACGCCGCGACCCGTATCTTGAATTGAAATTACAGCCCGAGCTTTGTCGCCATCGCGTTCAGGGTTGAGAGTAATCGTGACCCGCCGATTCATGGTGTCATCCGGAATCGCCTCAATCGCGTTCCGAATCAGATTCAGAAGAGCCTGCCGAAGCATGCGAACGTCCGCGCGAATCTCGACGAACTCGTCGCCGTCCGTCTTGCCGCTAGCCGGCTCGCCCACGCTGAAGAAAAAATCTACGCGGTGATCGCTGAAGAGCGGCGACAACTCGCGCGCGCATTCCTGAATCAGCTCATTCAACGAGACCTCTTCAAGCTGCAGCGCCTGAGGCCGCGCGAAATTCAGAAACGCCGTGGTCATTTCAGAGAGGTTTCGCACTTCCTGAACCAAAGCGTCCGTAGCCGCCTTGCCTTGCTCGTCCGTGTCAATCGATTGGAGGAATTGCGCATAGCCGTGCAGCGCGGCCATCGCATTCTTAAACTCATGGGCGAGGCCCGCGGACATTTCGCCCAGGCTCTCCAAGTTTCGCTTCAATGCAACCTGCTCGCGTAGTCGCGTCACTTCGGTGATATCCGTGATGAGGCAGAGCGCGCCGCGCGATCGACTGGCTGAATCAGGGTCAATCGGCGCGACGGTTGCTCCTAATCTCATGCCTTGATTGATGCCGTTTGTGGTTTCGATTTCTTCGCGACGAAACACACGACTTGTGGAAAGGCAGGCGTTAACCAGTTCGGCGAGCGCGGGTGCGTTGGCGAAGATCGTAGAGAAGTGCTCGCCTTCGGCGTAGGACATTTTGAACAAGTTTTGCGCCGGGCCATTGATTACCGTCACTCTTCCATTCGCATCGAAGGCGATCAAACCGGTGGGCATGCTCGCCACGATCCGATCGCTGAAGGCTTCAGCCGAATCGGCGCGTTGGCTCGCTTGATCCGAGAGTCTTTGAAGCTCCTTCTGTTGCTCCTGAAGCCGCGCGATGACAGATTGAAAAGTTTCGAGGACGAACGCAGCTTCGTTCTGGGATTTGCCCGAGTGCGCTACAGGTGCGCGCTTAGCTTCACCCACAAGCTGGCTATACGGACGCAGCAGTCCGCGCAGCAGCCAGGCGATGCAGACCATGCTCACAAACAGCGTGACCACGAATGCAGTCAAGAGAAACGGCCGGTAAACGAGTGCAGTTTCCGGAGCAACCGCAAGAATCGCGACGATCAACACGGTGCCGAGCAGAAAGATTCCCGCAAGAAAGACGAGCAGATATTGAAGGCGGCTGGCGTGCATAGCGACTAACGAAATTGCGACGCGTACCAGATGATTATGCGTGAGCCGAAGAGCAGCGAGACGATCGAGCCAATGCCGAGAAAAATTCCAAACGGCAACATCATTTGCAGATTGCGTCCGCCGCGGCGGTACATGACGATGATGCCGGCGATCGATCCCGAAAGTGCTCCGAGCAGGATCGTCAGGATCGTTAGGCGCCATCCCAGGAACGCGCCGACCATCAACATCATCTTCACGTCGCCGAAGCCCATCGCTTCGACGCCACGGAGCTTCTCCCACATGAAGCCCATCAGCCATAGCGAGCCGCCACCGGCGAGCGCGCCAATCGCCGCGCCGATGAGCGAGACGAGCCAAACCGGCAGCGACGGAAACGCGGACATGAGTTGTGGCAGATCGTCGAAGTGCGCGGGTCCGGCGAGGTAGGGAACTGCTACGCGAGTGATCAGCGCGAAAATGACACCGGGATAAGTAATGGCATTCGGCAAGATCATGTGCTCTGCATCGATGAAGATCAGAGCCAGCATCGAAGCGGCAAACGCCAGATCGAAGGCGAGTGCAAAGGACAGTCCGTCGTGCCACGTGACCGCGGCAAAGAGAATCGCGGTCAGCGCTTCAACCGCCGGATAGCGGGCCGAGATGCCGGCACCGCAAGCTCGACAGCGGCCGCGCAGAAGCAAATAACTAACAATCGGAATGTTGTCGTAGAACTTGATCGCCACGTGACACCTGGGACACGTCGATGCCGGAAAAACGATTGATTGTTCAAGCGGAATACGATGAATGACTACGTTGAGGAAGCTGCCGATGATCGCGCCCAGCACGGCCATGAACGCACAAACGATTGGCAGTGGCACGTTGATGACGTTGTCAATCGGCGGCAGCATTCGGGAGAACATTGTAACACGGCGGTGGTCATCGCTCGTTTTGAAGTTCCCGCAGCAACTTGTGCTTCAGCGAAGCGTGACGCGCGGCGAGCTTCGCGATTGTCAAGCCTGCGCTTGCGTCGCGAAAGCCGCCCTTCAGAATGAAGCTGCGGATGAAAGCGAGCGGACCGGCTGTCGCCATTTGCAGGGAAGACGTACGCTTGCCGTCCTTGAGCATCTGCTGCGCCCCCAGCGGCGCATAGCGCTCATCGATCATCCGGCGATGATGATCGGGGTCGCGCATCGAATAATGAAGCAGATCGCCCGGCAGTATCTCGACTCGCGCGCCTCCGTCCATGACGACTGATTCATGAATCACGCGGTCGCCCCAACGCCCGCGTTGGCGATTGAACATACGCAGTTGATAGTCCGGATACCAGCCGCCACCTTTGATCCAGCGACCCATATAAAAAGCGCGGCGGGCGATGCGATATCCGTCAGCGAGTTGCGATTCATCAGACTCACGCAACTTGTCAATTGACGATCTCAATTCAGGGGAAACGCGTTCATCGGCATCCAAACTGAAAATCCAGTCATGCGAGGCAGCATCAACCGCGAACTGTTTTTGTTTAGAGAAGCCGGGCCAGGGATTGACGATCACACGCACACCGCAATCCTCTGCGATTTCGCGGGTTTTGTCGGTTGATTCGGAATCAACGACTAGGATTTCATCTGCCCAGGTGACCGACTCGCAGGCGGCGCGAATGTTTTCGGCTTCGTTGAAGGCGATGATGGTAGCGGTAAGCTTCATTGCCAAATGCCGATTGCCAATTGCCAATTAGTTCGTAGTTCGCAAAGCTGAGTATATACGGACTGAATCGGCAATCGGCAATCGTCAATCGACAATGTTCTAAGGCTTCGTCGGATTGTTGACCTCGACGTTGTTTGCGCGCAGCGTCGAGCCGGTGGCGCGCTGGAGATCGGCGAGCGCTTTGTTGTAATCCGTCTGCGCCTGCAACTCGTTCGTGCGCGCGGCCGTCAGTTCCTGCTGGCGTTGCAGCAGCAAGAACGTCGTTGAGCGGCCAACTTCGTAAAGCTTCTGCTCGCCAGCCAACTGCGCTTCAGCGCTTTCACGGGCGGCACGTGACGCGACCACGCGCTTCTGGGCTGTGTCCACCGACTGTGCTGCATTACGCACGTCCGATTCGATTGCTTGATCCTGCGATCGAAAGGACGCGTCGAGCTGTTCGCGTTGAATGCGCGCGCTCGCCAGATTCGCTTCTGCAGTCTTGTTGTGAAACGGGAAGGAAATTGCGACACCGACCGTCATATTGCGCGTGCCAAAGCCGAAAAGGTTCGTCAGGTCTTTCCCGTAACCGCCGATCAAATAAGGCGCGACGCCGCTGGTCGCAACGTTCGGAACCGTGGCCAGGGGCAGGCCTGCGGCGGTTCTGAGAGCCTGAATTTGAGATAGCAGAAACGCGCTCGAGCTTGTCGCCGGGTTTCCCGAAATCAGTGGCACGAGTGTGCCCGCGGGCGTGCCGAGTTGTGTTCCGGCCAAGCCCGTGGTCGCGACGGTCGATTGAATATCAACCTGGGGCAATGTCTGATTCTTATAGAATTGAAGATCGACCGAGTTAATGTCCCGTTGCAGGTTCAGCCGGCGCAGCTCGGGTCGGTTCTTGTGCGCGTCGTCCAGTGCCGCGGTCAGGTTTACCGGTGACAGATCGAAAGACGGCCGATCGGTCGGCGTCAACTGCGCTGACCACTCTGGCGACGAAGGATCCTTCAGCATCAGTTGCTTCAAAGTATTCTCGGCCACCGAAACCTGTTGCGTGGCGATGTAGAGATTCGCTTCGCGCGAGGCGATGTCGGTTTGCACTTGCGCGCGATCGAGTGGGGCTTTAGCGCCGGCTCCGATCTCTATCTCAATGTTTCGCATGTTCTGCCGCGCGACATTCAGACTGTCGAGCTGGTTCTGCTGGTTCTTTAAGGCGAACACAAGATTCCAGTAAGCTGCCTGGACCTGCGAAATGATTTGGATCGTTCGCTGTCGAAAATCAGAATCGCTTTGCTCGAGCCGTTTTTTCTGCACGCGAATTCCGTGTCGATTGCTATCGATCGATCGGTTGCGCAGCAGCGGCTGATTGATTTGCAGCGACAGGTTTGACGAGTAATAAGGATTGATTAGGTTGAACGTATTGCTCGTGTTCGTCCGGCTGTTCGAGAACGTAACCGTGTACGTGCCACCACCCTTTTCGAACGACTTCGTTACGGATGGATTCCAGTTGAAGATCGTCGTGGTCGTTTTGCCGGTGCTGCCGGAACCGCCGAGCGAACTCTGCTGCGGCGTGATGTTATGGATGTACTGGGGCGTGACGCTGAAGATCGGCTCGTACACACCGTAAAGCGCGCGCAGCGTTTGCTCGCTGATTCGCACATCATCGCGTGCAACTTCGATGTCGTTATTATTTTGAAGCGCCAGCCGAATCGCATCGTTCATTGAGAGCGGCGTGGTGTTGCTGCTGAGCACGCCGACGCGAGTTAGATCCGGCATCGGCGGCAGCGGTTGCGGCTTAATCTCGGGAAAGTTTGGCTCCTGAATGATGATCGGGGTAATCGGCGTTGGCGCGACAATGGGCGTCGGCGAAGCCTGCGCTCCGGGCGGCGCCGTTGCCGGCGGAACCTGTTGGCCCGGCGGCTGAGTTGCCGGATTGACCGGAGTCGGGTTCGGCGTTTGCGCCACGACAGCAATGGAAAGCGCGACCACAAAAATTATCGCGACAAACAATCTCGTAAACGTACGAGTAAGCTGATTCGACATCGAGAGTGCTCCTCTAAAAAAACTATCGGGGAAATTGACGGTGGCGCCGCGAGCTGCGAACAGACAGAGAGCGCCAGGTCATAGCGTACTACGTCACGCAACTCTACGCGGTTTCAAAAAGCTTAACAAATCGCTAGCTTGACACTGCGGTGAGTGAGCATTATCTTGCAATTTCTTCAAAGCAACACCGTTTCAGACAAAGCTTCAGCGACTGCCGCGGTGTACGTGTGTGATCATCTCAGAGGAGGTCAGCATTAATGGCGGTGAAAGTTGGCATCAACGGCTTCGGTCGTATCGGCAGGAATATTTTTCGTACGGCGCTCGGCGACAGTGACATCGATTTCGTCGCGGTGAACGATATTACCGACACGAAAACACTGGCGCATCTGCTCAAGTACGATTCGGTCCTGGGCAATCTGCACCATGACATCAAGGCTTCAGAGAACGGCATTACCGTCGAAGGCGAAGAGTTCCAGGTTTTTTCGGAGCGTGATCCGGCGTTGATTCCCTGGGAATCGGTGGGTGCGGAGATCGTCATCGAATCGACGGGGCGCTTTACCAAAGCCGAAGACGCGAAGAAGCATCTGCGCGGCAGCGTCAAGAAAGTCATCATCTCGGCGCCGGCCAAGAACGAAGACATAACCATCGTGCTGGGTGTCAATGAAGAGAAATACGATCCAGCAGCGCACCACGTCATCTCGAATGCGTCCTGCACCACGAACTGCCTGGCGCCGGTGGCAAAGGTGATTCATGAAAATTTCGGCATACGTCGCGCACAGATGACCACGATTCACTCGTACACCAACGATCAGCAGTTGCTCGACTTGCCGCACAAGGATTTGCGGCGCGCGCGGGCCGCGGCTTTGAACATGATTCCGACTTCGACCGGAGCGGCCAAAGCCGTTGCGCTGGTGCTGCCTGAATTGAAAGGAAAGTTCGACGGCATCAGCGTGCGTGTGCCGACGCCAAATGTTTCGCTTGTCGATGTGGTCATCGATGTCGAGAAACAGACCACGACTGAAGAAGTGAACAAAGCCTTGAAGGATGCTGCGAACGAGGAGCTTCAGGGGATTCTCGGTTTCGCGGAGGAGCCGCTCGTATCTTCAGATTTCAAGCAGAATTCGAATTCTTCGATCGTTGACGCCGAATATACGAAAGTGCTCGACGGCAGCATGATCAAGATTCTCTCCTGGTACGACAACGAGTGGGGTTACTCGTGCCGTGTGCGCGACCTGATCAAGTTCATCGCGGGAAAAGGACTCTAGAGCATTGCCAAATGTCGATTTGCGATTGCCGATCTGAAGCGGTGATCCTCTTAATCGGCAATTGGCAATCGGCGATCGGCAATGCAAAAGTTATCCATTCGCGATCTCGATCTTTCCAGCAAACGCGTCTTCATCCGCGTCGATTTCAATGTTCCCATCAAGGACGGCAAAGTTGCGGATGACACGCGCATTCGCGCCGCACTCCCGACAATCAATTACGCAGCCGAACAAGGAGCGCGGGTGATTCTCGCCTCGCATCTCGGACGCCCGAAAGGCCAGCGCGTAGATAAGTATAGTTTGCGGCCGGTCGCTGAACACCTCTCTAACCTGCTCGGCAAACCGGTGGCGTTTGCTGATGATTGCGTTGGCGAAGACGTTCAGCGCATGACCGAATTGTTGGAAGATGGCGAAGTTCTCTTGCTCGAGAACCTGCGCTTCCATCCCGAAGAAGAGAAGAACGTTGACGCCTTCGCACAGCAACTAGCGTCACTGTGCGATGGGCTTTATGTGAACGATGCCTTCGGCGCCGCACATCGGGCACATGCCTCGACTGCGGGGATTACGAAGTTCGTGAAGCAGGCAGCCGCAGGGTTGTTGATGGAAAAAGAGCTTGAATATCTCGGACGAGTCATCACCCATCCGGAACATCCTTTCGCGGCAATTCTTGGCGGCGCAAAAGTTTCAGACAAGATTCCGGTAATCAACGCGCTCATCGATCGCAAAGTTGACAAACTCCTGATTGGCGGCGCGATGGCCTATACGTTTCTGAAAGCGGAAGGCTTCACAGTCGGAAAGTCGCTCGTCGAAAACGAGATGCTCGATACCGCCCGGCAAGTCCAGGCGCGCTGCAAAGAGGCGGGAGTCGAACTGTTGTTGCCAACTGATCATCAGGTGGTCGATAGCTATGAGCCCATCAAGGGCGACAAGGTCATGGCGAAAACCATCCCGGTCGAATTCACCAACGCCGGTCACGCCGGAATGGACATTGGCGCCGAGACGGTCAGCCATTTCGCGAATGCTCTGTCCGACGCAAAGACAATCATCTGGAATGGCCCGATGGGTGTCTTCGAAGAACCGCCATTTAATGAAGGCACAATTGGGATTGCTCGCGCCGTGGCCGACGCGGCGGATCGCGGCGCGACTGTGATCGTCGGCGGTGGAGATTCAGTTGCAGCAGTCACCGAGGCAGGCGTCGCCGATCGCATCACTCACATTTCAACCGGCGGCGGCGCGACGCTGGAATTTTTGGCCGGAGACGAATTGCCGGGAGTGGCGACACTGACAGAAAAGTAATTTCTCACAATAAATGGCACGCAATGTTACCCATGGCACGTTTGAGTGGGATCAAGAGAAAGCTTGGGCGAATCTTGCCAAGCACAAAATAACATTCGACGAAGCCGTCACTGTATTCGACGATCCATTCTACTTCGCTTACAAAGATCTCAAACACTCAGCCCGAGAGGACTGCTATGTTATTATTGGGGTGTCGGATAGAAATCGGCTGCTGACAGTCGCCTTCACTGAGCGTAGGCGCACGCGAATAATCAGCGCCCGGAAATCGAATCGTTATGAGACGGAACTCTACAAAGAAGAAAGTGGAGAAGCGGTCTGAATTAGATCAGATCGACCCACTTGATGATCTTGACGTGGCTCAGCTGGAACTCGTAGCTCGGGGTCGCGGTTGGGGAACGAATCCAGAAGTTGGGAAACGACGGGCACGTGTGTTGACTGCCTCAAGTGATCGCCCGCGACAAACCAGAAAACGACGTAGCGCCTGAAGAACCTCGTAGCATTCCCGGGCTGACAATCTATGCGTAAACCCGTAATTGCAGGAAACTGGAAAATGTATAAGACCGTCGGCGACTCAGTCGCCACGGCGCTCGCTCTTAAGCCTCTCGTAGCTAACGCGAATCATTGCGAAGTAATAATCGCGCCGGTGTTCACGGCGCTAAAGAGCGTCGCGGATAGGCTCGAAGGATCCAATATCAGAGTGTCCGCGCAGGACTGTGCGACTGAACGCAGCGAAGGCGCGTTCACCGGCGAGGTCGCCGCCTTTATGATTCATGATGCGGGATGTTCGCATGTGATTGTCGGGCACTCGGAACGACGACAATATTTTCTTGAGACAGATCAGATTGTCGCGAAGAAGACTCACGCAGCTCTCGCCGCTGGTTTGATTGCGATCGTTTGTGTCGGCGAGACCCTCGATCAACGCGACGCAGGCAAGGCCCTCGACGTGGTAAAAGAGCAGATTATCGGCAGTTTGAGCGGGTTGACAGCCTCGGATCTGGCCCGTATCATCGTTGCTTACGAGCCTGTTTGGGCCATCGGTACGGGACGTACAGCGACGCCGGAGCAAGCGCAGGAAATGCACGCGTTTATCCGGCGCGTTTTCGCGGAAAGGCATTCTCAAGCAGCGGCTGACGCATTGCGAATCCTCTACGGCGGCTCGGTCAAGCCTGACAATGTTGCTGGATTGATGAAGCAAACGGATATCGATGGAGCATTAGTTGGCGGAGCGAGCCTGAACGCAGAAATTTTCGCGAAGATCGTTAATTACGAAAGGACGTGAATCGTAAATCGTAAATAGAAAGCCGGCCACTTCTATTCACGACTGACGATTCACTATTCACGAATATGTTGGCTTACATTTTTTACGGACTGTTCGTTCTTTCTTGTGTTGTCTTAATTTTGTGTGTCCTGCTGCAGCCCGGCAAAGCAGACGCCGGCGCGTTGTTTTCAAGTTCGGTTTCGAGTACGGCGTTCGGTCCGCGCGGAACCCAGACGCTGCTCTCTAAGATCACGATCGGAGCAGCGGCCGCGTTCATGTTGATTGCTCTTTGCTTGTCACTGCCGTTCATCAACGGCACGAGTTCGGTCCTGCAAGCGGGCGAGCCGCCGCAGACTCCGGCGGCGACGCCGACACCTGCTCCGACTCCGCAAGCAACTCAGTCAGCAGCAGCTACTCCAGCACCGGCGGCATCTACGAAACCTTCGCCGGCGCCCTCAAAGAGTAAGTAGCGATCGTGAATTGACGCTGTCTCACCCGCGAACGGTAGTAACCCGATCGCATCGTCTTTGACAATCCTTCCCGAACGAGCCGAAGTGGCGGAACTGGTAGACGCGCACGTTTGAGGGGCGTGTGAGGTAACTCGTGGGGGTTCGAGTCCCCCCTTCGGCAAATCCTTTATTTGCAGGACTTACAGCCTTATCGCACACTTCGCGTACTAAGTGTATTAGTCGTCAACGCCGTATTTCGAGTGTTTTAGCTTTTTTTGTCGATTCCGCCCGTCGGCACTAATTCAAGAAATAAATCTCGCAACACAAGACTTATCTTGCAGGTAGTTTTGTGGAGTCACATCGGACGTACAAAATTCTGACTTCGCGAAAGGCTTTAGTTTTACAGTTAGTGTTTTTGTCATTCAGTGGCGCACGCTCACACAGTCTGACGAAACGAATTGAGCCAGTGTTTACGTGTCTAGCGGTCAGGCTTTCATTCGTGGCGCTCTGTGAGTGTCAGCTCAAGAGATGAGATTGGCAACGGATTTTAAGAACGTTGCAGAGGGTACCACCTAGTCTGACGAAACCCTATGAGCCAGTATTTACGCGCCTAGCGGTCGTCAAGGTATCGCTTGGTCTGGCTACATATCAACACGTAAGGCCCCATCTTGGCCCCATCTTTACGTTATCAGATGACATCCATTTGGTCGCTGTTGGAAGTAGAATGGGCCATCCGTGGTCCAAGTGTCCGAGTCGAGCGACGACGAGCACGGCAATCCAAACACGCGCGATACGTTTGACCGCCCGCAGTAATGGGCCAGCCCATGGGGACGTGCCAGCCTCCGCAGATACGGGTCATGAACCTCGCGAGCGGTATGGGTGACCGATCAACGCTCTGATTGTGGATTTGACCCTCCAAGTCGCTGCATTAACTGTCATTAAAGTTTTCAATCTCTCAAACTAACGGGCGTCCTTACTCGCCTGGCAGAAGTGACGAGCAACCCCGATGCCATCCAAGTTCAAGCCGAAGATCCTGTTTGCAGACACAGAACACGGTGATTTACCAGACGGAGATCCATATCGTGATTTCACGAAGCTCACCGTGATATCACAGCCGGGTAACGCCTTGCGTCAAATCGTTTCCTTAAGGCTTTGAGCGGTTCTCCGCGTGTTCAATTCCGCTTTTGATCCTACTGAAGTGTTTCTCGATCCTGTTGCCGATTTCGATCACCTAACCTGGAATGCGTATTGCTCAATCGCTTTGGAGGGGACAAGAAACGGGGGTAACCCAATGGGACTAACTTTTTATCGGAGATTCATTTTCTTTTTGCTGAGCGTCCGCCTGATAAGTTTTCATCGCTTTATCACGTTGGAGCAGGAGTTGGAGCATCAGTTGCCCGGCCGAGCAATAAGCGATTAATCAGTAAATTCTTGACAACGACGAAGGCGGATTCGGAAATGAAATTCGCAACTGCCATGGCACACGACGTGCCCATTAGCCTCTTGATGACATGCGAGGAGTGCTAAAAAGATGTTGAAGATTACGCAAGAAAACGAAAATCCCGAGATTGTGAGAGTAAGCCTTAGCGGCCATTTCACCAGTGAGTATGTTCCTGAAGTTGAGAAGGCATTGGGCCAGAATGGTAACGGATCGAAGACACACGCACTCGACCTGATGAATGTTACCTTCGTAGATCGATCGGCGATGGAATTTCTCCGCGTCGCTCAATCGAGGAAAATCAAGCTCTGCCATCTTCCTTCCTGGGTGAAGCGCTGGATTGAACAGGAAGCCGGGAATGGCGCCACCTCTATCAAGCCCCGCCAAGAGTGACCTCCCAAGCCGCAATCAACCATCGGAAGCATCATAATTTCACGAAGGTCATCAGAGAATTACGAATTCCTTCTCTGCCTGTGCAACCACAACTGAATACCGACTGACCGCGCTAGCCCGACCGCGCAACGACGAGAACTCGTAGTTTTTCTGGGCTTTGGCTGGCGATTGGAACTTCGGGTCTTTCCGTTATTGCGTTGTGGGTGAGCTGACTAAAGCTTGGAACGCTTGTTGCGCTTCAGTCCTTGCGCGCCGTCGACGCACGGCAAATTGTGAGGAGGCTGATGAACGATGAAAACTAGAACTGGACTAATGTTCTTAGCAAGCTTGCTAATGATGGCCATATATACCGCTGCACCTGCCCAACAGCTTCGGGAGGCCTTTCGCAAAGTCAATCAATCGGTTGTAACCGTCAGGACCAAAAGGGTCGATCTCGCGCCCAAGCCCGGACAGGTGATGTCTATCGTTGATGGCCTCGGCTCGGGAGTCCTCATTTCAAACGACGGCAAAGTGTTGACGGCCGCGCACGTGGTGCAGACCGCCGATGCGGCTCTCGTGGAATTCCCCGACGGCCAGAACAGCATCGCGCGCGTAATTACGTCTGACGTGCGAGCCGATGTCGCTTTGCTGCAACTGCAAGAACTGCCAAAAGGCATCAGCCCGGTGGCTCTGGGCGATTCTACCAAGGTGGAAGTCGGCGATCAGATATTTGTAATCGGCGCGCCTTATGGCATCAGCCAAACCTTAACCGCAGGTCACGTGAGCGGGCGGCGCCAAGTTGATAAAGACGGCGAGCCTCAGCCATATATCGAGTTTCTCCAAACCGATGCGGCAGTAAACGGCGGCAACTCCGGAAGTCCCATGTTCGATATGAACGGTCAGGTAGTGGGAATAGTTACCACGATCATGAGCCAATCAGGGGGCTCAGAAGGTTTAGCATTCGCCACCGCTTCGAATACGGCGAAGCGATTCCTGCTGGACCGCAAGCCGTTTTGGTCGGGCATCGATGGGGTCTTAGTGACTGGAGACTTTGCCAAGGCGTTGAACCTGCCTCAGCCCTCCGGCTTTCTGGTCCAACGTATCGGCGAGGGATCGTTCGGCTCGCGCCTTGGGATGAACGGTGGGACCTTTCAGGTAACAATTCAGGGCACAGAGGTGCTGCTCGGCGGCGACGTAATCCTAAGTGTCAACGATATTGATGTTAGCGCACCAACGGCAGTTGAATCGGTCGCGCTCGCACGAGGTGATAACTACGACCGCATCTTCAATAGCATCTCCAGCCTCAAGCCGGGAGACCCGGTTGTTCTGAAAGTCTTGCGCGCAGGCAAGGTGATAAGGCTGACGACGACCATTGAACCGTGAATTGTCGAAACTACGACTCGTAATATCACGAAGTCTTCAGAGAATTACGAACTCCCACTTTACTTCTGCATCGCAGCGAAATCCGAAAATCACGTTCTTTGTTAAGAATCTATGCGAAGTAAGACCGAGTCGAGGCTAACGCTTCGTGGCAAGGCGGTTGCTATTACTCAGGTCGAACCGGCATTCGACGCCAAGTCAGCAAGATGGAGTGAACGACATGCAAGCACGAATCAGAATCATAAAGCGCGGGACAGGAAAAGTCATGAACGGCATCTCTGCTAAGCCAACTACTAAAACTGATCGTCAAATCGAGCGCGAAAATGTGGAAACGGTAAAGACGTGGGTCGCAGACTGGCATGAGCGAAAGGCCCAACTGCAAACGGCGGCTCACGCGTTAATTCGCTCGATTGGTATTCGCGGCGAAGAAAGAACGCAGCGGTTGGCGAGAGTGCATTGAAAGCGTAACCGGCAGGTGAAGACTATGAGCGCACACTCCAACACCAAGATGTTTGGGACCGCCGACGTACCTGCGGTGCCGAGGAAGCCGCAAGGGAATCGTCGGATCCTGCGCGCGCAAGGGTTCCGCCGCGCGTGGTTAATTGCCGATCACCTCAGGCGCTTTGAAGATGATGCCGGCGTCATTCTACGTGAAGCTCTGTTGCAACAGTGGTTGTCGGAACAAAGAAGGTGGGCTTGATGCCTAGAAAAGATGCGGAACAGCCGTGGGCAATCGTGCTGGCCGGCGGGGAAGGAAGCCGGCTTCAAAGCCTGACACGCAAGATCGACGGAGATGCGAGACCAAAACAATTCAGCAAGATTTTCGGCAGCCGAACTTTGCTGGGTCATACGCGGGAGCGCTTACGACCAGTATTCTCAGACGACCGAATAATGTTCGTTGTTACGAAGGGCCACGACAGTTTCTACACAGCAGAACTGGCCGACGTCGATCGTTCACGTTTACTGGAGCAGCCTGCGAATCGCGGAACTGGCGTGGCGATCATCGCGGCGTTGCTACAGGTTTGCAACGAGGAACGCGATGCTATCGTCGGGCTGTTTCCATCAGACCACTACTACACTGATGACGAGGCGTTTGCGGCGACAGTTCGAAGAGGAATCGAAGTTAGCGCCAAACACAATGAATCGATCGTTCTGATAGGAGCAAAACCGCTATCGCCCGAAGTCGAATACGGGTGGATCCAACCCGGTGCCCCATTAGGAAACGGAAGTGGCACGCCTGTCTTCGGCGTGAATCGTTTCTGCGAGAAGCCACCGCTCCATGAAGCTCACGAATTGATGAGGCAGGGTGGGCTGTGGAATACGTTCGTGACCCTCGGTCGTGCCGGCGCGTTTCTCGAATTGTTGAGCACCAGACTGGTAAGCGCCGTGGAAGTAATTTCAGATGCGTTGGCGGCTGGAGATTTGGAGACGGTCTATCATGAGATGGACACGATCGATTTTTCGAAGGACGTCTTGAGCCTGGACGCGAGTAATCTTCTTGTTGTAGAAGACAGCGCGTCAGGTTGGGCGGATTTAGGGAATCCTCAACGCGTGATTGAAACGCTGGATCGCCATCAGATCGAACCAGATTGGCTGCGCGAAATTCGCCGTACTAAACCGTCGCGACTCGACTGGCCGGTATCGTCGCCGCATCAGACCATGCCCTCGTTTGGAAATCTTGCGACCGTGCACTAGGAGAAAATATGCCCGACCAAGCACACTCCATTTGGCTCAAGTCCGACGTCGACGGGTTCGACACACTGGTCGATCTGGCGCTCAATTTGCGCTGGTCGTGGAGCCATGGTGAGGAAGAGTTGTGGGAACCACTGGACCCAGAACTTTGGGAGTTGACCCACAATCCCTGGGTTGTCCTGCTGACTGTCTCGCTTTCAAAGCTGAAGTCATTGATGTCCGACCCGGACTACCGGCGCAAGGTGGATGATGCTGCGCGCGCCAAGCAGGAACAAATGCAGGCGAACACCTGGTTTCAGCAGAAGCATGCGCAATCGCGCTTGAGTTGCATCGCCTACTTCAGCATGGAGTTCATGTTGAGCGAGGCGCTGCCGATTTACTCAGGCGGTCTAGGCAATGTTGCTGGGGATCAACTAAAGGCCGCGAGCGATCTCGGTGTGCCCGTCGTCGGCGTAGGACTGTTGTATCAACGAGGATATTTTCGCCAGGTTTTGGATGCGGATGGCGCGCAGCGAGCGCTCTACCCGTACAACGATCCGGGGCTGCTGCCAATCATGCCGGTGCGGGACAAGGATGGCGAGTGGGTGCGTCTCAAGTTCATGCTGCCGGGATACAGTGTGTGGGTTCGCGCCTGGCAGGCACGGGTGGGCCGTGCGACGCTGTACCTGCTCGACACAAACGATCCTGCGAACCCACCGTTCCATCGCGGTATCACGAGCGAACTTTATGGGGGCGGCCCGGAGACGCGTCTGTTACAGGAGATCGTGCTGGGTGTCGGTGGTTGGCGATTGCTGAACCAGATCGGGTATCGCCCTGAAGTTTGTCATCTTAACGAAGGCCACGCGGCGTTTGCGGTGCTGGCACGCGCGCGCACTTTTATGATGGAGACTGGGCAACCCTTCGAAGTTGCGCTCGCTGCGACTCGTGCGGGCAACGTCTTTACCACGCACACGGCAGTGCCGGCCGGCTTTGATCGTTTCCCGTCGGATTTGGTCGCGAAGTATCTGGGCCTTTACGCCGATGCTGTCAACGTCAGCCTTCGCGACGTGCTGGCGTTGGGACGCGAACATCCCGACGATAACCAGGAACAATTCAATATGGCTTATCTCGCGCTGCGCGGGAGCGGCGCGGTCAACGGCGTAAGCCGATTGCATGGGGACGTGAGTCGTGGTCTTTTCCAATCGTTCTTTCCCCGCTGGCCTCAGGACGAAGTGCCCATCGGCCACGTAACGAACGGCGTGCATGTGCCAACGTGGGATTCATCGGAGGCCGACAAGCTCTGGGAGAAAGCCTGCGGCAAGGATCGCTGGAGGGGATTGTCGAAGAGCCAGGCGACCGAACACATGCGGGGTTTGTCGGACGAAGAGCTATGGCAAATGAGATCTAACGCGCGCGCGCAACTGGTCGACTTCAGTCGCCGCCGGCTTGCCCGGACGCTTTCGTCGTCCGGCGCGCCAGCCGCAGAGGTGGACCAGGCCGCGCGCATCTTAGATCCTAACGTTTTGACGCTCGGCTTTGCGCGCCGCTTCGCAACTTACAAGCGCCCCACTCTACTGCTGCAGGATCCAGAGAGGTTGGTGCGCCTCCTGACAAACCCGCATCGTCCGGTACAGGTTCTGATTGCGGGTAAGGCTCATCCGGCTGATGAGCCCGGTCAGGCTTTGATTCGTCAATGGACGGACTTCATTCGTCGCCGGCCTGAGGTGCGTCCGCATGCAGTTTTCTTGCCTGACTATGACATGCTGCTCACCGAGCAAATGGTGCACGGCGTGGATGTCTGGATTAACAACCCGCGACGGCCGTGGGAGGCGTGTGGCACCAGTGGCATGAAGGTGCTCGTGAACGGCGGAATAAATTTGTCCGAACTTGATGGCTGGTGGGCCGAGGCCTTTGAGCCTGGTGTGGGCTGGGCTATTCGCAAAGAGCAGCTCGATGATACACAGTCCGATGCTGCCGAAGCGGAAGCGCTCTACGCCAAACTGGAAGACGAGATCATCCCGCTGTTCTACTACCGCGATTCGCGCGGGCTTCCGGTCGGATGGATTTCGCATGTGCGTGAGAGCATGGCGCGTCTCACGCCGCAGTACTCAGCCGACCGCGCAGTGCGCGAGTACACTGAGAAATATTATTTGCGCGCCGCGTCGATGTACCACGACCGTTCGCATGAGAATGGCGCGCCTTCCGCGCGCATCATCAATTGGCAAAGGGATCTCGCTGAACGTTGGCCCGATTTGCGAATCGGCGAGATGCTAGTTGAGACAAACGATGGACAGCATCAGTTTCAACTGCAAGTAAATCTCGGTGAGCTTTCGCCAGACTCTGTAAAGGTCGAGGTCTACGCGGATGCGTTGCCGGGCGGTCCTGTTGAGCGCCACGTCATGAATGTCGAGAACAAGGAAGCGTCAAGCGGGGGCACCTGTCTCTACAGCGTGCGCATACCCGCGAGGCGCTCCGCTTCGGATTACACGGCGCGCGTAATCGCAGACAACCCGGAGGCCATCATTCCGCTCGAAGCGCCGCAGATCCTGTGGCAGCGGTGAAGCGATGAGCCAGTCGGCGGATGTTGGTGTGGTGGAAGGAAAGAGCTTTCCGCTCGGAGCCACGCGCCAGGCGGACGGCGTGAATTTCAGCGTCTATTCCAAAAACGCTACGGCGGTCGAATTGCTTCTCTTCGACGGCGCCGACGATTCACACCCGGCGCGCACGATCTCGCTCGATCCAACGAAGAACCGAACGTATTTCTACTGGCACGTGTTTGTCCCCGGACTGCAGGCGGGACAGATTTACGGCTACCGCGTCAACGGCCCCTACGATCCCGGAAGAGGCTTTCGTTTCGATCCCAGCAAAGTTCTTCTCGATCCATACGGCAAGAGCGTTGTAGTGCCCGCAACTTACAGCCGCCGCGCCGCCAGCGCACCGGGAGAGAACACCGCCGCAGCGATGAAAAGCGTGGTGGTTGACCACGGCAAATTCGATTGGGAAGGCGATGCGCCGCTCCGTCACCGATGGTCAAGGACCGTCATTTATGAAATGCACGTGGGCGGATTCACGCGCCACCCGAGTTCCGGTCTTGCTCCAGATAGGCGTGGCACCTACGCCGGTTTGATTGAAAACATTCCGTACCTCCAGAAACTCGGCGTCACTGCGGTCGAGTTGATGCCCGTCTTTCAATTCGACGAACAGGACGCGCCTGCGGGGCTGAAGAACTACTGGGGCTACCAGCCCGTCTCATTCTTTGCGCCGCATTCCGGCTACAGTCTGCGTAAAGATTCGCTGGGACCCGTCGATGAGTTCCGAGACATGATCAAGGCGCTGCACCGCGCCGGACTCGAAGTCATACTCGATGTGGTCTTCAATCACACCGCCGAGGGCGGCCGCGAAGGTCCGACCATCTGCTTTCGCGGTTTCGATAACGACGCCTATTACATTCTTGAGCAAGACCGCTCGCGCTACGCCGACTACACGGGGACGGGCAACACCCTGAACGCGAACCAGCCAATCGTCCGCCGGATGATCCTTGATAGCCTGCGCTATTGGGTCGAGGAGATGCATGTGGACGGTTTTCGTTTCGATCTCGCTTCGATCCTCTCGCGCGATGAGATGGGCCGGCCCATGCAGGACCCGCCCGTCATCTGGGACATCGAGACAGATCCCGTGCTTGCCGGAACAAAGCTAATCGCTGAGGCTTGGGACGCAGGGGGCCTGTATCAGGTCGGAAGCTTCGTCGGCAGCGCCTGGAAGGAATGGAACGGAAAATTCCGTGATGACCTTCGTAGCTTCATGAGGGGCGACAACGGGACCGTCACCAGGATCCCACAGCGACTTATCGCCAGCCCAGATGTCTATGGGCCCGAAAAGTGGCAGCAAAAACGGAGCGTCAATTTCGTGACCTGCCACGATGGGTTCACGCTCAACGATCTCGTCTCGTACAACGTCAAGCACAACGAGGACAACGCCGAGGGAAATCGGGACGGCACCAATGACAATCTGAGCTGGAACTGCGGTGTCGAGGGGCCGACGGATGACGCGAGTGTCGAGGCCCTTCGCAACCGTCAAGTGAAGAATTTCCTGACCCTGACCCTGTTGGCCCAGGGCACGCCGATGATCCTCATGGGCGACGAGGTGCGCCGCACCCAGCGCGGCAACAACAATGCATACTGTCACGACGACGAGACGAGTTGGTTCGACTGGACCCTGCTCGAACGGCACGTCGACGTGCGGCGCTTCGTCGAGCGGCTCGTCTCGCACCGCCTGCACCTTGTCAGCCAGTTAGGCTGGCACGACCACCAGACGCTCGAGAATTTTCTTCGTGAGGCTCGCATTCAAATTCACGGGGTCAAACTCGATCAGCCGGATTGGAGCGACGAATCTCACAGCCTCGCTTTCACGGCAACAGGGCCGGCGGGCGGGATGTTTCACATCATGATCAATGCCTACCGGGAGGCGCTCGCGTTCGAGCTTCCGTCAAGTGAGCGAGGCTGGCGGCTGTGGATCGATACTGCGTCCGCGTCGCCGAACGACATCTGCGAGTTGGACAACACGCCGTCCATCGGCGGCACAACCTATGTTGTCCAGTCTCATTCGATAGTGTGTCTGCTCGCTAGATCTATCCACCGCGATTGACCATCATGATTCCACGAAGAAATTACGAATCAGCGTTTGGCGACCCTCTACATTTTCTGAGCAATTCCAGCGATTATGAGCGGAATGCCCGTTGCACCAACCCCTTCCGAAGGAGACGTGTGACAGCAGAGTCGCCATCTCCGAGACGAAATGACTTTGAAGGGAGTTACTGATGAAGACACGTAAATTTATTTTTCAGTTACTGGCACTCGCTTTCATTCTATCTCTCGCGAGCGTCACATTCGCCCAGGACAGTTCGACGCGTAAACGGCGAACACAGTTCAATTCTCGGAGTGTTGCCGAGGGTCAAGTGTTGAAGATTAGCGGCATCGTTATCAAGCGTGATTCAGACTCGTTCACGTTGCGCGAACCTGATGGTACCGAGACGGTTGTCGCTCTCACCGATACCACCAGCGTTAAGACAGTGCGCAAAGGACTGTTCCGTGCGGACAAAACGTCCGGGGTCAGTTACATCCTGCGCGGACTACGGCTAAAGGTGGAAGGTCGAGGCGACGACGAAGGTCAACTGGTGGCGACGAAGATCCGATTTGATGAAGACGACCTCAGGACGGCGCAGGCGCTCGAAGCGCGCGTCGATCCGGTGGAAGACATGGCTACCTCAACGAAAACACTCGCCGAAGCTAACCAGCAGCGAATCGAAGAGGTCGAGCAGAACGCGCAAAAGCTTTCAGGACAGATCGATGAGCTGAGCGCCATCTCTGCGGCTACGCGTGACGCGACCAAGCGAGCACAGGCCAGCGCTGATCAAGCGCAGGCGGACGCCAATGTCGCCAACAAAAGGATCAATGGCTTGGACGATTACGACGTCATGCATACGTTCACGATTCACTTTCGGCCTGGCAGCGCGGTGCTTTCGGCCGCGGCGAAACAGCAAATCGACGAGGCGGCGGCTAAGGTGCAGGGCGAAAGTCTGAAAGGTTGGCTAATCGAGGTTGTGGGATATGCAGATTCAACCGGCAATTCAACCCGGAACCGATCGCTCAGTGAGCGCCGAGCGCAGGCGGTCATCAATTACCTGGTCACGAAATACAACCTGCCATTGCGGCGCCTCGTGCAGCCCTTCGGTTATGGTTCGCTGAATCCAGTGGCAAGCAATGAGACCGGCGAAGGACGTTCGCTGAACCGCCGTGTCGATATAAAAGTACTTATCAACAAATCGATCTCTTCGCAGGCAGGAATGTAGGCAGAACTCATGAAAGGAAGGTGAACGTTGAAAAGCGGCGCGGGGCAAAACCCGCGCCCGCTTTTTTGACTTTGCGCTGATGCGAAGTGGTGGTTGTCGAGGAGCTTCTTAATGCTGCCGATCTTTCAAGACACAACGCACAGTGTCACGGGCGATTAATAGTTCCTCGTCGGTGGGAATTACATAAACCGCCGGGCGAGATCCTTCCTTGCTAATCAAGCCTTCGCGACCGCCGCTGTGCTGTCGATTTAGTTCTGCATCCAGTTCAATGCCAATCCATTGCAGGCCCTCACAGATGCGTGCCCTTACCTCCGGAGAGTTCTCGCCGATTCCACCGGTAAAGACCACGGCGTCCGCGCCGTTCATTGCGGCCAGATAGGCACCGATGTATTTTCGCGCGCGATAACAGAAGATTTCGATCGCCAGCATTGCTCGGCGATCATTCTCTTCGTGCGCTTCGGCGAGCAGCTCGCGCATATCGCTGGTTAGACCGGAGATTCCCAACAGACCCGACTGCTTGTTCATCAATGTTTCGATTTCTCGGGCTGATAGCCCTTCTTTCGCTGCGATAAATTCGACGATAGCCGGATCCAGATCGCCTGAGCGCGTGCCCATGGCTAGTCCTTCGAGCGGGGTTAGCCCCATCGAAGTGTCAATCGAGTTGCCGGCACGGATGGCTGTTGCCGAACAGCCGTTCCCCAAATGTAGCGTGATGATGTTGGTCGCCTCACGAGTGATTTGGCGAAGGTTGCGATAGCGATAGGCGACATAACGATGCGAGATGCCGTGAAAGCCATAGCGACGCAGTCGATAGCGCCGGTAGAACTGGTACGGCAACGCATAGAGAAAAGCGTGATCGGGCAGAGTCTGGTGGAAGGCCGTGTCAAAGACAGCGACTTGGGGCAGCCCCTCGCCAAATAATTTCCGCACCGCTGAGATGCCGGTGAGATTTGCCGGATTGTGCAGGGGCGCCAGATCGATGCAATCTTCGACAGCCCGGACGACCTCGTCAGTTATCAAGACAGATTCCTTGAAGCGCTCGCCGCCATGCACCACCCGATGACCCACCGCTTTGATATCACTGATGCTTTTAATTCCTTCGATGCCGGCCTCTGGCGACGCAGCCCAGCGGGTGATGTAATCAACCGCGGCGTTAATGTCGCGCAGAGGTGAAGCTGATCGGTGAGGCTCACGACCTGCGACCTGGAGGTTAATGATGGCTTCTCCGCCGATGCGTTCGATTGTGCCTTTCGCCAGTCGCCGATCAGCATCGCGGGCAATCAGCTCGAGGTCAGTCGCAATCAGTTGAAACTTGACGCTTGAACTACCGCAGTTAAGTACCTGAACGTTCATTGAGTTTGTCCATCAACATTACACGCCGCGCGTCGGCACAAACACCGGGCGGATGTTGTAAACGGCACACGCTAACGGCCCGTTAGAGTAGTTTGTACGATTTGTTCAGCCTCGCTTACAAGTTTCGGCCGGTTAGAACGGCCAGCGCCACTCGGTCACGTCAGGTTTGTCTATGCCAAACTCATGTGCGTAACGGCGACACGCGATCTGCTCGTTCCTGAATTTCTCCTTCGCGTGTGCGCCCGTTGCTTTCAACTTAGGCACACGATCGATTACATCAATCGCCAGTGTGAAGCGGTCAACTTCATTGTTGATTGCCAGCTCCATCGGCGTGTTTATGTTGCCGCGCTCCTTGTAGCCGCGCACGTGCAGGTTGCGATGATTGGTTCTCGTGTACGCGAGCCGGTGTATCAACCATGGATAGCCGTGGAAATTGAAGACTATCGGCTTATCGACGGTGAACAGGCTGTCGAAATCGCGATCGCTCAGACCGTGCGGATGCTCTCGATCCGATTGCAATTTGAATAGGTCAACAACATTGACGAAGCGAATTTTCAAATCCGGAAATTCATTGCGCAGAAGCGCGGTTGCGGCGAGTGCTTCCTGCGTCGGGATATCGCCGGCGCAAGCCATCACCACATCAGGCTCCTGCCCCTGGTCGTTACTCGCCGGAGCCCAGATGCCGAGGCCCTTTTCGCAGTGCTGGATGGCTTCTTCCATGCTCATGTATTGAAGGTGAGGTTGTTTGTCGCTAACGATCACGTTGATGTAGTTCTCGCTGCGCAGGCAATGGTCCGCCACAGACAACAGAGAATTCGCGTCAGGCGGCAAATATATGCGCGTGACCTCAGCTCGTTTGTTTACCACGACGTCGAGAAACCCGGGATCCTGATGCGTAAAGCCATTGTGATCCTGCCGCCAAACAGTGGATGTAATCAGCAGGTTGAGCGAGGCTACATTCTGTCGCCACGGAAGTTGATTACAAATCGTCAACCACTTCGCATGTTGATTGAACATTGAGTCAATCACGTGAGCGAATGCTTCGTAGGTTGAAAGAAAGCCATGACGCCCACTCAGCAAGTAACCTTCGAGCATGCCCTCCATCGTATGCTCGCTCAGCATTTCGATTACTCGGCCGTCGCTCGCGAGTTCACCGCCCTCCTGGTCTTCGGCGAACGACTCTTCGATCCAGAACTTCTTCGTCACTTCATAGATCGGGTCGAGTCGATTCGAGGTCGTTTCGTCCGGGCCGAAAACGCGAAACGATTTCATGTTCGCTTTCATCACGTCGCGCAGGAACGTCCCCAAGGGCCGCACGTTACTGGTTTCGGTCTGCCCTGGCTTGTCGAACTTAGTCGCGTAATCACGGAAATCCGGCAAACGCAGACTCTTCTTCAGCAATCCGCCATTGGCGTGCGGGTTTGCACCCATGCGTCGCGTGCCCACCGGCGCGAGCTCACGAATTTCCGGAATAACAGTGCCGTTCTCGTCGAATAACTCTTCCGGTTTGTAGCTGCGCAGCCAGTCTTCAAGCAGCTGGAGATGCGCCGGATTTTTCCTGACATCCGCGATGGGCACCTGATGTGATCGCCAAGAAGCTTCGAGTTTGTGGCCGTCGACTTGGGCCGGCGAAGTCCATCCTTTGGGCGTCCTGAGAACGATCATGGGCCAGCGCGGTCGGGCGGCAAGCCCGGTTTCGCGGGCTACGCGCTGGATCGATCGAATGCGCTCCACGCATTCATCAAATGTTGCCGCCATGGCCTGATGCATCGATTCCGGATCAGAACCTTCCACGAAATATGGTGTGTAGCCGTAACCTTTGAACAGGTCCTCGAGTTCCTGATGGCTTATGCGCGCCAGCAAAGTCGGATTGTTGATCTTGTACCCGTTGAGATTCAGGATCGGCAGCACCGCGCCGTCGCGAATGGGATTGAGAAATTTGTTGATGTGCCACGAGGTGGCCAGCGGCCCTGTTTCGGCTTCGCCATCACCTGCGACCGCCGCGACGATCAAGTCGGGATTATCAAACGCAGCGCCGCACGCGTGCGACAAAACATATCCCAGCTCACCACCTTCATGAATCGAACCCGGCGTTTCGGGAGTGCAGTGACTGCCGATGCCACCGGGAAAAGAGAACTCTTTAAAAAAACGGGTTAAGCCGTCGAGGTCCTGTCCCTTCTCTGGATAGATTTCCGAGTAGGCGCCTTCGATGTAAACCGGGCCCAGCACGCCGGGCGCGCCGTGACCCGGGCCGGCCATGTAAATCATGTCGAGGTCGAACAGTTTTATGACGCGACTCAAGTGCGTATATATAAAGGAGAGCGCAGGGCTGGTGCCCCAGTGTCCGAGCATGCGCGGTTTGATATGTTCGGGCTTCAGTTCTTCACGCAGCAGCGGGTTGTCCTGAAGGTAGATCATGCCCAGGGCGAGATAATTCGCGGCCCGCCAAAACGCGTGCAGCTTTGTTAATTCCTCATCGCTCAAGGGCGCGCCCTTTACTGTCGAACGCGCGACTCCGTAACTGCTCAACTCGCCCAATGAAGCTTTTGTCGCGACCATAAGTCCTCCTCAAATGTCCTTAACTGTTTGTCTCTGCTACGCTGCCTTCGCCCCGGGCTCGCGCTTGGAAGCAATCACCGCCATCAAACTGCTCCACGACTTTGCGAACGACTTTGTTCCTTCGTCTTGTAACCGATCGGCCAAAGCGTCGATGTCAATTCCAATATCGGTTAACTCGGCTAACACCTCTTCACAGCTAACACCGTCAGCGGCCGTCGTTGAGCCCAGCTCGGTTTGTTCTGCCAGTGCCTTTAACGTACCTTCCGGCATGGTGTTGATAGTGAAAGGTGATGCCAGCGCTTTGACATAGAGAACCGGCGAAGCTGAGAGGTCTTTGACTCCGGTGCTGGCCCAAAGCAGACGCTGCGGCCATGCACCCGCGCTGTAGATGTGCTCCCACCGCGGGGAACTTAATAATGCGCGCGATGCATCATACGTGCGTGAAGCTATGGCGATGCCGAGACGGTTTCTGAGTTCGGCAGGCACTTTGTCCTTGATGGCCGTGTCCCAGCGACTGATGAATACCGACGCCACTGATGCGACATTCGCCTTGAGACCGGCATCGATGCGCCCTTCAATTCCGCGCAGGAACGCTTCAGCAGCCGCCAGATACTGCTCGCGAGAAAACAAGAGCGTCACGTTAACTGGCACACCAGCAAAGATCGCCTCTTCGATCGCCGGCAGTCCTTCCTTCGTCCCAGGAATCTTAATGAACAAATTCGGACGGTTTGCGCGGGCAAACAGATCTTTCGCCGCAGCAACGGTAGCGGCAGTGTCGTGCGCGAGCAGCGGCGACACTTCGAGTGATACCCAACCATCGACGCCGTTCGTCCGATCGTAGATCGGTCGAAAGAGATCGGCGGCACGAGTAAGATCTGCCAACGCGAGTTCAAAGAAAATCTGCTCCGCAGACTTCCCGTCCTTCAGCTTGCCGCGAATATCGCTGTCGTATGCGGTGCTGTTCTTGATCGCCTGTTCGAAAATTGTCGGATTGGAAGTAAGTCCGGTTACCGATAACTCGTCGATGTATCGTTTAAGTGTGCCGCGGTCGAGCAGGTCACGCGTAATGTTGTCGAGCCAAAGGCTTTGGCCCAGATCATGTAATAGTGTAGTTGCTTTCATCTGGTTTCGAAGTTGAGCGCAGTGTACTCGCGACTCCATTGGGCTGCACTCACCGAGGCTGCGCGCCGTCCTAATGGAAGGGCCGGGCCGATGGTCCGATACACCCCGATCGGCACTTCGGTCACAGCGATCGGAGTGTCAGGAGTCTTGCCGGACTGGTCTGCTAATCGTCGATTGAATGGGTAGATGATCGTTGAGTAATAGAGCACAGGAGTCGCACCCATAGCCTCCCTGACTTTGTTCAGCAATTCCTTATCGGACTGGCAGGCGAATTCGTCGTTGATCAGGCAAATGTCGTAACGTGAGCCATGAAGCATTTCAAGGGCATCGCAAAGGAAGCTCGCGCAATTCACCTTGTAGCCATTGCGTGCGAGAAGAAAGCAAGTGTAGTTCGATGAAGCGTGGTTATCGATGCACAGCACCTTAAGTTGTCTCTGCTCACCAAACGCTGGACCGTCATTCTTGAATTGCATCACTATCTCCTATCGGTGTTCTTGAGTGGGCGGACTTCTGTTCCCGCCGAGAGAGCCCGCCCACTCCGAGCACAAGGGTCCCCAACCCGTGCTCACATATGAAAACGTCAGCCGTTTGGTTCATTAGAACCGAACCACTGAATTTTCAAACACCTCCGATGGCAAGAAGCTTGCCACTCGAAAAACGTACGGGGACTACGACGGTGAGTAGTTCAATTTCATAGTTTTGCTTAGAGATTCGGATTTTGTGCTGCCTTCGCTGATCGCAAGAAGTGGCTGACAGGTAACGATCGCAGTCGTAATTCCACGAAGTTTTCGTGAAATCCCCACATCTCTCGGCTTTGTTTCTAAGTTATACGCAGATCGTCTTGCCGGAACGCTTGTTGCTCCCGCCGTGAGTGGAGGCGTTGAGGAAACATGATGGCCCAACCACAAAGAGCTGAAATGAACACGAACGGGCGGCGAACTTTTCCTTCCGGCCGCGAAGCCGCGTTAACTCCTGAGGCGCTGCGAAACATCGTGCTGCGGCATTGCGTCTGTTACGAAGTGTGGCCCGAGTGGTCAGGCAATGGCGGCCGCGCAACGCGCATCGGCTTCGCCATCAGCGTATGCGGCGTTCACGAAAATGGCGCCGGCCAACATGATGTCCCTGGCTGCCCACACTGCTGGCGAACATACAAGGAGTTACGGGCTGTCGCTGAGTGGATTACGCCAGAACAGGAAAGGCAGTGCCGCTTCGAGATCGCAGCTTACGATCGCTCGTGGCATGTCGCTTCGAACGCGCGCCACGCGCGAAACGAGACAGTGGTGACCATCAAGATATTTCATCGCCATAACATTGATACAGTCATTGACGACTGCCAGCAGCAGTGCCTTAACGAGATGCGTCAAAAGTTGGGGGACCTTGGCGTTCGCGAGGGTGTCTGGGCCGGTTGCTAACCGCGAAAGAGTAATTCACCGTAATTTCACGAACAATCCGTGAAAGCCCAAACTCTAGCTTCACTGAGTGCCAACTAAATAGTTAGTTCCGCGACGGAACACCTGTTGCTATCCAGCTGACGAGAAGGGAATGCTTCAAAGGAGAGTCAAAATGATCTTGAGGATTAGTACATTAGTAATCGCTGTTGCCCTGTTCTTCTGTGGTCCGCTAATGCGGACTGCTCATGGTCAACAGGCACAAACCGAGACGCAGGCGGTCCAAGTAATCGGCCTGGTGGGTTTGAAAGAAAACACTAAGGGACGGCTGACCGTGGTGAACGGAACTCTGCGTTTTGCTTTTTCGAAGGGCAATATCGAGGTGTCCGCCGTCTCAATCGAAGATGTGGTTACGGGAAAAGACAGCCAGCGCGTTATCGGCGGCACCGTCGGAACCGTAGCATCACTCGCTGCTCCCTACGGGACTGGCAGTGCGCTGCCCTTGTTTCGCAAGAAGGTAGACACGCTGACGATTCAATATCGCGACGCGGACGGCGGCCTGCACGGCGCAATCTTTACGATGCCACGGGGCCAGGCGGATTCGATTAAGAAGGAGTTGGTCGCCCAGGGAGCGCACACCAGCGTTCCGATTGTGGCGGACTTGATGAAAAGTCTGCGCGATGCGCGGGAGGAGAAAAGATGAGAAACATTTTTAGAAATGCGCTAACTGGATTCGTCTTGCTGACGTTGTGTTTTGCCGGAGTGTTGCGCGCGGAAGCAAAGCAACCCGCGAAGATGAAGGCGTCGGCAATCGAGGTCAAGATGATCCCGTCCGACGAGTTAACCCTACCAACAGAATTCCAGATCTCGCTTTATGAGAACCTGGTCGAACAGCTTCAGAAAAAGGCAGTGTTTACACGTGTCTATCGTGATGGAGATAAAAACGCCGTCAGCGCAGCCGACTTAATCACGCTTGAATGTACTGTCGTCAAATTCAAGAAGGGCAACGAGACGCTGCGTCAGGTCACAACTGTCGCGGGCGCGACTTCAATGACGCTGCGCTGCGAGTTCACCGACAAAAACGGGAAATCACTGCTGGTTCGCGACATTACGGGCAACGTGCGTTTCTTCGGCGGTAGCTTGAAGGCGACTTATGACTTCGCCAAGAAAGCTGCCAAGGTCGCGGATGAAAACTTTTCTTCTGGCACCGCCGGGTCTTAACAGACACGCGTTCGTCAGGAAAACTGTTTGGGATTTATTCCGAACTTTTTCATCCGAGAAAGCAATGTTGTGCGGTTGAGACCAAGACGCGTCGCGGCTCCTTCGTTACCACCGACGCGTCCTTTGCTTTCCGAAAGCGCGCGCATGATCTCATCGCGCTGCTTCCGCTCATATTCATCAGCCACACACGACTTTCGATCTTCAGTGCCGTGGGCTGCTGCTGGCGGCGCCGTCGATTCATCCATTCGCAGATTGTTCAATTCTGAATGCGGAGCATCCAACGACGTTCCGCGCGTGAGGATCACGGCGCGTTCGATGAAGTTCGCCAACTCGCGCACGTTCCCCGGCCAATCGCATTGAGTTAATGCTTGCATCGTGGCTGTCGGAATGGTTTCAATCCGCTTCTCCATTTGGCCGGCAAATTTCTGGGCGAAGTAACGGACGAGCAGCGGGATATCTTCCCGGCGCTCGCGTAAAGGCGGAAGGCGAATCGGAAAGACGTTCAAGCGGTAATAGAGGTCGCTGCGAAATTCGCGAGCGGCAATCATGCTTTCCAAGTCTCGGTTCGTCGCTGCTACCAGGCGCACGTCTACTCGCTGGGTGCGGGTGCTGCCCAGGCGCTCGAATTCGCGTTCCTGCAAAGCGCGCAAAAGCTTCGGTTGAATTTCCAGCGGAACGTCGCCCACCTCGTCGAGAAACAGAGTGCCTTGGTGAGCGAGTTCCAGTCTCCCGATCTTTTGATTGATGGCGCCGGTAAACGCTCCTTTCTCATGTCCAAACAATTCGCTCTCGAACAACCCCGTGGGAATGGCTGCGCAGTTCAGCTTCACGAACGTGCGATCTTTGCGCCGGCTGTGATCGTGAATGGCGCGAGCGATCAGTTCTTTGCCGGTTCCAGTCTCGCCGAGGAGCAGCACTGTCGAATCGCTGGGGGCAACGGTCTCGACCAGTTCGAGAACGTGCTTCAACGCCGCGCTGTCGCCAACGATCTGATCGAAGTTCATCTCGCTGCGAAGCTCTTCTTCGAGATAGAGCTTCTCTTGGGCGAGCTTGTCTTTGAGTTCCGAAATTTCGCGATAAGCGAGGGCGTTTTCTACCGCTATCGCGATTTGATCGGCAATGTGCGTCAGCAATTCTAAGTCGTCTTCGGTAAACGCACCTTCAGTGCGGCTCGCGATGTCGAGCGTGCCCAGCACGCGGTCATGCGCTATGAGCGGAATAATGCAGCCAGACCTGAGCCCGTCATTGTATGCGTGCATGGTCTGTGGCGCGCGAAACTCGTTCAAATCAAGCTTGGTTATCAGGACCGGTTTGCGAGTGGTAAACGCTCTTCCCTGTGGACTGCCGTCCACCGCAAACAGTGCGCCCTCTTCAACATCGGACGCGTATTGCAGATCAAAACTGTGCAGTCGCAGTTCTCCAGTTGCAGCGTCGTGAAGGGTGATGGAAGCAGCATCATGCCGGATGATCTTGCGTAGCGCGTCGCAGGTCGCGTGCAGCACATTCGCGAGACCCAACTGCGTAACCACGGCATTGTTGATGTCGAGCAGCAGTTGGTAGCGGTCGCGCTCGGCTTCGGCATTCGCCAGAGGCGTTTCATGGCGCGGTCCGCCAGTCGACATCGGAGGCTGTCGGTCGTCGCGCATCGGGGCGAAGGTGTCTCCTTAATCAAACGTTGGCGTGGCGCCGTGATTATATGAAGATTTACTGTCAGACGAAAGGTTAATGACTTGGGAGCTTGTCATTACTCCAATCGAAGCCGGCGACCGAACACTTACCAAGTTGCTCCGTCGTTTCTGGTACTGGCGCAGTGCAAGAGGCATTCCACGACCAGCCGATCAGTTCATTCACAAATTGAATAGCTGAACTCGAAGCCTCAGCTCTGAATCCGGGAGCAGCTAACATCCACAAGGATGGTGCTTTCGCTATCATCGCGCGCCCCTCGAATGGCCGCGATCGAAATCTCAGTGCGGCTTCACAGTGGTGAACAATTTTTCCGCGGGCTGTCGAAAGTGACGATGACACTTTCAACACTCTCGACAGTTTCGACAGGGACCTGAACTCCCGATCACCTCAATACCAAAGAAAATCGACCGATACTCTCTTACCGTCATTCGGCACAACCGTTGCGATGCCGGTAGCGAAGAGGAGAACAATCATGCTCAGAATTACGATCCACGATCGCGCGCCGATGACGAGCTTCGTGCTGGAGGGCAAGCTGGTCGGCCCCTGGGTTAAGGAACTGAAGCAGTGCTGGCAAGAGGCGGTGACTGATGATCCTTCTACTCCGGTGTTGGTCGATTTGGCGGCTGTCACGTTCGTTGATCGTGACGGGCGAGCGCTGCTGAAACAAATGCGGCATGAGGGCGTCCGGCTGTCGTCACACGGAGTACTTATCGACGCGATCGTCGCGGACATTGAAGCAGAGGAAACCAAGCGAGAAGAGATCGCGTCCGGCTGCTAACGGTCTGAGGAGAGGACAAAATGAATACACGCGGTCTTCAATTACTAGCAATCATCTTCGTGATGGCAAGCCCGTTGACCGTCGCGGCCCAGCAGAGTACCGCGTCAGGTTCGACAGAAATATTGACTCTTGATCAGGCAATCTCGCTGGCGCTGCACGACAACCGCCAGGTCCAAAACGCCCAACTGGGAGTTGGCAAAGCCCAGGATCAGTTCGCGGCAACCCGAACGTTTCGCTTGCCGAAGTTCGAATTTAACGCGCTCGCTGGACAACAACTCGTGAGTCCGGATTTCACATTTACCAGAGGCGTCCTGGGCAACTATGCCAACGTTGGACCAATCCCCGATCATGATATCAAGTTGTCGACGCCGATGCGGCCAACGGCCATTCTCTTCGGGCAGGTTACGCAACCGCTTTCGCAATTGCACCGGATTCGCCTCAACATCAAACAGGCCGCGTTGATGATCGATGTGGCCCACGAAGAAGTGCGAGGCCAGCAGCAGTCCGTCATCAACAAGGTGAAGCGCACTTACTACGGGATCGTGCAAACGGAGAGTGCGCTGGAGAGCCTTCGTCAGGCGCTCGCCTTCTACCGCGAACTCGATCGCGTTACTGGCGAATACGTAGTGCAGCAAGTCGCGCTCAAAGCGGACGACCTCGAAGTCAAGACCCGTCTGGCAAAGACCGAAACTGAAGAGCTGACGGCCAGTAATCAACTGAGCACCTTGAAAGAGCAGCTCAATCAGTTGATGGGTCGCGACATCACGACTCAATTCACGGTCAGCCGCGTGCCGGAAGGGTCAATGATCGACACGGACCTGGCGGCAGCGCGCACGCTCGCGCTGGAACAGCGCCCCGAAATCAGACAAGCGCGGTTACAGGTCAAGCAAGCGGAGTTAGATAAGCGCGTGAAGAAATCTGAATACATCCCCGACGTCAGCGCGGCCTTCACTTATGCCTCGCCACGCAATTTCGACACGTTCGTTCCGAAGAACTTTGCCGCGGTTGGGGTGGCGGTGAACTGGGAAGTGTTCGACTGGGGCCGAAAGAAACATCAACTGGCAGAGAAACAGAAGACCATCGAGCAGGCGAACAACAACCTGCGTGACGCGGAAAGCAATGTGATGATCGAGGTCGGCGCCAGATTGCGCGACCTGCAACAAGCAGGGCAGGCGCTACGTGTCGCGAAACTCAAGCAGGAAACTGCGCGCGAAAACATGCGCGTTTCAATGAACAAATACAAGTTGGAGTCAGCGCTGTTTTCGGACGTGCTGCAAACACAGGCGACGCTGGCGGACGCCGATTATCAATATCAACAAGCGTTGATGGCATTCTGGACAGCCAAGGCCGAATACGAAAAGGCGATAGGAGCAGACAAATGAGACACAAGCAAACACTGATGAGAATCGCCACGCAGGTGACACTCGTCGCAGCTTTCTTACTTACGGCCGTATGCGCTTACGGGCAGGATGTTCACTACAACTACGACCGCAGCGCGAATTTCGCGGCGTACAAAACCTACAAGTGGGTTGAGATCCCGGGCGGCTCAGTGCCGGACCGGCTGATCGACCAGGCCATCAAGCAGGCCGCCGACGAACAGCTCGCCCTCAAAGGCCTTACCAAGGTCGAAGAGAATGCGGACCTGTATATCGGTTACCAGGTCGTAGTCAATCTGGAAAAGAGCATCGACTTATACAGCACCGGCATCGGTCCTGGTGGGTGGGACGGATGGGGTGACCGTTCAGTGCGCGGCCAGACTTCGACGGTTCCCGTCGGGATACTGTTGATGGATCTTTACGACGTGGGAAAAAAGCAGTTGGTGTGGCGCGGCGATGCCATCAAGACGATCGACCTCAAGACCGACCCGGACAAGAACTACAGGAACCTGCAAAAGGTGATGACCAAACTCTTTAAGAATTATCCGCCGCGGCCCGGTAAGTAAGGAGCGAGAACCAACGAGTTCTCGGAACAGTCAGAGCGGAAGACGACAAAGCAAACGGAGTAGAGCGATGAAATCAAAAACACTTGCAGCAGTTGCCTTGAATGGAAGCATGGTCCTGATGCCTCTGCTGACGGGCTGCCAATCAAAGAAAGTAGAGAAGCCGGCGGTTCCGGTGAAGGTTGCGGCGGTTGAGATGAACTCAGCCAGCAGCGGATCGCGATATTCGGCCACGATCATCCCACGCACCGAAGTTGAGTTGGCGTTCAAGGTGGGTGGGTATGTTGACGCACTTCAGCAGGTGCGTGGCGTTGACGGCAGAATGCGCGATGTGCAGGAAGGCGACGTCATTTCCGCGGGCGCCGTGCTGGCTCGGGTTCGTCAGAGCGATTACCAGGTCAAAGTTAGCCAGGCAGAATCGCAGGCGAGCGAGGCGAAATCAGGTATCGCGGCGAGCAAGGCGCAATACCAGGAAGCGCTCTCTGGCATCGCCTCGAGCAAATCTCAACTTGCTGAAGCTGAGGCGGCGTACGTGAGAGCGAAGTTTGATTACGACCGTGCGCAAAACCTCTTCGCCACGCAAAGCTTGACCAAAGCAAATTACGACGCGGCCAGGGAAACGTTCGAAAGGTCAGCTGCCAAAGTCGAAACCGCGCGCTCGCAGATAAGCGTGATCGAAGCTAAAGCCAACGCCGCAAAAGCGAATATCGATGTCATTCAGGCCAGGTCGAGCACTGCGCAGGCTGTGGTGCGGGAAACGAGAATCCCGTTACAGGACACCGCGCTGAGGTCACCGCTCAATGGCCTCGTGCTGCAAAAGTCGATCGAGAGGGGGACATTGGTTTCGGCCGGCACAAAAGCATTCACCGTCGCCGACACGTCGTCGGTGAAAGCGGTGTTTGGGGTTGCAGACGTTGCCGTGCCGGAAATGAAACTCGGAAGGAGTTTAGCCATCGAAAGCGAAACGATGCCCGGCAAAGAATTTCGCGGACAAATTACGTCGGTGTTTCCCGCGGCTGATCAAAAGAGCCGGGCCTTCAATGTGGAAGTGACGATCCAGAATCCGGGATTCCTGCTGCGGCCAAACATGATCGTCTCGCTCAGAGTGGAAACAAACCAAGCTACCGCGGGGCAACTGGTCGTGCCGTTGAATGCGGTGATGAAGGCCAAGAACGGAAACGGCTATCAGGTTTTTGTCCTGGAAGAGCAAGGCGAACGACAGATTGCGCGGCTGCGCGACGTGAAGCTGGGCGAAGCCTACGGCAACGCCGTGGCCGTGATTGAAGGGGTGAAGCAGGGTGAACGCGTGATCACTACGGGCAACACCATGGTGCTGGATGGCGATCAGGTGAAGGTGATTCCATGAAAAAGAAAATTCGAACCTTATTGCTGAAAGCGCGCAGCGCTGTGCTCAGGCGTCTGAAGAAATCCCCGAAGGCCACGACGCACGTTCAGGCCGACGCAGCGCACGCTCACGGCAATCACAACATTGACCAGAGCAAGCGTAACATCTCGCGCTTCTTTGTAGAGCAGCGCCACATCACCTGGGTCATGTTGATTGGCGTCTGCGTCTGGGGCGTTTACAGCTATCGCAGCATGCCCCAGCGCAAAGACCCGGACACGCCCGTGAAAACCGCGGTCGCCATCTGTCCCTGGCCCGGCGTCAACGCGGAGAAGATCGAGCAACTGGTCACCCGCAAGCTCGAAGAGAAGATTGCGCAGAACGCCAACGTGGAAAAGATCCGCTCGATCTCGCGCACCAACCTATCGGTTGTCTATGTGGACCTGGACGAGAATTTTCCCGGCGCCCAGATCGGCAAGGAGTTCGATGACATCGCGCTCAAGCTCGACTCCATCAAGGATCTGCCGGACGGGGCCGGGCCCATACAATTCATCAAGGACTTCGGCGACACGTCGGCCCTGATGCTTACCGTCTCGAGCCCTAAGGTGAGCGACGCGGAGATCGATCTGCGCGCCAAAGAGGTTAGCGAGGCCATCGCGCGCCACCGGGCGGAGTACGCTTGGGCTGGAGGCGGGAAGCGATTCACGATTGTCAGCGACCTCACCCATCCGGTCAGTCCGCGCGTCGTGCAGGACCCGCTCAACCTGCTCGCCGATTATCTCAAAGACAAAGGCGCGGCCACTGACCTGCACGTCATCATGGAACCGGGCTTCGTCGGCGTGGACGGCGTGTCTGATGCGAGCGACGATGCGCTGCTCGGCTACACGCGGCAGTTTATCAACGAGAAGTTGCAGGCCTCCGATTTTCATCCCGATAGCTGGCCGCCCGTGGTGATCCGCGATCCGCAAGAGGCGCGGGCGAAGCTGGGCACGGTTGCGGGTGACAAATATAGCTACCGCGAGATGGATGATTTCACAGACATCGTCGAGAAGGGACTCAAGAGTGTTCCGCAAGCTACGAAGGTGTCGCGCGCCGGCATCCTGTCCGAGCGCATCTTTCTCCTTTATTCCCAGGAGCGCATCGCCTCGTATGGCTTGCAGCCCGGAGACCTGCCGAAGATTCTGGGCGCGCGGAACATTACGCCAGCAGGCGGTGAACTGGAAGCCGTGGGCAGGAATTTTTCCGTCGACCCTTCCGGCGAGTTTAAGAGTGAGAAGGAGATCGGAGACGTGGCCATCTCGCGCACGGACAAGGGTGCGCCCGTTTACCTGCGCGACGTGGTGGACGTCGAGCGCGGTTACGACAGCCCGCCGAGATACCTGAACTATTACGATTGGCGCGACGAACAAGGTAACTGGCAGCGGAGCCGCGCCATCACGGTCGCAGTCCAGATGCGTAAGGACGGCTACATCGGCCAATTCGGAAAGGACATCGACGCGAAACTGGCCGAACTAAGGCAACAGTTGCCGGGCGACTTGATCATGGCGCGCACGTCAGACCAGCCGCGACAGGTTACGGAGAACGTCAGTCTGTTCATGAACAGTCTCTACGAAGCGATCATACTGGTGGTGATCGTCTCACTCATCGGCTTCTGGGACTGGCGCTCGGCGCTGCTGATGGGGCTGGCGATCCCAATCACGCTCTTTCTGACCTTCGGCCTGGCCCACATGCTGGGTATCGATCTTCAACAGGTTTCCATCGCCACGCTGATCATTGCGCTCGGGTTGCTCGTGGATGTGCCCGTGGTCTCGGGCGATGGGATTAAGAATGCCTTGGGATCGGGGCTGCCGAAGCTCACCGCTGCATGGGTCGGGCCAACGAGATTGATCGTGGCGATCATCTTCGCCACGATTACCAACATCGTCGCTTACCTGCCGTTCCTGACTCTGCCCGGCAGCACGGGCGAATTTCTGTACAGCCTGCCCATCGTGCTGACCTGCTCGTTAGTGGCGGCGTTGTTCGTAGCGATGGTATTCATCCCCTTCCTCGGCTACTTTCTGTTGAAGCCCCAACTCCAGCCGTCTATGGAGGAGCGGCGCAAGAAAGGGTTCCCGGCGTTTTATTATCGCATCGGCGAGTGGGCGATCAATCATCGCTGGCGTGTGCTCGCCGGCTCGCTCATCCTCCTCGCGGGTGGCTTCTTCGTCGGCAGCCGGCTCAAGACCGACTTCTTTCCGAAAGACCTCTCGTATCTTTCGTACCTCGACGTGTGGTTGCCCGAAGACGCGCCGCTTTCGGCGACGAACGAGGCCGCGCGCAAGGCGGAAGAAGTGGTGCGCGAAGTGACCGAAGAGTACGGCAAAGAGCACCAGGAAAAAGGCAAGCCGAAGGAAGTCCTGAAGTCCTTGACGACCTTCGTTGGGGGCGGCGGCCCGCGCTTCTGGTTCTCGGTCTCGCCAGAGATGCAGCAACTCAACTATGCGCAGGTCATCATCGAGGTCAACGACAAGCATGACACCAACCACCTGATCGGCATGATGCAGAAGGCGCTCGACGAGCGGGTGCCGGGCGCGCGCGTGGATGTGAGGCAGCTCGACACGGGCAAGCCCATTACCATGCCCGTCGAAATCCGCATCTCTGGCGGTGATATGAACGCGCTGCGCCAGGAGGCCGAGAAGGTAAAGGCCATCCTGCGCGCCACGCCATACGCCCAACGCGTCCGCGATGACTGGGGCGAGGACACCTTCGCCGTCAAACTTCAAACGGACTCCGACCGCGCGAACTCGGCAGGTATCACTAATCTCGACGTGGCCGCTTCATCGGCGACGGGGATCAACGGCAGCAAGGTGACGGTGCTCCGCGAAGGCGACAAGCAGATCCCGATTGTCGCGCGCCTGCGAATGGAAGAACGCGCGCAACTGGCCGACGTGCAGAACCTCTACATCTATTCCATGCAGGGATCGCAGAAGGTGCCGCTCAGACAAGTCTCGTCGGTTGAGTACGGGATGCAGACCGAGAAGGTGCGCCGGCGCAATCAGTACCGCACGATCACAGTCTCTTGCATGGCCGAGCCCGGACATCTGCCGTCCGAGATCATGAGTGTCGCGCGCCCGCAGTTGACGGCTTTCGCCGCACAGCTTCCGTCCGGCTACCACATGGACATCGGCGGGTCGGAAGAGGAGCAGGTCAAGGGTTTCAAAAATCAGACGGTCGTGCTGATCATCTCGGTGGTCGCCATCTTTCTCAGCCTGGTCTATCAGTTCAAGAATGCGATCAAACCCTTCGTCGTCTTTGCGGCGGTGCCTTACGGAATCGCGGGGGGACTGGTTGCACTCTGGATTATGGACACGCCTTTCGGGTTTATGGCGTTCCTGGGGATCATCAGCCTGGTTGGATTAATCGTCAGTCACATCATCGTTCTCTTCGACTTTATTGAAGAGAAGCACGCGGAAGGCGAGCCGCTGAAGGAGGCGGTGCTCGATGCCGGCATTATGCGACTGCGGCCCGTGATGATCACGGTACTCGCGTTGGTGATTGCGCTCGTCCCCTTGGCGATGCACGGCGGTCCTTTGTGGGAACCGATGTGTTACGCGCAGATGGGCGGGATGATGGTTGCCACCTTCATCACCCTGGGGCTGGTGCCGGTGATCTATTCGATCTTCGTCCTCGACCTCAAATTGATTAAGTGGGAAACGAAACACGCGGAGCCGGAAACGCAGCCTGAACCAGTTGCGATCGAACCAGCGGCGCCGGCGACGGCAAGCTGATGCCCTTGAGCAATGACGCTGACGAGTGTGAATAGCAAATGGAAACGACAGCAACACAAGCATGGATCAGGTTGAGCCGGGCGAAGACTCGAAGTGTGCAGCTCGCTTTACCGTTGGTCTGTGCAGTGCTCGCGCTTTGTTTGTCGTTTGGGGCTGCGACCGTCCAGGGGCAGAAGATCCAAGGTAAAGACGAAACACCTTCAAAGTCTGAGTCTGCGCCGGCGCGTTTGCGCACCCAACTCGCGGACGCGACTCGCGAGTACAAGGGGAGTCTCGAAAAGATCGCCGCCATCTATGAGGCTGACGCCAAACAGGCCGAAGCGCGTTTACAGAAAATGAAAGAGTTATACGCACAAAGACTGATCACGCGTCGCGAGTTGGAGACGTCAGAAGAAGTTGCGGTCCAAGCTAGAAACAGGTACCTGGACGCACAGACGCAGTTGAAGGGCGCCGATGTGCAACTCGCTGAAGCACTGATCGAGGTTGAGACCGAAGAGACCGCGCCAAAACCAAAGTTAAGTCCCGCGCCGCGCGCATTGGGCGGACTCGTTCGTACGACTGCCTACATCCGCTACGGCGGCGGGCGCGCGTGGTCACTGTCGGAGGCAGGCGCAATCAAGCAGTTTTTCATGCTGAGATTTGGTCGCCCGTTGCCCATTCATGTGTTCGGTCAGTCGCCGTTGCACGACCGCTGGGGCTATGACCACCGTAATGCGATGGATATTGGTCTTAATCCTGATGGCGCGGAGGGGCAAGCTCTAATCGAATACTTGCGCGCCAATGGTGTCCCGTTCACGGCTTTTCATTTCGCTATCCCTGGCGTCGCTACGGGCCCGCACATCCACATCGGGCTTCCGTCGCACCGGATTACGCCGATCGTGGCCAGCAGGTAGGAGCGTTAGAGAAGGAGGGCTTATGCCGGGAGAACTGACCAGCGGAGTAGCGGCCATTATGGGCGCTTTGGTAGGAGGTCTGGCGTCACTGACCAGTACGTGGCTTGGCGAACGCAGCCGCCATCGACGGGATATGGTGCAGCGCGAAATCAGCAGGCGAGAGACCGCCTATGCCGACTTCATAGAACAGGCGTCCAAACTCTGGGTGGCTTCAGCTACGCACAATATCGATGATGACGAACTTGAGCTTGAAGGAACCGTGTCGCTTTACGCCGTCGCCAGCCGCATCCGGCTGTTTGCTTCGGATCCAGTTATGAAAGAAGCCGAACAAGTGTTGGAGTTAATAATCACTCAGTTTGGGGCCGAGAATCTCTCTGTAGAACAACTTCGGAAGACTGCAATGGAAAAGATAGATCCGCTGAAGTCGTTCAGCATCATCTGTCGGCGCGAGCTGAAAGACGTCCAGAGACGAATGCCATTTCGTTGGTAGGAGGCGATGCATCGACATGCCGGAGAAAAGAGCCAAACTTATTCTTGAAGTAGCCCAGGCGATTGGCACTCAATTGGAAATGCCCGATTTGTTGGCGGCGTTGAATAACACGCTGAAGCCCATAGTGCATTTCGACGCGGTCTCGATCGTGATACTGGAAGGCGACGTGGTCAAAGTGCATTGGGCTCATATTGAAGGTGTTCCCCGCAATACGGGTGAGTGTTTTGAGAGCGTCGTCACACGGTACGCCTCCACCATAAAGGTTGAGCCGCCGCCAATGCAGCTGCCGGTGGCCCACCACCCCATAAGTGAGATCATGAAATCCGGAAAACCATACGTGGCTCCAGATCTGGAAGGCCATATGGGGTTTGATACCGACGAGCCCTTGTTGAATCACGGATTCCGTAGCTACATCGATCTTCCGCTGATCAATCAGGGTCACTTGATCGGCACGATCAAGTTCTTGTCGAGAGAAACGGGCAATTACACCGACGAGCAGGTGAGCCTGCTGCATGATATTGCCAACATCGTGGCCATCGCAGTGGCGAACGCCTTGGCCTATGAAGAAATTAAGTCTCTCAAAGAACAACTATTGATCGAGAACCGCGTGCTTCAAGAAGAGATCGTGCAGCGATCTATTTATGAAGAGATCGTTGGTTCATCGAGTTCGCTTCAGAGCGTGTTGACTGCGATCGAACAGGTTGCGCCAACCGATTCGACGGTGCTAATTACCGGCGAGACCGGGACCGGAAAGGAGTTGGTGGCGCACGCGATCCATCGCCGCTCTCCTCGCGCAGAGCGCGCCCTGGTGAAAGTGAATTGCGCCGCACTGCCGGCGGAATTGATCGCCAGCGAATTGTTCGGGCATGAGAAAGGCGCCTTCACCGGAGCGATGCAACAACGCATCGGGCGATTCGAGGCTGCGAACGGCGGCACGATCTTTCTCGATGAGATCGCGGAACTAAGTCCCGAGATTCAGGTGTCGCTGTTGCGCGTGCTGCAAGAGAAAGAGTTTGAGCGCGTGGGCGGCAACCGCACGATTAAGACAGACGTGCGCGTGATCGTGGCCACCAATAAAGATCTGAGGCGAGAGGTCAACGAAGGTCGATTTCGCGCGGACCTCTACTATCGGCTCAACGTTTTTCCAATTCACGTGCCGGCTTTGCGTGACCGCGTCAATGACATTCCGGTGCTGGTTGATTATTTCGCGGCCCGGCTGTCGGCGCGCACCGGCAAGAAGATAAGACAGATTGAGAAACGTTCGCTCGAGATAATGAAGGAATACTCGTGGCCCGGAAATATTCGCGAGCTACAGAACGTGATTGAGCGCTGCGTGATTCTGACCGCCGGTGAGGTTCTGCGAGTTGACCCCGCGATGCTGATGTACGAGCCGCCACCGGTTTTGAGTGTGCCTGCTATGAAGGAAGTTGGATCAGATCGCAAATCTCAAATCGAAAGCGTGCTGCGCGAGACGCGTGGCAAGGTTTACGGACCCAACGGCGCTGCTGCTCGTCTTGGTGTTCCCGGAACAACGCTGGAGTCGCAAATCCGCTCGCTCGGCATAAAGAAATATCTTTATAAGTAAAAGCGCAAGGGCCGATGAGCAAGTAATGAGCGAGGCGTCCGTGGGACCTTGTTAGGCCACGTTTGGCCATTGCATATCAGCAAATGAAAAAGTAGCATCGGCGGCAAACGCGCTGCTATTTACGGTATTAATGGAGCATTTTCCCCGATGAGCGCCATTTCCCCTGATGTTGGTCTGAGCCGCGGCCGTGTCATCTGCCTCTTACTAGCTGCCGTACTACTCTCATGCCTCATCGGCTGGCGTCTGGAACAGAATCTTTTCGCGCAACAACGTGCTGACAGTCCCCAAGTTTCCCAAAATCGAGCTCACGCGCTACGAAGTCGAATCGAAGGGTCCGGTTCCACACCTGCCTCGCTTTTGAATCTTCGCTTCACCCATCTTTCCGTTGCAGATGGCCTCTCGAACGCCGACGTGCGGGCCATTGTGCAGGATCGGCAGGGATTCATGTGGTTTGGCACGTGGCTCGGCGGTTTGAACCGTTACGATGGGTATGCCTTCAAGGTCTACAAGCACAACGATTACGACGGCAGTCTCGGGTCCGACAGCATTTGGGGGCTCTATGTGGACCGATCGGGCGTGCTCTGGATAGCAACCAACGAGGGCGTGGACCGCTATGACCGCAACACAGATTCTTTCGTTCACTACCGCCATCGCCCGGACGATCCAAACAGTCTGCCGGGCTATCAGGCAACGATGTTTGCCGAAGACAAGTCAGGGAGCTTGTGGGTAACGACCTCCGGGGGACTAGCCCGATTTGATCAGACCAGCAACAGGTTCATTGCTTACAGGCCTGCGGCAACTGGGCCAACCAACTTCGACACCGACATGCGGGCCCTTTGTCTCGACGCAACGGGCTCGCTCTGGCTCAGCACATGGAAAGGCGGAGTGAGTCGGCTCGATACTTCAACCGGCCAGTCGATACAGTACAAAAACGATCCCAATGACCCGCTCAGTTTAAGTAGCGATGACGTCTCCCACATCTTCCAGGACCGGACTGGGGCTGTTTGGGTATCGACGCAACACGGATTGAATCGCTTCGATCCCAAAACTCACAAGTTCACTCGGTACCTGCATGACTCCGGGAATCCGGCCAGCCTAACCGACGACTACGTGCAGGCAACGTTCGAGGATCGTGAGGGCCGATTTTGGGTGGCGACCAATAACGGATTAAACGTGATGGATCGCGAACGCGGAACGTTTTCTCGTTACCTGCACGATCCCAATGATCCCAGCAGTTTGAGCAGCAATGTCATGAATAAGAGAGCCTTGTATGCGGATGCCTCTGGTGCGCTTTGGATTGGACTGCGGTCCACCGGCGTTGACCGCGTGCCGGGAGTGGCGGAGAGATTCACCACATATCGCCAGACCTCGGATAGCGCCAACACCCCGAGCAACAATGTGATCACCGCGCTGACGATCGGCACCGGAGGCGCGCTCTGGATCGGAACGGAAGCGGGCGTGGACCGCTTCGATGGGCAAACCTTCACACACTACCTCGCGAATCCCGATGATCCTGGCAGCCTGGGTCCGGGCGCGCAGCGGCTCGTTGTTGAGGACACCTATGGAGTCGTGTGGACAGGCACCTACGGTGGCGGCCTGGACCGGATGAACGGGCGCGACGTAACACACTTTCGCCACGACGCCGGGAACTCCAACAGCCCGGGCAATGACAACGTCGCCGGACTCGTCGCTGATCCCGTTGGTGGCCTATGGATTGGAGTCTATGGTGCGGGACTAGACTATTTTGATGGCCGAAGCTTCAGTCACTTTCTCCCAAATCCGGGCGATCCAGCCGGTCTGCCGGATGCTTACGTGAATCCTGTGCTGCTCGATTCGCGAGGAATGCTGTGGATGGCGTCGACCCATGCGGGTGTCGTGCGGCTCGATACGAAGACGCGGAAGTTCATGTCTTATCCGTTAGATGTCAATCAGCCAGGCAGCCCGGCCGTGAACTGGACAGAGGACATTTATTCCGACGGCGCCAGCCTTTGGGTCGCCTCGGCCACCGGGCTGTTCCGGTTCGATATCGGCACCGAGAAGTTCACGCAGCACTACACCGAAAAAGACGGCTTGCCGAGCAACAAGGTGTTGAGCGTACTCGGAGACGCGCTCGGAAACCTCTGGGTCGGCACGGACAACGGATTGTCGAAGTTCGATCCAAGGTCGCAGACCTTCCGCAACTACGACATGCGCGACGGCCTGCAAGGCAATGGATTCTCCAATCACTGCCGCGCCAAAGCTCCGGATGGTCGGCTATTCTTTGGCGGCGTCAACGGGCTGAGCGCCTTCTACCCCGACAAGCTCGCCGATAACAACACTCCGCCGCCAGTGGTACTCACTGGATTTGAACTTTTTAACAAACCCGTGACTGTTGGTGGTAAGGACTCTCCGCTGCAACAGTCAATCAATGTTGCCAGCGGCATCGTTCTCCGGCACGACCAGTCAGTCATTCGATTCCAGTTCGCAGCCCTCAACTACGACTCGCCACAAAAAAACCAATATGCCTATAAGCTGGAAGGCTTCGATAGAGAATGGCAGCACACCGATGCTGCGAGTCGCTCTGCCACCTATACCAACCTAGACCCGGGTCACTACACATTTCGCGTGAAGGCCTCCAATAATGACGGGGTCTGGAATGAGCAAGGGGTTGCGCTTCACCTTACAGTCCTTCCGCCATGGTGGAAGACGAACTTGTTTCGGGCCCTGTGTGTAATCGCCTTTTTGGGGTTGCTGTGGGCAGCCTACCAGTTCCGAGTCCGGCAATTGCATCACGAGTTTGAGATGACGCTGGATGCTCGTGTCGCTGAGCGCACCCGCATCGCGCGCGAACTGCACGACACGCTGCTGCAAAGCTTTCAAGGCCTGTTGCTTAGGTTCCAGTCAGCCTCGAAACTTCTTCCCGCGCGTGCCGACGAAGCCAAGCAGAGGCTTGACAGCGCGATCGATCAGGGGGCTGCAGCGATCGCTGAGGGCCGCGATGCCGTGCGGGGTTTGCGCGCGTCGACGTTCGCGACGAACGATCTGGCCAACGGCATCATTGCCATGGGAAAGGAAATCACTAGCAATACATCAAAGGTTGATTCTCCCAGCATTGTTGTGGAGGTGGGAGGTGCCCCGCGCGACCTTAACCCCATGGCGCGTGACGAGGCATACCGCATTGCGGGCGAGGCGTTGCGCAACGCCTTCAAGCACGCACATGCCCAGCGGATCACAGTGGAGATCCGATACGACAAGCGGCAGTTCTGCTTACGGGTTCGGGATGACGGCAAGGGCATCGATGAGGAGACCATTCGGCGGGGGCACGCCGGCCATTTCGGATTGCACGGCATGCGCGAGCGGGCCGAAATCGTGGGCGGGCGGCTGGAAGTCTGGAGCCGGTTCGATTCCGGTACGCAGATCGAGCTGAACATACCCGGCGCCATCGCCTATGAGAAGTCCGCCCGGCGGTCCTGGTGGTCACGAGTTCTTTCGAGGAACGGTCGAAGTAAACGGAGCAAAGAGCCATGAGTGATGATTCCAAGAAGATTCGCATACTGACAGTGGACGATCATCCGATCCTGCGCCAAGGCATCTCAGCGCTGATTGAAGATGAGTCAGATATGGCATTGGTAGCGGAAGCTGCGAACGGCCTCGAAGCAATTCAGCAGTTTCGTGCGCATCGACCAGATATAACGCTGATGGATTTGCAGATGCCTGAGATGAACGGCCTCGACGCAATGATTGCGATCCGGGGAGAATTTCCTGACGCGCGCATCATTGTGCTGACCACCTACACGGGTGACGTGCAAGCGATGCGCGCTCTCCAAGCCGGCGCCCGCGCTTACCTTTTGAAAAATAGTCTGCACAAAGAGCTTCTCGATACGATCCGCGCAGTTCATGCCGGCAGAAAGAGCATTTCGCCGGAGGTGTCTTTTCAGCTCGCCGAGCACGTCGCCGAGGAAGCGTTGTCTCCGGCGGAAGTTCGCGTCCTGAGTCTGATCGCCGAGGGCAATACCAATAAGGAAATCGCCGCGTCGCTCTCGGTCACCGAAGATGCCGTCAAGGGTCAAGTCAGAAATATCCTTGCCAAGCTGGGAGCCAATGACCGCACGCAGGCAGTTACGATTGCGATTAAACGCGGGATCATTGAACTTTAGTTCACCCGAAAGGGCGTTAAAAAATACCGTTTAGGGCGTGCGGCAGGTTTTGGCCTCTTGTAACCTGTCAGCGATGCGACGTCTGTTCTCCACACACATGTACGGACTACCCGGCGTGGGCCTTTTGCTATTCCGCATGGCGGTCGCGGCCGCGCTTATTTTGCGGGTTGCAGAACTCCACGACCGCGCCTCGGTACCGACGACGGCGCCGCACGTAATTGCGGCCGGGATAGGATTGCTTCTGCTGCTGGGCTCATGGACGGCCGTCGCCGGAGTGATGTTGGCGATCATCGAATCAGTGCTTGCCTTCTCACACAATGGCGATCCTTGGGTGAGTGTTTTGTTGTCGAGCCTCGGCGTCGCCCTGGCGCTGCTGGGCGCCGGAACTTGGTCGGTAGACGCTAGACGTTTCGGATGGAAGCGGATTGAGATTCGGCGCCCCGAAGAATAGTTAAGTCTCACTCACTCCTTAATGCCCAGTCATCGATCGAACTCTGTAATTCCTGAGAGAACTCGGTCTGTCTTGATATCCTTCCATTCTCGGACAGCGTCTCTTCTATTGATCCATCCGTTGAAGTTTGCCGCGTCCTAAAGAGCCTCTGCCACGACTCCAAAGAGATCACCAGGCCTACCGTTCTTGTGAAACGCGCGACCCTTTCGGCGTTGTCGCTGAACGAGCCTTCGTGCACAATCCACCGCAAGATCACGAAAGGACCGACAAGAAATGAGCACAGCTACCGCCAGCGTTTCCAACATAACTGATTTTCATTCGCGGCAGCGCCAATTTCCAATCCGTGCCAAGGTGGTGTCGATTCAAAACCGTCGCGGACTATCTTTGATGGACGATGAGAGTGAGCGTGTTGACGTGGAAATGCGCCGCGAAGACAACGTCTTAACGTTCCGCGAAATTTCCGAACTCAGAGACAAACTCGCGCAAGAGAAGCTCTATCTCGAAGAAGAGCTACGAAGCGAGCTGAACTTCGATCAGATCGTGGGCGACAGTGCGGCGCTCAAACACGTGCTGGAAATGGTTGAGACGGTCGCTCCGAGCGATTCGACGGTGCTGCTCCTCGGCGAAACCGGAACGGGAAAGGAACTCATCGCCCGCGCGATTCACGATCACAGCCGGCGGAAAGACCGCACGTTCGTGAAGCTGAATTGTGCAGCGATTCCCACTGGGCTATTCGAGAGTGAATTGTTTGGTCACGAAAAAGGCGCGTTCACAGGCGCCATCAGTCAGAAGATGGGACGGCTGGAACTCGCGGACCAGGGCACCCTATTTCTCGACGAGGTAGGAGACGTCCCGCTGGAAATTCAACCAAAGCTCTTGCGCGCTTTGCAGGAACGCGAATTCGAGCGCCTGGGCAGCACGCGCACGAAAAAAGTAAATGTGCGGATGATCGCGGCAACGAATCGCGATTTAGAGGGGATGATTTCAGCCCGTGAATTTCGCAGCGACCTCTACTATCGGTTGAATGTTTTTCCGATTCGCATTCCGCCATTGCACGAACGCCAGGAAGACATCCCGCTACTTGTTCGCTACTTTGCGCAGAAGTTCGCTCGGCAAATGGAGAAGCGGATCGAAACCATTCCGACGGCCACGATGCACGCCCTAGCTCAATGTGATTGGCCGGGTAATGTGCGCGAGCTGGCAAACTTCATCGAGCGTGCGGTGATCCTCACGCGGGGAACATCTTTAGACGTTCCGCTTGCTGAGCTTCACAGAGTTTGCTCAGATGAATTTATGCAGCCAGCTGGTCCGCGACGCTTCAAAGAAATTACCCAAATCGTGAAAGAGACTATGCACGCTCTCAATGTGAGGACTAGTGCCGTTGATGAGCATGCCGAGCGCCAGCGCCACGCGATCGTCCGCACACTCACCGAAACCAGGGGTCGTGTAGGTGGCGATAATGGAGCTGCCGCGCGCCTCGGACTAAATCGGACTACACTCCTCTCCAGGATGAAAAAGTTCGGCCTCCATCCAAAACAGTTTTGCTGACATAAGGCATTTGATTGCTCCGTTAACGGACCTGCCTCGCGTTTACCTTCCTGCCTCCGTCTCTTAGCTAATCACACTCAATTTCAACTGCACTCTTTCGAGTAATCCGAGTTTCCGAAAGGGTCTGCGCCACGACTCTGAAGAGATCGCCAAGCCTGCCGTTGTGGTCGAACGCGTGACTCTTTAGGAGTGGTTGCGGATCGCATCTCGTCGCACAATCTGCGCAAAGCAAAAGGAGTCGAAATGAGCACACAATTCGCGAGCGCAACTGCTTTCCCCGAAGCGAACCACCAATTTCCATTCGCTGACAACGTGCTGTCGATACGAACTCGCCGCCGAATTCCGGGGAGTCGGACTGACGCCGACGTCGCACTTACTTTCGAAGAACGAGCGGCGGATCGAGAACTCTTGAAAACCCAAGGCACAGCTGGCCAGCTAAAGGTCAATCAGATTCGCGATGAGATGAATTTTGATCAGATCGTTGGTAACAGTCCCGCGCTAACAGACGTGCTGGAACTGGTCAAAAAAGTCGCTGCATGGGACTCGACCGTCCTGCTGCTTGGCGAGACCGGCACGGGCAAGGAGTTAGTAGCGCAAGCGATTCATCGTAACTCAGATCGTTCTCATCGCCCGTTAGTAAAAGTGAATTGCGCCGCCTTACCAAGCGAGCTGGTCGCCAGTGAGTTATTTGGCCACGAGAAAGGCGCATTCACTGGCGCGCTGCAGCAACGCATTGGTCGCTTCGAAGTTGCCAACGGCGGCACGATCTTTCTCGATGAGATCGCCGAACTGAGTCCCGAGATTCAGGTGGCGCTGTTGCGCGTGCTGCAAGAGAAGGAATTCGAGCGAGTAGGCGGCAACCGCACGATCAAAACAGATGTGCGCGTGATTGCCGCAACCAATAAAGACTTGCATCACGAAGTCAGTGCCGGCCGCTTCCGCATGGACCTCTTTTATCGACTGAATGTGTTTCCGATTCGCGTGCCGGCTTTGCGCGAACGACTCGAAGACATTCCGCTGCTGGTTGATTACTTCGCGGGCCGTGTGGCGGGGCGCATGGGCAAAAAGATTACGCGGATCGAGAGGCGGTCGCTCTCCGCGATGCAGCAATACTCATGGCCCGGGAATGTCCGTGAATTACAGAACATCATTGAACGCTCGGTGATTCTGGCTGACAACGAAGTCCTGCGGGTTGATCCCGGCAGGCTGGTGCCGCCGTGCAACGGCAGTGCGTCTGTCGCCGAGAATGGATCAGGTGGATCGGATCGCAGAACTCAAATCGAAACCGTCCTGCGCGAGACTCGTGGCAAGGTTTACGGACCTAACGGCGCTGCTGCTCGCCTCAACATCGCGGGAACCACTCTTGATTCGCAAATACTCGCCTTGGGCATCAAGAAATATCAATTTAAATGAGACAGGTGTCTCCGTAATTCTACGAGGCCTCGTGAAATCACGAACCACAATTCTCAATTTTGCGCAAAGAATGGGCAGCTTGCGCTGGAACACCTGTTGCACTTGTACACGACGAAGTGAGGACAAAGAGATGACCCCAAGAAATAATCACACACTTGTAGCGGCTCTGCTGTCGTTATTTTTGATTGTCATATTCAGCGGCATTACCAGCGCGCAACCTGCCCCCCTTGCGACAGGCACCCTTCGCGGCGCGGTTGCGACTTTAGCGCCTGACGGGCAGTCATACAGCGTTCCCGGCGCGAGCCTGAAGCTGAAAGCGTCAACACAGAGTTTGGACGCTGTGTCCGACGAGGAGGGAAACTATCAATTTACAAACTTGTCTCCTGGCGACTACACGCTCGAAGCGACCGTTCAAGGATTCAAGACGACGAGCAAAGCCATCACTATTCGCGCCGGCGAGACTGCGGTCGAAAACATCAAGCTCGAAGTTGCCGATGTAACCGCTACCGTAACGGTCACCTCCTCGAATTCCGGACAAGGCGTCCAGACGAGCGAGACAGCGCCCGCCCCTACTATCAAACAGGCCGATCTGCAAGCGTTACCGCTGCCAAACGAGCAGTTGCTCGATGCGCTGCCGCTGGTGCCGGGAGTGATTCGTGGGCCGGACGGGCAGATTGCGATGAACGGAGCGCGCCCCAGCCAGAGTGGTATGACCGTCAACAGCGCGAACGTTACCGATCCGGTCACTGGCGCGTTTGCGATCAATCTGCCAATTGAAGCGGTCGAATCGGCGCAGGTGCTGACGAATCCCTACGCGGCTGAGTATGGCAAGTTCACCGGCGGGGTCACGGCTGTCGAAACCCGTTCCGGCACAAACAAGTACACCTTCGATCTTCAGAGTTTCTTTCCGCGCTTTGCGCGACGCGGTGGCAAGTGGACCGGAGTCGAGGCGTTTACGCCACGACTTGCATTCGGTGGTCCGATCAAGAAAGACAAGTTATGGTTCATGCAATCATTCCAATATCGATTTGTGCGCACGCCGATCGAGAGCCTGCCATCGGACAAGCGCGACACCAAACTTGAAAGTCTCGATTCCGTGTCCCAAATCGATTGGGACATCAACCCCAGCAACCACCTCACCAGCACCTTTTCATTATTCCCGGAGAAGTTGGGATACGTCGGACTCAACACGTTCAATCCGCAAGAGGTCACGCCGAATTACAAGCAGCGTGGTTTCTTCTGGGCCGTGAACGAGCGACGGATTATGAGCAGCAAGGCCGTGCTCGAATCGTACTTCAGTCTGAAGAAGTTTGATGCGGACGTGTTCCCAAGTTCCGGCGAAGGCGTGATGAATTTCACCCCGGATGTGAACACCGGCAGTTTCTACAATAGCCAGCACCGGCGGAGCACGCGGTTGGACGTGCTCGAAATCTACAACTTCGAGCCGCCAAAATTCGCAGGCACGCATTTCATGAAAGTCGGCATCGGCATGACCCACACTACGTTTGATGGGCGTAACACGAGCAACACCGTGCGCGTCCTGCGTCGTGACGGCACCCGCAGCCAACAGATCGATTTTGTGGGCCAGGGGGCGCTGAGTCGGAACACGACTGAGTTCGCTTCCTTCTTCGAAGACAAGTGGACGGTCAACGACCGACTCACGCTGGAATATGGCGTCCGTCTTGATCGCGACAATATCGCGAGCACAAACAACATTTCGCCACGCCTTGCGATTGCCTTCGCGCCATTGCGTGATGGCCGCACGGTAATACGCGGCGGCATTGGTTTGTTCTATGACCAGATCGATTTGAATATCGCGACCTTCCCGCAATTGCAGGAACGCCTCATCACACAGTATGGCGCGGATGGACGGCAAGTGCTGGGCAGTCAACGGCAACGCCTGGTGCTACAAAACGGAGAGTACCTGACACCGCGTAGCGTGAATTGGAATATTGAATTAGACCGAGAGTGGATGAAGAACCTCTTTGTCCGCGTTGGTTATCAACAGCGTCAAGCCACGCGTGAGTACATCCTCGATCCGATTGGCTCTGGAGGCATTGTGTCCTTGAGCAACGCCGGCAAGTCGCGTTATCGAGAGTTTCAGGTTACAACGCGCTACACATTTCGTCATGACGAATTGAATGCTTCTTATGTGCGTTCGAAAGCCATCGGCGATCTGAATGACTTCAACTCGTACTTCGGCAATTTTCAGAATCCAATCATCCGCCCGAACGAACGTTCGCTTCTGCAATACGACGCGCCGAACCGGTTCGTCTTTTGGGGCAACTTCGCGGTGAAGTACGGGATTACTGTCACCCCGGTGCTCGATCTCCGCAACGGTTTTCCGCTCTCTAACATTGACGAGGATCGCAACTTCGTCGGGGAACGAAATCGCGCGGGCCGCTACCCGACCTTTGCGTCGCTCGACATGCAGGTCATGAAGAGTTTGTCGGCGCCCGGGCGCTTCAAAGAGAAGTATCGCTTTAGCGTCGGGGTGAAGGTCTTCAACGTGACCAATCACTTCAATCCTCGCGACTATCAGGGGAATCTGGCCAGCGACGACTTTGGCGGTTTCTACAACGGCGTCGGCCGCAAATTCGGGATGAAATTTCTAATCGAAAAGAAGTAACGAGGTGACGCGATGAATACCGGACAAAGACTGGGACTCATATTGCTCTATGTGATGATGGCAGCTAATGCAGTGTTAATGCTTCGCCTTTTCATTCAGATAGTTTTTAGAGCGGCCATTGAAAGGCATCGTCGGCGGCAGTACGCGGAGAAGAGTGGTGGAGCGGCCAACACTCTCAGAGAGTTTGACAAGAAACGCGGCTGGGCCAATAGATGGCTACCCAGGAATCCTGAAGCCGTTCAACCGGCGCAAAGCGGCAACTCAGCCGGTAAGCTTGGCGCGGTGCCAATCGTCAAACAAGCCGTTGCGTTGGTTTCAATCATAATTGCCTTTGGCCTGGCCGCAACTGTGGCAGCTCAACCGCCCTCGGGTCGCGAAACGGCTGCAACACTCAGACAACAGTTAATCGAGCTTGAATCAAAAGAGACACGGTTGCGAATGCGTCTTGAGGAAGTCGAAGACCAGTTGAAACCAGAATCGATTGAGCGCGCGTTGGCGGGAATCGGCTCTACGCGGCCCGAGGAGTTACGCGAACACCGCCGCAAACTCCTGACCATCGAGCGAAACGGATTACAAACACAATTGGATTTACTTGAAGAGGACCGCGTGCGAATCGAAGCGGCAATCTCAGCAGCGGAAACCGCAAGTGTGGAATTCGCGCAACCTTCACCCCGTCAGCTCCGGGTTACCCCACCGGCAAAGCCGATCACTGAAATGATCTCATTAAGGGGTCTGGGGATCGCCGAATTGCCGCTGCAAAAACTCTACGTCGCCATCGCGATGTTGCTCCTGCTTAGCGGCGGATTCAGCTTGCTCCTGATCGTCGCCGCCCAAAAAGCCCAGCAGTGGATTGCGTCAATCAAAAGTGGAAGCAGTGGATTCCGCGCTAATCGCTATTACTCTTCCGATCCATTGGCGACAACTGAGGCCCCCACCCTAAAGGGTACTCAAGGGGTGCAGCCATGACGACTACGCTGCTACTGACGCTGGGGCTGATCCCGTCGATGTTTCTGTTGTTTGCCGTGCTTACGACATTCTCAGACTCCACGAGAGCCTATGGCGCCATTTCTTTGATCCCACTTGCGCTTGGGCTGACCGTGATCGCGTTACGATCTCTATCAGTGGAGCCTTCATCTGATTATTGGTCGTCCGACTTGTACGAAAAGATTTTCTGGGCTAGCGCGGTGCAGACGGCTCTGGGAATTGGGCTGATTGTCAGGGCGTTTCATCGACGTCGTCCAATTGTTTTCCTGGCTGTGGCTACGCTCTTAACAACGGCGCCCGTTTGGCTGCGGGCGACCCGATGGATATGAGGTGCAGGAGGAAACGCAAATCTTGGAGGCAACTATGAAGAGAATAAGACTAGTAATGCGATGGCCCTCCACACTGCTCGTCTTGCTGTTCGCGCAATTCTTTCTTCCGGCATCCGCGCAAGGACAAAACTCTAAGGCCCTAACGGTAAAGGCACAGGGACATGGTGTGATCGCTGACGCGTTGGAACAACGAAAGTTTACTGGCGCGCTTGTCGTGCTCCGCCAGGACGGCACGGTGCTCATCAACCTTTCTTCAGATCTCCTGCTGCAAGCAGAGGGAACGTGGTCGGCGAGCGACTCTTCGCCTGATGAGATTCTCTTGAAAATCACTGGCGGCGAGCTCAGCGGCAACGTGACTGGAACTGGAAAGCTGGTGCTTAGTAACGACAGAAAATCGATCAAAGAGCTGACGATTAAGGGCAAGCTGTTTGACGCTCGCGAGATCGTAGTCAGGTTTATCGCCGACGCTCCCGAAGACCCCCAGAAGGGATCTGAACCAAACCTTGTCTCTGGCGAATGCATCGCGCCGATGCAACCATGCCCGCCAGGAAGTGTGGCGACCATCTTTCTCAAGTTGAGGTTTTGATGGAGTGACGTTTCGATCAATCAAAGATCACGGCACGACGCCGAAAGCTTTCGAGCGCGAGTTCGCGCTCGAAATTCTTAAGAGTGACCGGTTGCGGGTGACCATTTTGATCGGCGTCATTCTCAGCGCACTCCTGATCGTCCTTACTGTCGCGCTGCTCGACTTCGAACAATTTCAGCAATCATTCCACAGCAACTTCAGGGGATTCATCATCACCTTCATTACGCTGATGGGAGTGACGCTGGTCTGTCTTGTCGTCGAACGGGTCGTCATTGATCGACTGAGCCGCAGACAAGCTCATCCTTCTAGTCTCATTCAGTACTTGAGTTCGTTTATCGAAACCAGCATACCCACTTTGGTGATGATGATTGGGTCATTGTTTCTGGGGCCGATCTACGCGCTGTTCACCCCAGTCACCTTGCTTTATCCGGTCTTCATCGTGCTGTCGGCGTTGCGGCTAAATGCCAGGTTGTGCGTGTTCACCGGCGCCGTAGCGGCAATCGAGTACTCGATGCTGGCGTTATACTTTGTCAACGAAACCTCGAACGCGACCGTCGAGCCAATTCTTACCAGCATGGCTCATCACATAATCAGGGGTCTTCTGCTGTTGATCATTGGCGTGGTTACGGGGTTCGTTACAATTCAAATCAAGCAACGCACCTTTAACTCGTTCGCCACGGTGGAAGAGCGAAATCGTATCCGGAGGACCTTCGGGGAATATGTTTCTCCACTAGTCATGGAGAAATTGCTGACCTTGAAGCCCGATCTGGCAAGCGAACACCGCAGCGTTTGCGTGATGTTTCTGGATATCAGGAATTTCTCAACGTTCGCTGAAAAGCGGACGCCTGAGGCGGTGGTTGCTTATCTCGAATCGCTCTTTGAATTCATGATCGAAATCGTGAACCGCCATCATGGAATCATCAACAAATTTCTCGGTGACGGATTCATGGCGGTGTTCGGCGCTCCGGTTTCAAACGGAACCGATTGCTTAAACGCTGTGGAAGCAGCTCGCGAAATTATTTTACGAGTCGAGCACGAGGTGGCCGCGGCCAAAGTGTTGCCTACCAGGGTAGGTATCGGCTTGCATGCTGGCGAAGCGGTGACTGGGAGTATCGGATCGGCACTACGAAAGGAATATGCAGTCATTGGCGACGTGGTAAATGTAGCGTCGCGCATTGAGCAGTTGAATAAGGAATTTGGATCTCAGTTGTTGATCTCGGAAACGGTCTGGCAGGCTGTCAGTGACAAAATCTACGAAGCGACCCCTATCGGAGCAGTGCAGGTGAAAGGACGCGAAGCGCCGGTCCAACTGTGGCAAGTTGTTTGATAGCTTTGCGGCGCTCGGAAGTTATCGCGCGCCTGTCGGAAGCGCCTTGTCGGTTTGGGTAGGGGCTCAGGAAAGCATCGGCGACTAGCTCAGTCGAACGCCGCCTCCCAGGGGTGGGCGGTTCAAGTGCGGTCGCGTCTACCAACCCTCACTCTTGTCTCTCTCTCCACGCACAGCGCCGCTCATCAGACTTGGGAACTTGGAGTCACATCTGAGTCACAAAATAATCCGGTTGGTGCGAATGGTGTGCATAGTGCGGGCACGCAAAGTGTCAGAATACTGAGGAAAATCAAAAAAGCCCCGAAAGCTTAGTAAAGGAGAAGGGTTGGTGAGTCCCCCCTTCGGCACCATTAACTTCCTAATCTCATTGCAATGTTTGCGAGTCTCCCCTTTGTGTGGTAGCGCACAGACCCGCATTTGCTCACATGTTATAAACCTCACTAGCTCTACTTTAGAAATTACCTTTCGATATCTCGGACCGGGCCAGCAACCTTCTTCTTGAGCCGTCTGTAAATTCCTGAAAGAGGGCTGTAGCGAGAGGAAATTGTCTCCGCGTCTACGGCAGCTCCAAGAATCAAAATCATTGTTCTTTGGTGTGACTAATGTCCGTGGACGTGTGTTTGGAAAAACTTGATAGCAGCTTCCATACGAAGCTGAAAGGAAAAAATGAATAAATCAAAACGCATCTTGTCAGCGCTGTTTCTGTTTGCGGTCGGCCTAATCGGCATAAGCGCGCAGGGTCAGCGACAACCAAATCGTATCGCCAACCGTCAGGTCAGCGCCATACTTCAACGACTGGAGCGAAGCTCCAACAGGTTCCACAACAGTCTGAACATAGCTCTCGTCAACGCTGGGATCGACGAGACGCGGCCGCAAAATGACATCAACTCGTTCGAGCCTGCTTTCTCAAGCGCCATTGATCAGTTCAGTGACCGTTTCGCTCGTCGTCAGGCGGGGCCGACAGACGTTCAGAACGTCTTGCAAAAAGCGTCGCTCATTAATGGTTTTATGACGCGTAATCGATTGAACGTCCAAACGCAGAATGATTGGGCAGCAGTTCAAACCGATCTGAACGCGCTGGCCAATGCTTATGGCGTGAACTGGCGATGGGCCCGACAGACTCTTCCGTCGAATGACTCTACCCGCCAAGTGAATACAGGGCGACTCTCCGATAGCGAACTAGATCAGCTAATTCGGCGCATTGAAAGTGGCGGCACTACGTTCCGCGCAAGTCTTAACGGAGCGTTTGATCGAAATCGTTACAGCCAGACAGGCAAGGAACGCACCATGCTGGTTGCGGTTGGCGACCTCAAGAACGCGACGGACCAGTTGCGCAATCAGTTCGACGCCAGACAACCGGTTAACGACTTTGTCGGACGCGTTCTCGGGCGGGCGACGCCGATTGACACCTACATGACCAATAACCGGCTCACCAACCAGGCGCAGAATGATTGGTCGAATCTGCGCGGGGACCTGGACACGTTAGCCACAGCATTCAACATCTCCACGAATTGGCAGAACGGACAGGGTCAGCGCGGCCCGCAGACAGGCTATAACTCCGATAGTCGATTGACCGGCACGTTCAAGTTGGATCCATCACGCAGCGACAATCCTCGTGATATTGCCGATCGCGTGACTCGCAGCCTTTCCAACACCGAACGACAGAGTGTCCATGATCGAATGTTCGCGCGACTGGAATCGCCAGAGATGCTCGCAATTGAACGTCGTGGCTCGACCATGACGATGGCTTCGTCACGCGCGCCGCAGTCCACGTTCGAAGCGGATGGTGTCGAGCGTCAAGAGGAACTCAACGGCAGATCGAGCCGCGTTAGCGGAAGTTTGAACGGGGACCAGTTAATCGTGAAATCGACCGGCTATCGAGAGAATGATTTCAACGTTACTTTCGAGTCGATCGACAACGGCAACCGTTTGCGCATCCGGCGCGAAATCTATTCAGACCGATTGAACCAACCGGTCATAGTAAACAGCGTCTATGACCGTACCTCTGCTACTCCGCAGTGGAACATCTACGACGGCTCGAGCACGTCCAACACTGGTGGGAACGGCCGCACATTTATTATGAACGACGGTGAAACTGTCGTCGCCGTGCTGAACAATGATCTGACTACAAGGGATGCCAAGCAGGGCGATCCGTTTACGATGACTGTGCGCGACAATGGTCAATACGACGGCGCGGTTATCGAAGGCACGGTGGGTAGTGTTAATAAGGGTGGAAGCCTTACCGGCCGATCCGGAATGACACTCAACTTTGATTCGATCCGTTTGCGGAACGGTCAAACCTATCGGTTCGCCGGAATACTCACCGGAGTTCGGACTCAGAATAACGACACGGTCAAAGTTGATAACGAAGGCAGCGCGCAAGGTGACAACCAGACCACTCAAACGGTCACGCGCGCAGGCATCGGCACTGCAATCGGCGCAATCATCGGCGCAATTGCCGGCGGCGGCAAAGGCGCAGCGATCGGTGGAGTCATCGGCGCCGCGGGCGGAGCTGGTTCGGTTTATGTTACCGGCAAAGACAACCTCGATCTCCCGACGGGCACGGAACTGACGATTCGGTCGAGTGCGCCAAGCAGATAGTTCGTAAGGGAACAACCTCACGCTTAACCAGGCGCAACGAATTCTCAGTTGAGTATTCGATGTGTGCCAATCACGAGAAGGCCGATTGACCTGGTCATCGGCCTTCTTCGCTTTTGTCTGGATGGATAGGGCAGTATCTGGATGGATAGGGCAGGCTAGTTCTAGAGGACGCTGTCGTATTCCTTCTTGATTATCCGGTAGCACTTACAGGCCAGGGCAGTCAGACCGGCGGGCTTGAGAATCGTGAGCGCTCCACGCGTGTAACTAATTAGACGTTCCTGTTGAAGTCTCCCGGCAGCCTGATTTACGGCCTCGCGTCGCACTCCCAGCATACTGGACAGGAATTCTTGCGTAATCGGAAACTCGTTCGTGCTCATTCGGTCGCGAGTCATTAATAACCAACGTGCCAGACGAGCGTCAATCGGATGGAACAAGTTACAGACAGAAGACTGAGATAGCTGGACCCACAGTGAGTAGGAGTAGCGTCGCAACAGACGCGACAGCGAACCGTCATTGTCGGTCATGCCTCGCAATGTGTCCGCCTTCATTCTCAACGCAGAGCCCGCGCCCTGCACCAGAACTCGATTGGGCGAGGTTTTGACGCCCATGAAGACAGACATGCCGGCCATGCCTTCACGGCCAACAATTCCCACTTCGAGGGTGCCGCCATCGTCCACATCGGCGAGCAGCGAGACAATTCCGCTGGTAGGGAAATAGACATGACGCACCAGAGCGCCCTGCCGATGGATTACTTCTCCGAAGATCAGAGGGAACTCTTTGAGGTCGGGTAACAGCTTTTGATATTCATCCTGCGACAGGGCGGCGAGCAGACGGTTAGTTGGTGGCGCGCGAAGCGCCGTGGTTCTTGACATGGGATTGCTCCTTGTTTCCGATACGTTGTGCAAAGACAACAAACGGCACAAGACGATGTCTCCCACTATCTGCCTGATGTCGGATGGTGAATTTCAAATCAGCGTAAGACAAAAAGAAGTGGAAGTCTGTGCGCCAGCACACATAACCGAAGATCGACCAAGCATGCGCATGGCCTAGTCGTTGTTCGTCTGAGTACAACTAAGGCGCGCGGAGTCTCGTGGGCCGAACGGCTGATCAGTATAGATGGAAGTGTAGTTTCCATTCCGCATTTTCGACGTCTGCAAGGAAGAAGTGGATCTCAAGAAACCTACTTCGCGCACTCCGGCTTCACATAAAAGCAAGCGAAACAGTTACCAACGATCACTCGATCCAAACTTGATGCCGATGGTGACTATGCTTGATCTGCCTAGTTTGAGCTTCTTCAATTCAGTTGCTTTGGGTTCGTTGCCTGCGCTATCGCTACCGGTTTGGCGTTTCGCTCTGCAAGGCTGGCCACCATGGATGTCAATTCGCCGGGTTCGACGGGCTTTGAAATGTGCAATTGGTAACCAGCCAGGAGCACTTGTCGGCGGTCTTCGATTCCAGCGTATGCTGTCAACGCTACCGCTGGAATTTTGCCTCCGCGCTGTACGGGAAGCCGACGTACCTTATCGATCAGCCAGTAACCGTCCATCTCCGGCATGCCGATATCGCTTAGCAGCAGATCGAATGGTCGTCGTTCCATTTCTGCCAGAGCTTCAACGGCCGATCCAAGCGACACGACTTCGGCACCCCGCACCATCAACGCCGCAGCAACAAACTCGCGTGCGTCACGTTCATCATCGACTACGAGCACCCGAAGACCATCAAGCGACGGCTCTGACTCCGTCGCGTTACTACCATCGCGAATTGTTGGTGAAACCTTTACCGTCTTACTAATATCGGGCTGTGCGCGTGTCACCGGGAGCATGACCTTGAAGGTGGTGCCCGCTCCCGCGCCCGCACTTTCAGCCGTCACCGTCCCGCCGTGCAGCGCAACCAACTGACGCACGATGGAGAGGCCGAGTCCGAGCCCGCCGTGCCTGCGTCTGCTCGATGAGTCGAACTGACGGAAGCGATCAAAGACGTGCAGTAGAAGCTCGGGATCGATCCCTTGTCCCGTGTCCCTGATGGTGATTTCAACCTGGGAGTCGCTGCGCTCCAACCGCACGTCAACGCGCCCACCTTCGGGTGTGAACTTGATCGCGTTGGATAACAGATTCCAGATGATCTGTTGCAGCCGTTCGGGGTCGCCGGAGATCGGACCTGTGCGCGGATCAATTTTGGTCTGAAGCTGAATGTTTCGGGCATCCGCTGCCGGCCGCACGCCTTCAACGACCCCTTCGATCACGCGGTTCATTTCCACCGAACTTACGTCGAGGCGAAGCTTGCCCGTGATGATCCGCGAGATGTCGAGCAGATCGTCAATGATCTCTTTCTGTGCGCGGGCGTTGCGCAAGATGGTCTCAAGGGCGCGTTTTGACTCTGGCTCGTCGAGTTTGCCGGTGATGAGCATCTGTGACCAGCCGAGAATCGAAGTCAGTGGAGTACGCAATTCGTGTGAAACCGTGGCGAGAAACTGATCCTTGATGCTGTTAGCTGTGTCCGCCTCTGCGCGCGCCGCCTGTGCGCTGGCCAACAGTGCCCTGCGTTCTGCCTCAGCTTGTTTGCGGTCCGTGATGTCGCGAATATTGCATTGAATAACTGGATGACGGTCTTCGTCATAGACATTGCTGACAAACTCTACTTCCCGGAGCTTTCCGTCAGTCGTTTGCAGCGGCAAATTCTCGTAGCGAAGGTAGCCTTTCAACTGCAATTCTCTAAACGCTTGTTGGCTCGCTTCTTTATCGCTGAACAAGCCGATTTCCCAAAGCTCCTTTCCCACAAATTCGTCGCGTGAGTAACCCAGCAACTCCATCATAAATGGATTCACGTCGGTGATTTTTAGAGAGGCGGCATTGAGAATGAGGATGCCGTCGCGGGCGGATTCGAAGAGCCGCCGGTAACGAATCTCTGAAGTCCGCAGTGCGGGGTCATCCTTCGCGTGGGGCGCGACGCATTCCTGAGCGCCCTTGAGCGCGATAACGTTGTCGGTCTCTGCGAGCGCGGTGTCAACCATACGGACTTCGCCCGTCTGGACTTGTTTTGTGGATGGCATCGGGAACCTCCATTCTTGTCGATTGAAAGTGGTTCGCTCTCCACTCTCCAACAATATCAATGTAGGCGAGTCGGTTCAGGCCGCAGTCTTCACGCGGGCCAACTCTGGCTGGCCCACCAGTTCCTCAAACAGCGTCCGGTAATGAATCATCGCCTGGCGCAGATCTTCGGTGTTGGCCTGCCCCGTTTTTTGACGGAGCGCGATGTCGTGGGCCGTCCGGTAATTCTCAAGAACCAACGGATGATCCACGGAGATGTCTGCTGCCCGCTGCTCAAAGTCACTTACCGGATAGCCACGTGTGGACATGACATCGCGAAGCAACTGATCGGCCTCGGTAACTGCACCTCCAGGGCCGTCAACAAACCGCGCCTGGACTCTGCTCCATGACTCTCCGAAGCGCGCACGATCACCTGGGGTGAGCGGTCGGATATTCAAACTCGCTACTCGCGCTGTCCGCTCGTTGAGTCCGGCCTCCGCATGCCGCCGGCTCCCGTCTTCCTTAACAGCGCGGTCGTATTCAGAGCCGCCAAACTGCGTGCGCAGTCTTTCGGTCCGGCGCTTTCGTAGAGAAAGCCACGTTGCAATGGCCGCGACAATCACCCCCACCCCAATCGTCGCGACGGCTACGATGATGGCTAAATCTCTTGCGTTGAATGCTGATAGGTTCATTACTTCCTCCCGCTTCTGTACTATCTAAGTGGCCTCTTCAAGAGCTAAAGAGGTCCGGGCGAGCGAAGTGAAAACCACACGCTCACAATTTTGTGAGGGCGCTTTCCTCTCGTAAGTCTCTTGCGTGACCGCGCTTTAGGCCCTAGCCGCGACGGCCAGAGACCAGGTTGTAAATCAATATGATCACGGCGACCACAATCAAGACGTGAATCAGGTTGCCACCGAAGTGACCAATGAACCCGAGTAACCACAAGACCACCAGAATGATTAAGATTGTCCACAACATTGTTTCACTCTCCTTTTGCTAAACCCGCGCCATTGATAGGGCAAGCGGGACACTTCTGAACTGCGATGGATGAACTAAGGCGCAGAGCACAAGCTCCTTTGATTGCTCGTCGTAGTATTCTACTTAGCCAAGTCGCCCGGACTAGTGCCTGTCATCTTTCGGCACGTTCTGCAAACTGTGTCGTCGCAGGTAAATTCCGTAACCGGCTTCAAGGCTCTGCACTGCGTACAATTTCTCATTTGGTTCCCATCTTTTTTCTAGTTTGCTCGAGCTACTAACCCGTGACGACAATTTGATTGTCTACTGATTTCACGCCTCGAACACCCTTCACTACCTGTTCCGCCTTAGCCTTTGTGGCTGCAGAGTTAACGGTTCCAGTTAAGACAACCCGCGCCTCCGTGATCGTCATCACCACGCCAGTCATATTCGGATCCTCCGCCAACTTCTTAGTGGCAATGTCCTGCATGGCGGCGTCATCATTCGCGCTTGTGTTCTGCCTCTGACTTGGCTCGGCAGGTTGCTGAATGATCACGGGCGCCTGTTGCGCCGGCTGCTGAATAATTACCGGTTGTTGCGCCGGTTGTGGAACTGTCGTAGCTGGTTGGCGCGCCTGGCTCGCTACGTCCAGATTCGCGTTTCGGTTGGCTGCTTCATTCGCGTTCCTGTTGACTACTATGTAGAGAACAATGGCGACAGCCGCAATTGCGATCACCGCCACGATGGCAATTGAGCCCGTTGAGTAGCGCGGTTCCTGCGGGCCCCTCTCAGTTCTCTCGGTAAGGACCTCGCTGCGCTGATATGGGCTATTGACCACGACACGCTTTTGTACTGTTTCTTCATTCGAATCCATAAAATTTCCCTTCTTGAAATCAACTAATTATGAAAGGCGGCTTGACCTTCGTGCTTGCAGTTTCTTCGCTGCCATCAACGGCGTAGGTACCTCATGCTAAGAAAACGCTTTCGTCGAAACAGCGCGTGATAGACCAACATGAACACCACGGCGCCGACTGCGGCTACGAGCATGCTGTAAACGTCCACGCCTGGCCCGGTCGACTTGCCGAGCAGATTTGAAAGGAAACCGCCGACGATTCCGCCAAGAATTCCCAGCAGGCAATCGCGACGGCGGCCGTGACCGGTCTTGTTTAGAATTTTGCTGCCGATAAAGCCGACGATCAGGCCGATAACGATCCAGGCCGCAAAAGACAAAGCCGAGCTCTGTTGCCGGCTCGATATCAGCATGCTTATGGTTATTAGATCGATATGTAACATTCGGTTTTATTCCTCTGAAGTCGGCCTTGGGTACTACAGACGGCACAAGAAAGAGGTCGCAGGCCCGGTCCCGGGTGTCGAGAGTGGTTTGTCTAAAGAACGACTGCCGTGATGATAAGGCAATGAGAGAGGGTGGTCTGTGCGGCAGCACACACATAGCCGCAACGAGCTGCGCATCTCGTTTTCAGAACCCAAGGCGTTGTCTATATGTGTGACAACACACAGACGTTCGCCAATACCTGCTATAGGCTTGTCGCGATTCAACCGCTGACAGCCCGAAATTTCCCGGAGGTTCCATGCAAGACAAGACCCGACCGCGAGTTCTCTGCGTCGAGGACGATGAAGACTCTCGCGAAATGTTAACGGTGCTGCTCGGACTCGAGGAGATCGAGACGGAAACCGTAGCCAGCGCTACCCAAGCCCTATCGGCGATGCGAGCGGAGCATTTCGATTTATACCTGCTCGATTCGCGGTTGCCAGAGATTGACGGATTGGAATTGTGCGGGCGAATTCGGGCTATCGACCGTTCCGCGCCGATTCTGTTCTTTTCGGGCGCCGCACGTGAAACAGACCGGAAGCGCGCAATCGACGCCGGCGCCACGGCTTATATCGTCAAACCGGATATCAACAGTCTGATTAGCACGGTCACCCAGTTCGTTAAGCATGCGGCAAAGCCAACGGCGCGAGTGATCCCATTTGTACGAAGAAATACTCTGCAGCCTTCTTTCATGGATGGGCCGCGCGCAGCATGATCGATTGCCCTATGTGTGCTACCTCAGAGACGTGTGACGAAGTCAACCCCGCGCCCAAACAACTCTGCCTGCGACGTCAATCCGACATATTGGCGAAACGCGACAGAGAGTCTTGAAAGCCTCACCCTTTCAAGTTTTGTTATTCCAATTCCGTTCCGAAAGATTTCGAGGAATGAATAGAACAACCGTAAGACTTATCAAACGACACGAGGGTCTCTTACCGAAACCTGCTTTCGTCAAATTACCTGCGGGCGCGAATAGATGGTCCAGGGCGGTGCGCTCCTGGGTCGTTGAGTTTCAAGAGCGTGATCACAGCGAATCATTGCCGGCTTTTGATAGTTTGTTCAAGGACAGTCTGCCACCTCCGGAGCACCCAGATTAGAAACCGCCGCCCCGCTACGGAAAGGAAAATCATGACACGAAATACTTCGACAGAGGTCAAGGACGATCAAAAAAAGCAAGAGCGTCCACGCGCTGTCATTCGGACTTATCACGCGAAGCCCGACAAACGGAATGATTCGCGTCCCGAGCGCGTTGCGCGCAGGCCGTATCTCGACGTGGACGCAGTTCTAGCGCGCTCGCTGCGCACAGTGGCAGGCGAGTAGTTTATTTGCTGAGGCAACGAGAGCCTGTTGCTAACGAACTGCGCGAATTTTGGTTTTTTGGCAGATGGTAGGAAATCGCCCAAGGCTATTTCACCAGATCGCACGGAGCTTACTCCGCGCTTTTATCTTTCTCATCCTGGGCGTCGCCCTTGTGACCGTGCAAAGTATCTCTGAGGAAGAGCGGATCGCCGGGATTAGTCGGAGCATCCTTAACCAGTTCTTTGGTCTCTCGGTTGCCCAATTCTTGGCCGAGTTCGTAACCTGCTTGCCAATACTTGGTGTGTTCGGATTTGAGTCCGGCTTCAACCCCGCGCGTGAACTCGCCTGAATTCTCGTCCGCATTTGTCTTTTGTTTTTTGCTCACTAGTCGTTTCCTCTCAAATACCCACGTGTCACCAGAATGAAACGCTTCGCTGCTCGTCATGGCATTGCTCTTCATTCGTTCTACGTGAAGATGAATATATAGACGAGATGAACGCCTTTCCGTGCGACAACACACATACCCGCAATGAATTCTGTTTTCATAAGCGATATAGCGCACAGACGCTTCAGCGTTGCCGCGTTAACGTTCTGTTGTGAAGAGCTGCGAATGAGGTTCGCAGAAGAGGCGCCGGCTTGAACCTAAGGGGGAACGAAAGCTAAGGAAACTTAGAAGGATGAAGGAGGCCGCGGTTTAGACATGAGTTACGTATCAAAATTCGTCGCGGCCCTTGTTGTCATAGTTTTGATGGGCATCGTCGCCAGCCGGCAGTTATTTTTGTTTGTGTCGAGAGATGCATCCGGCGCCGCAAGTGGGAGCGGGCATCTGTGGCGAGCGATGATCGCGGGCAGTATGTTTTGCGTTGCGGGAGGCTTGATGCTTCGCTTCTTCAATCGCCAACAAAAGAATAAGTGGTCCAAAGTCGAAATGACTCCCACTGGGCCACTACTAATTGACATCGGCGACCCGCCAACCACCGAACGACCGCCGCCGCCGCCATTTGATGCGCTACGTTGGACTTCCCGCCGATGGTTTCCAGAAGGCCAGGCTGACGACAGAATGCCAATGGACGGTTCCGTTGCCGACAGCGGTGAAACCCCTCCGGGCCAACGCGCATTCGCCCGGCGGACTCATCAATTGATGTTCAAGAAATGGTCACAAGCGAGACACGACTGAAGTGGCGAAGCGGCAAGAGGCCTGATTGAAACGACCATGGAGAATGTTCCCGGTGAAGCGATTCCCAGAACGCTAGGCGTTGCGTCGTGAGCCAAAACCCATGACGCTTATTCCTTCGTGCCAGTCTCGTTTTGATAGCGCTCGATGAGAGCGTTCAAGGTTGGCCCGCTGTCAAAGGCAGGTCGCGAACTCGTTCTTAACATCTGGGCTACGATCGACTGATAAGCTAACAGCGCGGTGGTTGATCCATTAAGGTCCGCGCAACCCCTAGTCATAATACCGGCCTTACAAAGACGCCAGAAAACGGCTCGCACCAAAGTGGCCTCGCCGCTTAGCTTGCCGCTTCCTCTCAATAGCGACGCCCGATCACTCCAGACGCGATCGCAGATGTCGTCGAATTGCTTTGCGGTGATGGTGCTGGTTGTCTTCAATTCCGTAATTCCTCATTCAGCCCGACTGGGTAGTCCTGCCGCGGTCTGTTCGTGAAGCGCCGCCAGGTTGTTCATTAACTGCTCCATTTGAATGGCGCGCTCGTGATCGTTGCGAGTTAAATCATCAAGCATGAGTTCGCTCTTGAGATTAACTTTGAAATCCTGTTCGGCAGCGAAGCGATCGCGCTGGGTCGAGCGGTTTTGCGACATCAAGATCACAGGAGCTTGCATCGCTGCCGTCATTGACAGCATGAGATTCAGCAGAATGTAAGGGTAAGGATCGAACTGCGCGCCGTTATCGCCGCTGCGGTAACGAGCCAGCAGAAAAGTGTTGACGGCCATCCAAACAATCAGCACTGAACTGTAAAGAATAATGAAGCGCCAGGAACCGCCGAACGCTGCAACTTTGTCCGCGACTCGTTGACCGAAAGTAAGTTTCTTTTCCAGTTCGGCGTTGACGTTGCGCGTCACCCGCTGTGACACAAGCATGTTTGTTTGTCGCAAGCGTGAGCCGATTTCGCTGACCAGATCGACCGCGGCGTAAGAGTGGTCGAGGAGGAATTCATGAAAGTCATCGCGTCGCAACCGGTGCAGCACACAATCCGTCGCGGCCGTTGCATTGGCGGAACGTTCACCTTTATCCAGGACGGATAATTCACCGAAGAAGTCGCCGGACTTCAGTTCTGAAAGAGTTGTCTGTTGCACGTCCGCATCATGCACCCAGATGCGGACCTCGCCGCTTTCGATCACATAGAGGGCATCACCTTGATCTCGTTCGTGGAAAATCGCTTCGCCTGACTTGAAGGAAACTTGATCGACTGCCTCGGCTAACTTCTTCAACTCACGTTCGTCGAGTCGCCGAAAGAGGGGAACCAAGGCCAAGTGTCGCGCCTCGTCGCTGAGTGTTTGTGGCGATGTGTTGCTTATCATTGGTCTGTGCAGCCGGGTGTTAGTCGTGCGTCCAGGGTCGTGCCAACCATTTCCATCGCTGGGGCGGCGCCTCGCTGGTTATTAACGAAAGAACCTGCGCGTGTGGTAACGAGACGCCGCGTTTAAGACTGCCGAACGGATTACTTATCATGCAGAACTGCGCCACCTTTTCATCATGGGAAATCTCATTCAGCAATCCGGCATCGAGCGGGATTGGTGAAAAAAGCAGCATTTCGACGGTGCGCAGACGGGCCATGAAGGCATCGTGACTGCTGTGAAATATCGGCACCAGAAGCTTGCCTTCGTCCTCAAACGAAAACCAGTCACCGTTCGCGCGCCGCATCGCATAGAGATTGCTCACAACAAGTCTTTCCTAAAGCCCGTCGGCCCCAAAGGCTGACCTGCCGACGTGATGTGCAAGTCGTTTCGTTTGTCATAACGAAGCAATTTTGAGAAGAGGAAGAATCCGCCAATGCAAACGAGAACTGTGATGCCAATCGCCAACCACAAATGGAGGGTGCCTCCTTGAACATCAACAGTGCCGCTCGCGTCTTTGAAAGTCGCGAATGCATAAAATTGCCAGCCCGCAATCGCAGCCAGCGTCATTAACCCGAGTATTGATAAGCCTTTGGTCATATTTTTTCCCTTGAAGTGAATTCGTCTCCTTATTGTTCACAAATCATCAGTTGTATTCCCAATTAGTTGTCCGATTGAACAATAGAGTGGGAGCGCTGATGCGTCTGTGCGGTAGGCCGCTTATGGCTGAGCGAACGAGAGTTGCGACCGCTGGCTTATGTGTGTTGTCGCACGGACAGCGCGAGTTAATTGCGTTATCGTTGGCCAGGATCAGCCCTCATTGAAAAATAATTGGACTTACTCGAACCAAGAGGAGCGAACTGAGGAGTTGGAATGAGCGAGAAGATGATTACGAAACAAGCGAACCGGTTTCACTGGCACACAGCCATTTTTGTTGGACTCTTTCATGTTGGCGCTATTGCAGCGTTATTCATGTTCGATTGGAAAGCCATTGTAGTCGCCATTGCGTTGTGGTGGATTTCCGCGAGCTTGGGGGTGGGCATGGGCTTCCACCGCCAGTTGACGCATCGCAGCTTCAAGACACCCAAGTTGGTGGAATATTTCTTGACCCTGTGTGGCACGCTCGCGCTTGAAGGTGGACACATCCTTTGGGTGGTGACGCATCGCATTCATCACGCGCACACCGATGCTCCTGGCGATCCGCATACGCCCCGCGACGGTGGTTGGTGGTCGCACATTGGGTGGATGCTAATGGGTCCGGCTCAACACTATGAGAAATCGGTAATCGAGCACTATGCGCCTGACCTGGTGAGGGATCCGTTTCATGTGTGGCTCAATCGACTCTATTGGGTACCGCTGGTCTTGCTCGCAGTCGGGCTCCTGGCTTTTGGCGGTTGGTCATTCGTCCTGTGGGGAATTTTCTTTCGTGTCACTTTCAACTTACACGCGACGTGGTTGGTGAATTCAGCTACGCACATGTGGGGCAGACGCCGCTTCTTCACGCGAGATGACTCAAAGAACAACTGGTGGGTCGCACTCCTGACTTTCGGTGAGGGCTGGCACAACAACCATCACGCTCACCCAACTTCGGCGCGCCATGGACTAGCCTGGTACGAAATTGATCTGAATTGGTGGGGCATCCGAGTGATGCAGTTTCTTCGTTTGGCACGAGCTATCAAGCTCGTCAGCGTGGGTAACCGGGCCGATGCTTAACCGGAATACCAAGTTATGTTGCGTCACCAACCAGCTACACAGAACGACAGGTGTTTTTTAGTGAGGACAGATAACCAAACAAAACCTCTCATACTGGTTGTTGAAGACGTTCATGAAACCCGTTACGGAATGGAAAAACTTCTGATGGCAGATGGTTATCGCGTCTCATTGGCCCGAGACGAACCAGACGCTGTCGAGAACGTTCAGCAAAAACGTCCCGACTTAATCCTCGTTAGCCTTCCCGGAACGCCCAACGAAGTGATTTTGGCCGCGACGCGGATCCGCGAAAGTGCGAATACGGACGAGCATGTGCCGGTTGTGATCTTCTGCGTTGAGGGAATTGCCGAGGGTTATGAGATTGCCATCGGACAGAACATTCATTTGACGCTGCCCGATAACTTCAATCAGTTGAGGGGACTTCTTTCTCGATTACTGACGAAGCCTAACCGGCCGGCGACATTCGCATAGACCGAGCCTTGAACTGAGACAATGAGTAATACTAAGCAGCAAACACTGACCGCGAAGTTCCTCGATACGCACCCAAGGGTGCTCCTTGAGTTAACTAACGAGACTGATACGACTCTTAGATCAGTCGAGATTCTGACCGTCTTTCTTAAAGATGAGGCGGCGGCGGGCGCCCCCTCCGAGGCTCACATTAGATTCGACACCATAAAGTCGATGTCGCCGCGGCAGACCGCGGTAATCTCGCACCGCACCTGGATAAATGGACAGCCCGCGCGCGATGAGCGCGATCAAATGGCCCGACTCAAACTTTTTCAGGGTGAACCTAATCCTTATGTGCTGGATGTTTCCTGGCAGGACGCGGAAGGCAAGTCGCGTTTTCAGAGAATCCCGGTGGGGCACTAAAACTAACTCAGTAGCCGATCGACCTCGTCTTTGACGACGCGGTAACATTCGCAAACGGCCGCCTCCAACTTCTCTCGATCGAGGATCTGAATGCGGCCGCGCACATAACTGATCGCGCCGTCGTCTTGCAGCCGGCCCGCGGCCACGGTCACACCTTCGCGGCGCACGCCTAACATGTCGGCGATTAACTCCTGCGTCATAACTAATTCATCCGTGGTCAGTCGATCGTGGCTCAACAAAAGCCAGCGGCAAAGTTGCTGTTCGACTGAATGAAGACGATTGCAGACAGCCGTCTGTGAGATTTGGGTGATCAATGCCTGGGTGTAGCGAAGGAGCAACCGCTGGAATTTTCCGCCTTGCGCGAACTCGTCTTTAAGCATCTTCGCCTTCATCTTGAAAGCGCCGCCGGCGCTCTGGACCACGGCGCGATTGGGCATCGTGCCGCCGCCCATAAAAAGCGCGATGCCAACTACGCCATCGTTGCCGGTCAAGCCCATTTCCGCACTCGATCCATTCTCCATCGTGTACAGCAGAGAAATTATCGAGGTTGTAGGAAAAAACACGTAGTCCAATTGCCCGGCGAATTCGTAAACGATTTCACCTAAAGCAAATGACACCGGCTGGAGGTTCGGACGCAGCCGTTCATACTCTTCCGCCGGCAGCGCAGCGAGCAGCCGATTCTTAGTCGGATCGTCAACAGTTGCAGACATAAGCCCGAGTTATCGCAATACGGAATATTAACTGATGTGCCTATTTGCCTCCAATGGCTGGTTATGGGACTCCGCGACGTATGTGGGCTAACGCACAGACGGCTGTTCTTCCGAAGCGTACTGTGTAGAAGCAATGAAGGACGAAATCGTCTTTCAAAATTAGAAAGGTAGATTGCGGTGGAAATGCCGCAAAGAGAAAAAAGATAAAACTTATGTCGATGAAACTTTATGTCGGTAACTTATCGTTCGATACGTCGAGCGATCAACTGCAAACCTTGTTTGCAGAGGCAGGCACAGTCGAAAGCGCCAGCGTGATTGAAGATCGTGAAACCGGTCGCTCGCGCGGCTTTGGGTTTATTGAAATGGCCACGAAAGAACAAGGGACCGCGGCGATTGACAAATTCAATGGTCACGAACTGAGCGGACGCCCCTTAAAGGTCAACGCGGCAAAGCCACGGGAAAATCGTTACAGTGGTGGCTAACCAGTCAGGGCGTCGTTTGCCCCTCGAATGAAATGCCCATAGCGTAGCGCGAGAGTGATTTCCGGCGCATCAGTAGACCTCATTGTTCCCATCACCTCACGCTGCGTGACTGGGTCGATCCCACTCGTCATTTGCGACTGCTGAAAAGGGTGTAAGGCTAACGCGATCGTAAATCGTTCTGATCAACGGTCCAATTCAGGCGGTTCCAACCCCCCGCAATTGAATTCTAGGCGCCGAACCTTCCACTCGGTGTGAGAAAAAAGAAAACCCGACGACAATACAACTTCATAAAAGGCGCCTATATGCTAACTTAGGCTGCCTTGAGCTTACGTTGCGGTGTGGTTAGCGTTGGCGCGATTTTGCATTCATAATCAGCTTCAATGAGGGCATTGCCGTGACGTGTTCGCTGCGCAGTGAGGAGGCGCGCCGCGACATCTCGATCTCGCTCAGCAAGAAAGGCAGCGCACACAAGAGAGAATTGGCCGATCAAAACGAACGGGTTTAGGAGGGACAATTATGAAACGAAAATTGTTGGCCGTGCTGGCAACGTCAGCCGTAATCATGTGGCTCGCCGTGAGTGCCGCAACTCAAAAGACTGTTACCGTACAGATCAAGAATGGCCAGGGTGAGGATGTCGGCACCGCGAAGATCTCACCTTCCGGCAAGGGCGTGCGCATCAAGCTCGATTTGAAAAATCTGCCGCCTGGCGAACACGCCATTCACATACACCAAATGGCGAAATGCGAAGGGCCAGCGTTCACGACAGCCGGTCCGCACTTCAATCCTGACGCCAAGAAGCACGGCCTGAGTAATCCAATTGGTCCCCATGCTGGCGATATGAAGAACTTCACCGTGCGCGCCGACGGTACCGCTCGAGTGACAGTGACTGATTCTCGCGTGAATTTGGGAAGCGGCAAGTATTCGTTATTCACCGATGGCGGCACTGCTCTCGTCATCCACGCGAAAGCCGATGATATGAAAACAGACCCGTCAGGCAGCTCTGGCGATCGAATCGCCTGCGGTGTAATTAATCAGTGAGAAGATTCGACGGACGCCTACTCCCTCCTTAACCGTCGCCGTCATCTAACTGATGCTTTCATTTTTGAGTCTCGAAATGTAAGCAGTTAAGCCGGACTGTATCCATCGACTTGTCTCGCAATCGCAACGCTCATGGCTGCTGAAAAGGTCCCCAGGAATAAGAAATCAACCCGGCGTCACTTCATCGTTTCCTCTTTTTCAGCGGCGAGCACTGCGGTAATCGCTTCCGCAAATCGATCGTTGAACCCGTTCCTGGCAATTTCTCACAACACGTCAAGGCAACGTCGGCTGACATCGTTTGATCGTCAGGTACGTGCACTGCTCTCAGTGATGACCCTCGAAGAAAAGATCGGACAGATGACTCAAGCAGAGCAGAGCGCGCTCGAAGATGTGACTGACATCGAAAGATATTCTTTGGGTTCGTTGCTGAGCGGCGGCAGTTCTGATCCAAAAGCAGGGAACAGTCTGCAGGCATGGACTGATATGTATGACGATTATCAATCCCATGCGCTGAAGAATCGTTTGCGGATTCCCATCCTGTTTGGGATTGACGCTGTGCATGGACATAGCAACGTTTTGGGCGCGGTGATCTTTCCGCACAACATTGGTTTGGGCTGCACGCGCAATCCAGCGCTGATCGAGAGAGCGGCGCGAATCACCGCCGAAGAAGTTCGCGCTACCGGAATCAATTGGACTTTCGCGCCGTGCATCGCTGTGCCTCGTGATGAACGTTGGGGCAGAACTTACGAAGGATTCGGCGAGACACCCGGACTTGCCGAGAGTCTTGGGGCGGCCGCCATCAGAGGATTTCAACGGAATGATCTCGGCGATCCACTGAGCGTGCTGGCGTGCGCTAAACATTTTGTGGGCGACGGCGGCACGGTGATGGGAACCGGATCGATGAGTCGCGCACAGGAGCGTTTGCTCGATCAGGGAGATACTCAATTGAGCGAAGCTGAGCTGCGACGGCTTCATCTGCCGGGCTACTTTAGCGCTATCAAAGCAGGTGTCGGCTCGATCATGGTCTCGTACAGCAGCTGGAATGGAGTTAAGTGTTCAGCGAGCAAACGCCTGCTGACTGAAATTCTCAAGCAGGAGTTAGGGTTCGAAGGTTTCCTGATTTCCGACTATCGCGCGATTGGCCAAATAAACAAAGACTTCAAGACTGCGATCGAGGTTTCCATTAACGCCGGAATGGATATGGCGATGGAGCCAAATGACTACAAACGATTCATGAATCTATTGCGCGAGCTGGTAAACGAAGGTCGCGTGCCGATTGCGCGGATCAATGATGCGGTGACCAGGATTCTGCGAATCAAATTCGCGATGGGGTTGATGGATAAGACTCGATCGCCACTCGCCGATCGGCGCTGGCACCGAAATTTCGGTTCGCGTGAGCATCGAGACGTTGCGCGCGAGTGTGTGCGGCAATCGTTGGTGCTGCTGAAAAACGAGCGAAAGACTTTGCCCTTGTCGAAAAGTCTTCGTCGCATTCACGTTGCCGGCAGAAACGCTGACGACCTCGGTAACCAATGCGGCGGCTGGACGATCGACTGGCAAGGCAAGAGCGGCAACGTGACCAGCGGCGGAACGACAGTCTTAAACGCGATTCGGCAAACCGTTTCCAAATCTACTCAGGTCACGTTTTCGACTGACGGAGGTGCAGCGAATGGCGCGGACGTAGGAATCGTGGTCGTCGGCGAAACTCCGTATGCCGAAGGACGCGGCGACCAGGAGAATTTGAAGCTTAGTGAAGCTGACCTCGAAGCGATCAGGAATCTCAAGCGCGCAGGCATTCCAATCGTAGTCATTCTGATCTCCGGTAGGCCGCTGATCATCAACGACGCGTTGGCGCAATGCGACGCCTTCGTCGCGGTCTGGCTGCCTGGGACCGAGGGGCAGGGAATCGCCGATGTCCTGTTCGGGGATTACAAGCCAACTGGCAAGCTCTCACATTCATGGCCAAGGTCGATGCAAGAAATTCCGACGAATTTTGGTGACGCGAATTACGCACCGCTTTTCAAGTATGGATTTGGCCTGACCTTCGCTTAGAAACCTCTCCAAAAATTCGTGTGACTGAGCAAAAAAGTTCTTGACAGCCAGCGCTGGGCGAGCATATTGTACACACGCTGTACAAAGTCCCCTGCTCATGCGCAAAATCAACACTCGTGATTTTCGTGTTGCGACTCGCTCAACTTCGCGCGAGATCAACCGCCGCATTGCTCTCAACGTAATTCATGAACATCAGCCGATTTCACGCGCGGAGCTAGCGCGGCGCATGAAAGTGACTCGCGGCGTGGCGGGCGTGCTGGTTCAGGAACTAATCGATCAGGATCTGATTTACGAAGGGGCAACCGGCGAGGCCGCCTTTGGTCGCAAGCCAACTCTGCTTCACATCAAGAGCCACGATCGCCTCGCGGTGGCGGTCGATATTCGCTTCAGCAAAACGTACGTGATGGTTTGCGACTTCTCCGGGAGGCAGCTCGCAGTTGAGGCTTACGACACGATTTTCTCGATGCCGGAGCTGGTCCGTGATTTGGGCCAGCGCATAAGAAGGCTCGCAAAAGCGCACGGAACAAAGGCTGGAATCGAAGGTGTTGGGGTCGCCGTGCCGGGCATGGTCGATCAAAGTACGGGGCGCGTTTTGAATGCGCCTGCGCTCGGTTGGCGAGACGTCGAGTTGCGAAAGCCGTTGGCAGTGGCCACCGGATTGCCGGTCGAGATTGAGAATTCCGGCCGCGCCTGCACCTTGGCGTTGCTGTGGCTTGAACGCAGTGAGGCCGCACGTCCGCAGAACTTTGTTTATGTCGGAGTGTCGGACGGCGTCGGTGTAGGCGTAGTGGTAAACGGGGAACTCCTGCGCGGCGCTGATCACATCGCGGGCGAATTCGCGCACGTGCCGTTGGATCTTGAAGGGCCACGTTGCATGTGCGGCGCGACCGGTTGCTGGGAAGCCTACATTTCAAATCTCGCTACCCTCTCTCGCTATTTTGGGTGGAATTTGTACAAGCTTAGTCCAAATAAACTAAACAGCCGAAAGAACGGCTCATTCACAGTCCCAGATTTGATCACGCGCGCCCGACAAGGTGACGCGAAGGCCCTGGCGGCGATTCAAGCAACCGCGAGATTTCTCGGTCTCGGGTTGGCGACGATCGTCAACGTCATCAATCCGGAATGCATTTATCTCGACGGCGAAATCACCGCAGCTTGGGATTTGATCTCGAAAGACGTGGTCGATGGTTTGGCCGAACGCGCGTTGACTCACAAAGGCGGTCGCACGCCAATCAAGGTAGGATCGACGCAAGAATATCCGCGACTTCGCGGAGCAGCAGCGCTCATTGCCGCCCCGACATTTGCGGCGCCGCGCGTTGCCTAAATCTCAGTACTAGAACAAGGGGCGAAAAGATCGAGTAGCCAAAAGGTGTGCTTCACGGTGGCAAATTCTCTTTGGAGGTAGCTGAAATGTTTACAAGAAACTTTGGTATGCGGGCGATTCAGTTCGCAGTGATCGCATTGCTGCTCGCGATTCCCCTCGCGGTTATGGGTCAGGTGACGACCGCAACGATTGTCGGGACCGTGACTGATCCTGGCGGCGCCATTGTGCCTGGCGCTCAAGTGACCGCACGTAATCTCGACACCGGTCTCGCCCGCACCGTCACTTCAAGTGACGAGGGGACTTTCCGGCTCGAGTTCCTTCCAGTAGGCAAATACAGTGTTGAGGTCACCTACACAGGCTTCAAGAAAGCCTTGGTCAGCGACGTCGTCTTACAGGTCAACGACACGGCCCGTGTCGATGTCGCGCTCAACGTCGGACAAGTCAGCGAGACGGTCACGATTTCAGAGTTGGAGACGCCCGCGGTTAATACCAGCACCTCCGAGATCGCCCGAACTATTCAGTCTGCCGAAATCACAACTCTGCCGTTGGTTGAACGGAACGTTTACACGCTGCTGGACCTGACGCCCGGCGTACAGTCCAACAACAACGGCATTGCCGCGGCCTCAACCGGCACTAGTACCTTCATTCTTGGTTACCCGGAACAGCGAACGCTGATTAATGGCGGCACAGACGGCGGCACTGGCTCGGTAAACTACTATCTGGATGGCGGCATTAACATGACCAACCTGCGCAACACCGGCAACATTTTGCCCAACCCGGATGCGATCCAGGAATTTAAGGTTCAGACCAATAGCTACAACGCAGAGTATGGTCGCTATGCCAGCGGCGTCATCAACGTGATCACGAAATCCGGTACCAACCAGTTCCACGGCTCGGTCTTTGAGTTCCTGCGCAACACCGTCTTCAATGCTAACGACTGGGGCTCGACACTGGCGAGAGCGCCTTTTCATCGCAATCAGTTCGGGGCCACGTTTGGTGGTCCGATCAAAAAGGACAAAGCGTTTTTCTTTTTCTCCTATTCGGGACTGCGCCAGGCGACCAGCACATTTCTTAACGGCGCCGTCGTTCCCACGCCGCTCGAACGTACCGGTAACTTCACAGCCTCAGGGACCAAGCCCGTCGATCCCGCGACTGGCGTCGCTTTCGTGTGCAACGGCGTCACAAACGTAATTTGCCCCAACCGTTTGGATCCGGTCGCGATGAAGATCATCAACGACTACATTCCGCTCTCCAACGCGGCCGGCAACAAGTGGCAGGGAAATATTCCTACTCCGTACAACTTCGACGAGTATCTGGGTAAGGTGGACTACCAACTCAACGCCGCGCACCGTTTGAGCGTGAGTTACTTTAATACCGGAGGAACCAGCACGACGAAGGCCGGCAGTCCCAACCTGCCGTGGAGTCTTCAGGATTCCACGTGGCGGCAGCACAGTGTGAACGCCAGCGACGTTTGGATCATTGGTCCAACCAAGATCAATCAGGTCTGGTTGACCTTCTCACGAAATTTTGGCGGCCGCATAAACCGGCCGGCCACATCGCTGACCGATCTGGGCTCGGCATTTACAATCCAAGGGACGCCGAATTTGCCGCAGATCACGGTCACCGGATTCTTCACCTTAGGAGAACAAATCGGCGGCCCAACAGCTGGCACCAACTTTTACTCAGCACGCGACGTCTTCAGTTGGATCAAGGGTCGCCACTCGCTCAAACTCGGCGGAGAGATCTCGCTCAACAAAGACATCCAGCAGACGCTACTGAACAATTACGGCGTCTTCACCTTCAATAACGGCACGACCAAGAATGCGTTGGCCGATTTCCTGCTTGGTATTCCCAGCGCGGTGTCGCAGGACGCGCCCGTAACGGGCTATACCAATACCTGGTACACAGCGCTCTTTGCGCAGGATGATTTCAAACTTCGTCCACGCCTGACGCTCAATCTTGGTCTGCGTTGGGACGTGCAAACCGCGCCGACTGATCCACTGAACAGGGTCGTCAATTATGTTCCCGGCCAGAAATCAACTGTTAATCCGAGCGCGCCTGTGGGGGCTCTGTTCTACGGCGATCCCGGGGTGGAACGTGGCGGCATTCCGACGAGCTACACACACTTTTCTCCGCGCGTCGGAGTTGCATTTGATCCGAAGGGCGACGGCAAGACTTCAATTCGTGGCGCGATCGGTCTGTTTTACGGCAGCATCTCAGGCAATGAGTGGAACACAATGACCAACTTCCAACCTTTTTCCACGCGGCTCACGTTCACCAACATTAATCAGAAAACAAATGCGGCCGGTGTGCCGCTGGGAGCGACGCTCAGCAATCCCTACAACGCGTTCGTCGGCGGCAATCCCTTCCCATACAAGGGCACGTTTACCACCGGCGGGGGTCTATTCCCGGTGGCGTCGGATTTCAAGTGGCCCCATTCATGGCAGGCGAACTTGTCAGTGCAGCGTCAAATTACGAAAGACCTGACGGTAGGCGGAGCTTATGTGGTGACGCTTAGTCGCAACTTGCCGTTTGCGCGCGACGTCAACTATCCCGTGCTCACGCCGACGGCAACCAGCGCGGGTGCCAACATCCTGTCACGGCGACCGAATCCGGCCTTTGGCGCGATATTGTTGCTCCAGTCGGATCAGACTGCTGACTATCACGGATTGCAACTCACTGCTGCGATGCGCATGAGTCACCACCTCAGCTTCAACAGCTTCTACACGTTCAGCCATACCAACAGCAGTGTGCAGTTGCACAACAGCACGACGCAGGGAGGTGCGCAGAACTTTAGTAATCTTGCCGAAGATAATGGTCGCGCCGATACCGATCAGCGTCACGTCTTCAGCTTGAGCTTCAACTACCAGCCGGATTACTACAAAGGTGACAACCGATTCATGAAGCACCTGATTAACGGTTGGAGCATTTCACCGATTATCAAAGTTCGCAGCGGCCTGCCGTTTACGGTTACGAACGGAAACGTTGACGCGAACCTCGACGGGAACACGAGCGATCGCGCACAGCTAATCGGTAATCCTCACATCGCCAATCCAACGGCAGCGCAATGGTTCAACACCGCAGCCTTTGTGCAGAACAAGGTCGTGACGGGCGTCGCCACCGACGGCAACTCGCCGCGCAATCTGCTTGACGGGCCAGGCTATAAGGTCGTTGATCTGGCCATCTCGCGCGACTTCCGTTTGAGCGAGCGCTTCAAGCTTCGCTTTCGGGCAGAGGGCACCAACATTTTCAATATGGTGAATCTGGGCCAGCCGGGCAACTCGGTTCCCTCAGGTACGACCTCGACAACTTTTGGCGTGATCACCTCGGCCCAAGCCATGCGCAAGTTGCAGTTTGGTTTGCGGTTGACGTTCTAGAAAATCCAACGGTGTTACTGCTGGTAATCAGCGGGGAGGAGTGAACTTTGCTCGGTTCACTCTTCTCATGCTGAGAAATCTTCCCCGACAGAATCGAACAATCGATCTCTCAAAGCATGCTGGAAACGCAACGTAGTGGAGCGGCTGCGATCGACGCAGGTTTCAAAATCCGCGGCTTGCGCTGGTGGATCATTGGGCTGATCTTCCTGGCGACGGTGATCAACTACATCGATCGGCAGACGATCGCCATCCTCTCCACAGTCATCCGCGCTGATCTGCATCTGTCTAACGAACAGTACGCGTTCATCAATGCGTGGTTTCTTCTTGCTTATACTCTGAGTCAGAGCCTGTCCGGCAAACTCTACGATCGCATCGGCACGCGCAAGGGTTTCAGTCTCTCGATCATAGTCTGGTCGCTCGCGGCGATGTTGACTTCGTTCGCGCGCGGGATTCAAAGCCTGAGCTTCTTCCGCTTCTTGCTCGGAGCGGGCGAAGCCGGCAACTGGCCCGGCGCTGCGAAGGTAAGTGCCGAATGGTTTCCGATTCGCGAGCGCGCGCTGGCGCTCGCCATCTTCAACAGCGGCGCGACCATCGGCGCGGTACTGTCGCCACCGCTCATCGTCTGGCTCAACTTCGCTTACGGTTGGCATGCGACGTTTCTCATCACCGGCACGCTCGGCTTTGTTTGGCTGGCGCTGTGGCTCTTCTTCTACCAGACACCGCGTCAACACCGCTGGCTCGCGCGCGAGGAACACGCGTACATCCGCGCGGGACAGACAGCGAGCGCGGCGGCTGGTGTCGTTGAAGACGAAATCAAAGCGCCTTCGGTCGAAGAGATTGCGAAGTCTGCTGCGCCATCTGAATCAGAGGAGGAGAGCGCGCCGAAGTGGCGTGAGCTTCTGCGCTATCGGCAGGTGTGGGCCATCGTGCTGATGAGATTCCTGACCGATCCGATCTGGTGGCTCTTTGTTATTTGGCTTCCCGAGTACTTACAGAAGGCACGTGGCTTCAGCCTCAAGGAGGTTGGATCGTTCGCCTGGCTGCCGTATTTGACCGCCGGAGTTGGGAGTCTGCTCGGAGGTTGGGCGTCGGGCTATCTTATCAGCCGCGGCTGGACCGTCAATCGCGCGCGCAAGACTGTGATGGCCCTGGCCGCTTTGTTGATGCCGGCAGGAATTCTCGCAGTACGCGCCGCAGATCCGATGGTGGCGCTCGCGCTGATCTGCGTGGTCACCTTTGCGTTCCAGGTTTGGATTAATAACGTGCAAGTGTTGCCCAGCGATTTCTTTCCGGGCAAAGCCGTTGCGTCAGTCGCCGGACTGGGCGGTACCGGCGCCGGCCTTAGCAGTCTGATCTTCACGCTCACCACTGGCTGGGTCGTGGATCATTTTTCTTACACGCCCATTTTCACCGCAGCTGGACTGTTCGGTCCACTCGGCGCAATTGTTTTGTTTACGCTCGCCGGTCCGATTCGTCGCGTGTCATACGGACAGCGACGCGAGGCGGCAATCTGAAATTATTTCGCTTAGAGGAGCATCAATGAGCAATTATCTTGATCTAAAAGGAAAGGTCGCGCTGGTTACGGGAGGATCGTCCGGCATAGGAGCAGCAACAGCGAAGATGTTGGCGACGAACGGCGCGAGTGTCGCGATTAACTTTCATCAAAACAGCGCGGGCGCCGAAAAAGTCCGCGATGAAATTGTCAGCGTGGGCGGTAAGGCGATCGTCGCGCAGGCCGATGTCGCAAAGGCAACGGACGTTGACGCGCTCGTGCAACGCACTGTCGTCGAACTGGGCGCGATAGATATTTTGGTAAACAACGCGGGTTCGTTGATTGAGCGTTTACGGATTCTCGAGCTGACCGAAGAGCGCTGGGACGAAGTGATGGATCTGAATCTGAAGAGCGCTTACCTGTGTTCTCGAGCAGTCGCAGCATCGATGATGGAGCGCAAGAGCGGAGCGATTATAAATGTCACGTCGATTGCGGGACGCACCGGCGGCGCGCTTGGTTCGATTCATTATTCAACTGCGAAAGGTGGAGTGATTACTCTCACGAAGGGCTTAGCGAAAGAGTTGGCGCCATTCGGGATTCGCGTGAATGCGGTCTCGCCGGGCGTGATCGACACGCATTATCACGAACAATTTTCGACGCCGGAAATGATGAAGGGTTATGTCGCCGGAATTCCGCTCGGCCGCGTCGGCACGCCTGAAGAAGTCGCGTCGGTGATTTGTTTCCTGGCTTCGAACGCGTCTGGTTATCTCGCCGGCGAAACGATTGAAATCAACGGTGGGATGTTCATGGATTGATGCGTCAATCGCGCAGCGATTGAATTAAATAGCCGTGGGCAACGCCCACGGTGCGAAAGAATGAAGAAATCGATTGACCCTGAAAGGGTCGGACCAAACGTTGTCGAATTCGACCCCTTCAGGGTCGTTCATCACGTCTTCGGCGTAGTCCGGTGGCGTTGCCGCCGGCTATTGAATTTGTCCGCTTCGCGGACAAGAACAGTCTCAAGTTGCATTGTACTGTTGGCTGTTCTATTCAACACGATATTCATTTACCCGACACTCGCTCAAGATTCACGCGAACTCCAACAAGAACGAACCGCGAGCAATAAACTGAAGGGTGAACATCCGCTCGTCGAGTTGATGCGTACGCGGAGCTCCAAGCTGCGGCCGGAACTGGTCGGCGTTCATCCGCGCGTTTATGTCACGCAAAAAGAAATCGATGAATTGCGTCAAAAAGCACGTACGACGCATCGCGAAATCTGGCAGCAAGCGCTTCGCAATGTGCGCGCACTTGCCGGCGAGCCGCCGCCTCCTCCTGCAACCGGGCGCCGTCAACAAAACGACGTGGCGATTGCGATTGCCGAAGCCGCCTTTGTTTACAAGATTGATGGTGACAAGAAATATCTAGACGCCGCGCGCAAGTATATGGACGCCGCCGTCAGTTACGACGTCTGGGGTTATCCCACGAATAAGCCGAACGTCGATCTCGCCGCTGGTCATCTGCTCTATGGAATGGGCTGGGCGTACGACCTGCTCTACAAAGATCTGACGGAGCAGGAGCGTACGCGTTATCGCGAAAAGCTGATTAAGCAAGCGCGTCTGCTCGCCGATTACTTCAAACCAAAATCCGGAAAGACTTACGCGTACAGTCAGAATCACACTTTCATTCCGATTGCCGGATTGGGAGTGGCGGCGTACGCGCTGTATGACGAGACTCCAGAGGCGCCGCAATGGGCCGCGCTGGCGCGCGCGATTTTCGATCGCACGTTGGCGACTTATTCGCAGGATGGTTATTACTACGAGGGCTTTGAATATTGGATATTCTCGACGCCGTGGCTGATTCACTACATGGACGCGCACGCGCATGCGACAGGCGAGGATCTTTACGATCGGCCGGGCTTTCGCCAGATGCATGAGTACGTGGCGCACTCGATGCTGCCCAATGGCGATTACGTCTTTGATTTTGGCGACATCTTCGAAGGGCCGTTAACGCGAGCGCACAATGGCGATGAGTATCCGCGCACTCACCCGGGCGGGCACTTCAATACGAATTACAACTTGCTCTATCGCATCGCGCAGCGATTTCAAAATGGCGAAGCGCAAGGCGTCGCCGAATGGCTGAAGGGCTTCGGCCAGGTGAACGCGGAAGACTTTTGGTCGCTGATTTGGTACGACGCGAAGCTGAAGCCGATCCCCATCGGGCAACAAGCGACATCCCATTACTTTCCCGACCACGAAGTCTTTTACTGGCGCAGTGATTGGTCCAAGAATGCTACGGCCTTCGCCTTCAAATGCGGGCCGCCGGAAGGACATCACACCGAACCTCTGTTGAAGCAGTTTCCCGACTGGCGTTTGTCGTCCGGCCACGCGCATCCCGACGCGAACAGCTTCATCATTTTTGCGCGCGGCCAATATTTGACCGGTGACAGTGGCTACGCGGGCGTGCCGATGACTGAGCATCACAACACGCTGCTCGTCAACGGCAAGGGACAGGGCAAAGAAGGCGAAGGTCATGACGCGTTCGCGGAAATGTCCTACGAGTTGATGAATCGCATTCGCATCGTCGATACGAAAGTTGAGAAAGACAAAGTAACCGTGCGGGGTGATGCGACTGCGGCTTACAGTCCGGAACTTGGGGTGAAGAAGTTTGTGCGCGAGTTTGTCTATCAGCCTGGTACTGGGTTCGCTGTTTCAGACGAAGTTGAAACGACTCATCCGGCGGTTCTGACTTTCGTGCTGCATGCCGACGACAAGATTGAGAAGCTGGAGGGGTGCGTGTTTCGCGTCACGGCAGGCGGAGTGAAGCTGCTGATCGATCCAACGATTGACGCGCCAGTTGCCCAAGCGCAGCAGTCCCTCGAATCAAAAATAGAACCCAACGACGTGACTGGCCCGGGACCTCCCGGGGCGGTAGACAAAGGCGAGCGCCAGGTGCGTGGGCAGAAGCTTTTGCTTTCCAATTCCGCGCCGGTCACCAGAGCGCGATTCGTTGAGCGACTTACAATTCAATGATCGTCTAGCGGCTCAAGCGCAACATCACCACACCGTGCGCGGGCACGCTCACGGAGTATTCGGTCTCGGGCCATGAAACGCTTTGATGTATCCACAAATCACGCGCTTTCCATTTGCCGGTGATCTTCAAATCAGACGTCTTGCCTGAAATCGTAACCGCGTCTTTGGCGCGGTTGAAAAACGCGACCGCCAGCCCTCCACCTGACAGCGAACGCGTCCAGACTTCCTGCTCGCCTGATTGCCAAACGCGGCTTCCTTGCTTGCCGAGTTTGTCCTGATTGACGGCAATCACATCGCGATTTGTCAGGATTGCGAGAATCTCCGGACTCATGCTGCGCAGGTCGTTTCCCGCGAGCAGCGGCGCGGCCAGAATCGCCCACAGGCTCATGTGCGTCTTGTACTCATCATTGGTCATCGCGCCGTTGCCAATCTCGAGCATGTCCGGATCGTTCCAATGACCGGGCTTCGCATACGGAGCGAGATCGGTTTGATTGAAGCCGATGCGCGTCATCGAATCCCAGGCGTCACGAATGTCACCGGTCGTGCGCCAAAGATTTCCGCCAACATCTGCACCCCACTTCCAAACATCCTGGCGACCGTACTGGCAAAGGCTGTAGACGATCGGGCGCTTCGTCTTGAGCAGCGCGTCGCCCATGATTTGATACACAGCCTGCATCTCTTCGTCAGTGTAAAGATTGCGCGCGCCGCACCAATCGTATTTCAGATAATCAATTCCCCACGCCGCGTACGTGCGCGCGTCTTGCTCTTCATGACCGTAAGTGCCTTCGTAACCCGCGCAAGTGTTCGGGCCGGGCGAAGAGTAAATGCCGAGCTTCAATCCTTTGCTGTGCACATAATCGGCGAGCGCCTTCATGTCCGGAAATTTCTTGTTAGTTTGAATGTTGCCTTGCGCGTCGCGGCCCGCTTCCCACGTGTCGTCGATGTTGATGTACTGATAGCCGGCTTCCTTCATGCCGTTCGTGGCCATCGCGTCGGCGATGCTGCGGACGGTTGCGTCATCTATCCGGCTCGCGAACTTGTTCCAACTGTTCCAACCCATCGGCGGCGTGCGCGCGAGTCCGTTGTCGGGAACTTTGTGCAGCGCAGGCAGGGGATTGCGCGCGGGCATCGCGCCTTCACCGGCGGGTGCGCGCACCGCAATCATCTGCGTGGGTGGATCTGTGGGGCGTCTTCGTGTTGATACCTGCAATTCATTGCCATTCAACTTTATTTCGTACTGAACCTTGCGCTCGTTCTTTCCATCCATCATCGAGCCAGTCAGCGCAACGCCTCCATCAGCGTTGGGCGTGCTTTCGCTGATGCGATAGAAGAACTGCGTCACGCGAATCGTGCCGGTGACTTTGGCACCTTCTTGTTTCAGGTTTAGATAAGTCGTGCGGAAGGTGCCGTCCTTGTTGTCGGTGCGCACGACCCAATTGCCGGTGAGCGGCTCTGATGATTGGCGGGCGCCGACGATCGCCGCGATCAGGCCGGTAACGATGATCGAGATCGCGACCACGAAGGCGATGAGTTGAGATCTTCTTTTCATTTGATCACTCCACTGAAAATCGATGCACCGTCGTCTGCCGATATTCTTCACCCGGCCTGAGGACGGTCGATGGAAAATTCGGATGGTTGGGTGAATCCGGAAAATGTTGCGCTTCCAGGCAGCAACCGGAATGTCTGACGTAGGCGCGGCCGTTCTTGCCGATGATGCTGCCGTCGAGAAAATTGCCTGAGTAAAACTGCATGCCTGGTTCGGTGGTGAAGATTTCAAGCCTTCGTCCCGATGAAGGATCGAAAAGCACCGCGGCAAGTTTCATCGCGGCGATTTGATCACGCAGAACAAGGTTGTGGTCATAGCCGCCCGCATGATGTAGTTGCTCATCGTCGTCATTGATGTGCTTGCCAATCGGGGTCGGGGATCTGAAATCCATTGGCGTGTCCTGCACGCAGCGGATTTCGCCCGTGGTGACCAGGCCGTGGGCGACCGGCGTAAACGCGTCGGCATTAATCTGCAACTCGTGATCGAGAATCGTCCCGCCGCCGGCCAAATTGAAATAAGAATGATTCGTGAGGCTGACAATCGTCTTGCGATCGGTTGTGGCGCGGTAATCGATGCGCAGCTCATTACTTTCGGTGAGTGTGTAAGTGACGACCGTTTCGACGTTTCCCGGGTAACCTTCTTCGCCGTCCGGACTCGCATATCGAAGTTCGAGCGCGTCTTCGATCTCCCTTGGTGTCCAGACGACCTTATCGAATCCGCGCATGCCGCCGTGCAGATGGTTCACGCCGTTATTGGTCGCGAGTTGATATTCGATTCCATCCAGGGCGAATCTACCCCGCGCGATGCGATTCGCGTGGCGGCCAATCAGCGCGCCGAAATATCTAGAGTGATTCAGATACCCTTCGAGCGAATCGTGTCCCAGCACGACATCATCCAACTTTCCATTTCGGTCCGGAACCTTAATCGAAACGACAATGCCGCCATAGTTGATGATCTCAACTTGCATCCCCTCAGCGTTTGTCAGCGTGAAGAGTTGCACGGCCTCGCCGTCAGGCGTGGTCCCAAACGGCTTGGAGTCAATTTCCACTGGAGTTTCTGTCTTCACTTTTTGGCCACCACATCGATCTCCGAATAGAAGGTGTTCCCAAAATTATCGGCCACCTCGATCGGATAAAGATCGAACAGGAGATAACGATACTTTCCGAGGCTTCCTCGCGCATCGCTCACGCTCGCGCCGTACTGACCGCCGTCTTCTTCGTCAGTTCGCGTATCGACCATCGCGATCGAAATCCAACCGCACGTGGCCGGATCGACGGTGCCTTTGGGTTGTGAGTTGAAGTTCGCGGCGGTGCCATCGCTGGCCCACAAACGATAGAGCTGCGGACCGCGCGAGCCGGAATGCCATGAGTAGCTGTTCACCTGCGCGATCTCGATCACGCTACCGAGATCCAACTGCAAACGACCGCCGCCGCTTCCCGATCCTAAAAAGAAATTTCTCCGCGGCTGATCTTCGCTATCTGGCAACAATCCATCCGTGAGCGCGCCGATGTCTGTTGAGTTTCCATCGACCTCGGCATCGACGATCGTCCAGATCGCTTTCGTGGCCGCATCGTTTCGCGCAGGCGAGGGAACCCGCGCGAAGCGAAACTCAGCATTCGCCGTCTTGCTGTCGTTTTTATCGATGGTCACGCGCACTTGCGCAATAGCCGGCATCAGCGCGGAGAGAAACAAGATCGCGATTTGAAGAGTTCTCGCTCTCATCTTTCCAGCGTGTCATAAAGCGGATGAACCGGAACCAATGGCCAGGGCTCGTTGGCAACGCTCACCGCCAAAATTCGAATGCGTTCGTTGTCGGGCAGCGTCAGTGTTCGCGCGCCCGGCGGCAAATCGATCGCGTAAGCAAACAGATACGAATAGGCATAAGGTTCAGCGTTGCCGGCGGCGTCGCGTCGCTGCGAACTGAACCAGGCGATGTCGGCGCGCTTGATGAACCCTGGTCGCAGGCCAATCATCTCGCCGTAAACGTTCGTGCGCGTGCGCACTGGTGTTCCGGGCGGCGCGTTTGGCCTGAGTGGAATTGGTTCTTCAGTTGTTCGCCAAATGCGATCGTCCCATTGGCCAACAAAGCCAGTCCATTCCTGAATTGTCAGGTCCGTCGATTTCGATCCGATGCGAAACGTCGCTCGCTGATCTGCGTTTGCGGCTGCGGCGAGCAGATAGATTCGATTGAATGATCCCGCCGGCAAATTGATCGTTTGGCCGTGGGCGAGCACCGCGTTCGGTTCCGTTGCGGGCGCCAAATCGAAACGAATTCCACCGACATTCATTTGCCGCGGAAGTAACTCTGCGGGCAGAGCTTTGCCTTGTGACGCGCCCTGGCTGTTCGGCGCCCAATCGAACGCGCCATCGGCCGGCCGGTTCATCCGAGAGGCGACGGACATTTCGTAATCGAGTGGCACCGGCTGCGAGCTGATCTGCGGAAGTCTGACTCGCGACGGCGCTAGTTTGATTGCGAAGGTGCGCGGTTGATAGGGTTCGAACGACGTGGCTAATTCGCCGTTGACGACGTTCGCGGTGCCGACAGGCTGCTCTTGTCCATTAACTTCGCGGGCGGCCACCACCGGGGACGGGAACGCGATGCGAACACTCGCCGCTCTGCGTCCATCCATTTCAACGAGACGCACAATCACTTCGTCACTTAGTTCGGCTTTCTTCAAAGCCATGACGCGAATTCGATCGCTGCTCACCTTCAGCAAAGAGAAACTCTTTCCGAGTACGCCCGGATGCGCAGGACTTTGAAATGCGATCAGTGGCTGATTGAGACGATATGCCTGCCAGTCGGTTTGCGACTGGCGCCAATCATTCGCGTGACCCGCGAGACCAAAACGAATTTCGTGACGACCAATGTCCTGCGTGCCCTGATCGGCGTAGCCACCACGCGTGCCGGGTGTGCGAATCAGGGTTAACCGAATCGTCTTGTCGTCAGGTTTGTCCGAAGCGTTCTTGCAATCGGTGAGAATGGTTACGCCGAATGAACCGCTCTGGTCGGTCAAATCGATCCACTGATGTGACGCGACCTCGAATTGGCGCTCTTCTTCGTTCGGTCGCTGCACGGTACCGATGTCCCAGTTGTAAGTCGCGAGATTGTTCGTCGCGGCGAGCGGGAACGCTGCTTTCAGGTTTGCTTCTTTCGTCTTCCAATCGATCACGTTGCTGAACTCGACGCGATTGCCCGCATCGCCCGCCGACAGGCTGACGCGCTGGACAAACTTGCTGCCTTCGGTTTCGCGTTCGACTTCGATCGTGGCGCGCACTGGACCAGTTTCGACGGCGCGAACTTTCGCTTCGCCGGAAACAAAGCTGCGCGGTGCGCGCTGCTCGTCTTCGAAATCCATGTTCCAAGCGGGCCAGCGGCGCGGATTGTCGGTCGAGATCGCCAGGCGGATCGGCGCGGAAAGCAACTCGCGATTTAGTTCCTTATCAAAGATATGCGAAACGTCGCCGTGCTCGTCGATGGAAATTCGATAACGAGCATTTTCAAGCGACGACTCGGTGACCTTTAATTCTGAGGTCGCTTGAGAAGAGCCCGCGGACTGCACGTCGTAAACAGCAAAGCCGACGGAAGGAACTTTTGCCAGAAACAGAATTTTTCCGTTTGAAATTTGTGAGGGTGTCTCGTTGCCGTCTGGACCCACGACGCGCACGGCAGCCGGCAATCCGTTTGGGAACGCGATGCTCGCTTCGACGAGATCTTCGCGCGCAACGTTGAGCGGATTGTAAACAACGATCGCGGTGCCTTTCGCTTCCGTGTTCAAAGCCGACGCGACGCCGGTCGTCGCGCTCGTTAACACACCGGCGAACTGGTTCATCGCGATTACGTCATCGTTCCAGGCGAACTCGAACGCTTTCGGCGTGGCGGTTCCCGGCAGTAGATCGTGAAACTGCCCGCCCATCACCAACGTCCATGCATCGTTCAAACGTTCGCGCGGATACGCACGCGCGCCTAGCAATTCAGCCGCGACCGAAGCCTTCTCAGCAGCGTCAGCGAGCAGTTCGTTCTTGCGCATCCATCGCTTTTGATAAGCCTGCGACGTGAGCGACCCAGCCGAATGATTGATTAGTTCAAGATCGCCTTTGTAGCGCGGCAAGCGTTCGGTTGAGCAACAATTGAGTATGTCTTTGAAAATTTGATCGGCCTTTGACCACCTCACATTGATCGGCCCGTCGCCGACTTGGACCGGTGGGCCCGGCGCTCGCGGCTGCACGCCGAATGGAAAGAAAGGCGGGAGCGATGCCTTGCTCTTCGTAATGATCGCCTCCATTAACTTCACCGAACTTTCGTTCGGCGAACCGCCCACATCGCCCGTTCCGACGTAGTGATAATCAGCAAAGATGCCTGTTAGATTTCCGTTCGTCGCGATTCGCCTGGGCCAATCTTCCTGACTTCGATTTCTTGCGAGGTTCAATTGCGCAGTGCGCGCCGGATCGGGACTGGGCGGCAGCGGGGGCGACTTGCTGATGTCGTAGTTAACGATGCTGCCGTAACTCATCGGATTCAACGCGGCGATGACGCTGCGCCCATCCGGTCCTTCCCACACGCCGACGTTGAAAGGAATGCCGACGGGCGTGTTCTCGGGCGAACCGCGACCACCAACGTGCGGCGCGGGCTGCCACGCGGAAGAAAGTTTCTGTGTTGAGAAACCTTTGATTCCAGAGTGCGCGAGGATGCTGGGCAACGAAGCAGGGAAGCCAAAGCAATCTGGCAACATGTACTCGTCACTGGCGATGCCGAACTCTTTGCGAAACCAGTTGTTGCCGTAGAGAATCTGGCGAATGATCGACTCTGCGTTCGGCGAATTTACGTCGCCTTCTTCCATCGACGAGCCCGCAGGAAACCAGCGACCGGCCGAGACGTAGAACTTCAGCCGCTCGAAATCCGCTGGGTAATACTCCTTCATCATTCGATATCGATTGGCGCCGGTGAAGTTGAAAATGTAGTGCGGGTACTTCTCAAACAGCGCGAAGTTATTGCGCATTGTCTTAGTGAGATACTCCTGAATCACTTGCGGATATTCCCAACGCCATTCGGTATCAAGATGGGCGTAAGCCACGGCGTACAGCGTTTGTTCAGTGGCCAGGTTTGACGCCGGATATTCCCGAGAGGGTGAGGTTGATTTCGGGCGAGCAGTATCAGAGCGTTGGCGGCGACGCGTTTGCCCGAACGCGATCGAGACTGCGAGACAGCAGAGTGCTGAACAAACGAGGAGACGCTTGAGAGCCAGACTCATATTTATTGGACTAAAATTCCTGACGCTTTACTTTCGGCAAAACCAAATCGCGCAACGGCAGGCTCTGCCGCAGCGAAAAGTCCTCAACTTCATTCAAGATGAAACTCGGGACGCTGGCCGCGCGATCCATCTGTAGATGAAACAAATCGATGGCTTTTCCATCGGAGATAATGAAAGGCGCACGCGAGTCTTCCTTCAGATATTTCAGACTGATATCGCTCATCTGAAGGCCGCGGACGTGTCGGATGAAAAATCCGTACGCCGGAATCTCGCCGAACATCGTCGGTTCGGGATAGTCAGTCTCTTTTTCAGGCGGTTGCAGGGCGGCTTGTTCCTTAGTGCCACCGCCTTTGTAATAGATGCGAATGTTGTTAAGCGTCACGTCTTCGATGTCGTGGCCGGGAATGCCGCTGATGAGCGACGCATACTTACTTTCGGCGTTGTAAACGATGACGTTGCTGATTAGTACACGCCGCAGCGCGCCAACTGTCGTTCCTTGCGGTCCACGCACACGACCACCGAGGCGCAGGAAGAACGGCGAATTGGAAATGTCGCGCATCGTAATGTTTGAGATAGTGACGTCTTCCAGTAATCCGCCATCGACGGTCTCTAACGCCAAGCCACGACAGTAGTCAAAGACGCAGTTCGTGATGGTGATGTTCTTGAATCCACCGTTCGATTCAGTGCCAAACTTGATTCGTCCGGTAGGACTAAAGGTTCCATTCTGATTTCGGAAATCGCGTTTGAACGTGCCGTCGAGCAGCGTGCCTTCATCGTAGCCGCTTACTTGGCAATTCGTGATCGTGACGTTTTCAGTCGCTCGTGCGTAGCCAAGCGCGAACGAACTCTTTGGACAAATGCCGTCATCAAACGGCGAGTTCACCGTGCAATTCGAAATGCGCACGTTCTTGCATGCGTCCACGTCGATGCCGTCGCGATTGGTATCGATTTTCAGGTTGTCGATCGTCAGGTTGTCCACACCGGTCGCGAGGATAGCGAAGTGACCGCCATGAAAGATCGTGATGTCGCGGATGAGCACGTTCCGGCAGTTCTTAAGAGCGATGGATTTATTTCCCCAGCCAGGTTCGACAGCGTCGCGCGGATTTGGGTAACCAAAGGGAGTCTTCGGCTCGTTCGCTCGATTCGCATTCAGCACATCGTTCTGCTGTTGCGTGCGCGATTGATTGCCGGTGCGCACCAAACCTTTGCCCCAGATGGTGCCCGGCCCGAGGATCGAAACGTTTGTCAGGTTCTCGCCCCAAATCAAACTGTTATGCCAATGACTGTGACCGAAGTCCTGATAAGCATCCCACTGATTTGGTTCGGGCGCATCGTACTTCACATCGCTTGAAGTGTTCGCCGCGACGATCGTCGCACCCTGATCGAGATAGAGCGCGATGTTGCTCTTCAAATGGATCGAGACGGACAAGTAGTTTCCAGCCGGGAAGTAAACTGTCCCGCCGCCGGCTGCTGCGGCTGCGTCGATCGCTTTATTGATCGCAGCGGTGTCGAGCGCCTTGCCGTCGCCTTTCGCGCCATAAGTCTTGACGTTGTAAGCGGAGGTGTCCGCCGCGTTCGTTGCGAATGAGAGTGTTGCGCGCGGCGCGGCAGAGAAGAGAAGTGCGAAAGCTACAAAGCTGGCTATGACAAAAGCTAACTGTCGTTTAGGTGTCATCGCGTCGTTGTTCTAGCGGATTCAAACTGGCCGTTCAAACGAATGTCTTCTGAACCCGATCCAACCATGACTTTAAATTTTCCCGGTTCGACAACGAAGTGGAGTTGGCGATCCCAAAGCCCCAGATCATCGCGCGTCAACTCGAATGTGACTGTTCTTGTTTCTCCTGGATTCAAATGAATGCGCTCGAAGCCTCGCAAGTTCTTTTCGTAGGTCGTCACAGTCGTGACAATTTCGTGCGTGTAAAGCTGCACAACCTCGTCACCAGCGCGCGTGCCGGTGTTGGTGACATCGCACGTAATGGTAACCATACCTTTTGATCCGCTCGCTGCTGCTCGCGGTACTGAAACGGTCGCCGGATCGATCCTCATGTTGCTGTACTTGAAGGTCGTGTAACTCAATCCATGACCGAAGAAATAGAGCGCGCCGTTGACTCGGGTCTTTTCACCTTCCCACTGCGCATTCGGTTTCGTGGGAAAGTTGTAGGGAATCTGGCCGACAGTTTTCGGAAATGTGACACTCAATTTGCCGCCCGGATTGTAATCACCGAACAGAACATCAGCGACCGCAGTTCCGCCCTGCGCGCCGGGAAACCACGCTTCGATGATTCCGGGAACGTACTTGTCGATCCAGTTGATGCTCATCGGGCGTCCATTCAAAAGGACAACCACAGTTGGTTTGCCGGTGGCGTAAACGGCTTGCACCAGATCGAGTTGGCGGCCGGGCAAATCAAGACTCGTTCGTGAAGCAGTTTCACCAACTGTGGTTGGCGAATCGCCGAGGACGACGACGGCGACATCAGATTTCTTTGCTGCATCGACCGCCTTTTCGATTTCGTCCTTCTCTTTCTTAGTTAGCGGTTCAGGCAGGACTTCCGTTTGCGGCCAGTGTTCATCCGTGACGTCGCAGCCTTTCGCATAATTCACCTTCACGCGATCGCCCAGCTTGTTTTTGATTCCCTCAAGGACCGTCACCCCTTTGACTTGGTTCGGGCCGTAGCGATAACGCGTCAGGTTGTCATCGTCCGCGTTGGGACCGATGACTGCGATCGAATGAATTTCTTTGCTGAGCGGCAGAGCATTATGATCGTTCTTGAGCAGCACGATGCTTTCTCGCGCCGCGCGCAGCGCGACCTGCTGATGTTCCGGTGAATTCACGATCTGCACCGCACGGTTCGCGTCTTCGACAAAAGGATGATCGAACAGGCCGAGGATGAATTTCACCCGCAACACGTCGCGCACTCGATCGTCGAGCGTCTTCATCGACACTTTGCCTTCTTTCACTAACTCGCGTAGTGGCAGAACGAAATCTTCCGGCGGCGTGAAATTCGTTTTGACGTTGAGGCCGGCTTCGATCGATTGCCGCACCGCGTCCTTCATGTCAGCCGCAACGCCGTGTTTGTTATAGAGATATTCGACGGCCGCGCTATCGGAAACTACGTAGCCGCGAAAGCCGAATTCATTTCGCAGGCGTTCAGTCAGCCAGTAGTGACTCCCCGTCACCGGCACACTGTCATAGTCGTTGTAAGAACTCATCACGCCGAGAATGCCGGCTTCTTTAATCGCAGCTTTGAACGGCGGCAAGAAAATATTCTCGACTTCGTGGAGGGTCGCTTGCGGATCGGTGCGCGCTTGTCCCTCGCGCGCGCCCTTTGCGATGCTGTAAACCGCGAAGTGCTTCGCGGTCGAGGCGATTTGATTGTTCCTCTGCATCGCCTTGGCCATTTCGACGCCTAGCCGCGAAACGAGGTAAGGATCTTCGCCGTACGTGTCTTCAATTCTTCCCCAGCGCTGATCGCGCGAAACGTCGAGCGTCGGCGCGTACACGTTCGTGTAGCCGAGCGCACGTGCTTCATCAGCGGTGATCCGCCCAATCTCACTGATGAGTTCTTTGTCCCAGGTGTGGCCTTGGCCCAATTCGGAAGGAAAACTCGTAGCATACGACCAGGCAAGACCTCGCAACCCTTCGTTGGTGAAATCGACGGGAATGCCGAGGCGAGTGTCTTCGATGAAGAAGCGCTGAACTTCATTCATCGCCCAGACGTGTTTCGCGATGTCGGTCGCGTAGATGCTCTTGCCGTTTGGGCCGACGCCGTTGAGGTGCTCGTCGATGTTCGCGATGCCATCCTTCCACAATTTGTTTTTCCATTCCGGTGTCGGCAGCTCGTCAGTCAGCGGCGTCACGCCGCCCGTTCGGCCGCGACCAACTCCATAGACAGTTGCGGTCTGACAGGTCTTCTCATTGATATTCATTTGGCGCAGGAGGTCTTCGACGCGTGCGTTGATAGGGGCGCGTTGATTCTCGTAAACATCCATGCGGCCGTTCTTGTTCAGATCGATCCAACCCTGATGGTAAATCGGCTTATTACTCTGAGCGCTGCCGGTCGGCTGTAAAAATAAAAGCGGCAGAGTTAATGTGGCGAATAGAACAAAGACAACGATGGCTTTTCTGCTCATGATTAGTTGGTTTGGAATTTCTATTGACAGCCTTCGGGGCAATCAATAGAATCCGTTGCTCGTTACCGGTAACGACTGTTGGTGCGCGACAATGTACAACGTAGCGCGGCGATTGGGCAAGAAGTTTCCTTTCTTTGTTTGATGAGCCTGAAACTTTTCAGAAAACGAGTCAGTGTCGTCGTGCTGTGCGCGCTGGCTTGTCTCAGCGCCTCCGCGATTCCGACGCAAGGCCAGCAACCGAGTCGCGGCGGCGCTGAAAAGTTTCCGCGAGTCTTTCTGCTCGACGCGTCGCGCTTGGAAGTCGTTCGCGCGGCGATCGCCCGAGGCGACAAGGATCTAAATCCCGCTTGGGCAAAATTGCAGCGCGATGCCGACAAAGCCCTGCATGAAGGTCCGTTTTCGATCGTCAACAAAGGAGTGACGCCACCGAGCAGTGACATGCATGACTACATGAGCCAGGCGCCTTACTTCTGGCCAGACCCCTCGAAGCCCAACGGTCTCCCGTACATTCGTCGCGACGGGGAACGCAATCCGGAGATCAGAAAGATTACTGACTCTGCAAATCTCGATCGCATGGAGTCGGCCGTTGAGACGCTCGCCCTCGCATATTATTTCAAGAGCGACGAAGCATACGCCGCAAAGGCGACGCAACTCTTGCGCGCGTTCTTTCTGGATCCGGCGACGCGCATGAATCCGAATTTGGAGTACGCGCAGTTTATTCCCGGGGTGAACACAGGTCGCGGAATTGGACTAATCGAAACGCGCGGATTGACGCAGGTGGTTGACGCAATTGGATTACTGGAAGGTTCGAAGGCACTGACAACCGAAGATGAGCGCGGGTTGAAAGATTGGTTCGCGAAATTCCTGCAGTGGATGCTCGACAGCAAGAACGGCCGTGAAGAATCCGCGGCGAAGAACAATCATGGAAGTTTCTACGACACTCAGGTGGTTTCGTTCGCATTGTTTGTCGGCAAGAAAGAGCTTGCAATGAAAGTTCTTGAGGAGGCCAAGCAGAAGCGAATCGCCAATCAAATCGAACCGGACGGCCGTCAACCGCTTGAGCTGGCGCGCACGAAGTCCTGGAATTACAGCACCTTCAACCTCGAGGCTCTGATGGTGTTGGCGACACTGGGCCAACACGTCGGAGTTGATTTGTGGAATTTCCAAACAAAGGACGGTCGCAGCATTCGCGGTGCGCTCGAGTTCCTGATTCCCGTTGCTTTTGGCGAACGGAAGTGGTCGTACCAGCAAATCGAGGCGCTGCAACCTGAGACGTTGTTCCCTTTGATGCGTCGCGCGGCGCTTGTCTACAAAGACCAGAAGTATCAGGCGACGATGACGAAAGTCCCAACGGTTGATTCAGCAGACCGAAGCCGCCTACTAAGTGCAAACGTCGCGAATTTTGCGAAACAAGCTCAACGATGAGAATCAAACAGCTAACAATGCGAGACCGGCATCGGCGCTTTGCGTCGTGTGCGATTGCGCTGCTGCTTTTCACCCAGCCGATACTAGGATTTGCGCGGAAAGTCGTGGAACCGCGACCCGCAGCACCGATTGACTGGTCCGTTGCACTCGTCGAATCAACCATCAAGCGCAATCCTACCGGCGAATCATTCAAAGGTTGGGGTTATGCAAAAGCGCTCTATCTTTATGGCGAGTACCTGGTCTATCTCCGCACCAGAGACAAGCGTTACCTGGATCATATTCAATCGTGGATCGATCAGCACATCGACGACATGGGCACAATCAATCGGCAAATCAACTCGCTGGATTACATCATGCCGGGCAATCTGCTGCTGATTCTTTATAAGGAGACGAAGCAGGAAAAGTACAAGCTCGCGGCGCAGAACATTCGCAAAGTCTTCGACAGCTATCCGCGCACGAATGACGGCGGCTTCTGGCATGCGAACATTCCGAGCCGTGCCTGGCAGTTGTGGGCCGACGGCGTCTTTATGTCGCTGCCGTTTCTTGCGCGCTACGGCGAGATGTTTGGCGAAAGCAAATACACCAACGAAGAAGTGGTGAAGCAGATGCTGATCTATTACCAGCATCTCAACGATCCCGCGACGGGACTCTTGTGGCATGCGTACGATGAAAGCGGCGCGCAACCGTGGGCGAATCCGACTACGCACACTTCGGCTTTTCATTGGGGGCGTGCCTTTGGTTGGTACGGGATGACGCTGATCATTCTGCTCGACATCGTCCCCAAAGATCAGCCGCAGCGAGGCGAGTTGATTAAGATCGTTCAGCAGTTGGCGAAGGCGTTCGAACGATATCAGGATCCAAAGACTGGTCTCTGGTATCAGGTGGTCGATAAAGGTGATGTTGCCGGCAACTGGCACGAGACGTCCTGCTCTAGCATGTACACCTACATGCTTTGGATGGGCGTGAAGCGCGGTTATCTGCCGAAGCATTACGAAGTGGTGGCGCAGAAAGGTTATAGAGGCGTGCTCACAAAATTGTCCAAGGACTCCGACGGCATGACGAACCTGATCGACATTTCGGAAGGCACGAACGTCGGCGATCTCGCGTACTACTTCGCGCGCAAGCGAAACACGAACGACTTTCATGGCATTGGCGCCTTTCTGATCATGAATGAAGAACTGGGGGCGGCAAGTGTTGGATTTAAGCCGAAGCCGATTAGTTGGAAACTAAACTGAGCTTCCGCAGACCAAAATGAAACCCTACACGCGTCGCGATTTTGTTTCTCTTGCGATCGCGTCGCCGCTCGTCGCCGCAACCCTTCCGGCTATTGCTCGCGCAAGTTCGGCGACAGTTAAGCTCAGTAGTCCAAACGGAAGGATTGAACTCGCCCTTCTTCGCTCCAATCTCTACCCCGTCATCTCTCTGCAGTTTCGGAATACTTACGTGCTGAGCGCGCAGCTGGGAATATCCCTCGACGGAGTAGACATCGGCCGCGACATCATCATCGACGGTGCGCAGCGTTACAAGCTGAACACTACGTATGCGACGCGTGGCGTTCATTCGTCTGCAACAAATCGGTGCAACGGTGCTCGCGCATCCATCACACATGCAGACACGCAGACTAAGTACACAATTGAAATCAGAGCCTATGACGATGGGATTGCGTTTCGCTACATCATCCCCGGCGAAGGCCGGCGCGTTCCGGACGAGTTGACGACATTTCGACTGGGTGACGTCTACGCCGCGTGGTTTCATGATTTCGAGGGCCATTACGAAGGTGTCCACAAGCGCAAAGAAATCTGGAAGATAGACGACGGCGAATGGCTCGCGCCGCCCGTGACGATTCAGCTGACGGATGGCGCCGGCTACGTCGCAATCACAGAGGCCGCGCTGGTCAACTATCCCGGCATGGGTCTGCATGCAGTGCGCAAAAACCCCAGCTTAAAAGCTGAATTTAAAGTTGTGCTGGGTCACGCACTGCCGGCCAGTCATCCATTCGATCTGCGGTATGGAAAAGAGGAAGCGAAGCGATTAGCACAGCCCGCCGCGATCGATGGAACAATTACGACGCCGTGGCGGGTGATTATGCTTGGTCGCGCTCTAAACACGCTGGTCAACTCAGATATCCTCAGCAATCTCTCGCCGCCACCCGACGAAAAGATATTTCCTCAGGGTGTAAGGACCGATTGGGTCAAGCCCGGTCGCGCAGTGTGGCGCTACCTGGATGGCGGCGAGAATACTTACGAGGGTATCAAGGAGTTCTCGCGCTTGGCCGGCGAGTTGGGATTTGAATACAACGTGGTTGAAGGTCTGTGGCATCGCTGGACCGAAGAGCAAGTGCGCGAATTGGTAGATTATTCAAAGCAGCGCAATGTCGGACTCTGGTTCTGGGAGCACAGCCGAAACCTTCGCACGGCTGAAGCTCGCGAAAAATTCTTTGGCCAGCTCAACCGAATAGGTGTCGTGGGTGCGAAGATCGACTTCTTCGATCATGAAGCAAAGGAAATCATCGATCTGTATCAAGCCCTGCTGCTTGATTCAGCGCGACATAGAATCATGATCGAATTCCACGGCGCGAATAAGCCCACCGGTGAATCGCGCACCTGGCCGAATGAGATGAGTCGGGAAGCGATTCGCGGTTTGGAATATCGCAGCATGAGCTTGCGATCGGTTCACAACACGACGCTGCCGTTTACGCGATTTCTCGCCGGGCATGCGGACTACACGCCGGTGCATTTTGGTGAGCGGCGAAGAGAGACTTCATGGGCGCATCAGATCGCGACGGCGATCGTGTTTACTTCGCCGCTCATGATTTATGGCGCGCATCCGCAGCACATCCTGGACAACCCGGCGTCAGATTTGATTAGAACTATCCCAAGCGTTTGGGACGAGACGATTGTCTTGCCGCCTTCAGAGATTGGCGAAGTCGCGGCTTTCGCTCGGCGCAAAGACAACGGGTGGTTTGTCGGAGTTTTGAACGCATTAACGGGAAGGGAGCTTCGCTTGCCGCTGCGCTTTCTGTCCACCGGAAAATATCAGGCAATGCTGGTTCGCGATCAGATGGATGATCCCGCGGCAGTTAAGATTGAGAACGTTTCGCTCACGAGTCGGGACAGTCTAACAATCAAAATGCGCGCGGGTGGAGGATTCGTGGCGAGATTTCAGCCGGCACCATCGAAGCTAACATGATTCGTTTGATGACAATCGCGATTTTGATTTGTCTGCTGGCTAGCGCAACACCCGCGCAAACTGCACAAATCAATGTAGCCGCAATCGATCGCGCGCGAATCCTCAAAGCCGCGAATCAGTACCTCTCCGACAAACCGATCACAATAACTTCATCGCATAGTCCGCGCAGCGCTGGCGGTCTGCACGATTTCTTTTCGGAAGGCGATTATTGGTGGCCCGACCCGGCCAATGCAAATGGTCCTTACATTCAACGCGATGGCATGACCAATCCCGATAACTTCGTCGAGCATCGGCGCGCATTAATGCGTTTGAGCGTCCAAGTACCCGCGCTGGTTGCGGCGTGGAAGCTCACGAAAGACAAACGCTATGCGACGAAAGCGGCTGAGCATCTGCGCGCCTGGTTCATCGATGAGCGCACGCGCATGAATCCGAATCTGCAATACGCGCAGGCGATTCACGGGATCACGGCTGGACGCGGAATTGGAATCATCGACACGATTCATTTAGTCGAAGTGGCGCGCGCGATCGAAGTCTTGAAAGACTCGCCCGCTCTTTCAATGACTGAGCTTGGCGCGATTACGCAGTGGTTTAAGGATTATCTTGAGTGGATGACGACCAGCAAGAACGGAATCGACGAGCGCAACGCAAAGAACAATCACGGAACATGTTGGGTGATGCAGGTTGCGGCGTTCGCGCACCTGGTTGGCGATGAGAAGCTGCTCGACCTCTGTCGTGAGCGATTCAAAACCGTGATTGTGCCGAATCAAATTGCGGAGAACGGCAGCTTTCCGGAAGAACTTCGCAGGACTAAGCCGTACGGGTATTCGCTTTTTAATCTTGAAGCAATGGCTGCCATCTGTCAGATTCTCTCGACGCCGAGCGACAATCTGTTCAGTTATGAGAGTACGAACGGGCGGAGTTTTCGCAAGGCGATCAATTACATGTGGCCCTTCATTCGCGACAAGAAATCCTGGCCGATGAAACCCGATGTGATGTATGACAACGAGTGGCCGATGCGGCAGAGCAGTCTTTTGTTTGCCGGTATTGGTTTGAAGCGCCCGGAATTCATTGAGACCTGGAAGAAGCTGCCGGCTGATTCAGATGTTGAAGAAGTCATTCGCAACTTCTTTATTCGGCAACCTGTACTGTGGGTGAAATGAACCGCGAGGATCGATCATGAAACTAACCTTCATTGATTGGACCGTGATGGTCATCTACTTCGTGTTTGTGCTCGGCATCGGCTTCGCGCTGAAGCGGTACATGAAAACCAGCACGGACTTCTTTCTCTCGGGGCGGTCGATTCCGGCGTGGATTACCGGACTCGCGTTCATCTCGGCGAATCTGGGCGCACAGGAAGTCATCGGCATGGGCGCTTCGGGCGCGAAGTACGGAATTGCGACCAGTCACTTCTATTGGATCGGCGCTATTCCGGCCATGGCCTTCATCGGCGTCTTTATGATGCCGTTCTACTACGGGTCGCGCGCGCGTTCAGTGCCGGAATATCTGAAGCTGAGATTTGATGAAAAGACGCGAGGCTTCAATGCGATTTCATTCGCGTTCATGACAGTTCTGTCGTCGGGAATCTCCTTGTACGCGATGGGACTGCTGCTTGAGACGCTGCTCGGATGGAATTTCAGTTTCAGTATTCTGATCGCGGCGGCAATAGTCCTGATTTATGTTCTTCTCGGTGGTCTAACATCGGCGATTTACAACGAGGTACTGCAATTCTTTCTGATCGTTTTTGGGTTTGCGCCGCTGGTATTTCTCGGCTTGAAAGACGCCGGTGGCTGGGCGGGATTGCAGACGCGTTTGGCGGCGGTCGCGACTGCGAACGGCTTTTCGTCGGGCGCGTGGAGCCATTCTTGGCAATTCATGGGTTCACCCTCAGCCAATCCGATGGGCATCGAGTGGTTCGGTCTGGCGATGGGCTTGGGATTCGTGCTGTCGTTTGGTTACTGGTGCACTGATTTCCTCGTGGTGCAGCGCGCCATGGCTGCCAAGTCGATGTCAGCCGCGCGCCGCACGCCGCTGATCGCTGCGATACCGAAAATGCTTTTTCCGTTCCTCGTAATTCTGCCGGGTATGATCGCGATCGCGCTGACGTACAAAACCGGCGGCAGCGGCTTCAGCCTTCCGAAGAAACCCGACGGCACCTTTGAATACAACATGGCGATTCCGATGATGCTGGGGCATTACTTCCCGACTGGTATGCTCGGCGTTGGCCTGACCGCGTTGATGGCCAGTTTCATGTCAGGTATGGCGGGCAACGTCACAGCATTCAATACAGTCTGGACGTATGACATTTATCAGTCCTACATCAAGCGCGGCGCCAGCGATCAGCATTATCTGTGGATGGGACGCATGGCGACGATCTTCGGAATTGGGATCTCAATCGCCGCTGCTTACGTGACGACGCGATTCAACAACATCATGGACATGCTGCAACTTGTCTTCGCATTTGTGAACGCGCCGCTGCTCGCAACGTTCCTGCTCGGCATGTTCTGGAAGCGCACAACCGGACATGGCGCATTCGTCGGTTTGATTGCCGGCACGGTCGGCGCGGCAATCCATCATGGATTGACGCTGCCCGTTGGCGCACAGGTTGGCATCAAGGGCGGCTGGTTCGGGGTGCTTCATGTTTATCCGAGCGAGTTAGCGCAGGCGTTCTGGACGGCGATCGTCGCTTGGTCAGCCTGTTTTGTGATCACGATTGCTGTCAGCGTAATAACCAAGACTCGCAATGAGGGTGAACTCAAAGGGTTAGTGTATTCGTTAACGCCGCGGGCGAGGGAAGAGAACTTGCCGTGGTATCAGCGGCCTCCAGTGCTTGCGGTGATCATCGTCCTGGCGGCAATTGTTCTGAACATTATTTTCTGGTGAGGTTGCAGACGACCCGGGGAGGATTAAATCAATGCAACTCGACATTCGCTTACCTATCGGCCTGATGTTTTCGGTGCTCGGCGCGCTCCTACTCGTCGTAGGTCTATTCACCGGCGGGCAAAGGACGCAATCGCAGCAGACCTCAGTGAACCTTTGGTGGGGTGGTGTGATGCTGGTCTTCGGCATCGTCATGTTCGTACTTGGCCGACGCGGAACGGCCACCGCGCGCCTCACCGAAGAGAGTCCGGAAGGACGGAAAATCGAAGAGATCGAAAATGGTTCAGGGCTAGAGTCCCAATAAATACACCATCCCCACGCCTATAATCACTTCTAATATTTTTCACACGCGACGTAAATTTCTCTTGACATCGTTAACGGTAACGAACTAGTATCCGTTACCGTTAACGGCATTATCGCAGTCCGTCATTCTAACTAGTCACACATAAGCCAAAGTTTTTGGTTTGATTCCGCAGTCGCAACTTGAAGCATGTTTGCGGCTGTACCTTCAAAGAACTAGCGAGGTCGCAGGCCTCGAAGCCCGATCGAGTGTCCGAATCGATTTTCGCCGATGCGCGTCGGTTCGTCACTAACCCAAAGAAGGAGATTCGCCCATGGCTAGCTTGAAGAACCGTTTGTCGCCTGTTTCCCGTCGCGCCTTTGATGCGCGACACGCTTTGGTCGTAGCGTTGCTATTCATATTTGCCATAACGATGCTCGGCACGAGTGCTTTTGCCCAATCCGTAACCGGAACGATATCGGGCGTGGTAATCGATCCAAATGGGGCGGTTGTGCCTGGGGCCACGGCCACGCTCATAAACGACAAGACTGGAGACAAACGCAACCAGGTTACGAACGAGTCGGGGCGATTCAACTTTGCGTCTGTCCAACCCGGCAACTATTCGCTCAAGATTGAACACGAGGGCTTCGAAACGTTGCTGCGAACGAAGGTGGTGCTCAGCGCGAATGAGGATTTGGCTTTCGGCGATATTCCGCTCAAGACAGGTCAGCTAACTGAGACCGTGACGATAGCCAGTGAAGGACAGATCGTTGACAAAGAGAGCAGTGATCTAACGGCGCGGCTGACTTCGGATCAGATCAATTTGATCTCGACCAAGGGGCGCGATATTACCTCGCTTCTGCGTCTGCTGCCTGGGACTTCAAACAACGATGACATCGAAGCGGTCGGCGAAGGCTTCGGGACAGACTTGCCCAACATTGACGGACAGCGTGGACGTTCGACGGTCGCGAGCGTTGATGGTCTTTTTGCCGGCGAGCCCAGTGGCTCGAACAAACTCAGCATGACGATCAATCAGGATGCGGTGGCGGAAGTGAAAGTGCTGAGGAACAATTACGCCGCCGAGTACGGCAACAATGGCGGCGCTCTGATTAATGTGGTTTCAAAGGGAGGCGGCCAGGATTACCGTGGCAGCGTGTATTACTTCGAAAGAAACGAGTCGCTGAACGCCAATAACTTTTTCAGCAACAAGGCGAAGTTGCCGCGCCCGCTTTATCGACACAAGATCCCGGGCTTTAATTTTGGCGGCCCGCTGCCGTTACTCAGATTTGGCGAGAGCGATCATGCCTTGTTGCGAAACAAGGCATTCTTTTTTATCTCGATGGAAAAACCGCACACCATTACGCCCACGGATCCGGTGACGGTGACGGTCCCGACGGCTCTCGAGCGCGTGGGAAACTTTTCTCAATCAAAGAACTCGAGCGGCGCAACTCCGGTAATACTTGATCCTCTAACCGGTTTGCAGTTTCCCGGCAACATCATTCCGGACGCGAGAATTAACCGAAGCATCCAAAACATGCTGAATTATTTTCCGCTCCCGAATCAGCCGACTGCTACGAATCCCGGTCAATATGTGAATCAGAAGAGCGTTGACGTGCCCAAGCACAGCTATGTGATTCGTTTTGATCTGAAGCCGACGAAGAAGGACGACGTCTATTGGAAGGCGCAATGGTGGACCTCGGATAACGAAGGCTTGGGAACTTCCGGCTGGCCCAACGGCAGCGGCGGCGTCGATCGTTGGGGAATCCTTTCTCACTATCTATATAAGGACAACGGCTGGTCGGCCAATTGGGTGCACATCGTCAATTCGCGGATGGTGAATGAATTCAATTTTGGCATGCGGCACGATTCGGAAGGCTTTGTTCCTTCGACCGGAATGATCGAGGGCCTGACTCGTTCCGCGCTGAACTTCACTGCGCCCCAACTATTTCCTGACAACAATCGCTTGAAACTAGTGCCGACCATTACTGGTTGGAGCAGTGTGGTTGGTAATCCGGCCAACATAAATTGGCTGGATCGTTGGGGCGAAGTCGGGAACGACTATATCAAGCCGTCCTTCGCCGACAATTTTTCAGTCATTCACGGCACGCACAATTTCAAGTTTGGTGTTTACTCGGAGCGATTGTTCAATCGCGAAGCGCCGGGCGGAGGCAAGTGGTCGGGCGGTTTAGACTTCGGCACGAGCACCACCAACGGTTTCACCACGGCGGCGGGAAACACCGGCTTCGCTTATGCGAATGCGCTTCTGGGAAACTTCAATACGTACACCGAATCTCAGCATCGCAATTTTACTAACAGCGAAATTCGTCTGTTGCAGTGGTATGCGCAGGACGAATGGAAGATGACGCGAAGATTCACGCTCAATTACGGCGTGCGTTTTGGTAGCCACACGCCGTTTTTTCAAATCGATGGGCAGGGCTCGAATTTCGATCCGGCCCGTTTCGATCCAGCCAAAGCGCCCTTGCTTTACGTCGCATATTGCGTGGGCCAAACGAACGGCATACCGGCGTTTGGGACAGCCTGTGCAGCTGCGAACCAGCGCGCAGTCGATCCACGCATAGTCAATCCGACCACGGCGCAACTGCAGCCCGCAAGATTGGTGCGGTCGTTTATTCCGGGCACTGGCGATCCGCTCAACGGGATCGTTCTGCCAACTGATCCTTCGGCGCCGAAGGGTTTTCGCCACACTCGGCCTGTCGATCTGGAACCTCGCGTCGGTTTCGCCTGGGACATCTTTGGAAAAGGTAAGACCGTGATGCGGGCGATGGGTGGCGTCTATCACGCGCCGCGGATCGGCGGTGGAACGGGCGGCGCCGGCGCCAGCAGTCTCGGCTCAAATCCGCCGGAGCAGGTGGTCTTCACGCTGCAAAATGGCAACATCGATAATCTCTCAGCCAGTCTAATCAGCGCGCTGACTTTTCCCACGGCCTTGAGATCGCTGGAGGTGAATTCCAAGACGCCGACCATTTACAACTTCTCAATCGGTTTCCAACAGGACATCGGTTTCAAGACAATCATTGAAGCGACCTATGTCGGTTCGTTTGCCCGGCATCTCGGCGAGCAGCGAAACATCAACGGAGTTCCAGACACGGCCAAGTTTGTCGATTGCACGCTGGCGGCGAAGTACAACGTCGCTTGTCATCCCGAGAATCGCGATCCATTCACCGCGAGCAGCGCGAAGAATAGCGACTTCCTGCGTCCATATCGCGGTTACGCGGACATCAACCAGAACACCTGGGGAGGAACGTCGAACTACAACTCGTTACAGGTCCAGGTCAATCGTCGCTACACGCATGGTTTTCAGTATGGCGTCGCGTACACCTATTCGAAATCATTTGACTACGCGAACGACGATACCTCGGATGTGAACAACGGCCGCCCATACAAAGTTTTCAACTATGCCGTTTCAGATTTTGATCAAACGCACATCCTGACGGCCAACTACATTTACGACGTGCCCAAGTTGAGCACGCACTGGAACAACCGACTGGTGAGGTTGCTGTTTGACGATTATCAAATTTCGGGTACGACTTCGTACGTGAGCGGCAAGCCGAAAAACTTGAGCGTGAGTTACACCAGCGGCACGGTCGCTATTACTGCGGGGCAGATTTGCCCGCCGGGATCGATTCAGACGTCGTCAACTGTCTGCACCATGATCACGGATTTCACGGGCGGCCAAATCAACGCGCGTCCGAACATCTTGTGCGATCCGATGAGAAACATTTCGGGTGCCGATCCGACCGGGCTGGCGTTTGCGATCAACGTCAACTGCTTCACGAACCCGACCGGGCTCGGACAAATTGGCAACATGACCCGAAATGCCGTCCGCATGCCGTCGATCTTCAACAACGATCTTGCCTTCTTCAAGAACATCAAGATTGGCGAGAAACGCGAAGTGCAGTTGCGTTGGGAGATCTACAACATCTTCAACCATACGAATTTCCGAGACATCGACGGCGCTATGACTTTCGGTTTGGTGTCCGTGACCAACTCCGACGGCACGAAAGGCGCGGCCATCAAGCAGACGAGAACGACATTTGGCACGCCGACGAGTGCGCGCACGCCCCGCGTGATGCAGGGATCCATCCGAATTAATTTCTGAGGCCAAGCGAGGCCCCGACAGGGACGGCGCCTTCCGCTCAGACAGGCGCGATTAGAACCAGGAGGTAAGCCATCAGCGCGAGCTGGTGATGTTCGACGATAGAACTCGGAGCTTTTGAAAGGAGCCAAGCGATGCGCTTACTCAAGTATTTCTCGTTCCTCCTCATTTTTGTTTTCGTCTCAGTCTCGGCAGTCTCGGCCCAGACCGCGACCGGCGAAGTCAATGGAACTGTCGCTGACCCCAACGGCGCGGCGGTTCCGGGCGCTTTGGTGAAGCTGATCGATCAAGCGACCAAGGGCGAAATAGAAGCGACGACGAACCAAAGCGGTTACTTCACCTTCGTGAACGTCAAACCTGCTTCGTATGTTCTGACGGTCGAGGTCAAGGGATTCAAAAAGTCTCTCACCGGTAAGTTCACCTTGGGCGTCAGTGAGACCGTGACGCAGAATGTTTCGCTGTCCCTCGGCGAAATGTCTGAAGTGGTCGAAGTCAGCGCGGGTTCGGAACTGGTGCAAGCCGCATCTTCCGAGCTGGGCAGCGTAATCAACGAACGATCGGTTCAGGATCTTCCGCTCAATGGCAGAAACTTCACGCAATTGCTGACGTTGACGCCGGGCGTCACGCCGCTTTCGACTTCCCAGAACAGAAGCATCGGCGGTGTTGAAGGCAACGTCGGAATTCCCGGATCGGGCTTCGTCGATCCTTCGTTCCATGGGCAGGAGAATCGTTCGAAGCTCTATTTCTTCGACGGCATCATCAACACTAACATTCGGGGACCGACTTATATCGTGATTCCCAACATCGATCTGGTTCAGGAGTTCAAAGTCGTGGGCCAGGACGCGAAGGCTGAGTTTGGCGGCGCGATGGGCGGCGTCATGAACATGGTTTCGAAGTCCGGCGGCAATAGTTTTCACGGCTCCGGTTTTGAGTACGTGCGCAACGACGCGTTCGACGCGCGCAACGCTTTCGATGTCTGCACCACGGCGCGCTGCGGCACCAGCACAGGTGTCCCGACGAAACCGCTGCCGTTCAGGCAAAATCAATTTGGCGCGGTAGTCACTGGGCCAGTTATTAAGAACCGCACTTTCTTCTCGTTTGGGTATGACGGGTGGCGTTATAGCCAGGCGGCGTTAGGCTTGTCCTATGTGCCAACTGCGGCAGAGGTCAACGGCGACTTCACGAACACGCCGTTCCGTCGCGCGATTTACAACCCGTATTCAACGCGCCAGGTTGGAAGCAATTTTGTGCGCGATCAATTTCGCTGCGACTCGGCCGGCAATCCGTTGCCGGTGAACGCCTCGAAACAGCAGGATCAAACAATCGGCTCGGTGTGTTTCAAGATTCCACAAGCATTGATCTTTGGTCCGATGCAGAGCTTCTTCAGGACGTATTCGGCGGCGCCGAATTTCAGTGGCGATCCCTCCAACAACTTTGCGCAGAGCCGGCCTACGCTGAACAACGCAAACGGTTGGCAGGTGAGAATCGATCATCGTTTGGCCGACAGCGACAACATCTTCTTCCGCTTTACGCAACAGACGGTCACAGTTTTCAATCCGATTGGCTCGAATGGATCGACCGGCGGCAGCGGCAAAGGAAGAAACTACGGCGGTGGCTGGACGCACACGTTTAGTCCGCGGTTGATTCTCGATGTGCGCGCCGGTTACGCCGGGCGTCCCGGCGTTGATTCCAGTCAACAGAACCAACACGAATCGGGAATCGAGCCGCTAAAGTCGCAAGGCTTCGTCGATGTCGATAAGTACGGCGGGTTGCTCGTGCGTCTTTCCAATTGGGCCGCCGGCGGCAGCAGCGACTTTGGTGTGCGCGGCGCAGCCTTGCGCGAGAATCCGAACTGGAGCGTCACGCCGAACATCACCTGGATCAAGGGCTCGCATAATTTCAAATTTGGCGCTTGGTACATCGAAGCGAAGCGTATTCAGCTAAACACCTTCCAGCGTTACACGTTCAGCGATGAACAGACGCGCAATCCTTCAGCATCGTCCGGGACGACGGGTTTGTCGCTCGCGTCGGCACTGCTTGGTTTCCCGAATAACTTCGACGCACAACTCCCGACGCTGCATGGCGGGCCGGTGCAATTCAAGTACGCGTCGTGGGCGGCTTACGGTCAGGACGAATGGAGAGTAAGCCGCAACATCGTGCTGACACTTGGTCTGCGTTACGACTATCTGAATCAGCCCAAGACGATCGACGGCCGCTTGTGGAACTCGTTCGATCTTTTGAATCAGCGATGGATCATCGGCGCGTCGGTGATGCCGCCGAAATGCAGCGTAGCCAACGCTGCGCCGTGCATTCCCGATGCGTTCTTTTCTGATCCGCATTTCAACAATGTCGTGCTGGCGGGCAAATCGTTCTTTGCGCCGGCGCCGGTCAAAGACAACTGGGGCCCGCGCGTTGGTATTGCGTGGTCGATGAATTCAAGGTCGGTAATACGCGCAGGTTATGGGTTGTATTTCGATCCATTGCCCGCCCGCAGCCAGTATGCGCAGAACGATCTGGAAGCAGCCGTGTGGCCGGATGCGACTGCATACTCCGGCACGGCGAACCTGAGCGCGAACTTTACCAACAACACCTTCTTCAACATCATTCAGCTTCAGGGGCAGGGCTTCGCGACGCCTTTGCCGACCACGAGTCCCTGGACCGTCGGCGGCTTTAACGACGATCCAAACTACAAGGATCCGTACTCGCATCAATGGCACGTCGAGTATCAGCGCGAGCTTTGGAAGTCTTCCATGGTCTCAGTCGCTTATGTCGGCAGCGTCAGTCGTCGCCTGCCTTACTCAGGTTTGGGTAACTCAGCGCGACATGCTTATCCGAACGGCACGCCCACCGCGACTGTCGATGCGGATCGTCCGGTGCCGTGGGTTGGCGCCGGCCTGAACTACACTCTGGCGATTGGACGGGCCAACTATCGTGCGCTCGAAACGAAATTCCAACGCCGATTCACCAACGGTTGGAGCACGCTCGTCTCTTACACCTGGAGCCGCACTATGGACACCGGCAGCGGCTACTTCAACGTCGAGAACGGCGCCGGCGGCAGCGCTTCGATTCAGAACTACTGGGATCAGAGCACGGCTTGGGGACCCGCGTCGTACAGCATTCCGCATTTCATTTCGTGGGCGACGCTCTATGAAGTGCCGTTTGGGAAAGGGAAGCGTTGGCTGAAGAGCGGGCCGGCGTCATGGATTCTCGGCAATTGGCAAACCAACTTTATCGCCCAAGCGAGGACCGGAGCACCATTCAACCTGGTCGTCACCGGCGATCTCGCAAACCTGCGTGGTAGCGGTTCCAGCGCTCCAAACAACTATCTCAGGCCGAATCAGATTGCGGATCCGTATGTCGCCGGACCGGTAGCCGCAAATCCCGATCCGAATTGCCAGAAGACGATCTCGCAGGGTGGCCGCGCGGCCGATCAAACGCGAACGATCATCAGTTGGTTCAATCCGTGCGCGTTCACTTCGCCGAGTGGCGCCTTTGGAACTTTTCCGCGAAACGCCTTGCGCGGTGCGAACGTCTATAACGTTGACTTCTCGATGTTCAAGAGCATTCCCTTCGGCGAGCGAGTGAAGTTGCAGTTACGCATGGAAGCCTTCAACATCTTCAATATTCAGAGTCGCGATGCGCCGTCGGCAGTGACGATCAACTCGAGCGGCAGCACGATTGCCGCCGGCGTTGGCCGCATCACGGGTTTGGCGCAGGGTAAGACGCCGCGGCAAATTCAGTTTGGAATGAAACTGTCTTTCTAGGGAGACGCGAATGAATCGACGAGATTACCTCGGGTTAATGGGAACGGCGGCTGCGTTGGCGGCCGCGTCCCCGTCTAACCTGGCTTTTGGTCAGCAGACGCGGCCGGCAGACGATGGCAAGCCGACAACCTCAACGGTCGAAGATCGCGAGCGGCGCATGAAGTGGTGGCACGAAGCGAAGTTCGGCATGTTCATTCACTGGGGCTTATACAGCACGCTCGGCCGTCACGAATGGGTGATGGAGAACGAAGGCATTCCCGTCGCTGAGTACGAGAAGCTCGCGCCGAACTTCAAGCCCGTGCCGAATGCGGCGAAGGCTTGGGCGCAACTGGCCAAGCGTGCCGGCATGAAGTACATGGTGATGACGACGAAGCACCACGAGGGCTTCTGTAATTTCGATACGAGGCTCACTGACTACTGCGCGCCGAAGCAAGGGCCCGGTCGCGATCTCGTGCGCGAGTATGTTGATGCGGCGCGCGCGGAAGGCCTGCGCGTTGGGTTCTATTATTCGCTGATGGATTGGCATCATCCGGATGGCGGCAGGTGCAAGACCGACGAAGCCGCGCGCCGGCGCTTCGTCGATTACATTCATGGCCAGGTGAAAGAGTTGGTCACGAACTATGGCAAGCTCGACATCCTTTGGTACGACGTCGCCTGGCCGCTCGATGCGAAGGGCTGGGAATCGGTTGAGATGAACACGATGGTGCGGAAGCTTCAGCCCGACATCATCATCAACAATCGTTCGAAGATTCCTGAGGACTTTGACACGCCGGAACAACGGATCGAGGCTTCACAAAATCGGCCGTGGGAATCGTGCATGACGCTCAACGACAGTTGGGGTTATCACGCCGCCGATTTCAATTGGAAGAGTCCAACGACCGTGATTCGCAACTTGATTACGTGCGCGCGCGACGGCGGAAATTATCTTCTGAACATCGGACCGAAGCCTGACGGAACGATCCCGGAGGAATCAGTGCGCATCTTGTCGGCGGTTGGCGATTGGATGAGTAAGAGCGGGGCGACGATTTATCAGTCCGATCCATGCCAGCCGCGGCGCGGAAACTATCTGAGCTTCACGCGCAAGGGCAACACGCTTTACGCGCACGTGCATTACTGGCCGGGCGAAACCGTGGTGATCGGAAACCTGCTCAATAAGGTTCAGTCGGCAAAGTTCTTTGCGACCGGCCAACCGGTGAAGTTCGAGCAGGACGATTACCGAATACGGTTAACCGGATTGCCGAAGAAGGCGCCGGATTTGGTGACGACTTTCGCGCTCGAATTAGACAGCGAGCCGAAGCAGGATCATGAAGGCAAGCGCGCGGTGAAGCCGCGTGAACCGGCATACAAATCAGTCTGATCTTTGAAAGATGTGATTATCGACAGCCATCAGCATTTCTGGCAGGTGGGACGCTTTGACTATCCGTGGATGACGCCGGAGGTTGAACTGCTTTGTCGCGATTATCTGCCGCCGAGGATCGAACCGATCCTGGAAGCGAACAGCGTCGATCAGACGGTTGTCGTGCAGGCAAGCAACAGCATTGAAGAGACGCGTTGGCTCTTGGGGTTGGCGGAGCAGAACTTGTTTATCGGTGGCGTGGTTGGTTGGGTGGGTTTGCAGAGCGATGAAGTCGCAGCGCAACTCGATGAGTTCACGTTGCACCCAAAGTTCAAAGGCGTGCGGCATCTGGTCGAAAGCGAGCCGGCAGATGATTGGTTAATGCAGCCCGACGTTATTCGCGGATTGCGCGAGTTGGCAGCGCGAGACTTGTCTTACGATCTGCTGGTGCACACTCGGCATTTGAAGTATGCGACCGAAGTTGCAGCGCGTTGCCCCGAAACCCGATTCGTTGTCGATCACATTGCCAAACCGCCAATCGCTAAGCGTGAGATCGATGAGTGGGCACGCGAGTTGAAACCGCTGGCTGCTTTGCCAAATGTTTGGTGCAAGCTGTCGGGTTTGGTGACTGAAGCGAACTGGACGGACTGGCGCGTTGAAGATTTGAAGCCTTATGTGGAAACCGCGCTCGAATTCTTTGGCCCGGAACGCATGATGTTTGGGAGCGACTGGCCGGTTTGTTTGTTGGCCGCGACGTATGATCGAGTGTTGGAAGCTGCTCAGATTTTGCTGGGGGAGATTGATGAGCAAGATCGACAACGAATCTTTTCGCAAAATGCGATCGAGTTTTATCGAATTGACTGCGACGAGATTTGGAGTGCGGCGGCCTGACGCCGCTTTAGGAGCGCCCGCATCTTGCGGGCGGGTCGCGGCCATCCTGGCCGCATCTGGCTAATTAATCGGCAGGCAGGATGCCTGCGTACCGCACGCAAAGATGCATGCGCTCCAAGATGCCTGAAACCTATTTCATCACTGGCGCCCAAGGCTGCATCGGCTCGTGGATTGTGAAAGCGCTGGCCGAACGCGGCGATACTCCGTTTGTTTTCGATCGCAGCGAAGATCGACGCCGGCTCGACGCAATCATGCAGCCGGACGACTTGGCGCGCGTGAGGTTCGTGGCGGGCGATATCACGGACGTTGCTGCGGTTCGTTCGGCGCTCGAAGCATCAGGCGCACGCCGGATCGTTCACCTGGCCGGTTTACAAGTGCCGACGTGCAAAGCTGATCCGGTTGCGGGTGCATTCGTGAATGTGATTGGCACATTGAATCTGTTCGAAGCGGCAAGAGCACTCGGCGTGGAGCGAATCGTTTATGCAAGTTCCGCAGCTGTATTTGGTATTGGCGATGTTGATAATCCAGTTGATGAAGACGCGACGACCGAGCCATCAACTCACTACGGAGTATTCAAGCGCACGAACGAAGGGAACGCGCGAGTTTATTTCTTGGATCATGGAATCAATAGCGTCGGGCTGCGACCACTCACGGTTTACGGAGTGAATCGCGACACCGGCTTGACGAGCGATCCGACGAAAGCGATGAAGGCAGCAGTGCTCGGAATTCCATTTCATATTCGTTTCAGCGGCGCGACCGACTTTCAATACGTCGAAGACACGGCCGCCGCATTCATTCGCTGCGCGGACGATGCGCCAAACGGCGCGCACCTTTTCAATCTGCATGGCGAGACCGAGGCAGTAGAACAAATCGCCACGGTGATCAATGAAAAAGTCGGCCGCGACTTGGTGACCTTCAGCGGTCCTGAAATTCCGATTGCACCTGCATTAGACGACTCAGCGATTAGAAGTGTCTTTGACGATTTGCCCTCGACGCCGCTCAAAGTTGGCGTGCGCGAAACGATGCGCCGCTTTCGCGAATTGTGCGACGCCGGACGCCTCGACACGAGTGATATTGACGCGGACATTGCTGCCACGACGGAGAAAACTGCTTGAGCACCTCGGTTGATCAATTGAAGGATTCGCTTCCTCTCAGTGAGTCGCGGAATACCATGCGCGCCGGTGTCCTGTGCGACGTAGAACGCATGGAAGTTCGCGAAGTGCCGGCTCCCGTCGGCGGACCGCACGAAGTGATCGTTCGCGTTTCTGCGGTTGGCCTGTGCGGCACCGACGCGCACATCTTCGCGGGGCATGCAAACTACAACACTGATGAATACGGGCAGCCGATTCCTTTTCACGTCGATCCGCAAATCCTGGGACACGAAATCAGCGGTTCAATCGAAGAAGTTGGCAGCGCGGTTCGCGACCTCAAACCCGGTGACCGCGTCGTAGTCGATCAGGGACTGAATTGCAACAGCCTGAGACGCGAAACGCTCTGCGAATACTGTCGCACGGGCGACTCGCACCAATGTGAGTTCTACGCGGAGCACGGGATCACTGGGTTGCCCGGCGGACTTGCTGAGTTCCTTTCTGTTCCGGCCGTGAATGCAATTCCAATTCGCAGCGGCCTTGATTTCACCGAAGCAGCGATGGCCGAACCTTTGGGCTGCGTCATTCATGCGACCGACTCAGTGCTGCGCGCGCAGTCGCGCTACAGCTTGAACGGAAAATCGACGAGCCGGCAGGTCGATTCCGTTTTGGTTTGCGGGGCTGGGCCAGCAGGCCTGATGTTCGTTCAGTACCTGCGGCGCGTGCTTGGTTACGATCGTCTCTTGTTAGTCAGCGAGCCCAATGCAGACAAGCGCGATCTCTGTTTGCAGTTTGGCGCAGATCACGTCATCGACCCGGGTGATCGTGACGCGGTCGAAGCGGTGCACGATTTTACGGACGGCAAGGGCGTCGATTATCTGGTCGAAGCTTCGGGCGCGGGGCGCGTGCTGGCGTTCATTCCCGGACTCATACGTAAACAGGCGACCGTGTTGCTCTACGGACACGGGCATGCCGGCGTCGATCTCAGCGTGCTCAACAATCTGATGTTTCGCGAACCGACGCTGGTAACTCCCGTTGGCGCTTCCGGCGGATTCGAGTCCGACGGTCGCCCATCAGCGTATCTGCGCGCTCTGAACTTGATCGAAGAACATCGCATTGATGTGGCGCCGCTCATCACCCACCGTTACACCGCTCTCGAATCGGTGCAGAATGCTCTCGCGAACGACATCCACACGCCGGGTTATATCAAGGGAGTAGTCGCCCTCTAGACTTTGCTGATTTTTCGATTGCCGATTGCCGATTGATCGCTATACTCCTGTGCTGAATTCTGGTGAACATATCATGCGCAAAATAATCCTAATTGGACTCTCCTTGCTCTTGCTCGCGGGCGTGAATTGCAGTCGTTCCAACTCAAAGAATTCGAAGAAACTCACGATCGCAGTAATTCCTAAAGGGACGTCGCACGAGTTTTGGAAGAGCATCCATGCCGGAGCTATCAAGGCTGCGCGCGAACTCTCTTCGCCGGGCGCCGAGGTGGAAGTGATCTGGAAAGGCCCCTTGCGCGAAGACGATCGCGAGCAACAGATTCAAGTAGTCGAAGGATTCGCTTCGCAAGGCGTCAGCGGGATCGTCCTGGCGCCGCTCGACAATCGCGCGCTCGTGCGACCAGTCGAAGAAGCTAAGACCGCGGGCGTCCCGACGGTAATAATTGATTCGGCCCTCGAGTCGCAATCGATAGTCAGCTTTGTCGCGACCGACAATCGCAAGGGCGGAATGCTGGGCGCGGATCGCCTCGGCGAATTGCTGGGCGGAAAAGGCAAAGTGATTTTGCTGCGTTATGCGGAAGGGTCGGCGAGTACTGAAGAGCGCGAGGCTGGCTTTCTTCAGGAGATGAAGCAGAAGTATCCGAACGTCGAACTGATCTCGACTGATCAATACGCCGGTGCGACGCGAGATACGGCGAAGCGTGCTTCTGAAAATCTGCTCAATCGATTTGGCGACGACGTGCAGGGAATTTTCTGTCCGAACGAATCGACCACGGCCGGAATGCTTTCGGCTTTGCAGGATGCGGGCAAGGCCGGCAAGGTGATGTTTGTCGGTTTTGACGCGACGCAGATGTTCGTCGATGCGATGAAGGCGAAACAACTGCACGGCATCGTGGTGCAGAACCCCTTCAACATGGGCTACGTCGGCGTGAAGACAATAGTTGAAAGTCTGAGAGGTAAAACCGTTGAGAAGCGCATCGATACTGGCGTGACTATGATTACTCCGGACAACCTCGACGCGAAGGATTCGCAGGCATTACTTCATCCCCCGCTCGATGAGTATTTGAAATAGACATGGTGGCTGAAACGAAAGCCGATTGGATAGTCTCAGGTTCCGGGTGGGCGCGAGCCTGGCTGAATCGGCTGGCGCCATTCCTTGGTTTGGTCCTCGTCATCCTTGTCTTTGCGATTCTGATCGGCGAACCCGAAAAGTATCTTTCTCTCAAAAACCTCCGCACAGTTCTCGCGCAAACAGTGATCGTAGCGATCGGCGCGATCGGCATGACCGCGATCATCATCAGCGGCGGGATCGATTTATCGGTCGGATCGGCGATCGCTTTGACAGGAGTGATTACCGCGCTTGGGATCAACGCCGGTTGGTCAGCGACGATGGCCATCTCGGTTGGAATTCTGGTTGGTGGTTTCGTTGGCGTAGTGAATGGTATGGCAATCACGCGTCTGCGTGTCGTGCCGTTCATCGCGACGTTGGGAATGCTGGGAGTCGCGCGCGGTGTCGCGAAAGGCATTGCAGGATCGCAAACAGTAAATATGCCGGAGACCTGGGCGAACGATCTCTTGCTGACGGTGCCAAAGCAGAGTTGGATGTTGGTCGCTCCAGGAGTCTGGATCGCAATTGCGTTGGCGTTTCTGGCTGCGGTCGTTTTGCGACGAACGGTTTTTGGGCGACGGTTGTTCGCGCTGGGCTCGAACGAAGCCGCCGCACGCGCCTGCGGCATCGCGACGGATCGTTTGAAGATTTACATCTACGGGCTGGCAGGATTGTTGTTTGGCCTGGCGGGCGTGATGCAGATGTCGCGCTTGCGCCAGGGTGATCCGACGGTCGCCATGGGGCTTGAGTTGGACATTATTGCCGCGGTAGTCATCGGCGGCGGTAGTTTGAGCGGCGGCGAAGGCAGCATTCTCGGCTCGATGATTGGCGCGCTCATCATGGCTTTTCTGCGCAACGGCTGCCAGCAAGTTGGCTGGCCGAACTACATACAGGAAATAATTATCGGCGCCTTGATCGTGTTCGCGGTGGCGATTGATCGCTGGCGACATGCGCGGTTGAGCGCCGCGTAAGTTTATCTGCACGATGGCCATCACGATCACCAACGTAATCGTCCGCGACATTCGCTTCCCGACGTCGCGCACGCTTGATGGATCCGACGCGGTGAACGTCGATCCGGATTACTCCGCCACTTACGTCACTTTGGAAACTGATGCGGCGAGCGGCTTGCGCGGCTATGGCCTCACGTTCACGTGCGGTCGCGGCAATGAAGTGTGCGTCGCGGCGGTGCATGCGCTGAAGCGTCAGGTGCTCGGTAGTACGCTCGAATCAATCACGGAAGACTTCGCTGGGTTTTGGTTGCGTATCACGTCTGACAGTCAGGTGCGCTGGCTAGGACCAGAAAAAGGCGTGATTCATCTCGCCGCCGGCGCTCTCATCAACGCTGTTTGGGATTTGTATGCACGCAGAGAGGGCAAGCCTATCTGGAAAGTGCTCGTGGACATGACTCCAGAGCAGGTGGTCGCATGCATTCCGTTTCGTCATATCACGGATGCGCTGACACCGCGAGAGGCAATCGAGATTCTGCGCCGGAATGAATTAACCAAGTCCGATCGCGAAAAAGAGATGCTCGCCGCGGGCTATCCGGCTTACACGACATCCGCGGGCTGGCTCGGTTATTCGGATGAGAAGGTGCGGCAACTCGTCCGCGAAGGTCTCGCTGATGGCTGGTCGCATTTCAAAATGAAAGTTGGCCGCGACCAAGCTGATGATGTGCGCCGCGCTGCGATCATCCGCGAAGAGATTGGCCCGGATCGCAAACTGATGATGGATGCGAACCAGATTTGGGATGTGGACGATGCGATCGAATGGATGAAGCCACTAGCCGAGTTCAAGCCTTGGTGGATCGAAGAGCCAACTTCTCCAGACGATGTGCTGGGCCACGCGAAGATCGCCAAAACGGTTGCGCCTATCGGCGTGGCGACGGGTGAGGCATGTCAGAACCGCGTCATCTTCAAACAGCTCTTGCAGGCGAACGCCATCAGCTTTTGCCAAATCGACAGTTGCCGTCTCGCGGGCGTGAACGAAGTGCTGGCGGTGATCTTGATGGCAGCGAAGTTCGGCGTGCCCGTCTGTCCGCATGCCGGCGGCGTCGGCCTTTGCGAGTATGTGCAGCACCTGGCGCTGTTCGATTACATCGCGGTCAGCGCCTCGCTCGAAAATCGCATCATCGAATATGTCGATCATCTGCACGAGCACTTTGTCTATCAGGTGAAGATGAAAGATGGGCGCTACCTGCCGCCACTCGATCCGGGATACAGCATCGAGATGAAAGCTGAGTCCCTGGACTACTATGAATTTCCGAACGGGGAAGCGTGGCGAGATTAGTGATCGACCACTGACAAATGACGGTCCTATCATTATCAAACATCAGCAAGCGTTTCGGGCCAACCGTCGCGTTGGCCGGCGTAAATTTGCAGCTTGAGCAAGGTGAAGTTCACGCGCTCATCGGCGAGAACGGCGCGGGCAAGAGCACGCTGATGAATGTGCTCGCGGGTTTGCTAAAGCCTGACGAAGGCTCGATGGAAATTGAAGGGCAGGCCTTTCTGCCAGCGAATCCACTCGAAGCGCGAGCGCGAGGCGTCGCGTTAATTCATCAGGAGCTCTCGCTGTTTCCGCATCTTTCAGTCGCTGAGAACATAATGATGGGAATGGAGCCTTCGCGCTGGGGTGTGCTCGATACTGAAGCGTTGCGGGCACGAACGCTTGGGGTGCTTGAAACTTTTCACCACCCGGAGATCAAGCCAGAGACGCATGTTTCCAATCTTTCAATCGCGGCGAGACAAATCGTCGAGATTAGTCGGGCCATCGCGGCCCGCGCGAGATTCATCCTGATGGACGAGCCGACCAGCAGCTTGCAACGCGGCGATGTCGAACACTTGTTCCGCCTGATTCGCGAATTCAAAAACCGCGGCATCACAGTCATTTATATCAGTCACTTTCTGGAAGAGGTGCGCGAGATCGCCGACCGCTTTACGGTCTTGCGCGATGGTCGCAGTGTCGCGACGGGAGATTTGTCGTCAGTCACAAACGATCAGTTGATCGTGCAGATGGTCGGCCGATCAGTTGAAAACCTGTTTCCGAGGCGCAGCACGGTAAGCGAGCCCGAGACGGTTCTGGAAGTAAAAGATGTTTCGTCGCCGCCCGAGTTGAAAGATGCGACGCTCGAATTGAAGCGAGGCGAAATTCTGGGGATCGCAGGTCTGATGGGGTCGGGGCGGACTAATTTGGTCCGCACGATTTTTGGACTGGATGAATGCGCGACTGGCTCGATTAGGGCGAAAAAGAAATCACTAACCGGCACATCACCGTCCACGCGACTCTCGCAAAGCGTGGGTTATCTGAGTGAGGATCGGAAGAACGAAGGCCTCGCGATAAGTCTCTCAATCGCAGATAACGTAACGATGACGCGATTCGATTCGTGTTCGCGATTTGGCTGGCTGAGTCTTTCGCGGCAACGCTCACGCGCTCGGGACGTAATCGACTCGTTGGCGGTGAAAGCGCGCGATGTCGAACAACCAGTTGTCTCTTTGTCCGGTGGTAATCAACAGAAGGTTGCGTTGGCGCGACTGCTGCATCAGGAGGCGGACATCCTTCTGCTCGACGAGCCGACGCGTGGTATCGATATTGGCAGCAAGGCACAAGTTTACAAGACAATTGCCGAGTGCGCGGCCGCGGGGAAAGCTGTGTTGATGATTAGTTCGTATCTTCCGGAATTATTCGGCATGTGCGATCGCCTGGCAGTGATGAGTCGCGGCCGCTTGTCGCCCGCGCGACCCATTCATGAATGGACGCCAGAGTCGGTCATGCAAACGGCGATTTCTGGTGAAGGGAATTAATGGGATGATTTTGAGAGGCCTTATTCTAATAGCAATTGGGTTGAGCGCTTTTGGTTGCGCAGGCGCACAGCCCGCCACAAATGAATGCGCCGAAGTGAAGACGCAACTAACGCGCGCCCAAACTCGACTCAACGACTGGCCACAACTCGCGCGATATCGCGACGACAATGCGAAACTCGCAGCCCCGGTGAAAAACGAAGCGCGAGTCGTGTTCATGGGAGACTCGATCACAGATTCGTGGGACGATCCGAAGTACGGTGGCTTCTTTCCCGGCAAACCTTATGTCGATCGCGGCATCAGCGGCCAGACGACTCCGCAGATGTTGATTCGCTTCCGGGCCGATGTGATCGATCTGCATCCAAAGGCTGTGGTGATCCTCGCCGGCACGAATGATATCGCCGGGAACACGGGGCCAATGACGCTTGAACAGATCGAAGCCAATCTGATTTCGATGGCGGAACTGGCGAGAGCGAATTCGATCAAGGTTGTCCTGGCGTCGTTGCTTCCAATCAGCGATTACGAACAGCGCAACGGCAAACCAATAATTCGTTCGACGCAGCGACCGCCCGAAAAAATCAAAGCGCTCAACGAGTGGATGAAGGCCTACACTGCAAAGAATAAGTTGGTTTACCTCGACTATTATTCGGCTATGATAGACAACCAGGGTTTTCTGAAAGAGGAGTTGAGCGAGGACGGATTGCACCCAAACGCGAAGGGTTATGCGATCATGGCGCCACTGGCCGAAGCGGCGATCGTGAAAGTGCTGAAGAGCAAGTAAATGCCGACAACTCTAGCTGACATTGCGCGCGCGCTGGGCGTTTCAAAGATGACGGTCTCGCGCGCCATCAACAACCATCCGGAAATCAGTCCGGAGACGCGGGCGCGCATTCTGGACGCGGCGCATCGCATGAACTATCGGCCGAACCAGTTCGCCCGTGCGCTGACGACAAACCGCTCATATCTGCTGGGTGTGGTTGTTCCCGATCTGATGCACTCTTACTTCGCCGAGATTTGTCGCGGCGTAGAAACCGTTGCGAAACCGCTGGGCTATCAGAACCTGATTTGCAGCACCGATGAAGATTCTGCGAATGAGGAATCTGAAGTTGAAGCGCTGCTGCCGCGAACCGATGGTTTGATTCTCGCTTCGTCCGTTTCACCGGAAGACGCCAGATTTTACAAGCGGCTGGTTCGCGAGCGGGCGAAGATCGTTTTGATTGATCGTCAACTGGAAGGAATAAAGTGCCCGTCGGTGACCACGGATGATGTGAAAGTTGGACAGTTAGCCACTGAACACTTGCTGAACCTGGGACATCGGCGTGTCGGCCATTTGAAAGGCACCGTTGCTTCGACCGCAGCGTTACGTTTTGAAGGATACAAGAAAGCGCTGACAAAGCACCGCGTTTCTTTCGATGCGTCTTTGGTTCGTGATTGCGGCTTTACGGAACAAGACGGCTATCGCGCCATGAGCGAATGGTTGCGCGAACGTGACGTGCCCTCGGCGATTTTTGCCGCAAACGATCCTGCCGCCATCGGCGCCATGAGCGCCATCGATGAAGCCGGTTTGAAAATACCCGAAGACATCGCGATTGTTGGCGGCGGAAATATTCACTATGGAGACATGTTGCGGGTTCCCTTGACGACTGTCGCGTGGTCAACCTCGGAAATGGGACAGGCGGCGGCGCGCCTCGTGATCGATCTGGTTGAAGGAAAACGAGGAACGCGCGAGCAACACGTTATTGTTGAACCTGAACTGGTCGTGCGCGCGTCCTGCGGCGCGACCCAAGCAGCATTTGTATAGGGGTCATATTTGTTGGGAAAAGCAAAATGAAACGCTTCTTTTGTACAATCTTAATACTAAGTGCGCTGATCGCTGTCGGTCGGGTAAATGCGGCTTCGCCGATTAAGGTCGTAAAAGTATCGGTGACGAATCCCTCGGACGAACTTCGTCTCGCCGAAGACATTGTTATCGGTGTCGCGGAAATAAAACGCATCGCGCCGGACTTCAAGGCAGGCGACGCGATCGTTACCACCAGCGATGCCGCCACGCCCGCAGAAGATGCGCGTACGCTGCAAACGATCGAGCTGCCTTCGCAAGCAGACGATCTCGATGGCGACGGCAAGTACGATGAGATCGCTTTCCAAATCGACTTGAAGCCCAGGCAGACGCGAATCGTCACCATCGCCTATGGCGAGACCGCAACGATGCAACGGTTACGAAGCGATTATCCGAAGCGCACCGCCGCGAAGTTCACGATGAAGTTCGACGGCTTGGGCTGGGAATCGGAAGCGACCGCCTGGCGAATCTACTTTGATAAGCGCAACGCGATCGACGTCTGGGGCAAGCGGCGGCCGGGTTTGTATTTGGAAATGTTCGGCGCGCCTGAGTATGTCTATCACTGGGACTCGCCGCTGGGCCGCGACATCTATCGCATTGGCGACGCGATTGGAATCGGCGCGGTCGCCGCGCTCGTTGATGGCAAGGCTGCGAGAGTTTCTGATGTCGCTGAGAGGAAATGGCGCATCATTAGCGCGGGTCCTGTGCGTGTCATCGTTGAGTTGGCTTACAAAGGTTGGAAGATTGGCGGCAAGGAAGTGAACCTAACCAGCCGCCTGACCCAATGGGCCGGCGAGCGCGGATTCGATCATCGAATCGTTGCGGAAGGCGCCGACGGATTAACTTTGGTTACAGGAATTGTGCGACAGCCGGATTTGCAGGAGAAAGTTTTCACGCCGAGTTCTGATCAGCCTGCGTTCACGCGCGCTTGGTGGGGACATCAGGTTGAAGAAGAAGGGCCGCCAGCAACCGCGGTTCACATGTTGCCGGATCAGAGTCTTGGATTGGCGATCATTGCATTGGGCAAGAACAGCAAACCGAGCGCTGACGACCCACTGAATCTTCTGGTCCAACCACAATTCGAAAATGGAAAAGCCGAATGGTACGTGACGGGCGTCTGGGATCAGGAGAACACGGACAATCTGACGGTCACGGCGACATCGGCTGATGCCAGAATCCGTTATGGAACTATGGCCGCGCCGCGCGCGACACCGCGCACGTTCGACGAGTTCGTCTCGTTCGTTCGCGAGACTAGCGCGCGACTCAATCAGCCGGCACGCGTATCAATCGTATCAATGGCTGCCTCACCTGAATCTGCGCCCGCGGACACGTTGAAACCAGCGCAGACGAAAACCTATGCAGAAGCAATTGAGTTGTTGAAGCAATCTGCGGAACGCACCGCGCTGAAGCTTGAGCCGGCAATTTCCAGAACCGCGGCGGGCGATGCGGCCCGCGACACTGGCGAAGGATTCTTCACCGAAGGCGACAATCAAACCGGAGAATGGAAAGCGCAGAAAGGTTTCTTTTGGACTGGTAGCTTCTGGGTCGGCGAACTGTGGCAGTTGTACGGAAAAACAAAGGACGAGCGATTTCGCAAATGGGCTGAACTTTGGAACGAGCGCCTGTTGGGCAAGGAAGGGAACGAGAATCACGACACGGGATTTCTCAACTTCTATTCGTCTGTGCTCGCCTATCGGGCCACGAAGGATCCCAAGTATCGCGAAGGCGCTTTGCGTGCGGCGGCGCGTCTGAAACAACTCTACAATCCCACGACCGAGCTGGCCGCTTCGTGGAGCGTCAATGGTGACGACACCATCATCGACACGATGATGAATTTGCAAATCTGGTGGTGGGCTACGCGCGAAACAAACGATCCTTCATGGCGTGATACCGGATTGAAGCACGCGCTAAAGTCCGCGGACTGGTTGATTCGTCGCGATGGCTCAGTGGCGCAGTCGGTGCACTACAACCCCGGCGACAATCGACAGGAGTTCACTTCGTCGCAAGGTACGAGCAACACGATCAAGTATCAGAACAACGCCAAGCCCGGTGAAAAGGTTTTCACGCATACGCACCAGGGCTTTGCGGCTGACACGACCTGGTCGCGCGGTGCAGCGTGGGCGTTGTACGGATTCACGGTTGCTTACAGCGAGACAAAAAATCCGCGTTTGTTGACGACCGCGGAGAAAGTCGCCGGCTACGTCTTGGATCACCTGCCAGAAGACGGCGTGCCGTGGTACGACTTTGGCGACGAAGGAGTACACTTTCGCAATCGAGATAGTTCGGCAGGTGCGATAATAGCCGGAGGATTATTGAGACTCTCGGAATTGACGCCAGACAAAACGCGCGCGACGAATTATCGGCGTGAAGGTGAACGCATCGTGCAATCGTTAATCGATCGCTACTTGACGCCGGTCGCTGCCGACGATAAGACGCCCGCGGGAGTTCTGCGTCACGGATCGAGTACGCGCCCCAGCGACGTGAGTTTGGTTTACGGCAATTATTATCTGCTCGAAGATCTTTTGTGGTTGGAGGAGCATGGGAAGCGGTAAGCAGAAAGCAGAGGACGATATGAGCGCACAAACGCAACAACAAACTGAACAACTTATCTTTCGCAAGACGAACGCGCAGAAAGGTCGAACGATTTCGATCACGCCGGAGAACAGCACGATGAAGCACCTGTCTTACGGCCGCATCATTCTGGATAAGGAAGTGCCGACGGTGAAGTTCGCGACCGGTAACCAGGAATCGGGTCTGATTTGCCTGCACGGCAAGTGCACAATCACGTGCGATGGCGTCACGAATGAGATTGGTTTGCACGATTCGATCTACCTGCCGCGCGATAGTCAGATTGAAATCACGACTGACAGCGAAGTGGACTTGGCCGAGTGCTTGGCGGATGTCGAAAACAAGTACCCGCTCCAAATCGTTCGTTACGCCGATGTCGAGAAGGATGGCTCGCTCAGATTCCAGACTGGTGGCGCGTCGAATTCGCGAACCGTCAACATAACGCTCGGAAAGAATGTTGAAGCGGGACGCATTCTTGCGGGCTTTACCACGTCAGAGCCCGGCCATTGGACCAGTTGGCCGCCGCATGAGCACGCGTCGATGCTCGAAGAGCTTTACGTTTACTATGACATGCCCGCGCCGGCGTTTGGCGTACAGTTCGTTTACACAAATCCTGACGAACCGGAATTCATTGGCGTTGTGCGCGATGGAGACGCGGTGACCATGCCGAAGGGTTTTCATCCGAATGTGTCCGTGCCCGGACATCCGATAAATTTCGTCTGGATGATGGCCGCGCATCGCGAAGTTGAAGATCGCCAGTTCGGCGTCGTCACGGTGCAACCCGGTTTCGATCAGGGCGGCAGCGGATTGGAAGCAAGTAGAAGGTAGGAGCGAGATCAATGATCAACTTCAGATTAATCACCGCTGCGGCACTGTTGCTTGGCGCGAGTGGAATCGTCTTCGCCCAACGGAAACCAAGCGAGGCAACCAAGCCGTTCGTGGTCATGTCCGCGCAATCGCTGGATGATTTGCAGAAGAGTCTGCAAGCCGAGAACAAGACGTCAGAATTGATCGACAGCGGTGGCATGCAACTGCGCGTGGCGGTGCAGCACGAGAAGAACAAGACCGGGGCCGCCGCTGAACTGCACGATGCTTCGGACGATGTCTATTACGTGCTGAACGGATCGGCGACTTTGGTCCTCGGGGGAAAATTGGATGCGCCGAAGGAAACCGATCCGGGTGAGTGGCGCAGCCCGCGCATCGTCGATGGCAAGACGATCGAAATCAAAAAGGGCGACGTAATAATCGTTCCGCGCGGCACTCCGCATCAACGAAGCACCGAGAATAAAGACTTCACGATGCTGCTCATAAAAATCTACGCCGAGCCGCTGAAGAAACGACCATAGTCTGTCCGGCTAGCGCATCAACGCGCTCGCCGACCACAAAATCGGCGACTGCCCGTGAAGATCTCCCGTGCGGCGCTGTCGAGCCAGGTAGTACTTCAACTGCGTGTCCCGATCAGCGCCCACTTCCGCATAAGCCTTATTCGTTCCCACACAGACATCGGTGACATTCGCTTGCGCGTCGATGTGCTTGACCAATCCCAGCCAAGCCTTGCGTGCTGCCGGCCCGTACGTTTTAGCCGGCAGCCAGCCGTTCTTCACGCCGGTAACCATCGCGAATGTGAACATGCCGGTACTCGAAGTCTCAGCCCACACGTCTGGATGATCGATTAGTTGCCGCCAAAGTCCATCTTCAGCTTGGTACTTCAGCAGCGACGCCATCATCTTTCGATAACCCTCGAGAATCCGCGCGCGCTTCGGATGGTTTTTCGGGAGCGAGCGGAGTAACTCCGCCATTCCGGCCGCCACCCAGCCATTGCCCCGGCCCCAATAAAACGGTGAGTCGGCCGCATGAAAGAAGAGTCCATTCGGCTGCTGCAGCTTGTCGAGATACGCGGCCATCGTGAGCGCGGCTCGATCGAGATACTTCGGATCCTTCGTTGCGCGATAGGCCTGCACCTGGACGGCGGTGATCATGTACATGTCGTCGATCCAGTAGCGCGCCTCAGCCGTGATGCCGTCTGGCGTCGTTTTGTCCCATTGCTTGTCCGCGAGGCCGCGACCCAAATCGAGATACCGCTGTTCCTTTGTCTGCAAATAGATCTCGAAAGGGACTACGCCGAACACGCGCATATCGACGTGCGCATCGGGTGAGATCCAACTTGCGTGCTCGCCGAGCAGCGGATCGAACTTCGCGATTAGTCGCTTCTTCAAATCCTGATCGTTAGTTAGTTGCGCCACCGTCAACGAGCCATACCAGGCACAAACTTCCGGATAGATGACTGACTTTCGTTTGCCCTCTTCGACTTCGAGCTTGCGCGCGACAAAGTTCTCCGCGACGCGTTTGCCTACTTCCTGTGGAGAGGTGCCCGCCGGCCAGTTGCGGAAATAGGATTGCGCGTTGACCGAACCTGCAGTTAAGAGCAACAGCGCGAGCGTAATCAGCGCAGTCGATTTCTTGTTGGATTGATGCAAAGTAATCCTCCTCGTTATAGTACATTCGCGGCGCGATCGGGCTTCACTCCAATCGCGACGGTTTTCGAACCGAGTGTTTCGTGAGTTGCCATCAGTCTAATCACACCAGCGCCCATCTTCGTTTTGATCCAAACCGCACCGACTCCTCCAAAAAGCGCAAAGGGATTGTCGCCGACGATTTCGCCCTGCCCTTGCACGCTAAGTGCGATCGCGGCATTCGAAAACGGTCGGACGTTGCCAAATTCATCGACAACCTTCAACACCACGCGCGTCATGTCGATGCCATCACCGATCAGCTCGCGATCATCAGGCTCGACCAGCAGCTGTCGATCTACGCCTTTCGCTGACATCTTTCGCTCGATGACTTTCTTGCCGTCGATATAGCCTTCGATCCGCAAGTCGTCCCAGCCGCCGCCGATGCCGGCGCGTAGATTCGTCACGAACGGCGCGTACTTCAAATGGTCGTAAGTTTTGCGATCGGGTTCGACTTCAGCGATGAATCTTTCACCGATGTAGAACTTCAGTTTCTCGCAATTCGAACAGACCAAAGCGTCAGTAAAAGTCTGGTTCTCGTCACCGCGCGCCCAATCGAACGCGGGTTCGAGCACGATCTCTTCAGATGGATCACATTGCGATTTGTAGAAACCTGCGGCCGGTTTGGGAATGCGGAAAATATCTGAGACACCGTGATAGCAAATGCGATCGCCAGAACCGAAATAGTCGTGGGTGTTGTAATCAAACGCGCACCAGCCGAGCCCTCCCGCGTACTTGTCATCCGAAGCTAGTTGATTGTGAACCCGCGCATGACGATGGGTATGTTCGCGGAGCCGTTCGACGTTGTCGTTGCGCTTCGTCGGATACATGTGCCCGTTGAATTCAGTGTTGAGATAAAGCGGATGATTCGGCGGCCGCAGCGGAAATCCGAAATCATTCATCGTGAAAACATCTTCGAGTCTTTCCGAGCCATACCGGTTCCGCACGCCGCCGGTCGGACGCGAATCGTCAAGCGAATGCGCCAACGCGTTCGTCTTCATATAGAAGTCGTGGTTGTCTCCCGATTCGTTGATACGCACGCCCCACAAAATTATCGAAGGATGATTCCAGTCGCGCCGAACCATCTTCTCGACATTCTGCACCGCGAGATTCTGCCAATCATCATTGCCGATGTGTTGCCAGCCGGGAATCTCTTCAAACACCAGTAGGCCGTATTCGTCGCATGCGTCGAGAAAATGCGGCGACTGCGGATAGTGCGACGTGCGCACGATGTTGCACTTGAGTTCCTTGCGCAGAATCCACGCATCGCGCTTCTGCACGCGCGCAGGCATGGCCTGGCCGACGTAAGGAAACGTTTGATGACGATTGAGGCCGCGCAGCTTCAGATGCTTGCCGTTCAGATAGAACCCTTCGGGCGTGAACTTTGCGTCCCGAAAACCGATGCGCGTTTCGAACTGATCGATGACGCGTTCTCTTTCCGACAGACCGACGATGACCTGATAGAGCTTCGGTCGATCAATATTCCAAAGCTCAATGTCGCGAATATTAGTCAGCGTCAGGTCGTAGTGTGCTTGCCCGTTGGGCGTGATCTCGCGCGTTTGCGCCGCAATCACGCGATTGCCGTCAAGTAACGATGCGGTTAGCATCAGCGGCGCGCGATTCGATTTAGTCTCATCGAGATAGCAGCGCACTTCCAACTTTCGATCCGAATTCAGAACGTCGATCGGCTTCGCGAAAACGTTTTCGAGGAATACGTTCGGCACGAAACGAAGTTGGACGTCGCGATAAATGCCACCGAACGTTAGGTAATCGACGATGCGTCCGAAGGGCGGAATGTCTTTGCGTTCGGTTGAATCAACTTCCACCGCGAGTACGTTGTTGCTTCTCCAATTCAAATGCTGCGTCAGTTCGAACGAGAACGGTGTGTAGCCGCCGCGATACTCGCCCAGCTTCTTTCCGTTGATCCAAACCGTTGACGCGGTCATCACGCCGCCAAAATCAACGAAGACTCGGCGGCCTTGCATATCGATGGGCAATCGAAAATGGCGGCGATACACAGAGACGAACTCGTACTCCTTGTCGTCGAACCCATGCCACGGCAGCATCTTGTTCGCGTGTGGGATCGTGACGCGCTTGAAGGCGGTATCGTTGAAGCCAGGCTGCGTTGCGTTCGGCAGATCCTTTTCGCTGAATAGCCAATTGTGATTCAGTGAATAGGCGCGGCGCGACGATGCCGCGGCGCTCGGTGCGAACGTCAACGACGAAAGTTTAGGAAGGGAAGCCAAGCCAATCAACCCAGCGCTACCCGCCTCCAGAAAACGGCGGCGATCAAGTTTCTTCCGCTTCATCACAATCCTCTTTCGTTAACTCGTCGAAAAACCATCATCGGCAATTTGCGAGCTTCAAAACGCCGACAAGGGGCTTCGGTTGAATCCTTCCGCCTGCACATTCCATGACCCATCATCGGGAAATCCGGGCGCATGCTTCTGCGGCGCGCCGCGCCAGCCGCGGGCCATCATGGCAATTGCATAAAGCAATCCACCGTTCCCGGGAAGATAACAAGGCAAATTCGCACGCTGCCAGTTATGACCGTTCGGCAAATAGCGGTTCTTTTCAGTTTGCATTAGCAGCGCGTCCACAGCGATCTTAGTCTGGCCCAGGCGAGCCGCCGTCATTGCGGCCAAAGGATAATCCCAACCCCACGTTTTGTCCCACTGCCAATCAATCATGACCTTCTTGAGCGTGCGACGCATCGTTTCGCGATCGATATCGTCGCCCGGCAACATGCCGAGCGCCCCCAGCATCGACGGATGATCGTAATTTCGCTGCGTGAAAGTTTGCGGACAGTTTTCGTGCGCAAGATAGACGCCGTCACCAATAGGCAAAGGCGAAAGCCGCGCGATGATTCGATCCCACTCAGCGCTTCGCTTCATTCCGAGTCGCTCGCGCCAATGCTGCGCAACCTGTAAACCAAATCGCCAGTAAGCTAATTCAAAAGTGGGGTTCCAGGTCTCGCGCGCCGGATGATTTTCCTGCGCCGGCATCACCGGCGGGCCAAGCACGTATCGCTGCTTCGCGGACTCAAAGTAAGCGTACGACGCCATGAACTCCGCTGACTCGAACACGATATCCAAATAGCGCATCAGCGTCGCGCGATTAGGATGCGATCGATAACAGAGTTCTGCGTAGTTGATCGGATGCGGCTGTTGCCAAATCAACAACGGTCCAACTGACGACGGACTGTCGCGGCCTTCAGGCCCAACCATCTTGGGCCAACGCGCGCCGCGATAGCCTTGCGACCGCGCAAGTTCGCGAGCGCTTGGGAGGATCGAGTTGTACCAGTCGAGGCTTCGCTCCAACAGCGGCAGACGATTCCACAAAGCGAAATGCGCCGCGTGCCACCAGTGCATCTCTAAATGAAACTTGCCATACCAACTGTTGCAGGTCAGTCCGGTTTCCTGCGGCGGCGTCGAACCGGAACATTGAATCGCAGTCAGATATTGCGAGAGCACTACGCGACGTTCGAGTTCCGGGGCGCGGCTATCTTTGCTGTCCGACAGCTCTATAGCGCCGCCCGTACTCCAAAATTCTCGCCAGTGATCAGCTGAAGCCGCAAACGTCGTCGGGGCGTTGGGAAGCTGTCCGCCGATCGGTCGCGGAGAGAAGGCTACCACGAATGAGAGCCGCTCCGGTGTGCTCTGCGGAAACAAAAGGAACTGGTGAGCCTCTTCTTCATCGAATGACGCTTCGCCGGCCCATTCAATCGCCACGTAGTACTCGTCGTTATCCAATTGACGATGAATTCGAACGGCGTTGCTCACCTTAGTGAGCCTTGACTTGTGCTTCCTGGGATGTGGCCAATCCGAAGCACTCATCTCCGGAGACCCGTAGGGAAAACCAAAGCGTACCGAGAGACCGTGGGCCAGGTTCTTGTTTTGCACCAGGGGGGATCTAATCTCAACCGCCAGCATATCTAAAACAGGGTGGACGGCAGTGCGAACAGAAATTGGCTGATCATCGAACCGGTAGCTGCTTTCAAGTGTTCCCGTCCACAGATCGAGTTTCTGATTGATTTCGGAAATATCAGATGCTGATCCTCCGAGATCGCCTTTCGACAGCAATAGTCCAATCCGCGCGAGATTCAAACGATGCGGGTTCTCGCGCAGCCAATTGAAGAGTTCGGCCTGCCCTTCAGCACTGGTGTGGTAACCAACCTTGCGACCATGCGTCTCGTACTGAGTTAGCCGCAACTGTTTTGGATCGAGACCAGCGGGAAGAGGAGTGGTGTGCCAGCCCCACTGCGACATTGTGCAGAGCGGCATCGCCTTCTCGTACTCGCGCGGAAATGTCTGAAGCCCGGTAATGTCCGCCGTGAATGCAAATTCACCGTTTCCCACGGACAGCGGTGAAAGTGGATCGAGTTTTTCAAGTACCGGATTATGGCGAATGACCAAAGCCTTGCGATCGATCGATGCGACGCCGGGCGTCGGTTGTCCTGCAACTGGTGAGCGCAGTTGCGAGGTGGCTACCAAGCCAACTGTTCCCACCGCGCCGCCAATGAATTCGCGCCGCGTCAGCATTGCGCTGTGGGATGCTTCATCTTGGCGTTTCATGGGCATTGGATTGACGACGGAAACGAAACTTATCGCACATCGAAACGGAAAACGGGGAGTCTGCGTGTTCGCAAACTCCCCGCGGGGAAAAACGAAAGTGCAGACCTTCGTTTAGAAAATGAACTTAGCCATGAACTGGGCGCGTCGCGCATAGTTCAGTTGATTAGACGTAACGGTCTGCCCGAACGTCGCAGAACCCGGGTTAACTACGACCTGCGAGTTACTCAGGCCGCCGGTGTTCAGTAGCGGATGGTTGAATGCGTTAATGAATTCCAGTCGTAACTGAATCCTCATGGTTTCACCGACGCGGATGTTCTTGGCCAGACCGAGGTCAGCGTTGTTGGTTGGATCACTTCGCACGTCAGCAAAGTAGAACGGCAAGGTGCGCAGGTGGTCAACCGGGGTTGCACAACTCGCTGCCGTCACGGTGCCGCCAGTGCTGTTCTGACAAGTCGGATTCCCGCCCACGACAGAAATAAAGGCCTGGGTATTGAACCAACGAGCCACGGTTTGTTGGCTTCTCGGAATCGCGATCTTGCCGCCCAAATAGAACGCGTCGCTGGCGAATCGAATCGGAAAACCGGATTGATAGGTGTAAGCACCTTCAATTTGCCACCCACCGACAAACACGTCCGCCCATCTATTGACACTGCTTAGGAATTGTCTGCCTCTTCCGAACGGAATCTCGTAGAAACCGCTCATCGAGAACCGGTTCGGTATGTCCTGGGCAGCGATGGCTCTATTCGGCTGTGCATCAGCGGCGTTTAGATACTCAACCTGCTCAATCCACTTCGATCTGGTGTAAGCGAAATTCAACCCATAGCCTTTGGCGAATCGCTTGTCGAGGCTGACCTGGAGCGAATGATACCAACTCTCACCATCGTTATTCGTGGAGTTGATGGCGCCGAACTCAGGGAATGGCGTGAGCAACGTGCGACGCGATATGGTCCCGCCCGCGCCCGTGTACAAAGCCCCTCCGCTTGTGCAGGTGCTTCCAGAAACAGTGTTGCAGAACGGGCTCCTGACCGTGCCGCCCAATTGAGAATTGTTGAGCGCCATCGCCTGCGTTACTGAATTATCAGTATTCAGATACTTGGTGGGCACGGCATTAATGTTACGGGTGATTTCAATGTTGGTGCCGTGGTCTCCTACGTATGATCCTTCAATTACCCAGCCACCCCAAAGCTCACGCTGCACGCCGAATGACCAGCGGAATTGTTTTGCGACTTTCGGGTTCTGGTTGAAGAAGCTAATGGCCTGGCCCAAGCCAGTCTGTTTACCCAAACTGTTTCCGCTAACTGCAGTGATTCCGCTCACTGCGCAGGCGGCGGGATTTGACAGACAGAACGGATCTGAAATCGAGTACGGCAGTGGTGCCCCATTCGGTCCCGTCGTCAGCGGCTGGGTCGTGGTTTGAGAGTAGCCCGTCTGGATAACGTCTCCCCGTCGTTCACCAAGGAAGCCTTGATAGAGACCAAAGCCACCTCGGAATACCGTCTTGGGATTGAATTCATAAGCAAATCCGACGCGCGGTAAGAATCCGGTCTTGGGCGTCTTGTAGAGCCCCGATCCAGTGTCTTTTCCGGCGAACAACAGCCCTCCGTTAGTCGTGATGTTGTTGAGTCCGTAGGTGGTTCGCAACACATCGGTCGAACTAATCAAAGCGAAGTTTGTTTGAGCCTGTGCTTGGAAAGGCTGGGTGTAAGTTGGGTCGAATCCCGAGACGCTCTTGTTTTGCCGCTCAGTCAGCGGTGATTCGAATTCCCAACGCAAGCCGAGGTTCAACGTCAGCTTCTTGTTGATGCGAACATCATCCTGACCAAAGAATCCCCAGGTCTTGGAGTATTCAGAGTAATCTGCCGCGCGGACGATTGAGGTCGTTGACGGATATCCCAACAGGAATGCCGCAAACGCCTGAATGCCTTCAACATCGTTACTGCTGGCGCTGCCAATCCGCGTATAAGTGTTATCGAAGGCAAACGTCCCAGACTGTTGATTGCTTCTGAAGCTGTCGTCTTCACGATAGATACGCAGCTCACCGCCGAACTTCAGCGAGTGAATGCCCTGACTGCGGTTTAGCACCGCCGTTACAAAGTGACTGCCAACCGGTCGAAACTCGTTAGTATGGGCGTTGCTAACAGTGGTGCCCGTGCATCCTGTGCAACTGAAGTCAAAGCGCGGAAAACGCCGCGTGCTTGCACCGATCGCGGCGTTGTACGCAGCCGGGAAACCGAGCGTCGTCAGATCCATTCCGTATTGACCCTCGGGCGCATCCGAACCACGGATGAATCGATTAAAACCGTACCTGAGATTCAGCACGGTAGTGGCATTGAAGGTGTGAACATCGTCCACGACCGCCTGCTTCGAGATAAAGAGGAAGCGGTCGCCGACATAAATGCTGTTCGTGTAATTGTTGTAAGTGCTCTTCCGGTTGTACCAGCTATAGCGGCCGAACAACTTGTCTTTGTCGCCGATGTTCTGATCCAGGCGAATCGTGTAGTTCCGGTATGGTGGATTAAGAGTTTCAGCCAGCGTCGAGTCTGCGAGGTTGTTGGTGAGAAAACCATTGGCCGGTGACTTTGGCGCACCCAAATAGGCTGCCACTGCCTTGGCAATCGGATTGATTCGATTCGCGGGAATGATGTTGTTGGTGAACTGTGTGCGATTGGTAACCGTGCCGCCGGAGAAAGTGCCGGTCAGCGGATCGTAGATCTTTATGCTACCGGCGAAAGCCGAGAAATCCCCATTTATCATCGCCGGCGTAGGCGACCAGATGTTGGTTGCATCGAAACGTGGACGCGAGTCGGCGATTTGTTCGAACGAAAAAAAGAAGAACGTCTTGTCCTTCCCTTTGTAAACACCGGGAATTGTAACCGGACCGCCGACTGAGAAGCCGGGACGGTTCGAGTAAGTGAACGGACGGCCAACTCCGCGCGAATTCCCGAAAAAGTCGTTGGCTGTCAAACTGCCGGGCTCAAGCCACATGTAGCCGGTCCCGTGAAACTTGTTCGTGCCGCCTTTTGTCACAATACTCGTGACGCCGCCCTCAGTGTTGCCAAACTGGGCATCGTAAGTAGCCGTCTGCACGCGGAATTCCTGAGTCGTATCGGTTGGCGGGACATAAGAGGCAATCACTTCGTTTGCGTTTGCGGTCGCGGTGCTGGGCGCGCCGTCAATCAACAGGTCGCTGCGGATGCCGCGCGCTCCACCCATCGCAAAGTTTGCGATGTGGGTCGGCTCGAAAGGCCGATCAAGCCGGGTGCTGCCGGTGTACGCCACGCCCGGCGCCAGGTTTATTAAATAGTAGGGATCGCCATGGACCGATGGCAGTTCATCAACGCGCTTGCGATCGATGGTCTGCCCCAGATTCGGATCTGACGCGTTGATCGGCGGCTGTTCCGTCGAGATCGTGACCGTTTCTTCCGGTGTGCCGATGGCCATGGTGACGTCAACCGTGCTGGTGGCATTGATCTGCACGACGATGTTGTCCTGAAGGCTCTTCTTGAAGCCTGTCTTTTCGACAATCACCTGGTACTTGCCAGGCTGTAAGTACGGAGCATCAAAAATGCCGTCGTCATTACTAGTTAGTGTCGTCGAGACGTTCCTGGCTACGTCAACAATTTTGACCGTCGCGCCGGGCACGGCAGCTCCGTTTGGATCCATGACCCTTCCACTTATTTTGCCGCGCAATTCTTGAGCCTGCGACGTTGCGGGGATAATAAAGAGCAGGCACACCACAACGAGCACCCAACTCATGAACTTGAATGTTGATCTCATAATTTACGACTCCTAACGTGAACGAGATGGCAGCCCCGCCGGGGCGCACTGGTCGTCGATATTGCGACAGTCCGGGCCGGATGTCGCTTGGGAAACCGTCTTTTCGGCTGCGTACAATATTGGAAAGCCCGCTCGTCGTCAAGAAAAATTTCACGGTTTATGCCAAAATTTTCAACAGATTGTGATGAGTATCACGCTATCGTTGGGCATAGTTTCAAAAAAGAGTTGAACTTTTTCGCCGTCGGGAGTATGGTGGCGGGACAAATTGCTCAGTTTGGGCGTCAAAGATCGCAGCTTTTTCGAGGGTTTATGGCCAAACAGCGGAACGGTAGAGCAGGGAAGACAACAATTCAGGAAGTCGCCAAGCTGGCGGGAGTGAGCGTAGCAACCGTTTCACGCGTGGCTACCGGCAGTGAACGTGTATCCCCGGAGTTGCGCGCAAAGGTCATGCGGGCGGCGTCCGAACTGAAGGTCGAACTCAATGGAAAAGGCAAGGCGAAGATAATTGCTTTCATTCTCGCCAACCGTGATCTCTTCAATCCGTTCCACGCCGGAATCATGGTTGGCGCGGAAGCATACTGCGCGAGTCACGATTGCGGACTGCTGTTCCTGCCGTTGAGGTATGGCAGCAATGTGCCGTGGCAGAACTTGCATTTGCCATCCATTCTCGAGCGGCCGGGTCCCATTGGCGCGGCGATACTTGCCGGTAAGAACTCGCAGAACCTTCTCGATCTCCTATCCCACCGGGGAATTTCCGTCGTGGTGATGGGAAATAATGTTGTCGGTGATTGGGATAAGGATCGATACGGCACTTTATATTTTGACGATGTCGAAGGAGCTTACGAGGCGACGCGATATCTACAATCGCTGGGCCATCGCGATATTTGGTACGTCGGCAATCGTCAATTGACGTGGTTCGAACGGCGTTACGAAGGATATCGTCGCGCGATGCAGAATGCCGGGTTGACTGTGCGCCTGAACGAATTGGACTCAGGCGAGGGAGAAGACCTGGGGTATCTGGCCACGAAGTCGGCTCTCAAGAGTGGTGAACCAATGACCGCCTTATTCGCTGGGGATGATGCTGTCGCCAGAGGAGCGTACAAGGCAATTCACGAAAGTGGTCTGCGAATTCCGGACGACATCAGTGTGATGGGCTTTAACGATACGGAGGCAGGTTCACTGCATCCGCCGCTCACATCTGTGCGAGTTTTCACGGAACAGATGGGACGCGAAATGGCGGCACTGGCGTTCGAACGATTGAACCGTCCCGATATTCCGCCCGAAGTGATCACCATCCCGACACAACTTGTGAAGCGCGAATCATGTCAGGCGATTTCCAGCCCGCCCGTTGCTCCCAGAGTCAGCCGTGTCGAGCATCAGTTCACTTAGGCTCCGGGCGCTACCGCTTACCGTCCGTGGGCCCGGGCCAATTATCTGTGCGAAACGGAGTCGCCGGCAAGCCAGTCTCGTTTGTAAGATTCGGATGACGTGGGTTGTTGTTGAAGGCGTAGCGCACGGCCAACGGTTGCGGCACTGACGGCGACGAGACTTCAACCTTGTTCTTCGCGATAATCCTGGCCGTGGCCCAGAACCACTTATGGTCGGCTCCCGCAATTGCGAACTCGTCCAGTTTGTCGCCATCCCGGATTCGCAATCCTGAACCTACTTCGTCGAAGGTCAGCACAATTGTGGATCCAGAGATATTTGCTTCCCGAAACATCGGTCCGGACTTCGTCATCTTCCTTCCATAGGCATCGACCAACGCCCAGCGCGCCATGCGCTTCCCAACCTCGAGCTTATTCTTTGGGTGAATGTCGTGCGCTTCACCGATGTCGATCGTCACAATCAAACCGGTGTTCGGAGTCTTGACTGCAGTGCGGCGTTGAGCTTCGCGAATGAAACTCCATGGTTCGTCGGCGGGCTCTGATTTAGGATTGCGATAGTTCGGTAACTGGACGATGCCGAACGGAAAAGTGCCTTCGCCCCAGTGCTCGCGCCACGCGCGAATCATGGTGGGCAAAAGAATTTCATATTGCTGCGCGCGCGCTTCGTTCGATTCACCCTGATACCAGATCGCGCCGCGAATGTGGAACGGAATGAGCGGTGCGATCATGCCGTTGTAGATCGAAGAAGCGATCCGATATTCGCGTAGCGCATCGGGAACTGCAGGCGACGGGCTGGGACGCGCGCCTGCGGCGATGGCTCTATCAGCTTCCGCACGCCACTTCTTTATCGCCTCGTCGTACTCGGCGCGGACGCGCGGCCGTTCTTCGTCCCAAATCTTCGTGCGCTCAACCGTCGGCCTAAGATCGTCTGACGCGAGCAGGTATTCAACCGGCGTCCACGCTTCCGCTTGCGATCCGCCATACGAGGAATTGATCAAGCCGATCGGTACGTGCAGCTCGTTCTCTAATTCGACGCCGAAGTAATAACCAGCGGCGGAAAATTCTTTGACGCTCTGAGGTGAACACGCTCGCCAAGTAGCCAGAGGCGGCTTTGCGTGCTTGAAAGCGACTTGACGACTCACATTGAACAGGCGAATCAGCGGATGATTGGCGGAAGCGATTGCGGCTTCGCCATTTGCCGTTTCGCTTAACAGCCGTTGCATGTTTGATTGGCCCGCGACCAGCCAGACTTCGCCAACAAGGATGTCTTTCAATTCGATAGTGTTTTTCCCCAGGATGGTCATCGTCGCGGGCGTGGCGCTGGCGCGCATGGGATCGAGTTTGACCAGCCATTTACCATCCGCGGATGCGGTTGCCGCTTTCGATTGGCCTGCAAATGTGATGGTTACGCTTTCGCCCGGATCGGCTTGGCCCCAGATCGGAACTTTCTGATTTTGTTGGAGCACCATGCCGTCACTAAGGACGTCGGGCACCGAGACGTTTGCGCGAGCAGCGCTCGCTACGGCAAAAAGTGCGACGATGCTGAGCGCAAATTTGAAAATTGGTTTCATTGGATTACTACCACTCCTGCAGACTACTTTCCGACAGCCTTGCCCTTTGCCGAAAGGTAGTGATCGAAGGGTCCGCCTTTCAGAGTCTTCAGTCCAGCGACGACAAGCGACGCATTAAGCTCCGCTCCGCCTGGGCTGGTGTGCGTATGGTCGGGCCCAAAAAGGAGCTTAACTTTTTCTTCGCCTAACTGCTCGTACTTATCAGCGATGAGTTTTGTGATATCGATGAACTTCACACCTTGCGACTTCGCAATCTCCGCCGACCACTCGCCGTATTTTCCCGGCCCACGTTCGACGTGTCCATCTTTCCAAATGTTACGCACAGTCAGGGAGAGAACGATAGGTGTCGCACCTTTCGCTTTCGTCTCGGTGATCATCTTACGCATGTACCAGCCGAACGCATGGACGACCTCGTGTTTCTTCGTTAGCTGATTGTCGATCTCTTGAGTTTCTTCGCCAATTCCCGGAAGCGATCCACGTGCCCGCGTTGCGTCGTTAATCGCTCCCGCATCGTTGTGACCAAACTGAATGAGAACGTAATCGCCCTTTTTCATCTCGCTCAGAACCTTGTCCCAGAGACCTTCCGTAATGAAGGTGCGACTGCTGCGCCCGCCGCGCGCCCGATTGAGAACGTTGACTTTATTCGGATCGAAGTACGCGATGAAGGGATCGCCCCAACCCAGCGCCCCATTTGCATGATTGTTCGCCGTTGAATCGCCTACGACAAAAATGGTTCGGAGCTTTGGATTGACTGCGCGCGGTTCGGAAGTGTTCGTTTGCGAACCCGGATTTTGAACGTGAGCGGCCCGCTCGATTGAGGCGAAGATGATGCAACAGACAACGGCGAACAGCGCCGAATTACGTTTGCTAGTCATATTTCCCAATGGTTTCCGTCGATCGAGAATTGCGAGTATGGATGACTATTGTCAAGCAGCTTCATTTGGTCTATATTGCGCGCAACTCTCCTGTCATAAAAACGAATCAGCCCATGAAAAAGGCAACCAGGATTCTGGTCATAGTTGTGACGAGCGCGCTAAGTGTGTCGACTCTCCAAAGCCAAACACGGCCGCGGCGGGTCGGGCCAGTTCCGAATTCGCGCGCCGAACAATCCAACGAACGACCGATCCAAAGGCCAAGAAATCGAAGTTGGACGCGCATCCTCGGAGCTGCGATTTCAATTGGGGCCGCGAGCGGAGGCTGCACGCCGTCGCGCGACATCATTCGCCGCCGGCCGCGCCTGTAAGTCTCACTCGTCGCGGACACAACGAAAGCCAAGATTGTTAAGCCCGCTATCGGGCGTCGCATGACTGCGTGCGGCCACGCGATAGTTGCTGCAAAAATTTTCCGCGCACATCCATGAGCCGCCTCTGATCCCTCGTTCCTTTCCATCCTTCGGTCCTTTGGGATCGTCGCGCGGAGACACTGCATAATAATTTTCCGCGTACCAGTCTGCGCACCATTCCCAAACGTTGCCGGTCACGTCATAAAGTCCATAAGCGTTCGGCGCAAAACTCTCAACGGGTGCGCGGCTGATAAAACCATCTTCGTCGGTGTTTCGATTCGGAAAACTTCCTTGCCACCAATTCGCGGCAGGCTTTCCATTTGGGCGCAAATCATCGCCCCACGAATATTTCTTCTGCACCAATCCACCGCGCGCGGCAAACTCCCATTCTGCTTCGGTCGGCAAACGCTTGCCGGCCCACTTCGCATATGCCGTGGCATCGTTCCATGAAACCTGGCAGACGGGTTCATTTTCAGCCGCTTCTGATGCCGGGCCTTCCGGATGACGCCAGTCTGCACCTTTCGTTTTCTTCCATTCGCCACTCTTCAGATCGAATGCACCGGACCAGCCAAACTTCTCCGCGTCTGTTTTGTAGCCAGTCGCAGCAATAAACTTCGCAAACTCCGCGACAGTTACTTCGTGACGATCGATCCAAAAAGATTTGACGATCACTTCATGGACCGGCGCTTCGTAATCCATGCCGTCATCGGTTCCCATCAGAAACTTGCCGCCTTTGATTAGCACCATGCCGTCGCGCTCTACGCGCGCCTGCTCCGTGGTCGGAGAACTCTTTACTTTGGATTCAGTCGGGACTGGTTTGGTTCGGTGGCACGCCGATAACCAAATAGCCCCCGCCGAACACAAAGTGATGATGCAGACCGCAGTTCTCATTTCAAGAGTGGAAGCATTGTAGTGCTTGTAACCATTCGACAAAAACTCTATAAGTAGCGCACAGACATGAAGCCGTGCCTTATCAAGCTTGCGCTGGTCTTGATTTCCCTTGCGTCGCTGCTGTGCGCTTCTATTCAATCGCCAAATGCGTCAACAACTTCTACGCCAGCTAGACCAAAATACAACGTTCTCTTTTTGATCTCGGACGATCTGCGACCCGAGCTGGGCTGCTACGGCAATACCAGCATCAAGACTCTCAACGTTGATGCGCTCGCGGCGCGCGGCACTCGTTTCGATCGAGCTTACGCGCAGTTTCCACTGTGCAATCCGTCGCGCAGTTCGATGCTCAACGGCCGCTATCCGACGCAGACCGGCGTGATGGACAACAACACTTACTTCCGCGCAAAGCATCCGGACTACATAACGCTGCCACAGTATTTTCAGAAGAACGGTTACGCCACGCTGCGTACCGGCAAGATTTTTCACGGCGGCATCGACGATCAGGTTTCCTGGACTGAAGGCGGCGAGCCCGTCGATCAAAACATCGTCAATCGCCCGCCGAGTCCGGTAGCCACCGGCCAGGGCGCGCGCGAAGTTGGTGACGATCCAGATAACGCGACACAGCCGAATCGGCCCACACGACGTTCGGCTTCAGATCAGATTGTCGTGCTCGATGGCGATGGTGAATCTCACGGCGATTACAAGATCGCGACGCGCGCGATCGATTTCCTCGATCGATATAAAGACAAGCCGTTCTTTCTCGCGGTCGGCTTCAACAAACCGCACAGTCCACCAACTGCGCCGAAGAAATTCTTTGACCTGTACGATCCAGACAAGATTCCGCTCCCCGTAGATTTCAATACTCAACCGCGCGCCCCGGCAGGTTTTCCGGACATCTCGATTCCGCATCGCAACGCGGATCTCTTTATCGGTCGCGACTCATCGCCGGCGGAGGCTCGCGAGATGATTCGCGCCTATTACGCGTCGACGAGTTTCATGGATGCCAGGTGGGACGCGTCCTCGCGGAACTCGATCGATTGAAGCTGCGCGACAACACGATCATCGTGTTTTGGGGCGATCATGGTTATCACCTTGGTGAAAAGGGGAAATGGTCAAAGGCGTATTCGCTTTGGGACGTAGGCCTTCGCGTGCCACTGATCATCGATGTTCCCGGCGCGAAGCCGCAGGCCACTGAGCGGGTTGTCGAGTTGCTCGATCTCTACAAGACTCTCGCGGACCTGTGCGGGCTGCCGCCACCGCAAGGAATCGAGGGGCGCAGCCTGGCGCCGCTGTTGCGCAAACCGAACTTGAACTGGAATTATCCCGCGTTTGCCGTCGTGCAATTTCAGGGGAAATTCGGCGAGTCGGTGCGCACTGAGCATTGGCACTACGTCGAATGGGACGAAGGCCGCGCTGGTTCGATGCTGCTGGATTCAGTCAGCGATCCGCGGGAGTTGAAAAATCTTTCAGACGACGCGAACCGTGCGGCAACCGTGCGAGACATGAAGACGCTGCTTAAGCAACTTCCCAAGTAGCGCCGCATCCTCACCGTGGCGACGCCGGATTGTCACAGAGATGCGGAACAGCGCACGCCGAGCTGCGCGGCTTCACTGGCGCGTTTCGCACAAACGGAAGACGAATGACTTCCGGCGTCTCGACATTCTCGCTGTGCAAAACCTGAATCGGATTGCCGTCTTTGGTCTGCAGTCTCACATTGCGCATCGTCCAATCACGCGCGTAATCGATCGAACCGGCTTCATCGCCTTGCCCCGCGACATTGAGAAAACTCACATTGATGATTGGTTTTTCCGGTAAGCCGGTCGCCGTAAAGACTCGCTTCGCTCTAACAATCTGAACATTCTCGATTCTGATGTTGCGGAATTGGCAGAAGCCTTTTTCAGGTGGTGTAACCGGTGTGTTCATGACGATCCAGTGCGGCGGAATATTCTTCTCGTCTTTGGGAATCGTCGCGTAACTGTAACTTGGGTTCCAGTTCAGCGTGAAGGTGAAAGGTAGCGGCACGCCGTCCATCTTCGTATCGCGAATCAAGACGTCTTCGACAAAACCGCCGCGCGTTTTGGCGGACTTGAAGCGAATACCCTCTTTGGTCATTATGCCGGTGTTCTTGTAGGCCACCACGTGGCGGATGCCGCCGGAAGTTTCGCTGCCGAACGAAACGATGCCGCCACCTCGGCGCGTGATGTTATTGCGGATGACTACATATTCGGTCGGTCGATTGACGCGCAAGCCATCAAAGTCACGGCCGGCCTTGAGACAGATATCGTCATCGTTGTTATCGATGTCGCAGTTCTGCACGAGGATGTTGCTCGACGAATCAATATCAACTCCATCAGTGCTGGGGCCGCCGTTTTCTGAAATCCTGATCCCATCAACCGTCACATGATCTGAATAGACAACCTGGACGGTCCAAAAGCCAGAGCGTTTCAAGCTCAGGTTCTCGACGGTAACGTCAGAGGATTTCCAAACCACCATCAGGCGCACTCGTTGAGCATCATAGTCAGACGCCCAACGCAAACCGCGCAGTTCATACTTGACCCGCAAGCTCCAATATCTCTCCCACCACTTCTCGCCGTGACCGTCGATCGTTCCTTCGCCCGAAATCTTTACGTTCTTCTGATCGTTGACGTTGATTAGCGCTGCCGGCCATTTCATTTCGATCCCGGCGACGCGCGTCGGAAGCAACGGATAGTCAGCATCATCCTGACTCCCAAGCAGCGTCACGTCTTTGTCAATGCGTAGGTTCACATTGCTTTTCAGGAAGAGTGCGCCGGTAACGTAGCTGCCGGGTTTGAAAGTAACTAAGCCGCCTCCGGCTTTGGCGCAATCATTAATCGCTTTTTGAATCGCTTTGGTGGAATTGGTGACGCCATCACCGTCCGCATCGACAACGAACGTGCGAGCTGCCTTAGGCACGTTTCGGGCGCCCACGTCTTTGGTCCATTTGGGCAGATCGCTCGGCACTGACACCAGAGAAGTTTGGGCGACGGCTATTGAACTGACTGTGATACTTGAGATGAAGAAAGCCAGGACGAAACGAATAAGATGATTCAGCATGTGTTAGAAATTCTTTCGAGCAACTCGATCAATTTGAGTATCAGGAATGCCTTTGCAGTTTCGGGTGTTGAAATCTGAAACATTGGTTAGTGCGAACGTCGGAATGTTTTCGCCTCGCTGCGCCGTCACCAGATTGAAGTTCACGCCCGCTACGTCATCCAGGACAAAGGGCGGTCGCATTTCGCTGGTTAGATAACTAATCGTGAGGTTGCTCAGCGAGATTCGGCTGGCGTGACGGATGAAGAAACCGTACGCAGGCAAGTCTCCAAACATCGAAGGCTCCGGATAGTTGGTTTCGCGTTCAGGTGTTTGCACGTCTGTTTGTTCTCGCTTCCCGCCGCGATAAAAGATGCGAATGTTGCTCAGCGCGATGTCTTCGATTTTGTGTTCGGGTATGCCGGCAATGATCGATGCGTAACGCGAATCAGCATTGTAGGCCACGACGTTACTGATGTTCACCCTGCGAAGTTGCCCCACTGGAGTGGTAGCTGGCCCGCGCATTCGTTGCCCCAGTCGCAGAAAAATCGGTGAGTTCACCACGTCACGCATCGTGATGTTCGTGATCGTGACATCTTCGAGCAAACCGCCGTCAACCGTCTCAAGCGCCAAACCGCGACAATGGTCAAAGACAATGTTCGAGATCGTGATGTTTTTGAATCCGCCATTCGATTCGGTGCCGAGCTTGATGCGGCCAGTTGGTCCGTCCTTATCAGGAGCTTCCGTGACGTTCTTCTTGTATGTCCCGTCCAGCAGTGATCCGATGTCGTAACCGCTGACCAGGCAATTCGTGATTGTGACGTTTTCAGTCGCGCGCGCAAACCCGAGCGCGTATGAACTCTTCAAAACGATCGCGTCATCATTCGGAGAGTTCACGCTGCAGTTCGAAATGCGCACGTTGCGGCTGGAATCGATATCAAAACCGTCGCGATTCGTATCCACCTTGACGTTATCGATCGTAAGGTTATCGACGCTGGTCGCCAGCAATGCGAAGTGCCCTCCATTCAAAATGGAAAAGTCGCGCAGCAGAACATTCCGACAGAGCTTCAGCGAGATGGCTTTGTTGCCCAATCCGTTCATCACGCTCGGATCGTCGTCTTCACCGAGTGGCGATTGGGGTCGCGCGCCGCCGAGCGTAACCGGCCGGTCTCCCGGTTGAGGCACACGCCGCGGTCGTGGACTGCGACGCGTTAGACCCTTGCCGTCAATCAAACCCGGCCCGACGATGCTGACGTTTTCTAATCCGATTCCCCAAATCAAACTGTTCTGCCAATGGCTGTGACCAAAGTCCTGGTACATGTCCCACTGATTCGGCTCGGGAAGATCGTAAGTGACTTTGCCGGGAACAGTATCGGCCGCAAGGATCGTCGCGCCCTCGTCGAGTTGCAGCGTGATGTTGCTCTTCAAATGGATCGAGACTGAGAGATAAGTGCCTGCAGGAAAAATCACCGTGCCCCCACCATCCTTCGCTGCTGCGTCAATTGCTTCATTGATTGCTGGCGTGTCGAGCGCTTTGCCGTCGCCTTTCGCTCCGAAATTGCGGACGTTGTAGATGCTCTGCGACCACTCCCTTTGGGAGAGGGTTGGGTGAGGATCTATAGCGCGCGCAAGCTTCGCTCCCTCATCCCCAACCCTTCTCCCAAAGGAAGAAGGGAGGAAGAGAACCGCGAGCAGACACACTCTTATTATCGCTGTCATTGTCTCAATCTAGCTGCCCGGCGGTTTTGAAACGTCAACCAGCGGACTCGGCGGAATCTTGAACGCATCGATTGGATCAGGGTGACGAGGATCGAATCGCGGCGTGTCAGTCAGCAAATACTTCACGATGCCCAGCTTGTTCTTTCTAATTCCTTCGACGATGCACTTCGCAATCTCATAGCTGCCATAGTTGTTGTGATGCGTGTTGTCGTTGGGCGCAAACGCGCGCTTCGACGCTTCGACTCCCCATGTTTCGTAGAGCAGTTTGCTCATCGCGTTGAGATCGATGAGCGCCACCTTTTCTTCTCTAGCGACTTGCCGGACGGCTTCCGGATAATCACCGTGTGAGTTGGTGATCCTTCCGTCTTTATCAAACGAACGCCGCTGCACAGGTGTGATGAGCACCGGGATGCCGCCGCGCGCTCGCGCGCCTTCGACAAATCTCTTCAAGTCAGCTTTGTACGTTGTGAACGCTCCGACGCCTTCGCCCTTTTCTTTCTCGTCGTTGTGGCCGTATTGGATGAAAAGGTAATCACCGGGTTTCATAACGCTCAAAACTTTGTCGAGCCGTTTCGCCCCCAGCGAGCTGCGCAGCGACTCTCCCGACTCGGCGTGGTTGGCGATCGCGATGCCTGGTTTGAAAAAGCGAGTCAGCATCTGACCCCAACTGTTGTAAGGCTCGCGCGGCTGATCGCAAACAGTTGAGTCGCCGAGCAGGAAAATCGTGGGCACGTTGGCCGGAGTGATCTCGATCGCGCAGACCTTCGGACTGATGTTGTTGAATTCCAGCGTCAGCTTTTCGTCCCAATTCCAAATCTCGATCGTCTTCTCGCGGTCTTTCAATCGTACTTCGCCGGCACCGGTGATTTGCGGCGTTCGCACGTTGACAGTGAACGTGCGCGATTCAAACTTGCCGCGCCTGGTTTCGACCTTTTCCAACATCAGCCGTCGCAGTTCAGCTTTGATAGTCGTCACTGATTCACCGTCTGCATCACCCAGTGTCACCGTGACGTTGTAGTTTCCTTCCGGCAGTGCGACGGAAAAATAGAATGGTTCGTCGCTAGTGCAGAAATCACCGCGCAGAGCATCGTTGCTGTTGCGGTTGACGCAGGTGATTTGCGCACCGGGTTCGAATCCATATCCCGCGTCGCGGCTGTAAGCGTTCTGCGGCATGACTCTTTGGTAGCCGGGCGCGACGAGGCCGGGACCAAAATCGAATTTCCATGCAGTCGCGGCCGGTCGCGAAGTGGAAAACGCTGAGGGCTTAGCTTGCGAAGCAAGCGTCAGCATAAAGCCTGGGGCGTGAGCCCCAGGAACAAGCAACAATAAGATCGCGAGCCCGCGAATGCGGGCGGCAGAACCAAAGCGATGGTTGAGGGTCGACATAAATTCAGATTTTGGAAAACTATGAGGCTGCCGCCCGGTCCCCGGGCTGGCGCAATAATTAATTGAAATACCCTGGGGTTCCGCTGCGCGTCACCCCAGGCTTTATGCTTTTGCCTGCTCCGCAGGCTCGGATTCTCAATTTCTCTAGGGCTTTCGCTTCGGCGTCGGCGACGGACTTGGACGCTTCTGCGGTCCCTCATCAATCTCCGGCGTGGCTGTGCGGCTGCGCTGATATTCGATCGGCCCGTTGGCATCGTTCAACTTCGGACCGGCATAAATCACCGCGAGCTCCGCCAGCGCAGTCATCTTGTCATTGCCAAATCCGGACAGCGAAATCAACTTCAAATATTTCGTCGAGATCGATTTCCCGAATTCAATCTTCTGCGGTGCGAAGGTCGAAGCCAATTCGCCGCGGCGAACCTCACGCCATTCGTTTCCGTCGTCGCTCACCTGAATTGAGTATTCACGAATGTCGCCTTCGTGTTCGCGATGATTCTGTCGCGGCATGATTATCAGCCCTGACATCGACACCGCGGATGGAAAACTGATTACCAGTTCCGCCGGCTCGCGAATCTGCGCGCGCGGATCGCCGGCAATCGCAAACGTGTTTGGATCGCCATCGATGGCCGTGCGCGCTGACTCGCCGTTGAGCATTGCCGTGGCGCCCAGCTTCTTCATGATCCTTGTATCGAAGAACAAACTGCGAATCTCTGCGGCGGTGACTGGAACGCGCGGCTGAAAACAATCACTGGCCATGTAATTCAAAAGCGAATATCTCAGCTGTCGCGCAATAGGATTTCTCTCGTTCGGCTTTGTGACATCGACCGCCGAGACGAGCAGCTTCCCGTCACCGACAGCGCACTCGAAGATCACGCCGAGCTTGTAATTGCGATTCCAGTCGTCAATTGCCCAAACCGACGGCGATAATTCTTTAGGCAGGCGATCTAGATTGATCGCGCGCACGTTGGTCATCAACGAAGCCCACTGCCAGTCGAAATACGACTCGCTCGGAAAGTCCAGGCCAGCACCGCCTATTAGCAATCCCAGCATCCGTCCCCATGCGGGGCCCATCTGCCGATTCCAAAACACCGGCACCGTATCAAGCGGTGGACTCGTCCAATCCAAGTCCGCGTTGTTCGGAACGAAAAGAACCTTACCACCTGTCGCGAGCTTCTTTTCCGCTTCGTCCCACGAATGCGTGACGAGAATATCGGGCGGATGCGTGACGGGGCATTTGGGCGATCCGCGCAACTCATCCGGAACGCTCGTCGGATACACCCAGAACTTCCAATGGTTTTCAAAGTAATCCTTACCGCGAATCGCCTCGGGCCGAATCTTGTTGGTAGTTGATTCTAAAAGCGAAATCGGCGCGACAGTCACGGTCAATGTATGCTCTCCCGGCGCGGCCGCGTTCGAGAGATCGACAGAGATTCTGCCGAGCGGAATGTTCTTGCCAATCTGAAAAGTGCGCGCCGGCCATTCGCCCTGAGCCAACGGAGGCTTGTCGTCGATGCGCCAGACAGCTTTCGCATCTTTCAAAGGTTCAGCGCCAAAGTGCGCGAGTTCGACATCGACAATTAGCCTGTTCGCAGTCGTATAAACGCGACTGTTCATTCGCGCGAGCGGCACCGTCGTGTTGCAGAATTCTTTGAACTCGTCTGCCTCGACGTAGCCTTTCGATTCCCAAAACGCATCGAGCAAGCCGACGAGCGCGGTACCTTGTCCAAGATAATCATGCAGATCAAGCAGTTGAAATCCGGCCAGTCCCGGCGTGCGCAGGTTCGCTTCGATCTCTTCCTTGTAACACTCCAACTGAAAACGTCCCGACGCGTACGCGAACTGCTTATCTTTCTCAAGCAGCGCGTGCGCTTCCATTGAGTCGCGAAAGATCTCGTAGTTTCCGGGACGCAGGTAGCCCTTGAATTTCTTGATGATGTCGTAGTCTGGATACGAAACCCACTGGCCGACCTCGTGCGAGATGACCGGAATGTTGACGTCTATTAATGATTCGCCGAAGTCGCCGCCGAACCACCCTGACTCGCGCCGCAGCATCATTTGATTGACGCGCTGAATCGCGAGGTAATCAGTGCCCTCCGTAATGTTCTTCAATTCGCGCTCGGTGTGACCGGTGCCGCTGGCGTACAGGCGGCGCGGATCTTCTTTGTGGTAGTGATCGACCCATTTCGAGAGAGACTCTTGCCAGCGGCCTTTCGGTTCGTTGCTCGCTGACAACAACATGAACGATGGATGATTGCCGTAAGCGCGAATCATTCGATCGGTCTCTTCGTATAGCATCTTCTCCATCGGCGTGCCCGGACTAATTTCATTCCACATGCCTGGCTCGGGTTGTAGATAAAATCCAATCTGATCTGCGGCTTCGAATGCGGCCTCCGGCGGGCACCACGAATGAAAGCGCATGTGGTTCAGGCCCCACTTCTTGCAAAGCTCGAACAACGCCATCCATGACTTAACGTCCGTTGGCGGATAGCCGGTCAGAGGAAAGTCGCCGCCGTTATGCGTGCCGCGAAAGTTGATCGGATGGCCGTTGAGAATGAACTGATTTCCTTCCGCGTGAAAATCGCGCAGCCCAACCGTGAGGTCTTTGTATTCTTCAAAGTCGGTTCCTTTTAGCCAGAGCCTCAAAGGAAGTTTCTTTGGATGAAACTCGTCCCAAGTTTCCGCGTCCATCCGCATCGGCACCTCGATTTCCGCGGCGCCGCCCTTCTCATCCCAGTTGACTGGAATCACCCCAATGTCTGGCCAAATCGCCGTCAGCATTCCTTGTCCGCTGCGGCCCGTGATGTTTCCGATGCGGACCTTGATGCGCATCGTGTGTTGCGCCAGATTCGGGTAGACCTGCACGTCGTCGAGCCAGACGCGACCCGTGTCTTCGAGTTGGATTTTGCCGACGATGCCGTTCCAACTCGCGCCCAAGGAATCAGAGACGCTGTGCGCGTCTGGTCGATAAGGCATCAGCATGCGATTGTCCACGCGAATCGTGATTCGATGCCGACCCGGCGAGACTGTGCCTAGATCATAGACGTGCGGCGCTACCAAACTCATCTGAATATCGATGAGTTTATCGTCCAGCCACAGGCCGGTTTGCCAATGCGGTCGTTCAAGCGTAAGCATCAGACGACGCCCAGCCAGGTATGACGGTACTTGAACATCACGCTGATACCACGCGGCTCCGAGATAGTGACGCGGCGGTTGCGAGAGAAACGGAATCTTGACCTTGCCGCGTTCCAGATAGTCTTTGTAGTCGTCGCGCAGATACCAAAAGTGATCATAAAGAGAGAGCACCCAGGGAGTGTCTGCACTGATCTCATTCCCGAAACCCTGCGCCTGGAGAATTCCCGGCAGACGAATTCGATTTCGCAAATCGCGATTGAACCACTGTTGCTGAATGCCCTGGTCGTTTGCGTCCAGTTCAAAGCGCCACACCCCGTCGAGCGAAATCGGATTGGTTCCCCGTGCGGTGTGAAAAGCAAGGAAGCAGATGGCGAAAGACAGGATGATACCGCTTGGCCAACTAAATCGTGTTCTTAGAATTACGCTAGACGGATCGCTTCGCATTCAGTAAAGTTACGACATCCCTCGGGAGAATCAGCCACAAACGAATCGTTGGTTTCGCGGCAGCGATACGAATTCCATCGTGCTCGCGATGGCTGCTTTTATCAAATCGACTCGGCGACCGGCAACTCGTTTCTGACGGTCATCAGCGATAAGTTTGAAGAGACACAGATGATCGAATTTAGCTTATTGGAGTAAGAGTTTGATGAGTTCGCAAAGGCCGGGCAAGGAAAGATTTCGATTCGTGAAATACCTCTGGCAGGATGAGGTCGCCGGCCAGTTGGATGGCGTCGATCGTTTGGTGTATCGCTCAAACAAGCTGGGTGAGGATTTGACCTTGACGAATACTGGCGGCGGCAACACTTCATCGAAGTTGACCGAAACTGATCCGCTGACGCACGAACCAGTCGAAGTTCTCTGGCTGAAAGGTTCAGGCGGCGACTTGCGTACCGCGAAGCGCGATGGCTTTGCGTCGCTGTATCTCGACAAGGTGCGCGCGATGAAGTCGCTGTATCTGAACGATCCGAATCGCGGGCCTAAGACGCCGATCGAAGACGTGATGTACCCGATGTACAGCCACTGCGTCTTCAATCTGAATCCCCGCGCTTGCTCGATCGATACGCCGCTGCACACGCTGGTACCTTACAAGCACGTCGATCATCTGCATCCGAACGCGGTGATCGCGATTGCGGCTTCAGTCAATCAGGAAAAGCTGACCAAAGAAATTTACGGCGATGAAGTTATCTACATTCCCTGGCAGCGACCGGGCTTCGACATTGGTCTGAAGATTGAGCAGCTGATCAAGGACAACCCGCAGGCGCGCGGCATCCTGCTGGGTCATCACGGCATGAGTTCGTGGAACAACGATGACGAGACCTGTTACGAGACCGCGCTCGAGATAATCGATCGCGCGGCGCGCTTCATCGAGGATCACGACAAAGGCGCGCAGACTTTCGGCGGACAGAAGCATCAGGCTTTGACTGAGACAGACCGAAAGCGTCTGCAGTCAGAGATTATTCCGTTCATTCGCGGTCAAGTTTCGGTTTATAAAAGGTTCGTCGGCACCGTGCAGGATGACGAGAAGATGCTGCGCTTCGTGAACAGCAACGACGGTCCAAGGCTCGCAGCACTGGGAACTTCATGCCCGGATCATTTTCTCCGCACGAAAATCAAGCCGCTCTTTGTTGATTGGGATCCGGCCAGCGGCGATATCGAGAAACTGAAGACATCGATCGCCGATGGTCTGGTTCAGTATCGCAAGGATTACGAAGCGTACTACAACAAGTGCAAGCGTCCAGACTCGCCCGCGATGCGCGATCCGAATCCGACGGTCGTGCTGATTTCGGGACTCGGCATGGTTGCGTGGGGCAAGAACAAGAGCGAATCACGCGTGACTGCCGAGTTCTACAACTGCGCGATTGAAGTGATGCGGGGTGCCGAAGCGATCGACCAGTACGAAGCGATGGATCAGCAGGAAGCGTTCGACATCGAATACTGGAATCTGGAAGAAGCCAAGCTGCGTCGTATGCCGCCGGAGAAAGAACTCGATCGCCAGATCGTCGTGGTGATCGGAGCGGGCGCCGGCATCGGAAAGGCCGCCGCGCATCGGTTGGTCAAAGAGGGCGCGCACATCGTCTGCGTCGACGTAGACGAGGCAGCGGCGAAGGAAACGGCGCAGGAAATCATCGCGAAATATGGCGAAGGCATCGGCGTGGCCGGCTCGGGAATCAGCAACTGCGGTCCGGCGATCGGTTTGGCTTGCGACATCACGAATCGCGACAGCGTCGCGCGTCTGTTTCAGGATGTGATGTTGGCGTACGGAGGTCTCGACGCAGTCGTGGTCACGGCCGGTATCTTTGTACCACCGGACAAGACCGGCCGCATCGAAGACAAACTCTGGTCGCGCACGTTCAATATCAACGTGACCGGCGCGTACATAGTTGCCGACGAGGCTTACAAAATCTTCAATCAGCAGGGCTTGCGCGGTAACATCGTGCTGACGACCAGCGCGAATGCCGTCGTCGCGAAGAAGGGAAGTCTCGCGTACGACACAAGCAAGGCCGCCGCGAATCATCTCGTGCGCGAACTGGCGATCGAGATGGCGCCGCTCGTGCGCGTAAACGCAGTTGCGCCGGCCACCGTGGTCAAAGGCAGCACGATGTTTCCGCGCGATCGCGTCATCGCTTCGCTCACCAAATACGAAATTCCCTTTAGCGAAAGTGAATCAGATGATGAGCTGCGCGAAAAGTTAGCGAGTTTTTACGCGAAGCGTTCGCTGACGCAGACGCCCATCGAACCGGACGATCAAGCGGAGGCTATCTTTCTATTGCTCTCACAGCGATTATCAAAGACGACGGGTCACGTCATTCCGGTTGACGGCGGTTTGCAGGACGGATTTATGAGGTGAACATCATGTCGAATTTCGGGATCGATGATTCGTTCATTGCTGAGCAGAACCAAAAGGCCCGACCGTGGGTCGAAGAAGACTACGAACACCTCACGAAGAAACTGCGCCGCCAGAATGTCGAAATTGAAGATCTCGTAAACAAAGCGCAGGCATTTCGCGTTGCTGTTCCTTCGTGGGGAGTGGGCACCGGCGGCACTCGCTTCGCGCGATTTCCCGGTATGGGTGAGCCGCGTGACATCTATGAAAAGCTGGAAGACTGCGGGACGATTTTCAAATTGGTGCGCTCGACGCCCGCGGTCTCGTTGCACATTCCCTGGGACAAACCCGATGACGCGACAAAGCTCCGTGACTTTGCGAACGCGCGCGGGTTGAGCTTCGATGCGATGAACTCAAACACGTTCCAGGATCAGCCGGGCCAAAAGCACTCGTACAGATTCGGCAGCCTCACTCATCCCGATAAAGCAGTTCGCCAACAAGCCGTCGAGCACAACATCGAATGCATTGAGATTGGAAAGACAATCGGTTCGAAAGCTCATACCGTTTGGATTGGCGATGGGGGGAACTTTCCCGGGCAGCAACACTTTCGCTACGCGCTGGAACGCTATCTCGAAAGTATGCGCGAGATTTACGCGGCGCTGCCGGACCACTGGCGCATGTTCATCGAGCATAAGTTTTATGAACCGGCTTTCTATTCGACGGTAATCAACGACTGGGGCACAAGTTATTACTGTGCGCGTGAGCTTGGCCCCAAGGCCTTCTGCCTGGTTGATCTCGGCCATCATGCGCCGAACGTAAACATCGAGATGATCGTCGCGCGGCTCATTCAATTCGGTAAACTCGCCGGCTTTCATTTCAACGACAGCAAGTACGGTGACGACGATCTCGACTCGGGATCGATCAAGCCTTTTCAGTTGTTCCTCATCTTCAACGAATTGGTCGATGCGGAACTCAGCCAGATTGCGAATTTCAATCCGGCGTACATGCTCGACCAATCGCACAACGTCACTGATCCGATCGAGTCGCTGATGATGAGCGCCGTCGAACTGGTGCGGGCTTATGTTCAGGCGCACCTGATCGATAGGAGCGCGCTGACGGAAGCGCAGGACAAATGTGATCCGTTACTCGCGCTGTCGATCCTGAAACAGGCGTTTACGACTGACGTAGCGCCGATCCTCGCCGTGGCGCGCGAGCGAGCCGGCGGTGCAATTGATCCAATCGCGACTTACCGGCAGAGCGGTTACCGGCAGCGCAAAGGTGAAGAACGTCCAGCGCGAAAGGTCGCGGCAGCGTCGGGAATTGTGTAACGGAAGAGGTTAGAGACTAGAGACTAGAGGTTAGAGGCTAGGGATCAGAATTCTGAAAGACGGATTTCCTATCCGTGCCGGCTTGTTAAGAAAAGGGTGATTTGATTCGCGGTGACGAAGATGGTTTCGCGATCTAATCTCCAGTCTCCAGCCTCTAATCTCTAGCCTCTAACCTCTATGCCTGAGTCCCTCTACATCGCCGTCGATCTCGGCGCCGGCAGCGGGCGAGTCTTCCTCGCCGCCCTCGACGAGTCACAATTCCTGCTTCAACAAATACGCCGTTTTTATTATGCACCATCGATTTCTGACGGATATCTGCGCTGGGACCTGCCCCGGATATTTGATGAGATAAGGGAAGGCTTACGCGAATCCGCGGCGCGCGCGCGCGACCTTCGTCGAGAAGTTCAAAGCATCGGTGTCGATAGTTGGGGCGTAGATTACGCGCTTGTCGATGCGGAAGGCAATCCAGTCGAATGGCCGATCTGTTATCGCGACGGACGAACCCAAGGCGTGATGGAGGAAGTGTTCGCGTCCGTGTCGCGTGAGGAAATCTTCAAGCACACCGGCCTTCAGTTTCTGCAAATCAATACATTGTTTCAGTTGTATGCCCACGCGCGCTCAGGCATTCTGGGAAATGCTCACACACTTCTCCTTATTCCCGATCTCATCAATTTCTTTCTGACGGGTAAGCGTGTCACGGAATACACGAACGCTAGCACGACGCAGATGCTCGACGCGCGAACAAAACGTTGGGATTGTGATCTGCTCGATCGCCTGTCGCTCCCGAAGCATCTCTTGCCAGAGATCGTTTCGGCGGGCGCAGAAGTCGGGCTGCTTCGCGCTGAACTGGCTGACGAGTTGCGAATGAACGCCGTGCGAGTAGTGGCCCCGGCGACGCATGATACTGGCAGCGCGGTTGCGGGCGCGCCGCTTCAGAAAGGTTGGGCCTACATCTCTTCGGGAACGTGGTCATTGGTTGGGGTCGAGCGCGATGATGTGCTGATAAATGATGAGGTTGCGCGACATAATTTTACGAATGAAGGCGGCGCGTTCGGCACGATCCGCTTTCTGAAAAACGTGATGGGTCTGTGGATTTTGGAGTCGTGCCGACAAGAGTGGCACCGGCGCGGCGTCGTAGTTGACTATGATGTCCTGCTAAGTGAAGTCGCCGCGATCGGTAAGCAGGACGCGCTCATATTTCCCGATGATAAGCGTTTCCTGAATCCGCCGCGCATGCTCGAAGCGATCGCCACGCAGCTCAACGAAACTGATCAAGTAATGCCGTCGGAACCTGCCGCGGTCGCAAAATGTGTTTTGGATTCGCTCGCTTTTCGGTATGCTGCGGTGCTCCGAACGATCGAGTCACTAACGAGTCAGCGGATTCAAGGCGTGCAAATCATCGGTGGCGGCAGTCAGAACGCTTATCTGAACCAGGCGACAGCGAACGTCACCGGCTTGACTGTTTCGGCTGGGCCGGTCGAAGCCACCGTGATCGGCAATGCGATGGTGCAGGCAATTGCGGCCGGGCGGTTTCCTTCGTTGACCGAGGCGCGACAATACGTTGCGCGTAACGTGCGCCTCCAGACCTTCAGGCCGCAGCCGTCGAAGAAGTGTGAAGAGGCGATGCGTCGTTACGAAGCGATAGAGGCCCGGTACATCTGATGCGCGTATCGCTATTCGTCACTTGTCTGGTGGATCAGTTGTGGCCCTCAGTGGGCACGAGCGCGGTCGAGGTTTTGCGGCGCGCCGGGTGCGAAGTTGAATTCGATCAGCGCCAGACGTGCTGCGGTCAACCGGCCTTTAACACTGGATATCGAAACGAAGCTCGGGCGTTGGCGCGTCGCTTCATTGAAGTCTTCGAAGATTCGAAAGCCGATGCGATCGTTAGTCCGTCGGGGTCGTGCACCGCGATGGTTCATCACTTTCGCGAGTTGTTCGCTGATGATGAAAGCTGGCGTGCCCGCGGCGAAAGGATCGCAGAACGCACGCACGAGTTTGCTTCGTTCCTGGTCAACGTGCTCGGCGTCGATGATGTCGGAGCGAGCTTCAACGGACGCGTGACCTGGCACGACGCCTGTCATGGCTTGCGCGATTTGAATTTGCATAGCGAGCCGCGCCGTCTGATTCGCAACGTGCGCGGACTTGAATTTGTCGAATTGGCGAACGCGGACGCGTGCTGTGGCTTCGGCGGAACATTTTCGGTCAAGTATCCGGAAATTTCGGTCGCGATTCTCGACAACAAGATCGAGTCAATCGAAAAGGCTGGCGTGCGTGCGGTCGTTTCCGCCGACGCGAGTTGCCTGATGCAGATTGGCGGTCGATTGAGCAGAAATGGATCGTCGGTGCGCGCGATGCATCTGGCGGAGCTACTGGCTTCGCGAGAATAAGGCTTAGCCGGTCTGTTGCTTTTCTCTGTATGAACCAGCCAACTGAAACCGCAGAGTCGACGGGCTACGGCCCACCAAACGCTTTCGATCAGAACGCGTTGAAGGCTCTGGGCGACGAGCAGCTTCACAGCGCGCTGCGCAATCTCGTCGACACTTTTGGTAAGCGGCGCCAGGCGGCGATGAGTTCGGTTGACGACTGGGAAGGTTTGCGAGACCAGGCGCGCGCCATCAAAGACGAAACGCTCGCGCATCTCGATCGGTATCTGGAACAGTTTGCGGGCAATGCCGAACGCGCGGGCGCACGGATTCATTGGGCGCGTGATGGCCGCGAAGTCTCGAACATCATCATTGAGCTGCTGCATGAACGGAATGCGAAGCGCGTCGTTAAATCAAAGAGCATGGCGACCGAAGAGATTCACCTAAACGATGCGCTCGAAGAGGCTGGCATCGAGACGGTCGAGACTGATCTCGGTGAATGGATTATTCAGCTCGCGCACGAAACTCCCTCGCACATCGTCGTTCCCGCAATTCACAAATCAAAGAAGCAGATTGCCGATCTCTTCGTCGAGAAGATCGGAATTGAACCCACAGATGATGTCGACAAGTTGACCGGCGCTGCTCGTCGCGTCCTCCGTCAGCGATTCGCGGAAGCCGATGCGGGTATCAGCGGCGTCAATTTCGGCGTTGCGGAGACCGGCACGATCCTGATTCTGGAAAATGAAGGCAACATTCGCCTGACGACCAGCCTGCCAAAGATCCATTTCGCCTTGATGGGCATCGAGAAAGTGATCCCTCGCTTTGCGGACCTCGATGTTTTTCTCAAGCTGCTGCCGCGCTCCGGTACGGGCCAGCAGTTGACGACTTATCAATCCTTAATCACCGGGCAAAAGAAAAGACCCGAAGATGAAGGTCCGGAAGAATTGCACATCATCCTGATGGACAATGGCCGCTCGCGGATGCTCGCGCATCCGGTGACGCGGCAATCGCTCGCATGCATTCGTTGCGGCGCGTGCTTGAACGCGTGTCCCGTCTATCAACAGATCGGTGGACACGCTTACGGCTCGGTTTATCCCGGGCCCATCGGCGCAGTGATCACGCCGCAGTTGATCGGTATCAGCAAAGCCACGCAGTTGCCGTATGCCTCGAGTTTGTGTGGCGCGTGCCGCGAAGTCTGCCCGGTCAAGATCGATATTCCCGCGCTGCTTCTGCATCTGCGCTCTGAAATTGTGGAAGGAAGCGCGAGTGGATCTGTCGATGAGCAAGGGCCGGTCAAAAGAAAGTTCTCTGAGCATCTCGCGTTTCGTCTCTATGCCTTCGCGTGGTCGCGGCGAAGACTGTATGAGTGGAGCGCGCGAATCGCTCGTTTGTTTCAGCGAGCCGCGGTGAGGCAGGGTCGAATCGGAAAGGTCAGCGGATTGATCGCTAAGCTCGCGCCGCCGTTAGGAGCATGGACGGCCGGGCGCGATGCGCGACCGATTGCGCCACGAACGTTTCGCGAACAGTGGCGCGCAGATTCCGAGATCAAATGACCGAAACAAGTCTTGAAGCCCGGCGAGAAATTCTCTCTTCGATTCGCGAGCATCTCGCGGAGAGCAAGCGTTTCGATACTCAGGATGTGCATCCACCGACCACCGCGCGGCGAACGACATCTAAATCAGTAGCAGGTGATCGCGACAAACCAGTTATCGAACTCTTCCGGCATGCACTCGAAGCTGTCAGTGGCCATTGCTCGATTGTTCGGACTATTGATGAAGCCGCTCAGGCTGTTCAGGAGATCGTCGCCGAGCGAAAAGCTTCTGGCCCGCCCGCTACCGCAGGCGGTTCTGACTCGCACTCGCGGCGCGTCGCTGTCTCTGATTCAGCTCTCGTCAGAGCGATTCTCGGGCGGGTGAAAACCGAAGCGGCCTTTCTTGATTCTCCGAGTCAAGCGGAATTATTCGATTGCGACGTGGGAATCACGTGCGCGCAGTGGGCGATCGCGGAAACCGGCACGCTGGTGCTTGAGTCGGAACGCGAGCGAAATCGTCTGGCTTCTCTTGTGCCGCCGGTTCACGTCGCAATCATCGAAGCAAGTCGAATTCGCCGCAGCATGTCTGAGGTTCTTGAGTTGATTAAGAAGAGTGATGTTGGTCTCAGCCGCGCCGTCACTTTCATCACCGGCCCGTCGCGCACGTCCGACATCGAATTGACGCTGGCGATCGGCGTTCACGGGCCGGGAGAGTTGCACGTCATAGTGATTGACGAAGCTGCACCGCCCGCCTAATCTGCCGGAACTCCAATACGAATCATGTCGAACCAAGTTCTGCTTTGCGCTATCGATATAGATAAATCGTATGCCGGCGTCCATGCGCTGATGAGCGCTTCGTTTGAACTGCGCGCCGGAGAAGTGCACGCGCTGATTGGCGAGAATGGCGCCGGCAAATCAACGCTCATCAAGATCATCACCGGCGCCGTCGAGCCTGATGCGGGCAAGATTACTCTCAACGAAATCGCAATCAGCAATAATTCACCGCGCGTGGCCAAGCATCTGGGCATCGCCGCAATCTATCAACAGCCTGCACTCTTTCCCGAACTTTCAGTCGCAGAAAACATTGCGATCGGTTTGGAAGAGGCCTCTATCTTCAGCCGTACCGATTGGCGTGCACGCAAACGACGCGCTGCTGATCTACTCGCGCGAGTGGGCGCGCGAATCGATCCGGACGCGGAAGCCGGCGATCTCACGATGCCGCAGCAGCAGTTGGTTGAGATTGCGCGCGCGCTTGGCGCGAACGCAAAGGTTCTGATCATGGATGAGCCGACTGCATCGCTCTCGGAAGAAGACACGCAAAATCTTTTTGCGGTGATTCGTCAACTTCGCACGGAAGGCGTCGGGAGCATTTACATCTCGCATCGCCTGGAAGAGCTGCCACTCATCGCCGACCGGGTCACGGTCTTGCGCGATGGCCGCACCATCGACACGCGCGTAATGTCTGAAGTGAATCGAGAGCAGTTGATTCAACTGATGGTGGGTCGCGAACTCTCGGCAGTATTTCCAAAACGCACCGTGCAAATTGGCGACATAGTTTTGGAGTTGCGCCAGTTTGGCTGTTCCGAGTCAGGCGTTCACGACGTGAATCTTTCCGTACGGGCCGGCGAGATCGTCGGACTTGCAGGACTGGTTGGCGGCGGACGCACAGAGTTGGCACGCACAATCTTTGGACTTACGCGCGCTGATCAAGGAGAAATTTCACTGCGCGGAAAACGAGTAAATATCACCGGCGCTGCCCAGGCCATTGAATGCGGGATCGCTTACGTTCCCGAAGATCGGCGGCGGCATGGCGTAATTCTCGATCTGGCGATTAGCGCGAACATCACGCTCGCCTCACTCGATCAATTTTCGCGGATGGGCGCGCTTGATCTCTCTCGCGAAAGAGAAATTGCCGCCGATTACACGCGCAAGCTCGCAATCAAGACACCGACGATCTTCGCACCGGTAGCAACGTTGTCCGGTGGCAATCAACAAAAAGTTGCGCTCAGCCGCTGGCTGGTTACGAAGCCGTCGGTGCTCATCCTCGACGAACCCACACAGGGAATCGACGTCGGCGCCAAGGCTGAAGTGCACGCGTTGATGACTGAGTTGGCGTCGCAGGGTGTCGCGATTCTGATGATTTCGTCTGAGCTGCCCGAGGTGCTGGGAATGAGCGATAGGATCGGCGTGATGCGTGGCGGAACTATCGTCGCGACGCTCGATCGATCGGAAGCGACGCAGGAAAAGATTTTGGCGCTGGCGTTAAGCCACTAGGAGCGCACGCATCCCGCGTGCGGTTCGCAGGCATCTTGCCTGGAGTAAATGAACGAGCCGGCAGAGAGGCCGGCGGACCGCAGGCAGGGATGCCTGCGCTCAAGATAAGAACCCGTGAAACTGAATCGCTACAAACGCGAACTATCGGCGGCTGCCGCCTACGCCGCTTTGCTGATCGTGGTGGCGATCATCGCGCCCTCATTCTTTAGCACGACGAACCTGCGTGACCTCGCCCTGAACAACGCGCCCGTGCTGCTGGTTGCCATCGGTATGACAACGGTGATTTTGGTCGCGCAGATCGATATCTCTGTTGGTTCTCAGTTCGCGGTTGCGAGCGTCGCTGCGGGCGTGCTGGCGAAGTCAGGAATGACGATGCCGGTTGTGGTGGCTTTGGTCGTACTCATCGGCGCGGCGATGGGTTCGCTTAACGGCGCTCTTATCGGATGGCTGCGACTGCCGTCAATCATCGTGACGCTGGCGATGCTGGTCGCGTGGCGCGATGCGCTGCGTTGGACCACGGGCGGCGAATGGGTGCAAGACCTGCCCGCGCATTTTCAGTGGCTCGGACTCGGCCAGAGTTTGGGCCAATGGCTGATCGTGATTGCTTCACTACTGATGCTGATCTTCTTCGCGTGGACTTTGCGCAACATGGCGGCGGGCCGCGCGGTCTATGCGGTTGGCTCAGACGCCGAAGCCGCGCGGCTGGCCGGAATCGAGCCGACGCGAGTGACGTTCTTCGTTTTCGTTTTGATGGGAGCGTTGGTTGGGTTGGCAGCCTTACTCAATGCCATTCGGTTTTCAACGGTACCTAGCAACGCGGGCGTCGGCTTGGAGCTGAAAGCAATCGCGGCTGTGGTGGTAGGGGGCACGGCCATCACCGGTGGACGTGGCACTTTGATCGGCACGCTCATCGGCGTGGCTTTGCTGGGAACGATCGGCACGGCGCTCACATTCATCGGTATTAATCCGTTTTGGGAAAAGGCGATCCAAGGCGCAATCATTCTGGCCGCCCTCGGCTCAGATTTCGTGCTGGGAAGAGTCGAGCGAATGCGCGCGGCTCATGTCAATTAGCCGCGGATGCACGCGGATAAACGTGGACAGATGGAAAGGCAGAGAGCACCTGCGATCGGTATTTGAAATTTTCTTGTCTGCGTAAATTTGCGTTTATCTGCGGCTGACTCTTCCAGCTTTTCGCGTCAGTTCAAATGAAATCAGTTTCTCAGCCGGAAGCTCGCGATCTGCAACTGACCGCGCCGTGGCGTGAGCGGTTCTTCCCGAACAATGAATGGGTTTTGATCCTCGTCATTGTGATCGAGTGCGCTATCTTCAGCGTTACTGGAAATAATTTTCTGAGCGCAGGGAACGCATTCGAAATCACGCGACTCAGCGTCGAGATCGGATTGCTGGCGTTGGCGCTCACGCCAATTATTATCACGGGTGGCATCGACCTGTCCGTGGGTTCAATGATTGGACTCTCTGCAGTTGTGATGGGCGCGTTGTGGCGTGATGCCCATCTGCCAATCGCAATCGCCGCCGTGATGACCCTCGGTGTTGGGGTGTTGGGTGGAGCGCTGAACGCTTCCATGATTTCACGGCTTAAGTTTCCGCCGCTGATCGTCACGCTCGGAACATTCTCGCTATTTCGTGGCATCGCCGAGGGACTAACGGGTGGCATCGAAAATTACTCGGGCTTCTCGCAAAGATTTCTGTTTCTGGGTCAGGGTTATGTCGGCGGAGTTGTCCCGACGCAACTCTTGATTTTGATCGTCGCCATCGCCGCGTTTGCGTGGTGGTTGCATCGCACAATTTACGGACGCAGCCTCTACGCGATTGGGTTCTCGGCAGAAGGCGCGCGGTACGCCGGCATTCCGGTCGCGCGCCGGCTCGCTTTTGTTTATGTGCTGTCGGGTTTGGTTTCCAGCATCGCCGCGATTATCTATGTGGCGCATCTGGGCCAAGCGAAATCGGACGCGGGCACCGGTTATGAATTGATGGCGATTACCGCCGTGGTGCTGGGTGGCACATCGATCTTTGGAGGGCGCGGCACAATTCTAGGAACGGTTCTCGGGTTGTTCGCGATCGTGATTCTGCAAAATGGATTGCGACTCAGCGCGCAGCCTGCTGAGTTGGCAGGCATTCTTACGGGCGCTCTGCTGGTCGGCACGATTCTTATCGATCGTCTGTCGGCTCGTGTAAGATCCGCGCGCCAGACTGCTCAGACTCATGAAGCGGGACTAGCGACGCGCGGAGATGGGGAGGAGTTTGAAGTGAGAAATTCACAGATCGCAATTCTGAGCGCAGTGATTCTGCTGGCCGCGCTGATGGTGGCCGGCAGCAATTGGATGTTGACACGTTCGTTCCGCCAACAGCTTAGCGGCGCGACCTTACCGGCTGGCACGAAGAGCGGTCGCAAACCAGTGATCGCGATGATGCCGAAAGCGAAAGGCGATCCCTATTTCGTCAGTTGCAAGCAGGGCGCGGATGAAGCTGCGAAAGAATTGGGCGTCGAGTTGTTGTGGGATGGCCCAACGGATCTCGATCCGGCGAAGCAGAACGAAGTGGTCGAAGCGTGGATCACCAGAGGCGTCGATGTGATCGCGGTGAGCGTCGAAAACAAAGTAGGCATCTCCACGGTGTTGCGTAAGGCGAAAGAGAAGGGAATCAAAGTCATCACCTGGGACGCGGATGCCGAGAAAGACGCGCGCGACTTTTTGATCAATCAAGCTACTCCGCAAGGCATCGGCTACACCCTGACTGATGAAGCCGCGCGAATTCTCAACAACAAGGGCGAGTTCGCGATCATTACTGCATCGTTGAGCGCGGCGAATCAAAACGAGTGGATCAAATACATCAAAGAGCGGATGGCGCAGAAGTATCCTGACTTGAAACTGGACGCGATTCAGCCGAGCGAAGGCGATCGCGATCGCGCTTTCTCGGAAACGCAGACCGTTCTCAAGGTCTATCCCAACGCAAAGTTGATTATGGCAATCGCTGCGCCCGCCGTTCCCGGCGCCGCTGAGGCGGTGCAGCAATCGGATCGCAAGGATGTGAAAGTCACCGGCTTGTCGCTGCCGAACATGAACAAACCTTACGTTCATTCGGGTGTGGTCGATAGCGTGGTGCTGTGGAATACGGTCGATCTTGGTTACCTGACCGTGTATGCGGCGAACGCGTTGGCTGCGCGCCAGCTAAAGCGCGGCGATAAGGAATTCAGCGCGGGACGTCTTGGCAAGATCGAAGTTGCGGATGACGAAGTCCGTCTTGGCGCGCCGTTCGTCTTTAACAAGACCAATATCGATCGATTCAACTTCTGAAATTACGCCGATGATTCGCAAAGCATTTCTGATGACGCTCAAGCCCGGCTGTCAGGAAGAATATGAGCGACGTCACAATCCGCTTTGGTCGGAGCTGGAATCGATCCTGAAACAACACGGAGTTAGTAACTACTCGATCTTTCTCGACCGTAGCACGGATCGATTATTCGCTTACGCGGAAATAGAATCGGAAGACCGCTGGCAGCAGATCGCGCAAACGGAAGTTTGCCAGCGCTGGTGGCAGCACATGAGCGAACTGATGTTGACAAATGACGATAGTAGTCCGATGAGCATCGACCTTGATGAGGTGTTTCATGTCGATTGATTTGGAGTGCGCCGGCTTGACGGCGCTTTGCAATGCGAACATGAATTGGCTCCGCATAAAAATGAGAACAAAGCGGCGTCAAGCCGCCGCACTCCAAACGGTCGCGTTGCTGCTCATTTCATTTGTGCTTGCGCGAGGACAGAGCATCACCGACCTCCAGCGCGGATTCGAACGGCCTCCCGATGACGCACGCATCATGATGCGTTGGTGGTGGTTTGGATCGTCGGTGACTAAGCAGGAGCTTGAACGCGAGATGCGCCTGATGAAAGAAGGCGGCATCGGCGGCTTTGAAGTTCAGGCGACCTATCCGCTGTCGCCCGATGATCCCGCGCGCGGAATCAAGAATCTGCCTTACCTCTCAGATGAATTTGTTGATGCGCTACGATTCACATCTGCAAAGGCGAAAGAACTTGGCTTGCGCATGGATCTGACGCTCGGAAGCGGCTGGCCCTATGGCGGACCCTCGGTGTCTATTGAAGATGCGGCTGCGACGTTGCGCACCGAGCGAGTGAAGATCCAGCCGAATTCGCGCAGGATTCCGACGCCGTACATCGCGCCGGGAGAAAAACTTCTCGCCGTGTTTGCTGCGCATATGCAGGGACAGGCCGCATCTCAACAGACAGGTCCGTCAACGTTACGCGCTGATGATCTTCGTGAGTTGTCGGACATTCACGATGGTGCGGTGTGGCTGCCCGCCGGGGTGGATCAGGCTCATGAAATTCTCTTCTTCGTCGCCAGCCGCACAGGCATGCAGGTTAAGCGTCCCGCTGTTGGTGCTGAGGGTTATGTGCTGAATCACCTCGACGCGGTCGCGACGGAACATTATCTGAAGAACGTCGGTGATCGCTTGATGCAGGCGTTTCCGACCAATCGCCCTTACGCGGTCTTTTGCGACAGTCTCGAAGTTTACAATCAGGATTGGACGCCGGACTTTCTCGAAGAGTTTCAGAAGCGCCGCGGCTACGATCTCAAGCCTTATCTGCCCGCGTTGATTGCCGACATTGGGCCGAAGACGTTGGACATTCGCCGTGATTGGGGCAAGACGCTCACCGAGCTCTACAACGAACGCTTCGTGACGCCGCTGCGTGATTGGGCCAAGCGCAATCACACTTTGCTGCGCGTGCAGAATTATGGCGTGCCTGCCGTATCGCTTTCAGGTTACGCGAATGTTGATTTGCCTGAAGGCGAAGGCGCGCAATGGAAAGTTGTGCGCGGAACGCGCTGGGCGTCTTCCGCGAGTCACATCTATGGCCGCCCGGTCACGTCGTCGGAGACGTGGACGTGGTTGCACTCGCCGGTTTTTCGCGCGACGCCGCTCGATATGAAGGCCGAAGCCGATCGCCATTTTCTGATGGGCATCAATCAACTCGTCGGACATGGATGGCCGTACACTTCGGAAGGTGTCGAGTATCCCGGCTGGCGATTTTATGCGGCGGCCGTTTTCGATGAGAAGAACCCTTGGTGGATTGTGATGCCTGACATCGCCGCCTACCTGCAACGCTTGAGTTTCATGATGCGGCAGGGCGCGCCGGTGAATGATGTCGCGTTGTATCTGCCGAACGATGATGGCTGGGCGCACTTCACCAGCGGCAATCCGCATCTGATCGAAATTCTGCGCGACCGCGTTGGCACGGATGTAATCAGCAGCATTCTCGATTCAGGTTACAACTTTGATTTCTTTGATGACGATGTTTTGAAACAGACAGGCCGGATCGAGCAGAACCAATTGGTTCTGGGCGCTAGCCGTTACCGCGTCGTGGTGCTTCCCGGTGTCGAACGTATTTCGCTCGAGACGATGCGGAAGTTGGAAGAGTTCGTGCGCGCCGGTGGCGTCGTGATCGCGACGCGCCGTCTTCCGGAAATCGTTCCGGGTTTGAAAGCTACGACGGCGGAACAAACTGAACTGCGCGACATAGTGAATCGGTTGTTCCAAGACTCGTCCGCGAAAGCGCATTTCGTCGAAGACGAGAAGCAAGCGTTCAGTCGCAAGCTGACTGGCTTGTTGCAACCTGACATGGCTTTGAGTTCTTCCATTCCGGAAATCGGTTTTGTTCATCGGCACACGGCTGACTCTGAGATCTATTTCATCGCAAACACTTCCAACTTGCGTCAAAGTGTAAGGGCGACATTTCGGGTTGCTCATATCCAACCTGAATTGTGGGATTCTTTTTCGGGCAAAGTAACGGCAGCGAGAGTCGCAGGGGCCAATGAAACTGCGACTGTTCCGCTTGATATTGAACCTTATGGCTCGCGAGTGCTGGTATTTTCAAAGAGAAGTCGCGCAAAGCCCCTGTCAGATACCGCGATCCATATTACTCCAATTGACCTCATCACTGACTGGCGAGTCCAATTCGGAGCGAACGCGACACCTCTGAAGATGGATAAACTTCATTCGTGGACCGATGACGACGCAACTAAGTTCTTTTCCGGGACTGCGACCTACGAAAAAGATGTGACTGTGCCAAACACTTTCCTGCAACCGGGGTTTTCGGTTAAATTGGATTTCGGCGAAGGGAAGCCATTGCCCGAACAAAATCTTCGCTCGGGAATGCAGACCTGGTTGGACGCGCCGATTCGCGAAGCTGCTGTTGTGTACATCAACGATCAGCGAGTCGGATCAATTTGGTGTCCGCCTTATGCATTGGATGTGACGAAACAACTCCGGGCGGGTAATAACAAGATCAAGATTGTCGTTGCGAACCTCGCGCTCAATTACATGGCGGGCAGGCGCCTTCCTGATTATCGTCTGTTGAATCTACGTTACGGCGAACGATTTCAAGCGCAGGACATGGATAAAGTCCAACCGATAACGTCCGGTTTACTCGGGCCGATTCGCTTGATGACAAGTGCGAACTAGTCGCGCGTGTGTCTGAAAATTTTCAGACACATATTTGTCGCATCGAACAGCGAAATTGATCTTGAAATCCCAACGCGCAGCGATATAATCCGCGCGTTCAAAAAGTCTTCGCGGAGGAAGGCCAGTACCTACCTCCAATTTCATTCCCCCTGTAGTGCGATTCATAACAGTTAGTCCATGAAGATCCATCCGTCATATTTAGCCTCTGAAAATTCCGGAGGGAGACAAACTCATGCGAGCTATCGTGGTAGCTTTTGTGCTTCTCGCTGCAAGTCTGGTTGCGGTCGCCCAGACCAACAAAGGCGGCATCAGCGGCACTGTGGTGGATGCTAACGGTGCCGGCGTTCCGGGTGCGACGGTAACCATCACTAATCTCGGAACGGGCCAGAAGACTACAGTGACAACTGGAGATTCCGGGGCCTTCAATGTTCCGTCGCTCGATCCCGTCACTTACAGCGTGCTGGTTGAAGCGAGTGGTTTCAAGAAAGCTGTCATTGACAAGATCAAAGTCGATACGGCGGGCACCGCTGCGGCGAATGTGATGCTGGAGACCGGTTCGATCGCCGAACAGGTCGTCGTGACCGCCACCGGAACACTGCTGAACACCGAAACTGGAACGACAACGCAGACAGTTACCGAACGGCAGATTCAGGATATCCCCTTGAACTCGCGCAGCGTTCTGGATCTCGCGGTGACTGCTCCGAATGTCACAGGCGATGTTGGCAGCGAAGACGTCGTAGTCACTTCCGAACAGCCCGTCCCCGGTTTCAATCTGAACGTAAATGGCGGCCGGTCAGGCAGTACCACGATGCTCGCTGATGGCGTGAACAACACGGGCGTTGGCATTGCCCGCTCGGTTGTAAACTTCACGCCGGAAACAGTTCAGGAGTTTACGATCCAGACCAGCGCGTACTCTGCGGAATTTGGCAACACAGCCGGCGGCGTGATCAATGCGACCACCAAGTCAGGCACGAACAAGTACAACGGCATTCTGCTTTGGTATCACCGAAATCCCAGATATAACGCCACGCCATTCACGATTGGGACTGCGCCGCGGCCGCATGTGAACCTGCGCTACAATCAGATCTCGGCGACGGTTGGTGGCCCAATCTTCCTGCCAAAATTCGGCGAAGGCGGCAAGCGACTCTACAACGGCAAGAACAGATCGTTCTTCTTCTTTGCGTTTGAGCCGCGCCGACGCACAGACTTCACCACCGGCACGGCGCTTTTGCCTGACGCCGCGCAGCTTTCCGGGAATTTCAATAACCTGGTGCGAACGTCCACCGGAATCGTGCCGCAAAGTGTGGCCACCCAGTTCGGGCTGACCTCAACTGGCAACGCGAACATCTATCAGCAGTTCGTTTTGTTTCAGGGCAAGCTGGTTCCGATTGCGTTGGTGAATATCCCCGGGCGTACTCCGACGACTAGTTATCAGTTTTGCCAGTTCAACGATCCGAGAAGAACTCTGGTCAATCAGACATTCCAGGGCACTGTGCTCCAGGTGCCGCTGTGTACTCCGGAGGTGAACGCCGTTCCGAATGCGGCTTTGAATATCCTGCCGCCCGAGTTTATCGATCCGGTTGCTCAGAAGCTCCTGCAGTTCATGCCGGCGGCGGGAGGTTATTTCATCGATTCCGGCAACGTCAGAAATTACTTTACGCAACGGGCGGTGTTGCAGAGAGAGACGCGTTACACGCTGCGACTCGATCACAACTTTACCAACAACGCCAAGGTAAACTTTCGCTACACGCGCACACCGACCGTCGGCATCAGAAGCGCCGGCAACGACATCAACGGAAACCAGGGCGTATTTGAAAACGCGCAGCAGTTCTTGTTGGGCTTCAACAACATCATCACGCCCACTTTGGTAAATGACTTGCGCCTGAGTTACACGCGCGGCAACTTCAGTGAAGATTACTCGCCGGAATTCTCGATTAAGTCGGGTCGCAGTTTTGCGGGAGAACTTGGTCTGCCACACCTCACACACGGCGGCATTCCTTTGTTCCTGTTGACTCAGGATGCCAACACATATCCGGGCGCAGACATTGGCTCGGCTGCTTCCACGAATAACTTCAACCTCGAACAGCGATACAACATCAACGATATTATTTATTGGACGCGCGGCAACAAGTCGTGGAAGTTCGGAACCGATCTGAGTGACGCGCGATTGACGGCGACGCCATTCTTTGGGGCGTCCGGTGGTCGCTGGCAGTTCCGCGTTCTCAACACCAGCAACAACCGTTCAACCAATGCCGTCAACGGTGGCAATCAAATCGCGAGTTTGTTGGAAGGCGTGCCGAACTCAGTCGATGTGCGCCCGCTGATACTCGATTACGATTACCGCTGGAAGAGCCTGGCGTTCTTTGCTCAAAACGACTGGAAGCTGCGGCCGAACTTCACCCTGAATCTGGGATTGCGTTACTCGCTGCAACTGCCGCGCGAGGAGAAGCATGGCATGCAGGGCGCGTTTCGTCCCGATCTCGCCCAGGCATTTCCTTTGACTGATACACAGCGTCGCGCGCTGGCGACCAGTCTCGGCGTGCCGGCTACGGCGACGATTCCGACTACGGTGCCCACGTCAGTTAATGTTGCTCCGTTTGCGTTCGTCAGCCGTGGCGGGCGTTCGAAGTATCTGGTGCCGATCGATTACATGGGCTTCGAGCCGCGGTTCGGTTTCGCCTGGAGCCCCAAGATGAAGTTGTTCGGTTTGGACCTTGAAAAGAGATCGGTGGTGATCCGCGGCGGGTACGGAATCTCGCACGCCACGCTCACTGGCAACAATCGATCGCCCAATCCGGACTTCGGCGGATTCGTGAATGTCGCCACCGCCGCCAACGGTTCAGCAGTCGGCGGCACGAATGATTCAACTCAGCCGATCCGGCTGTGCTGCAATCAGGTGCTTCAGGGAACGACCGGCACGCTCGATTCGATTTTGGGAACAGACGCAAATGGCCTCGTGTATTTGAAGAGTCTGGGCATCGCGGCGTTCGCGGTTACCCCTGGCAAGGGAAGTGGAAAGATTCCTTACTCGCAGAACTGGAACCTGACGATTGCTTTCGAACCGATCAAGAACCTTGCGGTAGAGGCCGCCTACGTCGGTAATAAGTCAACGCACCTGTTCCTTCCTTTCGTAAATATCAATCCACGCGACGTTAATCAGATTGCTACGCTGGAAGCAGCGGGTCTGTGCGCCACGTGTACGCCTCAGGATGCGACCGGCACCTTCGCTGACCCGCTGGGACGCACGAACCTGCAAGGATCGGTAATCACCATCTCGCGCGCGAGCGTGTTTACTCCATACCTGGGTTTCGACCCCTTGAATCTCTATTTCAATCCGGGCGGCGACAGCATTCGCCATGCGTTCTACATCGATGTGCGCCGGCGCGTGAGCCGGGGATTGACCTTTACGGCAAACTATACCTACGGCAAGAGCATCGACAACGCTTCGGACGCCAGCCCCGACACGCGCACGCTTTCGATCGGTCAGGCGCGTGAACAGTACTCGCTTGGCGGATCGCTCAGTCAGGATCGATCGCTGTCCACTTTCGATATCAAGAACAACTTTACCGCGACCGGCATTTGGGACATCCCGCTGGGACGAGGCCGCCAATTCTTAAGAAATGCGAACGGCCTCGTTAATATGCTCGCAGGCGGATGGGTGATCTCCGGCGTGCTTCGTCTGCCGGGAGGACTTCCGTTCCTGCCGTTCATTACCGATCCAAATCACCTCGGCGGCGTTTTGTTCAATCGATACGTCAGGCCGGATATCGTTCCGGGCGTGCCGCTGCGCAACCCGCTGTGGAAGCGAAGTTGCCCAACCGGCGCTTCGACCCCGCCATCCGGTTGCGAGCCTTACATCAATCCGGCGGCCTTCATGCGGCCCGTCAAAGGGAGTTTGGGAAATGCGCCGCGCACACTCGATATTCGCTCGCCGCGGCAGGAGTATTTCGATTTTTCAATCTCAAAGGACCTGCCGTTGGGTAAGGAAGGAAAGCGCCGCATTAACCTCCGCGTTGATTTGCTGAATGCTTTCAATCACCCGAACTTCCGTTACAACAACACGGGCAACACGCCTTTCGGCATGGGCACTTTCCCGAGCGAGACTACAATCAATGCTACCGAATTCGCCACGTGGCAAGCCTTCAGTCCGTCAACGCGCTCGGCAGTGACCTTGACCCAGGTGCAGACCCTGGTGAATGCGACGAGGACGGCGGCGGGCGCTCTGCCACTGGATTTCTATCATGTTCAGCTGCCGCAAGGCTTTGCCACCAGAGATCCGCTGTCCTTCGATATCACGACGCTCGAAGGGTACAAGCTCTATCGCATTCGCCAGACGTACGATGCAAACTTTGGCAGCCTGTTCGCGATTCAAAACGGAACCGGTGGGCCACGTTACCTGCAATTCGGCGTGAGGATTTTCTTTTAGCCGAGCAGGGTGAATAGGAGCGCAACCCAAAGCCTCTGATCAGAAAGGCGGTGGCGCAGACGCTGCCGCCTTTTCGCGTCGCGTTCGATCAATTAGACGGAAGGAAGTCTTGAAATGAAGTTGGTCTTGATTGTGGTTGCGTTTCATGCGCTTGCATCTGGGGCACTCGCTCAACCCTCAGCGCCACCGCGCGAATGGATCGATCCCGACACGGGCCATCGCGTGATTCGCTTGTCTGATGAGCCCGGCAGCGCGAGCCTCTACTTCCATCAAAATCCCTATTCACCCGACGGACAGAAGCTAATCATCACTACGCCGAACGGGCTTTCGGCGATCAACTTAAGAACGCGATCGATTGAAAAAATCGTCGATGGCCGCGTCGGCGTGATCATCGTCGGCCGGAAGAGCGGCGATGTTTATTACACGCGCACCGTGACGAATAACAACGTGCGTACTACGACGGTTTATGCGACGAATCTCAATACCAAGGCCACGCGCGAGATTGTGAAGTTGCCGCCGGCTGCCTCGGTCTCGTCAGTAAACGCGGACGAAACTCTGCTGGCCGGCATCATCGACGAAAAGCTGGAAGCGGCGCTCAAGGAAGGGAAGCCGCCCGCGCCGCCCCAGCAAGGACGCGGCGATAACTATCCGGGCAAAGGCGAAATGATGGAGAACCGGCTCGCTGAACGAAGGCCGCTGCGGCTGATTACCATCAACACCAAAACTGGCGAAGTGAAGACGCTGCTGCGCGGGACGGACTGGTACAACCACATTCAATTCTCGCCGACCGACCCGACGCTGCTCATGTTTTGTCACGAAGGCCCGTGGCATAAGGTCGATCGCACCTGGACGATTCGCGTCGACGGATCCCAACTGACGCAGATCCATCACCGCACGATGCTAATGGAGATCGAGGGCCACGAATGGTTCGGCGCGGACGGCAAATGGATCTGGTATGACTTGCAGACGCCGCGCAGTACGGATTTTTGGGTGGCGGGTTATGAAGTCGCGACGGGAAATCGAACCTGGTATCACTTGCAAAAGAGCGAGTGGTCCGTGCACTTCAACGTTTCGCCCGACGGAAAACTTTTTGCGGGAGACGGCGGTGGGCCGAGTTCCGTGGCGGCTCCTGACAACGGTCAGTGGATCTACCTGTTTCGCCCAGAGCTAGTGCCGGATCGCACGGATGGAGAATTGCCGAACGCGAAGGACTTAATCCGGCCCGGGTTTTTTAGAGCGGAGAAACTAGTTAACCTCGCGAAGCACAACTACAGCCTCGAACCGAACGTGACCTTCACTCCCGACATGAAATGGATCGTGTTCCGCTCAAACATGTTCGGTCCGTCACATGTGTTTGCGGTGGAGATCGCTAAGGCGACTTCAGCTCAAACTAAACGTTAGCCGAGTAACTGAAGCGGGTGCGAACTGGTAAGTAATCATCGAGCCACTTCCGTTAACAGTCGCATCCTTCGGTTCCAGCCCGTGCGGATTCGCAAACGTGTTGCGCGCGTGAATGTTGCTGGATGTAAGCACCCGCACCTCGCCTGATTTGATCGAAGCTCCGCGAATGGCAATCTCGGTTTCTCGCGCTTCTCTCGCGTGCGGGTTAACCACCGTCAGAGTCAACTGCTTATCTTTCACGGAAGCTGAACCGTTCAATCCCCAAAAACTCACCGGAATTTCCTTTCGTTGCGCATCCAATCTGGTGAAGCTCGCTCTGGGCGCGACGAATTCGGTACGCACCGCGGTCGCTCCCGAGTGCGCGCCGTACATCTCAAACACATGATAGTTCGGCGTGAGGATGAATTTGTCCTCGTAGGTGTGAAAGAGTGAGTGAATCGTGTTCACGAGCTGCGCCGGATTCGCCATGGCAACTTTGTCAGCGTGACGTTGAAAAATGTCGAGATTGATTCCCGAAATCAGCGCATCGCGCAGTGTGCCCGCGTAAGCGTAAAGATAACCCGGCGGCATGTCCGCGTCCTGTTTATGCCACGCGCCCCACTCGTCACATGCGAGCTTCACGCGCCAGTCGCGATCGTACTCGCCCATCACGCGCCAATGATCCTGAACCAGGTTTTCCATGCGGTTCGCGCGTTCTAGCAAGTCGTACCACTCGTTCTCAGTGAACTCATTCGCAATTTGCTGCCCGGTTGACCCGCAATAGTAATGCAACCCCCAGCCGTAAAGTTTGGCGATCTGTCGCGACCCTTTCTGCGCCAGGCTTTCAAAGAACTTATGCGTCCAATTGACGTCGCCGCCGTTAGGGCCGGAACCGATCAACTTCAACTGCACGCCATACGTCGGCAGCCACGCGGTGAATTTGCGAAACTCGGTCGCATACTCCTCCGGCGTGAAGTCGCCGCCGCAGCCCCACGATTCATTGCCGACTCCCCAGAAACTGACCTTGTGCGGTTCTCGAAATCCATTCTTCACGCGCTCAGTTGACCAGGTCGTGAGATTCGCCGGTGCGTTGCAGTACTCCAGCCATTCGAGAAACACAGGCACATCACGGCTGCGGACGTTGGCCGCGAGATATGGTTGCGCGCCAACGAGCTTGCAGAACGAAACAAATTCGTCAGTGCCAAATTGATTGCCTTCGTACTTCTGCGGCCCACCTTCGAGATCTTCGTAGGCCTTCGTCGTTTTGTAATGCGTGTCGGCCCAGAAGTTCACTCGCGTCGGACGCTTGTCGCGTGCGCCGACGCCGTCGCGCCAGTCGTATTGATCGGCAAAGCAGCCACCAGGATAACGAATCACGCCCGGCTTCAGCTTCTTCAAATTATCGACCAGCGCTTTACGAATGCCGTTGTAGTTAGGGATCTTCGACTTCACGCCAACCCAAATTCCGTCATAGATGACACCACCGAGATGTTCGATGAAGTGACTGTAAGTTTCAGGCGCGATTGTGCCGATGGGTTCGTTGATGAGGACTTCGATGCGGGAGTCCGTGGCCTTCACCGAGCGCGGCATAAGGAAATAGGTAACGCTCGTTGCCAATAAGCTTCCGAAAAATGTTCGGCGACCGAGTTTTTTCATCGAACTTGGCGGTCAAAAGCGATCGAGACTTCCTTCAAGCCTCTCAACGTCCGCAAGGTCTTGCAAACGTGCCGCCGCTTTCTTATTTGCTATCAAGTGGTGCCGAGAGATAACAGATGCCGGCGCCCCACCAAAGCTGGTTTGCAGCCGGTCGCGCCACGCGTCCGGAAAATTAACACCATCAACATGAGTAATGATGTCAATCCTAAGTGGGGGCAATCCAATTTGGAAGACGGTCCCTGTTTTGCTGAGATCCTCAATGGTGAGATCGCCGAGCGGCGTGCCAAAGTCGCTCAGCGCTTGTAACACTCGCCCTGCGTTAGCCTTGTCAGGACGGACCCACACGTCCAGATCCTTCGTGGCGCGTACATGACCATGTGCAGCAAGCGCATGGGCGCCAACTACAAGGTAATCAACGTTGCGCGCGTTGAAGGCGAGTAATAGCTCTTTGAAGTCTGGGCTCACCGGCTTCTGATTTGTTCCAGGCAAGACAAAGCTTGGTCAGAGTCCACACTGCTTCGATCCGCTCTTCAGGGGACGAACTAAGCCATTCGTTATTACTCGATTCATTGGTTCCTGGGCGAACAACTCGCGTCGTAATCTCATCGTTCGGAGCAGGCTCACGCACGTAGCAATTATACCATGCGAGATAGTCATTCAGTTTTGAAATTAGGACTTAATCCAGATGAAAAAGCGTCTCTAACGGGGCTGTCTCTCACTGGGCGGCAAAATTATGAACGCGCAACCAATCCGCACAGCGCGCCGGCCACGTCGAGAGAATCGGATCGTTTCCGCCGAGACCAAATCCATGCGGCCCGCGTTCATACAAATGAATTTCAAACGGCACGCCTGCTCTTCGCAACGCGGCGGCGAACATCAGGGTGTTTTCAATGGGCACGCCCGCGTCGGTCATCGTGTGCACGAGAAATGTCGGGGGAGTGTCTTTCGTCACTTGCTCTTCGTTTGAAAGGAGCGCGACGAGATCAGGTGAAGGGTTGTCGCCTAGCAGATTTTTCTTTGACCCGGCGTGCGTTTTCTCACGCATCGTGATGACCGGATAAATCAGGATCGCGAGATTCGGTCGCGAACTGACGCGTTCGATTGGATCAGTTGCGTCTTTCTTCGCCGAATCGAAGTGCGTCGCGATGGTCGAGGCGAGGTGACCTCCCGCCGAGAATCCAAGAATGCCAACGCGTTCCGGATCGATCTTCCATTCCGCAGCACGCGCGCGAACTAAGCGAATTGCGCGCGCTGCGTCTTGCAGCGGCGCCGGATGATGGTAGCGAGGGCCGAGCCGATATTTCAGCACGAACGCAGTGATGCCGATCGAGTTCAGCCATTCGGCGACGGGCGCGCCTTCATGATCAGCCAAGTGTCCGTACGCGCCGCCCGGACAAACGATGACGGCCGCGCCCGTAGCTTTCTCTTGCAAAGGCAAATAAGGCGTCAGTGTTGGAATATCCAAAGGCTCTTTGCCAACGGCGCCCGGTGCGCCTTCGGGCCAGAGAATGATGGGTGACTGCGCCGCGTTAGTGATGTTTGTGAATGCCGTGGTCCCGGTTATCGGATTCCAGTTGTCCGCGCCTGATAAAACTCTCTGCAGCGTGATGATCTTCGCTTCTGCTTCGGTCAATTGCTTAGCCCACTTCACGCGTTCCTTTGATTTAGCGCCTGCGCCAGTACTGCCGAACTCCGCGTAACGCGAAGTCTTCTCGCGTTCAGGTTGGTTCCAGTTGTTCCATCCCTCAGGACGGACGACTTCGGACATTTCTGTGTTGAGGAAAATGGTGCTTGCATAAGTCCGCCATGGCCGTCCGAGAAACGTCTTTGCGTTTGCCTCGCCAGTGATCTTGCAATGCGAGAAAACAAACCCCCATTGCTGCTGTGGTGGAGTTGATGCCGCCGTGATGTAACCGTCGCGAAGAATGTGTATGTGACAGTTTTCAAACCAAGCTGTGGCTGCGCCAAAAATGAAATCGACGTGCCCGGTGATGTAGCAATTCTCGAAATACTGGCGGCCGCGATTGATGAAGATTGTGTCCTGCCAACCGAGGAAGAGGCAATTGCGAAACACAACGCGATCGCCATCGACGCGAACCGCGAGCGCCTGGCCCACCGGCCCGGCGGAATTCTCGAACGTGATGTTCTCGACGGTGAAATCGTCTGCGTCGATGAAGGTCGAAGGTGTGCGAAAGGTCGAGATGATCTTCCCATCGACACCGATCATGTTAGCGTTGAGATTGTAAGTGAAAACGGTCTTTTCGGGGTCTTCGCCTATCAAATGAACGAAGCGCTTCTCGTGCTGCACGTAGATCAGTTCTTTATAAACGCCGGGTTTGATGTGAATGATCGCCGGATTATCGAAGCGCGTCGTCTGCGGCACCGCGTTGATAGCTTCTTGCACCGTCTTGTACTGACCGCTGCCATCAGCGGCGACGACGAAATTGGTTTGGGCGATTGCGGTCGAAGCTGCGAAGAGGAGGGAAGCAGTCGCGACGAATACTCTTACGGCTGTTCTCGATCTGAATTTCACAGCAAGGCTATCGGACTGATTCTACGGCCAGGTTGGCCGCGAATTCAGGCTACGTCCTTTGTTTACCGGTTCAATCTTTACGTTCTTGAAAGTGATCGAGCCGCTGGCATCAACGACCTCAGTGGCTTCAACACCACGGAAAACGCAGTCTGAAAACAGAATATTGTCGATCAGCGCGCCCGGAAAACTCGCAATCCACATGACGCGAGGACTGGATGTGCTCTTCACATTTTCAAGCGTAACGTTGCGCACGATCGGTTTGTACGGTCCGTTCGGGCCGGTCTCGTACATGAAATCGATCGTTAGAACTGCTTCCTTCACCTTGCCAATTTCCACGTTCCGCATAAAGACGTTCTCCGCAAAGCCGCCGCGACGAGCATTCGACTTGAAGCGCAACGCGCGCTCGAGGTTCGGACTATCCATGCGACAGTTCTCGATGAAGACATTGCGGATTCCGCCAGAGCATTCGCTGCCCATCACCACGCCGCCGTGTCCGTCCTTCATCGTCGAGTTGCGCACGATGATGTTTTCGGACGGCACATTCACGCGCCGCCCGTCGTTATCGCGACCCGACTTGATCGCGATGCAATCGTCGCCGGTATCGAACACACAGTCTTCGATGAGCACATCGCGGCTCGATTCTGGATCGCAGCCATCATTGTTCGGACCGTGAGTATTAATCTTCACACCGCGCACCGTGATGTTGGTTGAGAGCACCGGATGGATTTCCCACATCGGCGAATTGATGATGTGGATACCTTCAATCAGGATGTTGCGCGAGCGATAGGGTTGAATGAAGTTCGGCCGCAGATATTCGCCTTTGCCAAAGATGCGATCTTTCACCGGCACGCCGCGTTCACCGTAATCGAGCAGCTTGCGAACACTACTGCGCGCGAGTGCTTCGTCGTTTCCCCGTCGACGAGTCCATGCCCACCAGTTTTCATCCGACGCGTTTCCATCAAGAGTTCCGGTGCCCGTGATCGCGATGTTCTCCTGCTCAAAGGCGTAGATGAACGGCGAATAGTTCATGCACTCGGTGCCTTCGAAACGCGTGTAAACAACCGGCAAATATTTCTCGGCGTCAGTGCTGAACTTGAGCGTCGCACCTTCTGAGACGTAGAGGTTGACGTTGCTTTTCAGATGAATCGCGCCAGTTAGGAAAACTCCGGCAGGCACAACCACTCGACCGCCACCCGCCGCGTTACAAGCGGCGATAGCTTTGCGGATTGGTTCAGTTGCATCTGACTTCCCATCAGCGACCGCGCCGAAATATGTAATGTTGAAATCGCGCGCGGGAAATTTCGGCGCTTTGACGCGAGCAAGAATCGCCGGGACTGAACGCCAACCGACGACTCGCGCGTTTGACCGCTGAGCACGCTGCGATAAAGCACGGCTCGACACAGGAGCGATGAGCGCGACGAGGAGGAAAGTTGCGATAACAAAACGATGAATAAGTCGAATCATGAATTGTCTGCGCTTTGTGTACTACACGCCACCGAATGCCGAAAAGCCGCCGTCAACCGGGACTACGATGCCGGTGACAAACGCTGACGCGGGCGACAGTAACCACAGCACGGTACCGATCAAGTCTTCAGGCTCGCCAAAACGACCCATCGGCGTGTGACTGATGATGCTCTGGCCGCGTGCGGTAAGTTCCCCCGTTGTCTGATCGGTCAGCAAAAAGCGATTCTGCTCAGTCAGAAAAAATCCTGGTGCGATCGCGTTTACGCGAATCCGCGGCGAATACTCCTGCGCCAAATGAACCGACAGCCATTGCGTAAAACTGTTTACGGAAGCCTTGGCCGCGGAATAACTCACAACACGCGTCAAAGGACGAAACGCACTCATCGACGAGACGTTCAAAATCACGCCCTCGCCTTCCTCCGCCATCTGCTTTCCAAAGACTTGCGTGGGAACAATCGTACCGAGCAAGTTCAGATCGAAGACGAATCGAACCGCCTCTTCGGGTAGATCGAAAAAGGAAAGATCCGGCCGCGTGGTCGCGCGCGGATCGTTTCCGCCGGCGCCGTTAACCAGACAATCAACTCGCCCGAAACTCTTGAGAACTGTTGCAAGTGCGCGTTGCAGATCGTCTTTCTTCAGCACATCTGCATCAACAATCAACGCCGAGTCTCTTCTCGACATTTCGGCAAGCACACTCTCAGCCTTGTCACGGTTGCGCACCAGCATGGCGACGTTCGCTCCAGCGTTAAGCAGTCCGTGAACGATCGCGCGGCCGAGCACGCCGGTGCCGCCAGTCATCACCACCGAACGTCCGGTGAAGTCATAAGGACTAATTGCGGAATTGCTTTTGTCAGTCACAGCAGTTTCTTTCGGTCAGCTCGAATCAATCTCCAATGAAAAGCGGTTTCAAGTGCCGGTCGTGCAGATTTTCAATGACGTTTCTCGTTACCGCTTCGTCACAAGCGAGCAGCATGTTCAGATAACGGTCGCCCATTTTCGCCGCGACCTTGTAACCAACGTGAAGCAATTGCCGGAAGTGCGGATTGAACTCTCTATTTTGCTGATCGTGCCTGAGCGCCGAGACGAATTGCTCAGAAGTCCAACCATCAACCTCTTCTTTGCGTGGCAGCTTGCTGCGATCGATATCAATGACCGTTGCATACGGCGCGCACAACGCGTCAATGTCGTCAAGCGCTTTGCCGTAAATCTCTTCGACTAAGACAAGCGCTTCGCCGCCACTCTCAGCCAAACCGATCAGTTCTTCAAGCCAATTAGTGCCGGCCGTCTTTACGTGAATTCCGGCGCCGGTGCGCGCGAGCGCTTTGCGGATGGGCGGGTAGATCGAAAACTTGTCACTGCCGGAATGAACACTCAGTTTGAGATTAGTTGGCAAACCATAACTTGAAACCGCGTGCGCGATAACCGCGAGGTCTTCATTGAATTCCTTTTCGAATTGAGCGACATCGCCAACGTAATCGACACCTTTATTGAATCGTCCGGTGAACTTTGGCGCGATGGTCTGTGCGGGAATCTTCTCGTCAGCGATCGCGGCCAGAATCACCAGAAGCTCGGGCGGCGTCTGCGGGCTATCAGTTTCGTCCATTGAGACTTCGGTGATGAACGCACCTTCGCCTTTTGCTGAAGCAATGTGCCGATAGATTCGTCCCGCTTCCTGCACCGCGAACAGATATTTTCCAGCGATGCTTTCGATCTGGTCACGACTGGTCTCAAAGGGCTCGGCAATTCCAGCGATTTCCAAACGACCAACTAATTCTGAGTGCCGATCGACAAAGCCCTTTACATCGCTTGAATCCGCCGGCTGCCCAATCGCATCGGCAACATCGAGCGTGTAGAAGTCTGACGACTCAATAAACTGATCGACGATTTCCAAACGAATATGATCGGCGTCCACGTGGAACGGTTTCGTCCAGGCCAACTCTCTTACCGCAGCTTCGGCAGCAGCGCGCACGCTCGCGGGCTTTGAGCCGACGACGGTATGTTCACGATAGGACTTGTTCCAGACTGGGATTACCTCAACACCTTGCGCACCGGCCTGCATGCAGGCTTGAAGCTGCGCCTTTGCTTGATGCGCAAATCGATCGCCAACGCCAAAGGAATATTTCTCGAGTTTCAAGTGATTATTCATTTCTGTGCGACGTGAAAATTTGAATTGTCAGCGTAAATCATTTCCTCAATTCTAGCGACTTCGCGGCCGACGCGACCATCGACCTGCGGTTCGCGATCGTTCAGTACCGCTTCGACAAAATCGTCGATCAGCGGGAAATGCAGATTCGCGTGAGGCGGATGCCTCTCAGTCCGCCCATTGTCCTTTGTTGAGATTCTAATCGTGCCGTCGTTCAGCACGGGAACGTGAATCGAGCCTTGACTGCCAAAAATTGCGAGCCTGTCCTGCGGTTCACCAGCGGCATGCGTTACGGAAAGGATCGCCTGCGGACCATTTTCAAATTCGAATAGCGCGGTGGCCGTATCCTCAACTTCGCGATCAAAAAGGACGTTGCCGACGAGAGATTTCACTTGCTTGATCTTGCCAATCAGATCAATCAGTACCTCGATTCGATGACAGCCAAAGTCGAACATTGGGCCACCACCGGACGACTTCCTTTCCACTAACCAGTGACGCGGATGTGCCGCTGGAGGATCGAACCATTCAAACGCATTCACCTGCGCGAGAATTGGTTTGCCAATTTCACCCGACGCCAGGACTCTTCTGATGCGGTCAATCACCGGATAGAAGTGGCGGTAGTAGGCGACACCAAGCCGCACACTGTTTTCAGAACAAGCGGAGATCATCTGGTCACACTCGGCAACGTTCATCGCCATTGGCTTCTCACAAAGAACATGCTTACCGGCTTGCGCGGCGGCGATCGTTTGCGCGGCGTGAAGATGGACCGGAGTGGCGATGTAAACTGCGTTGACTTCTTCATCGGCAATCAACTCTTTCCAGTCCGCGTACCAGCGACGGGCGCCGAATTCTTTTGCGAACTGCTCGGCTTGGTCGAATCTGGCGCGACTTACTGACACCAGTTCCGATTGCGGGTGAACGCGCAACGCAGGCGCGACCCGCTTGCGAGCGATGTCACCACACCCGATCAGTCCCCATCGAATACTCATCGCTTGGCCGGGGACTGTAGAATCAGCCACTTGCTCAGGTCGCGCGCAGCTTTGTAGTTATCAAAAGTAGGCGGCAACTTTCGGCCGTCGAGATACTCGTTGTAGAACCACGGATCGCCGACCGCGAAAACAGTTCCGCGACCGAGTTTCGCCACCGCCATGAGCACATCGCCTTTGTCATTGAACACGGACTTCGCGGGCGGCGTCAGCGTGAATGTGGAAATTTCTTTTAGGTAAAGGCGCTTTGAAGTTTTGAAAATCGGATGGCCATCAGGTACCAGCAACAGGCCTTTCTCAAAATCATTTCCCGGAACCTTGTTGCGACTGTCTTTGTTGAATTGAATGCCGAACTGTTTGGCGAGCTGATTGAAGTGATCGAATTCCATGTTGCCAAAATCGTTGCCCATGAACACCAACACGCCGCCGGCCTTCACCCAATCGGTGATCGCTTTAACGTGCGTTGCTTCGATGTAATTCGGATGTTCGCTTTCCTGCGGAGTGTCGGGATCGACGATGATGTAGATGTCAGTTCCTTTGAGATTCGCGGCGGTTGGCGCTTCGGTAAGGCTCTTCGTGTTTGCGCCAAAGCTTCGGAACACGCGCCCCCAAAGTGAATAGCCGCCGTTCGCGCGTTCTTCCCATTTGTAGTGCCACGGCACAACGCGGCCCGTGATGTCTTTCTTTGTCTCAGCATTGAAAAAATAATCGAGCGTGACCGTCTTGCCTTTGCCGATCGCGCGGTTTGCGTTCATCTCGATTTCAGAACTGGCCATCAGAAAAGCGCCGATCCCCTTTGGATCGTTTTCGACGATCTTCTCGCCGATGTAGTACTGGTAGCTGCCATCGCGATACGGATTTCCGCCGAGGCCTGCGCCGCCCACAGTGCCTTCGAGATTCACCTGCCCGTTCGCGTCGGTCTTGATGAAGCGATTCAGAATTCCTTGGTAGCCTTTCTGCGCAGCTGACAAATAGTGTTCCGGCAGGTAGCCGCGGCGCACTCCCTTCGCCAATGCGTAAACGAACATGCATGCCGCGGAAGCTTCGAAGTAGTTTCCCTTTTCTTTCTGTTTGTCGAGCACCTGGTACCAAAGGCCAGCCTTCGGGTCCTGATACTTTTCGATCGCGGGCGCGAGTCGATTCAGTATGGCGATCAGCGCCGCTCGCTGCGGATGGTTCTCTGGAAAGTAGTCGAGCGTATCGACCAGCGCCATCGCGTACCAGCCGATCGCGCGCGCCCAAAACTCTGGTGACAGACCGGTCTGCGGATTCGCCCATCGCTGCTGTTTCGATTCATCCCAACCGTGATAGAGCAGACCGGTTTTCGGGTCGCGCGCATGCGCTTCCATCCAGATGAACTGCCTAGCGATATCGTCGAACGCAGAATCTTCGTGAAAGGTCGCGGCGTACTCGGCATAAAAAGGCTCACCCATGTACAAGCCGTCCAGCCACATCTGATAGGGATAGATTTTCTTATGCCAGAAACCGCCCTCGTGTGTGCGGGGGTGAGTTCTCAATTGCTCTCGCAACTGATCGGCAGCTTTTTTGTATTTTTCTTTTTCAGTGACTCGGAAGAGCGTTAGCAGGAGTTTTCCTTCGTTAATGTTGTCGATATTGTATTCGTCGAGCTTGTAGGTTTTGATCGTGCCGTCGTCATTCACGAATCGATCGATGCTGTGCTGAATGAAGGCAAAGTATTTTCCGTCGGCGGTATTGAGCCACGCGTTTTCAATTCCCTTGAGCAGAACGCCTTGCTCATAGCTCCATCGCTCCTGCTGTTCAGGTTGGTTGGCCCAAGAGTCCTTCCACTTCGTCATTGCGGTTGCGGCCATGCGTTCAGACCACGATGGAGTTTGGGCGCTCGCGTTTATCAGATAAAGACTGACGAGCAGCGAAACAAATAGACTTCTAAGAGTGATTTTCATCGCCGTTGTTTTGCGGCGCATTTTAAACCACGAGTGTTCCTAGTCAACAGCAATTCGAGCGCGACATCGTCTGAAAATTTTCAGACGCTCGCGGCGTAATCTCATTCATTTCGTCGATTTTGTCTTGCTCAACTCGACGTGTTCTCGTAGGCTATGCTCCGCAACTAGCAACCCGGCAGAGTGATGGCGAAGTGACTTCGACGTTCGCACCAATGGAAGTTTCTATCGATCGTCGCAGGGCAGGCGAAAACGTCTGGCTGCGACGCGCAGGTGTGAACGAGCGCGCCGAATTGATGGCGTGCACGCCGCACGCGCTGAAATACGAAGTCCTCGAATCGGAAGAAGCCGTCGGTCGCGAGATGCTCGCGGAGATCGAAGCTGCGGAGCAAGAGAATTCTGGGAATCTGACGATTGTGATTCTTGGCGGACGCGGTGCTCAGGCGCTGCATCGCTTGATAGGTGAGAAGGCAAAGACCAATGAAATCGATGAACTGCTCAGCAGACTGAATATCTTCACGCAAGATGCGCTGGCGCCGATGCGGATGAATAACGCATTCAGTTTTGTGCGCGACTTTGAACGCTTACTCGGCGATGCCTTCTTCGAAAAAGTGAAGAGCTTCAACTCAATGCAGACCGATGCTCCGGATCTCGAAGAGGAAGTGATACGTTACGCTGAAAAATTGGAATCAGCCGGCGGCATCGATATCTTCTTCCTTGGCCTGGGACCAGAAGCGAATGCAGCTTCGCACATTTGTTACATCAAACCTGGCAGCGGTGCCGGCGCAACCGATGTCGCTGGGGTTATCCCGATTTCGCCGACCATCGTCGAACACCATATCAGCAAATTCAAAGCGGGCGGCACATCGCCAAACGAAGCTGACGAGATCGAATGTCGCAACGCAACTCATATCCTGACGCTGGGTCCGGCGGCAGTCCTCGGAGCCAAGAGAATTGTGCAATCGATTGTCGATGCGGACACTGCACCGGCGAAGGTCGAAAGCTTCGATCGCTTTATCAAGACTGAAATCGCCGACGACGCTGAAACGCGCGCTCGACAGCTCGACGAGAATCCCGGACTTTGGATCAGGCTAAATCCCAACGTGCGATCGTTGGTGCTCCCCAGCGTGCTGAGACGACCGAATTAATCGAGCCGCGCACCAATCACTATGGAAGTGACCAACTCAATGAATACGAAATCGGCGCCGCACACTCGGGTTGGTCATTTTCGCTGGACGATTTGCGCGCTGTTGTTCTTTGCTACGACTATCAACTATGTCGATCGTCAGGTAATCGGAATTCTCTCGAAGGATCTCCAGGCTGCATTCCGGTGGAGCGAGATCGATTATGGAAACATCGTCGCGGCCTTTAATGCGGCGTACGCGCTGGGCTTGTTGATTGCGGGGCGCCTGATCGATCGCTTTGGTACCAGGATCGGATATGCGAGCGCGCTTACGGTTTGGAGTCTAGCGGCGATGGCCCATGCGCTCGCTCGCTCGGCATTTGGTTTTGGTGTCGCCCGGGCTGCGCTGGGTTTTGGAGAAGCCGGCAATTTTCCGGCCGCGATCAAAACGGTAGCCGAGTGGTTTCCCAAAAAAGAGAGAGCACTGGCGACGGGAATTTTCAACGCCGGTTCTAACGTCGGCGCGATCGTTGCCCCGTTAACGGTTCCATGGATTGCCTTACACCTGGGATGGCAATGGGCTTTTATTCTGACTGGCGCCATTGGGTTGGTGTGGCTCGCATTTTGGATTCCAATCTACGGTCGACCGGAGGAGCACTCGCGCCTTTCGAAAACTGAGTTGGCTTACATCCAGAGCGATCCTCCCGATCCGCCTGCGGCGAAGGTTCCGTGGATAAAACTAATTCCGCAGCGTGAGACTTCGGCTTTCGCGATCGGCAAGTACCTGACGGATCCGATTTGGTGGTTCTATCTATATTGGATTCCGCCCTTCCTCCGGCAGAATTACGGTCTCGATCTGACTACGATTGGGCCGCCGCTGATTGCGATTTATGTCATCGCCGACGTTGGCAGCATCGGTGGCGGATGGCTGTCATCGACATTTATCAAGCGCGGCTGGACCATCAACCAGGCGCGCAAGACGGCGATGTTGATTTGCGCGCTTCTGGTGACGCCGATTGTCTTCGCGTCTCATGCGAAGAGCATGTGGTTGGCGGTAGGTTTGGTAGGATTGGCTGCCGCCGCACATCAGGGCTGGTCGGCAAACATTTTCACGCTGACTTCGGACATGTTTCCGCGGCGCGCCGTCGGATCAGTCGTGGGAATTGGCGGAATGGCGGGAGCCTTCGCCGGCTCAACTATGGCCGTAATCGTTGGCTATATTCTGCAAGTGACCGGTGGAAATTATCGCGTGCCTTTCTTCATCGCAGCTTCCGCTTACCTGGTCGCACTCTTGATAATCCAGTTGCTCGTGCCGCGAGTTGAACCCGTCGGAAATGTCGATGCTATTAGACACAAGCCATTCTCGGTCGGCACAATAGTCGGCTTCGGTTTTGTCGGCGGCATCTTCGGATCGTTTGGCGGTTGGTGCATCGGCATCGTGTCACGCGCATCGGGATCGCACCTGTTAGGCTACATGGCCATCGGCGCGTTAATCGGAGTGGTGACCGGCATCATCAGTGGCCTCGTAATTACCAGTGCGACCTCCAAACCCCAATCCGCTTAAGCATGGCAACCAACGAAGCATTGAACATCAAAGATAAGAAGGACTGTCGCTGGGACCTGGTGAGTCTCGGCGAAGTGATGTTGCGTCTCGATCCCGGTCATGGCCGCGTGGCGACGGCGCGACATTTTCGGGTTTGGGAAGGCGGCGGTGAATACAACGTTGCGCGCGGTTTGAAGCGATGTTTTGGAATGGACACCGCGGTGGTTACGGCGCTGGCTGACAATCCGGTCGGCCGGCTCGTCCAGGATTTGATTTACCAGGGCGGCGTCGATCAATCGCATGTTCGTTGGATCGCTTATGATGGCATCGGACGCACCGTGCGCAATGGTTTGAATTTCACCGAGCGCGGCTTTGGTGTGCGCGGCGCTGTTGGTTGCTCGGACCGAGGCCACACCGCAATCTCGCGACTTAAACCCGGCGACATTGATTGGGAAAGAATTTTCGGCGATGAAGGTGCGCGCTGGTTTCACACCGGCGGAATCTTTTGTGCGCTGTCTGAAACTACACCATCAGTCGCGCGTGAGGCGATCGAAGTCGCGAAAAAGCATGGCACCATCGTTTCGTATGATCTGAATTATCGCGAGTCGCTGTGGAAAGGCGTCGGCGGAAAAGCGCGCGCGCAGGAAGTGAATCGCGAGCTGGCGCCGCTGATCGATGTAATGCTAGGCAATGAAGAAGACTTCACGGCATGTCTGGGATTTGAAGTCGAGGGAGTCGATGAAAATCTCTCGAAGCTCAACACAGAAAACTTTCGACGGATGATCGAGCGTGCGAAGAAAGAGTTTCCTAACTTTAAAGTTGTCGCGACGACGCTCCGCAATGCGAAGACCGCAACGATCAATGACTGGGGTGCGGTGTGTTACGCCAATGGCGAATTCTTTCAAGCAACCACGCGCGAGAACCTCGAGATTTTCGATCGCGTCGGCGGCGGCGATTCATTCGCGTCGGGATTGATCTACGGATTTCTAATGAACATGGGCGCGCAATATGCGGTCGATTGCGGCGCCGCGCATGGTGCGCTCGCGATGACGACGCCGGGCGATACGACGATGGCGACACTCAGCGAAGTCGAGAAGCTGATGAAGGGCGGGGGGGCGCGTGTCGCGCGATGACTAAGGCCGCCATCATCCAGCGCATTCGCGACATTGGCGTGATTCCCGTCGTGCGCGCTTCGTCCGCAGATGAGGCAATCCAAGTTGTTGACGCCATCAAAGCGGGCGGGGTGTCGTTGCTGGAAATCACGATGACCGTGCCTGGCGCGGTGCAGGTGATTGAAGAACTCACAAGACGATTTGCCGACGAAGCGATTGTCGGCGCGGGAACAGTCCTTGATCCTCAGACAGCGCAAGCATGCATCAGTGCCGGCGCAAAGTTTGTAGTCAGTCCGGCTCTGAATCTGGAAACCATTGCATGTTGTCATGAACTGGATGTTCCGGTGATGCCGGGTGCGTTGACTCCGACGGAGATCGTCACGGCGTGGAATGCCGGTGCTGACTTCGTAAAAGTTTTTCCGTGTGGCGCGATGGGAGGCGCCAGCTACATCAAGTCTTTGAAAGCGCCGCTGCCGCAAATCGAATTGGTGCCGACCGGCGGCGTGACGCTCGCAACCGCGGCGAGTTTCATTCAAGCGGGCGCAGCCGCGATTGGAGTCGGGGCCGATCTCGTCGATGTGAAAGCGATTCGCGCGGGGCAGCCCGAAAAAGTCACTGCCGCTGCGCGCGCCTACGTCGAAGCCGTGAAGTCAGCGCGGGCTAGCTAAGAATCAAATACGCAGATCGGATTGAACAGCATGTCATCAACTTTCGCAGAACCCGTTTTCACGGCGCAGCACCTTAACTGGTCTTCCATCCCGATCGAACATCCGTCCGATGGAATTGAACGGCAGATGGTCGTCGGCCAGAACTTGATGATCTGCCGCTTTCGCTTCAAACCGTTTCTGGTAACACCTGAGCATCGCCATCCGCACGAACAAATGTCGATTGTGGTGCAGGGACGTGTTCGCTTCTTCATTGAAGGTGAAGAGCGAATTGCGTCGCCGGGCGATGTGTTGCACATTCCATCGAATTGTCTGCACGGCGCGACGATGATGGATGAAGAAGTTGTGCTCATCGACATCTTCACGCCGATTCGTCAGGACTTTCTCTCGACTTAGAACAATGATTCTTGATCAATTCAAGTTGGATGGCCGAGTGGCGCTCGTAACCGGAGCTGCTGCCGGTTTGGGCCAGTCGATCGCGATTGCGTTGGCCGAAGCCGGCGCCGACGTAGCTTGTCATGGAAACACGCGTTCGCCTGAAGCCACCTGCGACGCTGTCGCCAAGACCGGACGAACTGCTCTTGCCGTCACTGGAGACTTAGCTCAGGCGGAAACGCCACGGCCCTTGATCGATTCTGTGATTGGGAAGTTTGGCCGCCTCGATATCCTGGTCAACAACGCCGGCACGATTCGTCGCGCGCCGGCCGTCGATTATTCAGAAGAGGACTGGGCCGCGGTGATTGAAGTTAACCTGTCAGCGGTATTTCGGCTTTCACAACTCGCCGGGCGAAAGATGATCGAGCAGGGCAGGGGAAAGATCATCAACATTGCCTCGTTGCTTTCGTTTCAAGGCGGTATCACAGTTCCGGCTTACGCCGCGTCCAAAGGTGGCGTCGCGCAATTGACCAAAGCCCTGGCGAACGAGTGGGCCGGGAAGGGAATCAACGTCAACGCGATCGCGCCGGGCTATATGCGCACCTCGAACACGAAGGCTTTGCAAGAAGACGCCACGCGCAATCGGCAAATTCTCGAACGCATTCCCGCAGGTCGTTGGGGCGAGCCATCCGATTTGGCAGGCGCGGCTGTATTTCTCGCATCGCCTGCAAGCGACTACGTGAATGGGGAGATTCTGGTAGTTGATGGTGGTTGGATGGGGCGATGATTTTGGAGTGCGGCGGCTTGACGCCGCTTTGTGCTTAGTGAGGTTCTACTAAGTACAGATCGCGTCCCGCGCGTTCGACCACTAACGTGTCCGGATCATGTTCGTAATCCTCACGCCTAAACTTCCGGTGATCCATGTAACCCAGATGCACTCGCCGGCAGGTTTCTTCGTCAAGCGCAGATGCCATCGTGATGTGATAACGTGGTATTACGCGGCCAGTTTCATCTCGCTTGCCGGCATACGAAACGTGAGCAAGATGCGCCGCAACCGCGAGATTGCTCCGCAGTTCTTCTGATAACGCGACCATTTCACGCACTCGATCCAATGGCGCGTAACCATATTTTTCGATCAGCCGCCCGTGTGTTTCGGAAATTGATCGCAAGTGGGGCGCGTAAATGATCAGCTCGCCACCTTCTTCGATAATTCCGCCTAACTTATAGCTGGCTTTCCCGCCAACCCACAGCTCATCGTAATGCTCGTCCAGCAACGCCACGACGCGTTTGTATTTGCGACCCGTGTACTTGATGTGAACCTGGCGGCTGACCTCGGCCGCAGCGCGAAACGCCTTGCGAAAATCTCCGACGAACAATGCATGAGTGCGCAAACGATTGTTGTCGTCGCGCGTGACTACCGAGTTCAGTGTGATGATTTCTGCCGAGACAAAATCGGCAGCCGCTTCGATCATGTGACGCGTGGGGGTCTCCACGCGTCCGATCACGTTTTCGATGCTGGCCAACGCGCCGAGCCAGTGCGTCGCATGCGTGAGATCGGGTCCGGCCACTCCCGGAAAAAGATATTTCGCGCCGCCGGCAAAGCCGGCAACCTCGTGAGGCACGGTCGCGCTGAAGATCAGAATCGTGTCGTAGATGCCCGGCGCGAGTCTGCGATTCAGATTTACTTTCACCGGTTCGTTTAAGAGTCCGCTCGTCAAGCTCGAAACGTTGCCGGCGCTGAGTTCTCCGATTGTTGCCAACTCATCGGGGTTATTCCATTCGTGATCGAAGATCGTGCCCAGGCTTGGCACGGCCGTCGCGCTTGACCATCCGACCTTCGTGCGCTTTTCAGCTTCGATCATCGGGCCATGCGTTCCTTGCGCGACCAGCGCATCGAATTGCGCAACTCGTCTTTCACTTAAGATGTCTGCCGCAAAAGGGAATAATACATCAGTGTTATCGTCGCGAGTTTTGTCGGGGATGATGGCGAGAACTCGCGCATCAGGGGCAATCTGAAGGAAGCTCTCGGCCAGGATATCGCGCATTTCTCGCGGAGATAGATCGGCATCGGCGGCTCCGTTACCGATAACTCCCGCAGCTTTTTGGCTCGCAGTTGTAGGCAAAACCAGGACTCCTCAGACAATTCGAACTAGATCAGAACGCGTAGGAATAAGCTACTTGAATTATCCAAAATAGCCAACATCGCGACGCTGCCGTAGGTTTGACATCCGCTTTCGACTCACGTATACACGATAGCTGAACAGCATGAAGTTCATTCGCCATCACCATCACGGACATCGCCATTACGCCGGTCATCGTCGACGTCTCGGCAGCGTGTTCGGGTGATTGAGAATCAGGCTTAGTCAATAACTACCCGAAATTTTTCGACCCGCTGCCAAAGGTGATCTTCGGCGGCGGGTTTTGTTTTTGGCGAGAATTATGACAGTTCAACTTTCGAAAATTCCCAACGGGTTGCGTTATTTCTTTGGTCGCGAGGCGCGCGTCCGCCGAGCAATTGAAGAGACCGCGCTGGCTGTGTTTAATGGCTGGTCGTACGAAGAAATCACGACTCCGACGATCGACTATTACTCGCTTTTCGAGCAGGGCATGGGCGAAGAAGCGGCCAACTCGTTTCGCTTTATGGACGCAGATGGGCAGTTGCTTGCCCTGCGTCCGGACGCAACCTCGGGTGTGGCCCGCGCTGCCGTCACGTTGCTCAAACGGCGCGAGCGGCCTCTGCGCCTTTGGTACGTCGCGCCAGTTTTCCGCCAGCACGCAAAGTCGCGGGCTGAGTTTCGGCGCGAGTCAACCCAAATCGGTTGTGAGTTGTTTGGAGCCAGCGGCGAATCGGCTGACACGGAAATTCTGGCAATCGCTTGTGAGATTTTTGATCGTCTGAATCTGCCTGAGGATTTCGTCATAACATTGAACGACGTCGAAGTGTTCAATGGGGTGGTTGAAAATTTGTATCTTGATGATTCGTTGCGCGGGAAGCTGCGCGAATTGATCGACAGTCGTAACGCGGACGATCTGGAAAAGTTTCTCTCCGATTACGCAAGTCCCGAAGACAGCCGGCGATTCTCTGAACTGATTCAACTCTCCGGCAAGGCCGAGGTCTTTGAAGCTGCGCGCCAGGTCATTACCAATCAAAGATCACGCGCGGCCCTCGATCGCCTGGAGAACCTCTGGCGGACGATTGAGGCGTTGAGCCTGTCGGAGCGGTTCGAGATCGATTTGGGGGATGTTTCTGAATTGGATTACTACACCGCCGTGAATTTCAAGATCTATCTCAGGGGTGCGGGCGTGCGCATCGGTGGCGGAGGTCGCTACGATCATCTGACGGCCAAACTCGGAAAGAGCGAGGCCGCTGTTGGTTTCGTCATTGATTTGGATGCTCTGACTGACGCGCTGCTTCTTCGCAATCAGAACGGTCATGAATCTGAGCCAGCATCCAGCCGAATTGGGCAATCAGGCGACTGCATCGCCACGTTGCGAGAAGCCATCGCTGCGCGCCGGCGAAATGAGCGTGTGCTGATCAAATCACCGGAGGCGAAGCCATGACCCGACTGACGATTGCGATCGCCAAAGGGCGGCTGCAGGCCGACGCGTTAGCGCTGCTGAATCAATTCGGCATCACTTTGTCCGACGACGCTGAGACTTCTCGGCGGCTCTCGATCGAAGATCGAAGTGGAGAATACCGATTTCTCTTCGTGAAGCCTGCGGACGTTACCGTCTATGTTGAGCATGGCATCGCGGACTGCGGCATCGTCGGCCGCGACGTTTTGCTGGAAGCAAGCGCGGACGTTTTGCAGCCGCTCGATTTGCCGATTGGCCGTTGTCGCATGGTGGTCGCTGCGCCGGCGGATGCGAAAGCGAACGGGCACGGCATCGTCAAAGTCGCGACGAAGTATCCGCGAATTGCGACGCGGCACTTTGGAGAGCGCGGGCAACCGGTGGAAATCATTTCGCTTTCCGGTTCAGTTGAGCTGGCGCCGGTGTTGGGACTCGCCGATTGCATCGTGGACCTGGTCGAGACGGGCCGGACCTTGCGTGAAAATGGCCTCATCGTCACCGAAGAAATCTTTTCGTCCGCAGCCCGCTTGATCGTCAACCGCGCGAGTTACCAATTGAAAGCCAACGCGCTCTTGAAGCTGATTAATTTGCTGAAAGACTTGATCGCCAAAGGAGCGAAGCCAGATGCTTGAGTTAATCAAGAGCGACATCCAGCGGGCATTGACCAGCCGGCTGGAACGCATTCGCTCGCGAAGCGTGGCCCTCGACGCGCAACTAATGAGCGATGTGGAGAAAATCGTTGCTGACGTGCGCACGCGCGGCGACGCAGCACTAATTGAATATGCTGAGCGATTCGATCGCGTGAAGTTGACTGAAGCGCAGCTTCGTATTGATGAATCACAGCTACGAGAAGCGGCGAAACAAGTCGATGACAAGCTGTTGGCCGTGCTGCGAGAGGCAATTGCGAACGTGCGGCTCTTTCACGAGCGGCAGCGCGAATCGTCCTGGGAGATTCAGCCTGCCGATGGCGTGCGATTGGGGCAGAGCATCACGCCGATCGATCGAGCTGGATTGTACGTGCCGGGTGGCACCGCGAGTTATCCATCGTCCGTGATCATGAACGTAGTGCCGGCGCAGGTCGCAGGTGTCAAGCGAATCATCGTTGCGACTCCGCCAAATTCGCTGACTCAGAATCCAGCCGTTGCCGCTGCGTTGGTCGAACTGGGCGTGACCGAAGTTTACGCGGTGGGCGGAGCGCAGGCGATCGCGGCGCTGGCTTACGGAACTGAAACGGTTCCCGCCGTGGATAAAATCACAGGCCCCGGCAATCGCTACGTGGCGGCGGCGAAGAAGTTGGTGTTCGGCGTGGTGGGCATCGACTCGATCGCCGGGCCGAGCGAAGTCGTAATAATCGCAGACGAAACCGCGCGCGCAGATTTCGTCGCGGCGGATCTGCTGGCGCAGTCGGAACATGACGAAGACGCGTCGGCAGTCTTAATTACTACGAGTGAATCACTGGCACACGAAGTTTCAGCCGAGGTCGATCGACAGTTAGCGACGTTGCCCCGAAAAGATGTCGCCGAGAAATCGTTGGGGAATTTCGGCGCGCTAATCGTTGTTTCGCGCTTGGAAGAGGCAGTTGCGATCGCCAACGATCTCGCGCCTGAGCATTTGGAAATCATTACGCGCGACGATGATGCGGTCGGCGAACAAATCAGGAACGCGGGCGCGATTTTCTTCGGCGCCTACACGCCCGAAGCCGTCGGCGATTACTTCGCCGGGCCAAATCACGTTTTGCCGACGGGCGGCGCCGCGCGATTTTCATCGGCGCTGGGAGTTTGTGACTTCATCAAACGTACGAGCGTGCTGCGTTACTCGCAGGAAGCATTGAGCGCCAAGGCGGACAAAATTGCCACGATCGCCGAAGCTGAAGGACTGACAGCGCACGCGCGTTCGGCGACGATCAGGATGAAATAAATGAGCAAGCCGACCGACACAATCAAGCCTGCGGTGCGCGCGCTGCGCGCTTACGCGCTTACACCGCATCGCGCCAGCGTGAAGATCAATCAGAACGAGAATCCCTGGGACGCGCCGGTGCGCATCAAGGAAGAAACTGAGCGGCGACTAGCGGAAAGAAAGTGGTCGCGCTATCCGGACTTCATTCCCGTGGCTTTGCACGAAGCCCTCGCCGGGTTCGGGGGCTGGAAAGCGGATGGGGTGCTCGCCGGAAACGGATCGAACGAGCTGATTCAGGCGCTCTTGATGGTTTCGGTCGGCAAGGGAAAGCGCGTCCTGATTTCCGAACCAACCTTCACGCTGTATGGACAAATCGCGACAGTGCTCGACGGCGAAGTAATCAGCGTGCCGTTGAATTTCAACTTGGAATATGACGTTGAGTCGCTGCGGGAAACGATTACGAATAGCCAACCTGACGTCACGATCATCTGTTCGCCAAATAATCCTACAGGTTGCGTGATCGCCGACGACGATCTCCGCAAGCTGCTGGGCGCGGCGAGCGGTTTGGTCGTAATCGACGAGGCTTATCATGAATTCAGCGACCATTCCGTCGTTCCGTTGCTAAACGAGCATGCGAATCTGGTGGTGCTGCGGACTTTTTCGAAAGCGATGGCCATGGCCGGTTTGCGCATCGGTTACTTGCTGGCGGCGCCTGAATTGACGCGCGAAATTGGAAAGGCGCTGCTGCCTTACAACCTCAACGTGATTTCACAAACCGCGGCGGAAGTCGCAATCGAACTGTATGAAACAGAGCTGCGCCCGTTGGTGCAGAAAATAACTCAGGAGCGAGAACGACTCTTCAGTGAGTTGAAAAAGCTAGGCGGGCTTGCTCCTGTGAGATCGCGCGCGAATTTCATGGTGATGCGTTCGCGCCTCAAACCGCGAACGGTGTTCGACGAGCTTTTGGAGCGCGACATCCTGATTCGCGATGTCAGCAGTTATCCGATGCTGGGCGATTACTTTCGCCTGAGCGTTGGGACGCCGGAAGAAAATGACAAGCTGATCGCGGCGCTAGGAGAGATTTTCAACGAAAGGTAAACGGCGACATGGCGACACAAAAGAAAACGGCAGCACGCTTGGCGTCCATTCATCGGAAGACGAAAGAAACAAATGTCCGCGTGAAGCTGAATCTCGACGGCCGCGGCCGCGGACGCATAGATACCGGCTTGCCGTTTCTCGATCACATGCTCGATTTGTTCGCGCGACACGGCTTGTTTGATCTGGAAGTCGTGTGCAAAGGCGATCTCGAAATCGATGATCATCATTCGGTGGAAGATATCGCGCTGACGCTGGGCCAGGCGCTGCGTGAAGCGCTCGGCGACAAGAAGGGAATCAATCGTTATGGCGAAGCCATCGTGCCGATGGACGAAGCGCTGTGTCGGGCGGTGATTGATTTGTCGGGTCGCTTCTATCTGGTTTACGAAGTGCAGACGAAGCGGCAAAAGATCGGAAATTTCTCGATTGAACTCGCGGAACATTTCTGGCGATCGTTCGCGGACACCGCGAAGTTCAACTTGCATATCGATTGCCTGCGCGGCCGGAACACGCATCACATCCTCGAAGGAACATTCAAGGCGACGGCGCGCGCGTTGAAGCAGGCCGTGGCCCGCGATCCGCGCATTCAAGACGTGCCCAGCACGAAAGGAGTTCTGTAACCGATGCCGCGTGTCGCGATCATTGATTACGGCGTCGGCAATCTGCGTTCGGTCGAAAAAGCGTTCGTCGCGACTGGATGCGATGCAGTGGTCAGTTCCGATCGCGAAGTGCTTGAGCAAGCCGAGCGATTGGTCTTGCCCGGAGTCGGCGCGTTCGCGACTTGTATGAGTGAACTAAGCAAACGTGGATTCGATGAGTTGGTGCTGCGACGCGCCGCTGAAGGGACGCCGCTGCTGGGCGTTTGCGTTGGCATGCAGATGTTGTTTGAAGAGTCGGAAGAGTTCGGCCACGCGCGAGGCCTAGCTTTGTTGCGCGGACGCGTGCGTGCTTTCAAAACAGATTTGCCGGTGCCGCATGTCGGTTGGAATCTGGTTCGCCACAAACGGCCGCACGTGTTGTTTGAAGGAATCGACGATCGCTCTTTCTTCTATTTTGTGCATTCGTTCTTTTGCCAGCCCGAGTCAGCAGACGTGGTCATTGGCGAGACGGATTATGGTTCGACCTTCGCGTCAATTGTCGCGCACCAAAACATTTGCGGCGTCCAGTTTCATCCCGAAAAAAGCCAGCGCGATGGACTGAAGTTATTGAAGAATTTTGCCGAAGCGGATTTCACGGGAAGCTGAGAGATGTTGGCGAAACGAATCATTCCTTGTCTTGACGTCGATCGCGGCCGCGTGGTGAAGGGCATCAGGTTTGTCTCGCTCGTCGATGCCGGCGATCCAGTCGAGCAGGCGCGCGCTTATGACGCGCAGAGTGCGGACGAACTAACGTTTCTGGACATCACCGCTTCGTCGGACAAGCGCGCGATCATGATTGACATGGCGCGCCGAGTCGCTGACGAAGTATTCATCCCGCTAACGATCGGCGGTGGTTTGAGTTCGGTCGAAGACATTCGCGCAGTCTTGCGCGCCGGCGCCGACAAAGTTTCGATGAACACCGCCGCAGTCGAGCGGCCTGAATTGATCGCGGCAGCCGCCGAAACATTCGGCAGTCAATGTGTGGTGCTCGCGATCGATGCACGACGCCGAAACGCGACCGATCCATCGCAGGGCTGGGAAGTCTTCACGCATGGTGGCCGGACTAACGTTCATCTCGACGCGATTGAATGGGCAACCCGCGCGGAGAAACTCGGAGCGGGTGAAATTCTTTTGACCAGCATGGATCGCGATGGCACGCGCGACGGATACGACCTTGAGTTGACGAGCGCGATCAGTTCCGCTGTGCGCATTCCGGTGATTGCGTCGGGCGGCGCGGGAAAGCCCGAACACTTTCACGAAGCGCTGACCGTTGGTGGCGCGAGCGCGGTGCTGGCTGCTTCGCTCTTTCATTTTGGCGAATACAAAATCAGCGATGTGAAATCCTATCTGCGCGAACGAGGAGTAGTGGTGCGATGAATATCGACGACATCAAATTCGACGAGCGCGGCCTGGCGCCGGCGATTGTGCAGGACGCGCGCACGCGGCGCGTGCTCATGCTGGCGTACGTGAATCGCGAGAGTCTGCAACGCACAATCGAAACCGGGGAGACGTGGTTTTGGTCTCGTTCGCGGCAGGAGCTTTGGCACAAAGGCGCGACATCTGGGAACACGCAACAGGTCGAAAGTATTTCGGCTGATTGTGACGGCGATGCTGTGCTGGTTTCGGTTGTGCCGCAGGGTCCGGCGTGTCACACGGGTGAGGAATCGTGTTTCTTCAATTCTTTGGTTGAGAAAGATGGTCTCGCGGAAACTGATTTAGCTACGACGCTTGCGCGGCTCTATGAATTGATCGAATTGCGCCGGCGCGAACGTCCCGAAGGCTCTTACACGACGTACCTGTTCGATCAAGGGCTCGACAAAATCTTGAAAAAGGTAGGCGAAGAAGCCACGGAAACAATTGTGTCTGCCAAGAACGAAGATCGCGCGGGGTTGGTTAATGAAGCATCAGATCTGCTTTATCACTTGCTCGTGTTGTTTGTTGAGCGAGGCGTTAGCCTCAGTGATGTCAACTATGAACTCGTGAAACGGGGAAAGGAAGCGCGCGCGAGATCGTGAACTCAACTGAAGGGAAAGAACTGCTTGATTTCGCAGTGCAACTCGCGCAAGAGGCTGGCGAGCTTACCTCGCGTTATTTCAAGCAATCGATCGCGGCCGAGCGAAAGGCGGATCGATCATTCGTGACGATTGCCGATCGCGAAGCCGAACAAATGATTCGCGCGCGCATCGAGGCAGCGTTTCCTGACGATGGAATTCTCGGCGAAGAGGAAGGCGAAAAGGAAAGCCGATCGGGACGACGCTGGATCATCGATCCGATCGACGGGACCTTTTCGTTTGTTCATGGCGTCCCGCTGTACGCGGTTTTGTTGGCGCTCGAAATCGACAGCGAGCCGGTTATTGGCGTCGTGAATCTGCCTGAGCTAACCGAACTTGTTTTTGCGGCTCGCGGGCTCGGCTGCTTTCTCAACGGCAAGCCTGCGAAAGTTTCATCGAGGGACTCGCTCGACGAATCGCTCCTGCTTTGCACCGACTTCGGCACCTGCGCTGCGCACGGATTCGGCGTCGCGAGCGAGCGTTTACAGCAACGCGTCGAAGCGCGGCGCACATGGGGCGATGCGTACGGTCACATCCTGGTGGCGACCGGTCGCGCCGAGATCATGCTCGATCCAATCATGAATGTTTGGGATTGCGCGCCACTGCTGCCGATCCTTGAAGAAGCCGGCGGCACTTTCACAGACTGGCACGGCGCGAAAACGATTCGTGGCAACAACGCGATTTCCACGAATGGCATGCTCTTCGAGGAAGTCATGGCCATCATTCAATCATGCTGATTATCCCGGCAATCGATCTGCGCGACGGACGCTGCGTGCGTCTGAAGCAAGGGCGCAAGGATCAGGTCACGCAATACCACGACGATCCAGTTCAGGTTGCGCGAAACTTTCAGAACGACGGCGCGCAGTGGTTGCACGTCGTCGATCTCGATGGCGCATTCGCTGAGAGTAATTCAAAGAATCGTCAGACGCTCAAAGAGATCATCGATGCGCTCGACATTCCGATTCAGTTCGGCGGTGGATTGCGCAGCTATGCTGATGTTGAAAGTGCGCTGCAGCTTGGCGTGTCGCGAGCGGTACTTGGCACGCTGGCGGTTGAATCTCCCGAAACGTTGAAAAAATTAATCGACTCGTTCGGCGCGGATCGAATCGCGGTTGGCATAGATGCCAAGCAGGGCAAAGTAACGACTCGAGGCTGGGAGAAATCGGAAGCGATCGACGCGCTGAGCTTGGCCCGCAACATGGCGGATTTAGGCGTCGCGCGCGTCGTTTACACCGACATCGCGCGCGATGGCATGCTCGAAGGACCGAACCTGGAGATGACGCGAGAGGTCGCGCGCGAATCAGGCTTGAAGGTAACTGCTTCGGGCGGCATCTCGTCGCTCAGTGACATCAGTCGGCTGAAAGAAATTGAAGACTCCGGCGTTGACAGCGTGATTGTCGGACGCGCCTTATACGAAAACAGATTCACAGTCGCTGACGCGATCCGCGCTGCAACTTAAACATGACTCGCTTGACTTCCCCCCAACCAACATTCGTGTTAAGACTCTCCCTCGCATGAGTTTGCTTGCCGTCAGGAACCTATCCGTTCGCATCCAGGACAAGTTAGTTGTGGATGACGTCAGTTTTGAGCTGTCGTCGCGCGAGCGGCTCAGCATTCTCGGGCCAAATGGAGCAGGGAAGACGGTCCTGCTGAAGGCGCTGCTTGGTTTGCTGCCGTCCAGCGGAGAGATTGTTTGGTCGCCCGCGGCGCGAATTGGCTATGTGCCGCAGAAGATCGATGCAGAGATTCACCTGCCGCTGACTTTCAACGATCTCTTTCACGCTAAATGCAGCACGCTCAAAGTTTCAATCAACGACGCGCAAGCGGTGGCCGGCAACGTCGGCCTGACCAGAGAAATCCTCGCGACGCCGGTTGGCCATCTTTCCGGCGGCCAGTTTCAGCGCGGACTGATTGGCTTCGCGCTCATCGGCGAGCCCAACGTTCTGCTGCTTGATGAACCAACCGCGAGCGTTGACGAGCCGGGCGAAGAGCACATCTACGAACTCATTCACCGCTTGCAGGAAGAGCGTAACCTCGCGAGCATCATGGTCTCTCACGATCTCAGTTTCGTGTTTCGTTATGCGACGACGGTACTCTGTCTGAATCGACAGAAGGTTTGTTTTGGCGCGCCGCGCGACGCTCTGTCGCACGAGGTGCTGGAAAAGTTGTACGGAGAATCGGTCGGCTTCTACGACCATGACCATCACGTGCAGGTTCCCCAAACAGTTCAATCGTGACGACCGCCGAAATTTATTCGCTCGTGCTTGTCCTGCTGACCGCGCTGGCGGCTGGCCTGGTCGGCAGCTTTGCTTTGATGAAGCGAATGAGTCTGGCCGGGGATGTCGTCTCGCACATCGCGCTGCCCGGTTTAGGAATCGCGCTCTTGCTCAATGTCAATCCGCTGATTGGCGCGGCGGTCGCGTTGTTCTGCGGGACAATTCTCATTTGGCGTTTGCAGGAAAGCGCGACGATGACGACAGACGTCGCGATTGGTGTGATCTTCACCGCCGCCCTGGCCGTGGGAATCGTGCTGACGCCGAGCGAAGATTTGATCGAAGCTCTGTTCGGAAGCTTTCAGAGTCTGACACCGCTTTGGTTCGCGATCGGATTGCTAGCGGTCGGATTGATTGTCGCGTTCATTTTGGTCTTTCGCCACAAGCTGATCCTTTCGCTCTTCTCGCCCGAGCTGGCGGCCGCCACCGGTGTGAGAGTTTCGCGTTTGAATCTCTATTTCCTCCTGATTTTCAGCCTGACTATTCTGTTGGGTCTGAGGTTTCTGGGTGCGATCCTGGTCGGCGCTTTGATCATCATTCCGGCGGCGATTGGGCGGCAACTGACTCACACCCTCACGGCGTTTCTGGTTACCTCATCCGTGGCGAGCGTTCTTTCCGTGCTGCTGGGATTCATGATCAGCCGCTCTTATCCGCACTTCACCATTGCCAAAGTTACCCTTAACCTGACGCTCGGTCCCGCAATTATCGCGGTGGCGACGGGGCTGTTCCTGCTTAGTCTGTTGAGGAAAAAGATTTAGTGAGTACGAGAATCGCAAAATCGCACGCCTGACCTCAAAATAAATGAGTGACGATCAACTTAGAAGAAAGATCGAGATCCTTCAGGTTCCTTGGCGAAGTGTGACTGGAAGATAGAGGTTCGCTTTTTGAAAATCTAAGAGTTGAAGGTTTATGAAAAAGAAGGTAAGACTTGCTTGGATCTTGCCCGGGCTATATCTGATTGTCGTCGCGTTTACGATATGCGGTGACGTCATATGGGCAGGCCACCTCCCAAACTGGATCCAGCGTGTCTTCTTTGCGGCAAGCTTACCTTGTTACATGGTCAGTTTCCTATGGCCAAAGTCATTAATCAATGGATTAGTCAATCTGATTCTATGCTTAGTAATCAACTTGATTGCGTACGTCGGTATCGGACTCGCAATGGATACGGTCATTCGGCGTAATAGGCAATGACCCCTTCGGGTAAGGCGGCACCCTCCAAAAAAGACGCTAACGAAGAGATGTAGCTGTCATGAATGGGGATGGCGTTGTGACAATGACAACAACGGCAACATGATTGCGAAATCAGATGGCAGCGGAACGACTTCCTTGGCTTGGGATTTCGAGAACCGTTTGACGCAGGTTGTCACTCCATCCTCTGGCAACGTGACCTACAAGTACGACGCACTCGGTCGCCGCATTCAGCGCACGCCATGGAGCGGTGTCTCAACCAACTTCAGCTATGACGGCGCTGATGTGGTGCGCGACAAAAACTCTGACGCAACAACCATCGATTACTTAAACGGTCCCGGAGTCGATAACAAGATTTGGCAGAAGGGCGCAACGCAATACTTCTTCAGCCAGGATCATCTCGGCAGCACGACGGCCTTGACCAATGCCAACGGCGTATTATTTGAGCGGGATACTTACGATGCTTATGGCAATACTGCAGGCGGTTCAGTAACTCGCTACGGGTATGCTGGACGTGAACGAGACGCCACTACGAGCTTGATATTTTATCGAGCGCGTTGGTATGACCCACCGGCGGGACGATTCATCTCCGAAGATCCTATTGGATTAGGAGGAGGCGTTAATCAGTTTGGATACGTCCGGAACAATCCTGAAAATCGGATTGATCCCTCAGGCCTCTACGACGAAGATGTCCATTTTTACCTTACTTACTTCCTGGCCCTTAAGAATAAGTGTTTTTCTGATACCGAAGCTCGAGCAATTGCGGAATTCGACCAGTACACAGACGAGAATTCGGAAACGTCTCCGGAGCTAGGCTATATTTTCCTTCCACAACTTAATGGAGCACTCCCAGATATCAAAGTAATTCCTGACGTGTTCGCTCAATATAAGAACGCTACATATCACTCATTGTACGAAGGCAGCTATGAAGGGCGCACATCCCCCGAATTATGGAGAATGGCATTGGAAAAGGGTCGATATGGCAGTATGGCTGGGCTCGGTACTTTCTTGCACGCCGATCAAGACAGCTTTGCGCATGATGGCTTCGGGGATCCGGCATGCGGCCATGGGTGTTATGCGGGTCATTATCCAGATAACACGAATGTTGATGTTCCCAAAACACTGCGTATGGCGGGCGCGACATGGAAGGCGTTGAATGAGTTTGCGAAAGCGAACTGCGGCTGCGAAGCAAAGTGGGATCCTTCGTGGTGGGATGTGATTAGGAGATTTGCGGAGGTGGGTTATGCCGATCCAATTCAGAAAGTTACTAGATCCCTCAGTCCTGAACTCATTGAACGCAAAAGGCTAATTCTTGACGTACCGAATAGATGGTAGGTTCATAGGCGGCTGTTGAATCCGAGGAAATGGCTTAGTATTTTGTGACGATGAAGTTCCGCTATATTCTTCCGACTGCATATGTGGTCGCCCTAATAGCAATTTTTGCGGGTTCCATGCGCGGTGGTGGGCATGGGCCGAACCCATTTGACCTGTTGGTTCGTCCAGTCTCATTTCCTTGTGAACTTGTCGCATTTGTGTTCCCTCCTTCAAGTGGATCTAGCGGATTAGTTCAACTAGTTGTTTGTCTGCTTGTGGGAATCCTCACGTATGGTCTGCTAGGTTTTCTGATTGACGTGGCGATTAAGAAATGGCGATCGTGAATCGTCCCGAGAAGTTAAGAACGGCGTCGGGGCGAACGCAGCGATCAATGCAAGCCTGAATTGAGACAATAGCTTCTTACGGGTCATCCCGTAGCCATAGAACCAAGAGAGGCCAATTCTGTATTTCAGTTAGGCTGCTGACAATTGTTATGGTGGCTCTTGAATGTTCAAGAGCCACTCGCAGCGAACGGCAGCGATGCTTGGTCCTTCTTCCGCGAACCGGTCTTTTCGCGAGTCGTCCCATTCACTCGTGCGCGGCCTGAGCTGACATTCTCTTTTCTTGGTGCCATGCCCTCACGTTCTCTTTCTTTCGCCCGAGTGCGCCTGGCGTTGCGTTCGCAGTTGTTCAAGAACTCAGTCAGATGTTCGGCGCAGTAAAGCACACGGTTTCCGATGCGAAAGAACTTGATGCGTCCGGCTTCACGGGCGCGAAGAAGGGTGATGCGAGCGATGCCTAAGCGCTTCGCTGCCTGTTTCTCGGAAAGTACATTTGGACACCTATGACGGTATGAATCGATTAACGAGATTGAAGGATGCCAAGAGCGCGACGGTAATTGCGGACAATAACTACACCTACAATAATTCCAACCAAATCATCCAGAATACCGACCAGAGCGGCACTCATGCTTATGGTTATGACGCGCTCGATCGTCTGACAGCGGCAAGTTATCCCGCCACTGGCAATGAAAGTTATGCTTACGATTCAGTTGGTAATCGCACCAGTTCGCACCGGAGCAGCACATACGCGTATCAACCAAACAACCGTCTGACAGGTACGGCTTCCGCGAGCTATCTCTACGATAACAATGGCAACATGAGTGCGAAGTCAGATGGCGCGGGCACGACGCAGTTAGTTTGGGATTTCGAAAACCGTCTGACGAACATCGTTACGCCATCCGCCGGCACTGTCGCGTACAAGTATGATGCGCTGGGGAGGCGGATTCAGCGCACGCCATCGAACGGCATTTCAACCAACTTCAGTTATGACGGGGCCGACGTCGTACGCGACAAGAACTCAGACGCCACGACTATCGATTACCTGAACGGCCCGGCGTTGACAACAAGATTTGGCAGAAGGGCGCAACGCAGTACTTCTTCAGCCAGGATCATCTTGGCAGCACAAGTGCGCTTACGAACGCCAGTGGAGTTCTTGTCGAACGTGAGACCTATGACGCCTATGGCAACAGCAACGGGAGTGCGCTAACGCGTTACGGATACACCGGTCGTGAACGAGATTCGGCGACGGGGCTGATGTATTACCGCGCGCGTTGGTATGACGCGCAGCTAGGCCGATTCACTTCAGAGGATCCGATTGGATTAGCTGGTGGCTTAAATTATTTTGCTTATGTTCGCAACAATCCTCCGAATTCAACCGATCCATACGGTCTGTACGACATCGATGTCCACTATTACCTCACTTATTACTTGGCAAAAGCCACGGGTTGTTTCAGCGATCCTGAAGCAAGGGAAATCGCTGAGGGCGATCAGCATTCCGACGAAGACGACGATAAGAAGCCGGGCTGGGGGAAGAAGTGGAAAATGGGTTGGTGGGGTGGCCCAGAAGCCGTCGCGGATGAAGAGCAGCGGAAAAGAAATGCAGACTTTCACGCCTTTGGTACTCCCGAACAAAACGCGAAGCGAGCCGACGAGCTTCTCAATATCGCGTTACAAGGCGGGGGAAAACTGCGGGGCTTTGGGACGTATTTGCACTTTAGTCAAGACTCTTACAGTCACAGTGAACATGCAGGAAATACGACATGGGGACAGATCACGGGGGGGGAAAGTCGTGACCACGCAAGTTTTGATAAAGGCAAAGCGATGGATATGGCTCGCGATACATATGAGAAGCTTTGGAAATTTGGCGCAGCGCGCGGTTGCAAATGCCACGGAGACGTCGATTGGGATATCGTTAAGGGGTTTATTGATGTTGGTTACGCTACATGGGACCCGAGAGAGTGGGTCTGGAGAGTTGACAATGACCAGCTTCGCGAAAAGATCCGAATTCTCGGTGTCCCTTGGCGCAGTTCTACGGGTCGATGACGTGTCGATCAACTCTTAAGGTGTGTATGAAAACGTTCCTACTGAGCATCTTCATCGGGGTGGCACTTGAAGTACTATTTTTTATGCTGGCGGTATTTGCTGATGGCGCCTGTCATTGTGTCAAACCAACTGTCGTTTTCTTCCCTTACGGAGGCATCGCTCTCCTACGATCTTGGGAATCGCTAAGTTTGCCATTACTCATCCTCCAGTTTCCTGCTTACTCGCTTATCCTGGCTAGAGTCCGCGGCTGGTCGTGGAGGTTACTCGCATTGCTCGTTATCCTTATTCTTCATGTGGCATTCGCGGTTATCGGGCTAATAACCTATCGTTAATAAGTGCTGTCGGTGGGGAGGCAAAGAAAATGAATTTTCGAATGGTCTTGCCGTCGGCATACTGACGTGCCCCCAGAATCCACCCACTCCCTGACTGAGGAAAACTATGCAGCAACAGGGACTTGCTGAGACCGTGGAGTGGCGACCCGAAACTCAGGGGCCGACAATCAATCTTGTTTTCGCGTTCGCCGATGTCGTATAGTCGAAGCAGGGAGCTCGCATCTTTCCCCGAGCTTCCTCTGAACCGCGAAACTCGCTGTTGCCCCAATCCTCGCAAAGCCAGGACCAAAATCAGCCCATCGCTTTGTCAGCTTTCGATTTCAGTCTCAGGTGAATTGCGTCGCATGGATAATTCCTCGTCGCCCAAAACAAGTTCCGCGCAACGGCCGCTGTTAGCGCCGGACGCCATCCTCCAGAATCGTTACCGCATCGTCCGGGAGCTTGGCTCGGGCGGGATGGGCGCGGTCTATGAAGCGATCGATCAGCGACTTGATGCGAGGGTGGCGATCAAAGAAACGTTCTCGGCTGACGAGCGTCTGCGGCGCCAGTTCGAGCAGGAAGCGAGACTGCTGGCCCAGCTTCATCATCCGAGCCTGCCGCGGGTCAGCGATTACTTTACCGAAGACGGCCGGGCGTTTCTCGTGATGCAATTCATCGCCGGCGACGATCTGGCGCGGATCATTTCGCAGCAGCCGGGACCGTTCCCAACTAATCTGGTGATCGCCTGGGCCGACCAATTGCTCGACGCACTGATTTATCTCCACACACAGGATCGGCAGATCATTCATCGCGATATCAAACCGCATAACCTGAAGCTGACTTCGTCGGGTCAAATCGCGTTGCTCGATTTTGGTTTGGCGAAAGCGCATGTCACAGAGCATTCTACGACGCAGTCCGCGCACAGCGTGTTTGGCTACACGCGGCGATATTCACCGCTGGAACAGATTCAGGATGAAGGCACATCTCCACGCAGCGACATCTATGCATTGGGCGCGACGCTCTATCATTTGTTGACCGGAATCAAGCCGCCGGACGCTCTGGCGCGCGCAGCGGCGCTGGCTAATTCACAGCCCGATCCGTTGCGCCCGGCGCACGACGTTTATAAGGCTTTGGGCGCTGACCTCGCGGCGATTCTTAACAAGGCGTTGGCGCTGAACGCCACGGATCGTTTCGAGAATGCCAGCGAGTTTCGCGAGGCTCTGCGGCGATTGGGCCGGGACAGCTTTCCTGAAGTTCGCGCGGTATCCCGCGCGGGGCGATCGACTATAGTCGCCGCGTCGGCGAGCAAGGCAATGAGCGCCGATCCGTTCGACAGCTATTCAATTTTGAAGCCTGAGGACTCGGGCTTTCGGCTGCCGCGTCCGAATCGAAAGCCGCTCGGATTCGCGGTTGCCGCGGCGATAGTTTTGATTTCGATTACGGTTTCGTATCCGGCCGGCTGGACTGATTCGTTTACGCGTCTTCTGCGCCAGTCAGATGGGAGTGCGCGGGAAACCGGCAATGCATCGTCAATTCGCCGCTCACGAAACGAAGTTGCGATTACTAAGCCTGCGAACATTAAACCGGCTGCGTCGCCAACACCCAGCGCAAGTCGGCAAAGTGATTCGCCGAAACGCCGCGTTCGGCAATCAAAGGCCAGCGCGAACGGGCCCAAGCCACCCCCAATTTCGATAGCGCCTTAGCGGCTAGATTCCCGGGTAGAATTTCCAGCTCGTCTTGTAATCGCGCGTTAGCTTTTGATTCGTCAGGACCGCGCGAATCATCTCGATCGGAATTCGATTTTCGTGCAGGAGCGCGTCGTTGAATTGCCGGTTCGTCATCTTGCCTGAGTCAACGAGGTCGTGATGCAGCGAGTACTGCTGCAAACCACCAATCAAATATGCGATTTGATACAACGGGCCGTAGCTGCCATCGAATGAACGCCGAACTTCGGCAGTGGCGTTGTCGCGTTCATGACCGACGCGATCGACCAAAAAGTCGATGCACTGTTGCGGCGTCATTTTTTCCAGATGGAAGCTGAGCGAAAAGATGATCCGCGCGCAGCGATGCATGCGCCAGAAAAGCGCGCCGATCTTTTCTTCCGGTTTCTTCTGAAATTTTAGATCCCAGAAAAGCAACTCCCAGTAGAGAGCATTGCCTTCCGTCCAGAACGGCGTGCCGAACAATCCGCGATAAGGTTTGTAACGCGCGGTCATGAAGCCTTGCAGGTGGTGTCCGGGGATTAACTCGTGAAAGACGGTCGCGCGCGAGAAATACGGATTGTTGCCGCGCATCGACATCATCTTCTGCTCGTGCGACATCGTGTTGGTCGGATACGAAACCAGGATCGTTTCGCCGCCGAGAAAAAACGGACTGACGAGCTGACGCTCAGGCGTCATCATCTCCATCCGCCATGTGTCGCGTGCGAGTTGAGGCACCGTCACGAGATCGTGATCGTCAACGAACTTGAGCGCTTCGAGCGCCAGGTCGCGAATCAATTCGGGCTGCTTGCCCGGCTCGACGTACATGTTCTTCACATGCTCGAGAGCCTTCTTCCAGTCGTCGCCATAACCGAGTTCGCGCGAAGCCTTCTTCATCTCGTCTTCGCACCAGGCCATCTCTTTGTTGGCGATCGCGATCAACTCTTCCGGCGTGTACGGGATCATCTCGAACTGAAGTTCGCTGAGCAGCGCTTCGCGTCCAATCGGATCGCCAACGATGTCACTGGTGTCGCCGGCACGCGCTTGCGCGCCGCCCGGTTTTTGAAAGCCGCCGCCGCCCTGTCCTCCGCCACCACCTTGACCACCGCCACCAGGTCGTTGGCCGCCGCCTTGCCCCTGCTGTGCCGGGGCCGCCGTTCGAAGACCAACGAGACGTTCACTGACGAATGACGCGTAAGAAGTCAGAGCCTCGTCGAATTCCTTGTAGGGCGCTTCGTTCCACCACGTGAACACCGGGTCATAGCCGTTGTAGAACGTGTACCAGTTGCGCAGGTTGCCGCGCAGCGAGTTGATCGCGTTCACTGCGCGAAAGGCGACGGTTTTCTTCACGCGAATCGCGTCCGGATTGTCGCCGGAACGCAGGCCGGCTTCGACCCTGCGTCGAGTCTCTTCCAGTTGTTTCTTCAGATCGTTGAGAGTTGCCGCGGCTTTGGCCGAATCGATCGGTTCCATCCGGCGGCGCGTTTCTTCAAAATCGATGATCGTTTTGCCGAAAGGAATCAGCGGCTCGATCTCAGCCTGTTGCTTCGCTTCGATATCCAACTGCCGCAGTTCATGTTCGAGATGACTGCGAAACAGAATGTAATCGACCCTACCTTCCTGACTCATCGTATCGAAGTTAAGTTTCTGCATTCGCTCCAGCGCATCGGAGTAGAACTTGCGGAATCGTTCGCGTCGCGCCGGCGAGTTGTTGACGAAGAACGAACGCTGCAGGCTGCCACGATCGGCTATGTAGTATTCGATAATCGCGCGCATCTCGCTGGGTGCGTGATCGTCCGCGGCCTCAGCGGAAAGCGAAGCGGGCTTTTGCCTTTGAGCCGAGCTTTGGAGTTGAAATCCGGCGACGATGAAGACGGCGACTGTTGCGAGCAGAACTGACAAGCGGCGGAATGAGTTCATGCGGGGGCTCCTTCGGCAGTGAACTGGACTGACGGCGCGATATAGTATCAGAAGCCCGACCGTTAGGGAGGGCAAGGATCTTACGAATCAGCCACGGATGAACGCGAATTTTCGCCTATTAAAAGAAAATCCTTCTGTCCTTTTCCTAATCGGCGCTTATCTGCGTCAATCTGCGGCCACTTGTTTTGAGTAGCCCTCGCTCACGCTCGGGCTTCTGACTCGCTTGCGCGTCCCCAAATTCGTTTGTTATTATCCAGTTTCGCAATAGTTGCGGCAGGTGAGGCAATCATCTGGGTTCGAATTTTTGATAGGAAGCTCCGGAAGACCTTCGTGAGAAACGAGCGAACAACAACTCGGTTCACATTTTGATTGTGCCCGCACTGACGGGCGCGACGAAGGCGCTCCTATCGAATCCGATCACTTAGAGCAGTAATCGTAAATGGTCAATCGTAAATAGGCAGCGCCAAGCCACCAGGTGGCTGGTTTGTGATGTGCGTGCCTGAATTTAGGCGAATTCTATTTACCATTTACGATTCACGATTTACTAGTTTCAATGAGCGACATTAACGTGCAACTGAACAACGGCCCAGCAGCGCAGATTCCTGCGCCGGTCACGGTAGCTGAAGCTCTGAAGAAGCTTGACCGTGACTTGGCGAAGCAGGCTCTCGCTGCGCGCGTTAACGGGCAGGAAGTCGATCTCGCGTACACGATTCAGGATCAGTCGAACGGCGATGCAGTAACCATCGAACCTGTGTTGCCTGAGACGCTTGCCGGGTTAGACGTGCTGCGCCATTCGACCGCGCATTTGTTGGCGGCGGCTGTTTTGGATCTGTTTCCCGGATCCAAACTGGGTATCGGTCCGGCGCTGCTCGACGATCCGCGTTATGGGTTTTTCTACGACGTGATTGCGCCACGCGCTTTGACGGAAGCCGATCTGCCCGTCATTGAAAAGAAGATGCGCGACATCGCCAAACGCAACATGCCTTATCGGCGCGACGAGATCGCGAAAGCCGAAGCGCTGCGGATCTTCAATGAACGCGCGGAGCCTTTGAAGTGTGAATTGATCGATGAAAAGGCCGGCGAGACAGTCAGCGTCTATTACATCGACGGCTCGCCGTTTATCGATTTTTGTTTGGGCCCGCATGTGCCGAACACGAACCGTCTGAAAGCTTTCAAGTTGTTATCGTTGGCCGGCGCGTACTGGAAAGGTGATGCCGAGCGGCCGCAGATGCAGCGCATATACGGCACGGCGTTCTTTACTCAGGCCGAACTGGATGCGTGGCTGAAGCAGCGCGAAGAAGCTGAGAAGCGCGACCATCGACGGCTGGGCCGCGAACTCGATCTGTTTTCGATTCAGGAAGATTACGGGCAAGGCCTGGTGCTCTGGCACCCGAAGGGTGGCGCGATTCGGACGCAGATGGAAAATTACCTGCGCGCGGAACTCGCGCGGCGCGGATACGGATTGGTTTACACGCCGCACATTGCCAAGCGTGACCTTTGGCGCGTGAGCGGGCACGAAGAGAACTACGCTGACGTGATGTTTGCGCCGACCGAACTGGAGGAAACTGAGTTCCGCCTGAAGCCGATGAACTGTCCGTTCCATATCGGCGTGTACAAGTCGGCGCAGCACTCGTATCGCGATTTGCCGCTGAGATACGCGGAACTCGGCACCTGTTATCGCGCTGAGCTGTCGGGAACGCTGCACGGGTTGATGAGAGTTCGCGGGTTTACGCAGGATGACGCGCACATCTTCTGTACACCGGATCAGGTGCGCAGCGAAATCATCAATTGCGTCGAGTTCGCTTTCGATCTGCTGCGGGCCTTTGGCTTTGAGGAGTTCAAGATCGAACTATCGGTGCGCGGCTCGGATTCAACTAAGAAGTATCTCGGCTCGGATGACGAGTGGGAGAATGCCGAACGCGCTTTGATCGATGCCTTGAATGCGCAGAATCTTCCTTACGAGCGCATGGAAGACGAAGCAGCGTTCTATGGGCCAAAGATCGACATCAAGGTGAAGGACTCGATCGGCCGGCTTTGGCAATTGACGACAGTGCAGTTTGATTTCAATCTGCCGAAGCGTTTTCAGCTCGAATACATCGGCGAGGACAACAAACCGCATCAGCCGATCATGATTCACCGCGCGCTGTTTGGCTCGATGGAACGATTCTTCGGCGTGCTCATTGAACACTACGCCGGCGCATTTCCAATTTGGCTGGCGCCCGTGCAGATGACCGTGCTGCCGATCACGGATCGTATCAACGAATACGCTGAGAAGGTTTCCGGCGAGCTGCGCGCGGCTGGATTCCGAGTCGAAGTGAACGTCCGCAACGATAAGATTGGCGCAAAGATCCGCGATGCGCAGTTGCAGAAGATTCCTTTTATGCTCGTGCTGGGCGACCGCGAAATGGAAGAAAACAAGGTCGCCGTGCGTGAACGAACCAAGGGCGACATCGGCGTGATGTCGCTGGATGAATTTAAGGAGAAGGCGACGCGTCTGGTAATGACGCGAGCGCTTAACAACAGTCAGGAGTCATGAGTCGCGAGTCTGGAGTGACTCCGAACTCTCGAACTCCGCACTTACTAAGGAGGTGCAGCAATAGCTACAGGTTATCGAGGTCGCGGCCGTCCCGACTTTCGCCGCGCGCCGGTTACTCGAATTAACGAGAGAATCCGCGTTCCCCAGGTGCGCGTAGTTGGCGAGGACGGAGAACAATTTGGCGTGCTCGACACGCGTGAAGCCATTCGAACTGCGCGCGAGCGTGGCATGGATTTGGTCGAGGTGGCTCCCAATGCCGATCCGCCCGTTTGCAAAATCATTGATTTTGGGAAGTTTCAGTACGAGCAGAAGAAGAAAGCGAACGAGGCGAAGAAGAAGCAGGTCATCATCACGGTCAAGGAAGTGAAGTTTCGCCCCGGCACAGACGTGCACGACTACAGCTATCGCATGAAGCACGCGCGCGAATGGCTGTCCGAAGGCGACAAAGTGAAAGCGACGATCTGGTTTCGCGGACGCGAGATGACGCACCGCGAACTGGGCGCGCGCATCCTGGAACAACTGGAAAAAGACTTAGCCGACATCGGCGATGTCGAGATGCGGCCGCGCATGGAAGGGAATCAAATGTTTACCATCTTTGCGCCGAGGAAACATAAAGGCAGCAAAGACAGGAGTCACGAGTCGGGAGTCAGAAGCTCGGAACCCGCAGGCGGGAACGCGAGCCCGTCAAGCTGAAGGGTCCATTTACGATTTACTATTCACTATTTACGAGGTACCTATGCCAAAACTAAAAACACACAAGGGTGCGGCAAAGCGATTTCGCACCACCGCAACCGGCAAGATCAAACGCGGCCATTCGCATGCGCGACACATCTTGACCAAGAAAACGAATAAGCGAAAGCGGCTATTGGATATTGATGCTCTCGTCGCTGATGGCGATCAGAAGCGCGTCGAGCGAATGTTGCCGTATGGAAGAGATTAGAAAAGCAATGATGAAGGATGAAGGCGGAAGGATGAAATAAGAATCGTTCATCATTCATCGTTCTGCATTCATCATTGGAGGGATTATGCCAAGAGCAAAACGTGGAAATAAGCGGCTGGAGCGCCGCAAGAAGATCTTAAAATTAGCCAAGGGGTATCGCGGCACTAAATCGAAACTCTATCGTTCCGCGAAAGAGTCGGTCGAGCGCGGGTTGAATTTCGCGTACACCGGACGGAAATTAAAAAAGCGAGATTTTCGTTCGCTGTGGATCGTCCGCATCGGCGCTGCGGCGCGTCTGAATGGTTTGAACTATTCGCAGTTCATGCACGGATTGAAGCTCGCCGGGATCGAATTGGATCGAAAGATCCTTGCTGATTTTGCGGCGAAGCAACCTGAAGCGTTTGCGACGTTGGCGGCCCAGGCGAAGACGGCGTTGGAGAACAAGCCGGAAGCCCGCGCGGCTGCTTAGTCAATCAAGTGATTAGCGGAGGAGCCCCCATGAAACTTCGAACTAAATTTGTGGCGCAAGTGATCGCGCTGATCGCGATTGTTGGCATTGCCGCGCTGGCAGCTTCGGCGCAGGCGAGATCGTTTGCCGGCAAGTACGAAGGCAAAGCTAAAAGTCCTGACGGCGAAGTCGTTCTGAAATTGGAGTTGACCGAAGACGCGGGCAAGTACGCAGGTCAGGTGACTTCACCACACGGCGTTTACAAAATTGTCAGCGCCAGCTTCACCGATGGTCTTTTGACGATTGAGGCTGAAGGCAACGGCACGCAGGGCAAACTAACGCTGCGACAAAAGGGCGACACGTTGGCGGGAGACTTTACGGCCGACGGTCGCACCGGACCAGTCGAGTTTAAGAAGGCTGCACCCGTCGATGAGATTTCCGGTGAGTGGGACGCGGTGGCTGACGCGCAGGGCCAGCCATTTCCGTTTACGTTGTCACTAAAACTGGATGGTGACAAAGTTGCCGGATCCAGCGACTCGCAGCTGGGCCACGGCACGATCACAAACGGCGCGTGGAAGGAAGGGAAGCTGGCGATCGTTCTCGATGGCAACATAACTTTGGTGGCGACGATGATCGAGGGCAAGCTTTCCGGAGATTACGATTTCGCCGGACAGAGTTCGGGCAAGTGGGTAGCAGTAAAGAAGAAATAACTGTGGCTGAGCGAAATCCTAATCAGGAAGTTGAAGCGGCCCGCGAAGCGTTCGAACGAGAGTTCGAGCGCTTTGCGCGCTTTACCGGTAGCGGCGTAGACATCTCTCTGAATGACGCGAATACGGAACAGCGCGCGTTGGCCGAGCTGCGCACCAAACACCTCGGCAAGAAGAGTGCGATCGCCGGAGCGAAGAAGCTGATTGGAAAGGTCGCCCCCGAAGAACGAGCCTCGTTTGGCCAATTGGTCCAGCAAACTGAAGGAAGCATCGCGCAGCGAATTGATGAAGCGGAACAATCGCTCAAGAGTCTGATCGAAGCTGCTCGCATCGAACGGGAGCGGATCGATGTGACGATTCCCGGTCGCCGCCCGCGCCCAGGTCACCTTCATCCGATTACTCTGATGCGCCAACGCATCGAAGACATCTTTGTGTCGCTCGGTTACGCGGTGGAAGACGATCGCGAAATCGAAACTGACTTCTACAACTTCGACGCGCTCAACATTCCGGAAGGTCATCCCGCGCGCGATCCTCAGGACACGTTCTACACCACTGAAGGCTTCGCGCTGCGATCGCAAACTTCTACCGTGCAGATTCATGCGATGCAGCGGCGCGGCGCGCCCGTGCGCATGATTGCTCCCGGTCGCGTCTTTCGTCGCGACACGCCCGACCCGACGCATAATCCAATGTTCTTTCAGGTCGAAGGCCTGTGCGTCGATCGCGGCATCACGATGGCGCATTTGAAAGGGACGCTGGCGGAATTTGTGCATCGCCTGTTCGGGCCCGACACCAAGACTCGCTTTCGCCCGTCATATTTTCCGTTCACCGAGCCGAGCGCTGAAGTTGATTACAGCTGCTTCAATTGCGGCGGCCCAGGCTGTCGCATCTGCAAATGGTCAGGATGGATCGAGCTGGGGGGCTCAGGCATGGTGCATCCGAACGTTCTGCGCGCGGCGAATGTCGATCCAGGAGAGTTTACAGGCTTCGCGTTCGGCTTGGGCATCGATCGCACCTGCGCGCGGATTTATCAGCTTGATGATATTCGTCTGCTGTTCGAAAACGACGTGAGATTTTTGGAGCAATTTAGATAGGTTTGTCCGTGGTTGGTAGTCAGTAGTCAGTTGTTTTGCTGACCACTGATCACCGACCACTGACCACCGACGATGTTTATTTCCTACAACTGGCTGCGCGAACTGACCGGTACGAAGCTGTCGCCTGAAGAAATTCGGGATCGGCTGACCAATGTTGGTCTGGCCGTCGATGCGGTTGCAGATCGGAGTGACGACTTTATCTTCGATGTGGAAGTGCCTTCGAACCGCGGCGATTGCTTGTCGCATATCGGCGTCGCGCGCGAACTCGCGGTCATTGAGCGGTCTCAAGTCTCAATTCCCAAGTCCGAAGTCTCTAACGTGTCAGGCAAGACGAGCGAGTCTGCGTCCGTCGAGATCAGGGACGTGGATCTTTGTCCGCGATACGCGGCGCGAATTGTTCGCAATGTGAAGATTGGGCTCTCGCCTGATTGGCTGGTGAAGAAACTCGAAGCCATCGGCCAGCGTCCGATTAATAACGTCGCGGACATCACGAACTACGTATTGCACGAATTCGGCCAGCCACTCCACGCATTCGATCTGGCAAAGTTGACTGACCGGAAAATCATCGTGCGACGGGCCGCGAAAGGCGAATCGATCAAGACCCTGGATGGCGTCGAGCGAAAACTTGAGGAGCAGATGCTGGTTATTGCGGACGCTAAAGCACCTGTGGCCGTGGCCGGCGTGATGGGCGGAGAGTTTTCGGAAATCTCGAATCTTACGACCGACGTCCTTATCGAGAGCGCTTACTTCAATCCGTCTTCCGTGCGGCGAACAGCGAAGTTGCTTGGCTTGCATACCGAAGCTTCGCATCGCTTCGAACGCGGCACCGATCCGGAAGGCGTAATCGCGGCGCAATCACGTTGCGTGGCTTTGATTTGTGAACTCGCGGGCGGAACTGCAACGGAAGACGCGCTCGACGTGTATCCGAAACCGATGCAGACAATGTCCGTGGCACTGCGGCCTGCGCGGGTTGAAGCGATTACAAGTTTACAGGTCGAGGTCGATGAGATGCGCCGGATTCTCAGCGCGCTTGGGTTTGGCTTGCGCGCGGAAGAATCGCGCGCGCTTTCTTTCGACGTTCCCTCGTGGCGACACGACGTCTCGATCGAAGAAGACTTAGTCGAAGAGGTCGCGCGTCATACTGGTTACGACAAAATCGAAACTTCGCTGCCGCCGGCCCACCACGCCGGCGAATATCATGAGAGTGAAGAACGAAAGCGCGCGTTGCGGCGCGCATTGAGCGCGCATGGTTTTGGCGAAGCGATCAATCTCAGCTTTATCGAGCTCGCAAACGATTTCGAATTGATTTCCGCATTCAATGCTGCCACTTCGGTAGTCACGCTCACGAATCCGATTATCGAAGAGTCTTCGCGGATGCGGCAGACGCTGCTGCTCGGACTTCTGAATTCGGTTAGGCACAACCTGAATCACGGCATCCGAGAGGTATCCCTGTTCGAAATGGGACGCATTTTCGGCAGCAATGAGAAAGGATCCTTGCCGCTCGAGCGTGAATCGCTTGCGCTCGTAGCGACGGGCGGAATACAGGAAGCCGATCGCGCGCAGCCGGCTCGCGAAGTTGATTTCTACGATCTAAAAGGCGCGATTGAAGCAGCCATCGAAGCGATGAATCTTCCGCCGCTGACTTTCGAGCCTGCGACGGTCAGGCACTTGAGGCCCGGGCAGTCGGCCGAAATCAGCGCGAACGGTGCGAGGGTCGGAACGATGGGACGATTGGCGGATCTAATTGCGGTGGAATACAAGTTCCGTCAACCCGTCTTCGTTGCCGAGCTGGATTTGACGACGCTGTTAGAGATGTCGCCGCAGCCCGTCCTGTACGCGCCGCTGCCGCGATTTCCTTCGATCGTGCGCGACGTTTCATTGCTGGTAAATCGCGCAGTCACCGTCGCGGAATTGGCCAAAGCTGCCGCCGACCAAACGCCGGCGCACTTCATGGGCGCGACTTTCGTCGGTACTTACGAAGGCGAAGGCATTCCCGACAATAAACGATCAGTGACGCTGCGCTTCGAATATCGCGCCGACGATCGCACGATGCGCGACGATGAAGTCGATGCGATTCATTGGCCGGTGGTCGAAGCTCTCAAGAAACAATTCAACGCGGAAGTCAGATGAGTCTAGAGTCAAGAGTCTTGAGTCGAGAGTTTACAGTTCCGAGTCGAGGGCGGGTGACACTTTAGACTTTTGACTCCGAACTCTCGACCCACACTGATTTGTTCTTGCGCTCGCGGGCACGACATCGCATAATCACCGCGAAATAATTTCTTAGCCGGAGTGAGCAATGGCGGCGACCAACGGACTCGAAAAATTCTCGCACCTCGAAGACAAGATCTACCGCACGATTGAACTGACCAAGACTCTGCGTCAGGAGAAGGAAGATCTCGAACGGCAGCTCGCGACCGTGCGGGGAGCTTCTGGCGGTAATTCGCTTGAGTTGGCTGAGCAGATCGATCTTTTGCTGGCCGAACGCGAAGCAGTCCGAGCAAAGGTTCATAAGGTTCTCGATGCGCTGGCCAAAGCTGATCCGGAAATTGCGGAGGTGATACACGGATGACCGTCGAAGAATCACCAACCATCAAAGTCGAAATTTACGATCAGGCTTATACGGTGCGCTCCGACGGTGATCCTGAGTATCTTCGACAGCTTGCCGAGTACGTCGATCAGCGTATGCGTGAGATTTCTTCGGGCACGCTGACTGTCGATTCACGCAAAGTAGCCATTCTCGCGGCGCTATACATTGCCGACGAACTCCACCAATTAAGAAAAGCTCACGAAGCGGCGGACGAGCAACTCGCCACGCGTAGTACCGAATGTTCAGAGATGCTGGATCGCCTGCTGAAATCACCCCGGTCCCTCGATTCCGCTGCTCGGGCATAGCTTTCGCCTTTCCTTTCGTTATGCGTCACCGCATGACGCGTCAATCAAATGTTAGTTTGAAGTTAAGCAGAGATCCTGATTTTGCATCGGGGATCCGTCCGCCAAAGATTCTTTCAGATGGAGTAATGTTCTGGCGGCCGCCTCGGGCCCGGATTGAGGCTGACGAAACATTAGGAGAGGCTTATGACCAAGAAACTACTGGCAGGTCCACTCGCTCTGACATTGGTGCTCCTGGCTTGCTCTGTGCCGGTATTCGCCGACGGCGCAAGAACCAGCGAACCCCCAAATTCACCGGAAGCCAAGGCGGCCTCGGAAAAAGCGACGAGCAAACCTAATACGAAATTGAAGAAAGACATGGAGAAGTTGTTGGCTGCGGCGAAAGCGGGGAAAGTCGCACCGCAGCAGCAGCAATTTCCGTCCACATCCAGGAACAATCTATCGAAGACGGCGAAGATTGCCATTATCGCGTCCGCGATTGGTGCCACAATTTTTCTCGCCATCCTGTTCCATGATCTAAGCAAGGACTAGCAGATTTAGCTTAGCCTTGGGGCGAAAAAAACGACGCTACAAACCGCCGGTCGCTTGTGTTAGTATCCTCGCGGCAGGGGGAAGGATTCTGCCGGGTTCGTCACCGATTTAAGATGATTGAGCCAACGTCGTTAAAAAGGGAGACCGACATCGCGAGCTAGTGCTTCTCTTCATCGTAAAGAGAAGCCAAAAGATTGCGGTGAAAAAAAGGTTACCCACCTGATTACTCAGGTTCAATTACGACTTCGGAGCGGCCAGGCGGTTTTCCCTCTGCTAATTGAAAGCCGTAAATCGCGAATCGTAAATCGTAAATAGATTTTGTCTATTCACGACATCGATTTCCGATTTGCGGTTTTTGTATTCACGATTCCCGATTTACTATTCACGTCCTTTATGAAGCTTCTCCTTATCGGCGATGTTATGGGCAAGCCTGGTCGCGCGGCCCTGCTCGATCGTTTGCAAGATTTGAAAGAGCAACACGCGATCGACTTCACGGTGATGAATGCCGAAAACGTGGCCGGCGGATTTTCGATTACGGCAGCGATTGCGGATCTACTCTTCTCGTCCGGCATCGACGTGATGACCTCCGGGAACCACATCTTCGACAAACACGAAGTCATCGATTACATAAAGAAACAGCCGCGCTTGCTGCGGCCCGCCAACTATCCACCCGATACTCCCGGCAACGATCTGTGGGTTGGCGAAGTGAAAGGCGTTCGCGTTGCTGTGCTCAACTTGCTGGGACGCGTTTTCATGCAACCTTCAGACGATCCGTTTCGCATCGGGAACGAGCTAGTCTCTTCATTACCCGAGGACGTGAAGGTCCGCATCGTCGATATGCACGCAGAGGCAACCTCCGAAAAAGTCGCGATGGGTTGGTTTCTCGACGGACGAGTTTCCGTCGTGTACGGCACGCACACTCATGTGCAAACTGCGGATGAGCGCATCCTGCACGAGGGTACTGCGTACATCACTGACCTTGGCATGACGGGAAGCTATGGTGGAGTAATCGGATTGAAAAAAGGCGACATTATCCACCGGTTCAGATCACCGATTCGTCGCAAACCCGAACAGTCGAAGAGCGAGGTCCGCATCTGTGGCGCAGTTGTCGATGTTGACGAAGAAACCGGACGGGCTCGATCGATCGAACGGATCAATCTGTCGCATGACAGCTAGGCACACCGCCCCCCGCTCACTGCCGACTGCCTAAAGCGGTGCTTCGTCCGAAGGGACGGGCTCGCCGGCTAATTCCGGGTGGTTTGGCAAAGACAACAAGAGTTCGGCAAATCCTTGTGGGAAAGAACGCACTCGTCCGGTTGAATCGGTGACTACGTGCCCGGTTTCGCCTTCAGCAATCACGACGCCATCCTGTTCACGGATGATTTCATATCCGAAGCGTAGAGATCGGCGACGCAATTCAGTGATGTGAGTCCTCACAATTAGCACGTCGTCGTAGTAGGCGGGAGCTTTATAGCGGCAATAACTTTCGGCCACGACCAGGAAAGCATTCTCGCTTTCTTCCATGTCGCGATACGAAAACCCGCGCGCGCGACAGAACTCAGTGCGGCCAATCTCAAACCAGACAAGATAATTCGCGTGATAGACCACGCCCATCTTGTCGGTTTCGGCATAGCGGACGCGCAAAGCCGTCTCATGCCATTGGTCAACGTCATCGAGTTCTTCGGCCATAAAGTATTCGTTAGCGTCAGGCTGCTTCGGCAGCCCGCCTTCATTCCTGCTTTGATTTGCTGATCGTTTTAGCGGACTATAAGTGCGAATTATGCGGATGTCAAAACAATTTCGTAGCCGGATCGCCCGCATGTTGCAGGCCGTTCGCCGGCACCCCTCCTGCTTCTTATCGGGCCTCCTAAGCGTTCTCGTTTTCATTGCGCCGCTCGCGTCGATATCCACCGCGCAAGCTCCGGCTCAGTCTCCCTCAACGACCAGCGCCGCGGCGCGGAACGCGGCCGTAATCGCCGCTACCCAGGAAGTGCTGAAAGAAACGAGCGAGCTAAGGCAACTTACCATTCTTCGACCGGTGCAAAGTTCGACTCAGTCAAAAACAGAGATCGAACGAGCCGTGATCAAGAACCTCGATGAAGAAACTTCGCCAGCCGATCTGCATGGCAGTGAAATGATGCTGAAGAAACTCGGATTGGCGCCGCCTGATTTTCAGTATCGCGCATTGATGATTCGTTTGCTGACCGAGCAGGTGGCCGGTTATTACGAGCCAAAGACTCAGCAGTTTCACCTCGCCGACTGGATCGACGTCGATGGGCAAAAGCCGATCATGGCGCATGAGCTGACGCACGCGCTTCAGGATCAGCATTTCAATTTGCGCCGCTTTGAGGATTGGCCCAAGGGTGATTCGGATGCGGAACTTGCAGCGCACGCGTTGATCGAAGGCGATGCGACGTTGGCGATGGCACTGTACGTGGCAAGCAATCCGTTTCGCGCGCTGGCTTTTTTGAAGTCGATGGGCGCAACCGGCATCGCGACCGAGGAGTTGGACAAAGCGCCGCGCGCGCTGCGCGAAACGCTGCTGTTTCCGTATCAGGAAGGAATGAATTGGACGCGCGTGCTTTACAAGAATGGCGGGTGGAAACAAGTGTCCGATGCGTTCACGACTCTGCCGCAATCGACCGAGCAGATTCTGCACACGGACAAGTATTTCGCGCATGAAGCGCCGGTCAAGATTACGTTGCCTGATCTTACTTCGTCATTGAATCGCCGACGAGAGAGGTCATGGAAACGCATCGCCACCGACGTCAACGGCGAGTGGGGCGCTTACTTGATTCTCGATCAATTTCTGAAAGCGCCGGCCGAGTCGCGGCGTGCGGCGGCGGGTTGGGGCGGTGACCGTTGCGCGCTTTATGAGAATGGAAAGGGCGCCCTGGTGTACGTGTCTGTCTCGACCTGGGACACGCCAAACGATGCCCGCGAGTTCTTCACTGCTTACGTGAAGCGAACGCAGCTGCGTTATCCAGATGCGGCGTCTGTTGGTGCGCCGACGGATGATTCTTCCAAACACTTTCGCACGAGCGAGGGTTTGGTCTCAATTGCGATCAATGGTTTGCGCGTGGTTATTTTGGAAGGCGCTCCAGATGACGCGATTCTTCGATCGCTGCTGAAAGCTCTCGGATGAGCTCGATTAGGTGCGTTGAGATGCACCCGCAAGTGTGGTATTTTCGGCTGGATTAATTCATAACAGGACCTAAGCAGTGGCAGCGAAGTGACTTCCGGGTCTCAAAGCATGCAGGCGAAATTCACCGTCAAACCTCTCTCGAGGCTCCCAGCGAAAACTCCCGCCATAACTTCAGAGAAGAACAAAGACGTTCAGTCCCGCGGCCGCTTGCGCGAGTTGACCACAGAGTTGCGCGCGCTTGAGACGAAGCTTCGCGCCGGCGGCGGGCCCGACAAAATTGAGAAGCAACATCAACAAGGGAAGCTGACTGCGCGTGAGCGAATCGATTTGCTGCTCGATAAAGATTCCTACCGGCAAGAAATCGGATTACTGGTCGCGTTCGATCAGTACGATGGCGGCGCGCCGGGCGCCGGAGTTGTCACCACTGTCGGGCGAGTCAAGGGCAGGGAAGTCGTCGTCGTGGCGAATGACGCGACGGTGAAAGCCGGATCGTGGTGGCCTGAGACAATCAAGAAAATTCTGCGCGCGCAGGAAATTGCGATGCGCTCGCACGTCCCCATCATCTATCTGGTCGATTCGGCGGGCGTGAATCTGCCTTATCAAGGTGGCGTGTTCCCTGGTCAATATGGCGCGTCGCGGATCTTCTATTACAACTCGATCATGCGGCGTTATTTGAAAGTCCCTCAGATTTCCGCGGTGATGGGGCCATGCATTGCCGGCGGCGCGTATCTGCCGGCGCTGTCCGACATCATCATCATGGTCGAAAAGACTTCGTTCATGGGATTAGGCGGCGCGAATTTGGTGAAAGGCGCGACCGGCCAAACTATCGACAACGAAACGCTCGGCGGCGCGCTGGCGCACAACGAAATTTCTGGTGTCGCGCATTATCGCGTAAAGAATGACGAGGAAGCCATCGCGAAGATTCGGGAGTTCGTCGGGGAATTGCCAAGGAAGGAGTCAGGAGTCAGGAGTCGGGAGTCGGGAGTAGAACCAAAAACACCGGAAGAAAGGATCTACGATCTCCTTCCCGAAGATCATCGCCAGCCCTACGACCTGCGCGCGGTGCTTGATTGCCTGCTCGACGAAGGTCATCTCGACGAATTTCAAGCGGACTACGCGAAGGAAATCATCACCGGTCACGCGCAGATTCGCGGAATCCAGGTTGGTGTGATCGCAAATGCCCGAGGGATGTTTCGCGATCCGGCTGGTGGGCCACCGAAATTCGGCGGCATCATCTACACAGAATCGGCAGAGAAGGTCGCGTACTTTATCGACACCTGTAATCGACACGGCACGCCGCTCGTTTTCATCCAGGACGTTTCCGGCTTCATGGTTGGTTCCGAGGCTGAGCATTCCGGAATTATTCGCGCCGGTGCTCGCTTCGTGGAAGCGATGGCCACCGCGGCGGTGCCGAAGATCGTGCTGACCCTCAATCACGCGTCCGGCGCGGGTTACTACGCCATGGCCGGTCAGGGCTTCGATCCGGATTTCATTTTCAGTTGGCCCACCGGACGCATGGGCGTCATGGAAGGCGAGTCGGCGGTGCAGGCGACGTTCGGAAGTCAACTCCAGGAATTGAAAGTAAAAGGCAATGAGCCAAGTGACAAACTAATTTCTGAGATGCAGAAGGTTCGGGATACTTACGAGCGAGACCTCGATGCGAAATACGCAGCGGCGCGCGGCTTTGTCGATGCGGTGATTGCGCCGGAAGAGACTCGCGACGCGTTAGAGCTTGCATTACGCGTAAGTTTGCATTATTCAGGTCCGCATCTGGGACAATTCATTTTGCCGGCTTCATTAACTTAGCGTTTGTTCGCAGAGCTTTATTTTGCAGCAACAAAGGAGAAGAACCGTGAGAAAGAGCACCATCTATCTTTTCGGCTTGAGCGCTGTCGTGCTGGTGATCGCAGCGATGGCCACCGCAGGATTCGTGGTTTCGGCGCAGAATTCAAACTCGTCAACTACGATGACCGGCAACTCAAATACCGGCAAGGCCAAGCCGCGACATCGTCGCCCGAGAAAGCCGGCGACTACAACCGGCGATACCAGCATGGCGGCAATGCCGCAGAAAACTGGCAAGTGTGATCCGACCCAACAGGAGCAGACTGATCTATCCGGAACCTACGTCGGTAAAGCGACGCACGGCAAAACACCGCCAGTTGAAGCGACGCTGACGATTACCGGGAACAACTTCTCGATGACGTCGGGTTCGGAAACTCACTCGGGCCGCATGACGGCGGTGACCACGTGTGGATACACGGCCGTCACCATGATGATGGGTGACATGACGCCGGTGACGCCGAGCCCAAACCCGCCGCCGATGAACAAAGCGATGTCGATGCGCGCCAAGAAAGTCGGCGACAAACTCATGTTGACCAGCGTGCCGGGCGAGCCCATGGAAGTGAAGTTCGTCACCAACGGGATGGGCATGGGGATGAAGCCGCGCAAGCATCGCTCGATGACGAAGAAGACAACGACTTCGGCGCCCGCGAAAACAACGCCGTAACGAAGTTCGATTTGAGTTGATTATCAGGCACGGGATCGTGGCGGCGAGACAGCGTCGAGAGACTCTCGGTCGCGCGCGTTTCGGTTCCCGTGTCTTGCCGTGTTTGGAATGAAACAGAAAATCAGAGTTGCGGCCGGTCAGGGCTTTTGGGGCGATTTGCTCGATGCACCGGTGCGCCAGGTTGAGGGCGGGCCGATTGATTACTTGATGCTTGACTATCTGGCTGAAGTCACGATGTCGATCATGCAAAAGCAGAAGGCGCGCGACCCTAACGCTGGTTACGCGCGCGACTTCGTGCCGCTGATGAAGCGGATCTTACCGACTTGCGTGGAACGAAACATCAAAGTTACGGCAAACGCCGGCGGCGTAAACGTGCGAGCCTGCGCTGACGCGGTGCGAGAAGTTGCGCGTGAATTAGGTTTGGCAGGCAAGCTGAAGATCGGCATTGTCACGGGCGACGACATTCTCGAGCGCGTCGATGATTTGATCGGCCGCGGGATTGAGTTACGTAACATGGACACAGGCGAGCCGCTCAGCTCAGTTCGCGATCGCATTCAAAGCGCGAATGCTTATCTCGGGGCTGCGCCGATCGTTGAAGCGTTGAAAGAGGGCGCTCAAGTTGTTATCACCGGACGCGTGACGGATACAGGACTGACGCTCGGTCCGTTGATGCACGAGTTTGGCTGGGCGGCGGACGATTGGGACAAGTTGGCGGCCGGGACTATCGCCGGTCACATCATCGAGTGCGGCGCGCAATGCTCCGGCGGCAACTGCCAATACGATTGGCAGAACATTCCTGACATGGCGAACGTCGGCTTTCCGATAGCCGAGGCTTCGCCTGATGCGACCTTCGTGATTACCAAGCACGACGGCACGGGTGGTCGCGTGAACGTTCAATCGGTAAAGGAACAACTCGTTTACGAGATGGGTGATCCCTACGAGTACATCACGCCAGATTGCGTTGCTGATTTCACGACGATTCACCTCGCCGACGATGGCGCGGATCGCGTTCGTGTGTTCGGCATCAAAGGACGATCTGCGACCGACTCGCTGAAGGTGTCGATCAGTTATTCGGCTGGATACAAAGCGGTCGGAACTTTGGTTTACGCCTGGCCTGACGCCTATGCGAAGGCGAAAGCCGCGGATCAAATTTTGCGCATGCGGCTGGATCGGCTGGGACTAAGATTCGATCAAGTGCTGACCGAGTTCGTAGGCGCGAACGCGACGCACGGCATTCTTGCCGGAGAGCCTTCGACTGATATTGCTGAAGTGCAGTTGCGCGTCGGTGTGCGCGGAAACGATCGCGCCGCCATTGAAAGGTTCACGAAGGAAATTGCGCCGTTGATCTTAACCGGTCCGCCCGCCGTGACAGGATTTGCCGGCGGACGCCCAAAAGTAGAAGAGATCGTCGCTTACTGGCCGGCATTAATTCCGAAGAGTGAGATCAAATCTCAGGTTGAAATCCTCGACGTTTAGTCTGATCGAGAATGGAGCAGGAATAAGGAAGTGAAGATTCAGCTCGCAAAACTTGCCCACGCGCGTTCCGGCGATAAAGGAGACACGGCCAACGTGGGACTGATTGCACTGCGTGAAGAGTTCTATCCGCTGTTGACTCGCAAGGTGACGGCTGAACGCGTCAAAGAGCATTTCAACGGCGTCGTCAAAGGTGAGGTCGAGCGATTCGAATTGCCCAATCTGGGAGCGTTGAATTTCCTCTTGCACGAAAGCCTCGGCGGCGGTGGCACGTTGTCTCTGATGACCGACGCTCAAGGAAAGACTTTTTCCACCGCACTGCTGCGAATGCAGATCGAAGTTTCTGATAATGAAGCAGCGGAATTGGGATTGGCTGCGCGGACTGAGGACTGAGAATGGGCGCTGATGAAATTTTGGTTTCTGAGGCCGGCGACGGCGTTGCGCGCCTTACCCTCAATCGTCCGGACAAGCGCAATGCGCTGAACGACGAATTGATCGCAGCGCTGAAGAGCGCGCTGCGCCGGGCGCACGATGATCCCACGATTCGAGTCGCGGTTCTTACTGGTGCCGGCTCCGATTTTTGTTCTGGCGCCGACCTGGCCGCATTGCAGAAAATTTCGATGGCTTCGGTTGCGGAGAATCTCGTTGACGCACAATCACTGATGGAATTGTTTCTGTTAATTCGTGAGGTACGCATGCCGGTCATCGCCGCTGTACGCGGTCGCGCGTTGGCGGGTGGGTGCGGGTTGGCGCTGGCTTGCGACATGGTTATGGCCGAACAGGGCGCGCGATTCGGTTTTCCCGAAGTGAAGATTGGCTTCGTGCCCGCAATGGTAACGGCAATTCTCAGACGAAACGTTTCCGAAAAGCGCGCCTTCGAACTGTTGACTGTCGGACGAGAGATCGACGCGCAAGAAGCCGCTGGAATGGGCCTGGTGAATCACATCTTTGAGAGCGGAACTTTCGAAGAACAAGTGCAAGAGTTCGCATCTCAATTCACAAAACTCAGCAAATCTGCCGTTGAACTATCGAAGCGTCTTCTCTATCGCACGGACGAATTATCCTTCGAAGATTCGTTGGCTGCGGGCGCGGACGTTAACGTTACGGCCCGCATGACAAGCGATGTGAAGAAGGGAATTGCCGCGTTCCTCAGTCGCAGCGGTGGGCCTAATCGCGAGGCTTAACGTTATTTCGGATGAACTCGGCGATGTCCTGCGTCGATGTGCCGGGAAGAAAAATTTCTGCTACGCCTTGTTCCTTTAATTTCGGAATATCTTCCTGCGGAACAATCCCACCAAGGACGACCAACGTGTCAGCCATTCCTTGCTCGCGCAACAGCGAGACGATGCGTGGGCAGAGTGTGTTGTGAGCGCCGCTGAGGATTGAGACTCCCACAGCATCAACATCCTCCTGCAAAGCAGCCGCGGCAATCATCTCGGGTGTTTGTCGAAGGCCGGTGTAGATAACTTCCATTCCCGCATCGCGGAGCGCACGCGCGATCACCTTAGCGCCGCGATCATGACCATCAAGGCCGGGCTTCGCGACCAATACCCTGATTCGTTGGTTAGATTGAGACATGAATGCAATTAGATCGCAGGTTCCTCGTAAACGCCGTAAACATCGCGCAAGGCGGAGCAAATCTCGCCCAGTGTCGCGTACTCGCGGACGGCATCGATGGTTGCCGGCATAGTGTTGTCGCCTCGTTGAGCGGCTTGCTTGACCGCAGCGAGAGTCCGATCAACTGCGCCCCTGTCACGCTTCGCACGCGCTTGCTCGATCCGCTCAATCTGGTGATTTCGGACTGATTCGTCGATGACGAGAATCGGGACTTCCTGAACCTCGTCCTTCATCACGTACTTGTTCACACCGACGATTGTTTGATCGCCGCGTTCGAGAGCTTTCTGGTATTGATAAGCTGATTCCTGAATCTCGCGTTGCGGAAATCCTTTCTCGACGGCTTCGACCATGCCACCCATCGAATCGATGCGATCAAAGTATTCCATTGCGCCACGCTCCATCTTGTCGGTCAGCGCTTCGACAAAGTAGGAGCCACCCAGCGGATCCACAGTATTCGCGACCCCTGTCTCTTCCGCGATAATCTGCTGCGTGCGCAAGGCGATTAACGCGGCCTTGTCAGTCGGCAGGGCCAGTGCCTCATCGTAGGCGTCAGTGTGCAGCGATTGCGTTCCGCCCATCACGCCCGCTAGCGCTTGGATCGCGACTCGGACGATATTGTTCAGTGGCTGCTGTACAGTTAGAGAGACGCCGGCAGTCTGTGTGTGGAACCGCAACTTCAAAGTTCGTTCGTCCGTGGCGCCGAAACGCTCTCGCATAGTACGCGCCCAAATTCGTCTGGCCGCTCGGTACTTGGCGACCTCTTCAAAGAAATCATTGTGCGCGTTAAAGAAGAACGAGATTCGCGGAACAAAGCGATCAAGGTCGAGGCCGGCGCGGAGGCCCCAGTCAACGTACTCGATTCCGTCGCGAAGCGTGAAGGCAAGTTCCTGCAAAGCGGTCGCGCCAGCTTCACGAATGTGATAACCGCTGACTGAAATCGGGTTGTACTTCGGCACGCGCAGCGCGCAAAACTCGAACGTGTCAACGACAAGTTTCATCGCCGAGCGGATCGGGTATATCCATTCTTTCTGGGCGATGTACTCTTTGAGAATGTCGTTTTGAAGCGTGCCAGAAATCTTCTTCCAATCAGCGCCTTGCTTTTCCGCCACGACTAGATACATTGCCAGGAACACTGATGCCGGCGCGTTGATGGTTTGTGACACCGTAACGCTTTCAAGCGGAATCCCGGCGAATAATGCTTCCATGTCGGCCAGAGAAGAAACCGCGACGCCGCACTTACCGACCTCGCCCTCTGACAGCGACGAATCCGCGTCATAGCCCATTAGCGCGGGCAAATCGTAGGCGACTGAGAGACCGGTCTGTCCTTCCTTCAGGAGATATTTGAATCGCGCGTTCGTCTCTTCAGGGGTTCCAAAGCCGGCGAACTGGCGCATGGTCCAAAGCTTGCCGCGATAACCGGTGGCATGAATGCCTCGCGTGTACGGGAACTCGCCCGGATAGGAAAGGTCGTCTTCGACGTCAATCTCGGCAACGTCTGCGGGATCGTAAAGTCGATTAACCTCTTCGAGAGACACAGTCTGAAAGTGCGTCTTCCGCTCGGGTTGCCGAGCGAGAGCAGGGCGCAAAGTCTCGTCATGCCACCGTTCTCGTTGCAGATTTTCAGAGGAGGTTTCCTTAAGTTCTGGCATTGATGTGATTTTCTTTTGCCTTGCGGGGAAGATTTTTCTTAAAGGCGGATATTAGTTGAAGGCAAAGAGGACTGTCAATTTTAGGGAAGCGACCCGGTGAAGAGAGGTGCGCGGCTGCGTGTACTCCACAGCCGCGCTTGATCGGAAGGACCCAAAGACGTGGACAAAGCAGCAGGGTAAAGCGGTGCTGTTAGCGGACAAAGGACAACGTTCCCAAACTCGTAGAACTCGAGATTGATTCCATCGGCACAATAATGTCGTTTGCGCGCACCATTCCCAGTCGTTGCCGCGCTGCCAATTCGATCGTGTGCGAATCGTTTGTCAGCTTGGTGATTTCAACCTGAAGAGACTGGTTTGCCTGGCGTAGAGAATCGATCTCAGACGCCATGTGTTGGTGCTGCGAAACTGACGCGCTGAACTCTGCTTGTGAGCGAGCAATGACTGTGCAACACACGGCAGTAGTGGCGATGAGAATCATAGCTAGAATTGCCCATGACGGAAAAAGGTTTAATGCCGTTGCCGCTGTTCCCAAAATCTCGCGCGGAGAAGCCGCTGCGCGCGACGTCGGGACGGATTGAGTCGCGAGGTCATAAATTGTGGCTCGATTAGTTAGCCAGCCTATTGTCTTTGCGTTATCCAAAAAACACCTCCGAGTGACAAGTCTTTTGAAAGGCAGCGACTTCACCGCCTAACGAGCGTTGTTCTGCTCGAGTTGAATGAGAAAAGCAGTACGAATTTGCAAGACGCGGAGCCTCTTGCGCTGCATGGAGACGCGCAATGAAGCGAGCTTGCGTCGGGAAGCAATTCGTGACTGCGTCGATCGGGGGCGTTTGTGACTCGCGTTAGGGGTTGCCATACTGTTCTTCCCCTCTGTTCAAAATCGGGTTTAACGTACTCAAACCACAATATACGTGGGCACCTCTGTGTCATGACCGCAATATAGCGGGGTCAATGCCTGTCAATTCCTTGCTGTGGAATAACTTACCGCAAGTTCGGACGGAATGTAGCATTTCGCGATCTGGGGAGCAATACCATTTCTTTACAACAATTTAACACGCTAACCTCAACATTTACATCAACTAACGGCGATTAAGCGCTTAATTTGGCGTACGGGCGGCGAACCAAAAGGACAAGGGAATCTGGAATCTCCGAGAAATTTGATATGTGCAAGCCGGATGCCTTCGTGACTCGCGACCCCTGGGATGACGCGGAATGACACGCGTCCTAAATGAGGAGTAGGACGAATCCTCCCATTATGAGGGCCCTTTCTTACGGGCACGGTGGTTGCACTGTTCAGCGCGGTATCGTGTAAAAACCCCAATAGGGAGTAGTAGTTGATGAAACCAATTAAATATGCGGAGCGTGGACTGGCGGCAGCAGCCGGAGCCATCTTCAATTCCATTCAGGCGGTTAACAAATATAAGCCGAATCCGTCGTTTACGCCGAAATGGTCGGACAAACCACTCTTAAAATCATGGCAAAAATCTAAGCCGACTCTGGGTTGGCCTCGGGTAACTGATTCATTGTGCCCGAATTGTGTAATTGAAGCTCGCGAGTCGATCCTAAATGGCAGTCAGGACGTCTCGGTTCTCGTGAACGAAAAAGTTGGCGAGATCAAGGCTCAAATTATTGAGCGCGATGGTGAAATTTGGATGGTGAAAGATTGCCCAATCCACGGGCACTTCGAAGACGTCATGGCGATCGATTCAAAGTTCCTGACGCACATCGAAACGATGTTTCCCGGTCGCGATATCCCTTCGCATAACGATGAAAAACTACACAACCATGGCTCGAGCACGATCAAATATGGCCGCGGTGCAGTACTAACCGTTGACCTGACAAATCGCTGCAACATGATGTGTGATCCGTGCTTCATGGACGCCAATCAAGTGGGTTTCGTTCACGAGCTGAGCATGGAAGAGATCAAAGAAATTCTGGACAACGCGATCTCCATTAAGCCGCGCCGGCAGATGTCAGTTCAGTTTTCGGGCGGCGAGCCGACTATTTCGCCGCATTTTATCGAAGCGATCAAGTATTCGCGCAAAGTTGGGTACAACTCGGTTCAGGCGGCGACCAACGGAATCGAGTTCGCGAAAAGCAAGGAATTCTGTCGCGAAGCGGCGGAGGCGGGATTACGTTACGTTTACTTCCAATTCGATGGGATTGGTAACGATGCGAACAGCCACCGCCAGGTTGGCAATCTCTTCGACGTTAAGCTGCGCGCAATCAATAACCTGCACGAAGCGGGCGTCGAGATCGTTTTAGTGACGACCCTTGTCAACGGAATCAACAATGACCAGGTTGGGTCGATTATTCGCTTCGCTTTAGACAATCCGAAAAAGATTGCGTTCCTGTCGTTCCAACCTGTCTCGTTTACAGGTCGCGATGAGGCTATTACCGCTGAGCGTCGCTTACAACAGCGCTACACACTTTCACACCTTGCGCACGATGTGAAGAACCAGGTGGGAATCACTGAGCCGACCCGCGATTGGTTTCCGCTTTCGCTGATGGGTGCGTTCGCCGATTTCGCCGATCTAGTTCACGGTGCGAACTCGGAATGGGGTCAGGTCTCCTGCGGCTGCCATCCGAATTGCGGTGTCGGAACCGCGGTGATGATCGACAAGGAAACGAAAGAAATGAGCCCAGTGCCGGCTTTCCTGAACATCCCGGGATTGGTCAAGGACATGCAGAAGATCACGGATGCAGCTCGCGGAAAGTGGATGTCGAATCTGATGATGGGGCTGGCACTGCTGAAGCATTATCGACCACAGAATGCGCCGTCGCAGTTCAATCTCTATGAGTTGTTCAAGAAATTCGACAAATCCTTCGGTCTGACCGGCAAGGATTACGGCAAGGTCAGCGGCGATCGTAGCAAGGAAGATATTGAAAAACGCCGTTCGGATCGCTGGAACTTCCTGTTCATCGCCGGTATGTGGTTCCAGGATCTCTTTAACTACGACTTCCGCCGCACGGAGATGTGCATCATCCCGTACGGAACTCAGGAAGGCGAAATCAGCTTCTGTGCCTACAACACCGGAATCGGCTGGCGAAACATCATCGAGCACATGCACCAAAATGCGACCGTTGCGAAGTGGTACGAAGAGCACGGCCGGCATGAAATCTTCGCGGGCGGCAAGGATGTTCCGCTGTCAGACGCGACTCATAATTTGAAGCTCAATGAAGTCGATCTCATGCGCCCGAACAAGCCCCACATGGAAGGGCCAAAGACCGCGCATGAGGAGATGGTTATGATGCGAAAGCTCTATAACGAAATGGTGCTCAAGCAACAAGCCATCACGACCGACAATGCTGACAAGCCAGTCCAAATTCAAGGCTTGGGGCGCAAGAAGGAAGCCGCAGTTGCTTCCGTCTAACGGGAATTAGAAGTAATTGGACCCCGCGAATAGCGAAAACTGTTCGCGGGGTTTGTTCTGCCTGCTTGACCGCATAGCGCGTGCCCGTGTTAAATAGCATTTTCGCACAAGAAGAGTTACGACAAACCTACTAATTGGAGAAATAGATGGCAGTAGTTAATGTAAATCCCGGCGAATCGATCGAGAGCGCACTGCGCCGCTTCAAGCGCAAGGTGATGACTGAGGAAATCATCAAAGACGCGAAGAAGCATGCTTTCTTCATGCCGCCGGGACAAAAGGCCAAGTTGAAATCGGCTTTGGCCCGAAAGCGAAACAAGAAGAAAGGCCGTCCGCGGCCGCGTCCCGTCGCCGCGAAATCCTAATTGCGCAACTGCACGCGACTCACCCCAGTTGTTAACAACTTTAAGTGAGATTCGGCCAGAGAGTTCCGAAATGGCTCGCGTACGTGTGTGATGCCACGCACGATTTCTGATCAGCGATGACCCGGATTCTTGTCACCAACGATGACGGTATTCACTCGCAGGGATTGCAAGTCCTTGAGGAGACACTCAGCGAGTTAGGTGACGTGTTTGTGGTCGCTCCGGCTGCTGAAATGAGCGGTGCCTCGCACAGCCTGACGCTGTCGCGGCCGTTGCGAATTCGTCAGATCGACGATCGCCACTGGACTGTCGATGGAACGCCAACCGATTGTGTAACCCTCGCCCTTCATAAAATCCTTAACGAAGATCAGCTTCCGCATCTCTGCGTTTCCGGTATCAATCATGGAGGAAACCTGGGCGATGACGCGACCTACTCGGGCACCGTGGCGGGCGCTCTGGAGGCTACGATTCTTGGAGTCCCGGGCATCGCGATTAGTTTAGTCGCGCGCGACCACTTTGATTTCACAGAGGCAGCTCGGTTCGCTCAACTCGCCGCGCGCAAGATTCTCGCCGAGGGGTTGCCGGAAGGAACGCTGCTTAACGTCAACGTTCCGCTCGGTGAAATCAAGGGCGTAAAGCTAACTCGCCAGGGAATCAAGAACGCGCGCCCGGTTATTACTGAACATATTGATCCACGCGGAAAGCCTTATTTCTGGATCGGCGAGCAGTACTTCCGATCCAACGCTGAAGACGGAACCGATTATCGCGCGATTGAGGAAGGCTACATTTCCGTCACGCCATTGAAGAGCGATATGACTGATCATGGCGCGCTGACGACATTCGGTTCCTGGAATTATCTGACAACGACGGAACTCGTTCATTCTTAGAGAAAACGTTGAGTTCCACACCTTCACGTCAAACCACGCTGCAAGCTGAATATCGTATCCCGCGTGAGCGGATGGTCGAGCGTCTGCGTGAACACTACGGCATTCACGATCCCAAAGTGCTCGAGGCGATGCGAAACGTCCCGCGGCACTTCTTTGTCACTGAAGCGTTGCGAGGCCGTGCGTACGACGATAACGCGCTGCCGATAAATTTCAATCAAACAATTTCACAACCCTTCATCGTGGCACGCATGACGGAGCTACTCGAATTGAATAAGCAGAGTCGCGTGCTGGAAATAGGCGCTGGGTCTGGCTATCAGACGGCGATACTCGCGCAGCTTGCGTCGCAGGTTTACGCCATCGAACGAATCGGCGAACTCGCGCGCGAAGCGCACGATCGCATACGCGTGTTGGGAATTTACAACGCGACCGTGAAAGCTTTCGATGGGACGCTCGGCTGGAGCGCTTACGGGCCATACGACGCGATTCTGGTTGCCGCCGGCGGCCCTCGCATTCCCGATCCTCTCGTGGCGCAGTTGAAAGTTGGAGGTCGTCTCGTCATTCCCATTGGCGCTACTCGCGAATCGCAAAAACTGGTTCGCGTGATCAAGACGGAGCACAAACCTAAGATCGAAGAACACGGTTCCTGTCAGTTCGTACCGCTGATTGGACAACACGGATGGGAAAAACAGTAGCCGATGGTCGCCAGAATCCTTGAAATCCTCTCGGCGTTTATCGTCGCCACGATCTCGACGCTAGGTTACGGCGGAATCGTGCTGCTGATGGCGATCGAATCGGCCTGCATCCCGCTGCCGTCGGAAATCATCATGCCGTTTTCCGGCTATCTGGTTTACACGGGCCGGTTCAATATTTGGCTGGTGAGTATTGCGGGTGCGTTTGGCTGTGTCGTGGGTTCTCTGGTCGCGTATTGGGTTGGGATGTACGGCGGCCGTCCGTTAATCGAGAAGTATGGCAAGTACATCCTGGTATCTCACCACGATTTGGATTTGGCTGATCGCTGGTTCGATCGGTTCGGTGAAGCGATTGTGTTCGTGAGTCGTCTCTTGCCGGCGATTCGCACGTTCATAGCTTTTCCGGCTGGCGTTGCGCGCATGAATCTGAAGAAGTTCGTCATTTACACGTTTGCAGGTTCACTGCCTTGGTGCTTCGGCCTTGCTTATGTAGGTCAGAAGCTCGGCGAGCAGTGGGACAAAGATCCGCGGCTCAAGAGTCTCTTTCATCGATTCGATTTCGTGATCGGCATTGTGATCGTGCTCGCCGCCGCCTGGTGGATTTGGCGTCATGTGCGACACACGCAGAGAGCTAAGAGCTAAGGGCCCAAACAGATGGCTGTCTCTGCTCTTATCCCTTTGTATTTGCGCTTAGCGCTCTGCCGTTTGCGGCTTCAATCGTGTTATCATCCAATCCGTTGATGTCGGGGCGTGGCTCAGCCTGGTAGAGCGCACGGTTCGGGACCGTGAGGTCGGAGGTTCGAATCCTCTCGCCCCGACCATTTATTTTCCAATCCCAAAACAAACATCTCTTTTGAACTAGCGTCGTTCGTTCCTTACGACTTGTGTCTGAGTAATTGATGTCGTGAGAGGGTGGTGTAACGCGAACCGGCATTGCTGAGTTCGCTGCGCATTACCAACACTTCGCGAACCGGCACGGTTGATTGTGCGAAAGCGCGATCCTTGTGTAGCTGCGCCAGGCGACGCGCGCCTCTGCTGGATCGCAGACGTGCAATTGTAAGATGGGGATGAAAGGGGCGCGCTTCTTGCGGAAACCCTGCCTGTTCGCATTCGTGCTCGAGATGCTGATGCAGCCGCTGGAGTCTGTCCGAATGGTCAGTTATTCCGATCCACAAAACCTTCGGCGAACCGTGCGCCGGGAAGGAGCCGCAACCGCTAACGACAAACTCGAACGCTTGAAACTCACGGGTTGCGTTTTCAACCGAGGCTGAGAGCTTCGGGATATCCCCGACCGGAACTTCGCCCAAAAACTTCAACGTAAGATGCAGGTTTTCTTCGCGAGTCCAGCTTGCGCGCACTTCCGGAAATTCGCGGCGAAGATGATTGATGTGCTCAATCACACTTACGCGCAGGTCGCGAGTAAGCTCTATCGCGACAAAGGTACGAAAGGAATTTGTCACAGCTTAATCATTTTGGAACGAGAGTGATTGAGTCTTTGGCAGCATTTTCAACCGCAGACTTGCTGAATGGGAACCTTCGTGGCGTCACGTCGCGCCAATCATCGAGCTGGTCTTTCCAATGCGGACTCGACGCCAGTCCCGATTCTCCAAGCGTGATGCCGTGCAGAGTAGCGTCCCAGTCGGTGGGATTGGCGATGAAGCGCATCGAAACATTGCTGCCGACGTTTACTGTCGGCCCGAGCGAGCCGACCCCGTTCTGCGGAATCGGTGGAATTGTAAATTGCAGTCCGATCAGCGGAGCCGCTGCCAACGGATGATTGAAGCGGACCTTTTGCATCTCGCCCCACTTCCATTTTGATTCATCCGCGCCAAGACTCTTCGTTAACGCCTGGCGCGCGTCGGCATAACACGCGCGCAATAACGCAGCATAGCTATTGAATTCTTTCGGCAACCATTCCTTGGGTTGCTCGGCAATGATGCGATCCAAAGTAGTCTCGAAATTGGCCCAGCCGTAAGCCTTAATCAGATCAGGACCGAGGGCAGCGGTCAAGATTCGGCTGCGAAATGCGGCACGCATTTGGAAGATCAGCGGCGCCACTGTCGAGTCCGCGTTGACCTGGCCGTCCCATTTTTCAAATCCCGCAACGGTTGCTTGCAAACCTGCGTCATCGGCACTAGGCCCCAGCATCTTCGCGGTCGCTTTCGCAAACGATGACAGTCCGATCGAATAAACGTCGCCTTGGATCTTTCGAAAGTCTTCCATGGTGAGTTTGTTGTTTTGACTCAGTAAGTCCCAGATGCGACGCGCGCGATAGGGTTGCGCCCATGAGTGCGTGAGAAAGTACGGATAGTCAGTGCCAACGATCCGCTGGTTCGCGGTGACGATTATTCCTGACGGTGGATCGTAAACCTGCGGCAGCTTTTCGGTGGGAATATAACTGACCCATTCGCCGGCGTCAGTCGAACCATCATAGGGAACGCTGCCATCACCGGACTTCCTGATTGGAACCACGCCCGCCGCGTGATACCCGATGTGGCCATCGGCATCTGCAAAGACAATATTCTGGGTCGGCGCCGTAAAGGTGCGCAACGCTTCGGAGAAGTCCTTCCAGTTGCGTGCGCGTCCGAGGGTAAAAATGCTGTCCGCCCGGTTAAGTTTCGGATCCAAAGCGGTCCAGTGAAGCGCATAACGCTTTGAATCTTTTTCGAGCACGATGGGGCCGTGTCGCGTTACCGTCACGTCGAGCGTGACGGTATCAACGTCCGCACTCGTATAGTTCTTTCGCACCTTAATCTCTTCGCGACGGACTTCGGCGTCGCGCCAGCCCTGCGGAGTCAGGTAACGCTTTGGGTTCTCCGGATCAAATTTTTCGATGTAGAGGTCCTGAACGTCGGGGCCAACGTTGGTGAAGCCCCACGCGATGCGCTCATTGTGCCCGATGACAATGCCCGGAATCCCGGGCGAAGTCACACCGGCCACGTGAATGTTCGGCGACTTTAGATTCACCAGATACCAAATCGATGGTGCCGATGCAGCGAGGTGCGGATCGTTGGCAAGCAGAGGCTTTCCCGAAGCGGTATGCTTGCCACTCACGACCCAATTGTTGCTCGCGGCCAGCGCTTCAGCATACAGGCCGACTCGTTCGAGCGCGGCCGCTTCAATCTCCTGCGACTTCGCAACCTCGTCAATTAGCGGTTTTGAGACTGATCCAGGGTTCCTCGAAAAATTGATAGAAGCGCGATTGCTCTTCGTATCTTTCCCGACCACGAGCACATCGATAGGAGAGATTTCGGGCATCAATGCAGCGCGTTTCTCCGCCGGCAGACTGGCAAGCGCTTCGCGCATCACGTCCAGGCGCCACGTTGAAGACAATGCCTCAGAAAAGAGTTTGGTGGGGAGAAGGGAATCAGCCGCGGTCCACGGTTGCGGTTGGTATCCCAGAATCCGAAACTCCGGCGGCAGGGATTTCGCGTCCAGAGAATTGATGTAGGCATTCACGCCCTGCGCATAGGCTTCGAGAACGCCGCGCGCTTGCGGCGATGCCAGCGCAAGTTCAGCATCAACCTCCTGCGCGAATCCCATCGTGCGGTGTTGCTTGTCCTGATCGAGCGCCGGCGTGCCCAATACTTCCGCCAGTTTACCGCGCGCGGTTCGCCTCATCATATCCATCTGCCACAGGCGATCGCTCGCCATGACGTAACCTTGCGCAAAATAAAGGTCTTCATCGTTTGCAGCTTCAATGTACGGGATGCCACGCTCATCGCGGCGCACCGTAACTTCGCTGTGAAGACCGGCAATCGAAATCTTGTTCGCCGGTTGCTGAGCGGATGGCGTGCGAAATACGAATATTGAAACTAGAAGAATAAAGCTCGTGCAAGTGACAATCTTGAAGCGTTTCATAGGCTTTGGTTACCTTCGCCGGTTGGCGACGCATGGTATCACAATCGATTAATGTCGAATGAGAGCCGCACGAACGATGAAATGCGTTGACGGGTCACGCGGCGACAAACTACAATCCGTTGACTCGAGAATCAAATGTTTCGCTTGATCAAATCCCTGGGTTTGGCGTTTGGTGCTGCAGCGCTGGTGTTGGCGTGCTTTTGCATCGCGCCGGCACAACAGCGACCGTTGATAACCGAAGACGTCGATATCATCCCACCGGGATCGCTCCGAATTGAAGCCGGCGTCGATTTTATGCAGAAGGCGAAATTCCCGGTTTCCAGTTTGAACGGGGATTTGACGCGCGTCGGCGTGATCGGAATCAACATCGGATTGGCGCCCAACGTCGAAGTTCAAGTCGAAGGTGTCGCGCAGAATTTTCTCAGCATCAACTCGCGTGGCACGAGCGCGATTCCGCTCAACTTTGGTCCAACTGCGAACACCACACACGATACTGGCGATTTCACACTTTGGACCAAGATTAAGTTGCGCAACGAGACGGCCCATATGCCTTCACTGGGATTTCGTTTTGGCGTGCAGTTGCCAAACTCGAATCAGGCGAGCGGCATCGGCTTGAACCAGACCAATGCCTACGGTCAAATTCTTTTCGGCAAGAAGTTTGGTCACAACGCCCGCGTAAACACCTTCGGGAACCTGGGAATCGGCATCTTGACTGCGCCGACGCAGCTCTTCTCGCAGAACGATGTGATCACGTATGGCTTCGCCGGCATCGTGCGGCTGGACAAACAATTTTTCGTGGTGGGCGAGGTCAATGGCCGTTCGAACACGCGACCCGGCACAGGACCGCTGGGAACTGAATCGCAAAGCGAAGCGCGGTTGGGCATGCAGATTCGCGCGTCCGGTCTGCGCTTCGATTTCGCAGGCATCAAGGGCTTGACGAAGAACAGTCCGCGCTCGGGCGTGACGGTTGGCGTAACCTACGACACTCCTTCCATCTTCAAGCCGGCAAATTAATTCAGTGACAAGTGACGAGTGACGGGTGACAAGTTAGAATGTTTGTCCTATTAGCTTGTCACTTTTCACTCGGCACTCGTCACTGTTTGCATGTTTGACTGGCTGCAAGTCCTGGCGCGAAGGCTGGGCCGATTCATTGTTCACGTTCCCATCTACATCGCCGGGCCGGCGATGATTTTGATCGGCGCGCTTGATTCATCGCTGCTGTCACTGCCGGAAATCAACGATTACCTGGTAGTCGCCCGCTGTTTCACGCACCCGCGCGCGGTCTTCTTCTTTCCGATGTTCGCGGCAACGGGATCGGTGCTCGGCTGTTTGTTGCTCTACACGATTCTGAAACGCGGCGGCCTGGCGGTCCTGCACCGGCGATTCAAGCTCGAGCACATACAGCGCGTCGAGCGGGCGTACGCGCGATTTGGAATTCTGGCTTTGGCGGTGCCTGCGCTGTTGCCGCCGCCGATGCCTTTCAAAATTTTCGTGGCGACCGCCGGAGCGCTGCAATTTCCGCGGCGAAAGTTTTTGCTGACGATCTTGATCGCGCGCTCACTGAGGTACTACACGGAAGGCATCCTCGCCGTGTTTTATGGCGAGCGCGTTTTGAGATTTCTCAGGGACAATGGCCTGATGATTGTGACGGTAGTCGGCGGCCTCTGTTTGCTGGCGCTGGCGATTTACCTGCTATCGAATCGCGGCCGGGCTGCGGTGAAGTCAACCAAACAGTGATCGAAAGGATTTAAGCAAATCAATTGAAGAGTCTGATCCATAAAGTTACCGGCGGCCTCGGAAAGCTGTCCCACTGGCTTCTGTCGTTTGGTCCATTCGGATTATTGGCCATCGCGTTTCTCGATTCGGTTTTGGTGCCCATTCCCGGCGGCGTCGATGCGATGCTGTTGTTGCTGGCGGCATCGCGGCCGTCCTGGGTGTTGATTTATGTGGCCGCGGCGATGATCGGATCGACCGCCGGCTGCGTTGGCCTCTACAAGATTTCCGAGCGCGCCGGACATCGCGCGCTCAATCGTTTCTCCGAGAAGAAACAGAAGCGCGTCAAGGATCTAATCGATCGGTACGATATGCTTTCAGTTCTGGTGGCTTCGGTCCTGCCGCCGCCTTTTCCGTTCAAGCTTTTCGTCGTTTCGGCTGGTGTCTTTCGCTTGAATCTCGTTCGATTCACGATAGCCATCGCGGTCGGGCGCACTTTTCGATATCTGCTCGAAGGATACCTGGCGGCGCGCTACGGCGAACATGCGAAGGAAATTCTGGCGCACTACTATCCAGCGATCGGCATTGGCGCCGCCGTGCTCATCATAGTGTTTTTTGTGGCAAAGAATTTGTTGAAGCGCGGCAGCCGGCGCGAGGCGGTCTCAAGCGTCGAAAGCTAATTCGAGGGCAGGCTGCGCCTTTTTGTGCAGATGAAACTGGCGCGCCTCCGCGAGCGTTCTCACCCCGTAAATTTCCAACTCGTCGAGTAAACGCAAGAAGATGTGTGCCGTGGCGAGCGCGTCACCCGCAGCGCGATGCCGTTGTGTGATTTCAAATCCGAAATGCTCAGCTAACGCATCGAGATGATGATTGTCGAGATTAGGAGCGATGCGGCGCGCCAGTTTCACGGTGCAAACGTCGGCGTTGCGCATGCGGCATCCGGGAAACACGCGGCCGATTTCCTGATTCAACAGTGTGAGATCGAAGTTCGAGTTGTGCGCGACCAAAACTGAGTCGCCGGCGAACTCGAGCCACCGTTCGGCAACGTCAACAAAGCGCGGGGCTTCGCTCAGCATTTCGTCGGTGATTCCGGTCAACGCGGAAATGAAGCGCGGCACCGGCAGGTCGGGATTCAGCAGCACTTCGAATTCATCTTTGATCTCGCCGCGATGGACGCGGCACGCGCCAATTTCGATCAGCCGCGTGGGAATCGATCGACCTGAAACCGCCTCGACATCGACCACGACGAAATCGATGTCGTTGAGTGGCTGCTCTTCGATTTCGTTCGCCTTGATCGTTAATTGATTTCCTTCGATACTGAAGCGCGGATCGTTCTGAATCAAATCGGCGATAAGGGCTCCAGTTAGTTCCTCAGTTGCGTTGTTCAAACGAAAAATGGAGTCGGCGATTTGCGTGAAAGTGGCGCGACCCCCCAGTTCTTTAACGAGATCAAAAGTGTCCTGAATGAGTGGTGAATCGGAAATTAGATTTCGCGGACGTGGCATGAATGGATTGTAAACGCTGCGACGCAGTATCAGAAAGCCAGCCTTTATGAATAGCGACGAAGTAATCCAAAGATTCAAAGACTCGGGCGCCTTGCTCGAGGGGCATTTTATGCTGTCGAGCGGCTTGCACAGTAACGTCTATCTGCAGTGCGCGATCGCTTTGCAGCAGACGAGGGATGCAATTCAATTCGGCGCGGCGCTGGCCGCGAAGTTTCGCGATGAGGAGATTGAAACCGTTGCGTCGCCGGCCATTGGCGGCATCGTTATTGGCTACGAAGTCGCGCGGCAACTCGGCGTCCGCTTCATCTGGACTGAACGAGAGCAGGGGAGAATGACCTTGCGCAGAGGCTTTACGGTGCGCGACGGCAAACGGATTCTCGTCATCGAAGATGTGATTACCACTGGCGGCTCAACGCTCGACACGATTGCAGTTCTGCAAGACGCCGGCGCAAATGTGGTTTCGGCTGGTTCGATCATCGACCGCTCAGGTGGCGAGGCCGACGTAGGTGTGCCGCGCCTATCGCTCGCAACTCTCAACGTCGCCGCTGTTTCAAGCGAGGATTGTCCTGCCTGTAAACGCGGCGAAATTGCGGTGAAGCCTGGCAGTCGAAAGAGCGCTTAGCAACCCGCGTTATGAATTTCCGACTCTTGCTTCAATACGACGGCACTGACTTTCATGGTTGGCAGATGCAGGACGGACTGCGGACCGTGCAAGGCGAGTTGACGCGTGTGCTGACGCTGCTCGAAGGAAGGGAAGTCACCGTCCACGGATCGGGCCGCACTGATTCCGGCGTCCATGCTGAAGGCCAGGTCGCGACCGTTCATCTAGAGCGAGAGATAAGCCCATCGAAGTTACGCAACGCCATCAACGGAAATCTGAAGCCCGATCTTCGCGTCCTGTTTGTTGATATCGTGACCGATGATTTTCATGCGCGATATTCCGCGGTTTCGAAGACCTACTGTTACCGCGTAGTTCACGGCCAAGTGATGTCGCCGTTTTGGGTGCGCTACGCCCATCAGGAGTCGCGCGCGCTGGATTTCGCCTCGATGAAGCATTGCGCGCGATTCCTGATCGGAGAACACGATTGGACGGCTTTCTCTGCCGCACAATCCAACGCTGAGTCACGTGTCCGGACGGTCACGCAGTTGGAAATTCAGCATGGTTGGGATAGCCGCGGCTGCTGCGATCTAGTGGAGTTCACCGTGTCAGCCAATGGATTCCTGCGTTACATGGTACGCTCGATCGTGGGAACACTTTTGGCTGTGGGTCGAGGCGAAATTGACGAGGCCGCGATCAAGCGCGCACTCGACACTAGTGATCGCGAATTGGCGGGACCGACTGCGCCCGCGCCCGGGTTGACGTTGATGAGCGTGCAATATGAAGAATAGGTTTGCGCTAAATCAGTCGCCCGATTAAGATGCGCTTGGCCTAGAAACGTTTTCATGCTGAAAGACTTTACCGAGGTTGTTGAGGCAGGCTCGCGCGATCAAAAACTGCTCGCGGCAATCGATTGGGAGCGCTTGCCGAAGCACGTTGCCATCATCATGGATGGCAACGGCCGCTGGGCGGCGCAACGCGGGCAGCCGCGAATTGCGGGCCATCGTGCGGGTGTTGAAGCCGTGCGCGCAGCGGTCGATACGGGCGCGCGGCTTGGTCTCGGGGCGCTGACGCTTTACGCTTTTTCGACCGAAAACTGGAAGCGTCCACGCTATGAAGTAGATGCACTGATGCGCATGCTCAGAAAATACTTGCGCCTCGAGCTTGATGAGATCAATCGCCAGAACATTCGCTTTCAGACGATTGGTCGAATCCAAAAACTAAGCTCGAGCGTCCGTGACGAGATTGCGCGAGCCTCCGACCGAACCGCGTCGAACACCGGCATGGTTCTGAGTGTGGCGCTGAATTATGGCGGACGCGCGGAAATAGTAGATGCCTGTCGCGGGGCGGTGCGAAAGCTCGAAGCGTCCGGCAGGTCGATTGATGAATTGAATGAAGAAGAAATCGATCGCGAACTGTACACTAACAACCTGCCGGAACTTGATTTACTGGTAAGGACCAGCGGCGAACTCCGCATCTCGAATTTTCTTTTGTGGCAGATCGCTTACGCCGAGATTTATGTCACTGAGACCTTCTGGCCAGACTTTCGCCGCGTGGAGTTGCTGGAAGCGATCGTCGATTATCAGCGACGCAACCGGCGTTTCGGAGGATTGAAGCTCGTCGTCAATGCGAAATAGAGTGTTAGAAGCTCGACCGTGAGAGAGGGACTGGCCTTGCTGACGGGCGGGGCTTCTGACACGAATCAATCTTGAAAGCCAAACCACCACAGCCAAAACCCAAGTCATTACTCGCCGGAATTCCGCCATCGATTGCGCGCATCGTGACCGCAGTCGTCCTGCTGCCGGTGCTGATCGCTTCGATCATTGTTGCCAAGTTGGCTCTCTTATTCGTCGTGTTGGCAGGACTGGCAATGCTGGCGGGTTTGATCGAATTTTGGATCCTCGCTAAGAAGCAGCAAATTCGCGCCGATGCCGCCGCGGGATTGTTGGGAGCTGTGGCGCTGCTGACTATTTTCTATTTCACCCGACCGGGATTGTTGCCTGATCTCCTGATGATTCAGCTCATCCTGCTGCTGTTGACGGCGGGAACATTGACGGCGGCCATGGTACGCGGCGCTCCATTCGAGCGAATGATCTCGTCTGTGGGCGCGACAGTCTTGAGTGTCATGTACGTCGTGTTGCTGGGCGGCCACTTGGTGGCGACGCGAGTCGGCTTCGCGCCCCAGCTCTCGAAACATCTACTCGGATTTTTCTTTCTGGTGATTTTTGGATCGGATGCAGCGGCCTATTACGGCGGGCGCATGTTTGGGCGTCACAAGCTGGCGCCGAGCGTGAGCCCCGGCAAGACTTGGGAAGGCGCGATTGCCGGAATGCTCGCGAGTTTGTTACTGGCGGCCGGTTCGCATTACTGGTTCTTTCCCGAACTGCCGTTGAAATTTGCGTTACCTTTGGCGGCGGTGATGAATGTTGTTGGGGTGCTGGGTGACTTGACGGAAAGCGCCCTCAAACGCAGCGCCGGTGCAAAAGACACGGCGCAAATTCTGCCGGGCCATGGTGGCATCCTCGATCGAATCGATAGCTTGCTGTTCAATGCGCCGGTCATCTACTATTTCGCCTGGGCTTATTTCGCCCGCTGATGAGCACTAAGAAAATAATTCTGATTATCGTCGGCATCATCGCGGTGCTGGCATTGATCGTTGGGCTGTTTGTCGGCGGGATTGCGTTCTTTGTCTTTCGCACAATTGGTCATAGCGAAGCGGCGGACACGGCCCGCGCTTATCTGCGCAGCAATCAAAAATTGAAACAGGACATTGGCGAAGTTGCCGACTTTGGCTCAATCGTCACCGGCAATATCAATGTGAGCAACGGCGACGGGGTCGCGACACTTAACCTGAAAGTTTACGGCGAAAAGAAAACTGTGAACGCGCGAGTCGATCTTTCATTTCGCAGCAACCGCGCTTGGCGCGTGACTGACGCTTCTTATGAGAGCGACGGTAAGACGATCGAGTTAATGCAACCCTACGAGCCGGCGTCGTCGCCGTCTCCTTAATCTTTTATGTCACCTCGCGGAATTTCCATACTCGGTTCGACTGGTTCGATTGGCTGCAACACATTGCGGGTGGTCGAAGCGCTGGGCGCTGAGCGCTTTCGTGTCGTCGCGCTGGGCGCGGGTCGCAACATCGAAATTCTCGCCGAGCAGGTAGCGCGGCATCAGCCTGAAACCGTCTCTGTCGAAACCGAGGAAGCCTCCGAGCAACTTAAGAAGCAGCTCAAAAAGCGAAAAGTAAGAGTTCCGTCGATTGCGATTGGCGAAGCGGGACTGATCGAAGTTGCCACGCATGAACGGGCAGACTGCGTTGTTTCCGCGACGGTGGGCGCAATTGGATTTGTGCCTACGCTGCGCGCTCTGGAAGCCGGCAAGCGCGTCGCGCTGGCGAACAAAGAGACGCTGGTGATGGCTGGCGAATTGATGACGCGCGCCGCGGAAAAATCCGGCGCGGAGTTGCTGCCGGTAGATTCCGAACACAACGCTCTGCATCAATGCATGCGCGGCGAGAAGCGAAACGAAGTGCGTCGCATCGTCCTCACGGCATCGGGCGGGCCATTCCGCACGAAAGACAAAGCGGCGATGTCGCAAGCGACCGTCGCCGAGGCGATGAAACATCCGACCTGGAACATGGGCGCGAAGATTACGATCGATTCGGCGACTCTGATGAATAAGGGTTTGGAAGTGATCGAAGCCCATTGGCTGTTTGGATTCAGCGCGGACGAAATCAATATAGTGGTGCATCCTGAGTCGGTAGTGCATTCCATGATCGAACTGATTGACGGTTCGGTCATCGCCCAGATGGGCGTGACCGACATGCGCCACGCGATTCAGTACGCGCTGACTTATCCGGAAAGATGCGGGTCAGACTTGGCGCCACTCGATCTGACGAAGCTCTCGACGCTGCATTTTGAAGCTCCTGATCTCGAACGCTTTCCGTGCATTTCGCTGGCTTATCGCGCGCTGCGCACCGGCGGGACATTGCCGGCGGCGATGAATGCCGCCAACGAGGAGGCTGTCCATGCCTTCATCGACGAACGCATCTCGCTTTCGGACATTCCGCTGATCATCCGCGCCATCATGGATGATCATAAGCCGGCGGCGGTCAAAGTTTTGGATGACGTACTCAATGCCGACCGCAGCGCGCGGCAGCTCGCACGCAGAATCATCAACCAACTGACCGCTGCGCCTCGTGCCAACGTGGCGTAGGCCGCGCGCATCAGATATCTCTGTTTGACCTCACCTATCACGACACGTAAACTCGATTTGGAAGGCATTTTATGAGCTTGTTGCAAAGCGGAATTATCGGCGTGCTGGCGTTCATTTTTATTCTGGGCGCGGCCGTGACGTTGCATGAGTTTGGCCATTTTATCGTTGCCAAGCTGCTGAAGATTCGCGTCGAGACCTTCTCGTTTGGGTTTGGCCCAAGGCTTTGGGGATTTCGAAAGGGAACGACTGACTATCGGATTTCCGCGATTCCTCTGGGTGGCTACGTGAAGCTGGGTGGCGATGATTCGAACGCGCCGATCGAAGGCGAGAGCGCGCCGGACATTCCGGCGAATGAGCGATTCGATTTGCGGCCGCGTTATCAGCGCATCATGGTGGCGCTGGCGGGGCCGATCATGAACATCTTGACGGCACTGTCGATTCCGTTTGCCGGGGCGTTGATTTACGGCGTGCAGGCCACGCCTCCGCCAGTTGTCCGGCAGATTCTTCCCGGCGGCGCCGCCGAGACCGCGGGACTGAAACCGGGCGATCGGATCGTCAACTTTGACGGCAACGAGAATCCAAAATGGAAGACTATCGCGGACGACGCTTTGCTCTCGCCCGGTCAGCCTCTGCCGTTGGAAATCGATCGCAGCGGTCAGCGCATTTCTCTGTCGATCAAGCCGACGCCTCATACCGAAGAGGGCGAGACGGTCGGCTTCCTCGATTTTTTGCCTGACTATGGCAATGTCCCAATCGTCGTTCGTGCGGTTGAGCCAAACACGCCGGCGTCCGAAGCTGGTCTGCAACCTGCTGATCGCATCGTGGCCGTCAACGGCGAACAGGTGAAGAGCGCGGAGCAGGTGACGCAACTCATTCGCGAGCATAAAGGGCAGCCGGTCACCCTGGGCGTTCTGCGCAACGGAAAGCCAGTCGATATCACGGCTACTGCGCGGCGTTTAAGCGATGGGCGCGAGCGTTTGGGATTCCAACCTGACGAGGAAATTCCGTTTCAGCGAGTTGGGCCGATCGGTGCGTTGACGGAAGCAGTCGATCTGAATTGGGAATATATTCGTGTCACCGGCAAGGCACTGGGCCAACTCTTCGCCGGAAAGCGTTCAGTGCGAAACACTCTGTCCGGACCAATCGGGATTTATCGCGTGGCTTCGACTTCAGCGATCAAACTTGGCTGGGCCGGCGTGTTCGCGACTCTCGGTTTTCTCAGTCTGAATCTCGGCATTTTCAATCTGTTGCCGATCCCGGTGCTGGATGGCGGCGCCATCTTCCTGCTGCTGATCGAGGGGGCTTTGGCGATCATCGGCATGACGATTTCTGCGCGCGTGCGTGAACGGATTCAGCAAGTCGGATTCGTTGTCGTGATTCTGTTGATGGTTTTTGTGATCACGAATGACCTTTTGAAGCAGGCATCGATTTGGCGCGGTGGCGGGAATAGCAATCCGCCTGCGGCGTCGCCGGCGCCAAGCAAATAAATGCGTAAATCTCGACCAGTTCAAGTCAAACACGTGCAAATCGGCGGTGGCGCGCCGGTCGTCATCCAATCGATGACCAAGACTGACACCGCCAACGTCGATGAGACCGTCGAGCAGATCGAGCAGATGGTAGCGGCGGGCTGCGAGATCGTACGTCTCGCAGTACCCGACAACGACGCGGCGATTGCCTTGAAAGAAATCCGCAAACGCGTCCCTGAAGTTCCGCTCGTCGCCGACATTCACTTTCATTACAAGCTCGCCTTGATGGCGCTCGAAGCCGGCATCGACAAGCTGCGCCTGAATCCCGGCAACATCGGCAAGCACGAGCGCATCGTCGAAGTCGTGCGTGCCGCGCAAGCACAGAAGGTCCCGATTCGCATCGGCGTTAACGGCGGTTCGCTGGAGAAGGATCTTTTGCAGAAATACGGAACCGCGACTCCGGAAGCGATGGTCGAATCAGCTTTGCGTCATATTCGCATTCTCGAAGATCTCGATTTCACTGACATCATCATTTCGCTAAAGGCTTCGGATGTGCATCGCACGGTAGCGGCGTATCGTCTGCTCGCGGAACAAGTCGATTATCCGTTTCATCTCGGCGTGACTGAAGCGGGCACAGCCTTCACCGGCACAGTCAAATCATCGATCGGACTCGGCATTCTGTTGCACGAAGGCATTGGCGACACGATTCGCGTTTCGCTGGCCGCGGAACCTCAGGAAGAAGTTCGCGTCGCGTGGGAGATTGTGAAGTCACTCGGCTTGCGCACGCGCGGCGTTACGGTCGTGGCGTGTCCGACTTGTGGTCGTCTGGATGTCGATAACTTTGTCGAGATCGTAACTGAGATCGAACGCCGCCTGGCGCACGTGCAGGAGCCGCTTCATCTTTCGATCATGGGTTGTGCGGTGAACGGGCCGGGCGAAGCCCACGATTCGCAGCTTGGCATCACTTTCGGGCGCGGTGTCGGGATGATCTTCAAAGACGGCGTGCCGATGCGCAAAGTCGCCGGCGAGGACATTGTCGAAGCTTTTGTGAAGGAAACTGAGAAGCTACTGGCCGAAGGTCCTACCGCCAAAGCCGAGATTCGCCACGAGCTGGTGACAATTCAGTAATCCATCCGCGTCATCAAGCCGCCGCCAACTTCATCATCAGTCCATCACTGGCAATCTTGCGATTGAGATTGACTTCCAACGCGCCGCGTAGTTCTTCAATTTCTTTGAGCCATGCCGCGGCCCGCGCACTCGGCAATTCGTTAGCAATGTTTTGCAAATCGCTGAGCGCGTCTTTGTTGACGATCGCTTGAGCAGGACCGCCCAAGCCGAGTGCCCACGCGTCCCGAATCAAACTTTCGAGTACGTCTAGCGTTTGTTCGTAGTCAGCGCGATCTTTCGCTGCCGCGAGTTCCTCAGACGAATGCAGAAGCTGCACACGATCGCCTGTCAGCGTCAAAGCCTTCAAAACGGTAATCATTGACTGACGACGCTTGCGATAGTCGTCGATGTTCACGTTGAGCGCGCGACCGATGCTACCGCGCGACGTGCGCGCCAACAGGGGAGCGTCCGACTCGGGAACTTTCTTTTCTTTGACGAGGAATTCCTCGATGGTCTCGGCGGCGAGCGGGGCAAACCGGATTATCTGACAACGGGAACGAATCGTCGCGAGTAGTGCCGTGGGATTCGGGGTCGTTAGAATCAAATGCGAAGTTGCGGGCGGTTCTTCCAAAGTCTTGAGCAGCGCGTTTGCCGCTTGATCGTTCATGTACTCGGCATCTTCGACGATGAAAACACGCGCAGCGCCTTCAAAGGGGCGAAAGTTTGCTTCGCGTTCAAGTTCGCGCATGGGCGTGACGCGAATGATTTGTTTGTAAGGACGGACCATCGCGACGTCCGCGTGTTCGCTCCAGATCATTCGCTCCTTGTCGTCGTCGAGTTTTCCGAACGGCGGAAAAGTTGACGCGTCGATTCGCTTGCAGGCAGGACACTGATCGCACGCTTCAACGCCGACACGATTGCGACAGACGAGTGCCTTTGCGACTTCCAGCGCGAAGAGCTTTTTGCCGATGCCTTCTTCGCCGGTGAAGAGAAGCGAGCCCGGCAGGCGACCGCTGGTGAGCAGTCGCTTCAGCGATTCCTTGACTTCTTCGTTGCCGAGTAACTTCGAAAACATAAACTAATTCGCAAAGCGCAAAGAGGAAAGCGAACGACGAGCAAAACTGAAGGTACGTCGCAGCGCTAAGTGATCACCCGTTTGCGCTTAGCCCCTTGCTTTCCAAAAAAGGCATCACAATATCCATGACCAACTGCTGAGTTTGCTTAACTGAACCGCGCGCGTCAATCACGCGCACGCGTTCCGGATCGGATTTTGCGATCTCCAAGTATGCTGCACGCACCCGTTCATGAAACTCCGAGTGTTCACGATCAAGCCGATCGCTGTGCTTCGCTTTGGTTCGACGCCGCGTGCGGACCGCCGACTCGGCCACCGGCAAATCGAACAGCAAAGTCAGATCGGGCATCAATCCGTCCGTGGCCAGTTGCACAATTTCCTGAATCAGTTCTGGGCTAAAACCGCGGCCTGAGCCCTGGTAAGCAACGGTAGCGTCCGCATAACGATCGGATAAAACGATCTTGTTCGCTTCAATCGCGGGAGACAGCAGCGTTCGCACATGCTGAGCCCGATCGGCCGCGAACACCAGTAGCTCGGTGAGCGGATCAACTTGCTCCTTCACATCCAACAAAACTGCCCGTAGCCGCTGGCCCAACGGCGTGCCGCCCGGCTCGCGCGTGGTCACCACCTCCAACCCGCGCACGCGCAGCTCACTCGCCAGCAGACGAAGCTGCGTAGATTTTCCGCAACCGTCTATGCCTTCGAAAGTGATAAAGACCCCGGCCATTGATTCAGAAACCTGTGAGAATTCTAAACGGCGGGTGGTTCGTTTCCTTCGGGAGGATCGGGTGCAACTGAGGTATGGCGCAGCTCGCCGGTTTGGCGCCGCGCTTGCGCGATAGTCGAGATGGCGTGCTTAAAAATCAATTGATCCTGCGCGCCGGTTTCCAGCAGCAATGAAAATTTATCGAAGCTCTTGATGCGTCCCAGGAGTTTCGCGCCGTTCACCAGATAGATTGTTACTGTTACTTTCTCGCGACGGGCGAGATTCAGAAAACCATCCTGGATGTTCTGTGGGACTGGCTTTGAGTCCACCTAACTGTTCCTTCGTTCCGGTTGATGGAATTAGCGACGCTCAGAGTATAACAGCCGTGCATAGCTTACAAGAGATTTTCTTCATTCTAAGCCGCAGCGGACTCTGCCGTAAGAAGCTCGATCACCTTCGTCTGCACACCAACGTCGTCGCCAAACCCATCGACCCATTCGACGCCGGGCTCTCGACGAAACCAGGTTAGCTGCCGCTTGGCGTAATGACGCACGTCGAGCTTTGTTTGTTCGAGGGCGCTCGCGAGATCGCGCTGGCCGGTCAGGTACTCCACGACGCGACGATAACCGTGGGCGCCGAGTGCGCTCGAGTTAACCGGCACGCCGCGGCTGAGAAGATCGCGAACCTCTTCGACCAGGCCCGACGCAAAGTGACCTTCGGTCCGCGCGTTGATTCGACGGTACAACTCGGCACGCGGCGGGTTCAATGCAATGACGCGAATGCGTCTGGCGAGTGTTGGCGGTTCAGGCCGAGCAGGTCTTTGGTCTGAAATGCGCTCACCAGTTTGCAGATAGAATTCGATCGCTCGCTGGACGCGTGGCCAATCGCGAGCGTTTAAGTTCTCGGCTTCCTTAGGATCGAATCTCCGCAGAATTCGATGAAGCCGCCCAGGCCCGTATCGCTCGCGCGATTTCGTTAGCCGCGCGCGCAAATCTTCATCAGTCTGCGGGCTCGGGAAGAAAGGCTGTCGCAGCGCTCGTAGATAAAATCCAGTGCCGCCAACCAGAATCGCAACATGCTCACGGGATTCGATCTCGTCAATTTTGTCGATGGCTGCGCGCGCCCAATCGGCAGCGGTGAAAGTGACCTGAGGCGGAACAAAATCGATTAAATGATGAGGGATACCGCGGCGCTCTTCGAGTGGAACTTTCGCTGTGGCAATCTCAATCTCCTGATAGACCTGAACGGAATCGCAGTTGATGATTTCGCCGTTGAGATGCAGCGCAATCTGAATTCCGAGTTCACTCTTGCCGGAAGCTGTTGGTCCGACGATCGCGATGATGTGGCGCAAATTGGCAATTTGCGCTTCATCGGTTGGCTCACAGCTTGCAGAAGTGTTTGGCGATTCTTCCGTCACGGCAAAGCGACGCAAATTAGCAATTTGTGTTACTGCCCGATGATAAGCCGAATCAGAATCACGAGCCAGATGACGAGAAGTAAACCGAGCGCTCCGATGATTTGATTGCGGGAGAAGCGCATGCGCGAGGCCTAGTACATTCTGGTGAGTTCGATCCCGGTGTAGTACGTTTTCAGAATCTGTTCGACGTTCAAGCCTTGCTTAGCCAGACCATAAGCGCCGAACTGGCACATGCCGACGCCGTGGCCCCAGCCGCGTCCCGTAAAGATGAATGACGCCACGCGATTGTTATCGTCATAGACGCGATCGATTACGAAGAGTTGTTCTTTCAAGCCAAGCGCGGAACGAATGCGGCCGCCGCGAACATGCGCGATGCCTTGAGTGCCCACGACTTCCAAATCGATGACCCGTCGCGATGTGCCTTGCCTGGCAATTCGCAAATCGGTGATGGCTCCGATGCCGCGAACAGATCTTCCCAATCGCTGTTGCACCGCGCCCAGGTTCAGCTGCGCCGTCCAGTTGCTGAGGGAAGAGAAGCGATCGGCAGCGGCTCCGTTGTTGGCGGGCCGGACCTCGAGGTAATCAACCTCGCCCTTGGCATCAACGTGGAAGGTGACTGGCTCACCGCCGACCAGGGCGATCGTCTTCATCTGATAGAGATTTTCACCGAACTGGCGGAAGAGAAATGCGCGATTGCTCACGGCGATCGGGAGATCTTTGCCCTTATTCGACTTGAGCATCATCACGCCGCTCGCCGCGGGCCGGGTCGTGCCTTTTTGCAGCGCCAGCAAATTTTTTGATTCCAGCATGCGGGCGATTGCGTGCAGCACGCGCGCGCGAGGCATCGTCTCTTTCGGCCGCAGGGTCGCGTCCGCGAACAACGAGAGTACGCCATCGCGCAGCAACATCGCCACGTCGGCGCGATTCGGCGACGGCACTTCGCCGCCATCGCGGAAGGTGAGCAGGTAGTCAGCATCGGCGTTGCTTAGCAACGTATCGGCGCGCGCGTCGGAATAGACCGCAGCGACCAACGCGCTAGCAAAGGCCGGCGCTTTCGTCGCGTCATCTGGTGCTTTGAATGACGAGTTGCGATTGAGCCGTGCCAGAACGTTCAGCCACCCTCGCACTTCCGATTCCGAAACGTGAGATGACAGCCACGAACTGGAGATCTTATCGAGCGGCAGATCGAAACCGGTGACGCTCAAAAGCGCTGCATCGCGCGCGTAAATCAAATCCTGCTCGTCTTTGATCTCGAAAATGTCGCGCGAACTTCTGATGGTGAACGGCGCAAAGGCAGACTTGCCTTCGGCTGCGCATTCACGGCCGCGCAGATAAGGAATATCTTCGTTGAAAATATTTCCCGCGTCTTCGGTCCGGCCCCCGCAAGTCGAAGTGTACAGTGCGTTGATGGGCTCGCCGTTGTAAGTTGCGATGACGCCACGCGTTTCATCGACCGCGCGCGAAGTCAGCGACGTTTCGCTGCTGAGTCCGCGATATACCTGTGAGCGCGTCGTTGGCAGCAAATCGAAACCTTCCGACCCGAACTGGCCGCGGTTCTTCACGGCATAAGTTCGCGCGGCAATCGCTTGCGCTTTCAGGGCCTCCAGCGCGGGATAAGAAAGTTCATTCGGAACGACGCCGCGAACGTAATCTTCCAAGCCAATCACATTCACGACTGTGACACTGCCGTGCGTGTTCGCAAAGACTTCGATCCTGCCGCGATAAGGTTTGTCATTGAAGCGGACCGGCGAGTTCTTCTCGTCCGACGAAGCGAAAACCAGCGGTGCGCTCGAACGCAGCGTCGGTGCCGCGCCGCGCGCGAAAGCGATGACCTCGCGACTCGACGATAACGCGCGGGAAGTTAATTTCAGTTTGCTGGGTGAAGTCGAGGCTTTCGCCGTCTGAGATGCATCGGTTTTCGCGCTTGGTTGATTTACCGGACTGGCTTCTTTGGTTGAGAGCACTTCGAAGCCGGCGTCATCAAGTTTTGCTTTGGTGTCTTCAACCTCAGCTCGTGTCTGTTTCGTGATTATTACTTTCCACTTGTCGCCGTCCGCGACCGCGCGAGCTTCTTCGCCTGCGGTTAGCCGGACGGACTCAATCAGCCGCTCGGCATCGTCGCGAATAAGCGAATCAGCAAGTTCCAAATCGTACGCGCGATCAGTTAACCGCGTCGGCGACAACATGCGAGATTCGACGCGCACACGAGTTGCATCGAGCGGTTGAGCTTCGTCACTGAAATCCGACACGCTCAAGAGCTTGGCGGTAGTCGAGATCGTGGCCGCGCTCGTGCCCGTCGATAGCGCGATGCGCATGACCGGCTCGTTCGACGTTGCAGAGTCAACCTCGGTTGAGGTGCGGACGACCGAACTGGAGTCAGCTGGCCATGTGCGCGAAGCTTTTTCGGATTTTGAGTCGGATGAAGGTTGTTGCTGTTGAGCTGAGGCGAGTCGAAACAGGCCGAGGGACGACGAAGCGAAACTGGCGACAAGCAAAAGGATCGCGGGTCTGCTGATGAACTTCATTTCGATGGTAACTGCGCGAAAAGGGAGGGCAGGCCGGGCGGGCCATAGTTATCTTACTACATCCGGCGCAGCTTTAGGATAGTAATGTTTTGTCATCGACCCGTATTCAAAGCCGCATTGGCGAGCGAATGAAAGTCTCGACGTACCTGGTTGATATTGGCAAAGGGCAGGGAACGATTGTGCGTTCGATTTGTAAGAAGGATGAAGACGCGTTGAGCCGCCGGATCGATCCAGCAACTAGTTCCCGTGAATCCCGTGTGACCAAAAGCATTCGGAGGCAAGGCTGATCCAGCGGTCGAGTCTGTTGTCGCCGCAAGCTGCCACCCGAACGACCGTGCCTCATTCAAACCTGAAGTCATGTTCTCCTGAAATAATTGACACGTCTCGGGCGAGAGCAGCTCAGATTGTTCGGCGATGAATTGATTCGCAAGACGCAGAGTGTCGCCTACGCTTGCAAACAAGCCTGCATGACCGGCCGCGCCGCCCAGAAAATGTGCGTTTCCGTCATGGACTTCGCCCCAAATAACATCGTTGCGCCAATCTTTGTAAGAACCAGCCGCGAAGTCACGCTCGCACATGTCACGTTCATAATTGTTGCCCGATTCGCAGGCTGCGATTCCAGTCTGCATCGCGCTCGCGGGGTTGAAGAAACTGTGCTCGAGTTTTAGCCGTTCGAAGATTTCACGCTGCGCCAGTTCTGCCAGAGAACCCTTTGTCAATCGTTGCAGAAGGAGTCCCAGCACGATGAAACCCAGATCGCTGTAAACAACTCGCTCGCCGGATCGATATTCGAGCGGCTCGTTCGCGATCGCGTCCAATACGTCCTCTTTTGTTTGCGCGAGAAGATAGAGCGGGCGCCATGCGGGCAAGCCCGAAGTGTGAGTTAATAGTTGTCGAATTGTGATGTGACACTTGTCTGCCCGGTCGAATTCGTGCAGATGATCCGCGATGCGATCGTCGAGCTTCAATTCGCGCTTTTCTGCTCGTGTTGCGCAGAGAAGCCCAGTGACGAGCGGTTTTGTCAGCGAAGCGAGATCATAAATTGTTTGCAGAGTGGCGGGATGGTTCTCAGGCGTGATCACCGCATCGCCCAAAGCACCGGCGAAGAGTGGTTTGCCATGTTCGGCAACAACGTAAACTGCGGAAGGGAAGTCGCCGGCGTCGATTCGGGAACGAAGGAATTCGGAGATCGTCCGGTTCGATGGAGTTTCGGAAGGCGATAACATCATCCCACGACGAATTCGTCAGGCTTTTTGCAGCAGCGAGCCCGCGCCGATGCGCACCGTGTGCGCGTGAATTTGTTCCAGGGTTTGCAGGGCGAGCGACAATGCTCGGCGACCGTCGTCACCCGAAACCACAGGCCGTGAGTTAGTCATCGCCGATTGGAGAAACGATTCAATCTCGGCGCGAAGTGGCTCGACGTTGTTTACTTCGAGAACGTTGGTGTTCACGCCGGGCCAGGGACTCATAGCCGACGCTGCGAGGCTGCTGATCGACGCATAGTTGTTCGCGTAATCGACCGCGACGTAATCGCGTGGTTGAAAGAAGCGCATCTTGCGGATTCGTTCGGTGCCTACGCGCGACGCAGTGATGTTGGCGACCGCGCCCGTCTCGAATTCGATGCGTGCGTTGGCCGCATCGACGCGGTTCGTGAGAATGGGAATGCCAACCGCGTGGACGCTCGCCACGCCAACCTCTTCACCCACGAGCCACTGCACGATGTCGAGATCGTGAATCATCAAGTCGAGCACTACGTCGATGTCCAACGAACGCGCGGTGAATTGACCGACGCGATGAATCTCGAAATAGACCGGATTCTTGACGTACGGGTGCAGCGCGACGAGAGCTGGGTTGAATCTTTCGGCGTGACCAACCTGAAGAGTCGCAGCTCCCTTCGTGGCTGCCTCAATCATTCGATCCGCTTCGTCGAGGGTGCGCGAAATCGGCTTCTCAACCAGGACATGCGTGCCGGCCTCGAGAAACGCACAACCAATTTCACAGTGCGACTCAGTTGGCACGGCCAGGCTAACGGCATCGACTTTCCCGATGAGCCCGCGCCAATCGGTGAGCGCTTCCACGTGCCATTCGTCGGCGATTCGTTCGGCGCGCTTCGGGTCGATGTCACACACGCCGACGAGTTGCGCTTTGCCTTCGGCAGTAAGTGCCGCATGCAGACGCGCGTGTTGCTGTCCAAGATGGCCGACGCCAATGACTGCGGTGCGAAGCATGGATAGAGGTCAGTGCTCAGTAGTCAGCGAGTTTGAATCACAGAACTGTTTCGAGGATACTTCGAGTCTCTGTTAGTTACATCGGCATCGATGGCCGCCGTTTGTTGCTTGAACAGAACGACTGACCAGTGACAACGGACAACTGACAGCCTCGGGGACTATACTTGCAACCTTCAATTCTTGCCAAGCGCGCCTGGTTTTTGCTCTTCGTTGTCATCGCAGTTTCTTACTTGTGGGGCTTGGGTTCTTTCCCTTTAGTTGGGCCGGACGAGCCGCGCTATGCGGAAGTCGCCCGCGAGATGCTTGCTCGGCACGATCTGATCACGCCGACGCTTGGTGGACTGCCTTGGTTCGAAAAGCCGCCGTTGCTTTACTGGTTGATGATGTTGAGTTATCGCGTGCTTGGCGTAACTGAGTATGCAGCGCGTCTTGGGCCAACCATCTGTGCTTTGCTAACCGCGGTATTCGTCTATTGGATTGGAAACAATGTGTCGCTCCTCGCGCGATCTGAACCCCAAGCTGTCGATGAAGACTCGCGTGGAGTAGAGAACACTGGTCGATGGAGTGCGTTGGTTTGGTTAACCAGCGCCGGCGCAATCGCTACTCGCGGGGCGACGACAGACATCGTGCTCACGGCTGCGACAACGGGCGCGCTAGCGCTCTTCTTCATCGCGGAAACCAGAACGCGCACTTCAGAGAATTCTGGATGTGGCTTGCTGGCTTCATTGTCCGGAGTCTGGCAACGCAGTCAGTTGACCGTACTCCTTGCTGGCTTCTATCTCTTTGCCGGAGTCTCATTGCTGGCGAAGGGACTTGTCGGTTTCATCATTATCTTCGGAGTCATCGCTCTTTATTATCTTGTTCGTCGCGCATGGCCCATGCGACAGATAAGTCTGAGCGCGCTGTGGGGCGTACCGCTCGCGTTGGTGGCTGCCGCGACCTGGTATGGACCGATGCTGGCGCGTCATGGCTGGGCATTTATTGACAAGTTCATTATCCAGCATCACTTCGCGAGGTTTGCTTCGAACAAGTTCCATCATCCGGCGCCTTTTTATTTCTATTTGCCGGTGCTGATCGGATTAGCTCTACCTTGGACGATCGTGCTGACCGCGGCCCTGATTCGATCACGCAAGTGGAACTGGCGAGGCGAGTCCTCAATCGATCGGATGCGAGTCTTCGCCCTGGTTTGGTTAGTTTTCCCGATTGTCTTCTTTTCGTTTTCAGGCTCGAAGCTTATCGGTTACATCTTGCCGGCATTGCCTGCGGCAGTCTTGCTAATTGGCGAGCGTCTAGCGTGTTTCATCAAACAGGATCGCGGCGAAAAAGTGCTGCGCATGACTGGCGTAGTATTAGTCGCATTGGCCTTCGCCGGAATCTGGTATTCGCGTCGCCAGTTTCCCATAAAGCTCTCTCTGCTGGTGATTGCGGCGCTGCCGATATTTGCAGCAGGCGTCACTGCCGCCATCGTTCCGCGCAAGTACGTATTTGGTTTGATTGCCGTGGCGATGATTCTGACCTCGGCAATCTCGTTGAATATGATTGCCCCGATCGCAGCGAGAGACGAATCGATCCGCGACCTCGTGGTGGCCGCGGATTCACGCGGCTATGCGACGGCGTCCATCGTGCAACTGCATACAGTGCAGCGCGGAGCCGAGTTCTACGCGGCGAATAGAATTAGTTACGGAACAGATGGCGAGCCAGTGAAGTTTGAAGGCGCCGGTCAGGTAGTCGAAGCGGCTGGTCGAAGTGGCGTGTTGCTGTGTTTCGTTCCGATCGAATTTGAATCGCAGTTGACTGGCGATAAGCACTTGCAGACTGAACTGATCGCAAACAATCGATCCATAGCGTTGTTTGCGGTGCGACCCAGACCTTGAATTTCAGCGGAGCGACTTATCAAAAAATTCGATCACCGGCCGGTCGTATGCTTCTTCCTGTTCGCCTGTGGCGGACGGAAGACTCGCACCGGTCAACGTCAAATCTTTTCTAACTTCGGTTTGGCTCTTTAGGCAGGGAACGAGGTCGAGTGTTGAGCGACGCCAGGCATCACCCTCACCTCCAGCCAGCAACAGCACGCGAACATCGCGGAGCGATCGAGCCAATTCGCACGAAGGCGTGTTCTGGAATTTCCCCAACCCGTAAACGCGAACGCCGGTGACGGCCAAGCGCTGAAACATACTGCTGCGAAAACCCATTCGCGTGTTGGTTGCTGCTCCGATCAAGTCCTCCGGGGAAGTTGGCGCTGAATCCAGCGCCAGGGCGCGCACATCGCTGGTCTGTTTCGCGGCGCTGAGAGCGGCGTATGCTCCCAGACCAATTCCATAGACACCGAAGCGTGATCCAACCTGAGGTTTGCCTTGCGCTGTTTTCAGTGAACGAAGAAATTCGATCGCCGCTGCGACATCGTCGCCATCAACGCCGCCAAACAACGTCCAGGTGACCGGCGGATTTTCGCCATGACCGCGCAGATCGGGCCAAAGGACGGTGTAGTTAGTCGTTTCGTTTAGCTTCACGGCCAGGTTCAGAAGCCACGACCGGTCCGCGCCGTAACCATGCAACAGAACCACCGCTGGCGCGCCATCAGCGCCGCGGATCATCCAGCCGCGCGCATCGCTCCCATCACGGTTTTTCCAGGTGACATCCGTCGCTTTCAAGATGGGTCCAGTAACAGTCGAAAAAGTTTGCGGCGTTATGAGGTAGGCGGCCCGTGGTGGCCGCGTGACGCTGTAAACCAGCCAACCAGTGACAATCACGAGCACCAGAAAAACCACCAGCAGGAACGGCAAAACTGTTTTGAGAACTTTGCGAAACGTTCTGACGCGCTGAGACATGTTGTATCGGATTATGAATCAAGCGGAGTTAATTGCAAATCAAAATCCTTCCGACTCCTGGACCGTCGGCGACTGTTGAGTAAGCTCTCGTTGAGCGAGCTTCACGGCGAGTTCGTAATTCTCCGGCGTGTTTACATTAAGAAAGAAATGCTCTGATCCGGCCAAGTCTGAAAGCTCCGAGAACTCGACGTAGCGGGTTGCGACTTTATCCAGCAGCGCGCGAGGACTGTGTTCGCCTTTCGCAATCGACACCTCGGCTGCCGTCAGACAGCTTCGGCGGTAAAGGGCACAGAGTGGTTGCGGGCGCGAATCATCTTGCACCGGAACGACAGCTTCGTTCGATTCATCACAGAATTGAATCAGTCGATCGAACAAATCATGCGTTACGAAAGGCAGATCGCACGCGACGATTAGCGACCATTCAGTCGTGGCCGCGAGCAGCGCCGCATGAATTCCACCTAATGGTCCCCAGTGCTTATGAACGTCGGCGACACTGGAAAAGCCATTCATTCGCGAGCCGACGATGCGAACGTTGGTCACAACCTGACTGAGCGCCAGCGTGATTCGCTCCACGACGGTCTGTTTGCCGAGCACAAGGCGCGACTTGTCGCGGCCCATGCGGCTTGAAGCGCCGCCAACCAGAATGAACCCTTCGACATCCAACATAACCGCTAACATGCTATTATTTTTCGCAGACTTTGGGCTATAGTGACATGACCCCGTCGCCCCGGCCGATGTTCGACCTGAAAAAACCTATGAAGTATAAGAATCAAGCAATTGCCGTAACAGTCCTTTTCATTCTCACATTTTCATTCAGCTCAAGTTACGCACAAACAAAGCGAACGGCTAGCGCCGAGTCGTCGTCGAGCATGCCGCTTTTCGCGATTGAAGACCTGCGTCCCGGAATGAAAGGTGTAGCGCGCACGGTTTTTTCGGGCACCGAACCACAGGAGTTCAATCTCGAAGTTTTGGGAGTGCTGGATGGATTTACGGGTCCGCGGCAGTCAACCATTATCGCGAAGCTGAACGGCCCCGACGTGGACAAGACCGGCGTGTTCGCCGGTATGTCGGGTTCGCCGGTCTTCATCGACAACAAACTCGTCGGCGCGATCGCGTACAGTTTTCCGTTTGCCAAGGAAGCCATCTGTGGCATCACTCCGATTAAGCAGATGATCGACATATTCGCGCAAGGTAACGAAAAGCCGAAGAGCAACGAAGCCCGCGCATTTTCATTTAGCGCGACTGCCAGCACTTGGAAACCAAGCTTGCCCAAGCAACCGATTGGCTCGCAATCGCTGATCGCTTCGGTCTCGGCAGGCTCAGCCTTGGCGCCGCTGATGGGCCAACAGATTCAACCAATCGCGACGCCCGTTGTATTCAGTGGAATCAAGCAGGAGACGCTCGCGCAATTCTCGTCGCAGCTTACCGAAAGTGGCTTGCTGCCCGTATCTGGAGTAGGTGGCGCAGCGGCAATGACGCCGCTCGAGAGTTACGACACCCGAACGCTGACGCCAGGAACTTCGGTGACCGTCCAACTCGCACGCGGGGATTATTCGGTTGCCGCAGCAGGCACAGTGACCTACCGCGACGGCGACAAGATTTACGCGTTCGGCCATCCCTTCCTGAGTTTGGGAAGCGCCGACATGCCGATGACGGAGAGTTCCGTGGTCACAGTCATCGCGAATACCTTCAATTCATTCAAGCTCGCGGTGCCCGGCAAGTTGGTCGGGTCGATTTCACAAGATCGAGCGACCGGTGTCTTTGGTCAGCTAGGCCACGCGCCGAAGATGATTCCGGTGAATCTCACGCTGCATACCAGCCGCGGTCAGTCCGAGCAATTCAAATATGACATCGTGAACGACGAGTATCTGACGCCGCTTTTGTTGAGCATTACGGTTTTCAACAGTATTGCCGCGCGCGAACGTTCCGTGGGTGAGGCAACTATCAGCATCGATGGTTCGATCGCAGTTAACGGCCAGGATTCGATTGGGATTCAAAGGAGATTTTCGTCGGCCAATGCCGGGATGCTCGCCGCTGCCGCCGTGGCCGCGCCTGCGCAGGCTCTGCTCAGCAGCGGGTTCGATAACGTCGATATCAAGGGCATCACGCTTAACGTTACCTCGACGGAAGAAAAGAACGCAGCGACGCTGGAACGCATTTCACTGGATCGCACTGAAGTCTCACGCGGCGAGAACGTTGAAATTCAGGCGTACGTGCGCACTGATTCAGGCAAGCAGTTTGTGGAAAGAATCCCGGTTCAGATTCCCGCCGATGCTCCTTCGGGACAATTGATGATCATGGTCGGCGATGGCGCGACTTTGCAGGAATCGTCTTCCGCGAGGGTTTTCGTTCCGCGCGAGCTGGGCCAACTGGTTGACGCGATTAATAAAACGAAGAAGAACGATCGCCTGTACCTGAGGCTCTTGCGGCCGGCGCCTGGAGTTGTGATTGGATCTAACGAGTTGCCGAATCTTCCGCCGTCAGTTGTGGCGACTTTGAATAACGAGCGGACTTCGGGAGGCTATACACCGCTTTCGCTTTCTTCGGTGTACGAAAAAGAACTGCCGCCCGCTGAATTCGTCATCAGCGGACAGCAGGTCATTAGCGTCACAATCAAGTAATAAGGCTAAGCGCCGGCAGCTTTTGATTTCCGTCTCTGCCGCACCTTAGCAGCAACTCCCGCTAATCCTAATCCAAGTAGAGTCAGCGTTGCTGGCTCAGGAACCGGATTACAGTTATCGACTCTGATCTTCGCCTTCAGATTTCCGCAAAACGTACCCGCTCCCCAACCCTCAATGTCAGCCGGCAGCACTGTCACAGTCACGGTGAACGTGTTGAAGTTAAAAACCAATGGCGCCGATTGAAAAATGTGGACAGTGTCAACGAGGTGATCGATATCGATTTGGCCCGACAGATTCAGCGTTTGCGTCATGCCGTTGATTGTCAGAAGCTGGGTGAAATTGAACAGGTGAGCCCCACCAGAATTCGCGCCGGTGAAGCCGGTCGTGAATTCAAGCGGATTCAGCATCGCAATGAAGCTGCCGCGGCCATTCACGTTGCGCGTCGTCGAAGACGCAGCGCCCACCAGCAAATCCAAACCGCTTATGCCCGTGCCGTCGTTGCCGAGGTTCGGCAATGAGAACCCACTGGTCTGAATCGTGATCGGATCGGCCTTGGCTGCTGGGGCAACAGCAAAGAAAACTATCAAAGCTGCCACCGCTAAACTGACTTTCGTTAGTACACGCATCTCAACCCCCAAACGGGAACTTTACGATTTTCCTGAGGTTTTCGCCGCCATCGGTGCAGCGAACCTTGAGAAATAAGATTACATACGAGAAAAACCGATAATAATCAGCGGCTTCCAGAAAATTGGCCGCTGAGCCTGACTTCTCTCGATGGTAATAAACGGTGAATCGGGCTGAAATCGAGCACTTGGCGTAGCTATCTCTTGGCGACTACGAGAAATCTGTTTTCTGATCTCGGAATCCGATCGACTTGGGATTGTGGCAGAGCCGAAGTGATGCGATCGCGCAGCGCTCCGCCGACGAAAAAGAGAAGAACAGCCTCGGGGGGCGACCAATTGATAAGATCGGTTAGCAGATCACTAAATCGATCAAGCGCGCGACAAGTTATGAAATCAACATCTGGGGCGAGGATATCTTCGAACCGAGCGGTGACGACTTGAACTCTTTCCTCGGAGTCTATCAGGCGCAAAGCCTCTCGCAGGAAAACCGATTTCTTCGATGACGATTCAATAAGAATCGCCCGCAAGTCATCGCGAAGTATGAGACACGGAATCATCGGCAAGCCCGCGCCCGAACCAACATCGGCAACCCGCGCGTTTGGCGGTAGATGATTCAATAGCAGCAGCGATTCGAGCACGTGCCGTGTGGCGAATTCTTCCGGAGAACACGGCGCGACCAGATGCAGACGCGGGTTCCATTTCAAGATCAAGGCATAGTACTTGTTCAATGCGCTTAGCGAGTCCGAAGAAAGTTCAACTCCAAACTCAGGCGCATGCTGTTTGAGTGCGTTCGTGAATATTTCGTTCGGTGTTGGCATTTCCCAGCGTACTCTGTTAGATCTCGCTCAGTGATTACACGATAACATGACGAGCGATTCACTGAGCGACCAACACGAACAGCTAGGCCGCGCGACAACGAAATTAATCAGCGAGCACGCGGCTCGATTGGAATCGGCGGCGGTAACATCGGGCGCCACACCGGCTGACTTGGAAAAACTATTTTCCGAGCCGCTCCCGCTAGACGATTCCCCTGCCGAAGAAATTCTCGAACAGTTTGCCCGCGACATCGCTCCACACGCGATGCAAGTGCCCAGTCCGCATTACTTCGGACAGTTCAATCCGACGCCGCTGGCGATTGGCGTCTGGGCTGACGCGCTTTGTTCGTCGCTGAACCAAAACGCTGGTGCCTGGCGAAACGGTCCAACCTCGGCGATGGTCGAGTCGCAGTGCATTCGCTGGCTGTGCGAGTTGATTGGCTATAACGATGGAGCGTTTGGCGTCTTGGCGAGCGGCGGCTCGGAAGCCAATCTGATCGCGCTGAAGTGCGCGCGTGACCGTGCGGAACCAGGCGCAATGCGCGCGGGCCTTGGCGCTCAAAATCAACTTACGGTTTACACGTCTGAGCAGTGTCACTATTCAGTTGAGAAAAGTCTGGACATCCTCGGACTCGGTCGCGATTCACTGCGAAAGATTGAGACTGATGAGCGGTTTCATATCCGGCTTGATCGATTACGTGAAGCCATCGAAACGGACATCGAAAAGAATCGTAAGCCTTGCTGCATCGTCGGCGTCGCCGGCACGACTTCAACCGGCGTAATCGATCCCTTGCCGGAGTTAGCGCGAATCGCGCGCGAGCATGATTGCTGGTTTCACGTTGATGCTGCTTATGGCGGCGCGCTCGCCTTTTCCGAAGAACATAAGTCCAAACTTCGCGGGATCGAATTAGCCGATTCGATTACGTTCGATCCCCACAAGTGGATGTTCGTGCCGTTCTCATGTGGCGCGACGCTGGTCCGCGAGGGTGGCCAGACGCTCCGTCATTCGTTCGATATGTCGCCGGAGTATCTCAGCGAAGATCGCGGATTTGCGGACGCGCAATACGATTTCTTTCGCTATGGCCAGATGGGTACGCGTCGCTTCAACTCGCTCAAACTCTGGATGTGTTTCAAGTTCATGGGCAAACGCGGATACAGCGAAACGGTCGAACGGCACATCGAACTGACGCGGCATTTGGCGGCGCGGCTGGATTCCTTGCTAGATTTCGAGCGCGTCGGTGAAATTGAAACTGCAGTTTGTTGCTTTCGTTACCTGCCGGAATCTGTTCGTGCCATGTCGGGTGATGAACAGGATCGAATTCAGCAGGAGTTGCAGCAACGCGTCGAAAAAAGTGGCAAAGCTTTCTTTCCGTCCACGGTTCTGCACGGGCGGCGCGCGTTGCGGGTCAATATCAACAGTTATCTAACCGAGCACCGCCACATCGATGATTTGATAGAATTGCTGCAAACGGAAAGCCGAGAATTGTTGCGAGAGAAGTGAAACGACTTACTACATTTTCCCAGCTGGCTATCGGGCTGACGATTCTTTTGGGCGCGATTGCCGGCGCTAATTCTCAGAATAGTTCTTCTGGACCGAAGTCGCTGCCGGCGATCAAATCGCAAGCTGAGTTCGATTCGCTGGGAGTTGTTTACGATGCAAACACGCCGTACGCCTTGCCGCACGTCCTTTTCGTGATCGATCGGCAGAACAAGAATCGCATTTATTACGTCAACACCAAGCTCTACAAGTTTCACAAAGACTTCGTCAACGGCACCTATCTTTCGCTCGAGCGCGGCCAGGTCTTTTTCGAAAATAACTATCTGAAAGCGAATCGTCGCTTCATTCTCGGCACTATCGCATATCAAACTCCGGTGCGAAAATGGACCTTTGAATTCTGGGAAGGCGACTTGATTCCCGCCGACCAGGTAAAGCTCGCCTCAGACATCATCAACAGAACGTTCTTCACACCGGTCGCGTTCAAGCCGAATTCAAATCGACAGGATGAAGCCACCGCAGGTCTTGGTTTGTCGCGCGTGCTGCAATCTGAGATCTCGCGCAATCAGGAATACGAGCCGCTGAATGTCGCGAAAGGTTTGGGCCGCATCCACATCATTCGGAAGCTCGACGAGCACGTTGAGATCGGCTTCAACGAAATCCTTGTGCTCGACGAAGTGCCGGTGCAACTGCCGCCGGTCGCAGGCATCATTACGAGCAAGCCCTCGACACCGCTCTCGCACATCAACCTGCTGGCGAAGGGCTGGGGCATTCCGAACGCTTACATCAAAAACGCGCAAGAGCTGCTGAAGCAATACAACGGTTGGTGGGTTGAGTTCGACGCGCGCCGCGACACTTATTCGATTAGGCGCGCGGACAACAATGAGCTGGACGAATATCAGAAGCGCTTGAAGCAGCGGCTCGATATCATGAAGCCCCGCTTCGATTTATCGATCACAAAGCTCGCCGGTTTGAATGAGCAGAGAGCTTCGTCGGTAATTGCGTACGGTGCGAAGTCGGCCAATCTCGGTGAATTGACGCACGCGAGGCTGCCAGGATTTTCTGTGCCGCCGGGTTTCACCATTCCGTTCTATTACTACGATCAGTTTCTGCGCGAGAACAAGCTCGACGATGCGATCTACGCGATGCTGAACGACCAAAAGTTCGTGCACGATCCGGCATATCGACGAGCTTACCTGACGCGAATGCGCGAAGAGTTTCAGAAGGGCACTGTGAACACACAGCTTCGCGCGGAAGTCTTGCGGCGGGCTCATGCCGAGTTTCCCGGCAAAGGACTATTCGCCCGCAGTTCGACGAATAGCGAGGATCTGCCGAACTTCAATGGCGCAGGCCTCTACACGACGATGCCTAATCTCCGCAGCGATGAGCAGTTAATCGAGGGAATTAAAGCCGTCTGGGCTTCGGTGTGGAATTTCGAGGCATACGAAGCGCGCGAACGCGCCGGCATTGATCACACGAAGATTTATATGGCAGTGCTGATTCAGGAAGGCATCAATTCGGAAAGCTCGGGCGTGATGATCACCGCCGATCCTTTCAACCGTCGCCCCGATCCAATCGACAGGGGATCGATCTACATTAGTGCGAAGCGAGGCCTCGGCATGCGGGTCGTCGAGGGGCAGAGAATCGCCGAGCAAGTTGTCTTTCGCCCAATCGCTAATTCCGTTCAAGTCTTGACGCGCTCCGAAGAAGACAGCCTTCTGACCTTCGATGACAAAGGCGGCATCCGAGAGATTCCGATCAGCGGCGAGCGAGAAGTGCTGAGCGATGATGTCGTTCGTCGGCTCGCGGCCGCGGCGGAAAAAATCAAACAAGTCTTTCACGGCAAAGATCAGGACATCGAATGGGCTTACATGAAAGGCCAGATTTACATTGTCCAGGCGCGGCCGTACATCGCCGGTAATTGATCTAACACAAATTGCTGATTTGCGAATCGTTCGCAACGGTGGACCACTAAACATGAAACTTTTTGCTGACTCAATTCTCAAAGATCGCGTCGCCTTCGTCACCGGCGGCGGTACCGGCATCACTGGCGGCGTGGCGCGGGCGCTCGCGGAAGCCGGCGCGAATGTCGCGCTCGCCAGTCGCAGCATGGAACATCTCGACTCAGCCGCGAAGGCGATCAATGGAATGCGGGAGATGTCCGCGCTTTGCGGAGAAGCCTTCGCCGTCGCCGCCGATGTCCGCAAACCTGAGGAAGTCGAGAAAGCGATTGCCGCTACGACCGAACGCTTCGGCAAAATCGACATCGTAGTTAACGGCGCGGCGGGAAACTTTCTCTGCAAACCGGAAGAGCTCTCGCCCAATGGCTTCGGCACGGTCGTGGACATCGATCTCAAAGGCACCTTCAACGTCTGTCGCGCGGCCTTCGATCAACTCAAACAGCACCGCGGGCAAATTCTGAATATCAGCGCGACTCTGCATTACCTCGGCACGCCGATGCAGCTTCATGTTTCAGCCGCAAAGGCCGGAGTCGATGCGCTCACGCGGAATCTGGCTGTCGAATGGGGACGTTATGGAATTCGCGTGAACGCGATTGCGCCTGGTCCGATTGGAGATACGGAAGGAATGAAGCGACTCGTTCCCGAACCAATCAAAGAGAAACTGAAGCAGAAAATTCCGCTCGGTCGCTTCGGGTTGATTGAAGATATCGAGAACGCGGCGGTCTTTCTGTGTTCAGGTGCCGCGAACTATGTCAACGGGGCGGTGTTGGTCGTTGATGGTGGACACTGGCTGGCGGCTAATCGATTGATTTGAGATCGGCTGACGCTTTCGCACGCATTTCCATAATTGCTTCCAGCTCCGCGACAGCTTCCAAGTCTTTTGGTCTGCCCGCAGCACGTTTGACTTTGATAAGCATGGGCACATCCAGGCAATTACAGTCACAGCCGTAGAACTCCTGAACGATGGTGTGCGGCAATAAATCTTCGTATCTGCCACCGCCCGTAATCTCACCCAATAAATCGATAGCGCCTAGCGTTGTAATAAGCGTGAAATTGAGTCCGCGATGAATCGTTTTTATGTCCCATTGGAACGGCAGACCTCGCGGCGCCCCTCTGAGATACGGATCGAGTGGCGCGAGGGCGGTCACTAGCTTTGCGATGTTTTCATTGCTGCGGCGATAAGCGATATCCAAGTCGTCAGTTAACCGAGCAGATCCGTGACTCCGAGCTGCGACACCGCCGACAATGATGAATTCGACTGCTGCTTGAGACAACAGCGGAATTAGTTTATCGAACTGAGTCGGCATCGGGCTTCTTCAAATGCTTTTGTAGCTCTTCAGCGAATTCTTGCAGCCGCATCAAGTTGTCCAGACGTTGTTCCGGTGTCAGCTTTAGATTCTCACGGATCAGCGTGCGATCTACGTCCTTCTTATAGGCTTCAATTACGGGATCGGGCGGCAGCACGGTGTCGGTCTCGAACATGTTCCTATTATAGTGGTTTTCTGTTTGCGCGCTAAGCTGGTTGGTTTGTTGGCCTGCGCAAACTTGGTAATCTACACGGCCTGATGGAATCAAAGCCGACAAACTTCGAAGAGTTTGAGCGCGAGTGCGAACGCGGGAACGTCGTCCCTGTGACGGGGACGATTCTTGCCGATCTCCAAACACCTCTCGGAGCTTTTCTGAAATTGGCAGGAGACGCCGAGCATTCATTCCTGCTCGAATCGATCGAAGGTGGCGAGCGACTCGCGCGCTATTCGTTCCTCGGCGCGCATCCGTGGATGGTAATTCGGGGCGAGGGCGAGCAAACGATCGTTGAGCGAAACGGTTCACGCGACGTGCTCAAAGAAAATGCATTTGCTTTCGTTCGGAAATACTTTGCCGACCAGAAGCTCGCGCCGCACGCGCGGCTAGCTCCATTCGCTGGAGGCGCTGTGGGTTATCTCGGTTACGGCGCCGCGCGCTGGTTTGAGCCGGTGCTCGGTGAAACCGCGAACGCATCGGATACCGACGCCGCTGTCTGGATGCTTTTCCGTACGATCGTCGCGTTTGATCGCGTGCGGCAACAGATGGAGATCACATCGATCGTTTTCACCGACGAGGCCGACGGCGATCGAGAGAAATTGCGCGCGCTTTATCAGCAAGCGTTAATAGATACAGAGGAAATCGCCGAGCGACTTGCGAGCGATTCCACATCTGTTCAATCCCAAGCGAAGTCAGCTCTGAATTCGGAAGCTCAATTCAAATCGAATTGGCCGCGCGAAGACTTCGAAGCTGCTGTTGAGAAAGTCAAGGAACACATCGCCGCCGGTGACTGCTATCAAGTCGTCGTCGCACAGCAATTCACGAAAAGGACTAATGCGTCCCCGTTGGCAATCTATCGCGCAGTCCGCGCCACTAACCCTTCGCCATACATGTACTTTTTGCGCATGGGCGCCGAGACGATTATTGGCGCGTCGCCTGAGATGCTGGTGCGGTGTCACGATCGGCAACTGGAATATCGCCCGATCGCGGGAACGCGAAAGAGAGGCGAAACTGAAGCTGAGGATGCGGTTCTGGCCGACGAAATGCGCCACGACGAAAAGGAAGTGGCCGAGCACGTCATGCTCGTCGATCTGGGCAGAAATGATCTCGGGCGAGTTTCAGAATACGGCTCAGTTACCGTTGCGGACTTGATGTTCGTTGAGAAGTATTCTCACGTGCAGCATTTGGTTACGAGTCTGCGATCGCAACTTCGTGCTGGTTTGGATCGATTCGATGCTTTGGCGGCGTGTTTCCCGGCGGGCACGGTGACCGGCGCGCCAAAGATTCGCGCGATGCAGATCATCGATGAACTGGAGCCTTCTCCCCGCGGCGTTTATGCGGGCGCAGTTCTTTACGTCGATTACGCGGGCAATCTCGATTCGTGCATTGCGATCCGCACGATCGAGTTGCGGGATGGAGTGGCCACCGTCGAGGCGGGTGCGGGAATCGTCGCAGATTCAGTTCCCGCGCTCGAATACGAAGAATGCTTGAACAAAGCGCGCGCACTTCTGCGCGCCATTGAAATGGCTGAGAAAGGGCTGTAATTAATCAGCGCGGATGCGCCTGCTCCCACTCACGCAACGCGCGCACGCCTCTTTCGAAATCTGCTGAGTTGTTATAGAAGTTGTGCGCGCCGTCGTCTCGCGCGGGATCGCGAACGTAGTAAAGATAGTCAGTCTGGGCGGGATTTAAGGCGGCATCGATCGAACTCTCGCCGGGATTTCCCACCGGCCCTGGCGGCAAGCCCGAAAAGATTCGCGTGTTGTAAGGTGAGCGGCGATTGACATCGCTCAGATAGACCTTGCCGTCGTCTCGCCATTTTCCCGCCAGCTTCGATGCATAGATGATCGTCGAGTCGATTCCGAGCGCCACGTTTTTGTGCAGCCGGTTGTAGATGACCGAAGCAATCTTCGGTCGTTCCTCTTTCAGCTTGGCTTCGGTTTCGATGAGCGATGCGATAATCACGATCTGCCTCGCCGTCATGCCCAGGGCACGGGCTCGGTCTGCGCGTTCCGGCGTCCACTCCTGGCGAAAACGTTTCACCATTGTGCTGATGACCGCGGCCGCTTTTGTGTCGGGCGGATAGCTGTAAGTCGCCGGGAACAGGTAACCCTCCACGTCCTTCGCGTCTGCGTCGAGATCGCGAATGCCGCTCGTGTCATTCATCAATGCGAGCGCTGCGTCACCATCTTTCAATTGCAGCTCCGGCACATGAGCCATCGAATCAGCGATGTCCCAGCGCGTCCAACCCTCGATCACCGTGAAGCGTGAGAGGCGCTGTTCGCCTTCCTCGAGTTTCTTCAGCACGCCCAGCGCGGTAATCGGTGAAGGGAAGCGATACTCGCCTGCTTTGATGAGTTTCGCGCTGCCCGTCAGTTTTATGTAAAAGAGCAGCGGCCAGGTGCGGCGAATCACGCCTTCGCTGAGCAGCTTGTTGGCAATTGCTTCCGGCGTTGAGCGCTTCGGGATTTCGATGTACTCGGTTGCTTTGTTGTGCGAGACAGGCTGATGCAGCTCTCGATAGAGCCAAATCCCGAAGGCCGCGGGCGCGGCAATGAAGATGAAAATAACGCCGAGTATGATTCGCTTCGTTCTTCGCTTGAGACTCACTGTTGTGTTGAGCCCTCCCCCACCGCGTCACCCTCAGCTTGCGTCGAGATGAAATCGCGCAGGATTACCGCCGCGGACTCGCTATCGATACGATTTTCGATCTCCGTCCCTCTCATTCCAGTTGCCAGCATTTCTCCGCGTGCTGCCGCCGTCGTCAACCGCTCATCCTGGAGAAAAACTGAAACGTTGAGCGAGCGCCGAAAGTTCTCCGCGAGCCGGCGAGCATCTGCGGCTGCCGGTCCCTCCGACCCGTTCATATTCAAGGGCAAACCGATTACCAGTCCCCGTGCATCATAGGCTTCGATAATCGCCGCTACTCGACGGAGCAGCTCTTTCCAACTGCGGCGTTCGATGAAGTTGAGAGGCTGGACGGTTAGACGCCATTCGTCCGACATCGCGACGCCCACGCGCTTACTGCCGAGGTCGAGTGCGATTAGGCGGCCCGGAGCGGTTAGGCTTTGATTTGCTGGTTGGGTCATTGCTTGAATGAGCATTCAAGATTTCAGATTCAATGCAGATTCAATGGAGTGCTTGCGCCGTTTGTTGAGCAGACGCTATGATACAAGCGTTTGGCTGAAGCTCTAAGTCTCGCGCTGATTGTTGAAGGCCACGATTAGTTTTTTCGAGGTGCAAATAATGTCTTTCAAAACCAAGTTTGCCATGATTGTCCTGTCGGCATCGCTGGCTCTGTACGCGATTGCCGGTGCGTGGCTCGCAACGCGAGCGCAGCAGCCTGCCAACGACCCGGGCGCTCAGCAGCGAATTTTCGAGAGCGTGCTGCAGCACATTCAGGACGATTACGTGGATCAGCCAAACATGGAAAAGGTACGCGCCGGTGCGCTGCGCGGACTGGCCTATGGTCTCGATCCCTACTCGACTTATCTGACTCCTGAGCAGGTCAAGGATTATCGCGCCGGTGGGAAGAGCAATCAGGTTGGGATCGGCGCTGAGCTTTCGCAAGCCTCTTCGTTTCTCTACGTCGTTGCTCCAATTAAGGGATCGCCTGCCGATCAAGCCGGTGTCCGCGCGGGCGATGTGATCGAGTACATCGATGGAAAAGCGACACGAGATGTTTCCTTGTACGACGCGCGGCAATTACTGAATGGCGCGGCAGGCACTGAAGTGAAGCTGCGAATCCTGCGCGCAGGCGCGCGACCGCTGACGTTGTCAGTGAAGCGTGGAACGTTCAGGGCGCCGGCAGCCGAAGCACACATGGAAGCAGGCCGCATCGGGGTGTTGCGAATCAATAGTCTGGACAAGGACGAAGCGGCCGACGCCAAAGCAAAATTGCAGGACTTGCTGAAACAAGGCGCGCAGAAGATCGTGGTTGATCTTCGCAGTGTCGCCGGTGGTGAAATTCAGGAGGGCGTGACTGTCGCGAACTATTTCGTTAAGGAAGGGGCAATCGCCAAAACGATCGGGCGCGAACAGAAAGTGCTTAAATCGTTTGATGCCGATCCGAAACTGACTTTGTTCAATGGCCCAACAGTCGTCTTGATTGATGCCGGGACGGCAGGAGCTGCGGAAGTCGTCGCGTCGGCCTTTATCGAAAATAGGCGTGGGGAGGTGCTCGGTGAGAAGAGCTTCGGCGCCGGCGCCGAGCAGGAGCTTTTCACTCTGCGTGACGGAGATGGCCTGCTGCTGACAACCGTGAAGTGGGCATCGGGCACTGGCAAACCATTCCTCGGCGAAGATCGTAATCACTCAGGAATTGCGCCCACGGTCGAAGTGAAGAAGCCAGATAACCTCGAAGCGGCAGATGTCGAAGATTTGGGCGGCAACGAAGAAGAGAAGCCGAATCAAACCAAACCCAATGCACCGTCTGAACCAGTCGTGCCTAAGCCACAGCCCGAAGACATTCAGTTGAAGAAGGCGCTTGAACTATTGCGAACCGCGGCTCAGCGCGCTGCTTAGATTCATTGATAGCTTGAGTGAAAGACCGGATCGGCGTGAGAATCGTCGGGCCGGTCTTTCGATTTACGGGTAAGAATTCCGATGTCGCTTTTCATTGGCACTGTGGGCGTACTGCTAATCCTAATCGGGTTGTGGGACGTCTTCGAAACGATCGTATTGCCGCGCCGCGTTACCCGCCGCGTGCGACTGACGCGGCTGTTTTATCGCTCCACGTGGAAGCCATGGCGAACTCTCGCGAATCTCATTACGAAAAAGAAGAGGCGCGAATCTTTCCTGGGGATTTACGGTCCGCTGTCGTTATTGATGCTGCTCACGGTTTGGGCGCTGACAGTTGTCCTGGGATTTGCCCTTGTGCATCTTTCGTTAGGATCGAACATCGGGCACATCACTGAACACAGCGGCTTCTTCACCGACCTTTACTACAGCGGAACGACTTTTTTCACGTTGGGGCTGGGCGATATCGCGCCGGTTGGCAGCGCGGCGCGCGCCATCACGGTTATTGAAGCGAGCATCGGGTTTGGCATGCTCGCGTTGGTGATTGGATATTTGCCGATTCTGTATCAGGCGTTTTCGCGCCGCGAAGTGAACATCTCGATGATGGACGCGCGGGCCGGCACGCCGCCCACCGCGATGGAATTGCTTCGTCGGCATCAGCAAGCGAACAGCATGGCCAGTTTGGATGAGTGGTTGCGGGACTGGGAAATGTGGGCGGCCGATTTGATGGAGAGCCATCTTTCGTATCCGGTGCTCTGCTTCTTTCGATCGCAACACGATAACCAATCGTGGCTGGCCGCGCTCAGCGCCGTACTCGATGCTTGCAGCCTGGTGATGGTGGGCATCGATGGATTGCCAAAGTGGCAAGCCCAACTCACTTTCAAGATGGCGCGGCACGCCCTCGTCGATATCTCGCAAATCTTCAACACGTCGCCGTTGAAGCACGATGGCGAGCGCCTCACGAATCAGGACTTCGAGTTCCTGCGTTCGCAGTTACAGGCCGATGGCGTCGTGCTCAACACGGATTCGGGTGACGAGCGCACGCTCGAAGAGTTGCGCGCCATGTACGAACCTTACACAAAGGTCCTGTCGCATTACCTGATGATGCCGCTTCCTGATTGGCTGCCGAAAGGCCGCGCCTCGGACAATTGGCAGACCAGCGCGTGGGAAGTAACGGCGCCGGCACCCGACAAACCTTTCGAAAAATGTCTCCTCAAGCAAAGGCCGGCGCGTCCGGCGCTACAGGCCAAGCCCGCCCTAACGAAAGAGAATTAATTTGGTGATGATATGGGTTGGCCGGTGAACCCATATCGTTTAGCACTGAGGATTCGAAGCTGAAATTTCGCATCCAACGCCTCAACTCCTATCTTGTAATTCAATTGCGTCAATCAAAATAGTCCCCAATTTTCCGGCGCTTCACCGCAGAGAACAAGAAATTGTTTCCCTGAATGGATTTCAAGGCACGGTCATTGCGGTTTCCTATCGGCGAATTCCAAATCCCGATACGCAAAGAATAACAGCGAAGGAGATTTCGAAATGCTTGTCACGAAAAAAATGCTACTCGCTTTGACTTTGATTGGCGCGCTGGTTGGCGCGGGCATTGGTTCACTGGCGACGCGCTCTACACAGAGCACGAGCGCGGCGAATACAAGTGCGGAAAACACGCTGCCGGTTAGCTACAACAACGACAGAAGTCCGGAACAGAGTGCGGCAAATAATGCTACGCAGTACCGCACAACCGAAGAGCAGACGGCTTATCGGACCGGCTTTGATGCTGGATATTCTGCCTGCAGCAACTCGACGATAAATACCTCGAACACGGTTGCTTATCGATCGAATGTGCAGCCCACTTACCGTTCGACTCGTCGTTACGGAAGCAGTTCGCGGCGCGTCTATTACGACTATGGTTCGGCCCCGCGTGGTCGCACTTTCTGGCAGAAGCACCGCGATAAACTGACGCTGGCTATGGGCACTGGGCTTGGCGCAGCGATCGGTGGTTTGGCTGGCGGCAAGAAGGGCGCAGGTATCGGCGCACTGGCGGGTCTCGGCGGTTCAGCGCTCTACACCTACAAGCTGCGTCATAGAACTCGTCGTTATTAACCGAGGAAGTTAGCGTGGGCAGAAAGTCGAAAATCCTCTCGGCGATTGTTCTAGTGTCGATGTTGGTGGAAGCGGCAGCCGCAAACGCGGCTGCCCTTTCGCAACGTCCACGCCGCATCGCCCAACGCAATAACACAAGCACCTCGTATTCACTTCCGCACGCAGTCTCATTTCGCGAAGTTCGCGGTCGCGGGTTGCTTGCGCAGGTCTGGCTGAACGGAATTGGACCATTCAATTTCGCCATCGACACGGGCGCCGGCGCAACGATCATCTCGCCGCGTGTGGCGGATGAAGCGAATGTGGCTCGCACGAACGGGAAAGCCACCATCGCCGGCCTCAGCGGAGTGAACACGGTCGCACAGCACGCCTCGATTGAGACGCTGGCGATTGGCGATAGTGAAAATGCTCTGTCCGCGAAGGGCGCAGTTCTGATTTCATCTGGCTTGCCCGCCGATTTGGATGGTCTGCTCGATCCGATTGAAGCCTATTCGCCTCTGGGCGTGTCGATCGATTTGCCGCGCCATGAACTCGCTGCATTCGATCCCAAAGTTGAGCCTTTGAAGCTCAACGACGTGCCGGATGGGGGCACAGTCGTGCCCTGGCTGCAAGATACAAACAGTCACAGACCATTCGTAATGTTGAATAACGGTGACCGGGCGTTATTAGATACGGGATCGAGTCTCGGGCTGGCAGTTCGAGATTCAAACACAACCGCGAGGGATGCCAGCTATCGTGAGCGCGACATTGGTGGGGGCCGAATTTCTGCCCGGCGCGGGCAGACAAATATCGCCATCGGCGCGCTCACCTTGCGAAGAATTCCCACTGATTTTGTCAGTGGCGCCGGAGCCGACGCGCCCGTGTTACTTGGGCTGGCGGCACTCAGCCCATTCCGTCTTCAGTTCGATCCGATCCATCGATTGATCGCGATCGGTCCCGCTCGGTTCTGAGGCTGCTAATCATTAGAACCAGGGAAATTTCTTGACAGTCGCGCTGGAATCCTGCATATTCGCGCCGTTTTTCAGTGATTCAGACGCTGTTCATGCCTTCGCCTAACCCGATTGACAGATGGCCTCTGTCATTCAGATTGCTACTCCGAAATCCAATTAGTCTTCGTTAAAGAGTGGCGGCGACAGTCTAAGGTCAATCTAGAACACTAAGGAGAAGTTTCGAGATGAGATCAAATAAAGCCTTCCGCTTAAGTTTGGCAATCAGCATTCTTTTAGCGCTCACCGCAATGCTCGTCCCCGCGGCCAGTTCTGCCCAGCAGGGAAAGCAAGACTTTACGCTTTACAACAAGACTGGTCTTGCGATTAGTGAGTTGTATGTCTCACCAGCGTCTAAGGATGATTGGGAAGAAGACATTCTCGGCGTGGATGTTTTGCCCAGCGGCGAGAATACGACGATCCATTTCTCTCCTAAAGAAAGAGCTGCGAAATGGGACATCAAGCTGGTTGATGAAAACGGCAAGGATCACATTCGGTATAACTTCAACCTGCTCGAGGTTTCCGAGATTACTGTCACCAAGAAGAGCGACGGCAGTTGGTGGTGGACCTGGAAATAAAGGCCAGTCGCGTCGCTGACAATTCTCGACCATAGCCCGGCGTTCGCGTACCCCGTGAAGCGCGTTCGCTGGTCGCGTGCCACGTCACCACTGGATCCGTTTGTGCCATAGAACTCTATAAGGAGAATGAAGATGATAAACAGACTATCGATCGCTATCACTTTAGCGATCGCAGCGCCGCTTTTTATGTCGTGTTCGAAACAAGCTCCGACAAACGCAAATACAGCGCGACCTGCGTCTAGCGCGACGCCGGCCGCGGCAACCAGTCCGGCCGCAAGCACCAGCGAGGCCAACGCGCCCGTAACAGTTACTGGTAAGTGGGAGATGGTGGGCAAGGAAGGCGAGTGGAAAGGTACCGTCGATATGGTTGGGATGGACGGATTCCTCTGGAGCGTCGAGCCGGATGGGTCGCTCTTCAAAACCGATCCCGCTACCGGCAACTACACTCAAGTTGGGGAAAAGGGTTCCTTCTCGCGCTTGAAGCACCTCGAAGGTATGAACCACATGCTGTTCACGGTCGAGGGCGATACGCTCTACAAAACCGACCCGGCCAGCGGCAAGTGGGAATCAATGGGCGGCGGCGGCGGTTGGGGTAAGACGGTCGCGATGGTTGGCCTCAACGGAACTCTCTACTCGATCGAGCCGGATGGCTCGCTCTGGAAGACCGACATGAGCGGCAACGACACGCTGGTCGATAAGGGCGGCTTCAAGGGTTGCACCGATCTCGCGGCCATGAACGGCAAGCTTTGGACGATTGAAGAGGGTAACCTCTATTGGACGGATCCGGGCACGCTAAAATGGGAACAGGTTGGTAAAGACGGCGACTTCAAGAACGTCAACGTGATGATTGGCGGCTCCGGATTTCTCTGGATGATTGATAACGGCGGCACCCTTTACAAAGTCGATCCAAGCGGGGCGAGTACTGTTCTGGGCGAGCGCGGCAGTTATGGCCAGGTATCGATCCTCACGACGCTAAACGGAAGATTGTGGACCGTTGAAGGAGGAAATCTTTACAAGACCAGCTAGTCCCTCAGTTTCTGCGCAGTGGATTAACAATTCTTTGGGCGGTGTGGCTCGACCGATGATTCGATCTAGCCACCCGCAATTCATCTGAACGAAAAGTTGCTCAGGTTCACCGTCACACATTCCAATTGACACCGCGTTTACAAGTTCTTATTCTCGCGTTTCGCTTTCAACTCAAAGTCTCAGGAGCATATCAATGAAAAATCGCTTGGCGCAGTATCGCGTCACAATCCTTAGCTTGGTATTTGCTGTTTCTCTGATCAGCCCGTATGCCTCAAACCAAACACGCGCGGCCTCGAAACCCGACAAGACGAAAATAACCATCGTCGCGCCGGACGACCCCGAGGCGATTTTCGAGGGCGCTCGCGTGGTGCACAACGTCACCATCAACGGCGTGAAGGGCATGCGCGTTCATGCGAAGTTTCGCGTCAAGTATGGACTGGACGTCGCCTGCATGATGATCGCGTACTTCTATTTTGACGACGCAAATAACACGAAGCTAAAAACGGACGATCCGAATTATCGCAGCAAGGACGGCACAGTCTCAGCGCACACGAACTTTACCCCTGCGTACGATCCGGCTGTCTATAACGACCTGCAGATCTTTATGCCGTACGAAGGTCTCAACATGGAGAGCGGCGATGAATATGATCTGAAGTTCTATCTCGCGCTTTATGACAAAGAGGGCGGCCGCTTCTTCGGGAAGTCCGGCTGGTATAAATTCCATCTGACCATGCCATAGTTGGTCGCGCGGATCGTACATTGGAGCAACGAGCTTGGGATGACCCAAGTACGGGGCTCCATCGCGCGTCGCGTTTTGATTACTTGGGATTTAATTAAGGTCTTTCGATTAAGGAGTAAAAGATGACAAGGAATACATTTGTTTTGTTAATTGCATCAGGCTGTTTGCTGGCAATTCTGGTTGCTTGTAATTTCAGCGCCACCACGGCGAACATCAGCGGCGTCAAGATCGGTAAAGATCGCAACGTCAATCAGGAAGCAACAACCTTCGCCGGCAGCGATCCGGTTTACGTGATCGCCACGATCTCGAATGCGCCCGGAAAGGTGAAGGTCAAAGGCCAGATGATGGTCGAATCTGCTGAAGGCCTTTCGGCGGGTCCGTTTCCCGGTCTCGAAAAGACGCTCGATCTCGATGGCAGTGGCACGGCGACGTACAGCTTCACTCCGCCGCCATCTGGTTGGCCCAAAGGCAAGTACAAAGTTGACGTGACGATGATGGACGATTCAGGCGCGCAGAAGGATCAGAAGTCCGTCAATTTCTCAGTCGAATAAACTCGCCCCGAACAAACCATGTTGGCAAAAACAGTTTGCATTGCGGTTCTGGCACTGCTTGTGTCGTCTCTTTGCGCGGCCCAAGAAGTATCCATCGATAAGTCTAAGATTCCTGTCGCAGCCGATAGTCCTGCGAAGTTTGTGCCTTCAGGTTGGAAGATTGAAGAACAGGTGACCGGAGATCTCAATGGCGATGGGGTGGCGGACTACGCTCTCAAACTGGTTGAGGACAAACCGGCAACTGATAGTGAGGGCATGGCGACTGAGCGAGGGCGTGCCCTCGTTATCGCATTGAAGACGGGTGAAACGTTGTCGCGCGCGGCAATCGCAGACAAACTTCTACAGTGCACGCACTGTGGTGGCGCTTTTTATGGCGTTAGCGAATCTCCTGCCGATGTCACGATCGAAAAGGGCGTAATCGTCGTCAATCAGGATCATGGCTCGCGCAATTTAGCAAACACGACTTATCGCTTCCGATTAGATCCCGCAACGAAGAAATTTGTTTTGATTGGTTTCGATTACGCCGATGCTGATCGACTGACGGCGAATGTTGTTTCCGAAAGTACGAATTATGTGACGGGCGTGCGAATTACGACGCGCGGGAAAGGGAATCGGGACACGAAAACCAGAACCACCGTTCCCAGGAAGAAGACTGTCCTCGATGACGTTGACTATGAAAAAATGGAAGAGGCCGCAGTGAAGCGTCTCGGTTTGGGTTGACCAAAAAAGTAGCGTTCGCTAATCAGGAAATCATAATGCGCAAACTCACACTGATATTTCTTCTTGTCGGGGCCATAAGTTCTTTGGGCGCCAGCACAATTCATGTACACGCTTCAGCAAAGCCCGGACAGCCTTACGTCGGCAGTTGGTCCAATGGTCGCGGCGAAACCCTAGTCATTACCACCAGTACTATACGGTTCGCCGGCGACAAGGCGGTCAGCTATCGCGACATTACTCGCGTAACTGATGAGAAGGAGTTTAACCTCGAAATCACGGCAGAGGGTAAACTGAATTATCTCACCAGGTTCCTGCACGTTTCCATGGGCGACGGGGACAAGCCCGACGAGATGAAGATGACGCTCTACGATTCCCGGAAAGACATGGAAGACGGCGAAAACTCACAAGGCGAAGCCACTTGGTATCGAGATAAATAGCCCCAGACCTGACGGGAAGAAGTCCTCGCGGCGGGGAAATTTTTCCTAACCGTCACGTCTCAAACCAGCAAAATCAAAGCAAAGCTTAACGGAATGGCGCTTGCCGAGGCGACCGTTGATCCAGGCTCGCCTGGATTAAGGTGGGAGGAGCCCTGGGGGTCTTCGGACATCGCCGACTTCTCCCGCCGATTTTCGCCGCCGTCCACAAATTGGATGGAGGCCTTTTTTCATTCAGGCGATTCCAAACGCGCGCACCGGAAACGTTCCCATCCCTTTGACTTTGACCGGTACCGCGAAGAACTTGAACCCGTCATTCGGCAACTGATCGAGGTTGCACATGTGCTCGACAATAGGAATTCCCGCGCCGAGCAGAATGCTATGCGCCGGTCGAGTTAAGTCAGCCGTGTCGTCAATGTTGTAGGAATCGATGCCGACGAGCATCGCGCCTTGATCGGCGAGAAACTGCGCGGCGTCTTTGGTGAGAAATGGATGACCTTCGAAGTATTGATCGGTGCGCCAGTGCTGAGACCATCCGGTATCCACGAGCACAGCTTTGCCTCTGACATCGATGCCTTCAAAGAATCTTGCATCAATCGCCCTTTCCGCTTCGCCCTTGACCCTTGGCTCTTCGCCCCTCGCTCTTACCCCTTGGCCCTTAGCCCTTACCACCTCGCCGTCCAAATTCGCCAGCGACCTGAGTTCCAACTCGGACAGATCTTTTCCCTCTTCGTATCGATGAAATGGACTGTCGACATAGGTTCCGGTGTTCGCGACCATCTCGATCTTGCCGATCTGAAATTCAGTTCCTGGAGCGTAGTGCTGCCGCGATTGTTCCCGACTGAGAAAATCGCAGATGATAGGCGCGGGCAGGCCTTTGTAGGTAATCAAGCCGTGCGAGATGGTGTGACTGAGATCGATGTAGTCTGTGGGCGGCGTCACGACTTGCTAGCTCAACGGCTTGGAAACATGCTCATGAATGATCAGCCATCGACCGCCCCGTCTTTGCCAGACGATCGTGTGACGGCCATCAAATTCAAGCGCCGATCCGTCCCTCGCTTTCGCCGACAGATGAAACGTCAGAGTGCTTACGGCAAAGTTTCCGCTGCGGGTGGTTTTGATATCGTCATGGGGCGTGATGGTGAGAGTGGTGAAGCCGGGGGCCATGTTGTTCTTGAAACTGTCGTGATACTGCTGCCAGCTGGTGTACTTCAACGGATCGATATCAAAGAAAACCAAGTCGGGATCCTTCGCATAAAACGGAGCCGGATTATCAGGATTGAGCGTGCTCCACTTGGCGTAGTAATCCTTGATCATCGCGTTGAAGTCAGACCCACGCCTCTTCTGCGCGAGCGTCGGCAAACAAACGATGGCTACGAAAACAGCGGCAATCAGTAATCGTCTCATTTGAAGTAACTCCGAGCTGAAGAAGTGATAGATCGAAATGCTTCTATGCGAAGTGAGGGGCGAAGTCAAGAGAGTTTGTCCATGGTCGTCTCCTATCGAATCCGACTTGAACGCATTTATTCGTTCAGATGAGATTGGGTCTCTTCGATGTCTCAACCTTCAAATAAAACGTTAGGCCCTTCGGCGACCAACGGGGCGTAATGTTAGTTGCGTCGCCGCTCCGCCATAAGAGTGACCGGCCTACACCACTGTCGAGCCACTGCTCACTACGAAGCCCTCCTTACGGTCGGGCTACTGCCCCGAGTCCGCGCACGTACTGCTTGTCACAACGGAATATTCCCGTGCTTCTTCGGCGGGTTTTGATCGCGCTTGTTTTCCAGTAGAGCGAGAGCGCGGATTAGTTTGGCTCGCGTCTTCGCAGGTTCGATTACTTCATCAATGAAGCCGCGTTCGGCAGCGACGTAAGGGTTCGCGAATTTTTCTTCGAACTCGTTCACGCGGGACGCCCTGGCCGACGCTTTATCCGAAGCCTCAGCGATTTCGCGGCGATACAAAATATCAACTGCTCCTTCAGCTCCCATCACAGCGATCTCAGCCGACGGCCACGCGAAATTGATGTCGGTGCGAATGTGCTTCGAGCCCATCACGCAATAAGCGCCGCCGTAAGCCTTGCGCGTGATCACGGTGACCTTCGGGACAGTCGCTTCGGCGAAGGCGTAGAGCAGTTTCGCGCCGTGTTTGATGATGCCGCCGTGCTCCTGCGAAATGCCGGGAAGGAAGCCGGGCACGTCTTCAAAGGTCACGATGGGAATGTTGAAGCAGTCGCAGAAGCGCACGAACCGCGCGCCCTTGATCGAACTGTCGATATCCAGCACACCAGCGAGATAAGCAGGTTGATTCGCTACGATGCCAACCGATCTTCCATCCAGCCGCGCGAATCCAACCACGATGTTCGGCGCGTAATCGCGATGAACTTCGAAGAAGTAACCGTCATCGACAATCAAATCGATCACTTCGCGGATGTCATAAGGTTGATTCGACGCTTCGGGAACGATCGAATTCAGCTTCACGTCAGCTCGATCGGATGAATCGGTCGCCGCGAGCCGCGGCGGATCGTCGAGATTGTTCGAAGGAACAAACGACATCAGCTCGCGCACCATCCGTAACGCATGCTCGTCGGAATCGGCAGAGAAGTGCGCCACGCCAGACTTGCGATTATGCGTTGAAGCTCCACCGAGTTCTTCCTTCGTCACATCTTCATGCGTGACCGTCTTGATCACGTCTGGCCCGGTGATGAACATGTAGGACGTGTCCTTCACCATGATGTTGAAGTCGGTGATGGCCGGACTGTACACAGCGCCACCGGCACACGGGCCCATAATGCAACTGATTTGCGGTACAACACCGCTGGCCAGAGTGTTACGCAGAAAGATATCCGCGTAACCGCCGAGACTCACCACGCCTTCCTGAATGCGCGCGCCGCCCGAATCATTCAGGCCAATGATCGGCGCGCCGACTTTCATCGCCATGTCCATGACTTTGCAAATTTTTTCCGCGTGGGTTTCAGAAAGGGAGCCGCCAAAGACGGTGAAGTCCTGCGCGAATACGAAGACCTTGCGGCCGTCGATTAAGCCGTGGCCAGTGACCACGCCATCGCCTGGATAGATTTGCTTATCGAGACCGAAATCACGCGAGCGATGCTCGACCAGCTTGTCGAATTCCTGAAACGTATCGTCGTCGAGCAGAAACTCGATGCGCTCGCGCGCGGTCATCTTGCCGGCGGCGTGCTGCTTTTCGACGCGAGTCGCGCCGCCACCTTGCTCGGCTTGTTGCTCGCGTTCACGAAGTTGATCGAGCTTGGAAATCTTCGCAGGTTGTTGCTTTTGTGAACTCATAAATTAAGAGGCTGGAGGTCAGAGGCTAGAGATTAGAAGTGCAAATAATAGTCAGTGTCTCTCTTTGAGAATGCTTCTCGCTGTTTAGTTTCGATGCTGCGCAAGACCGAAGAAAGCTAGCCTCTAGCCTCTGACCTCTAGCCTCTTTGTTATGCGACCATTCTCCTTCGCAAACTCCTCATTGCCCATTCAAGCGCGACGACGGCTGATATTACCAGATAAATCGCTTCATAAACGTGTCGGGGCAGGAAGCGGCCGGTTAAGAATGCGCGCGTCAGCTCAATCGATTCCGTCAACGGCAGAACGCGCGTGGCTATCTGCAACCACCCCGGCAGGACTTCCAGCGGAAAGAACGCGCCGGAAATGTACATCGTTGAGAAGAACAGTGCCATGACCAAGTTGTAGGCGTCGATGTCGTGAGTGTGCGCCGTGATACCGAGCGACAAGCCCGCCATGAAGGTCGCGCCAACCAACAAAGGCAGCGGCGCGAGAATCGCCCAAGGCGAAGTGGCTGCGCCGAATATCGTGAGCACCGTCATGATGATGACCGTATCGAACAGCGCGTGCGTCAGCGCCCAGAGAATCTCCCCAAGGGCGAGAGACTCGACGTCGACTGGCGTCGCGAGGATCGCGTCGTAGGTGGCCTGATACACCATCTTGAAGTACGAGGCATAGGTCATCTCGAACATCGCCCGCATCAGTACGGTTATCGACAAGAGTCCCGCGCCTACGAACGAAAGATACGAAACGCCGGAGACGCGACCGGCGACGAGCGCGCCAATTCCCAAACCAAAGCCGAGCACCGAAATCACCGGCTCGATAATCGGCGCGACGAGATTCAGCTTCCACACGCGCAGGTGCACGATTATGTTTCGCCGCCAGATGGCCAGCGCGTCGCGGAGATTAATGTGCGTGGTGGCAAAGGTCATGAATTAACCACAGAGGGCACAGAGGAGAGCTCAGACAGAAAAGGGAATTGACGTGCTTCGATCATCGATTTCAATTCGTGCAGAGCTGCCCGAACCTTTTCCATTTCCCACCCTGAATACCCGTATCGCTCGGCATTTACCGCAAACTCGTCCTCGTCCCAGACCTCATAAGAAAAATCAGGCTGCACCACGACATCGATGTCCATGTCAATGCTGGTAAGGGTCGTTCCGTCGAATGTCGGTGGCGTATTGATGTTGCAATACCAAAGCCGTGTCGCGCCATCGTCTTTTAAGAAACGAAAGATGCTATACCAGCGATCGAGCCAGTAGTATTCAATCGTACGCGTCCCGCGCCTAATCTCGCCCATCAGGTTGTGTGAGATGTCGGTATCGAATTCGGCGTCCAGCACAAGCAATCCATTCTCTTGCCGCGAAATGTTTGCGCTCCAGCATCGATACTCGCTGCCATCATGCTTGAGGACGCGGACTAGAATTTTTCGCATACGACTCATTGCCAAGCTCAAGGCTCGTCCACCACTGCGGGCGATTCAGCCTCGTCGCTGACGAGTTGCAGAAAAACATCTTCGAGATTCGAAAGACGAATCATTGGGCGACGGCCCTCGTATTCGCGCATCAACGGCGTCAGCATTTCTGCTTCGGCCGCAAAATAGAAATGCGCGTTGTTGCGCCTGACACCCGTGATGCCGTGTGTACTCGGAAGCAAAGGCAAGTCGCCGACATCCCGAACCTCGAGCGCGTACCGCGAGACTTTCGACAGCACCAGTTCATGAGGCGTTCCTGACGCTAGAATTTTCCCGCGGTCAATCACGACGAGCCTTTCACAGAGCTTCTCGGCCTCGTCCATGTAATGCGTGGAAAGAATAATCGTCACGCCACCGACGCGACGCAACTCTTCCAGCTTCTGCCAAATCTCCTGACGCACTTGCGGATCAAGCCCCGTCGTTGGTTCATCAAGTACCAGTATTCGCGGTTCATGCAACAGTGCCCTCGCGATCATCAAACGCCGCTTCATTCCGCCTGATAGTTCATCAATTCTTGAGTCAGCGCGGCCGGACATGCCGATGAAATGAAGAAGCTCATCCGCGCGTTCGGCAGCTTTCTTTTTGGGAATGCGGTAATAGCTCGCGTAGATGATTAGGTTCTTAAGGACATTCAGATCGGGATCGAGGTTGTTGTCCTGGGGAACTACGCCGATGAGTGAGCGAATTTCGCGTCCGCGGCTGTGAACATCGAGGCCTTCAACAAACAGATCCCCGGAGGTCGGCGGCGTGCGACACGCGATCATGCGCATCGTCGTCGATTTGCCGGCGCCGTTCGGCCCGAGCAGTCCGAAGGTTTCGCCGCGGCTAACTTCGAAAGCTATCCCATCGACCGCTAGTTGTTTGCCGTAGGTCTTTGTGAGATCCCGAGCGAAAACTACGTGAGGGTGTTGGGGTTTGGGCGTAGGTTGTAGTACGTCGCTGATGTGACGATCACTGTTTCTTACATCGCTGGCTCGGTCAGCATCGATCGACTGATTGCTGCTCGCGACGCGACGCGCTTCGCCATCGGGCGTTGGCTGCAGTGAATCAACTTGTCGATCTTCCACTACACCCAACACCCAGTCTCCTACGCCCTAGGCTTTCGCGGCAGACGTCTTCTTCCAATCCGCAAGGAAAGTTTCTTGTCCTTTGTCTGTCAAAGGATGCTTGAGCAATTGCAGGAAAACCTTGAACGGCATCGTGGCGATGTCCGCGCCCATGCGCGCCGCTTCGATCACGTGAATCGGATGGCGCAAGCTCGCCGCGAGCACTTCAGTCTTCCAATCATAGTTGTCGTAGATTTCGATGATCTCTTCCAGCAGTCTTAGACCGTTGTCGCCGATGTCGTCGAGACGACCCAGAAACGGACTGATGAACGACGCGCCGGCCTTGGCCGCGCAAACTGCCTGCGCCGCAGAGAAGCAAAGCGTCACGTTAACCTTGATTCCTTCGTCGTTCAGGATGCGCGTGGCCTCCAGCCCGTCCTTCGTCAACGGACATTTAATGACGACGTTCGGCGCAATCTTCACGTATTCGCGGCCTTGCTTGAGCATCTCGTCGCGGTTGTCTGTAGTCACTTCGGCGGACACTGGGCCGGAGACAATCTTACAAATCTCGGCAATGTGTTGCTTGAAATCGACGTTGCCTTCTTTCGATATCAACGTCGGATTAGTGGTGACTCCGTCGGCCAATCCCAAAGCTGCTGCCTGGCGAATCTCATCGAGGTTCGCGGTATCCAGGAAAAACTTCATCGTCCCCCTCCAAATTATTTTGAATGAATTTAATATAAGCGAAACGCTTCGGGATTAACAGTCGGTAAGGAAAACAATTGACCATTGCCGTCGCACGCGCGATAAGTTGAGCTCATCATTCTGGCCCAGAAAGATGACTAACCACGTCAATACCCGGTCATATTGTGTTTAGTTCTTTGGAAAACTTGTCAGTCCATGTTTCATACGGGGCTTCCGGTTAGATCGCTAGGATAGAAGACTTCCGGCAGGAGAACTCACCTTTTTGATCGGTAGCACCAACCCGCAGGTGCGCAAGATTCTTCGTCTAATCCACTAGGGTCCAAAGCGGAGGCGGTACTCGGCGGACGATAGAAACGCCTTTACCATTTCTGAACTGATGTAATTGCCCCCCGCCGCGTTCAGCTTATTCAGCCAAAAATCGTAGCCAGCAAAGTTCAAATCTGGCGCATCATTGGCGTTTCTTCGCAAATAGCCAAAGTACTCCATTTGCACAAAGCTGCGATTTCCCTCGCGCTGTTGGAAAGCTGTGTTCTGGGTGAGATCCAAAAGCACTCGGCCACGAGCTCGCGCGTCAGCTGCGATTGTTGCACTGCCGAATTCGCCGACCGCGCTAATGCGTTCGCTTGGCAACGGCGTGATGCCCGCATGCAGGTAAAGTTTGTCCACATACTGCGTCGGCGTATCGGTGAGTGGATACGCTCCCACAAACTCTGCCCGGGTGACGAAGTTCTTCAGGAATGCGTCACGGTTATCAATTAAGGCTTGTTGCCAATTGCCTTGTCCTACGATGACCCCCCTCTGAATGGCTTGTGTGTCGCGCTCGAATTCTACTAAACCCGGCATATTGTTCGTTAGCGGACGATTGACGGACGCTACATAACAACTGCGCACGAGATTACCTGTCTGCTGAAACTCGATCGACAGGAAGAAAGCCGCCGAAGTGTCGATGCGCATGACCTCAATGCAATGTGCCAGTGTCATACCCGCGGGGCGGCGAGCCGGGTCGTTACATTGGTCGATGTTATCTTTCCAAAATGCGAACCCGGGAGGGTCTGGTTCGCGATTCAAGAAGTCGCGGTATTGCTGCCGGACAAACACGCTCGTATCGTCAATCGCGTTAGGCGCCGGTGCGGCAGAATCGTTAATTGTCACCGTGGCGCTTGATGGTGACACCAAACTAACGCCCGATCCCGTTGCATTTGACAGATTCACAGTAAAACTCTCAGGCCCGCCGGGGTAAGAGTCCTGAGTAATTGGCACCACGAAAGTTTTCTGAGTTTCGGTAGCACCAAACGCAAGCGTTCCCAATATCAAGCCAAAGTCGCAACGCGCGGAAGCCAATCCGCTGTTCAAGGTGCTGCACAGATTCGAAGCCCCGGTATCGTCGGTCGCATAGTCTACTGTGACCGGAACTGAGAGATCACCCATACGATTGACTGTAATTGTGACGAAGCCTGAGATTTCGTTTACCTCGTAGTGCGGGAGACTGAAACTAATGAGCGGCCGATTGTTCACGATCTGGCCGCCTGAAAGCGTGCTAGTGCTGGGATTGAAGTTACTGTCACCACTAAAGTCGGCCGATACTATGTGGGTTGCCGCCGTTAGGGATGACGTCACCAGTTGGGCGATGCCCTCTCCATTCAAAGTCACGGGAGAACCCGAATCGATGCCATCGAGTCTAAACTGCACGGCACCTGTCGGTGTACCGGCGGACGAAGTTACTCTCGCGGTAAAGATCACGTCCTGGCCTAATACCGATGGATTCGACGACGAAGAAAGGCTAGTGGTCGAGGTCGCTTTCTGCGCGGTAACGTTCTCAAGTACCTGGGCCGCGGCAATGTAGTTTCCATCACCGGGCTGATCATATTTGACCAGGCAGACGCCAGCCCCGCTCGTCATGGTGAAGATGGCCCCAACGTTCGTGCAAGCGCCCGAACTGCTATATGAGACAGCCAAGCCGGAGCTGGAGCTTCCCACCACATTGAAGTTTGAGTTGTAAACGGCGTTCGCCGGCGCATGCGTGCCCACGGTAATCGTCTGCGTTGACTTATTAACAGTGAGTGCGAAACTCGCATCCGTGGAATCACCGCAATTGTCTGTCGCGCGAATCGTGATGATGTGCGTGCCCGCAGGTTGAGCATTACTAATTGACACCGTGCCCGTCGTGCCATCGACGCTGAGTGTGCCGGTGTAAGTCCCGGCAGACCTCACAGCCATCGAGGAGATCCGGACGTTGTCAGTCGGCCCGTTCGCTGGGTTGATGTTGATCGAGCCATTGAAAGCGACGTTCTGGCTCTGATAGGTAAGTACCGGCGGCGTGTTAGCAGTTACGCTGAGCGGAGCTGACGGCGCACTACTGCAGCCACTGGCCGTGACCGTGACAGAGTAGTCACCCGCGGCGTCAGCATCATAGGTGTGGTGCGTCGCACCACTAATAGGATTATTGTTGAAGTACCACTGGTTGCCACTTTCACTGCTGGAAGTTAGCGTAACCGTACCTCCGGGGCAGAGCGTCCCGGGTTCCCCAATGGTGATCGTCGGCGTTGCTAGTATCCTTTCGATCCACCCCGCGAGGTCCGCTGAGGCACTGCCGCCAGCGATCGTGAAGGCGCCGCCAACATAGAGATCTCGGTCCTTGATGGCCAGGGCAAGGACCGAGCCGTTCACGCCGTTACCGGTGCCGTTACGCAATTCACTCCACGACACCCCAACAGTGTCAAACTTCACGATATTGTTGACCGGAACTGCCGGCGTTGCGCCGCTCCCGCCAAAGTTCGCAGTGGCGAAGCCGCCTCCGACATAAAGATCACCGCCCATAACGGCCAACGCATTCACGGTGCTGTTCAGCCCGTTGCCGTCGCCGTTGCCCAGGGCACTCCACACACGGGTGGCCGAATCGAACCTTGCAATATTGTTTGCACGGCTTGTCGGTGTTTCCCCACTGCCGCCAACGTTAGCGTTGGTAAACGAGCCTCCGACATACACAGCACTGCTCACGACAGCCAGCGCTCGGACCTCGCCATCCACCCCATTGCCGTTGCCGTGGCTCAGCGCACTCCACGTGCGAGCGGTCGTATCGAATTTTGCGATCCCATTAGCCGTCACCGTCGGCGTCCCCCCGGTGCCGCCTACATTCGCAGTGGTGAAAATCCCGCCCGCGTAGAGATCACTTCCCATGACTGCGAGTGCCTTGACATTGCTACTCACCCCATTCCCACCGCCATTGCGCAGAGCACTCCAAGTGTTCGCGACTGCGTCGAACTTCGCGATGTTGTTGGCGGGAACTGCTGGCGTGCTGCCGGTGCCACCACTATTGGCGTTCGTAAAGAAGCCACCGACGTAAAGATCATTGCCCATGACCGTTAGGGCATTGACAGTGCTGTCCACCCCATTGCCATTACCGTTGCTCAGGGCAAACCACGTGCTCGTGGTGGTGTCGAATTTCGCGATCCGATTAGCCGCAACTACTGGCGTTCCGCCGCTGCCAAAGTTCGCGATGGTAAAAGCCCCGGCGGCATAGAGGTCACTGCCAATGACGGCGAGCGCATAGACATCATTGTTTACTCCATTGCCGCTACTGTGACCTAAGGCAGTCCAAGTGCGAGTGCTGGTATTGAACTTCGCTACCCGATTCGCTGCCACATTACCGGCGGTCGTGAATATGCCCCCGACATATAGATCATTGCCAATGACGGCGAGTGAACGTACAAAGTTGTTCATACCATTGCCATTGCCGTCGCTTAGGGCGCTCCAAGTATTATTGCTGTTATTGAACGCCGCAACTCGATTAGCTGTAACTAGCGGCCTACCGCCAGTGCCCCCAACATTCGCGCTCGTGAATAAGCCGCCGACGTAGACATTACTACCAACAATGGTCAGCGCGCGGACATTAGTACTTACGCCATTGCCGTCGCCGCTGCTAAGCGCACTCCACTTACTCGCCGTCGAATCGAACTTCGCAATGTTGTTAACTGAAACTGCCGGCGTTACGCTGCTCCCACCAACATTCGCACTCGTAAAGAAGCCGCCGACGTAGAGAACCTCGCCCATGGCGGCCAGCGCATTGACTAAGCTATTCACCCCGTTGCCATTGCCGTTGCTCAGAGCACTCCATATGTTGTTACTGGTATTAAACTTCGCTATTCGATTGGCGGTGACCACAGGCGTCCCGCCGGTGCCGCCAGTATTCACACTCGTAAAGCCGCCACCTACGTAGAGATCGCTGGCAATAGCCGTCAGCGCATAGACATCGCTGCTCACCCCATTACCGTCGCCGCTAGCTAAGGCGCACCACGAGTTTGTGGTTGTATCGAACCTGGCTACCCGATTGGCGATGACAGCTGGCGTGCCACCGCTGCCGCCGATATTCGCGCTCGTGAATAAGCCGCCGACGTAGAGATCAGTGCCCATTATGGTAAGCGCGCGAACATCATTGCTCACCCCATTGCCGTCGCCATTGCTCAGAGCACTCCAAGTGTTTTTACGAGTGTCGAACTTCGCTATCCGATTGGCTGTCACCACGGGAGTCCCGCCGGTGCCTCCGATATTCGCGCTCGTGAAGGTGCCTCCGATATAGAGATCACCGCTCATGGCAGCCAGCGCCCGGACGTCGCTGTTTACCCCATTGCCATTGCCGTTGCTCAGAGGACTCCACACGTTCGCGCTTGTGTCAAACTTAGCAACTCGGTTAGCAGCAACTTCTGGTGTGCTGCCATTGCCGCCTACGTTCGCGCTCGTGAAGAACCCACCGACATACAGATCAGTGCCGACGACGGCCAGCGCATAGATATCGCTGTTCACACCGTTGCCATTGCCGTTTCTCAGGGCGGACCATGTATTGGTAGCCAAATTGAATTTAACTAACCGATTGGCCGCCACGTTTCCCGCGCCCGTGAAGGAGCCTCCCAAGTAAAGATCACTTCCGATGACGGCCATCGCATAAACAAACCCGTCCAATCCATTTGGCAAACCGAACTGGTCATCCCAGTCGGTGCAACCACCAGCTTCGGCCGGGATCGCGGCGAACCGGGGCGCACCGTTGGGGCTGTACTCCATCCGAAAGCCGCTTAGATCAAAGCTACCATTCGTTCCCAGCTTCACACTTCCGTCGCCATTCAAGATGTCGGCGACTGGCCCCCGCCGTTTCTGAGTCCCCAACGGCACTGAAGCTATTTTCCGGGCCTCTCTCCCGTCCTTGCGAATGTTCGCACTCGTGTTCAAGCTGCCAAAGTCGATTGCCACCGCCGCCATAAGTACAAGCGTTGCCCATATCCCCGGAGAATAAAAGAAAGACGGCCATGAACGACGATGGGGCGGACTGAACGACCGAATCGATGGGAATCTGAGCCTGACCTCAGCGGTAATTGAAACTGCATTCCGCATAGCCGGAACTTATGTAAAACGCAACCGTCGTGCCCACAAGAGAGGAAGTTGATTCCCGCGTATTGCGCCTTTGGCTTCGTCTTGACTGTGGCTGTTTTCGCAATTGTCTGGGCAACCTCACCCATCGTCTCCATTTGTGCCCGGCACACAACGGCAGCGCCCCAGTTACCAATAACCCCGAGAATGAACCACTCTCCGATTACGTTTCAATGACTGCGCGGTGGTCGATACCGTTAATCGCTAATTCAAAGCTCCGACCCCGACAACGAACGAACTGAGGCGCGATTTCAATCGATGAACAACATGAGACTCGCCGGTGGGACTCGCGTATGCGACGTGGTTGACTTCGCGATCAAGCAATCCCTCATCTGCCCGATAACGTTTACGCCGTGACCATATCGTGTCGCCCTACTTAATTGAGTGAATAGATCTTCCTTTGAGTCGCATAGCATGCGCGGATGGAATGGCAATTGCGCTTCGGGCAGTGAAATCTCTCTCCTCAATCTTCCCCGGAATCAGGAGAATCAGCCATGAAGCATAAATATATTCGTCGCTCGTGCCTCGCTCTCGCCATCAGCGGTCTAACATTACTTTCGCTCGGCGTCGCAAACGCGCAGGAGGATCGCTCGGATCGACGGCTCAATCGCGAAGAACGGAAATGGGAGAACCGCGGGCAGAGCGATCAGCAGCGCAACGATGACAGTCAGCGCCGGCAGGCCGAAGAACAGCGGCGCAATAACGAACGGCAGGCGCAGGATCAGCAACGACGGCAAGCTGAAGATCAGCGCCGCAACAATGAACGTCAAGCGCAGGACCAACAACGACGGCAAGCTGAAGATCAGCAGCGGCAAGTGGATCGCCAAAGGCAATGGCAACAGCGTCAGGAACAGCGCCGTAATCAGGACCAACAGCGGCAACTTCAGGATCAGCAACGCAGACAAGCTGAGGAGCAAAGGCGCAATAACGACCAGGCACGCCGCAACCAGGAGCAATGGCGCGCCGAGCAGGAAAGACGCAAACAAGAAGACGGCCGTCGATTCGAAGAACAGCGCCAGGTCGAGGAACAGCGCCGTAACGCCGATCAGCAGCGGCAGCGTGATTGGCAAAGACGACGCGATGAGGATCAGCGCCGAACTCAGGATCAGCAGCGCGTTCTCGATCAGCAGCGGCGGCAAGCTGAGGAACAGCGACGTCTGAACGAGCAACAGCGCCGCCAGAATGATGATCAGCGGCGAACCTGGGAAGAGCGTCGCAATCCGGATCAGCAGCGTCGTCAATCGGAGGATCAGCAACGACAGTGGAATCGTCAACGAGACGAGCAGCGCCGCATTTCGGATCGTCGCGGGAACGACAATTCGGATCGCTGGCGTAACAATAACAACGGCTCAAGACGCTGGTCGGATCAGCAACGAAACGAGTGGCGCCGCAGGGAAGAGCAGTCGTGGCGTCAACGCCAGGTTGATTTTCGCCGGCGAGATGACGACCGTTGGCGCCAGTGGCAACAGCGCGAACAGTATCTGCGACAAATGCGCCGCCTGAATCAATGGCGTTTTGAGCAACAGTACTGGGAGCGCTTGCGGCAAGATCGAGTCCGACTGGCAAGCTTTAGCTACTCCGACTATGGCGTTCCGGATTATCGATACTATCGCGACGGCAGCTACTACGACGTGAACCAATATGGCGCCGATTTACTTCAGCGGGCCATCAACGATGGTTACGAGGAAGGCTACCGTGCGGGTCTCGCCGATCGCCAGGACGGTTGGCAGTACGATCCCGAAAACTGCGACGCCTACGACGACGCGACGTACGGATACGATGGCTATTACGTGGACGTCAACGAGTACCAATACTACTTCCGCGAAGGATTCCGGCGTGGCTACGAAGACGGTTACTACAGCCGTTATCAGTACGGCACGTACACCAATGGCAAGTACCTGATTCTTGGAGACGTCCTGCGCGTGATCCTGGACCTGGTCAGATACTAAATACGTCGCAGACCTGACAGCAAAAGCCCGGTTCCGTTTTCACGGGGCCGGGCTTTAGTTTTGAAGCGAGATGTCGCCGCGCCCACTAGGGTACTGTTTCCGAAACTACGTTCGACGGTGGACCGGGATTGTTAGCGCTGTCGATCGCGACGACGTAGTAGTAGTAAGTCTTTCCGGTCTCGACGTTCTGATCAGTGAAGGTCGTCTTTGTGTAAAGCGTGGGCGTCAGCTTCGTCCATTTGTCTTTGGGCAGATTTGGATCGGTCGTCCGATAGAGAAAATAGCCAACCACGTCGGGTTCCGGATTCGCTGTCCAGAAAAGCGCCAGGCGTCCTGGACCAATTCCCGGAGGCGCGAGACTCGGTGCCGATGGCGGATAGAGATCCAACTGGGAAAGTTCGATCGGAGTTGAATCCAGACTCTCGACCGGCCTTGCTTCCGTTCCGAGCGAAATCGCGCGCACAAAATAGACGTACTTCTCGCCGAACTTGAATGTCTTGTCAGCGTATCGCGTGGCGGTGACAGGCTCTCGATTAAGCGGCTTCGGCACAGTTTCCGGCTTTTCCGCGTTGAGACGATAGACGTTATAACCAAGCAGGTTCACGGGCGTCGATCCATCGATGTTCTTCGTCGGGGCTTGCCAGAAGATGGTGTTGGCCGTTTCGGAGTATTCGTTTCCGGTTTTTAGGATCGTCGGAGGCTCAGAAATTTTGGCGGCTGGTTCGGTGAGAAAGAAATTCGAGAAGGCCGCCCGCTGACCTGCAGAATTCACGTATCGAATCGCGTATCGCAAGCGCGCTGGCTCGCCGCCCATGTCCAATTGATCGATGTAGGTAAGGGTAGGCGCGCCTTTTTTGATCTCGTCGTAGGGAACTGATCCTATCAGCGTCGCCCGATCAGCAAACTGATCTTCAGTCATTGGCAACGGCGCAGTTGGCTTTTCGGCAACGCGATAGACGTCAACTCGACGAATGCTCTGCACGCTGCCTTCGGAAGCGTTACGCACGGGAGCAGGCCAGATAAGAATAATCTGGTTGCCTCGCTGCACACCGCTCAGCGCTTCCGTGCGCTGCGGCACTCGCTCAATCGGCGGCAGCGGCGGACGTCGCTTGCCGCAAGTCGGCGCCATCGAAAGCGCACACATCCCCAACAGCAACATTAAGTGACGGGCTGCCGACATGCTGAACATTCGTGAAGTTTGCTGAGGTACGGGCACGTGGTTTTTGCAGCGGTGATTAGAGAATGTAACGACTGAGATCCTGATCCTTCACCGTGTCGGCGAGCATCTCGTGAACGTAAGCCGCGTCGATTGTCTTGTTCTTCGGCTCAAGGTCGGGACCTTCGAAACTGATTTCATCCAAGAGTCTTTCCATGATCGTGTGCAACCGCCGCGCTCCAATATCTTCAGTCTGTTGATTGACCTTGGCGGCAAAGTTCGCCACAGCATCGATCGCGTCGGTCGCAAACTCGAGCTTGACGCCCTCAGTTTCCATCAAGGCGCGATATTGTTTGACGAGCGAATTCTTCGGCTCAATCAGAATGCGTTTGAAGTCGTCGATCGTCAACGATTCAAGCTCGACCCGGATAGGGAAGCGACCCTGCAGTTCGGGAATTAAATCTGAAGGCTTCGAAACGTGGAAGGCGCCCGCCGCAATGAACAGAATATGATCAGTGCGCACCATGCCGTAGCGCGTGTTTACGGTTGTACCTTCGACAATCGGAAGAATGTCACGCTGGACGCCTTCGCGGGAAACGTCGGGGCCGTGGCCTGATTCGCGCCCAGCGATCTTATCGATTTCGTCAAGGAAAATAATCCCGGAAGATTCAACGCGCTCAAGCGCCGCTCGGGCGACGGTATCCATGTCGATCAGGCGTTCTTCCTCTTCAGCCATCAGGTATTCCATCGCTTCATCGACGCGCATTTTGCGCCGCTTGCTGCGCCCCTGAAACAGATTGCCGAGCATGTCCTTCATGTTAATGCCCATCTCTTCGACGCCCATTGGCCCGGCAAATTCAATCGTCGGAAAGTTCTTTTCGCGCACTTCCATCTCGACCAAACGGTTGTCGAGTTTGCCTGAGCGAAGCTGAGTTCGCAGCTTCTCCCGGGTGCGCGCGAAGTTTTCGTCTTTCGGTTCGTTGTCGGGAACCAGCACTGGCGCAGTAGTTTCACCCGAATCAAAATCGAAGAGGGGGCTTCCCGAAGATGACTTGGGCGGCGGCAGCAGAAGATCGAGAATACGCTCCTCAACATTGAGCTCGGCTTTGTCGGTGATTTCGTCCACTCTTTCCTGACGCGTCATCTCGACGGCGATTTCAGTAAGGTCGCGAATCATGCTCTCCACGTCGCGACCGACGTAGCCGACTTCAGTGAACTTTGAAGCCTCAACTTTCAGGAAGGGCGAATTGGACATGCGCGCCAGACGTCGCGCAATCTCGGTTTTCCCAACGCCCGTCGATCCGATCATGATGATGTTTTTTGGAATGACATCAGCGGCCAGGTCGGGCGCAAGTTTCTTTCGCCGCACGCGATTTCGCAGAGCAATGGCCACGGCCCGCTTGGCGGCCTTCTGACCAACGACGTGCTTGTCGAGTTCGGCGACGATCTGACGGGGCGTTAGATCGTCGAGTCGAACTACGGGCTCTTCTGTTTCACCTGCCAGGTAGATAACCATTATTTAATCAATTGTCGGCGGCCACACGCCTGATGCGGTGGTTCAAATTTCCTAAAGCTCTTCGACGATGATATTCGTGTTGCTGTAGATGCAAATCTCGCCCGCGATGCGCATCGCTTCGGCGGCGATGTCCCGCGCGCTCATTTCTGTGTTATTCATCAACGCTCGTGCCGCGGCCAAAGCATACGAGCCGCCCGAGCCAATCGCGAGCAAGCCGTCGTCCGGTGAAATGACGTCGCCATTTCCGGAAAGCAAAAATGAACTCTTGTCGTCAGCGACCACGAGCAGCGCTTCGAGATGGCGCAGCACTTTGTCCGTGCGCCACTCTTTGCTCAACTCGATCGCGGCGCGATCCAGGTTTCCGTGATACTGCTCCAGCTTGCCTTCGAACCGCGTTAGAAGTGAAAACGCGTCGCCGGTCGCTCCGGCAAAGCCCGCCAGAATCTTGTCGTTGTAAAGCCGACGCACCTTGCGCGCGCTTGCTTTCATGACGGTCTCGCCAACAGTGACCTGGCCGTCGCCGGCCATCGCCACCTTTTCATTGCGACGCACCAGCAGCACTGTTGTGCTGCGCACTTGCACAAAATTTTTCTCGCTCATGGATGAAACAGCACTATAGGAATTGCCGCGAAGAATAGTCAAGCGAGCTACCTGAAAGTGTGCGATACTCGCATCCGCTCAACTTGCGTTATTATGTTCAGACAAGCAGAGGTTTTGATAAAGAGTGTCTGAAAAAAGAGAAGCGTTGCGCCCGCGCATCGGCATCACGATGCGCATTGAACTCGAGACAAATCGATTCTACCTCGCCCGGTATTACAGCGAAGCCGTCGAGGCGGCCGGCGGCGTACCCGTCCATATTCCGTTGATTCCCAAGGCGGATTACGTTCGAGCGGTCATCGACACGATCGACGGGTTGCTGCTTCCGGGTAGTGACTCGGACATGGATCCACTGCGTTACGGTTACGAGCCGCATGCGAGACTAGGCAGCGTCCATCCGGAAAAAGATGAAACTGATTTGTTGGTGTTGGCCCAAGCCGAAGAACGAGCCATGCCGGTCTTTGCGATCTGCTTCGGCATTCAGTCGCTGAACGTTTCGCGCGGCGGGACGCTGATTCAGGACATACCGAGCCAACATCCGAATGCTATCAAGCACGAGCAGGGTGCACCCCGGGATCGTCCTTCACACAGCTTGAGAATTCTGGAAGAGAGCACGCTTCACCAACTCGCCGGAGCCGCGACGATGCCCGTGAATAGTCACCATCATCAGGCAGTAGAGAGATTGGGAAGGGAATTAGTCGCCACGGCGTGGACGTCGGACGGCCTGGTCGAAGCCGTGGAAGATCCCCGCGGCGACCGCTTTGTGCTGGGAGTGCAATGGCATCCGGAACTTGGCTGGGAGAAAGATCATTTGTCGCAGGCGCTCTTCGCGCGCTTCGTGGAAGAGAGTCGAAAGTTTGCGGGCGCATCGCGCGCGAACGCTGACTCGGCAACGATAAACGCGTAAATCGGGAAGAAGAATCTTGGAATCCTCGCAACTGATTGAATCCCTGAAACTGAAAGATAAGGTAGCCGTTGTGACCGGCGGCTCGCGAGGCATTGGGCGCGCGGTGGTGAACTGCTTTGCGCGTCTTGGTGCGAGCGTCGCCGTCAACTACATCAAGGATGAGCGAGCCGCGAAAGAGGCGGTTTCTCAAGCGGAAGCTGCAGGTGTCGGCGCGTTGGCAGTTCAAGCAGACGTTGCACTCGTTGGCGATGCTGAACGTTTGATCGAAGCGACCATTCGCCATTTTCAGCGCGTGGATTTTCTTGTTTGCAGCGCTGGGATTTGGGAAGGCGCCGCCATTGACGAGATGTCTGAGGAAGTTTGGAATCGTACAATGGATCTGAATCTGAAGGGCACGTGGACGGTTTGCCGCGCGGCAGTCCCGCACCTGAAGAAGCAACAGTTCGGACGCATCGTCATCGTCACCTCGACCGCGGGACAACGCGGGGAAGCGAACGTGTCGAATTATGCGGCATCGAAGGGCGGACAAATCTCATTCACAAAATCGCTGGCAGCCGAGCTTGGGCCATTTGGCATCAATGTGAATTCGGTGGCGCCGGGCTGGGTTGATACGGATATGTGCGCTGATGTCTTCTCGATACCCGGGTATCGCAAGTCCGTGGAGGAAGGGATTCCCATTGGCCGGGTGGCAACACCAGAAGACATAGCGTGGCCCATTGTCTTTCTCTGCACTGAATGGGCGCGTCACATCAACGGTGAGATTCTGAACGTTAACGGTGGTTCGGTTTTGTGTGGATGATCTGATGACTAAGAAACCAATCAAACTCGGAATCGAGCAGCTCTTAACTGACAAGAATGACATGATACGCGGCGTCCGCGTGGGTCTGGTGTGCAACCAGGCTTCAGTCAACCATGACTTTCAGCACGCCGCAGATCTCTTTCACGAGCATCCGGATATCAACCTCACGACCCTATTTGGCCCGCAACATGGCATTCGCGGTGACGTGCAGGACAATATGATCGAAACCGCGCATGCGACGGATCGAAAGACGGGACTGCCTATCTACTCGCTTTACAGTGAAACGCGTGAGCCAACTGAGGAGATGCTCGGCGATGTGGACGTGATCGTGGTCGATTTGCAGGATGTCGGTACGCGCATCTACACGTTCATGTACACGATGGCGAACTGCATGCGTGCTGCGAAGAGGCTTGGCAAGCGAGTGATTGTCTGTGATCGGCCTAACCCGATCGGTGGGACGCAGGTCGAAGGTGTTGTGCTTGATCCCGCGTTCGCTTCTTTTGTCGGGCAATTCCCGATCGCGACCCGTCATGGAATGACGATGTGCGAATTGGCGCGGTTGTTCAATGAAGAGTTCGGCATCGGCTGCGACCTTGAAATCGTCACCATGGAGGGCTGGGCGCGCGAGCTTTGGTACGACGATACTGATGGGCCTTGGGTGCTTCCTTCGCCGAATATGCCCACCGTCGATACCGCAGCCGTCTTTCCCGGAAGTGTTCATTTAGAGGGAACCCAAATGTCCGAAGGGCGGGGAACAACGCGACCTTTTGAATTGGGGGGAGCGCCTTACATTGATGCGGAAGATTTTGCGAACAACCTTTCGAGATTAGATTTGCGTGGCGTCGCCTTTCGCTCGTGCGTATTCATTCCAACGTTTCAAAAGCACGCCGGGAAGGCCTGTGGAGGAATCCAAATCCACGTGACCGAACGCCTGTCGTTTGAACCGGCCTTTACCGGGATCGCGATCGTCAAGACGGCGTTTGATATGTATCGTGACGAGTTTCGTTGGAAGGACCCGCCGTACGAATATGAATACGATCGGAATCCGTTTGACCTGATTGCCGGAACCAGTAAAGTTCGCGAGGCACTCGAACGGGGCGATTCGTTGCATCAAATAAAGGAATCTTGGGAATCGCCTTTGGCGGAATTTGGGCGCATTCGCGAGGGATTTCTTCTTTATTAACCGGGGTCAAGGGTGGTTGAGCCGACAGCTAACAGTCTGCGGGAAGTAAACACCAGAAGTTAAAGTATAAGATTAAGAGACTGTCGAGGGAGATTAGTATTGGTCGCAAAACAAATCGAGCGAACGGCAAGCGCCCCAGGGAAGGTGTGGGGCATCGGCGTTGCTGCGTGGGCGGTTCCCGGCTTGGGTCATTTCCTGCAGAAGAAGTGGGGTCGAGGACTGCTGTTGGGCGGAGCAGTCTGGTTGATGTTCATCGTTGGCCTGGTTCTGGGTGGACATCTGTTTCGCGTAACTGATTCGGGACTTTCAGCACTACTTCAGCTTCTCCCGATGAGCGCGAACTTTGGCGCCGGACTCTTATACATTTTCTGCTGGCTGACGAACACGGGATTTGCGGAAAACGCGCAGCGCGTAACTTACGAATATGGCAACACGTTTCTGTTGGTCGCTGGGTTGCTGAATTATCTCGCAATGCTCGATGCCTTTGATATCGCTGCCGGGAGGAAGCAATGAGACACGTTTGGTGGATGATTGTTTTCGCCGGCCTCACGGCAGTGGTCTTCGGTGTTGTTACGAAAGGCAGCGACCGCCACCGGCTAATTTATGGGCTGAAGGTCTTCGGCGAGTTCCTCGTGGTTGCATTTATCCTCGGTTGGATTTTGTACTTCCTACCTTTGCGCTAACAAGTCATGCGTACAACTACCACAGATGCGATCGTGCTTCGGGCTTACAATCTGGCTGAAGCCGATCGCATTGTAGTCTTTCTGACGCGTAGTGCCGGGCTGGTGCGCGCCGTGGCGAAGGGTGCGCGTCGAATGAAAAGCCGATTTGGCGCCGCGCTGGAACCGTTTACGTTGGTGAAGCTCACGTATCACGAGAGAGAGAATCGTGACCTGGTTACGATCTCTAATACGGAGATTCTGAAATCGAATTTTGATTTGTCGTCGCAAGTTGAAGCTAGCGAGGTACTCGCGTACATGGCTGAGATGGTTGGAGAGTTCGCCCCGCCACATGAGGCGGACGAAAGAATGTTTCGCATGTTGAGTGCCTGCGTAGAGGCGCTGGCGGCGAACGCCGACTGCTCCAGAACCGTCATGCGTTATTTCGAAGTTTGGTTATTGCGACTGGCGGGCCTGTTCCCGGACCTGCGATACTGCAGCGAATGCGGCGTTGAGCTAAAGCACTCTGATGAAGTCGCGGTTGATATTGAAATGCGGCCCCGCTGTCGCGAATGCCAGCCATCAGGTAATTCCGTCGTCTCAGATGCAGCGATGCGCTGCTTGCAGGCGACGCATCAGTTGTCGCCGGCACGATTCGCGGAACGGTACAGGCTTTCAAACTCCGAAGATGCCGAATTGGCCGATCTCACACACCGGCTAATCACCCGCGCGATCGACCGGCGGCCGCGCACGCTCGTAGCTCGTTAACTGCGCATGGCGAAGCGAAGACTAATCGAACGGTATGTCTTGAAAACGATCCTGCCCTACGGGATCGCGGCGCTCGTCCTGGTCACAGCAATTCTCTTCGTCCAACAAGTCGGGCGCTACTTCGAAACAATATTTCACGGCGTAATGCCCGCCGGCTTCATCTACAGCCTGGCGCTCGCCCTACTGCCGACGGTTCTGGTGTTCACCCTTCCCATGGCGGTTTTGTGTGGAACGATCATCGGACTGAGCCGCATGAGTAGCGACAGCGAATTGGTTGCCATGCGCGCCGCCGGGATCAGTACCTGGCGAACATTTTGGCCTGCGCTGGCTATCGGCGTGCTGGCAACTGCGGCGACTATGTACCTGAATTTGCAGGAAGTGCCGCGTTCGCAGCGACAGTTGCGTTCGGTAGCTTTGCGGAGCGCGCTTTACAAACTCGATTCACCAGTCGAGCCGCGCACTTTTACCACCGATTTCCCCGGCAAAGTTATTTATGTGCGGGACGGCGACAAGGCCAAGGGTCAATGGGGCCGCGTCTTCATCCAATCTCAGCAACAGGATCAATCGGTAAACCTGATTACTGCGCGTGCTGGCCGCATCGACACGTCCGCCGATCAATCAGAACTGGTCCTGCAAGACGCGATGCAGACGACCGTGCCGCCGCCGAATGCAAAAGATCAATCCTATGTAGTCGAACATCTTGATTTGCTGCGGATAGTTTTCAACACAGGACGTAAGAGCATCCTGGACAAACTGCAAAAGCCCGACCGCAATTCCGATGAAATGAGTTTTCGCGATTTGCGAAAATACGTTGCGCAAACCACCGGCGCTGAACATCGCGAGGCATCGATGGTGCTTCACAAGAGACTGTCACTCGCTTTTGCGCCGTTTGTCTTTTCGTTTTTTGGGTCGGCGCTGGCGTTGCGAATGCGTCGCGGGGGCCGCGGTTTCGGCGTGCTCGTTTCCTTTGCCATCATGCTCTTGTACTACCTGCTGACCATTGGCGGCGATCAAGCCGGCCGCGCCGGGACGGTGCCACCAGTGGTCGGCGCCTGGTTTGCAACAGCATTGATTTTGACTGTTGGTTTTCTGATTCTCGTTTTTCGCCAAAGAGATATTCGGCTTTGGTTCCGGCCAAGAAGCGTCGCGGCAACTTCAGTTGAAGACGTTGCCGAGAAGAAAGAAGCGCTGACGCGACATTTCAGTCCACGGCTTTGGATTGCGAGTTTTCCGACGTTGCTCGACCTCGGCATCGTCCGCACGATGATCATTAGTTTCGTCGTAGGGTTTGTCGCGCTGGTCTTGATCTTTGATGTGTTTACGACCTTCGAGTTGTGGCGTTTCATTTCCAGTAATCGCGCCAGCGTGAAGCTTGTTGCCGAGTACCTTTTTTATTTGCTTCCGCTGATCAGTGTCGAACTCTTTCCCGGTAGTGTGTTGGTTGCGGCGCTAATGACCTACGCGCTCATCGCCAGAAGACGAGAAGCAGTCGCCTGGTGGGCCACCGGTCAAAGCGTCTATCGTTTGATGCTGCCGGGGCTGGTCTTTGCGATGGCGATTGCCGGCGGTGCCTGGTTCATTCAGGAGCGCGTCATGCCACGGTCAAATATTATTCAGGACAGCTTGCGCGCCCGAATTCGCGGCAACATCGCACAACTTGCCGCAGGGACCGAGCGGCGATGGCTGGTGAGCACGGATGGCAGCCGCATTTATTCGTACGACTTTGATGAAGCGCGCCAAGTGCTGCTGAAGCCTGCGATTTATGAATTCGATCTGCAACAGATCGAATTGAAACGCGTCATCAAAGGCGAAGAAGGTAAGTGGCTCTCCTCGAAAGAATTCGAGATTTCCAAAGCGGAATGGATCAATTTGAATCAAGCCAAAGTCGCGCGCGAATCAGCCGAGCAACTGAAAATTAGTAACGTTGATCCGCCGACAGCATTCCGCCCAACTGTCGATCGGCCTTCACAAATGAACGCGAGCGGCTTGCGCAGTTACATACACGCGCTCAAAGCCAGAGGCGCCGAGACAGTCACGCTCGCCGTCGCGCTGCAGCGCAAGTACGCCGCGCCCTTTAGCGTTATCGTGATGGCCCTGATCGGAATGCCCTTGGCAGTTTCGTTTGGCAGAAAGAGCACCGTCGTGGCGTTATGCTCGGCCGTAGTCGTCAGCCTCGCATTCTGGTTGGTGTCGGCGGGTTTTCAGCAGTTGGGCGAACACTCGTTGCTGCCACCCGAACCCGCAGTCTGGACTCCGATTGTCATTTTTGCTTGCAGCGGGCTCTATTTCATTTCGCGCGTGCGGACTTAGGTCCGTAGCGCAAATTGCTAATTTACATTCTCCAATAATAAGAAAGCCGCGGAAAGTAACCTTCTCCGCGGCTTTTCTTCTGCGCCAAATCAAGATGCGGGCAGGGATGCCCGCGCTCCGTTAAGTTCCCGTTTCCCAACTCGACATGTATTCGAGTTGCTCCGAGGTCAGCGTATCGATCGCGATGCCTAAAGCCTTCAACTTCAGACCGGCAATCTCCTGATCGACTTCCGGCGGCAGCAGGTGCACGCCCGGATCGAGCTTGCCTTTGTTCTTCACCAAATACTCTACCGACAGAGCCTGATTGGCAAAGCTCATGTCCATCACGCTCGCGGGATGGCCTTCGGCGGCAGCCAGATTGATCAAGCGGCCTTCACCCAAAACCATGATGCGCCGGCCGTCTTTCTTCTTGTACTCCTGAACGAACGGCCGCACGTCGGTTGGTTCATCAGAAAGTTCGCGCAGCGCCACCAGGTTCAGTTCAAGATCGAAGTGACCGCTGTTCGCCACCAGTGCGCCATCCTTCATCTTGGCGAAGTGATCGCGATCGATGACGTGGCGATTACCGGTGACCGTGATGAAGATGTCGCCGATGGAAGCCGCCTCCGAGATGGGCATCACGCGGAAGCCATCCATCACCGCCTCGACAGCTTTGATCGGATCGACCTCGGTGACGACGACGTTCGCGCCCATGCCGCGACCGCGTAGCGCCACGCCTTTACCGCACCAGCCATAGCCAACAACCACTAGCGTGCGACCCGCGAGCAGAATGTTTGTGGCGCGAATCACGCCATCGAGAGTCGATTGACCGGTTCCGTAGCGGTTGTCGAAGAAGTGCTTCGTCTGCGCGTTGTTGACCGCGATGGAAGGAAAGCTGAGCACGCCCGCAGCCTGCATCGCTTCCAAGCGCACGATGCCCGTCGTCGTCTCTTCCGTAGTGCCTATGATCTTGTTCTTGAGTTCCGGCTTTTCCTTGATCATCGTCGCGACCACGTCGGAGCCGTCGTCGATGATAATGTCCGGGCCAAACTCGAGCGCCGTCTGTACGTGACGACGATAGGTGTCGGTTGATTCACCTTTGATGGCGAACACCGGAATGCCACAGTCGGCGACGAGCGAAGCCGCCACGTCGTCCTGAGTCGAAAGCGGATTAGACGCGATCAGTAAAGCTTCGGCGCCGCCCGCTTGCAAGGCACGCGCGAGGTTCGCGGTCTCAGTTGTGATGTGTGCACAAGCGACGAGACGAACACCCTTTAGCGGTTGTTCGTTGCCGAAGCGCTCGCGAATCAGACGGAGCACCGGCATCTCGCGCTCGGCCCAGTCAATTCTTTTCTTGCCTTGCGGGGCAAGCGAAATATCTTTGATGTCGTGTTCAATTGCAGGCATTGCTGTACTCATGTTTGATTCCTTTTCTGAAAAGTTCACCACAAAGGCACGAAGGGCACAAAGCAATCAGAATCGGCCTCTGGTGTCTTTGTGCCTTCGTGGTTTGATTTGCTAGACCCCCGCGGCGGCACGCAAAGCCTCAGCTTTGTCGGTGCGCTCCCAGGTGAATCCATCACCCGTACGACCAAAGTGACCATACGATGCGGTTGCTTTGTAGATCGGCCGGCGCAGATCGAGTTCTGAAATGATTTCCTTCGGAGTCAATGGGAAATGCTGGCGCACGAGATCGGAAATCTTCGACTCATCGATACGGCCAGTGCCGCGCGTATCGACGTAAACCGAAACCGGCTCGGCGACGCCGATCGCATAAGCGAGTTGGACCTCGCATTTGTCGGCCAGACCGGCAGACACGATGTTCTTCGCTATGTAGCGGGCCATATACGCCGCCGAACGATCGACCTTCGTCGGATCTTTTCCTGAGAACGCGCCACCACCGTGCGGCGCATAACCGCCGTAAGTATCGACGATGATCTTACGTCCCGTCAGTCCCGAATCACCCTGCGGTCCACCGGTCACAAACCGTCCGGTAGGATTGATGTGGTACTTGGTGTTGTCGTCGAGCAGATCGCCAGGGACTGTCTGCCGGATCACTTGTTCGCGAATCTCAGAGCGGAGCTGTTCGTTGCTGACTTCCGGGGCATGCTGCGAAGAGATGACCACCGCATCGACGCGGAAGGGCCGGCCATCACGATATTCAACTGTTACCTGAGACTTGCCGTCAGGACGAAGATAAGGAAGCTGTCCGGACTTGCGCGCGTCCGTCAGACGCAGCGCCAATTGATGCGCGAGCTGAATTGGCAACGGCATCAGCTCGGGAGTCTCGTTACAAGCAAACCCAAACATCAAGCCCTGGTCGCCGGCGCCGCCGGGATCGACACCCATCGCGATGTCCGGTGATTGCGCGTGGATCGCCGACATTACCGCGCAAGTATCGCAATCGAAGCCGTACTTGGCGCGGTCATATCCGATTTCGCGGATCGTCTCGCGCGCAATCTGCGAGTAGTCAATTTTGGCATTGGTGGTGATTTCGCCGGCGACGATGACCAGTCCGGTGGTCAGCAAAGTCTCGCAAGCGACGCGAGAAGTTGGATCCTCGGCGAGCGTTGCGTCTAAGACGGCGTCTGAAATCTGATCTGCGATTTTATCTGGGTGACCTTCAGTAACAGATTCTGATGTGAACAGAACTCCGCGATGATTATTACTCAATTCGAAACCTCCGCTGTGATGATTAGCATTACAGATGCGAAAATTGGCTAACTAAAAGACGGAAACGATAGCAGTCGATTTTAGGCGATGTCAAGGAAGCCTATGTCAATCTATGTCCGGGTCAAGGCCATTGGCTAAGTCCGCTTAGACTTGAAAGCGCTCCATTCGCTTTCGACATTCTCGTAAATCCGGCGCGCGTAAACCATATAAAAGAGAAATCGGTCGCTTCTAAACAGCTCGGTGACGTAAATGTACATGACGGCCTTGAACGTGAAGGCGAGCTGAATGACCCAGAGGTCGAAGTGCTGCGTCAATCCGAATCGATTCGGAAACGTGCGGTTGATAAGCGGATAGAACGGCTGAATCACTACGTAGCAGTAAAGCACGACCGGAATAATCGGTAGCAGTCCTTTCGTGCCCAGCAATCGACTGTCAAGTCGGCTTATGCAAAGGGCCATCGCGATGCCGCCGACAACGCCGCTAATCAAATCAAACGCGAACAGAACATCTTCGGAGCGATTGGGGAAACCGAATCGTCCGGAAATCGCTACCAGCAGTCCTTCCAGGACTGCGACGCCAACGATGACCAGCAGCCCCGGTCTGAGCGAAACATCTTCGACGTCGCGGTCAGCAACTTTGATAACCGTGGGTCGATTCAAAACTACATAACAAAGCACCAGCATTAGCGCGCTCGCGTTGTTGAGAAACGTCGCGACAATTTGCAGCGCTTGCCATTGCCACGGCGCTGCTTGAACCGATGAAGCCGGGGCGAACCACTGTGAAAGCGGCAAAGTGAGATAGAGACAGCACCAGCATACCAACAGCAATCGCCAAAATCTCCGCAGTTGTTGGACGGCGAGTAGCGCGCGCCCTACCTCAGCATTGACTTCCGCGCGATGATGACTTTCCGCGAAGTAAAAGTCGCACGCGATGGCTACCAAAATCATCAACGCTTCGATAAAGCCAAGTTGTCGCGGCAGGCTCTCCCAGTTGCCACCAAAGAAAAGTAAGCCGAAGGGAAGCAGCACGACGGGCGCGGTTACCAGCAATGCCACGATAACGAACGTATCTCGTCCAGTGCGTCGAAGCGCCGAGGGCTTTGCGTGTTTGGAAGCAAGCGCTGCGACAGTTGTGGCGGATGCTTGTTCGCGCGCTGCTTCGCTTGTTGGCGGTCGTGTTTCAACTGCCGCGGTGAACGAATAACCCTTCGACCTTTCATTCTTAATCAAATCGGCGTCATTGAGCGTGCGGCGCAAACCCCGAACTGCGCCATGAACCAGGTTTTCGGAAGCCATAGGCGACGGCGAAATCAACTTCAAGAGTTCTTCGGTCTTAACAAACTCACCGTGCCTCTCGATCAGCGCGCGAAGAATTGTTGATTCGGCGATGCTCAACGCGATGGCATGGTCTTCCGAATAAAGTGCCGAGCCGCTTTCGTCGATCTTGAATTCAAAGCGACCAAACGCATACCAGCGGCGAAGGTCGCCGTGGTTCTCGTCAGGTTGGGGTGGGTTCGCGGACATCAAAGTTGTAACGCGATTCTTACCAGAAACCTCAGAAAATCGCATTAGTTCTGGCTGAAAAGGTTCGCGACGAAACTTTTCAGGCAAAAACCGAAGCTTTCAATAGACGCCAAGGTTACGTCGGCTTACGGTCGGTTCGCAAAGCGAGGGCGCGTTTGGACGAGAAGCAAAGTCGAAAGCGCGAGGCGAACACATGGAAAATATTTTGACGACGAGTGTGGCTGGCAGAAGGGAAGTCGAGGCAGCCCAAGAAACGCATGGATTGCGCCGATCAGTTGGCTTCTACGGACTGATGTTTATCTCGTTGGGGTCGATCATCGGATCGGGTTGGTTGCTGGGTGCGCTCAATGCGGCAAAGGTTGCCGGGCCCGCATCGATTCTGTCGTGGCTGCTGGCCGCCGGTATGTTGTCGCTGCTGGCGCTTACTTACGCGGAGTTGGGCGCGACTTATCCCGTAGCCGGCGGCGCCGCCAGATTCTCTTACTACGCGCATGGCCCAATCGCCGGATTCGCTGCCGGTTGGATTGGCTGGCTCCAGGCCGTCTTCATCGCTCCAATTGAAGTGCTGGCGGTCATCACTTATGTAAACAGTGTCAGTTGGGTCAACCATCACTTCAACATGATCAATAAAGTCGGGGACAGTGCGGGGCTGCTTAACGGCACCGGCTTAATCGTAGCGATTCTTCTGATGTTCTTGTTCACGACGATGAATCTCGCTGGAGCGAAGTTTCTCTCCGATAGCAACATCGTCGTCGTCATTTGGAAGACCGCGGTGCCGGTTCTGGCGATCGCTGTAGTCGCTTATCTGCAATTCAATCCGTCGAACTTTCGAGCGGGCGGCGGCTTCATGCCGTTCGGCTTTCATGGAGTCTTTGCCGCGTTGACTGGCGGCGTGGTCTTTGCGCTGCAAGGTTTCGAACAAGCAGTGCAGCTTGCAGGTGAAGCGCGCAATCCCAAGAAGGATCTATCGCGGGCCGTGCTGACTGCGATGGGAATTGGCGCAGTACTGTATTCGCTGTTGCAGGTCGTGATGATTGGCGGCCTTGAGCCGGCGAATATCGCCAGCGGCTGGACCAAGCCACTGGGAACCGATCCATCGGATTACGGGGCCTGGTACACCTTAGCTCTGGCTGTAGGCGCGGGGTGGCTCGCCAAGACTCTGATCATCGATGCGGTGATCTCGCCGGCCGGCACCGGGGTCGTTTACGTAGCTACAACCGCGCGGTTGTCTTACGCGTTGGGTGAAGAGCGGGAAATGCCGGCGGCTCTGACGAGAACTAACACCCGGGGTGTGCCTTGGATCTCGATCCTGGTCGCGTCGATTATCGGATCCATCGCCCTGGGGCCTTTTAAGAGCTGGAGCGCGCTGGTCACTGTCATAACCGGAGCCACGGCCATGATGTACGCCTTCGCGCCGATTGCGCTGGCAGCGCTGCACAAGGTGGACGGCGATAGACCTCGTTCGTACCGCGTGCCGATGCCAAGGCTCGTCCTGCCGGCGGCGTTCTGTTCAGCCAATCTGATCATCTACTGGGGCGGCTTTGATACCACGTGGAAGCTTGTTTGCGCGGTTGGCTTTGGCTTGCTCCTGTTTAGCCTCGGTGCCTGGCGGAAGCAGACCGGCGCTCGGCGGGCCGTACGAAACGCCCTCTGGATCGCGCCGTGGCTACTCGGACAGACCGCAATCGGCTTCATGGGACGCTACGGTAACGGCGCCAGGAATATTCTGCCGAAATGGATCGACCTTGCCGTGGTGATCGTCTTCGCGCTAGTCATTTTCCATTGGGCCGTTCGTCTCGCTATGACTCAAACCGCAACTGCACTCGCCATCGCGAAAGACGGGGAGCAACTCGGCGCGATTTGAAAACGTCTGAGCCAACCAAAACCGGTTACGCGCTGCTTAAGGCCGGGCGCATCCCCGAAAAACCCGGGGCCCCCTCGGTTTGCAACATAATATGTATTATCAGACGCAAGGTGTCAGCGTGAGACGTGGCCCAAAGCTGCCGTTCGGGTTGCTTGATTCCCTTGTCGATTAGCCCGCACAGAATTTTCAAAACGAACGGAGGAAGTTCTCATCCCATGCTCCTTGTGCGTAGTCCCATTGATCGAAGGGGCCGCGGTCTATAGTCAGAACCGGCCAGGCTGCCGGAAAGTTCAATAGGGTGATATAAATCGCAGAGACTGCAAAAGTTAAGAACCGGGGGGATGGCCAAAAACGACGCGCGCATTTTACGAATGGATGTTTGGGCTCTCAATAGATTTAGACGACGTGTAGTTCGCCTACAAACCGTCGAGTTGATGTTGTGCTATGCGTACTCATGCCCCTTAGGGCCGTTTGACTCTCACATCGGGAGTCCCCTACAGTTCCGTGCAGAAACTTTTCATCATTCAATGGCTATTAAAATTGAAAATCAGTACGAGGGAAAACTGCCCCGGAACACTCTGGCAAATATTGAGAGCGCTTTGGAGAGCGTGCCGCGCGAGCACCTGCGCGGCGTGGAGCGTCTGCGGTTGGTCGATGTGATTACCGAGCCGCGTGCGCGCGTCGCGGCCAAAGGATCTGAACTACCGGGGCTTTATCACCCGCGACAAGGAAATCAAGGGGCTTGGTTCGAAGTCGCGGTGACTCCCCTCGCCCAGGCGAACAAGCCGTTTCACAAACGGATTATTCCGCGACTCTCGTTCAAGGGTAATTTGGTCGCCGTAATTTTCTCGCTGGTGGGGCAGCACTACTACTTAACGCTGCGTCATTCGGTTAAGCGCGGGGCTATTGAATCCAACGTGCGGGCTTATGTCGAAAAACAGTTGAAGGCGTGGAACGAGGAGCAACACAAGTTTCGCGCGAAGTTGTTCAAGCCGATTCAGCCAACACTGGAGCGTTGGAGTAAATCTCTCGCGAAGAAAGCCGCGGCGGAAAAGAAGAAGAAAGGTTGAGCAAACCCGTCCGCCTCTAAAACGGATTGAGGTTAGACCGCTTCGTCGATGTTTTGTGCGGCAGCGTTGAGAGCTTCGAATAATTCCTCGGCCGAGATGTTTCCCTTCTTAAACTTCACCTCAACCTTGAATTCCCTATCCGGCGCTTCGTAACGGAAGATATAAGGTTCGGATGCGCCCGTTGGATCGATGTATGCCTTGCGCGCGCGCCGCGCGCCATCGCGAGTCAAACCTTCGGCGGCGATCTGTTCGGCCATCGTGCGCATCGACTCATCGTCGGGCTGACGAACGATCTGCAGAAGCAAAGATTTTGAAGTGATTTCGCAGGCCCGACAGATTTCGCGAATCGAGTCGGGTATACCAGCGATGGAGAGCGCCTCGGTCACAGTGCTGCGGCTCTTGCCAACTTTGCGCGCCACTTCCTCATGCGTGTAACCAAATCTTTCGGACAATGCTTTCAATCCATCAGCCTCTTCCCACGGCGTGAGGTCCTTGCGCTGCATGTTTTCGATGAGCGCGATCTCGGCAACCTCAGCATCGTCCACTTCCATTTCGATGCACGGGACTTCTTCCAGCCCAGCGGCCTGGGCCGAGCGCCAACGCCGCTCGCCCGCGATGATCATCCAACGGCCGGACAGCGACGGCTTCACCAGCAAAGGCTCAAGCACGCCCTTCTCTTTGATTGACGCGGTGAGTTCCGTCAGATCGCCAATCTCTGTGCGCGGTTGATCGGGGTTCGGATCGAGTTTGTCGATCGGCAGCAAGCGTCCGACGTGGGTGGTTTTCGTTTGCGTCAACTCTTCGACGTAGTGCGCGTCGTGACGCATGCTTAAGCCCGCGGGCAAACCTCTTCTAGGCACGGCTCAATACCTCGTTGCAAAGTTTTTCGTACTCTTTGGCGCCGGATGATTGCGGCGCGAACGTAAAAATCGATTCCTTGTAGGCCGGAGATTCTTCCAGCCGGACACTTTTCGTGATCACGGTATCGAAAAGTTTTCCGCCAAACACGCGGCGAATCTGCTCGTAAACTTCCCTGCCCAGCGTCGTGCGCTTGTCATGCAGCGTTACCAGCACGCCGAGCATTTCCAGTTTTGGATTCGGTCGCGCTTTGACCTTCTCGATCGTTTCGAGCAAATCGTCAGTTCCTTCGAGCGCGAAATAGGACGACTGAATCGGAACCAGCACGTGCGTCGAAGCCACCAGCGCGTTCACCGTGATCAATCCCAGCGTCGGCGGCGTGTCGATGACGATGGTTTTGTAAGTCTTGCGCAGCGGCTCCATGCGGTCTTTCAAACGGAATGGAGCATCGAAGTCACCAACAAGTTTCGATTCAAGTTTCGCCAGGCTGATTCTTGCCGGCACGATGTCGAGATTTTCAATCGTTGTTTTGTAAACGGGAAGCTCTTCAGTTCCCTGCCCGTCCATCATCAGCTCGTAAGCTGAACGAGTGATAGTCAGCGGGTCAAGAAATGAAATCGAGCTGTTGGCCTGAGGATCGAGATCCAGGAGAAGCGTCTTTGATCCGCGTCGAGCAAACGCGGCGGCGAGGTTGATGGCGGTCGTTGTTTTTCCGACTCCGCCCTTTTGATTAGTGATTGCGATTATCAAGTCGTTTGGGGCTTTGGGAGTAGGGATTTGGTTTTAGGGTAACATCCTCTTGTTCACTACACCCTCCAACCAACCCCCTAAACCCTGATCAAAGCTACATCGTCAAATCACTCGCGTCGCCGATTACGTCGGGCCATTCTTCTTCGCTACCCTCGTGTTCGGCTACGCCTTCTTCGTCGCTGGTGACTGAATTTTTTGAAGCCTGGATGACTTCGCTGTCCACGAAGATCGGGCAATCCGCGCGCAAGGCCAACGCGATCGCGTCTGAAGGCCGCGAGTCCAGCCGCATCGGTTCACCGTCTTCCCCGGACATTTCAATCACCGCGTAGAACGTGTTATCACGCAGCGACGTTACCACGACCCGATCAACTGTCAATCCCAGCTCGACAATCAAATTGCGCAACAGGTCATGCGTCATTGGCCGTGGCGGCGCAATCTTTTCAATCTCGAGCGCGATAGCATTCGCTTCGTACGCGCCCACCCAAATCGGAAGCATCGTTTCGCTGTTCACGTCTTTGAGAATGATGATGGGCGTACCGCTGTTGGGATCCATCATCAACGCGCGAATCTTAACTTCGATTTCCATGGCTCTCTGCCCTATTGTACACAAAACTAAAAACTAAGGGGCGCTGATTATTTCACCGTAGAGACTGTTTTGTTTCGCCGCCGTAACGCGAACTGACTTCACTTGTCCGAGCATCGAAACGTCGCCGGGAAAGTTTACGACCTTGTGGCAAGTCGAATGACCAGTCATGTCGCGTTCGGATTTTGAACTGGGACGTTCGACCAGTACGTCAAGGACGCGACCGACATACCTGTCATAAATCTTCTGCTGAAGCTTCCGCTGCGCTTCTTCCAGTTGCGCAAATCGGGCCGCTTTCTCTTCCCGGCTTACGTCATCATCAAGTTTTGCCGCCGGCGTTCCACGGCGTTCGGAATACTTGAAGATATAAAGCCCGTCGTAGCCGACTTGCTCAACCAACTTCACTGTTTTGCCGAAATCTTCGCGCGTTTCGCCGGGAAACCCGACGATGATATCACTGGTTATCGACATCTTGCGTCGCGCGTTTTTCACCGCGTCGATCCGTTTCAAGTAATCGCCGGCGGTGTGTCCGCGACGCATGGCGCGCAGAATTCGATCGCTGCCAGACTGTACAGGCAAATGAATCCACTCGCAAAGATTTTCATTCTCGTCGATAGCCGCCACGATGTCCGGATGAAAGTCGCGCGGAAAGGAAGTCGTGAACTTTATTCGCTCCATCCCGGTCGCGGCGACGGCGCGCAGCAAGCGGCAGAAAGGAGTCGCACCTTTGAAACCTTCCAATCCGTCGTCGGTCTTCGGTCGATAGCTGTTTACGTTTTGCCCGATGAGATGAATTTCCTTGTAGCCATAACTCCGCAGTGCGTGAATCTCGGCAACGATGTCAGAAGCGAGGCGGCTCTTTTCGCGACCACGCGAGTACGGGACGATGCAGTACGTACAGAACTTATTACAGCCCTCGATGATCGGCACAAACGCCACATGCTTAGAAGTTCGATCGCTGGCTGGTACGTCCCAAACTTCGCCTTCAGCGCGTTCATCGAGGTCCAGCACGCGACGTTCACCCTGCAGCGCGCGCGAAATCAACTGCGGCAAGCGATCCGTGGCGCGCGTGCCCGCCACGATATTCACCAAAGGGCTTGCATCAAAAATCGAATCGCCTTCCAGTTGCGCGACGCAACCCATCACGCCGACGACGGGCTCGCTCCCGATCCTTTGACGGCGCACTTCGCCGATGCGCGTGAAGACTTTGTGCGCGGCTCGCTCACGAACTGAGCAAGTATTGAAAAGGATGACGTCCGCGTCTTCCGGCGATGTCGAAAGATCGAATCCGGCAGCGCGCAGGCGCACGTCGGCGCGCTCGCTGTCGGCGACGTTCATTTGACACCCGAAAGTTTCCAGATAAACGCTCGTGCTCATCGTTTGCGACACGAGTCTAACAGATTTCATCGAAACGTTTCTAACGTGCATTTGCAGGTCAAAAGCTTGACGCACTGCGCGGCGACAGTTAGTATCGCGCCTCGTTCGAAAATCTAAATCTCCCGTCAACGGAGCAAGACCACCGGAGAGCATCATGTCTTTCAATAAGATTATTTTGGTTGGCAATTTGGGTCGCGATCCTGAGTTGCGTTACACGCCGCAAGGCACGCCCGTTTGCAGCTTCAGCCTTGCCACGAATGAGCGCCGCAAGGATCGCAACACCGGCGAAAACAACGACATCACCACGTGGTTTCGCGTGACGCTTTGGGGCCGGCAAGCAGAGACCGCCTCGCAGTATCTGCAACGCGGGCGGCCGGTTTATATCGAGGGCCGTCTGCGCGTCGAGGAGTACACCGACCGCGACGGAAATAAGCGTCATTCGTTGGAAGTGAACGCGACCGATATGCAGTTCATTGGCGGTGGTGCTCGCGGTGAAGATGCGGGTCCGCCGTCAGCACGCGCGGCCGCAGCGCCGGCTAATGCCGGACCTGAGCCGACGGATCTCACCGATGATGACGTTCCTTTTTAGTTTTGGTTAGGAGTTGTCTGCGCGAGTTCCCCACTTACCCAACTCACGCAGTTTCTGATAGCGCCGAGTCAGACGCTCTGCGACAGATTGAGTGGACGACTCGGCCAATCTTTCACACAACGCCGAATCGAGTAGCCGGGCCGCCTCGTCATGAGAGTTCTGCGCGCCGCCTTTTGGCTCGTCGATGACCTGATCGACGATGCCTTCTTCGCGCAATTCCTTGGCCGTGAGTCGCAGTTCTTCCGCCGCGCGTGCCGCCTGGCCTGAGTCTTTCCAAAGAATCGCCGCGCAACCTTCGGGCGAGATCACCGAATAAATCGAATTCTCCAACATCAGCACTTGATCGCCCACGCCGATGGCTAGCGCCCCACCGGATCCGCCTTCACCGATCACCGTCACGAGAATCGGCACGGTGAGCTTCGCCATCTCACGCAAGTTGTAGGCGATCGCTTCGGCCTGGCCGCGCTCTTCCGCATCGATGCCGGGATAGGCGCCGGGCGTATCGATAAAAGTGAAAATGGGTCGATCAAATTTTTCTGCGAGCTTCATCGCGCGAATGGCTTTGCGATAGCCTTCAGGTTTCGGCATGCCGAAGTTTCTAAACTGCCGTTGCTTTGTGTCGCGCCCTTTCTGTTGTCCCACGACGAGCACGGGCATGCCGTGGAAGCGAGCAAAGCCGCACACGACGGCGGGATCGTCAGCGTAGCGGCGATCTCCGTGTATTTCAGTGAAGTTTTCAAAAATACGCTCGACGAAATCCAGCGTGTAAGGCCGTTCAGGATGACGCGCGAGTTGAACGCGCTCAAACGCGCTGCGAGAACTCTGTTTGGGTGTTTTTGCCATCGATTCTTAAGCTGAGGCTACGGCCACACGCGAGGCCGAGAAGCCATCCCAAATTACTTCACAACCCAAATTACGCAAAGCTGACTCGAGTTCCACACTTCCCTGCACCTTCAACGAAGGATGCGCGCGAATTCGCACGGTGCTGTCGCTCGTGTTCGCCTCAATGAATACTTCGCAATCGCCTGGCGCGCGTTCCAGCGCCTGCTTAACTTCTTCGCACTTCGCGGCATTATCTTCACCCGGCGGCAATCGAATAATCAATTCGGTTGCTTTCTGTTGGACGGCCTGAGTCAACTCCGTCACCTTCTCTACGATGAGCGAAACGGCGCCTTCATCAGTGATTTCCGCGCGGCCGTTGACCACGATGGTGGCTTCGTCAACGAGAGTCGAACTGGCGCGCCGATAAGGTTCGGGCCACGCCACGCACTTGACGGAGCCTGCTTGATCTTCAAGATTGAAGATGGCAAACCGATCGCCCTTCTTCGTGGTTTTGAGTTGCAGGCCGCGAACCAATCCGGCCATCGTCGCGCGCGTGCCAGATTCCTTCTGGGCTAAGTCCGCAGACGTAATCGCAGCGAGATGGGAAATAGTTTCGAGGTGCGCATCAAGCGGGTGCCCCGTGATGTAAAAGCCGAGAGCCTTCTTTTCGGCGGTCAGCATCTCCATGGCTGACCAGGCTGCGGCTTTGGGCAGCTCGGCGACTGGATCAGGCGCAGGTAATTCAGCGCCACCAAATAGATCGTTTTGACCCAAGGCCTTCGTGCGTCGCGCTCGGGCCGACTGCGCTAACGCCGAATCAATTGCCGCGAAATGCCGCGCGCGCCATTCATTGCTCGTAAAGCCCTCAGCTTTGAGCGAGTCGAATGCACCGCTGCAAACCAAACCTTCGAGCACGCGCTTGTTAATCGCGCCCTCCTCAAGCCGCTCCGTGAAATCGAACAGCGACTTGAACGGGCCGTGCTGACGCGCTTTCATGATCGCGTGAACGCTCGCGACGCCGATTCCCTTGATCGCTGCCAGGCCGTAACGAATCGCGCCCTTCAACGCCGTGAATCCGGTTTCGCTCTCGTTCACGTCAGGAGGCAGCAATGCGATGCCTTGCGACCGCATCCCCTTCGTGTAGCGAAATACTTTCGCCGTGTCGTCAATTTCGTTCGAGAGCACCGCGGCATAGAAATGCTCGGGGTAATGCGCCTTGAGGTAAGCCGTCTGAAACGCGAGATACGCGTAAGCCACGCTGTGCGCCTTTGGGAAACCGTAATCGGCGAACTGGGCCATGAGAGAGAAAATCTGCTGCGCCTTGTCCTGCTTGATGCCGCGCGCGACCGCGCCGAGAATGAACTTCTGCTCCTGACGCGCCATCTCCTCGCGGTTCTTCTTGCCCATGGCCTTGCGCAGGCTGTCGGCTTCAGCCATCGAATAGCCGGCCAGCTTCTGCGCGAGCAGCATCGCCTGTTCCTGATAGACGATGACTCCCTGAGTGTTCTCAAGAATCTCTTTCATCTCAGGCACGATATAGCGAACGCTCTTCTTGCCGTGATGCCGGAGAATGAAGTCATCGACCATGCCGCCATCGATTGGGCCCGGTCGATAGAGCGCGTTAAGCGCGGAAAGATCCTCGATACCCTTCGGCTTCAGCTTGCGACAAATCTCCTGCATGCCGCCCGATTCAAACTGAAAGATCGCGTCAGTCTTCCCTTCGGCAAACAGTTGCATAGCCTGCTCGTCGTTAAGCGAAACCTTCGACCAGTCAATATCTTCGCTAAGCGAATGCTTTATGCTCTTTAAGCAGTCGCTTATAATGGTAAGCGTGTTAAGCGCAAGGAAGTCCATCTTCAGCACGCCAACCTTCTCCAGGTCGGTCATTTCGTACTGAGTGGTGACTTCATCCTTGGCCGAAACTGCGATCGGAATGAGTTCCTGAAGAGGTTCCGGCGTGATGACGACGCCAGCCGCATGGACTGAGACGTGTCGCGCGCAGCCTTCAAGCCGGCGAGCCAAATCGATTAGGTCGCGAACTTGATCGTTCGTCTCCGTCATCTTGCGAAGTTCAGGTACTTGTTCAATTGCCTGCTCGATGCTGACGTTGCGTCCGCGGACGGGCGGCGGAATCATCTTCGAGATCCGATCGACCTCGGCGTAAGGCATATCGAGCGCGCGACCCACGTCTTTGATGGCTGCTTTCGAGGCTAAGGTCCCGAATGTCACAATCTGACAGACTGAGTCGCGCCCATAGAGCTTCGACACGTGATTGATGACTTCCGCGCGACCGCGCACGCAGAAGTCGATGTCGATATCCGGCATCGAGATGCGTTCCGGGTTCAAGAATCGCTCGAAGAAGAGGTCGTACTTCAGCGGATCGATGTCGGTAATTCCCAGGCAGAACGCGACGAGTGAACCGGCCGACGAGCCTCTCCCCGGGCCAACGGGAATTCCGTGATCCTTCGCGTATCGCACGAAGTCCCAAACGATCAGGAAGTAGCCCGCGTAACCCATCCGCTTGATGACTTCGATCTCATGGAAGAGTCGCTGCTCGTACTCCTCGAAGGTGTGCTTAAGCTCGCCCCGGGCCGCAGCGAGATCCCAAACCTGGGCCTTTCGCGTCTGATAACCGTTGCGCACGGTCTTTTCGAAGTATTCGTTCGCCGACAGTCCCGCGTCTGAGTCAGGTATCGGATAGTTCGGTAGATAGTTGACGCCCTCGGGCAGTTTCAGTTCGCAGCGCTCGGCAATTTCGACCGTGCGCTGCAAGACCTCAGGAAGCTCGTCGCCGAAGATGCGCCACATCTCTTCCGGCGACCGCACGTAGAAATTTGGCGTGCCGTACTTCAGCCGATTCTGATCGGTGACCGTCTTGCCCGATCCGATGCACAGCAGAATGTCGTGCGCGCGCGCGTCATCCGGCATCAGGTAATGCGCATCGTTAGTCGCGACCAAAGGAATGCCTGTTCGCTTCGAGAGTTCAACCAGCGGCTTGCGAATTCGCGCTTGCGGTTCCAGCCCATGCTCTTGAATCTCGAGGAAGTAATTTCCCTTCCCCATGATTTGTTCGAACTCTAACGCCTGCGCCGCGGCCTCATCAAAACGATCCTGCGCCAGCAGCGCCGACGGCACACCTGACATGCATGACGATAGCGCGATCAGGCCTTTGCTGTGTTGCGCCAGAAGTTCTTTGTCGATGCGTGGCTTGTAATAGAAACCTTCGGTGAATGCTTTAGACGTTAGGCGCGAAAGATTGCGATAGCCTTCGTAATTCTGCGCCAACAGAATCAGATGAAAGTTGGCTTTCTCTCCGCCGATGTTTCGCGCCGTCCGATCCTGGCGATTCGTCGCCGCGATGTAAGTCTCGCAACCAATAATCGGTTTGATCCCTTTCGACTTCATCGTGTTGTAGAAAGAGATCGCGCCGTACATGTTGCCGTGGTCAGTCATGGCACACGCGTTCATGCCGAGCTTTTCGGTACGTTCGGCGAGAGGTTTTATTTGAATTGCGCCGTCGAGAAGGCTGTAGTCGGTATGTAAATGAAGATGAACGAAGCCCTTGTCCTGCATGATTGTGACTCGTGAATGAACAGCGCGTGGAGAAACCGTGTCTGTTCAGCGTCACACTATATCACGTGGCCGGGAGCGATCAACTGAACAACATGTTGACAGGATTTATTTGCGCGCATAGCACAGCTATTCCCACTCAATCGTGCTCGGTGGCTTCGTGCTGATGTCGTAAACGACGCGGTTGACGCCCTTCACTTCTGAAACAATTCGGGACGAGACACGCGCGAGGAGATCATGCGGCAGCCTCGCCCAGTCCGCAGTCATGCCATCGACGCTGGTGACGGCGCGAATGGCGATAACGCGTTCGTAGGTGCGCTCATCGCCCATCACACCGACCGTGGCCACGGGAAGTAGCACAGCCAGCGCTTGCCAGACTGCGCCATACAAATCGGCGCGACGCAGCTCTTCATCGAAAATTCGATCAGCCGCGCGGAGAATCCTGAGACGCTCTTCCGTGATATCGCCGAGCACGCGCACGGCAAGTCCTGGCCCGGGAAAAGGATGGCGGTTGAGAATTTCATCTGGAACGCCGAGTTCGCGGCCGATAATCCTAACTTCATCTTTGAAGAGTTCGCGGAGAGGTTCGATCAGCTTCAAGTTCATCGTCTCAGGCAAGCCGCCGACGTTGTGATGACTCTTGATGGTGACCGACGGGCCGCGGACCGAGACTGATTCAATTACGTCGGGGTAGAGAGTTCCCTGCACCAGAAACTTTACGTCGCCGATCTTGTTGGCTTCCGCATCAAAAACATCGATAAAAGTCGCGCCGATGATTTTTCGTTTTTGCTCCGGATCGACGACGCCGGCCAGTGCTTTCAAGAACGTCTCGCTCGCATCAACGCCGACGATGTTCAAATGCACGCTCTGCTTTAACAGCGACAATGCCGTTTCGAATTCACCTTCGCGCAGCAAGCCATTGTTGATGAACAGGCAGGTCTGCCGATCGCCGATCGCTCGATGCACGAGTGCCGCGGCGACTGACGAATCAACGCCACCGGATATGCCGCAAATCACACGATCGTTTTCGCCGACAGTTTCGCGAATGCGCGCGACCTGCTCGTCGATAGCCGCGGCGGGCGACCAGTCCCCGCGGCATTTACATATTTCGAACAGAAAATTTCGCAGAATCTGCGCGCCGAGCGGCGTGTGTGCGACTTCGGGATGAAACTGCACTCCATAGATTTCGCGCTCGGGATTCTCAAATGCATTGACTCCTTCGTCAGTCTCGGCAGTCATGTGAAAGCCGGTCGGTAACTTTGTGACGCGGTCACCGTGACTTAGCCACACGTCAATTTCCGCCGGCAGTCCTCCAAACAAGCGGGTCGTTCCGTCAACGACGCGAAGGCGTCCATAACCGTAACCACGATTGCTGGACGGCTTTACTTCGCCGCCCATTTCATGCGCCATCAATTGCAAGCCGTAACAGATTCCGAGCACAGGACAGCCGACGATTGAGATGAGATCTTTTTCGGATCGCGGCGCCTGATCGTCGTAAACAGAGGATGGGCCGCCGGAGAGAATCAGCCCGCGCGGCTGGTGAGACTTGATCCGATCAGTCGGCGTATTGAATGGCAGAATCTCGCAGTAAACGCCGGCTTCGCGCACACGCCGCGCGATGAGCTGAGTGTACTGCGAACCAAAGTCGAGTATGATTATTCTTTCATGACTGTTGGTTGGCAAAAAAGAAAACCTCCGGAGCAAGCTGAACGTCAAAAGCAAACGAATGGAGAACCTGGATTATAGGTTTGGGATTTAGAAAGCCGCAAAGGCACTCGACACAACCATCCGCTACAACTACATGAACACTCGAATTTGCGCCTCCCGCAAAAGACTCAAAATTATTGCTTTGTGCTTGCTCTGGTTGTGGCTGGTGTGTCCCGCGTTGGCTCTCTCGAAGAGCGCCGATGATGGATTGGTGTTGTCGCAGCCTCTGACAGTGCTCTGGCAGTATCACAGCGATCGCATGACCGATCTGACACCAGCCTCAGACGACAAGGCGGCTTTTGTGCCTCTCGGCGCTGGCCTGCTCCTTGCGCTCAACGCGGCGGACGGTAAGTTGTTATGGAGAGCTGAAACAGGCGGCGAGTTTTCCGCGTCACCCGTAGCTGACGATCGCTGCGTTTACGTTGCGACGCGCTACGCAGAGCGGGAACAGAATCACGTTCATGGAACGCTGCGCGCCATCAGCAAAACTACCGGCGTGACCTTGTGGATGAGGACGCTGCCGGCGCCGCTGACTGGAGGCTTGGCAACGAACGACTCGAGCATCTTCGGCGGCAGCATCGATGGCCATATTTACGCATTCGACAAACGCACGGGTCTCTCGTTTTGGAGCAATCAGTACGCTGAAGAATTCACCGGCCAACCGTTGATTGCCGGCAACGCGGTCTATTTTGGCAGCAGCGGCGGCATTCTGCGCGCTCTGGCCACAAAGACTGGCGAGCTGTCATGGCAGTACAAGGCGCGGGCCGCGATCCAAGGTATCGCGGTCAAGGACAACGTGGTCTATTTCGGCTCGGCGGACGCGAACGTCTATGCATTCAGTGAAACTCGCCGCAAGCTAAAGTGGCACCGGCGGACGGGTGCAGCGGTCCAAGCCGTAACGGCGATTGATGACGGTTTGCTCGCGTCGTCCCTCGACAACTTCGTCTATTTTTTGTCCCTGAATAAAGGATCGCTGGTGTGGCGGCGTCAACTTCCGGGAAGAATCTCCGCGCGTCCATTGACTTCGGCTGATGGCGCTCTCTTCACGCCTTTTTCGACAGATTCAGCGGTCGTCCTTAGTCTGCGCGACGGAAAGCAGTCGAACAGTTTGCCGCTCGGCGAAGAAAACAGCAGCGCCGCTGCCCCGATTTCGATCGACAAGCTGGTATTGATTAGCACGCCACACGGGCTGCTCGCCTTCGCGCCGCCAAAATAATCGAGCTGAAAAAGGAATCTTAGATTTCGCGCATCTCTGCTTTATCGGGAGAGCGATGCGTGAGTGAGGTAAGTCCACGCGAAAGCATGCCATGGACGACGTATGCGGTGACGAGAATCAGCAGAACCCACTGCGAGTACAAATAAATAAGTCCGACCAGGGCAATCAGCGCCACCACCAGGCGCGCGTCGCGCCGCCCCGTGCCGATTGACTTGAAGCTGGTGAAGCGCAACGTGCTAACCATCAGCAATCCCAGGAATGCCATCAGAATCATCATGAGGATCGCCAGCACTTCGCTTTTGTGCGGCGTGTATTTCAGAGGTGTCGGCGCGAAATGCACAATCGCCGCGACCATGCATCCGGCAACGGGAATGGGCAAGCCAATGAATGACTTCTTATCTACGCGGGATGTCCCTTCGGCTAATGGACGTGGGCGGGACGCCTGCACATTGAATCGCGCAAGCCGGAAGCCGCCGCAAATCACGAACATGAACGAAACGAACCACGCGAGCTGGCTCGCATTGCTCCAGTCCTGAAGCGTCGTTCCGTAACCCCAGACGTACGCGAGAATCGATGGCGCCAAGCCAAACGAAACGATATCCGCCATCGAGTCAAGCTGGATTCCGATTTCCGTCGTGCTCTTCGTCATCCGCGCGATACGACCGTCAAGCATGTCGCATACGAACGCCCAACCAATCGCGATCGCGGCATAGTCCAGCCGTCTGGCTACTCCGTCGAGAGGCACATTCGGAGACCCGAGCATCCGAAAGGCACTCATCGTAGTCATTAGAGAATAGAACCCGGCGAGGATGTTGAGTGCCGTGAAAAACGACGGCACGAGATAGACGCCCTTCTTCAGGCCTTTGTGACCTGAAGGTTCGGGCGAAGGCCCAAAGCGCGGGCTGGGTTGTTGTAAGCGCGGAAAGCTCAAGCTTTGATTTTCCCGATTATGGTTTCGCCGCCACGAACACGCATTCCTTCGCGCACTACGATTTCAACCTGATGCGGCATTAGCAAATCTGTTCGCGAGCCGAACTTAATCATGCCAAAACGTTCCCCGCATTTTACTCTTTCACCGCGCCGCTTCCAACAAACAATTCGCCTGGCCAGGATTCCGGCGATTTGCGTGCATTTGACGGTGAGATTATCGCCCTGAATTATCAGCGTATTTTGCTCGTTCAGCAGCCTCGCGTCTTCGCGCGTGGCCATCACGAATTTGCCCGATTTGTAAGCAATATCCACGATCTCGCCCTCGATCGGCGAGCGATTGATATGCACGTCGAACGGAGAAAGAAAGATGCTCACGAGCGACTCGGCGTTATTTGAGTCGGCAGGGCGAACCTTGGTCACGCGGCCGTCCGCCGGCGCCACAATGATGCCCGGCTCGAGCGGAATCGAGCGTTTCGGATCGCGAAAAAAGTAGGCCATGAAGGCAGCGAGAAACAAGAATGGAATCGCCAACCACCAGTAGCCGAACACGACTGGAATCGCCGCGAGAGCCAAAGGAGCAATTACGAATGGAATTCCGTCGCGGACCATTTTGGGTACGCAGTCGTCTCGACTGCTCTCAAGAACCTCTCCGTCCGTATAACAAACGCGGGGCGCAACAGCCCATGCCTGTCGGCCCCGCTTCAACAATCCAAATTAAATGACGCAGACGACATCTCGCCGCGTCGCGTAAAATCAATGCGTGGTGGTTGCTCTTTCAGCTTGAACCATTAGTGAATACATCTGGTCTTTGATGGCAAGCTTTTTCTTCTTCAGCGTAACCTCTTCCAACTGTTCCTCATCACTGGGGTATGCAAGTGCGGACAATTCACTCAAACGCTCTTCGTAACGGCCGTGCTCGCGAGCCAATTCCCGGAATTCGGGATTGCTCGCCATTAGTTCCTCTTTGAGGCTGTCCGCCTTTGACATTTCCATATCAGTATTCTCCTCTCGATTGATTGTGTTGGAAAGAAAGTGCCGAGCTGTGAGAATTGCCTGGGGCAGTTCGTCATGACCGAAATGTTATCCCAAGCCATCACGTCAGATCAAGACTGATATGGCCAAAGTTGTGAGCCAGGACACATATCAGCGGATCGCGGAAGTAAGCCGTGAACTCATCAAGAGGGCGTCTTCGGTCGGCTCTCGATAATAGTTCTTACGCCGTCCATCGACCTCAAACCCGCAGCGCTCATACAGCCTCTGGGCCGCTTGATTTCCCGCCCTAACTTCCAAGCGCGCGACGTTTGCGCCTTTCAGCCTTCCTTGTTCCAAGGCTCTCCGCAACAGCGTCGAACCCAGTCGCTGACCGCGAAAGTCGGGTCTGACCGCGACGTTATTTACGTGTACCTCATCAGCGATTATCCGCGCCACGATGAAACCGGCAATTTCATTCTGATGAAAAGCCAAATCAGTACGCGCTACCAGCATGATCGTGTCGCCGCCGGACTCCATCTCTTTGTGATAAGCGTCCCAGCCCCAGGCGCTCAAGTCGCTCATCTGCTCGATCGCACAGACTTCGAGCAAATCATGTTCGACCATGCGATCGACAGAGAACTTTACACCTGAGCGGACTGCTGCTCGTTCTGTAGTCGCCATTTCTCGTTTATCTCTGCGTCCGAAGCACGAACGTAGATCGCTTGTAGCTCATCCGCTGTGACCGACTTCCCTTCCCGAAAATCTTTCAATGCCAATGCGGCAACTGACTCCGCGAGCATTCTTCCTGAAAGCGCTGTTTCGGGTGAAATTGCCTCGCGAAAATCTGCCAACTTTTGCACTCCTTCTCCGGCCCAGTGTAGTTCCTGCATCTGGCCATATCGTTCCCACGTTTCCGCCGGACTGAGATGCGACGCTTCGTCAAGCGCAATTACTTGTCGTTCCCGCACAGAAAAACTTTGCGCGAAAACTTCGCCTCGGCCCGCGGGCAAGAGTGAAACAACTAGTCCCTCAACTTCCGCGGCGTGCGCGATTGCCGCCAGCGTGGAGACACCCACGATCGCGTGTGATGTAACTGCGGCGAATGCCTTGACCGTTGCCAGCCCGATGCGCAGGCCGGTGAAGCTTCCCGGGCCGACAGCCACCGCGAACAAATCGACATCGGAAAGTTCTGCCTTCGCTTCGTTCAGGACCGCGTCGATCATTTCAATGAGATTTGTCGAGTGCGAAATTGACGCGTCGCCAACTCGCGCAGACAAGACCTGTTCGCCACGCGTGACGGCCACGCTGCCCGATCGCGTGGCGGTTTCAATCGCCAGGATCAACGGTTGGCTTATTTCCCCAGGCCTTTCGTTCTCAATACTCATCCCCGATTTCGAGTCCTTCGCGCTTTGCTCTTTGCCCCTGATTGCGCAATGATCATAAAACACAAACTGCTCATCATGCGAATTGGGATTCTAACAGCCGGTGGTGATTGTCCTGGCCTGAACGCAGCGATTCGCGCCGTAGTTCGCTGCGCCAGCGCCGATGACGTTGAAGTCCTCGGCATCCGCAACGGCTATCTCGGCCTTTTCGAAAATGAAGTGACACCGCTGACGCGTTCCGTGGTTACCGGGATTCTGCCGCGCGGCGGGACAATCCTGGGGACGTCTCGTTTCAATCCCACTAAAGACGAAAATTGCCTGGCGAAGTTCGTAGAGAATTGGAAGCTTCATCGCCTCGATGGCCTAATCGTCGTTGGTGGCGAAGGTTCGTTGTCGGCAGCGCGCGATCTTTGGCAGAAGCATCAGCTTCCGCTGGTGGGAATTCCAAAGACCATCGACAACGATATCTGCGGGACCGATTTCACCTTTGGATTCGACACGGCGGTTTCGATCGTGACCGACGCGATCGATCGGCTGCATTCAACGGCTGAATCGCATCATCGTGTTATGGTGGTCGAGGTTATGGGCCGTCACACCGGCTGGATCGCCGCATACGGTGGAATTGCCGGCGGCGCCGATGTCGTGCTGGTTCCGGAACATCCGTTCCGCATCTCGCGAGTCTGCGATCTTTTGGGAGGCCGAAAAAAAGATGGGCGCGCCTTTTCCATCGTCGTTGTTGCTGAGGATGCACATCCGCATCCCGATGAAGATTTTCTCACTGAGGAGCAAACCAACGCGATCTATCGTCATAATCGTCTCGGCGGAATTGGCGAGGCGCTGGCCGCCGAGATCGAACGCTGCACCGACATTCAGACGCGGGTCACGAAATTGGGTTACGTGCAACGCGGCGGTTCGCCCACCGCGTTCGATCGAATTTTGGCGACGCGGTTCGGCATCAAGGCTTACGAAATGGTCCGCGCCGGGCATTGGGGCCAGATGGCCGCGCTGCGAGGTAATCGCATCATCAGCATTCCACTGACGGACGCCGTGGGCGAATTGAAGCGGCTGGATGAAGAAATCTACCGCATCGCAGAAGTGTTCTTCGGATAATCGCGACGATGAGTTCTGCTGAAGTGAAATTGGACGAGGCGGTCGCCATATTACAACGGACACCGGAAACTCTTACCGGCTTACTCAAAGGCTTGCCGGATGTTTGGATTACTGCAACCGAGCGAGAAGGAACCTGGTCGCCGTACGACGTCATCGGCCATTTGATTCACGGCGAGCGAACTGATTGGATTCCGCGTGCGCGTCACATCCTCGCTGGTGAAACGAAAGCCTTTGAGACTTTTGATCGCCTCGCGCAATTCCACGAGAGCCAGGGCAAGAGTCTCGGCGATTTACTGGAGGAGTTTGCCAGACTGCGGCGGGAGAACGTAGCGGCGCTCGTGGAGATGAATCTGACGACAGATGATTTGCGCCGGAAGGGATTACATCCCCAACTTGGTGAGGTTACGTTGGGCCAGTTGCTGGCGACGTGGGTCGTGCACGATCTTGATCACATCGCGCAAGTGTCGCGAACAATGGCCAAGGTTTATCGCGATGCAGTTGGTCCGTGGACGGCCTATCTTTCGATTCTTCATGATCGAGAGTAACGCTCAACGAATCTTAATCGAAGGATCGCCGAACAGAAGCCAGGTACGCCGCACGTCCAGATCGTTAGTCGCGAGCTTCGCCTGCCGGCTAGCGTCGCCGATCGCAATCGCGTTCGCGCCATACAACAACTGAAACATCTTCAAGCCCATCTGGTGCTGACCGTCCGGAATCGTTAAGCCTGAAGATGCGAAGCTTGCCACGGCGCCGCCGTTTGGCGCCTTCACTAAAGACTCTGCAGCGTGGGATCGGCGAAGTATCCGTTTAGACAATCCATCACCGCTACGAAAGGCAGCCGGTTTCCATTCGTCAGCGCGGCGGCATCGTTAGAAGTAAAAATCGATCCGCCCCAGATGTTTACGTTGCCGTGGCCGGAATAAACCGTGACCGCCTGGCCGGAATTGAAATTCGAGATGATGTTAGCGCGCGCATCCGCGTCGGAAGCTTGAAGACGCCGATAGACTTTCTGAAGCGCCATCGTTCCCGGCAGCGTGGCGCCAACCTGATCGTCCGCGGCCTCGAAATTAAAATAGTAAGTGCCTTGCGAATCAGCCACGAGCATGGCGCTCTGCGGCGTATTTGCCGGCGCGTAGTTCACAATTTTCGAGACGACCTGGTTTGCTTCCGCAAGCGTCCTGACCGGCAGACGCCCCGTGCTGATGTCCGCGATGCCGTCGCCGTTGAAGTCCGTGAACCAATCATCGGAAGCAGTTTCCAGCGCAGTCTGCTCAGTCGCGACGCCAGTGTCGATCTCCTTTGTGGGAACGAAGTCGAAATAGCCGGCGCCTGAATAATTTCGCGGGTCAAAGCTGGCGTCGCCCACCAGTAAAACGTAAGAGGGCGCGCGCGCCCAGGTCGTCTTGGCGAGCGCCAAGAAATCGCGAATTGCCTGTGGGTTGTGCACACCATAGCTGAATTCGTCGAAAATATTCTCGACATCCACGACCATGACCGTGAAGCCCTGCGCTTGTCGCTGCGCTACTAGCGGCGGCAGCGCGGGCATAAAATCTTCGTAAGAGATAATGAGAAAATCGGCCGCGTTGGTGTTTCGGTTCAGAGTTGACGGTTGATTCAACGTAAGCAAAGCAGGCTGGGAAATCCGGTTGGCTGGAAGCGCGATCAATCTCCTCGCCTTGCCGCGATCGCCTGCGGGAATCGTCGCGGCGAAGCCGGCGCCGCTGCTTTCGATAATGGGATGGAGTACCTGAACGTTACTCGGATCCGAAATATCAAGCACCCGAATGTTCCCGACACTGAATCCATCGATTCGCGCCGATTGCGTTGACCTGAGATTGAACTGCAACGCGTCAGAGTCGGCGCGAAAGCTGTGCGGATAACTAACCCGGAGGTAATCGACAACGCTGGTGTCGTGGCTCGAGCCGACGGGCACAAGCTTGATCGCATTGTCGCCCTCCACAAGCCACGAGTTGGTAAGCGAAAATGTTTGCGTGACCGCATTTTGATTCGCGAACGAAATCGTCCCGGCCAGCGAACCATTGATGAAGACTTTGACTTGATGGGTCTCGACAGAGACACCCTGTAGCGCGACTTGCAGTTGCGCCGGCGCGGTTGAAGTGAATTCGATGTTATGCAGAGCGAGCGTTACGACGGGACCGTCACCGAAGACTACTGCGCCGAAATAATTTTCCTGAACGCCATTCAGTGCCGCGGAATAATAAACCGTCCGATCCTTTCGTTGGACCGAGGACGTAAAAGCTGGCGTAGCCGCGACTGCTGCAGCCGCATGATGGCGATGACGGTGTGAGGGCGTCTTCCTGCGAATTCGTTTGCGACGAACAGTCTGGCCGGGCAGATGTCTGTTGCTCGTTGCTGCCTTCTGTTTCGGCGGACTGTTGAGCGAAGGCTTCACATCCGCAGAGATTTCTTTGGTCTTAGGCGTAAGAGAGACATCCGGCTCCTTGGCGAAGGGTTTCTCCGGCCTCGCAGAAGCTTCAGCGGGTCGAATAGAATTGTCCTCGGACAGCGTTGCCACCGGCGTAGCTGAAATCGGTTCGGCTGGTTGTGATTTTGGTTCCTCGGATTTCGTGTCAGTCACTCGCGGCCCCAACAACGGCGTAACTCCCGGAAACCAAAACAGTGGAGTCCGTGGGACCTTTATGGGCGGTAAGATCGTGGAAGTTGTCGGTGTCGTTGTGCCGGTTGGATGGAGTTCGGCCTTTGCCACGATTCGCTTTCCGGGTTGCGATCCGTTTACCAGCCAATAAATCTGCGTATCAGCGGTTGCGGTATCCAGTCCTTGCCCCCAAAACTCGATGAAATCCGAGGCCGTCAACTGGCCACTGCTGCGGCTGACGCCCATAGCGATTTCATTTCCGCCGACGAACAGGCGAAGGTTCGCGGCATCGCCCGTGGTATCGAAACCCGCGGTGGCCATGGCAGGTTGCATGATTCGATACCAGCCATTTGTGCGCACGCCAATCTTCAGAGCCGGTTGATTTGCGATCGTCCATTGATCGTTTAGCGACTCTGCCGAAATCGTCCCAGACTTATTCGAGCCTGCGGACTTGTTTTCATCCAAGGCGATCTGTTCACTGCTCTTTCGTGGTTCGTTGCCGAGTTGAGCGAGCAGAGCTGACCGCCGACTCGTTACAGGAGTCACACTCCACGAAGGTCTAATCGACGCGACCGCTGCAGACTCACCTTTGAGATCGATTGATTCGACTTCGTAGGTGCTATCAGGAGTGCCGTCGGCGTCGAACCATGAATAACTTTGCGCGCGTTGCACGACCAGCGCCCCTCCCGCGATTAAACTGGAATTCAACTGAGCGCGCGCGCCGCTCGAAACGCGATAAACGTTGAATCCCAAAGTCCCGAGTTCAAAGCTCGCGGTCCACTCAAGCAGAACGCCGTTCCGTGAAGCAGTTGCGCGGAGTTGAATCATTTCGTCGAAGGGTCCTTCCGCCCGAGCTTGCGTCGTCGCTGCGGGCATGGAGGGAGCGCCGGCTAATTGCGCGCCGAACAGCATCGCAATCAGCGCGATTGATAACGATTGATGGAGAAACCGCGCACTGCTCATCTTGCTAATCCTGGATGGCGGCGATTATCGGCGAACGAAGTCTGGGAGGCAACAAAAGCGGGCGTTCGAAAAAGGCAATCAGCCGACGCCGCCGGTCTGGGCCAGGCGAGCAGCACGTATCACCCAATTACCGAATTGATATCGGATTCGAGGTCTCTTGCCGAAGGTTCCGTTCGCAGTGACTGTCGCGAGGATAGGATCTGGCCAGCGCCGAGCCAGGTCTTTCAGCAGTCCGCGCGGCCGCCGCAAGTAAGATCGAATTGGAGCGTTATGCGTGAGCGGAGCATGCAAATGGGCAAACGGGATTTCCCAGTTCCTCAGAACCTGCGTCGAGAGCCAGTCCGGCGGCTGCTTCGCGAGTTCGGCAATCCCGGCGTGAGGTATTTCAGCGCCCAACAACTTTTGGGCGAGGCCCACGACCGCCAGTATCCAATTCAAGCGCCGTTTGTCTCGCCCGAAGCAGATCTCCCAGTCGAAGCCTTCCGCCATCGTCTCAAGCAACATGGCAATGTCGCACAGCCAGAGCGGCCGCCACGCTGCATGCTTCAGCAGATGAATCGACAGCAACGCGAAATGATCTTCGTCAGATAAGACGCGAACTTGCTCGCCGGCACAATGAACAAGTCGCGATCTTGCGAACACATCCTCTATCGGACGATCAGCCAATTCAAACATCCAGACGTGCGCATCCGTCTGGCAATCGCGCGCTTCATCGCTTTGCAGAACGCGCGCTGCCCGGTCAAAGTCCGACGGATGGATTAGCAAATCGATATCGCCGTACGGCCTGAGCGCCGGCTCGGGGTAATAGCGAGCGACGGCCCAACCTTTTACGAGTAGCGCTTCAACTTCCCGTTCGCGAAACAGACGAAACAGTTTTTCAATTTGCGTCTCATGCGCCTTGGCGCGTAACACCAGCAGGCGAAAAGCTTGATGCAGCAATTCGCCCTCAGCCGTCTTACGAAGAGCGGTATTGCGAATGCGCCACCAGCCCAGCCCCGCGGCGCCCGATTCGTAGAGCAGCGGCGTCACGGCTTTGAGTTCATCAGGAGACAAACTGGAAGTCTCCGGAACCTGCGGCCGCCACGAATGCGTCAGCGCTCGAGAAACCAATTCTCCCCGAGGTGTCGAGTTCATTTTGTTTGAGCGGAAATCACGTACTCGCGCAGATGCCGTCGCTGCACAAGCCCGAGCAGCATTGCGCACTGGTCCCACACTGTTGCCCGCCAGGGAGACAACTTGCCGCTTGGGCCGGAGAAGGCGCTACGATGGAGGTAATCACGGGAATAGCCACTGCGGCGCTGAACCCGAGCGCGCGGACCATTTGCCGGCGATTCAATCCGGAAAATTTTGGTGGAGGGGTCGGTGCCTGTGCCAGCAGTCGATGATGCGAGAGTTGATCGATGGCAAGCCAAACGATCCGCTCGTCCAGCTTAACGTTCGCCTCGCCGCTTAATTCGCGCGCAATCTGCGCAGGAGTGGTGCGACCATCGCAACGCTTCCAAATGAATGCCGCCGTCTCGTTCAGACAATGCGCGCGATCGGTTTCTGTATCGTAAACTAGAGTTTCCTCAGGCAGGTCTTTAACGACCAGGCCATCCTTGCGCACCAGCGGCTTTATGTGCCGGGGATTAGTAGTCAACGGAATCTCCTTAGGTTCTTTCGCAAGTGTTGAGCGCTGATCGAACTGCGGCGGAAACTATCACGACGAGGCGAAACAGGTCAATCGGATTTGATGGATGACTCGCCATCTTACTTTGACGGTTGATTCACCAGCGCCAAAGAATCCAGCCACAATGTGCCGAAAGCCCCACAGGGATCAGCCGAACATTGCTGACGCGAAAGCGTGATGTTGATCGCGCGCGTGTCTTTCCCCGTGGTGAAATCCATCGATATCGGACGCCAACCTGCAACGCCCGACGCGAGCGATGGCGACGTCGCGAGGAGATCTTTTTCGTTTGCCGCATCGCTGATGGTTATGATCGGCGCTGCCGCGGAAACGTAGTCCTTCGAATTTGCATAAAAGGTAAGCCAGTAACGCGTGTTGGGCTGAACGATCACGAACTGCGACGCGAGCGTATCTGAAGGTTTCGAGTTTCCATGAAAATCTATGCGGAGACTTCTCGATCCACTCTGAAATTGGGAAGGATCAATTGAAATCGTCAGATTCGCGGGCTCGGCCGGAATTTGCCATCCGAACCCCTTCTGCCCCACAACGACGTCATCTTCAAAGCTGCCATTTAACAGTTGCGCCGGCGTCGCTTGTATATTGTGGAGCCGTGCCCAGACGTCGTAGGCGCCGGCAAAAAGTTCGGCGTTCAGCAGCTCATGAACAAGATCCTGAACACGGTCGTTCGCTAAAGACTTGAGACTGCGGAATTGATCGAGCGCGGCATTCTCCTGATGACGTTGCGCAAAAAAGATGGCCAACGCGAACCGGTCGTCATCAGTTTGTGGCTGCATGATTTCGACAGTCCGGGCTGGATCGTCGCGCGAAATGCCCCAAGCCAAATCGATTACGTTCGGCAGGAACGTAGGATCGCTCGCGGCCGCGAACCGAAGCTCTTTGAATGACTCATCCGTCTGGCCCAGCCGTAACAGTAAGTTGCCGAGTTGCCAGTGCGTCCTGGCGTAATTCGGCGCGAGCACGACCGATTGTCGCAAAGCCTCAAGCGCGCCGTTGGGGTCACCGCTCAGGTCACGCGTGACGCCCAGCATCATCCAGGGGTAATAATCGCGCGGGCGCAGTTGGATGGCGCGCTCCAGTTCGCGAATCGCCTCGGCATAGTTTTCAGTGTGCTGGAGCACGACGCCACGCGTCGCATGAGTCTCAGCATCGCCGGGTGAGATCCTAACGGCGCGGGCCGCCGCTTCGCGATCGTTCGTGACCAGCGCGTAACGAGCCAGCGTGCGAGCAGAACCAACGCGAGCTGCTTGCCAAATTCCAAATGCGCAAGCGAGCACGCCTATCGTCGCGATGAGAATTCGTTTGATCAAATCTTGAAGACGAAAAAGCCAGCCCTCTTGCGAAAGCTGGCCTGGTCGGAAAGAGTTTTGTTTGCAGCTTACGGAGTTGTGCCGCTGGTTTCGCCGCCGCGCGTCAGTGCGCCGATGACGATCGCCCCGCCGGTCCCGCCGAGAATGATTCCCGTCAACTCGCCGCCGGTGAGTCCTCCACCCGGCAGTGAACCCAACTGGCCGTTAGGCAAAATGCATCCGCCGACATGATTACGATTCTTGTCGGTCTTCTCTGAAGCATTGTCCGTGTAGAGTTCCATCTCCCCCGGCAGGACGTTTGACTTCTTCTGCGTCAGCGCGCAACCACGGATGACTTTCACGCGCACGTTTCCGTTCTCGTCAAAGTCGAGCTGAATCTTCGATCCGGGTTGAACTTCGACGACGCCCGCCTCGCCGAGATCGATCACTGCGCTCACCTGATCCGGCGTCTCGATCGTCGCCCCGGTCAGAATCGTGCCGCCGGTACCGACCGCGTTGCCGTTAACGGTGATGGGCTGGTTATTCTTGGTTGTCAGCCGCGCCGTGATCACGCGTTGCGGCGGAGCGCCACCGGTCTTGGCGTTCGGCAAGCTCGCTTGCACGTAAATCTGCGCGAATGAAAATGCTGCAAAGACGGCAAGCGCCTTGAGTGCTTTGGATCGTCTCAGGTTCATCGTTGGACTCCTGTGACCAATTTGCTGGATTACCCGATTCGTGCCGAAGTGTACTTCCCTTGCCTGACCGCGTCAATCTTTTTTCGCCCTACTTCTTGACCGCGTTGTAGAGTTGCTCAGCCAGTTTCGGATCGAGCCGCTTGAGAATCGCAAACTCGCGCGTCACCCCGTCCTTATCATTCAGGCTCGCATAAACCAGCCCGAGACTGTAATGAGCCTGCGCGTAATCCGGTTTCAATTTCAGCGTCGCTTTCAAGGCTGCTTGCGCATCCTGCAACCGGTTCGCCTTGTAACTCGCATTGCCCAAGCCGTAGAGCGCCTCGATGCTGGGATTCAATTGGCTCGCCTTTTTGAATGCGTCCGCAGCATCCGCATATTGACCCGCAAGAAACGTCGACGTGCCGAGGCCGAGATAAGCTTGCTCGTAATCCTGTTTGAGCTGTGTAGCTTGCCGGTAGGCCGCTGCGGACTCAGCGAAGCGCTTCGCATCGAATAACGCTTTGCCGAGATTGTAATGCGCCGCCGTGTAGTCGGGTTTGATGGCTACCGCCTGTTTGAGCAGCTCGATCGCATCGTTTGGCTGGCCGTTCTTGTCGTACAAGTAACCGAGCCCGTTCAGGGCCTTCGCATACTTTGGATCGAGACGGATCGCTTCCTTGTAATCGGCGATTGCCTGAGTATCGTTGCCGGTTTTGTCTTCCGCAAAAGCAAGATTGTTGAAGATCGTGGCGAGGTCCGGTTTTAATCGCGCGGCTTCTTTGAATGCGGTGAGTGCTTCCGCGTAACGATTCAAGTTCGTCAGGGCGATGCCCAAATTGTTTTGAGCTTCCGGGTAATCCTTCTTATGCCCGATCGCTTGTTGGTAAGCTTCGGCAGCTTCACTGAATTTCCCCGACATCAATAATGAATTGCCAAGGTTGTATTCCGCGTCTGCGTATCCGGGTTTCAGTTTCGCTGCTTGCTGGAACGACTTAGCCGCATCGCCGTACTTTTCGAGGGCGTATTGCGCAGCCCCGAGGTTGTTCATCGTTTCCGAATCGTTCGGGTTCAAACGCAACGCCTGAGTGAAAGCATCGACCGCGTCTTTGTACTTGCCGGCTTTGTACGACGCAGCGCCAAGGTTATTGAATCCGAAGGCGTCGTTCGGATTGAGCTGCACGACCTTTTTCAGGACGCGAATCGAATCTTCATAACGCGCGGCGCGATCGTAAGCGTAGGCGAGACTGTTGTAAGCGCTGACGTTATCCGGCTGGAGGCGCACCACGTCTTCGTAAGCTTTGGCTGCATCCTGATAGCGACCGAGTTGCAAGTAAGTATCGCCCAAGGCACTCAACGCGTCGGGCCAGTCAGGTTTCAATTCGAGCGCGTGCTGGAGAGCTTTCGCGGCCTCATCGTATTTCTCTGCCGTGTTGTAAGCGACACCCAAGTTGAAGAAACTGTCTGCGTCATCTGGCTTTGCTTTTGTCGCTCGTTCGAAAGATTCGATCGCCTGCTGATTCTGATTCAGAGCGAGATACGTCACGCCGACGCTGTTCAGGCTTACCGCGTCGTCAGCTTTCAGTTTCAAGGCTTCCTGATAAGTGTCGAGGGCCTTTGCGTAATCGCCTTTGTCATAAAGCGCGTTGCCCTGTTCGTTCAGCGTATCGACTTTCTCCTGCGTCGAAATTTCTGCGGGCGTCGGCTGTGGCTGCGGCGTTCCCGGCGACGGCGAAGCGGTGGGTCGGTTACGAGCGATCTCGGTCCGGCGCGGCGGTCGGTGGCGCACGATTAATGCCGCGGCGCCGCCCGCGAGATCGCGAACCCGCGGCGGTCTCTTGAAAACTATCGAGGCGCCGCCGATGATGTCCTGCCCAATCAAAGCGGCCGCGCCGCCCGCGATGTCCTGCGGCCAGCCGAAAAGCTGCTGGCTAATCAATACTGCCAACAGCCCGATAACGTAGCGATTCGATTTCCCTCGTATCTTCAACTTGATGCGCCTTGTGCCTGAGTCAAATAAACTTCTGACTGAACATTATCAGAACGTCGCGGTTTGATGCGCTTGCGGTGTGTCTCGTTGTTAAGTTTGTCCAAGCTCAAAATAGCGAGCAGCATCATGAAGACCAATGCATCAGCCGTAATGTGTAAGCCAAAATCGACGAGACTGTGGACTCCGACGCCTACGATGCCGACCAGAGCGCCCAATGCAGCGGCTCTCTGAAATCCGCTCAGCGTGGCCATGAACCAGCGCACCCGCTTAACGAGGGCAATCATGAACCAAACAAAGAGGCCGACACCAACCACGCCTGCGCTGGCCCACAGCTCGAGATAATCGTTGTGCGCCTGCACCGGCGTCTCGACCCCCGAAGCGTCGTGATAGACCGGTACCTCAGCCCAAAAACCGCCGAGACCTGCGCCGAGAATCGGGTGCGCGCGCGCCATCCGCCACGTCGCTTTCCAGATGTCGCGACGATTCGCGCCTTCATGGTTGATGGGACTGTTGATTTCAAGCGCAGCCGTTTGAATTCCTGTCGTCAACTGATCGCCACCCAGCCAAACTACGCCGCCGACGATCGCAACCACGAGTAGCACGGTTGTCGCTGCGGTTACCCCCAGCGAGTAGATCCAGCTTCGTCGTTGGTGGTGCTTCTGCCGACTGCGCTGCTGCGAATAGATGAATAACAGCGCGGCAAAAATCATCTGCGCCGTAACGGCCAGCAAACCGCCGCGCGACCTCGACATTACCAGCGCCACCCACAACAATATGATCGCCGCAGCGTACACCAGCAAATGCTGCCGATGATGCTCGCGAAGCAGTGTAATTCCCAACAGCAGGCCGATCGCCGGCTCAATCAAAAATGCGAAGTGGTTTTTGTTGATGAATTGCGCGAAGCCACCGCCATATCTGAGCGCGGGCAGCAGGAAACCCTGATCGTGTTGCATTGACTGGCGAAGGATTCCGAAAACCCCGCAAACCAACGCCAACGCAATAAGTGCATGGATCAAAATTTTCAGACGGGTGATCGTGCTGGTGAATCGAGTGGCCAGAATACCGGCCAGCGTTAACGCTGCCACCCGCAAAGCGAACCACCAACTCTCGAAAGGATCGGCGCTAATCGCGTTGACGACGTTCACGCTCGCGACCTCTCCTTGCGACCAGGACAGACCTTGGAAAATCGCATACGCCGCGAGCGCCATTAGCGGAAAGAACAACTGAAGATTGCTCACGCGCCGTGAACCTGCGGTGAAACCCTGGATCGCCCACAACGTGCCGAGCGCAAAAATCGAACACTGAAAAATCGCCTGAGCCCATGGCTCGACACTGCCATAAGGAATAGCCGCCAAAATTACGACAGCAATTAAGGCAAAGAAGATCACAGCGCTGAGAAAGTTGGCGACGCGCGAAGCGTTAGCCCCAGTCTCCCGTGAAAGCGATCTGCGTTGCGAGGGATTCAATTTCTTAGGAATGAGGTTCTGAAGAAACTTAACGCGCAGTCGCCGACATTTGCCGAGGCATCGACTGCTCCGCGTTTTCAAAGACACGGGCGGCGGCGCGCGCGACGGCTGGGTGAAAGACGTTGGTGAGATAGTTGATATCGAACATCAGCGACGCAGCGTCGAGCCTTCGATACAAATTCAAATAGCCAAGCGTTTGGCTCGTGGTGGCAAGCGGCAAACGCATCGCCCAAAACTGATCTGAGCCGACTACGTTCACTTCAGCAATGTTGTCGCGTCCCCATGCCCACTGCACTCGACCATCGACGAATTTTGCGCGATCAGCGAATCCGTTGTTGTCGGCTAACTCAAATGCGCGTGTGTTAATCTTTGCGTCGCCGTTGTGGGATAGCTGCGCAGTTGCATAGACAAATTCACCCAACTCAAGCACTTCAACCACGGCCTCGAACAATTCATTCATCGTCTTGGTCGAATCGAGTGTCTGACAGGCTCGGCGCAAACGCAGATTGTTGATGGCACGAGCGCGACGATCACCAATGTTGCGCTTCATGCTGGCGCGCAACTCATCGACTTCGTGATAACGCAGATTCCCCAGCGCGAGCGCGACCGCCACGCCCAAAACAAAGAGCATCACGGCAGTCATACCGCTGCCGCCATTCACGAACATCATCGCCGCCAGACCGAACGCCGCGCTGACCGCGTAAAGGACGAGCGCGACGCGGCGCTGTGACCAACCCCGCGCCAGTAGCATGTGATGAATGTGTTCGCGGTCTGCTTCAAAGATCGGCTTGCCACTCAGCAAGCGCCGTCCGATCGTCACCGTTGCATCAACGACGGGAAGACCGAACGCGAGAATAGGAATAGCTACGGCGACGGCCGTCGAAGCTTTCTGCGCGCCCATGATTGAAAGCGCAGCCAGCGCAAATCCGACGAACAACGATCCGGAATCGCCGAGAAAGATCGATGCCGGATTGAAGTTGTAACGCAGGAACCCTGCCAGCGCGCCGGTCAACGCTAATAAGATCACCGCCATGAGAGGCCGGCCCTGCATTACCGAAATCGTAAGGAGCACGAGCGATGAAAACAGGGCTGAACCAGTGGCGAGTCCATCGACTCCGTCGATTAGATTAAACGCGTTTGCGATGGCGATTACCCAAACCAGAGTCAGCGCGAATCCGGCAAACGGATGCAGCACAATTTGGCCGACGAACGGGATGGACAGTCCCTCGATCCTTCCGCCAAAAGCATAGAAAATAATCGCTACCAGGCCGAGCCCAACAAGCTTGAATATCGCGCTCGCGCCGCGAATATCGTCATAAGCCCCCACAGCGACCACGAGCAAACTACACAGCAGAAAAACACCGATCGATTTGAGATCGGCGCGTAGGGTTTGCGTCAGGAGATTGCGCACCAACAGCAGTGAGGACAATGCGACTAACACCGACAGAAATATCCCGACGCCGCCCAAACGCGGAATCGGCGTTTGGTGGACATGCCTTTCGCTGCGCGGCCCAGCAACCAAACCAAGACGCTCGCACAAGCGCCGCAGCAACGGCGTAATCGTTGCAGAGGCAAACGCGGCGATCAGGAACAATACGAAATAGGTTTTCATTTCGACTTAGCCGACAAAGTCGGCCCGAGACGAACTGGCAACTGCAACTTCTACTGCTGAATTATGCGAAACGATTGGGGAAGTTGCTTCGATGACTTCAAGCAAACGAGCCGGCGAGTCATGCGCGGCGACTCGCTCCGCCGGAATTCTCTGGCCCGAATGTCTCGCCGCCTCCGCGATTGCGTGTGCGAGTTCTGCTGACGTTCGATGGGCAAATCGTCGGGCAAGGCTCGGGTCGGCAATTTGGGAAACGAGACCGCCCATCGAACTCTTTTCCGGCCCAATGAAAATAAACGGCGCACCGACCGCCAGAATGTTGTAAATCTTCGACGGATGGACGATGCCGACGAAGGGATCGCCCATCACGACAATGTGCAAATCAGCGGCAGAGAGTACAGCGGGGAGGCTTGCTTGCGGCTGATAAGGCAGGCAGATGACGTTGTTCAATTCATGCGCGTGCGCAAACGATTTCACCTTGTCGAACTCGCTGCCTCCGCCAACGAAAAGAAACGCAATGCCTGTGTTCGTCTTTAACTGGTCGGCAGCCGCGAGCAGAGTATTGAGAGGATGGCAAGGGCTGTGATTGCCGGCGTACATCACGACAAATCTTTCGGCGAGGCCGTGCGCTTCGCGAAACGCTTGCCTGCCTTCTTCATCGAAATGGACGCTCTCATCGTGCATGGGCCGAATGACATGCACTTTCGATTCGGGAATTCCCTTTCCGACGATTTTCTCTTTCATGTAATCGTCGAGGGCGACGATCGTTCTCGCGCGTCTCATGCTGCTGCGCAAAAGCCGCGACAAGAGTTTTGCGGTGATTGAATTTTGCTTAAGCCAGCCTGCGGCAATCGCCTCGTCCGGATTCAGATCCATCACCCAAAAGACCAGCTCGCCGCCTCTAAGTTTTGTGAAAAGTGATGCCAGCCACGAAATCAATGGTGGCGATGTCAGCGCCACAACGACGTCCTGTCGCGGCAGCGACAACATGCGCAGCCCACACGTGAAAAGGAAACTACCGAAGTTCAAAAATCGAGTAGCCCTGTTCTTTTTCCCGAGATTGATTGACGAAACGCGGATGATATCGAGCCCGTTCCATCGTTCGCGGCGTGAGAAAGTATCGGTTGGATCGTCGTAGCCTCGACGCGCGGCAATGACCGTTACTTCATGTCCAGCGTCTGAGAGGCGGCGGGCGAGCGCAGTCAACTGCTGCGACGTGGCAACCACGTCCGGCCAAAAACATTGATTGAGCAGAAGAATCTTCATCTAAGACGATGAAGCTTTTGAGCAAGAATGATCGCTATCGTGCGCGATGCGAGCGGCGAAGTCGGCGATCGTCCGCGTCAAGCCTTCGCGCAGAGGCACTTTCGGTTCCCAGCCAAGCAGTTGGCGCGCGCGGCTGATATCTGGTTGCCTTTGCCGCGGATCGTCGGACGGTAAGGGCTCGTGCCTGGTCTTTACCTTCGATCCGCATAGCGTTATCACTTCTTCGGCCAGTTGATTGATCGTGAACTCGCCGGGGTTGCCGAGATTCACCGGATCAAAAAGCTCGTCCGCGTTCATCAGGCGAACCAATGCGTCAACCAAATCATCGACATAGCAAAACGCGCGCGTTTGTTTACCGTCACCATAGATGGTAATCGGTTCACCGCGCAATGCCTGAACAATGAAATTCGAAACCACTCGCCCATCGTCTTCCAGCATGCGCGGTCCATAGGTATTGAAAATGCGCGCGATCCGCGTATCGACATGGTTCTGGCGGTGGTAGTCCATCATCAGCGTTTCGGCAACGCGCTTGCCTTCGTCATAACAACTGCGACGGCCGATCGGATTAACGTTGCCCCAATATGCTTCGGTCTGCGGATGTTCCAGAGGATCGCCATAGACCTCCGAAGTTGATGCTTGCAAAATGCGCGCGCGCACGCGCTTTGCCAAGCCGAGCATATTCAGCGTGCCCATCACGTTCGTCTTAACCGTCTTGACCGGATTGTATTGGTAATGAATCGGCGAGGCCGGACACGCCAGGTTATAGATTTGATCGACCTCGAGCAGGATTGGTTCGATTACATCATGACGCAGCAATTCGAACCGGTGATTATCGAGCAGTCGCAGAATATTCTCGCGACGGCCAGTAAAAAAGTTATCGAGGCAAATCACCTCATGGCCATCATCGATTAAGCGATCGCAAAGATGTGATCCGATAAAACCTGCGCCGCCAGTGACGAGTATTCTCATAAAGCTTGAAACAGTCCGCAGACTACGCCGGTTGATCATTCCTTTCTGGGGAATCTGCGCGTGGCCTTCTGACCACATGGTTCCCGAGATACAAAACATCAATCCGGGTTTTCAAAAAACATTCGATCGCATCCCGCGGTGTGCAAACGATCGGCTCGTTCTCGTTGAATGAAGTGTTCAGCACGATCGGAACACCGGTCAGCTTGTAGAACTGATCGATCAGATCGTAATAGCGAGAATTTGCCTCCCGCGTAACTGTTTGCAAGCGGCCCGTTCCATCGACGTGAGTCACCGCGGGAATTTGTTTGCGCCGCTCCGGCTTGATTTCGTAAACCATCAGCATCGCGGGGGATGGATGGGTCTGATCGAAATACTCGCCTACATGATCTTCTAAAATCGACGGAGCAAACGGCCGGAACGACTCGCGCTTTTTGATGCGGTCGTTGAGCACGTCTTTCATCTCTTCGCGACGAGGATCAGCGAGGATCGATCGATTGCCCAGCGCGCGCGGCCCAAATTCCATGCGCCCTTGAAACCAACCTACGACCAGCCCGTCCGCGATGTCGCGCGCGGCCGTTGCGACCAACTGATCAGCCGCCAGCGTTTCGAATTTGACGTTCGCTCGGCTTAGTTCGGAGTCGATTTCTTCGTTTGAGAATTCAGGTCCGGAGTAGCTGTAGCGCAAATTGTTAATTTGCGCGCGCAAGCTGCCAGTTTGCGCTACTTCGTTCCAAATCTGATAGCACACGCCCATCGCCGTTCCGCTGTCGCCCGCTGCGGGCTGAACAAACACGCGCCGAAACGGAGTGCGCTCCAGAATCTTCCCATTCATTACGGAGTTATAGGCAACGCCGCCCGCCAGGCCGAGATCAGTCAATCCGGTCTTTTCATGCAGATGATTCAAGACGTGAAACGCGACTTCCTCCAAGCGCATCTGCAAACTTGCCGCCACGTCACGATCGCGATCAGTCAACGACGATTCAGCCCCACGCGCCGCGCCAAAAACAGTTTCGAACGCGTCGGAAAACAGCCGTCCGATTTTCGGCGAACCCCCATCCCACGTCATATCGACGCCTTCCGACGCGTGACGAAAGTAATCAAGATTCAGAACGAATTGTCCGTCGGCTTCAGTCCGCACGATATCGCGAAATTGATCAATGAAGCGGGGTTGGCCGTAGGGCGCCAGTCCCATCACCTTTCCTTCATCGCCGTAATGCGGAAAGCCGAGGAACTGCGTCGTCGCGGTGTAAACAACGCCCAGGGAATGCGGGTATTCGATCTGGCCCAGTACTTCGATTGAGTTAACTTCACCGACGGCCCACATGGTCGAAACGAAATCGCCGAAGCCGTCGATCGAAAGCACCGCGGCGCGTTCGAATGGCGAAACAAAGAACGCGCTGGCCAGATGCGCGCGATGATGCTCGATGTTATGAAAGCGCGCGCGAAGTGTTCTTTGTGAAACGCCGAGCGCGTTTGCCAACTCGGATTTTATGTCGCGAACTTTCGCGGCATTTCGTAATCGATCCGAGAGTTGACCAACGAAGCCCTTTGTGCCGCCAGTGCCGCCGCCATTCCCATTGCCAGGAGTTGCGCTCTCAACTTCTTCGGTTGCGCCAATTACGGTTGACTCGGTCGCTGCAACCTCGGCTGAGCGACGACTGCCTACTGCCCAATGCGCACTGCCGACTGCTTTTTTGGCCGCAAACAGAATCTTTTTGTGAAGATTTGCGGAAGGATTACGCGAGATACCCACATGATCAACTTGCTCGATTCCGATGCCCGCGGCGCGCAGGCAATACTTGACGGACTCGGTCGGAAAACCCGCGCAGTGCTTGACGCGATTGAAGCGCTCTTCTTCGACGGCCGCGACAAGCCCGCCGTCGCGCACGATCGCCGCCGCTGCATCACCGTGATAAGCGTTTATGCCGAGGATGTACATCAGATGTGCAGCCAGGGTGTTACGCGCCGCGAGCACGAACGAATGCGTCGCTTCAAGACCTCGCTCGTGCTGCTGTAGTCTTTGGCTCGGTTCTTGATGAAATGACCCGCTGCCCCGGCGTATTCGGGTTCAATCGCGAATCGCTTGATAACGGCTTCGTTCTTTTCACAGTTCTTGACGAGATCGAAAAGAATGCTCTCTATCGGATACCCTGCCGCGAAAGCTTCGCTTCCGTAAATCGGTAGAAAGTGACGTTCGAAGAAATTTGGCGTGAACACAAAGAACCGCGAATCACAGTGATGACCGCAATCGGGCATCCGCAGCAGTTGATAAAAATTGTGATCGCGAATATCGCAGAACAGATCGAATTCACGCGGCACCCGCTCAAGCAGTTGCGTGAGGTTCAGCAAAAGATTTCGCCCCGTCATCTTGCCGATGTACTTAGACGAGCGAGCGAGCCGGCCTGCGGCAATCGCGCTCTTCATCAGCAACAGCTCGCCGTACGATTTGCCTAGTTGCCGCGGATAATCATTGGCATCGAACGAGAGAATCTCGATGTCCTTTTTGTGAGGATTGTTCGCGGAAGCTACTTCGTGGAAACGATCCATTGGCCAGTTGGAATTCTCAGCGAAAATTATTCGGCGAATTCGTGGGTGATTCTGCAGATAAAAGCGCAGACAGTGAGCATAGGTTGCTTCACGTTCGCGCGGGTCGGCTTGCGTCAATCCAATCATCCCTTTCGGATCGACCGAAGCCGTTAGCAGCAACGTGAATTCGTTTTCAATCTGCATCGGCTCTAGCCCGCGCGTTCTTCTCCATCGACCAAAGCAACCTCTGCCGGGATTGCGCGCTCATCATGTCTTTTCAGGCGGAGGTCGTATTCGATGAGGTAGAGCGAGAGCATCAACTCAGCCGCCATTCGCTGGAGGGCGTAAAAGAGACCGGGCCAACCATCGAAGACACCACCGCGGATGATGAGACAGTAAAAAAACATGGCCGCGGGCGCGACGACGCGCAGCCGTCTAACTCGATCGGCGAAATTGAACTGTTCGCGCGCAAACTTGATCTTTCTCGCTTCCAGCAGCATGTAGCGCCGTTGCGCTTCAAACCAACGGTCGAGCGGCTTGCGATCGTCATGCAGAATTTTCGCTTGCAGATGTTTGATTTCGCCTTCGACGTGGACTCGATGAGCGTGGCCATCCTGAACGTACTCAGCGCACGTGCGACGAAAAAGGACCACGAGTCTGGGCAACAAGCTGCTGCGAAGTTGACCCCCTTCAACGCAGTAAACCAACTGCGCGCTGTATCCGCTAGCCTCTGCCGGAGGTTTTAGTAAGCGCAGCTCGTCGGCAAATTCATCACTCAGAACAAAGTCAGCATCGAGCGCCAAAATCCATTCAGTTGAAATACCAGTCTCCTTCAAGCCGAAGTTAGCTTGCGCCGCATGAGTGTCGAATTTTCGCTGCACGATTTTAGTGTTGGGAAAACTCGAGACGATGTCGATCGTTTCATCGTCACTGAAGCTATCAACAACGACTATTTCGCGCGCCCACTGCAACCGCTCGAGCGTGCGGCCCATGTTTGCAGCTTCGTTGTAAGTCAGAATTAGCGGTGTGGTTGAATCGAGCATCCAAATTACTGCGCACGCGCGGCGCGCGCGGTTTGCGAGACGGGAATAGCGACGTCGTTGTGACTCTCCGCGAGAATCTCCTGATATGCCTGCAGCACTATCATGGCCACGCCTGACCACGCCAGTTCCGCAGCCGCAAATGCGCGGCCGGCCTCACGCATCTTCGCGGAGGCTTGAGGATTCTCAAGTATGGCGTCGATTTTCGCGGCTACTTCTGTCGGGTCGCGTCTGACGACGTACCCAGCGCCAAACTTTTCTACCTCCGGATAGTTGACTGATTCCGTGATCACCAGCGGAACGCCGACGGCGAGTGCTTCGTTGATGGTCATCGTCTGGTTTTCGTAGTGAGAGGTATGGACCAGCACGTCACAATCGAGCAGCGCTTCAAATCGTTCTTCCCCGTTAAGCGCGCCCAGCCAGCAGACATCGTCACTCAAACCGGAAGCCTCAATCGATTTGCTGAGGCGACTCCACTCGCCACCGTCCGGGCCGACAAGCAACCAGACCAGGTCAGGATGCTTGGCTTTCAGCAGCGCAAAAGTTTGAAGTTGCAAATCCAATCCTTTGATCGCATGAAGTCGCCCGAAGAAAAGCATAATTTTCCGGTCGTGGAATTTCGGAAAACGCTTGCGGAACGACCCGGGACGCAAATTTGCAGGAACGTTGACACCATTACGCGCGATGAAGTGTCTTGGGTATCGAAACCAGCCTTCGATTAGTGTTGCCAGCTCCGGTTCGCTTCCCAGATGCAACCGTGCGGCGTGCTCAACCGTCCGCCGCTCGCGCACGATTGCGTAAGCTCGCTTGGCGGCGAAGTTACTCTGCCGCAAACATGTCTCACTCAACATCCCCATCGGTGCGAGCACGTACGGAACGCGTGCGCGGCGCGCCGCCGCCGCTGCCGCAGTCGCGATCAAGTTCCAGACACTGTGAATGTGAATCACATCGAATTCGCCGGCCCAATCCCTGATCGTCCGGTTCACGTTGCGCGCGCACCGCCAGGATTGTTCCGCGCCGTGAGAAAGATGCACCCGATACGGTTCTGACTCGGGATCGATCGTCAATGCTTTGTCCGGTTCGTGTGTTGCCAGAAGCGTTACGTCCAGACCCAGCGCGGTAAGCGAGCGGCAAAATTCCGGTATCGTTCGCGCCGGCCCGCCCGTTTCTGGCAAAAGCGTGGGAATGACTTGCAGGACTCTCACTTGGTTTCTCGATTGACGTGCTCCGAGGAACTCAGAACATCAGACGCCCGGCTGACTCGTCAAGACTGGGGGTGCTTCGATCATTTGCCGCACGCGCAAATCGCTTCCCACCCGGCGCATCTTCTTCATCGCCACCGAAAGCAGTATCGGAAAAATATTCACTGGTAATCCCATGTAGAACATTTCCGGCACTCCGCCGCGAACAATCATCGCTGCCCAAATGCACATCGACGCGCCGAGAAACAGCCGCAGCGGCTCCGAAGGTCGAAACCTTTTGAGAAAATCGTCGCCAACCGCGCAGGCTGCGCCCATCAAAACGCCCCAGATGAAACAGCCTGGCAAACCAAAATTGCCGTAGCCTTCGCCCGGCAAGCCCACAGCGATGCTGGCGGATCGATCTTCGAGAGTTTCGCCGCGAATTGTGTTTGAGTAGATGCTGAACGGATAGGGTTTGTCCGGCCAAAGCGATCGCGGAAACCATCCGAGCACGAGCGGAATCAGAGAGCGGCCATACTCGTAGTCAATTTTGTCGGGAAAGGACTCGACGATCACCGCCGATGACGAATAGATATCGAAAGCACCTCGCGCTGTTTCGAGCGGCTGGATCTCTTCCAGAGATCCTTCATAGTTACGCACGTCGCCACCGCGCATCGAGGTCATCGCGAACCATACGAAGATCACAACCGCGGCTGCGCTAAAGATTGTCAGCAAGCGCAGCGGCTTTCTGAGACGCGCCGTCGATAAGCGCATCCAGAAAGCAATTGCCAGCGGCGCAAAACAATAAAGAAACAATGCCCGCGACCCCGAAAGAAACCCGACCAGACTGGAGAGCGTCAGCACAAACCAGCAAGCGAGGTTCGCCGCCGGCGGCGCCTTTCGCTTTGGGCGAAGAGTTCCATCGAGCAGTAATAGGAAAGCAGCAGAGGTCGCCAGGTAGAGGCCGCCGGTCAGAATGTACGACCAGATACCGAATTGAGTGACCGGATTTTCAATGCTTCCTTCAACCCGGCCACGCATAGAGAACAGAACATCCCAAATTGAAACATCAGCCGCGATTGAGTAATCGACGGTGGTGAGAAACCAGGTGCCCAGCCCAGCGCAAATGCAGATGGCTGCCAACCTCCGCTGCCGCGGCCCCAGAAATCCCGCGGGTTCAATTATCTTCTTCACGCGCCAGAAAGAAGTCTTGAATTTGTAGCCGCCTTCGAACCCAAGAATCGTTAAGAGCAACATCAACCCGATGGTGCGATGCACTGAGTCCGGCAAGCCCGCCTCAATCGTTTCCGGAAAAAGGATCGGCAACGAAAGAAAATACGCGAATAAGCCGGCATGAAAACCGATGCGCGCTAATCCAGTCACCGGGTCTCTCACTCGATTCACAGCCCACAAGAAACCGATTGAGAGAAACGCCGCCAGCACGGGCCACAACAACGGCAATTGGCCCGTGAACAGAATCGTGCGGAGTCCGCCATAGAAGACCAGGACTGCAAAAGCCAACGCAGTCAGTCTGGATGCATCCGGAATTTGCAGCCGGCCGCGATCGGCGTCAACTATGGCGTGGTCGTTTTCCATCTTGTCGTATCGAGCAGACCCCGCGCTACCAGCAAATGTGCTTTCGCTGTCCAGTGAGTGTCCACAGGAAACACACAGTCAGACGCAGGCGAACATTGATGCAACCAATTCGTCGCGTCAATGAAAGTGATGCCTTCGCTTTTTGACCATGAAGCGACCGCGTCCCGAACCAGATGACGGCCTTCGTCGGCCGCGCCATAACGCGATCGCATCAACTGCCAAACCGAATCGTCCCATTCGGGCGGCGACGGTAGATAAAGGATCGTCAGTCGCTTCGCGCCGACCGCATGCCGGAGAAGGTTGAAGGCCTGTTCACTGTCAGGCCAGAATCGATCCAAATCGGGCTTGTTGAAAATTCCCGGCGGGCGAAACGTGGACCAGGCGCGAATGCCCGTTATCCAGACGAAACTCGCCAGGCGTGAATGATCGCGCAGCCACTCCTTTGCGCTGATTGGAATGGCGGAGTCGTCATTCGATCGTTGCGAGGCCATATTTACAAACCACGATTTGTTGTCTTCGAGATCGTTCCCGCCATAAAAAGCGAGCACCACCTCGTCGAGTTGATAACTCTCGTCGGCACGCTTCAGCATTTCGGCTTCACACGCGGTGCCACAAAGCGGCGCACTCAGGTTCCACACTGTCACGTTCGGTCTTGAATGCTTAAGCTCGTTGCTAAACACATCCGCGAATCGATCTTGCTGGCGCACTCCCACACCGGTGGTGAACGAGTCTCCCAAAAAACCGATTCGCCACTCGCCGTTTTGCTTTGGACGAATCTCTGCATCGCGAAAACCGAGACTGTTCACGTTCCATTCAACCGAGTAATCGTAGTGCCGCAACTGTCCGCGAGTGCCGGGAGGATACGCGCCACCATTTCTACCGGGTGCGCGCAGCGCAATCGGTCCTTTGCTCTCAACGTAAAATCCGGGCGCGGGCCAACCGACTACTCGCAGGCCAACTTCCAAAGCCATTAAGCTCAGGGCAAAGCCAAATACAACGGCGAACAAGCGGAACGCTAATCTCCTCGATCGTGACTGAACCAAACCGCTGCGGACTTCGCCCGACTGACGCAGCGCGGATTTTTCGAGTTGGGCGCTTAGTTCCATGGAATCTTAGTGTCTCGCCGCAGCCACGGCACGGGCTTCTGGTTTCGCTGACAACGCAGCGTCAAACGCAATTTCCTGACGACTGAAAACTTCATCAAGGATGGTTCCGGCCCGCTCGGGTCGCCACGCCTCGGCGATTGCCCGAGCCGCTTGCGATGACTTTCGTAGCCCCTCACGATCGCGTGCGAACTTCGTTATCTGTCGCGCCAATCCTTCAACGTCGCCAACTGAGTGAAGCTGAATCGCTCCCGATCCATCGTTGCGATCCCGCGCGGCAATGACTTTGTCTGATGCGAACACTGGCCGGCCCTGCGCGAGCGCTTCGAGGACGACGACGCCGTACGGCTCGAACTCGCTTGGCACGACTACCGCATCCCCGTCGCGAATATGCGCAAACACCTGCGAGTTTTCCAGAGCACCCGTGAATCTGATAATCGATTGGTCTGTTAGTGTTTCCGCAAGAGATTCGAGGGCGCGGCGCTCTGGGCCATCGCCGATGATGATCAGTTCCGCGATCCTGGAGCCCGAATCCTGATTTGCACGCGCGACCGCCCTAATCGCAACGTCGAAACTCTTGATCGGCACAACGCGTCCGATCGCCAGTAAGCAAAGCGGCTTCGTTGACGAACCTGCGTCCGAAAGTCGCGGCGGTGGCGACCAACCGGGGGAAACTTCCACCCAATATGGAAAATTGAAGACCCTCGGCTGCGGAATGCCGAGCGATACAAGGTGTTCGACGGTCGGCGTGCCGCAGCCTAGAAAGGCGACAACGAATCGGCCGAGCGTGCGCAAATAGATTTTTCTGAGCGAGTCGAACAGCCAACGGCGATTGCGCGGAAAAGGATGGTCCGCCCAAATCAATGTCGGCACGCGGAGCAATGCCGCGATGAGCAATGTCTTGTGCGCTAACGCAGAAGACCACCCGCCGAGAACTATCACTGGCTCACGATCAGCGCGCAGCGCGCTGAACAGTTTCGCAAAACCAACATCGCTCAGGAATCGTCGCTGAAAATCATCCCGCGTTGCGAAATCGCTATCGCCTCCGCTCGCAAACCACGCGATGAACTCGCCGCCGAAATGCTTGTTGAGCGCGCGGCACAGAGTCCTCTGATAAGCAATCGGTTCGCGAATGATCAGGTGAATCATGCGGTGGCGGCGACCGCTTCAGTCTGCGTTAGTCGATCGTTAATTCTCTCGGCGGCCTCGCGCTTTGATTGATAGAAGTCAGTTTGCGAGTTCGATAAAGGACGTCCTTCGCGACAAATTTCTTCGTACACGCGAGTCATCGCCTCCGCTTGAATCGGCGCCGCGAAACAATTGCTGACCCATGCATGCGCTCCTTCGATCGAGTCGCGAAAAATTTCGGGGCGTTCACCGAACGCGGTAATGTGACGAGTGGTCTCGTCAAGCGATTTCTCAAGATCACGTTCGCTCTCGCATTTCACCATCGCCGTGGCCTCTGGCCGAATCAACGGATAGGACGCTTCGTTGTAATCGCCGGCGCGTTCGATTCCGAACACCGGCACTCGCGCAGCCATCGCTTCCGCTACCGTCAATCCGAACGCGTCGTAGCGCGAAACAAACGCGTAGGCGTCAAGCGCCGCATAAACCGGGGCGACATCATCCAGACTGCCCAGAAAGTGAATTCGTTTCTCCACGCCGCGTTCAACGGACTCGCTTTGTAATTCATTCCTGAGTGGTCCATCGCCGCAAATCACACCGTGCCAGCGCTCAGGCAAGCGATCGACGATGGCCAGAAAATCTGAACAGCCTTTCTCCCAAACTAAGCGCCCGACGAATCCCAGCAAGAGCGCATCTTGCGGTAAACCCAATTCTGCGCGAGCTGCAGCGCGCGGAAGCAAGGACGCAAATCGCGCGACATCGATGGCGTTGTAAACCACACAGGATGTCTCAGGCGAAACCATACCGAGATCGAGCAGCCAATTTCGCGTAGCCTGGTTGATACAGATTTGCGCATCAGTGTGCTTGAAGTAACTTCGCGACACGCGCGCATCCAGAGCCGATCGAATCTTTTGGCGAATGGTTCGGTCTGGGGATTGGAAATCACTGTAGCGTCCATGGACGTGGATGACCTTCTTCGCCGGTGTTCTCAGCAGAGCTGTGCGCAGCCACACGACGCCTTCCTGAAAATGAATGATGTCTGGTTGGAGTCGGGTGAAGAGATCGCGCGCACGCTTCCAGGCAGCAAAATCCTTCGGCCCTTTCGAGTGAATGAAATGCGACGGCACCCGCGCGCGTTGCGTGACGGGCCCTGGTCCGTCATACGCAAAAACAAATTCCACCGAAACGCGGGTCGGATCGACGTGGTTGGCGATTGCTTCCCCAACCCGCAGCGAACCACCGGCGATCGCATTGTCACGATAATGAACCATCGCTACGCGAATCGGTCTCGTCATTTTCAATTCACTAAATTCCGAAACGCTTCGAAACGAAGTAGCGCGCCGTCATTAAATTCTTGCCGATCCCCTTCGGCGTAATCGACGCGCCGAGCGCCAGCAACGTCCGCGGACTCAACTCGAGCTTCACACTTTCGCGCAAGAGTTTGCGCGCCTCGCTCTTATTCCCGATCGACAGTTGCCGGGCGGCAGCGTGCCGCAGATTCGCCGGAAGCCAACGTTTGCACAACGCGACGGTCGCCGGTGGATAAAGCTGGGGATGCTCTATGACTTTGTAAGTTGCGGCCAGGCAATGCAGCGTCATATTCACTTGACCGCTTGAGACATTGTTCTGATGTTCGCGTCGCCGGACGAGAATCTTCTCCGCAATTGCAAACGGCGCGCCCGCCAAGATCCGCATGAAGCAATCGAAATCTTCAGCTGCTTCCAGCGATTCATCGAAGAGGCCCACCGCCAGCAGGTGATCGCGGCGCACCATGACGTACGACGGCACCAGAAAATAATGCGCACTGGCGAAGCGCTCATCCAATTGATCCACCACAACCCCGCCCGCGCACTTTCTTTTCGGCTGAAGCTCGAAATCCGAGCAGTACGTTTCGCGTCCGTTTCGAATGGTCGTGCCCTGCTCGTCGAAAACCGTGAAGTCGCAACTAACGAGTGCAATCTCCGGATTCTGCGCAGCGATCTCAAATTGACGTTCGAGTTTTTCGGGCTCCCACAAGTCATCATGATCGATGAAAGCTACCCACGGTTGGGAGGCTTCGCGCACACAACGATTGCGCGCGCCTGCCAATCCAGCGTTTGCCTGCCGGATAACGCGCACACCCATCGATTCGGCGATTTCCGGAGTCCCGTCCGTCGAACCATCATCGATAACAATGAATTCCGCAGGCGAAATCGTCTGCGCGAACACACTGTCGATCGCCTCGCGAATGAACGCGGCCGCGTTGTGCGCCGGCATGACCGCGGAAACTGGAACTCTCCTGGTTTGCGGAGTCATCGATTCAAGCGGCCGCTTCGCCGGCAATTTCGACGCGCGCGGATAGCGCGGCGATCATTTGCGCAGCGCGCCTTTCCCACGTCTCATGTTGGCTTGCGCGCCAACGCAATTCTTCCCTTCCGTCGGAAAAATTCGCGGCGCGCAGACTGTTGAGGCTTGCGATCAGTTCATCGCTGGTATCGATCAACCGAAGCAGCGGCTCTTTATGCAGTAGTTCTTCGAAGCCGCGCGTTGCGATCATCGGACGGCACGCGGCCAGATGTTCGTAGAACCGAGTCGAGCTGCCGGAGTAGGTTGGCTCCCGTTTTAGATAAGGCAGAACAGCCACGTCAAAAGTCCGCGCATAACTTCGTAAATCGCCGTAAGGCTTTTCGCCGACAAAACGTACGCGACCGCCGAGGCTCATCAGGAAATTCCGTGCCTTGAGTTGCTCTGCATCGCGAATCTCCATGCTTGTCGGACCAACGAAGACCCACGACAACCAGGGCGACTTCTCGATCGCTTCGCGCAGCAAAATCCAGTCGATGTTTTCGGCGAGATTGCCAATTACGCCGGCGATCGGCCGGTGCAAATCAGCGATGTCCGCGGGTGGCGCTCCCGTCGTTTCCGGTAACGCCGCGAAAATATTCGCCGCCCTGGTCGCGTTTGGCACAATGACGATCTTGTCCGGGGGACAACTCGCCTCGCTGGCAAGATAATCGGCGATCCGCTGAGAGTTGGGACAAACGAGCGTTGCTGACTCGCACATTTTTCGGTCGAGAGCGCGAATGAAATCGGGATCGTTGCGGTATGCCGGAAAATAATCAGTCACGTAATAGACGGCCGGGCCCGGCCAGCCGGCGGCCACATCAGCATAATGCGGCGACGTGCAAATCAACGGACTCTGCGTTGGATGAGGCGCTCGTTCACTCAAGCGCCGCACGATTCTCTTCTTCTCCTGCGCGAGCACATTCACCGGAAAGCGAGCGAAGCCGCGCTGCAAAGGAAAGGATCGAACCCGCAGCGGCGGATTCTCGTTCGCGAATTCCTCTTCGCGATTATGAATTAGGCTCGCCGCACTAAATTTCGGGAGCCAGCCTAAGGTCGGGACTTGCTTGCTGAGCGCCGAGGCGAACTCTTTGATCCAGACCGCGCGCACGTCGAGAACTTGCCACATTACGCTTCACTAAATGAGGGAATCTCCTGCGATTGCGCCGGCAACTCATGAGTTCGCGACGCGCGACGGTGTCTCAACGCGAGCAAGCTCGTTGACGCAATGGCAAGCAGCCAGCACAAAGCAATCCAAGCGGTCATCGAGGCGACGTGCGACGATGAGTTCGCTCGGAGGTAAGCCAACGCGGCCATCGTTAAAGCGCCGATTGTCGCCACGCCGATCGTCACAAAGTAACCGCTCGGCAGAGTCTTTTCGCGATACAGAAACGCTGCTACCAAAACATTCGAGGCAAAGTGCGCAATGAGAAAGGCAATCGCGGCTCCGGTTGCCGCCTGGCCACGAATCAACGCAAATCCGAACACGATCAGTAACGAGGACCAGATCAGGTTGACGATGCCGATGGCGCGCAGTCGAACGATGCTCAATCGCTGCGCCGCGGGCTGACCCGACATGTGAATTATTGATGTCGCCAGTAATAATGAAACCGCAGTCTCCGCGCCGGCATATCGGTGGCCGTAAACCAAGGGCAGAATCCACGGGAGACCCACGATGGCGAGGCCTCCACACAACATCACCAGAATGGCCGTAATAAGTGTCGTGGAAAGCAGAACCCTGTCGGGGCCGCCGAATGGTTCGCTGGACTTGTTAGTGAGCGAACTGTAAATCACCTGCGTCAACAGGCCCGGCGCCATTGCGGCAAGTCCGCGCCATTGATTAGCCACCGAATAAAACGCCATCTGTTTGAGCGACGAATCCGCGCGCGCGACGAACGACGCAATGCACCAGGTCGCTATGCTTATTCCGGCAAAGGCGCTGAACTGCACCAGCCCAAACGCGAACACCTGCCGGATTGGCACTGGAGCATCATTCTCAGCGGGGGATGTCGGCCTAATGCCGAGCCGTGGCGACGCCACCATAAACACGATCACAGTGAGCAACGCTACCGAGCCCTGGACCGTCACCATCGCCGTGGCGCCGATGCGCGAGGCCAGTGGTAACGCGACGATTAAGCCAACTCCCGAAACCAGCGAGAGCAGTAGCAACCCGTAAAACTTTTGTTGGCCCAAAAGTAATCCGCGACAACAGTCGAGCAGGACCATCGCCCCAGCGGAAATCGCGGCGACGCGGATCACGACCGCGAGGTCTCCGTTGCCCAAAAGCCAACGCGCGATGGGGCCAGCGCCGACAAAGGTGAATAGCGCCGCGATCAATGCGGAGCAAATCGCAATCACTCCGAGCGCCTTGACGAATTGCCGGTATCCCGCGGAGCCCGGCCTGTAATCGCCAGAGAAACGGACTGCGGTTACGCCGATGCCCGCGCCGGCGTAGGCGGCAATTGCTCCGGCAGTCGCCAGCGTGACGGCATAGCCGCCGAAAGCTTGTGGCCCGCCGATGCGAGCTGCGAGCGTCACCGATACGAAACTCAGAACTCTTTCTATCCCGATTCCAAGACCCAGCATCGTGCTGCCATAAAGCAGTAGGTGCTTGAGCGAGCGCGGGCGCACGTCAGCGTTTGCGTCGCTTATGTCCGGTGCCGAAGCGAGTGTTGGGGCGGTTGCAGCCAAGATTAGTTACGAGGATGGAGCTAAGGCGCGATTCAAAAAGACGGCGTCAGCCCACAGCGCCCGGCCTTTGCTGCCGCGATACGGCGCCGACACGTTCCAGAATTCGAAACCTAGTTCAGTCAAGTGATTGAAGAGCGTTCCGAATGATCCATCGCCGCAATAATGAGAGGTAAAGTTCGTTTCGACTAACAGGGCGCGCGTCCTCTGCAAAGTCTTCAATGCGCCACGCAAGACCGAATGCTCGAAACCCTGAACATCGATCTTGATGAGGTCAATCGGTTCGTCGTCATGAAGCACATCATCCAGCGGAACGACCTTCGTCGAGATCTGCTTGATGACTCTGCTGGCCGGCGCATATTCCTGCTGAATGATTTTGCCCGGCTTCAGAAGCGATGAGAGACCTGAGTTTTCAATTACGTTGAGCGTTGCTGTTGTTGTCTCTTCGCCCAGCGCGAAGTTATGCAATTGGGTGTGTGGCCGTTGGTCGAAGCGCTTTGCCAATGTTGCGAACGCTTCGGGATTTGGTTCGAATGCTTCAAGCCGGCGCACGTTAGCAAAGTTCATCAAAGCCGAAATCCATTGTCCCTCGTTCGCTCCGATGTCCACGACGAAATCGAGTTTTCCCCGAGACAACCTGGGAAGGTTTTCAATTCGCGACGCGACCAAAGCCTCGCGCATCGAGCGCGAAAGACCTGCGCGCAGCGCGCGACCTCGATCAAAACCGACGGCCCTGAATCGCGATTGCCACTTGACCACATGATGAAGGCCGGCTGGCGCAAAGTGTCTTAACACAAGCTTCGTCGAGCTTTGATGGGCTAGGCCTGCTCGGCTTCGGTTTCTGAGTGGTAGTAACTCTGATGGTAGTAGCGCTGGTGATAGTAATAGTAATCGTGCGAGCGAGTGCTGACGTTGTTCAAGACCACGCCGACAATCTTCGCGCCCACGTCGATCAGCATCTGCCGCGAACGACGAACGACCCCGCGCGAACTCTTACCGCCATGGACCACCAGCAACACGCCATCGACTATTGATGCGATCAGAACGCCATCAGTAAACGAACTTACCGGCGGTGAATCGATCACGATGTGGGTGAACGGAATGCTGAGCACTGAGATGAGCTTGCGCATTTGCTCTGAACCAAGCAGCTCCGCCGGATTTGGCGGCACCGGCCCGGAGGTCAAAACGTTCAGGCCCGTAGTTGGATCCTTCACGATCGCGCCCAACATCTGATCCGGTTTCATCTCGCTGGACAGAATCGAACTCAGGCCTTCGCGCTCGGCGAGATCGAAGATCGAGCGCAAGCGAGGCCGGCGCATGTCGGCATCGATGATCAGAACGTTCGCGCCGGTCTGCGCCAGGCTGATGGCGGTGTTCACGGCAGTCGTCGTCTTCCCCTCCCCGGGCAAGCTCGACGTGACGAGCAGCGTCTTGGGCGCTCGGCCCGCGGTTGAAAGAAGCACCGACGTGCGTAGCTGGCGATAGGCCTCAGCCAGCGGCGAACGTCCCGTCACGTTCAAGAGCAACTCGGGCGTTCCGCCGTTATTTCCGTTTCGCTTTTGCAACGCCGTGGCGGTTGAGAGCAGACGACGCGATGTCGAGGCCCCACCCATCGCCGGAATTACTGCCAGCGCCGGCAGCCGCAAAAATCTCTCAACGTCGTCGGTCGAGTGCACGGTATCGTCCAGATACTCAAGGAACAGCGCGAGCGCGATGCCCAGCCCAAGCGATAAAAAGAATGCGAGCGTCACCGTGCGCATGCGGGCCGGGCCAACCGGAAAGTCCTGAACGATCGCGTAATCGACGACTGAAATATTGTTTGGGCGACCAGCGAGAACCACATCGTTCTCTTTCGATCGCTGCAGCAGATTATCGAGCAATCCGCGATTCGTCTCGATCTGCTGCTGGAGAATTCGATAATTAATCGCGGCTTCGTTCTGCGAAAGCGTCTCGCCCTTCTGTTGATTGAAAGCTTTGCGCAATGAATCTTCGCGCTCGGCGGCCTGCCGGTACTTTGTTTCTAGATTCGTGAGCAACGTCGCCGTGCTGCGCGAGCGCGTTTCGGCCAGATGTTTCTGGACCACATCGATCTGCTGATCGATCTCCCTGACTTCCGGCGCTTCCTCAGTCGCGTCCACCAACAACTGCGCGCGCTTCTGCTTCAGTTCGGCCAGCTTTGATTCAGACGCTTCGATATCCTTGCTGGCTTCGGCGAGAGCGCCAGCCGCGCCCGGAGCTTTCGCAGCGTTTCGTTCAGCTTCAGCCATCTTTCGATCGTTTTCAGCTTCGAGCAATTGCTTGTTCAAACCGGCGAGCCGTTCCACTACCGTGTTCTGGCTCGCATCAAGCGAAAGAATCTGATTGCTCTTTGCATAGCCGACGAGCTTCTCTTCGTCCGAACGAATCTGGCTCTGCAACTCAGTCACCCGCTTTGACAGGAATTCGCTGGTGCTGGTGTTCGTTTCGTTTTTCTTTTCGAGGTTCGATCGGACAAAGGTTTCGGCGACGCAATTGACAATCCTGGCGGCGACTTCCGGATCGCCATAAGTAAAATCGATATCGATGAGGCGCGTCTCTTTGTAATAGCCCGCGCGATTCTCGCGCACCGGCTCGACGCGTAAGCCGCCCATCAACATGCCGACGTAGGGTGCGAGCCGCTTCGCTTCAACCAGGTCTTCCGTTAACGTGGCCGGGGCGACTTCCGTCGTGAGCGGCAGAACATTCTTCTGGCTGTTCGAATCTTTTTTCTCCACGCCACCCACGCCGAGCATTCGCAAAATCGTTTTCCAGGTCGAATGCGGCTGCGTGGTCTGGGGCCGCAGAAAAGCCTGATTGTGTTCGAGATCGAGCGTCTTAACGACGCGACGCAGCAGGCCAGGACTCGTCAAAATTTGAAGTTGAGTGTTGAAGTAAGCGGGATCGTTAACTGGACTGACGATCATCGGCGCGGTTTTGCCCGCGTACATCGGATTATTTTCGAGATCGACCTGCACGCGCGACGAAGCTTCGTAGATGTCCGGCTTGCGCGCGACGTAAACCAGCGCCAGCGCCGTCATCAACGCCGCCACGCCAATCACCAGCCAGAGGCGCTTGCGGATGGCTCGCCAATAATCGAGCAGATGAACTTCGTTCTCGCCGCCATCGAGGTTGTATCCGTAGGCTGCGCGATACGCAGCCGTCTCGTCGGGCCGGCGATCAATCTCGCGCGGCTCGTCTTCGCGCTTCACTAGTTTTGTGGCTTGGTTCATGGTTGTTTGATAAGGGCAAAGAGCATGGAGCTAAGGGCAAAGAGCAAAGTGGCAAGAGCAAGAGTCTGACAATTTGCGGGCGCGCCGGACGTTTCGCTCTTGGCGCTTTACTCTTTGCTCTTGGCCATCACGGAATAACTCGCACCGGCATCTGCGCCACCGAAGGAGCGACCGCGCCGAGTAAGCTGCGAATCAAACTCTTTCCGGTTGATTCAGGTACTTCCACGATGTCGTTCGGTTGCAGCAGAAGGTCGTCCTCTTTCTTTCGCGCAATCGCGCTCAGGTTGACGTACATCTCCGATTTTCCCGTCGCTGACTGTCGCACGATATGCACGCGATCAGTTTTGGAATCGCGCAGCGGCCCACCGGCCATCGCAATCGCGCGCGATACAGTGATTGGTTCTTTCAAAGGGAGCGATTTTGGACTGTAAACGTTGCCGACCACATAAATCTGCTCAGCTTCAGGAATCGTGACGATGTCGCCGGGCTCGACGAAGGGATTCGCGTTTTCTGCGCCACGCAGAGTGTCGTTTAGTTTCAGTGTGATGAAGGCTTCGGATGTTTGCGAATCGGTCGAGCAAATATCTTGCCGCGGCGCGCGCACAATGTTGATGGTTTGGCCGGCCTTGTCGGAAGGACCTTTGGCAAACGTAAGCAGTTCGAGCAGACGGATGTGGCGCTGCATCTGATAGCGGCCCTGTTCGTTGACGGCGCCGATCAGCGCGACTTCGCGCGCGTGGTATTCCTTGATGAAGACATCGACGGGAAGGTTCCGATAGTAGCGCGCATATCGCGTCGAGATTTCTTGCGCCAGCTCGCCTTCGGTCTTGCACGCTGCCTGAATCTCGCCGTCGATTAGCGGCATGCGAATCATCCCGTTGCCTTCGACGCGCACAGCATCGCGCGAAAGCTGCGGCCGGTTATACACGCGGATGTCGAGCACGTCGCCGACGCCAATTCGATAACGTTCTGGTTGCGGCGCGACCATCGCTGGACTTTGCGCGCCAACCGTCGTTGTCAGGATGACAAAGATGAAAGCGGTACCAATTACTTTGTATTTCATAAGTTACTTTCCACCCAGGCCGATGCGGCGCGAGAGCAAAGCCTCGCGCATGTGATTAGGCCGCGCCAGGTTCAAAACTGTGTTGCTGACCAGCACCATCAGCTCGTCATGCTCACGTCGAAAAGCACCGGTCAGCGGCTGTTCGCCGGTCTTGTCGATGACGCCGTCGCGGACCCACTGCCAAAATTGCTTCTGCGTGGTCCAGAATTCTTTTTCGTCGCGGCAAATTACCAGCGCGGTTTTCTTCTTCTTTTTCTTTTCCTTCTTGGTCATGTGATTGTCCGAGATTTCCCTCCCTCGCGGCCGGGCTTCTCACAATAGCGACAGACGCACTTCTCCGCCTGCGTGATCTAATCGTTCGCAAACGAATGCACGCGGCGACCCCGAAGGGAAACCTCTTACGCGAGGCAGCTTCAGTTTTTCAAAACGCCAAAACTTGCGGCGCTTCCATCTAGAAATCCGGGCCTCCGTCGCGCAACAGGTGCGAAACCAACTCAGCGCGACGCTTAACTCCGAACTTCGCAAAAATATTTCGCAGATGAAACTTTATCGTCTGCTCGCTCACTTCCAGGCGCGATCCAATCTGTGCGTTCGTCAAGCCTTGCGCGCAGCAAAGCGCGACTTCAGTTTCGCGGCGACTCAAACTTTTTGTTCCCGCAACCCGATGCACGGCACGCGCGAGCGACGATGCGCCGTGTTCATTCACTAGCGCCTTGGGATAAATCGAAACGCCAACGGCGCGGCGGCGCGCGAGAATTTCGTCCGGTGCGAACACCAGGTAAACCATCGGCGGATGATCGCCGTTGTGACCGGCCACCTTCTGACGCTCGATGCTTAGCTTATTGACCAGTCCCTGTACCCCGCGACGCACGGTGCTGTAACCCTGAATTCCGCTTAGCGCCATCAAGCGCCGCGTGGTAAATGACGCCACGCGCGTTCCTACCGCAGCGATCTCGGCGAGCATCGCTGCGTACAACTGCTGCTCAGTCACGGTGTGGCTCAACGCCACGAGAGCCATCGCCTGCTCGTCAGTTAGCTGTTCGGAATTCCGGTCGAAAGGGTAGGTTGCTGGAGCAACGGCAGATGAACTTGAACCCTTGGAGAAAAGCATCGCTGCTATCCGGACTTGCGTTTGAGGGGAGACGACTGCTGTCGCTTCTCAGTTAACCGCTGCCAGACACCGCGCGCGCAAAATCAACGTTCAGTGCCGTCGAACTTTCTGTGATTAGGGCGAAGAGACTAATTCTTTGACCAAAACCTGTCAAGAAAAATTACCCGCTGAAATCAGGCAATCGCGAACTTGCGTGAATCGCTTTCGCGATGTAGGCTTGCGGCTTCTCGCGACGATGAAAAAGCGTTCGAGCTTCGATCACAACCTCTCACAGCAAATCGATGTCTGCGGCTAATACTACTCCAATGGTCAGGCAGTACCAGGAGCTGAAATCTCAGCATCCGGGGACGCTGCTTTTCTTTCGCCTGGGCGATTTCTATGAGTTGTTTTTTGAAGACGCGGTCATTGGCGCGAGAGAACTCCAAATCACTCTGACGGCGCGCCACAAAGAACGCGGCGATCCAATTCCCATGTGCGGCGTGCCACACCATTCGGCCGCTAACTACATCGCGAAGCTGGTGCGCAGGGGTTATCGCGTCGCCGTCTGCGAACAGACCGAAGAGGCAAGCAAGACAAAAAAGCTCGTGCGCCGGGAAGTCATTCGCATTGTTACGCCCGGCACACCAATCGACCCACAGTTGTTGGAAGCGAAGGAATCGACTTATCTCGCTGCAGTGTGCGCGCGCGGCAACAATGTCGGCGCGGCATTCCTCGATATCTCGACCGGCGAATTTCGCGCGACGCAGGCCAGCGGCAACGAGGCTTGGACGCGCATCGCGGCAGACGTTGAGTCTTACGCACCGCGCGAACTTCTCTTCCCGGCGGCCTTGGCGCCGCTCGTTCGCGCTGGTTTTGGAGTTGCTCCGCATACGAAATCGCTTCCGCTGAGCGACGAATCAAACGGGGATCAAGTTCCTGGACCGCCGACCGACGCATCAGCCCTCACGTTCGGAAATTCAGCGATAGCGCTGACCCCACTCGATGATTGGTTGTGGCAGGCGAATGATGCTGAGGCTTTGCTCCTGAAACAATTCGGCGTGCAGTCGCTCGATGGCTTTGCCCTGACTGGCAAGACTGAAGCGATCATGGCAGCCGGCGCATGCCTGCGCTACGCCCAGGACACGCAGCGCGCTGCCGCGGCGCACGTCAGCGACATTGTCTATTTCGAGCCTCAGGATCATCTGGTCCTCGACAACATCACAGTTCGCAACCTCGAACTCGTTGAAGGGCTGGGCAGCGGGAATGCTTCGCGCTCGCTGCTCGACGTCATCGACGAGACGGTTACCGGAATGGGCGCGCGTTTGCTTCGTTCGTGGCTGCTCCGGCCGTCGATTCATCGTGGCGAAGTCGAAGCGCGACATGGCGCCGTCGCCGAACTGCATACCTCGCACATGAAGCGCGATGGCTTGCGCGCGTTGCTGAAAGAAGTTTCCGATGTCGAGAGACTATCCGGTCGCTTGAATCTTGGTTCGGCGACGCCGCGCGATCTGGTGGCGTTGCGCCGGTCTCTAGATCAAGTGCCTGGCATCCGCGAACGCCTGATGAATGCAGAGTCTTCCCTGCTTCAGGTGCTCAATGAATCGATTGATGAACTCGCCGACGTGCGGCTGTTAATAGCCTCAGCGATCGAAGACGATCCACCAGCGAAGGTGATCGACGGCGGTGTGATCAAGAGCGGGTACTCAACCGAACTTGATGAACTTCGATCGCTCAGTCACGACGCCAAACAAACCATTGCGGCACTCGAGGCCGAAGAACGCGCGCGCACCGGGATTGGGAATCTGCGCGTGCGCTACAACAACGTCTTTGGTTACTTCATCGAGGTCTCAAAAGGTAATGCGCCACGCGTGCCGGCAGATTACGAGCGGCGGCAGACATTGGCGAACGCTGAGCGATACACAACGACGGCTTTGAAAGAATACGAGAGCAAGGTGCTGGGGGCCGAAGAGCGCATTCTGCAACTCGAGTCAGAGGTCTTTTCTCTCATTTGCCGCCAGGTCGCGGCTGAAACTGCGCGCATCCAGGCAACCGCGCGCGCGTTGGCATGTCTCGATGCGTTGGGCTCGCTTGCCGAAACCGCCGTGCGACGTCGCTACGTTCGTCCCGTCATGCATGATGGCGATCAGATTGAGATCATCCACGCTCGCCATCCCGTAATCGAGGTCTTCATCGACGCGCCATTCGTTCCGAACAGTGTCTATCTGAACAACTCGACTGATCGATTGCTGATCATTACCGGCCCGAACATGGGCGGCAAAAGCACAGTCCTGCGCCAGACGGCGCTCATCTGCATTCTCGCGCAGATGGGCTCCTTCGTTCCGGCTGAGTCCGCCAAGCTACCGTTGCTGGATCGCGTCTGGACGCGCGTCGGTGCGTCGGATGATCTCGCGCGCGGCCGATCGACGTTCATGGTCGAGATGACTGAGACGGCCGCGATTCTGCATAGCGCGACGCCGCGTTCGCTCGTCTTGCTGGATGAAATTGGCCGCGGCACCGCCACGTTCGACGGGCTGTCAATCGCGTGGGCCGTCGCGGAGTATCTGCATGACTCGCCGGAACACTCCGCGAAAACTCTGTTCGCCACGCACTATCATGAATTGACCGAGCTGGCCGAGCGGCTGCCCGGTGCGCAGAACTATCAAATCACCGCGACTGAGCGCGAAGGCGAAGTGGTTTTTCTGCATCGACTGGAACGCGGTCGCACGTCGAAGTCGTACGGGATTGAAGTCGCGCGCCTCGCCGGCATGCCTCCCGCGGCATTAGATCGCGCGCGTGAAGTCTTGCAACGGCTGGAACGTTACGAACTCGACGTATTTGCTGAAGAACAGACTAAAGTGGCATCCACGCGCGCCCTTGCCGTCGGTTCCAGCGCACCATCGGAAACAGACGATGCTGCGCTGCGTTCGGTTGCGACGAGTGCCGGACGGCGACGGTTGGCCGCGCAATCCTCGCTATTCGATCTTGCTAACCAGAGAGTTGTCGATGAACTACGCGACGCGAAAGTTGACGAAATCAGCGGCGACGAAGCGAAACGGTTGTTGCAGGAATTACGCGCGAAGTTATTGTAGTTCAGGACGCCTTGGCCGCGTCGCGAATCACCAAATCGAAAGTTCCCGGAGACACTTTTCGAAATCGGCTGTTGCGATTCAACGAGACAGCGATACTGATCGTCGGGTTGTGTCCGGTGAAGCTGAACCCACCTTCCATCAAGCGATTGTAAATTTCGTTCACGTGCAGCGGGCCACCGGCTTCGCGCAGGATCATGGTCGTCGCCTGAGGGATCGTGCGATCGAAGAAGCGATCGCTGGTTGCCTCGATATTTGGCTTGACGGTCGGGATGTTGTGTCGGGCCGGAGACGTGCTGTGGTGCTCTTCCAACTCAATGCGCGCGAGACGCCGTTGCAGTGCCTCCATCTCACCGGAGAAATTCCCGTTGGCCGCAGTCGCGGAAGTATTCACGACGTTGGAAAGCAACCGCACGATGGCGGCTTCAGTCGTGCTCGCCAGCGCATCGATCTCGATTATCTCGGCGCGAATCATCTCGGCTTCCGATTCAATCTCGGCGAGGCGCGCTGCCAGACGCGTCCGTGCCGCGCGCGATTGCCGCAGGTTCTGTTCGAGCCGGGCGATGAGGGTCTCGTTGGCCATCTCAAGTTCGAATTTTAGATTGGAGATCGCCGATTGGCAATGATTTAGTGATCGCGCTCGACTATGTACCCGGGAATGGAGCAGAGCGCGTCTTTGTAAACAGAATCATTCAGGCCTTCGATCGAAGAGATCGCCGCGCTGGCGTACTCGATCGCGCGTTGGAGGGTCATCTGCAAAGCACCGGTGCGCTCCAGCGCCTCCAGGAGCGAGTCCCGCGTTACGTTGTGATAGCTCGCCTCGCTCATTACCTGTTGAATCTGTGCCCGCATCGCAGGCTCGGCCTGAAGTAACAAAATCAACGGCAGCGAAAGCTTTCCTTCGATCAAATCGGCGCCGGCTGGCTTTCCCAAAACTTCTTCGCTGCTGGTGAAATCCAAAAGATCGTCAATCAGTTGAAACGCCACACCGAGATTCATTCCGTAATCGCGCATCGCGATCTGCTGATCTGATGTCGCGTTGCCAAGCAGCGAGCCGATTTCACAACAGGCACTGAATAGGTACGCCGTCTTCCGCGCGATGACGTCGAAGTACTGCGCTTCGGAAATGTCTGTGCGGCCGAGCAGCGTCAGTTGCAAAAGCTCGCCCTCCGTCATCTTGCGCGTTACGGCCGTCAGAATGTCGAGAATGGAAAGCGAACGTTCCGCGAGACTGGTCTCGAACGCCGACATATAGAGCCAGTCGCCCATCAGCACTGCAGTCTGATTGCCGAATTCGGAGTTAATCGAAGGACGATTGCGACGGGTGTCGGCTTTGTCGATCACATCGTCGTGAACGAGTGTCGCGGTGTGCAGAAACTCCATCACAGTCGCCATGCGAATGGCGCTCTGATTTGATCCATTGCCGCCCACCGCGTAGTTCGAAAGGATGGTAAGCGCCGGACGCACGCGTTTCCCGCCCGAGCGTCGCAAGTGATCGCCGATGTAAGCAATCACCTGAATGTTCGATCGTGCCTGGCGTTCGAACTCGGTTTCGACGAGTTGAAGTTCATCCGCGATCGGCTCGAAGATACGCCCCGCTGTTAAGCGAGTCTCTTCGAGCAATGCTGTTTGTCCGCTTGCGGTCATCATGTTGCGTTTGACCCACCCGCTACCGCAGGTGGTACTGACTAGTTCGTTCGATAGTTCGTAAACTGCATGTTGATGCCGAAGTCTTTCGCCTTCAACGTCGCGATTACCTGCTGCAAGGTATCTCGATCCTTGCCTGACACGCGCACCGTGTCACCCTGTATCGATGCCTGCACTTTCGCTTTCGAGTCCTTAATTAGCTTAACGATGTCTTTCGCCTTTTCCTGCGGAATTCCCTGCTGAATCTGCGCCCGCTGGCGCACGGTCCCACCGGCCGCAGGCTCGACGGCCCCATAACTCAAAGCCTTCAAAGGGACACCACGACGCACGAGTTTCTGCTGCAAGATATCATTCATGTTGCGGAGCTTGGTCTCGTCCTCAGCGGATAGCACCAGCTCTTTCTCTTCGAGAGCAACATCTGCGTGGCTGCCTTTGAAGTCGAACCGCTGGTGTACCTCTTTCATCGTTTGATTAATCGCGTTTACGATTTCAGCGCGATCAACCTGCGAAACTATGTCGAATGAATTCTGTTGGGCCATTTCGCTGGTTAGCTAGACGACGAGAATAACATCAAAGCGCGGGCATGTGAAAGTGTTCTCTATGTAAGCCTGGACTTCAGTCTGGGACTTCACCAGAACGTTCACAGACTAAAGTCTAAGCTGCGACCGCACGCCAAATAGTCTCGCGAAATTCTCGCTGGTAATGCGGCCGACGTCGTTCACCTGGCGATCGTGTAGTTCAGCGAGACACTTCGCGGTCTCGACTACGCGCGCCGGTTCGTTTCGCTTGCCTCGGAAAGGGACCGGTGTGAGATAAGGGCAATCCGTTTCTACCAGCAATCTATCGAGCGGCAGTTGGCGGGCAATGTCACGCAAATCCTGAGCTTTCTTGAACGTAAGATTCCCAGCGAATGAGATCAAGAACCCGAGGTCGATTGCGTCCAAAGCCATCTGCAAATTACCGCCGAAGCAATGCAGAACACCAGCGCGTTCGTAGACGTCCAGTTCTTCTCGCAGGATGGCAATCGTGTCGTCTTTAGCTTCGCGTGAATGGATGACGACGGGAAGGTTCAAAGAGCGCGCAATGCGAAGTTGCCGGCGGAAGACTTCTCTCTGCACCTCGCGTGGCGAGTGATCGTAGTGGTAGTCGAGACCGATTTCGCCCCAGGCAACGACGCGAGAGTTTTTCGCCAGCTCAACGAGACTCGTTTCCACCGGATCGTCGAACAGTTTGGCATCGTGCGGATGAACGCCGATCGCGCAAAAGATTTCTTCGTGCTGCTCGCTCAGCGCTACAGCGCGTTCGAACGCGCTGCTGTGCGGATCGCCCGTGCCCACATTGAGCATCGTCGTGACGCCCGCAGCGCGCGCGCGCGCAATTACGTCATCACGATCCTCATCGTATTCCGGACCATCGATGTGGCAGTGTGAATCGACAAATTGAGTCATTAGATGAACGAATCACTTCAGGCGGGCGCCATTCGGCACTTCTTCTGCGAAGGTCGCAATTACCGGTTTGCCTTCGTCGCCCACAGACGCGGCGAGGAGCATGCCCTGCGATTCGTAACCGCGCAGCTTCCGCGGTTTTAGATTAGCGACGACGACAATTTTACGGCCGATGAGATTCTCCGGTTCGTAGTATTGTGCGATGCCGGCGAGAATTTGGCGCGGTTTCTCTTCTCCGATATCGACGGTAATCAGCAGCAGCTTGTCGGCCTTCGGGATTCTTTCAGCGGTCTTCACTTCCCCGACGCGCAGATCGATCTTCGCGAAATCCGCGATGTCGATGTACGCTACGCCGGGCACAGCCTCGGCTTCGGTTGCATGTTGACCGGAACCTTCTGCTTCCGTACTTCCTGCGGCGGGGGATACTGACTCCCGACCCCCGACTCCTGACTCCTGGCTTTTGATTTCTTCCATAGTTCTTGCCTTATCGATTCGTGGAAACAAGGGTTTGATTTCGTTAATGCCCGTACCTTCGCTGAGATCGCCCCAATTCAATGTTTGTGGATCGATGCTGGAAACTTCGTCAGTCAAACCAATTTGCCGGTAGGTGTCGCGTGACGTGCTCGGCATGACCGGGTAAAGCAAGACAGCAAGCCAACGCAAAGTTTCCGCTGCCCGATAAAGCACGGCATTCAGTGTCTGTCGTTGTGACTGATCCTTGGCCAAATCCCAGGGGCGCGCGTCAGAGATCATCTTGTCAACGCGAGCAACGATGGCCCAGGCTTCTTCGAGCGCGCGACTAAAATTGAAATCGTCGAACTGCTTGATGAACTGATCGCGTGCTTGCGCCAGCAGCTTCGAGACCGTTGCATCATCCGTTTCAACTCCCGCTCGTTTTGCCGGCAAGCGCGCTTCATCCGAAATCGCGCGCGACGGAATCCTGCCATCGCAGTAGCGCTGAATCATCGTTAGCGTGCGGCTGGAGAGATTGCCCAGACCGCTTGCCAGATCGCTGTTGGTGCGATCGATCAAGCCCTCGTAACCAAAGCGACCGTCCTGACCGAACACCATTTCGCGCAAACAGAAATAACGAATCGCGTCGATGGGAAAGTACTTGTTCAGTACATCCAACTCGATCGTGTTGCCCAACGTCTTCGACATCTTGCGCCCAGTCGGATCGACCCACATGCCGTGAGCCACAATTGCTCGTGGCTGCTCGACGCCGGCAGCCATCAAAAACGCCGGCCAATAAACAGCATGAAAGCGCAGAATGTCTTTGCCAACCAGATGCAGGGCCGGCCAGAACTTTTCGAATCCGACCGCGCGGTTCTGTTGCTCGTTGCCGAAGCCGATTGCCGTGATGTAGTTCGTCAGCGCGTCGAACCAGACGTACATCGTGTGCTGCGGATCATCGGGTACGGGAATGCCCCAGCTCACAGAGGTACGCAAGCGACTGACGGAAAGATCCTGAAGTCCGCTGGCGACAAAACTCTTTACCTCATTGCGGCGTGCTTCCGGTCTAACGAAGTCGCGGGATTCGTAAAGATGCAAAAGCGCTTCGTCGAAATCAGACAACCGAAAGAAGTAGCTCTCTTCCGAAACCCGATCGAGTTTGGTTTCGTGAATCAGACATGTCGGCGGATCGTTTGGATTCGCAGCCTTCGCATACTCGTCTTCAGTCTTGTACGCCGCACAGGGCGCACAGAACCATCCTTCGTAATGACCCTTGTACAGCGCGTCGTTTCCCTTCGGCGTCTTAGCCTTGGCGACACGACGCCAAAATTCGCCGACGCCTTCGTAGTGAAACGGATTTGTCGTGCGCATGAAGATGTCGTAGCCGCCATGCGCGGTGTCGAGTCCAAACGCATCGGCCATCTTCTTGAAGTAATCGACCACAAAATCTGCTTGCTGTTTGGGCGTGCGATTGTTCCGCTGCGCCGCGCGCTCGATATTGATGCCGTGCTCATCCGTGCCGGTGAGGAAAAAGGTTTCTACACCACGCTGCCGCTTCGAGCGCGCAATCGCATCCGCCACGATCATCGTGTACAGATGACCGAGATGCGGCAAGCTGTTGGCGTAATAGATGGGTGTAGTTACGTAGAAAGTCATGCGTAGTAAATCGTGAATCGTAAATCGTAAATAGATCAGATTCCTCGCTGCTCGACGTGATGACGCAAGCCAGTCAGCATGCGGCCGATCTCATCAAGCGGCACCGCCAAGGCGCGGAAGTTTTCCGCCGACAGGTAATGAAGCTTATGTGCAATAAGCAGCTCCGTTTCGACTTCGCTGGCGGAACCTTGGGTGTTCGCAAGAAAATAGGCGAATTCCTTACGGGTTTTTCGTGCCGCTCCCTCTGCAATATTCGCGGAAATGGAAACCGCCGCTCTCCGCAGTTGTGAAGTCAGCCCAACTTCTCTTCGCTTGGAAAGCCTTCCGTAGCTCTGTACAAGTCCACAACAAAATCAATGGATTTATTCCATACGTCGAGTTTCTCATGAGGTCTCATGACTCATAAAGCCGACATCTATTTACGATTTACAATTCACGATTCACTTCTTCTTTGCGAACTCATCGTTAGGATTGAACTTCGGTAGCGAAGGTAAGTTCGCCACGCGCCTTCCAATCTCCATCGCAAAATCAGCTTCCTGAATCATGCCGGCGAAGTTCCAATCGTCGCGATATTCGTCCGAAGGCTGGTGATAATGGGCTTCGTTGTATTCGCGAAACTTCTTCTCGCCCCAATCCTTCGGGTGGCCGATGTATTCATTCCCTTCCTTCAAGCTGATCGAAGGCACGCCGACCTTTGCGAAAGGAAAATGATCCGAGCGATAGAACGATCCCTGCTCGGGGCGTGGATCGGGCGAGATGCGCAGGCCCCGCTCGCGGGCGATCTGGTCAACGACTGCTTGCAGCGACGATCGCTCAGCGCCGAGCGGCACGAAGTCTCGCGTCGGGCCGAGTATGTTCATTGAATCGAGGTTGATGTCCGCGGCAGTCTTGTTTACCGGTACCAGAGGATGCTGGGCGTACCATTCAGCGCCGATTAAGCCCTGCTCTTCACCAGTTGTGATCAAGAAGAGCATCGAGCGACGTGGCTTCTGCGCAGGTGGCAGTGAAGACAGCGCGCGCGCAATTTCCAGTACCGACGCCACGCCGGTCGCATTATCCAGCGCGCCGTTATAAATCGTGTCACCGGTCTTGTCTGGCGCGCCGATGCCGAAGTGATCCCAATGAGCAGTGAACACGACGTATTCATCGCGCAACTTCGGGTCGCTTCCCGGCAGGATCGCCGCCACGTTTGGAGCTTCAACCCGTTTCAGTTCGCTCTTCAAATCGATCGAGGCGGTGAGATTCAACTTCACCGGCTTGAAATCACGCGACGCCGCCTGCTTGCGCAACTCATCGAGGCTCAATCCCGCGAGCTGCATCATCCGGTGCGCGGCTTCATCGGTCATCCATGATCGGATTTTCAGAAAAGGAGTCTTGTCGCTAGGGGTGCGCGCGATGTCGAAGCGCCACGAGCCATTCGACGTTCGCACCACGCTCCACGGATAACCCGCGGACTCGCTGGTGTGAAGCAAGATTGCGCCGACCGCTCCGCGGCGCGCCGCTTCTTCGTATTTGTAGGTCCAGCGTCCGTAGTAAGTCAGTCTACGACCGCCAAACAAATCGGGCTCCTGCGGAGTTGCTGGGGGATCGTTGACCAGCATGACGAGAATCTTGCCGCGATAATCTTCCTCCGGCAGCTTGTAATCATTCCACTTCTGTTCGGGCGCGTCGATGCCATAGCCTACGAACACAAGCGGCGCGTCGACTTTCACCTGTTCCGTTTGCGCGCCCGTGAACGCCACAAAGTCATCAGCAAATTTGAAGTTCGCCGCTTCCGTTGGTCCATTGATGTGCAGCTCCGTTTTCGGATCGGCTTTCACTCCGACCAGAGACACCGGCTGCCAGTAACTCCCCTTTTCGCCCGCGCCTTTCAATCCCAGAGCTTCAAATTGCTCAGCGCAGTAGAGTGCTGCCAGTTCGCCGCCCTTGGCGCCTGTGCCGCGGCCTTCGAGTCGATCATCCGCGAGAAACTTGATATGAGCGCGCAACGCATTCTCGCTGATTGGGCTTGAAACTCTGGTTCCGCGCTGGGCCAGTACGACCGCGAGAGGAACGACTAGAGAAATCGCAACGACAGCAATTTTATTGTGCATTTTGAACATAAGGCTTGATTAAGCGAAGTTGATATTGTTTTGGATGCCTTCTTCGCCGGCCCTCTCCAAGAGTCGAACCAAGGCGGCGCGCTCCCGAATTCGAGCATTCCGGCGTATCAGAATTATTATCCCCGCATGGCTACTTATTTTCGCTGCCGAGAGAAAGTCATCACGATTACACGTCATCAGCACAAAGCCATTTTCGCCTGCGTACCGGAGCACCTCTTCGTCGGGCGTTTGTGGGTCAAGTAAATCTCGCAGCTTGGCAACCTGATGTCCCATAGCCACAAGCGTGTAGGCCATGTCATCAGGCACATCGTGATCAAAAAGGAATCTCACGATGTTTCGCCATCGCTCATTTGCCGAGCGATCAATAAATCGATTTCACCTCTATGATCCTCGTAGTATGCGAGGCATTCGTAGACTTGGGCCTTGCTTAAGTTGGGGAAACTCTGGGCCACGAGACTATCTATGGTTTCACCATTCTGTAGTAGTCCGATTACGTCATGGACTCCAATTCTCGTTCCTCTCACGATAGGATTGCCGCCACGCACGCCGGTTTCTTGAGTGATGTACGCATATTCCGTCGGCACGACAGATTCTGAATTGATCGCATTCGTCCTAAGGTCCTGCATGATGATTCAGTCTATCGAGTTATTCGGTCAAAGGCCAGATTACTTGCCCGTTATCAATGCCATCGCCTCGGCCCGCGTGCGCGGGTCTTTGCGGAAGCCACCCAGCACCGCCGAGGTTACGGTCATCGCGCCGGATTTCTTCACGCCGCGCAAGGTCATGCACGTGTGTTCGGCCTCGATCACGACCATCACGCCGAGCGGCTTCAGTTGATCGAAAAGCGTGTTCGCAATCTCTGAAGTCAAACGCTCCTGCAGTTGCAACCGCCGCGCGAAGGTCTCAGACAGTCGCGCCAATTTGGAAACGCCGAGAATGTTTCCGTTGCGTGGAATGTAAGCGATGTGACACTTGCCCACGAACGGCGCTAGATGATGCTCGCACAGCGACGCTATGGAAATGTCTTTCACGATTACCATCTCGTCGTGCTTGTTACCTGAAAGTGGAACGATGTGCTCGCTCGGGTCTTCACGCATGCCAGCGGTGAGTTCGGCATACATTTCGGCGACGCGCTTGGGTGTGTCGCGCAAACCTTCGCGATTGGGATCGTCACCAATCCCCTCAAGAATTAGCCGCACGCCACGAGCAATTCGATCGAGATCCAGCTCGCTGTGTTTCCGAAGTTTCGATCGCGACTTGATATTTGTGACCTTTGAACTCATACGAACCTAACCCTGATTTTGATTTCGATACGCGGCAACAGCCGAGTCCTGAACGTCGCGCAAAGCTGCGCCGGTTTTCTCGGCTGCGGCGCGGCACTGCTCAAATTCGGGCATCGCCTTCACCTTGCCGTTTACGTGAGCAACTTTAACATCGATCGGACCAAATGCGGTTTCCACGCGCACCGTCTCGCGCGCCAACGCGCGTCGCTTGACTTCGTAACTGCGCGCGCCAATCGTGGTCGTTTCTGAGAATAGCATTTCAAAAAACTTCCCTCGATCCAATGGCCGGCAAAGTATCGAAACCAGTATGCCCGGCCGGTTCTTCTTCATCTGGGTTTGCGTCAAGTAGCAATCGAGCGCGCCCAATTGAAATGCACGATCCATGACGTGGCCGAAAAGCTGCGGTGACATATCGTCGATGTTCGTCTCGATCATTAAGAGCGTTTCATCAAGCGAAGCGCTCGCTTCGCGTGATTCGCCAACGAGTACGCGCAGTGCGTTGGGAAATTCTTTCGGATTCCGTGTCCCAGCCCCGTAGCCGGTCGCTTCAATTTCCATTGTGGGTAGCGTCTCGAATCGTTCGCAGACAGTGGCGATGATCGCGGCGCCAGTTGGCGTGACGAATTCGCCTTCCATATCGCCGGCGTAAATCGGTTTCCCTTTCAGCAATTCCGCAACGGCCGGCGGTGGAATCGGAAACGTCCCATGGGCCATCTTCGCCATACCGTGTCCCACGCGCAGCGGCGAACAGACAAATTGATCTATCCCAAGCAGATCAAAGCCAATGGCGGCGCCGCACACGTCGATGATGGCATCCAGCGCGCCGACTTCATGAAAGTGAATCTTCTCGACGGGCAGGTTGTGCACGTGTGCTTCGGCTTCGGCGAGGCGAGAGAAGATGCGGGCGGCCCGATCCTTTACGCGATCATTCAAACGTGAATCGTAAATGATCTTCAGAATGTCGCTGAGATGGCGGTGCGCATGCTCATGCGCGGTTTGTACCTTCGCGTAAGTGGAACTGATTCCGGATCGATCGACTTTCTCAAACTCGATCTGCCAGCCGCTGACGCCGAGAGATTGCAACTCGTCGATCAGCGCGCGCGAATCAACCCCGGCGCTGACTAATGCGCCGAGCATCATGTCGCCGCTGGCGCCGGCGAAACAGTCGAAGTAGAGAGTCTTCATAATGGTGGTGTCAGAAGCCCGACCGTCAGGGAGGGCAAGCTGACTGATCAAGCCCTTGCTTACGCGCGGGCTTCTGACAGCATCGGCAGGATCTCGCCTGCCTTTCCCGTCAGAACTTCATCGCATAAATCCGACAGAGGCGTCGCTTCGGGATTTACTTCCACGACGTAAGCACCCGCCGCGCGCGCAATTTCTGGAATCGATGCGGACGGATAAACCACTGCCGAAGTGCCAACGACAAAGCACAACTCACAGTTTTCGGCCTCGTGCGCAGCGCGTTCAAATGCACCCGGCGGCAGCATTTCGCCAAACAAGACAACATCCGGCCGCATGTGACCACCACAATCGATGCAAACGGGCACGTCATGATCCATCCTCAATTCGCGCAGTTCATGGCGCTGGCCGCAATCAAAACAACGCGCGCGCCAGAGGTTGCCGTGCAACTCAATTACGTCGCGTGAACCGGCGGCCTGGTGCAAGCCGTCGATGTTCTGTGTCACCAGCGTGAAGTGCTTGAACTGCTGCTGCCATCCGGCGATTGTTTCGTGCGCCGGATTCGGTTTCAAAGTTTCCAGGCGACCACGACGATAATTGAACCATTCCCAAACCGCCCGCAAATCGCGTTCGAGCATTCCCGCCGATGAAATTATTTCGAACGGCATGCCCTTCCAGACTGCCGTATTTCCCCCGCCGCGAAATGTCGGCACGCCTGATTCAGCGGACACGCCGGCTCCCGTTAGGACGAGAACGTTTGCCGCGGTCTCGAACAAGCTGCGCAGCTTATTCGAAACGCCAAGTTGAGTGACTGTCTGCATCGGAAACTCGGATAGTAACAAGCGAAGGAACAAGTCGCAATTTCGCGATTGCGCGGCGATTCATTAGAATGGGCGTTTGCTTAGATTGATAGTATCAAAGCCCGAGCGTCAGCGAGGGCTGGATGCAGGAGTGGCCCTCCCTGACGGTCGGGCTTCTGACACGTGAAACTTTTAGAACTCCAAAACAGAATTAAGTCCACTATTGGTGACGCAGCGCGCGAAGCCTTCCAAATCGATCTCGATCAGCTAGCCGCCGAAGTGCCGCCGCGCACGGAACTCGGTGACCTCGCGTTTCCCGTGGCGTTTGAACTGGCAAAGCAGCTCAAACAGAAGACTGGCGAGAAGCGCCCGCCGCGCACGATTGCTGAGGCGCTGAAACCAAAACTTGAGTCGATTGAATTTGTTCAGCAGGTGGAAGTCGCCGGCGCCGGCTATCTGAATGTCTTCTTCGATCGCGCGAAACTGTTATCGGCGCTGACGGCGAAATCAGTAGGCTCGCCCGCCGAATCGATCGATCGTCGCAAGCTGATGGTCGAGCACACCAGCATAAATCCAAACAAATCCGCGCACATCGGGCACGTCCGCAATTCGGTCATCGGAGATACGTTCGTGCGAATCCTCCAGGCCGCGGGCAATCGCGTTGAGGTGCAAAACTACATCGACAACACCGGCGTCCAGGTCGCGGACGTCGTCGTCGGATTCATGCATATCGAGAACATGACGCTCGACGACATCAAGAAGCTCGATGCATCGCTGCCGCCCGAAGAGCCGTTCGATCACTACTGCTGGGATTTGTACACGCGCGTCGGACTGTTCTATCGCGATGGCAATTTGGACGGCGAGCAGAATCCGGAAAAGCTGAAACTACGCGCAGAAATTCTGCACGCCATCGAAGAAGGAAACAATCCGATAGCCGAGCTGGCCGACTATGTGGCGACGCGTAACGTCGAGCAGATTCTAGACACGATGGAGCGGCTCGGCATTCGTTACGATCTACTGGCGCGGGAATCAGAGATTCTTCATCTTCATTTTTGGGAGCGCGCATTTCAATTGATGAAGGAGCGCGGAGCGATTCACTTTGTCAGCGAAGGCCGCACCAGAGGTTGTTGGGTCATGCCATTCGAATCGCACACCGGCACAGAAGAGCACGAATCGGACAAGATTATCGTGCGGTCGAATGGCACGGTGACTTACACAGGAAAAGACATCGCGTATCAACTTTGGAAGCTGGGCAAGCTGGGGCTGGACTTTAACTACAAGCCCTTTCGATCTTACGCGGATGGTCATGCAACGTGGGTGACGACAACTGAACCGAACGCCGAAACTCAACCGGAAGTGCCGCGTCCTGATTTCGGCGGCGGCGCGATCGTTTACAACGTCATCGATTCGCGCCAATCGTACCCGCAGGAGATCGTGCGCAAAGGTGTAGCCGCAGTCGTGCCCGAAGTCGGAGAAGAGGCCAGCGTTCACCTCTCGTATGAAATGGTCGCGCTCTCTCCCGCCGCGTGCGAAGAACTGGGAATTGAACTTTCAGACGAAGATCGCAAGCGGCCGTACATCGAAATGAGTGGTCGCAAAGGTCTCGGCGTCAAAGCGGATGATTTGATCAATCGCTTGGAAGCGGACGCGTTGGCCGAAGTGATCGCACGCCATCCTGATCTCACTGATACTGAGCAGCGCGAGACTGCGCACGCGATTGCCGTGGGGGCGCTGCGATATTTCCTTTTGAAGTTCACGCGGAATTCGGTTATCGCATTCGACTTCAAAGAAGCGCTCTCGTTTGAAGGTGAGACCGGTCCATACTGCCAGTACGCCGCCGTGCGCGCGAATTCGATCTTTAGAAAACTCGAAACGGCCGAGCTTACTGTGATTGATAGCGAGCGAACCCATCCGTCTAACGCTGCCACCGAAACCCTTTCCGGTGAAGCCGGCGACGAGATTTGGTCGCTGTTAATGCTAGCGGCGCGGCTTGAAGAAGCGAACTCGCAAGCGGCGGCCAGCGCTGAACCGGCCGTGCTCGCGAAATACACGTTCAATCTGGCCAAGGCTTTCAATCTCTTCTACCACCGTCATCGAATAATTGCTGAGGAGAACGAAACAAAGCGCGCGATGCTGATAAATGTGGCCGATTACACGCGCCAACAATTAACCTCGGCGCTGGAGACGCTGGGAATTAGCGTTCCCGAAAGAATGTAGCGCTCGATTTACTATTCACGATTTACCATTTACCATTCACTGCAATGTTAATCGTCATGAAAGCCGACGCCACCGATGCGCAGATTGCGCATGTGTGTGACGTCGTCACCGAACTGGGATTCAAACCGCACACAATGCCGGGCGCTACCCGCACGGCCATCGGCATCACCGGCAATCAAGGCGCAGTTGATCCCACCCGATTCGAAAACTTGCCCGGCGTTGCCGAAGCAATCCGCGTCAGCAAGCCATACAAACTAATCACGCTCGATCTTCGTCCCGACAAAACGATTGTTCGCGTTGGCGATGCCACAATCGGAGGCGATGAGTTGGCGATCATCGCCGGACCGTGCGCGATCGAGAGTCATGCGCAAGCTTTCGCGGTGGCAGAAGCTGTGCGGCGCAGCGGCGCGCGTTTCTTCCGCGGCGGAGCGTTCAAGCCGCGCACTTCTCCCTACGCATTTCAGGGGCTGGGGGAAGAAGGCTTGAAGATTCTCGCCGAAGTTCGTGAAACCTACGGCTTGAAAATCGTCACAGAAGCTCTGGATGAATCAGGCGTTGATCTCGTCGAGAAGTATGCGGACATGATCCAGATCGGCGCGCGCAACATGCAAAATTTTTCGTTGCTCCGGCGCGCTGGACGTTCGCATTTGCCGGTCTTGCTGAAGCGTGGCTTGTCCGCGACGCTCGATGAATGGTTGTTGGCCGCCGAGTACATCATGTCGGAAGGCAACTACAATGTGGTGCTCTGCGAGCGCGGCGTGCGCACGTTCGCCCAGCACACGCGCAACACGCTTGACCTCGCATCCATTCCGGCGGTGCGGCGCATATCGCACTTGCCGGTGCTCGTCGATCCCTCGCATGGAACCGGAAAGAACTACATGGTGATTCCGCTGGCTTGCGCGGGTGTGGCAGTTGGTGCTGATGGATTAATCGTTGAAGTTCACGATCAACCAGAGAAGGCCTTGTCGGATGGCGCGCAAGCTCTAACACTCGAGCAGTACGCGCAATTGATCGAGGAAGTGCGGCCGATCCACGAAGTCGTTTCACCGCAACCCGTCGCCTGACTTTATTCCGTTCCGGACAAAATCTGAGGGAGTGTGCTCGCGAAGAGTGAACGCGGAATCACTCGATCGAATCCCGCCTCTTGGGCCGCCTTCTGTACATCAGTCTGCACGTGCGAGAAGAATCCGAGCAGCTCGACCGAGGGCCCACCTTCTTCGGTTCTCAATCGTTTCGCGAATTCAATTGGATCAATACGCTGCGAATTTAGATCGCAGATAATGAGCGACGGTTGATGCTCTTTAACCGCTCCGATTGCGCCTTCGATCGTCCGTGGAAAATTAACGGCGACATCAACCTGCTCGGCGGTGCCGCGAATCTTCGAGGCGAAGAATAGTTCGTCAACTATCGCGATGATGTTCCTTGCCATATATTATGTCGTTGCGTAAAGATCGTTTCGTGCCTTCGCCATTAATCGATTTCGCAAATCGCCCCAACCAGGGAATCGAATTCGGAAATCAATCAAGACTAAACCAGACTGATGGTGCGCCGACGCGTCTCATACTCGCCTCGTACAATATTCGATACGCGGTCGGCTCGCATCTGATTCCTTCGGGTCTCGCGCGCAGAGTTGGCTACAACTTTCCTCGACCTCGCGCCGCAGCAGTCAGACGCAACATCGAAATCGCCGCTCGCGCCTTCTCCGATAATCGTCTCCTGCCGCCGCCCGACATTCTAGCATTGCAGGAAGCCGACAAAGAGACGGCGCGCGCGGGAGGCCAGCACGTCGCGGCGCGCCTCGCCGAGCGGATGAACCTGCCGTACGTTCATGTCGGGGCAGGTTTGCCGCGCGGAGTGAATCCGAAACAACGCGAGTGGTGGTTGAATTTTGAAGAACAGATCGGAGTTGATGAAGAGAGTGACACTGGCGTGGCGATGCTGAGCCGGTTGCCGCTTGAGCAGATTACGCGTATCGATCTGCCCTGGCATGATTGTGCGTGGCGACCGCGACTGGCAATGGCGGCGACCATCAAATATGGCGAGGAAGATTTGCGAATCTTCAATGTGCACATCGATCCGCACGGACCGCTCGGCAATCAACATCAACAGACGGAAACGGTCTTGCAGGTCGCAGAGCGGCACGAAGGACCAACAGTGATTCTTGGCGACTTCAATACGCTTTCGACGCACAAGGCGATTGAGATTAGAAAGTTGATGGAATCGAACGACTTCTTCACGCCGTTTCCCACGAAGGTGGCAACGTGGCGCGGAGCCGGCTTGCGTTACCATGCAGATTGGATTTTTGTCAGGGGCGTGCGTTTTAGCCGTTGGGGCGTAGTCAAGCCGCTCGGCGTTTCTGATCATTGGCCGATCTGGGCGGAAGTGCAGATAGCCTAGAGGCTAGAATGAAATTTTTCCCCTTAACGATCAGCACAACTTTCAGTGGCGAGTGTCCAGAGACTTGAGATAGCTTTTCGCGCACGACGGTTTCTCATTCTGTCAATTTGAGTTCTTCATGAAACCGCACTAGCCTCTAGTCTCTAATCCCCAGCCTCTATGAAAATCACCAGCCGCGACAATTCCCTGCTCCGTCACGCGCGGGCGGTGCGTGATGGCAAGATTGATGAATCAATCTTCATCGAAGGGCTGCGCTTGTGTGAAGAAGCGCTGCGCTCGGGGTTACGACTCGAAGCGGTGATCTCTTCAGATCATCTCTCGAAGAAAGATCGGGCAGCGAAATTGATCGATAAACTCGAGTCGCAGTCTGAGAAATCAGCGTTAGTAAGCGAGAAGCTGCTTGAATCGATCTCTTACACTAGGACTCCGCAAGGCATAGTCGTCATCGCGGCACGTCCAACGACCGGCGAAGACGAATTCACGGAGCGCCAGCCCTCCAAACCCCTGCTCGTAGTCTTGCATGGCCTGAATAATCCGGTAAACGTCGGCGCGATCCTGCGCACCGCCGAAGCTGCCGGCGCCACCGGCGTTATCACCACGGCGAACACGGCCGATCCGTTTTCGCCCAAGGCTCTGCGGGGCGCGATGGGGTCGGCGTTTCGTCTGCCGATTTGGTCCAACGGAAAGTACCCGACGGTGCTTGAGTGGTGTCGCAAGCAATCAATTCAAACAATCTGCGCGGATGCGGAAGCGTCGCATTCCTACACGGCAATTGATTGGCAAAGGCCGAGCGCTCTGATCGTCGGCCCAGAATCGACCGGTTTGTCTGCCGAGGAAATGAAGCTTGCCGACATTGCTGCGCGGATTCCGATGAAGGGATCGACAGAGAGCTTGAATGTGGCCGTTGCCGCAGGAATATTTCTTTACGAGGCCAATCGCCAGCGCTAACGCGGGAAATACGTTACGATTATCAGGCCTTTTCAGCTAGAATAAACCTCACGAGTTCCGCATTAATCGAAGAGCGAACCCTGACCGAGCGGTACTCGTATTTTGATTCATGGCTGACGAACAGAACCAATCCCCCAAGCGACGCGCCGATACGATCCTGCCTGAACGGTTGATGCGCCGTGTCCTCGAAGGCGTTGGCGATGTCGTCGATCGCAAACTCGGGCGCACCGGAGATCCAGCGTCGGGGCTCACCACGGATCAAATTATTTATCGGATGAATCGCGCCATCGATGCCAAGGTGCGCGATGAAAAGGGTAAGGGCCGGATCGCTCCACACCATCTGAAGCTAAAAATCGAGTGGGGCACGCATTCGGAAACTCCGCCGGAGGTCACGAAGCGTCTCGAGACAGAGTTGCTCGCCGCGGCCATCGATCACATCAACGATCAGCGTTATCGCACCTTCGCCCCGGTCGAGATTGAAACCGACGTTGACATTTTCACCAAGGGGATTTCTGTCGATCCGACGTTTGGCGAATTGGAAGAACAACTTCAGCGACAGGATCTCGAAAAGAAGCTGGGCCAGCCAATCAAGCCGCATCATGCCGAAAAGGCAGAGATTCCGATGATCGCGCGGGTGACTCTGCCAGAGGGATCGAAGGACGTTGAATTGACGTTGGTCGCCGGTGGCCGCCGTCTCAACGTCGGTCGAGGTACGGACAACGATCTGTACTTGAATCATCCAAGCGTCTCAAAAGTGCACGCCGCGTTGAAGATGGATGCCGGACAAAACCTCCTGGTCGCGGATACCGGTTCGACCAACGGCACGCATATCAACGGCGTGCGCATCCCCTACGGAGAAGCGCGGCCAATCGTCGATGGCGATGTAGTTGCATTCGGCGATGTCGAGGTTCGGTTTCGCAAAATCAATCCATGACATCGCTGGCGCTGTTTTTCTTACAAACTCCAACACCGCAAGTCGCCCCCACACCTGAGAAACTGCCTGCCTGGCTCACCCTGATCTATTTGATCGGTATCGGAGTCGTGGGACTGTTGTTGCTGGTCTCGCTGATTCGCAGTTGGTTTCGTCGCAACCCTTCAGCGCCCACTGCGCCAGCGACTTTGGCAAAGGACATTCGCAAGCGTTTGGGCGCTACCTCGACCAACCGAGGTTTGCATGTGTGGCGAGTCATCTTCGCACTCGCGGCCATCTTTGTTTTCAGTTTTCACGTTTACTGGGCGCGATATGCAGCGGAGCGAAATCAGAAGTTTCAGGATCTGAGCTATAAGGATTTGCGCAATCGCCGGCTGACCGAATCAACCTTGCGCGGCTGGATTTACGATCGCAAGGGCCGGCCGCTCGCCTTGTACAAGAAAGACAACGCCGGAGACATCATTCGCGATTATCCGATGGACTCGGCTCTCGCCCACGTCTTCGGAACCGATCGCGGAGAACCGGGATTGGAACGGGCGCTGTTCGGCGCAGAGAGCGGCGCCGTTCCGGAAGTTTGGCAAATCATCAAAGGACAAACCGTCGAGCAGAGGCTCAACAAGGATTACACGCTGACGATCGATCGTGATTTGCAGCAAGCTGTCGTCGATCAATTGAAAGGCAATCACGGCGCCGTCGTCATGTTCAATCCGCAAACGGGCGACGTGCTGGCGATGTACAGCAATCCTTCGTACAGCCTAAAGGATGTGCAGGACGAAGCGAAGTGGATCGCACTAGACAACGATCGCAAAGAGCGGCCGCTTTTGAATCGCGCGCTAAATGAATATTACGTGCCGGGCTCAACGTTTAAGACCGTGATGATGTACACGGCGTTTCGCAATGGCATGCAAGGCATTCACTTCAACACGAGCGGCGGCTTCACGCCGCCGGGTTGCGGACGAACAATCACGGACGATAACGGCGGCTGCGAGGCCTGCGGCAATATCGATATCGCCAGCGCCTACCAGCATTCGAGCAACATCTACTTTTCCTATCTCGGGACGCAGCTTGGCGGTGAAAAGATTCGCGACACGGCGAAACTGCTCGGGCTGGGCGCCTACGACAGTTTGACGGGTGAAGGACAAGGACGCCGCGAACCTGAAATCTGGAATGCAAGCAGCCAGGCAGTGAAGAACGCGCTCGCGCCAACCGAATCATGGTTGAAGGCTGGACCACACTCGACACGTTGTGAATTGATGTATGAAGGCTACGGCCAGGGTTACGCATCACAGATGACACCGTTTCAGATGGCGATGATTATTTCGGCCGCGGCGAATCTCGAAGGCCGTCTGATGAAACCGAAGATCGAAGCCGATCGTCAGCCTGAAGTTTTGAATCAAGTGTTGACGCGCGATCAGGCCGCTGAAATCCGCCGCATCATGAACCTCGTGACCGAGGGCGGCACCGGCACTGGCGCGATGGCGCCGGTCAAGGCTGCGGGCATTCGTAGCGGCGGCAAGACCGGCACTGCGCAGAAAGCCGTTCCGGTAATCGATCCCAAAACCGGCGAGCCAAAGAAGAAATTGGTCATTGAGCGCGACTTCAAAGGAAAGATCATCGGTCAGCATGAAGAAACTGTGTTCGCGGACAAGCTGCGCAGCGACGCATGGTATTTGAGCTTTGCACCGCTCGATAAACCAGTGATCGCCATGGCAGTGTTACTGGAAGGTCCGGGGCCCGGGATTAGTTTTTACGGCGGCAAGAACGCCGCGCCAATTGCGGCGCAATTGATTTTGAAGGCGAAGTCGCTGGGATACTTTGGCGGCGGCGCCAATGCGCCCAATGCGCAGCCAACTCCTCAACAAAGGAGGAATCGATGACAGTTTAGAGCGCGCACTTGTGCGCGCCGGGCACAAGTGCCCGGTCTAAACGTTCGCAATTATCTGGATGCGTAATCGTCTGTCATCACATCTGCTTTTGCTCGTCGCGCTCGTCGCGATCGAGATTGTCGGTTACTACGCGATTCGTCGCGGCGCGCTCATTCGCGGGTACGACACGTCGGTAATTGGCGCGATGCGCGACATCTTCATGTATCTGCCCATTATCGTGATGGCGATTTGGGTTTCGGCGGTCAGAAAGTTCAAAGGCAACTGGGTGCTGTTCACGACGGCGATTTTGCTTTTCTCGATCGGACTACTAATCCAATATCGCCTATATAGCGATCCTGAATACAACGCGAAGAACAAAGCCGCCGCGCGCCAGGAAAAGACGGACACGCTCCGGATGCGTTACATCAATCAAAATTACGACGCGGCCAAGCGGCAGATGATGGGATTGCCGGCGACCCCGCCGCCCGTCGATCAGGAAGCCCCGCCGAGAGAATCGACGTACACCGCCAGCAATGCTTTGACTTCGAGTTATACCTGGATCCCAGTGTTTTCATTGCTCGGATTCGCACTTGCCTATTCTTTCTGTGTCAACGATCGATTTCTTTCCTGGATTCAGCGCAACAGTTTCATCGTGGTCCTGTTGACATTGATTCCGCTGGGCGTTGCCATTGTAAGTTCAAGCGCCGGCAAAGCCGTCGGCAATACCACGCCGTGGGAACCGGCAAAAGTTCCCTTCCTGCTGGGCTTCGCCGGGATTCTGACCGCGCGCTACAAAGATCTGGCGCGGACGTATTGGGGCATTCCACGCGCGCGCGACATCATTCCTCTCGTGGTGATGGCGGCGATTCCCTTCATTCCCTTCTTTGCGCTGAAAGATTTTGGCCAGATGCTCATCTTCAGCGGCGCGTACGCGACCTTGTATCTCGTCGCGGTGCGACGCTGGCCGCAGCTTTTGGTCTTTGTCGGATCGGTCTTCCTTGTTATTTCAATTTTGGTGGTCGGTGCGTTACCGCGCGACGTCCAGGAGAAGTTTCCACTGATTCCCACCATCGCGCGTCCGGTCGCGCATGCTCTGCCCGCGCGCATTCAGCAACGATTCCATTTGTGGCTGGATGGATTCGACCCACCTTCGCCGGACGAAGCCTGGTGGAAAAAGGACTACGACGAAGCTTTAGCGAAGAACCCGGAGATGAAACAACTCGCCGACCAGAGCGAGGCGATGAAGAAGAGCGTCAACACCGACATCTGGTTCGATAAGCTTGCCTTCCAACCCGCGCAAGCCATCTTTGGAATTGCTTCCGGCAAGAGTACTGGACGAGGACTGGGGCTCGGATATCCCGAGGTCATTCCAATCGCCGACTCGGATTATGTTTACGCGGCGATTGCTGAAGAAATGGGATTATTCGGAGGCGCGCTGGTGGTGCTGGCGATAATCATTTTCGTGATCGCTGGCATTCGCACTTCGATTGAAGCGCGTGATATGTTTACCAAGTTATGCGCAGCCGGCTTGACTGCTTTCATCGGCATTCAGGCGTTGGTCAACATCGGCGGTATCACCCGCGCACTGCCCATGACCGGAATCACTCTGCCGTTCGTTAGCCACGGCGGTTTTAGTTTGATTACGAGCTTCGCAATGCTCGGAATGTTAATGGCCTTTTCACATCGCAACGCACAGGACGCGCGCGCGGTCGCCAAGATCACGCACGAGCCGGAAAGCCCTCTCGTTTTGGAGGCAGTCGAATGAGCACTCCATCACCTGCAAACAACATCGAAGTTGCTTCGATTTCAGATCGCGGCCTCAGTGAGAAGCGTCCGCTAAACGAAGATTCGTTTCTGGCGGACGCGGATCGCGGCATCTTTGTGGTTGCCGACGGAGTGGGCGGCGCTGACGCCGGTGAGATTGCTTCGCAAACTGCAGTCGATGTTTTGAACGAAGCCTTTCGACAGAAGCTACCCGCCGATGAAGACGTCGAAGATTTGATGGAGCTGGCGATTCAGCGTGCCAACAGTTCGATCCATCAGATCGCGCTCGATAACCCGCGCTTCTCGATGATGGCGACGACGGTGGTCGCGCTGCACCTCGACGGCAATCGCGCGACGATCGGCCATGTAGGCGATTCGCGACTGTACCGATTGAGTCCCGATGGCCAGCTACTCCGTGAGACCGAAGACCACTCAGTCGTCGAAGAAGAGGTGCGCGCCGGCCGCATGACGCCCGAACAGGCGGCGAATCATCCAAGCAAGAACGTCATCAGTCGCGCGCTGGGCGCCGAAGCTTCAGTCGAAGCCGACATGAAAGTGATTGAGGTCGAAGACGGCAGCGCGTTTCTTCTCTGCACCGACGGCATCACACGTCACATTCCCGACACTGAGTTGCGCGAGTTGATGACCAGCGGCCACAGTCCGACCGAAATCTGCGAAGAGATGAAGCGGCGCTGTTATCAGCGCGGCGCTGAGGACAACTTGACGGCAGTCATCGTTCAAGTCGGCACTCCGAAATTCACTCGTGTCGTCGCCGATGACGAGGAACGAACCAAATCTTACGAACGATTCGATCCTCCGACGCCGGACATGCCGAATCTCCCGTTGGAAACGAAACACAAATTGACACCGGCTTCGCGCGTCGCTTTCCCTGGCCCGGAAACCGCTCCCGCAACTACCGCCCCGGCGACTATGGCTCCGAAAAAATCGGGAGGAAGTGCCGTGCTTCGTTTCTTTGTCTTCATCTTGTTTCTCGCCGTTGCCGCGGGTGCGTTTTATGGCGGCATGCGCTATCAACAGCAGCGCGCTGGAACGAATGTGACGGCGCAACCAAGTCCATCGGCATCCGGGCCGCAAACCACCGACACAACGAAGCGCGCCGCAGTTGACGCCGATCCGCGTAAGTGGTTGAACGACAACGTGCAACCGCAACTGACCAAGGAAAATATTTCGAAGCCGACGGATTCAAAAGATTCCGAGTTCCTTTACCTCTACGGCCGTGCGCTGATGCTCACGGGTAGCCATCACGAGGCGATGCAGGCGTTTGAACTGGCGCTCAACAACCTCCGCGCAAACAGCAAAGGTGGTCTGCCGATGGAAACTGAAATCAAATTAGCTAACGCCGCAGCCGGCTTGCGAGTGAGCAGAGAGTCAACCGCGTCTCCCAAACCGCCGGACGCCGTCGCGGCTGAAGAAAAAGCCGCCGGCGTCTTGGATGAAATTCTCGGCCTGAAGCCCCAACCCTCTCCCAAGTAATCCGCACCCATTCGATGAGTGAACTCAAGCTTCTTCAGTGTCGCCTCGACAGCCGTTATGACATCGAAGAATGCCTCGGCCGCGGTAGCTATGCCGAAATTTACATGGCCCGCGACCTGGCCGCGACTGACGAGCAGTTTCGCAAAGTCGTTGTTAAAGCGCTGAATGTTCTGCTTCAGGGTTACCAGGATCCGGAGCTCGAACGCACGTTAATCCAGAACTTTCAAAACGAAGCGATCGCGCTCGATCGCGTACGGCATCCGCACATCATCAGTCGTCTGGGACATGGCACCGCCTTCGATCTAAATGGCACCGCGTTTCACTATCTCGTGCTCGAGTATCTCGGCGGCGGCGACATGGCAAAGCTGGTTCGATCCGAACCGCTGCCGCTTGAGCGCGCGCTTTTTTATCTCCAACAGGTTTGCGCAGGGCTGGCCCATGCACACGAATGCGGCGTCATCCATCGCGACATCAAGCCACAGAATCTCTTGCTGACGACGGATCGCGAGACCGTCAAGATTGCAGACTTTGGCGTGGCGCGGATCGAAGCCACCGACGGCGCCATCACGCGCGTAGGCACGAACATCTACGCGCCGCCTGAACACAGTCCCCTGCTTCAGACGGCGCAGCTTGATACGGCATCGCTGCAATCGTCGCAGTTAACGCCGGCGGCTGACATTTATTCGCTCGCGAAGACTTCGTACACGCTGCTTTGCGGCGTGTCTCCGCGAACGTTTGCGCATGAACCGATCACCGAATTGCCCGCGCCGCTTTCGTTTCAGCCGTGGGCGCCATCACTCTTGCGCGTGTTAGAGCGCGCAACCCAAACGCGTCCCGCGGATCGTTATCAGACGGTGCAGGATTTCTGGGACGACTTGAATGATGTTGGGATGCCGGTGACGCAACCTCTCGCGGGTGCCGCCGCGCGCCGGCGACCTAGTTCGGATCTACATGTTGAGCCTGAAGTCTTGACGTTAGCCGCGCCACCGCGCCCGCGCTTTGAAACTTCGCTGGAACTGCAGCAGCACGAGCTGGGCCGTAATGGAAGTTCGCGACCAAAGATTGTGGTTCCCATCACCGGACATCGCCCGCTCAGCCCCACTCAGGAATTGGCAGCACGGCTCGAACCGGGTCGCGTCACCGTGCAAGTCGGCAAGAACGATTTGCCCGGGCCGCGCTCAGCCGCGCAGATGGCGATCGCCAAGTCCCGAAAGCGCGGGCGCGACTTCGTCGTCGGCCTCGTTCTTGTGTTATGTTTCGCCGGTTTGCTCGCGGCAACGGGGGCGTATGTTCGTTCACTAATCCGACAACGGCAGAGCCAGCAAACAACTACAACGACCGACGTCGGCAAGCAAGCGGTGACCGTCACCGATGTGAACTTGCGGGCCGGGCCAAATAAAAGCACCGACATCGTCGGTCTGGCTGAGTCAGGTTCGAAAGTGCAGATTCTGAATTCGAGCGGCACGAGCAACTGGTGCGAAGTTCAAGTGGTGCAGCACGCTCGACCGAAGGACGATCCGAATTCAGCCGATCGCGGTTGGCTGAATCGGACGTACCTAAAGTTTGACTAGTCATGAAATCGTGAATCGTAAATAGAAACTGCCAACGGCGGCTTCTCTATTCACCATTCACGATTTACTATTCACCATTCATGAGCCTAATCGAATCAATTCGTAAATGGATCGACGGCGAAACTGCCGACGATGTTTTGGAAGAAGCCGAAGAGCACGCGCGGCCTCGGCGTGTCTGGGAAGAATTCCTGGTAAAAATTGCGCGCGAGGTTGAAGCTTGCATGCAGCGTGAAATGTTCACGCCGCCGGGCGGACCTACCTACATTCCGCGCGAATACATCGTTTACCTAAGCAGCGAAGACGACAAAGAATGGCAGGGCGACAAGCGCCGCGGCCTCGAGCAGGGTTTGTTCCACGTGCTGTCTGAGCGCGCCCGGGAATTAGCTGGCTCAGTTCAATTGCAAACCAAATCATTCGCGATTGAATTGCGCGTCGATGGCACGCTGAACAAGGGCGAATTCCGCGTCCAACCCGTGTGGGACGAAACCGAAGCCGGCCATACGATGGTGACCGTGCGCCCAGCGACCACGACTTCCGGTGCTGCACCTGCCACGACCTCAACCGAAACCCCAGAGGCTGATTCGGATGAAACCGGCATGACGACATCCGAAGGCGAGATTACCGTCGTACGCCCGCGCGTCACCGAGCTTTACGCGATTGAGGTTTGGCGCGAAGGCGTGCGCCAGTCAGTCGTGAAGATTTCGAAATCGGAAATCACGATCGGCCGCGGCTCACGCACAGTTGCGGTTGATTTACCTTTGAAAGGCGATCCCGAAATCAGTCGAGTGCACGCCACGCTGACGTTCGATGATCAAGGCCGCTACTGGATTGTTCCGAAGGGACGCAACCCTACGACAATCTCCGCGAAAGAAATTCCGCGCGAGCAGCGCACGATGGTCCAGCCTGACGAGAAGATTGGGATTTGCAGCTTCACCTTGCGGATTCAGCCGAAGTGAGCAGTTAGTGGGCTGTGGCTGCGAGCGAGCCGCCATCAAAATCAACCAGGAGTTGATTCAATAGCGGGCTGACGCTTTCGACGTTATCGTAGTTCCGATTGAGCAAGTTCAAGAGACGCCTCTCTTTACTTCCTTCGATCTCTTTCAGAAACGCGCGACAAAAAGCACAGACAACGACCGGATCGAATTGCGTTCCGGTGTTCGCGCGGAAATCTTCCAGCACGTCTTCCAGCGGCAGCTTATTGCGATAAGGACGATCGGTCGTCATCGCGTCGAACGAATCGGCGAGCGTAACGATCTTGGCGCCGGGCGGAATCTGGTCGCCCTTCAAGCCGTCGGGATAACCGTTGCCGTCGATGCGCTCGTGATGATAGCGGGCCATCAAAGGGATCTCTGCGTAAGGATGATTGATGCGCGCGAGAATTTCGTAACCTGCCGAAGGATGGCGCGACATCTCTTTTGATTCTTTCGCGCTGAAACGCTCGGGCGAATTGATCACGCTGAGATCCACGATCAATTTGCCGATGTCGTGCAGGTAACCGGCTATGGTTATTCCTTCTACCTCGTCATCGCTCCAGCCCATTTCGCGCGCGATGATTTCGCTGTACTTGCCGACGCGCACCGAATGGCCTTGCGTGTATCGATCCTTGATGTCGATGGCCGCGGCAAAGGCATGCACCGTTTCTTTGTAGATTTTTCGCAGCCCATCGTACAGCTTCTGGTTTTCGATGGCTTTGTGTTCGACTTCTTCCAGCAGGCGATGGCTATGAATACCGACGCCGATGTGCCGCGACAGAACCTTGAGCGTTTCGAAATCTTCTTCAGTGAATTTCTCGCCCGAAGCTTTTTCGCCGAGCAAGACGATCCCGATCAGGCGTTCGCGCACCACCAGCGGCAGCAGTAGATCGATCTCAATCGAGGCCAATTCGCTTTTATGATCTTCGAGGAACCGTTCAGCTTCTTTCGTCGCGTCGGCGAGCGTGATCGCCGAGCCGAGACTCGCCAGATCCCGCGCGTGATGGGCTGCGATGTTGAAAGTTTCGCTCGTGCCCACACCCAACCCGCGCGCGGCCACCAGGCGCAATTGGTGCCCTTCACGGTCATATTCCGTCACACCGCCACGGCGAATCGCGAGCGATCCCAGCAGCAGATGAAACGAATTGCGCAGCATCTCTTCGAAGTCGCCCGTGTCGGCAATCTCCTGTCCGAGATCCGCCAGTGCCGAAAACGTGTGAAGCAATCGTTGTGTGTCTGTATCCATTGAAGTTGTGTCAGTCAGATCTGCGCGGCGAGGGAGAGCGCTTCGTCCTCGTTCGTGGCCAGGCTGACGTGACGTGTCAGCCCCAGCATCTCGAACAAATTGGCCGTGTGATTATTTACGTCTGAAAAAATGAGGCGCGCAGTACTTTGCTCAGCCGCGTCGATTACGCCCACCAGAATCGAAACGCCGATGCTGTTAACGAGTTCCGTGTCGCGAAAGTTAATAATCAGCGTGCGACAGCCTGACTCGAGTTGCCGCCGGCATTCCCGTTCGATGCGCTCGCCGCTGAGTTTATTGAGATAATCGCTTGCGTAAATGATCGCGACATCACCCACGCTGCGCGACTGCACCGCGATCTCCCGACCAGCGTCCGTCATGCTTCAGTAAGGCCCCCCTCTTACTGAGTAGCGCAAGTTGATAACTTGCGAGATCGCAAATTAACAATTTGCGCTACCGTAAGTATTTCGTCATTCTCAGTTGCGTGCCGTCGTCCACGTGAACGAACTCGACTTCGTCCATCAACGTCTTGATCAGCTTCAAGCCCCAGCCTCGGCGGCTCTTTGCGTTCGGCTCGATGCTCGCTTCTTGTCCGTTCCGTCCGGGCAATTGCGTGGGCACGACGCCGCGACTCGCTACCGTAACGACTAATTTATCATCTTCTAACCGAAAGCGCTGGTAAATTCTTCGATCGGGACTGAGGCTGTGTTCGGTGGCATTGATGCACGCTTCGACCAACGCCGTCTTAATTTGATTTATTGCTTCGGGCTGGAAGTTGATCCGTCGCGCAATCTGCTCCACGGCTCGCGCCGCGACGAGTTCCGAATCCTCACCCATTGGGATGATCATTTCATACTCGTCCGCATCAATCGTGCTTGGTTCAAGAGTCTCGGTCGAGACAAGCTTCGCGATCAATTCAAACTGCTGACGGCTCGAGCCGAACGCCTTCCGTTCATTCAGGAAATCACTTGCGTCCTTCGAGAACCCTTCACGCGTGATTAGCCAAATACGGAAGCGTTCAAAACCATTCTCGCGGGCGAGACTGGTCAGGCGATCGCAGGACGCTTCGATGAGTTCTCTGCTCGCTTCCAGTTTTGAATCGATTTCCGTAACCAGCCAAACCACTTCGCTTTCGGTTTCGTACTCCGCGTTTTCAAAAGCATGCGCCACCACACAGCGTTCTGATACGGAGCCGGCCGTATTCGTAATGGCTCCGCAGCAAACGGCCTGTATCACCTGGGGCAGGCGAAGCAACTCCGATTCTGTTTCCAAGCCGCTCTCGATCGCGTCAGGCGTTTCGCCCTTGTACCTAGCCGCAAAGCGATCGTAATGAAACAACACGGCGGGAATGTCCTGACAATTGAACTGTGGCAGCAAATCAGCCAACCCGAGCGCCGATTCGCGGCGGTACTTCTGCGCCATCGTTTGTGGCGCGCGCTTCAGCGTCTCTGCCAACATTGCGCCGACAACCCTGGCGCGCGGCCCACCCGACACTTCCAACTCGTATTGAGTGCGCAGGTAATCGATCCACGGATAGGAGTCGGTGTTGACTTCGATGAAAGCTGCGGTTGAGTTCACCATCTCGTACACGTGAAGCGCTTCGATCAGTTGCTCGAACTCATGAGACGCCAGCCCGATTCTCTTCTTCCAGGCCCACAGCGACGACTTGCGCGTCTCGCTGGCCGCGGACTCATACAAAACTCGAAGCAATGTGCGCTTCGTTTGCGAAGAGTCCGCCAGGCCATTAATGATTGAATCGAAGTGGCGCTTGATGCTTCCGCCCATCAAATCGTCAACGTAGAGCCGCTGGCAATTCAGAAAGCTGACGAGCGAAGTCTGTTTGTCATGCGCAGTCCGCAGAAACGTGCTGATGAAAAGTGGGCTGCCACCAAGTTGCTGCGCAATGAGATCGCGCGAAGCCTCGTCAATTTTGATATTCCGACGTCGTGCCAAAGTGTCTATGAGGCGGCTGGCCGCTTCATCGTCAAGTCGATCGATATTGACGGTACCGCTGGCATCGCTGATCGTTCGGTCCGCGTCGTGAAGCAATTGGGCCACCTGCCGGCGCAGGCCGGCTATCGCAAACGGGCCTCGAGTTCGCCTAATGAGCCGCAGCAGGCTACCAGCGATCGTAGCTCCTGGGCCGAATGGTTGCGTCGCCATGCAATCCAAAAGTGGATAAACAACTCGGCCATTGACGGAAAGCCGATGCGGCAGACTGAAACAGAATTCAAGAAATTCGTTTTCGGAGGTTTGTTCGCGTTCGAACCTGTCGATCAGCGTGGTTACCAACTCGTAATCAGACGGCAGCGCCAAGTCGGAGAGATCATTTAGCGTTAGAGGCGCCGTACACAGCAGCGAGTCAACGCGGCGATAGGCTATGTACTGCTGCAGAGCAGTTTTGAAAAACCGGCGCCCTGTCTCAGATGCGGATTCATTTGCCTTCCAGGGAAAGTAAACTGGAATTGCAAAGCCGCGTTGCTGAAACAACTGATCGTATGTCTGCCGAAGCAACTCTCCGGCGCCGGCGCCGGGCGCGCTCATCAGAATGATGCCGCGGGCCGTGGCCGCAACCGCCTGCTGCGTGAGCGCGCGCAGTTCCGCATCGCGACCGACGAAGTCTTCGCGAGGCGTCAGGGCAAGTATCTGAGTTTGTCTCATCAATTGTGCCGAGGATTCATGGGACCGGCCGGCTGCGCTCCTTGAAACGCGTACGCTCGATTCTTTCCATGATGCTTCGCGTGATAAAGAGCGCGATCCGCCGCGCGCACAATTGCTTCGGCTGAATCAAGGGTGCCGGAGAGCGTTGAAAGGCCAATGCTCACCGTTACGCTGCCCAGCGGCTGTGTCTTGCCGTGCGGAAACGGCGTGGTCATGATTTTCCGGCGAATGCGATCGGCGATCACGCCCGCCTCTTCCAAACTAGTTTGCGGCAGCAGGATCGAGAACTCTTCGCCTCCATAACGCGAGGCGACGTCAACTTTGCGCAGCTCTGCCCGCAAGCATTGCGCGGTGATCTCCAGAGCGCGATCGCCCGCCTGATGGCCATTGCGATCGTTATAGAGCTTGAAATCGTCGATATCGATCATCATGAAGCTGAGTGGATAGTCATACCGTTTTGAACGGCTTAATTCTTCGGCCAGTCGCGCTTCCAGATAACGTCGATTGTGCAAGCCCGTGAGCGGGTCGGTGATCGACATCAACTGAAATTGATTCGCGCGCTGCTGCCACTCAGCTCGTTCAAGCGCCAGCGCAATCTGCGGCGCCACCAGGTCGATCACGCTCAAGTCGTGAATGTCATAAGCGCCGCCGCCGATCTTGTCCGCGAGATTCAAGACACCAAAGCGGCGCGCGCCGATCGTAATCGGGTAGCTGATAAACGACTTGGTTTTGTACCGGCGCTCAGACGGACTCACTCTCCCCAACTCGTCAACCGTCGCGACCAGCGGCCGATTCTCCCGCATGACCGCGCCGGCAATTCCCTCGCCCATCGCGATCGGAGCGACTTCGGCGACCGCCGCGGGAATACCCCGCGCCGCGGTCATCGTCAGACTATTTGCCGATTCATCAAACAACAAGAGCGAGCTGCGCTCGGCGCCGACCAAGTCTGCCGACTGCGCCACAATCGATTGATAAGTTCGCGCTGGATCGGAAGCATCGATCTGTTCGGCGAACCTGCGAATCGACTCAGCCAGGCTGGCTGCGGTTGATGAGGGCGAAGGCTCCGGCCCGGAAATTAACTCATCGCGAAGAGCCGGCTCGTCACTGGGCACAAGCTCATCGGCCGCAACCGCGATCTCTTCGTCTCCCGGCGGCTGCGTCGTTACGAACTTTTGCGCCGCATTGCTCACTCGCAGTGCCGCATGATCTAGATCGGCCTCGTCGGCGAAGATCACGTTTTGGAACAGCTCGGTTGAACACAGATCCTGAAGGTCACCCGAGCGAAATCGTTCAACGAGTTCTCGATAATCCGTTCCGTGCAAGAACGCTCGTCCGCCGATGACTACGAGTTCACGCGCCTCATCGATTTCGATCGGCATCGCGAAGCACTGCAAACCAGCATGACAGCGGTAGTGTGTGATCGTCCCTGCGGCTGTGGCACGCGCGTGCGCTTCCCCGCAAAACGGATCGCAAAGCTTGACGTAATCAGGTGACGATTGCAGCGCCTGGCAAATCGAGTTGTTGTTAGTTACCGACAGCGCGGGTGGTTGGTGACCTTCAACCAGCAGCAGCGAAATTCCGGACGAGGCGGAGATCTCCGCCTGCACCTTGGACCAGTTGGCCGGCGCGCCTCCCGGCTCTTCCTGCGGAGTCTCGCGCGCTGGTTTTTTCCGGGACTTCACCTTCGTGTTTGAATCAGATTGCTGCATTAACTCGACATAAGCCGCGGCGATTGCTCGCGAGTATAGGTTGGAAGCCGACGCTCACCAACCATTTGTTGCGAACACACACGCCAAGCGAAAGCCCCGCGGCCCGGCGGACAAGAAATTCAACTCACAATCTCCGTAAACGACTAATAGCCTGAGGTTTTCAAGCGAATTCGGCCTTCAGCCCGGGCGCGTCTCCGGGCGCGACCCGTTCGATGTCCGGTTGGTCGGGACTGATACGAATGCAGGCGGCGAAATGATTGGGCTTAATTTGCACGAGTTGTGGCTCGACCTCGCGGCAGGCGTCAATGGCGTATGCGCAGCGGGTGTGAAAGCGACAGCCGCGCGGCGGATTAATGGGCGAAGGCACGTCGCCTTTCAAAACGATACGTTGCCGCACCGTTTCAATTTTCGGGTCAGGCACGGGCACAGCCGAAATCAAGGATCGCGTGTAAGGCATCAAGGGATCTTCGTACACGGCTTTTGCCTCGCCGAGTTCGACAATCTTTCCGAGATACATCACCGCAATTCGATCCGAGACGTGTCGCACAGCGCGCAGATCGTGGGAAATGAATAGATAGGTCAGCTTCTTCTGGTCGCGCAGCCGTGCAAGCAAATTCATTATCTGAGCTTGAATTGACACATCGAGAGCAGAGATCGGCTCATCCGCAACGATGAACTCGGGATCGACGGCAAGCGCGCGTGCGATTCCAATTCGCTGGCGCTGGCCACCCGAAAATTCATGAGGATAACGATTTAGAAATCGCGAACTCAGACCGACCATCTCCAACAATTCCTGCACGCGGCGTTTTCGCTCGGCGCCATCGGCGATCCGAAATGTCTGCAACGGTTCGCCGACGATTTGGCCCACAGTCATGCGAGGATTGAGGGATGCGTAAGGATCTTGAAAGATGATCTGCAACTTCCGGCGCAACTTACGCATTTCCGAATTCGACACTTGAGCCAAATCTTGATCGCGAAACAGAATCTGTCCGGCGGTGAGATTAGTGAGCCGGAGGATCGCGCGCCCGAGCGTCGTCTTGCCACAGCCGGACTCGCCCACCAAGCCCAACGTTTCACCGGACCGAATCGTCAAATCAACGCCATCGACGGCCTTCACCACTCGCCCTGCTCGACCAAACAATCGGCGGCTTGCGGCAAAGTGCACCTCTAAACCGCCAACAGAAATCAATGCTTGATCGCTATTCGTCATTTAAGCAGCGCTCTTCGTCTCCGCGTAAATCTCGTTTGCAAAATGGCAGAGCGATCGATGGCTCATCGTCAGTTCGACAAACGGCGGAAACTCTCTCCGACAAATTTCTTCGGCACGCTCGCAGCGCGGCGCGAATGGACACCCGGGCGGTAGATGCGCCAAGTCCGGGGGCTGCCCGGGAATCTGATACAGCGTCTCGTGCTCGCTCGTCGGGTCGGGCACGGAGCGCAACAGACCTTTCGTATAAGGATTTGCAGTTCGTTCGAACAATTCGCGGGTCGGTGCCTCTTCAAAAAGTTTTCCCGCATACATCACGACAACTCGATCCGTCATGCCGGCAACGACGCCAAGATCATGCGTGATGAGGATGACGCTAGCGCCCGTCTCGCTCTTCAAATGCTTGATAAGCTCGAGTATCTGCGCCTGAATTGTGACGTCGAGCGCGGTCGTAGGTTCATCGGCAATCAGCAATTCCGGCTGACATGAAAGCGCCATTGCAATCATGACGCGCTGGCGCATTCCGCCGGAAAACTCATGAGGATAACTATCGACGCGCTCGTGAGCGTCGGGAATTCCCACTTGCTCGAGCATCTTGATCGCGTGCGCGCGCGCCTGCTGCTTCGTGTGGCCCAGATGGAGTTGTGTTACTTCCATCAATTGCTTTGACACGCGCATGAACGGATTGAGCGAAGTCATCGGGTCCTGGAAAATCATCGCGATGCGTTTGCCGCGCAGTCCGCGAATTTCAGTTTGGGAAAGCTTGAGTAGATCGCGGCCACCAAACTCGATAAAGCCTGACTCAATTTTTCCCGGCGGTTCTGGAATCAGACGCAATAACGACAGATTCGCGACGGTCTTGCCCGAGCCCGATTCGCCGACGATGCCCAGCGTCTCGCCCCGCTTCACTTCGAAGCTGATGCCGTCAACGGCCTTAACCGTGCCATCTTCTGTTTTGAAGACGACGCACAGGTCGCGCACGCTTAAGAGATTTCCGTTCTCAGTACTCATCAAGACAATCAGTTACGGCGAGCCTGCGGATCGAGCGCGTCGCGCAATCCGTCGCCGACGAAATTCAACGAGAAAAGCATCAGCGCCATCGTTACTCCGGGAAAGATCAATTGCCAGGGAAAAACCGCAAGATTCGCCGCGCCTTCTGCGGCTAAACTTCCCCACGATACGCGCGGCGGCCGCACGCCGAGCCCAAGAAACGAAAGAAAAGCCTCGCTCAACATTACGGTCGGAATCGTGAGCGTGGCGTAAACGATCACCGGTCCGAGCGCGTTGGGAATCAGATGGCGGAAGATAATTTTCGGCGTCGAAACGCCGGTTGCGCGCGCCGCCAAAACAAACTCCTGGTTCTTCAGAGACAGAATTTGGCCGCGAACGATGCGCGCCATCGTCAGCCATGACACGGCGCCGAGCGCGAAAAACAACTGCGCCAGTTGCGCCGTCGGCGTCTTAGCCGGCAGCAGTGCCAACAGAACGATCACGATGATCACGTATGGCAATGAATACAGAACATCGACAATGCGCATCATCAGATCATCCAATGGGCCGCCGAGATAGCCGGCGATGGCCCCGTACGAAACCCCGATGACCAGCGAGACCAGCGTCGCGATTAGCGCGACCATCAAAGAAATCTGTCCGCCTGAGAGCACGCGTGCCAGAATGTCGCGTCCGGCGGCATCAGTGCCCATCGGATGCGCAAGCGAGAATCGCCCGTCCGGTCCGCGAAACGGCGGAAACGATTTCAACAGCGCGGAGTCTTTGGGAATTGAGTCGTAGGTGTATCCCGTCGTCTTCTGAATAATAGTTGGACCGATGAGCGAGGCCACGACCAGCACCAGCACCACAATCATTCCGAAGACGGCCAGCTTGTTCTTCAACAACCGCCGCCACGCGTCTCGCCAGAGCGAACTGCCGACGACGACTTCTCCCGTGACGAGTTCGGCGATGTCTCTCTCGGCTACCGCGTACTCTGCGCTGATGTGCAAATCGGCTGAGTCGGGGATTTGGTCCTTCTGTTGGCGATTCTCTTCCATGACGGTTCGCAAATTAGAAATTTGCGGTACTCAATAGCGAATGCGCGGATCGATGAATGCGTACGAAATATCGACAAGCAGGTTAAAAACCAAAACTGAAATTGCGATGAACGCGACGATCCCGATGATGAGCGGCTCGTCGCGATTGAAACAGGCGTTGATGAAATAGTTTCCCAAGCCCGGCAACGCGAAGATGCGTTCGACGACGACAGTCCCGGTAATCAGAAAAGCCAGCGCCGGCCCCGAGAACGAGACTACCGGGAGCAAGCCTCCCCGCAGCGCATGGCGCGTAACCACTTGCGTTTCGCTCAAGCCTTTTGCGCGCGCCGTCCTAATGTAATCTGAACGCATGACCTCTAGCATTCCCGATCGCGTCAAGCGCGCGATGTAAGCGATGTAGATCGCGGACAGTGTCAGCGCCGGCAGCACCAGGCTCTTGCTGGGAAATCCATTCCAAAGCGCCGGCGGAAACCAGAACAGCGTCAGCGAAAACAGAAGCACCAGCAGAGGCCCGAGTACAAAATTTGGAATTGAGATTCCCAGCATCGCGAGAGTCATGCTCGCGTAGTCGAGCCAGGAATTAGGTTTGAGCGCGGCGAGCGCACCCATCGTGATCCCGACTAGCAAAGCGATCAGGTATGCGGTAATTCCGAGCGTCGCGGATACCGGCAGCGCTCGCAACAGAATCTGGTTGACCGATTGGCCTTCGTACTTGAGCGAATTCCCGAAATCAAACCGCGCAATGTTCTTCAGAACCTTTCCGTACTGCACATACCACGGCTTATCGAGTCCGTATTTCTCACGCAGATTCTTTTCCACCGCGGGCGCCAGCTTCTTCTCGCCGGTGTAAAAACTGCCGGGGGCCAGGCGCACGAGCGTCCACGTCAGCGACACGACGATCAAAAGCATTGGAATAATGACGATGACGCGGCGGATGATGAAGCGCAGCATTTCAGTTACCCATCTCCGGCATGCCGTAATCCCACTTGGAAGAATCGCGTTCGATGAAGGCGTACTTCCACGGATGAAGCATCGCCGGATTCGGATAGAACCCTTTCAAGTAGGGTTTTTTTAATGAGCGCGTGGTGCCGACAGTGAGCGGAATCACGGGTTGAGCATCGAGCAGAAGTTGTTCGGCCTGAGCTAACAGTTGATATCGCTTTTGGTGATCGACAGCGCGATTTGCTTCTTCGAGCAGCGCCACGTACTTCGGATCCAACCATCCGGTGTTGTTCGCTCCACCCGTCGAGCCGAAGATGCTCAGGAACGTGTATGGATCCATGTAGTCCGCGGCGTAACCCGTGCGGGCAACGCCTTTGTATTCGAGTGCGGACATGGTCTTAGAGAGCGTCTTCGCTTCCATAACGCGAATCGAGATCGTCACGCCAAGATTTTGTTTCCACTGTGCCTGAATGAACTCTGCATACGGAAGATTATTGGCATCAGGATTGACGATCAGTTCCACCTCGCTGGCTTCGAATTTCTTCGGATCGAAATTACCGGAGGCGTCGCGATATCCGGCCTCTGCCAGCAAGCGTTTTGCTTTCTCAGGATCGAATGGATCGCCTTTTGGCTGCGGGTAACCGGGAAAGATCCCGTCGGGCGTCATAGCCGTTAGCGCTTTCACATGACGCCAATTTGCCAAAGCCTTTTTGTCGAGCGACATGTTCATCGCTTTGCGCACGCGCACATCAGCAGTCGGTCCCTTGCTCGTATTGAAGTTGTAGTAATCGATGGCGGCTTCCGGCGCGTCCATGAAATCCTTCAACGGCCCAATCACATCCAGCCAGGCGGACGGCACCGTGTGATTGTAGGTCGCATCCAACTCGCCGGCCTTATACAGACTCATCATCGTCGCGTTCTCGGTCAGTAGATAAAACACGACGCGATCGAGCTTGACGTTGCGCGCGTCCCAATTCATTGGATCGCGCGCGACGACGATGCGATCGTAATGCTTCCATGATTCGAGCTTGAATGCGCCGCTGGTGACGATGTTCCCAGCGTCAGTCCATGCGCTGCCAAACTTTTCAATCGTCTTCTGATGAAGCGCGCGAAAGAACTGGTGCGGCATCATGTTGATGAAATATGGCGCGGGTACTGACAACGAAATTCGCAGAGTGTAGTCATCGACAGCTTCGACGCCGATGTCTTCGGCGCCAACAGGCACAAGCTGCTTGCCCGTAACGGCGGCGTTCAGTTTTGGGTTCGCATCGAGGATTTTCTTGCGGTTCTTCTCAGACTTGGGCAAGACAACGCGGGCCGGCGAGTGCATCAATTGATGGAAAGCTGTGTCACTCGCAGGCGTCTTTCCTTCGCTGCTGGCTGGATATTCGTCTGAAATCGATTTGATCGGCTGAGAACTAAGGGGCGCACTCGCCTGATTGTTCCCTTCCTCAAAATCTCTTTCCAACAGAAAGATCTTCGCGACGGGATCGTAAACGAAGACGTCCCCCTCGTTGAACGCGTGCGCGTATTTGATTGGGTATGCGAGCTGCGCCGTGCGCGATCCGGTTTCCGGGGTCAGCCCGCGCCGGATGGTGTAAACGAAATCGCGCGCGGTAATCGGATCGCCATTTGAGAAACGACCATCATGCCTAAGATGGAAGACAAACTCTGACGAATCTTTGTTGACTTCCCAACGCTCGGCGAGCGCGGGAATCGCTTCGCTGGTTTTCGGATCGTATTCAGCCAGCCCTTCGTACAGGGCCAGACAAATGCGCGCCTCGTTTTGCCCGGGTGATATTTGCGGATCGATCGATTCCGGCTCCGATCCGGAAACGTAACGAAGAATGTTTTCGCGGGGCGGGTCAGTCTTGCCGAAGAAAACAGCGTTCCTGGCTGACACAGCGCAACCGGCGACGACGAGACATCCGATCAGCGTGATCGAAAGAGTCCGAAATCGCGAATGCGCGTTAGACATCTTAGTCAATTCGGTGAGGTAGCGGGAAAGTTAACATGAGACTTGCGCTGCATCAATAATTTACTTTCTTAGTAGTTAGTTGCCGCGCAATTGCGCGAACACGCTTTCGACTTGTGTGCGCGTGTTGGCAAAGTCGCCGGAAGTGTCGATGAGATAGTCCGCATACTTCATTTTCTCTTCCTGCGGCATCTGCGCGTTGATTCTTTCCAAGGCGGCCTCGCGCGAGAGCGAGTCGCGCCTCATCAAGCGGTTCAACTGAATTTCCGGCTCGCAGTGCACGACGATCAGATTGTCGAGTCGCTGGTAGCCGCCGGACTCAATCATCAGCGCGGCATCGACGATCACGATCCCTTCGGGGTCTTTCGATCCCAGTTCGCGAATCATTTCATCCTGCGTAGCGATGATAATCGGGTGCAGGATTGAATTAAGCTTCTTTCGCTTTGTCTCGTCGCCAAAAACGATTGCCCCGAGTCGCTTTCGATCCAATGCGCCGGCATGGTCGAGCAACTCCGCGCCGAATTCATCCACAACCGCCTTGAGTCCCGCGGATCCGGGCGCAACCACGTCGCGCGCAATCTGGTCAGCGTCAATCACGTGGCAGCCGAGTTCCTTCAGCATTGCCAGCACGTGCGACTTGCCAACGGCGATCGATCCGGTGAGTCCGACTTTCAACATGGTCCGGTACCGCAAAATTCGCAATTTGCGTTACAGATTCCTGCGCCACTTCGCAGCTTGCAGCGTGTTTCGCATCAACATGGCGACGGTCAGCAACCCGACGCCGCCGGGCACCGGCGTGCGATATCCCGCCACGAGATCGGCTTCGGCGGGATGCACATCGCCAATTAGCGTGTAGCCGCGTTTCTCGATCGCTTCGATACGTCTATTCGATTCAGCACCGAAAAACTCGCGCGCCTGATCGACATTTGACAACTGGTTGACGCCGACATCAACTACGGTCGCCCCAGGCTTGATGAAATCGCCACGGATAAAGCCGGGCCGTCCGATCGCTGCAATCAGAATGTCCGCCTGACGAGTGACTGATGGCAGGTCGCGCGTCTTTGAATGACAGATCGTGACCGTGGCGTGTCTTTGCAGCAGCAGACTGGCGACCGGCCTTCCCACGATTTGACTGCGGCCGACAACACAGGCGTTCGCGCCGGCGATTGCAATCTGGTTCCGATCGAGCAATTCGATGATTCCCGCCGGTGTACACGGGACAAATCGCGGTCGGCCCATGGCCAAATATCCCACGTTGGTTGGATGAAAGGCGTCCACGTCCTTCGCGGGATCAATCGCCTCAATGATTTGCGAATCATCAATCTGTTTCGGCAAAGGCAACTGCACCAGGATTCCATCTACATCATCATTAGATTTCAGGCGCTGGACCACGCTTAGCAACTCTGCGCTCGTCGTACTGGCGGGCAAATCGATCTTCTGTGAATTAATTCCAACCTCAGCACAAGCGCGCACCTTGTTGCGCACATACACGGCCGACGCGGGATCATCTCCCACGAGCACTGCAGTCAGGCACGGTGTCACGCCGTGTTGGTCCCGAAGTTGAGCAACCTCGCGCGCAACTTCCTGCTTAATCGCATCGGCGACCTGCTTACCTTCCAGCAATCGCGCTTGTGATTGTTCCTGCGCCATCATTGCGGCAATCCTAACACAAAACCTGTTGCGCCTTTTGAGATCCGCGTGACAGCCGTTAACCTATCCTTGCCAATTATCAACATCATGCTCAAAGCAATTTCTTTTCTTCTCGCGCTCGCGGTTGTCATCGCGTGCGCAAGTTGCACTCGCCGTCCGGCAAATGAGAAACGATATCCAATCAAGGGCAAAGTGATCGCCGTAAGCAAGCCTGATCGCACCGCGACGATCTCGCACGAGGACATCCCTGGTTACATGCCGGGCATGACGATGGAGTTCAAGATCAAGAAAGACATCGATCTTGAAATGATAAAGGCGGGAGATATCGTCACTGGCACCTTGGTTGTCACAGACACCTCGTCATGGATTGAGATCACTTCGAGCACAGATGGCGGATCGCAATTGACGCCGACGACCATCGTTCCCGGCGAGCCAAAGCCCGGCGACGCGATTCCGGATTACGCGCTGGTCAATCAGGACGGAAAAGCGATTCGGATTTCGCAGTACAAGGGGAAGGCGCTGGCGCTGACTTTTATTTACACGCGTTGCCCACAGCCCGATCAATGCACGCTGATGAGCAGTAATTTCGCGCAGATTGATCGCGAACTGCAGAAGTTGCCCGACATTTACAGTCAAACTCATTTGCTGTCGATCACCTTCGATCCTGAATACGACACGCCGCGGGTTTTGCGGAGCTACGGCGCTTCACATACGGAACGCTATTCAGACGAGACGTTTCAGCATTGGGAGTTCGCCACCGGGACCAAAGACGAAATCAAAGGCATGGCGCAGTTCTTCGGCCTGCGCTATTTCATCGACACCGAATCTGGCGAAGAACAAATCATGCATTCACTGCGCACGGCGGTTATCGACAAGAACGGCAAGCTCGTGAAGCTGTACCGCGGTAATGAATGGAAGCCGGCGGAGATTGTCGAAGATTTGAAAACGCTGGCTACTGGACTGAAGTGAAACCGCAGACGAACGCGGATGAAACGGATCAGAAAACCGCCAACCGCGACCTTCCGTATCCGTGTTCATCCGCGCAAATCCACACCCGAAACTCTTCCTACCAAATCTGGCAGCGCTTCTCAGGTGGTCGCACCATCAGATCGCCGGCTTTGCAGGCATAGGCGGCGGCAAACTGCGGCATATTCGACAGCGGCCCGTTGACGCGGAACTTCGCGAGCGGATGCGGGTCCGTCGCGTTCCGCAGCCGCGCGGCTTCCGGTCGAATGTTCTGCGCCCACACCTGCGCCCAACCCAGGAAGAATCGTTGCTCAGGCGTAAAGCCGTTGATGATCTTAGGTCGCGGCTTGCCTTGCAGCGACTTCTGGTAGGCCGCGTATGCGACCGTCAGCCCACCAAGATCGGCGACTGATTCACCAACGACAAGCTGGCCTTTCTGATGCAGGCCCGGCTCGACTTCAAACGAATCGAACTGTTGCACGACACAGTTCGTCCGTTCGGTGAACTTCTTGTAGTCATCCGGCGTCCACCACATCACCAGGTTTCCATTCGCGTCGAAGCGCGCGCCGGAATCGTCAAAGCCGTGCGTCATCTCGTGCCCAATTACCGCGCCGATGCCACCGTAGTTGATCGCATCGTCGGCTTTCGGATCGTAGAACGGCGGCTGCAGAATTCCTGCCGGAAAGACAATTTCGTTGAACTGCGGATTGTAGTAAGCATTCACCGTCGGCGGCGACATGCCCCATTCAGTCTTATCGACAGGCTTGCCGATCTTGCCGAGGTTGCGCTTGAACTCAAATTCACCTGCCGATACAAAATTGTTGTAGTAAGCTCCGCGTCGAATTTGCAGCGCCTCGTAATCGCGCCACTTGTCGGGATAACCAATCTTGCGGTTATAGGCTTCAAGTTTCGCGATCGCTTTCTTGCGCGTTTCATCGCTCATCCAACTGAGCGTTGTCAGATCGTCCTTCAACGCGGCAATCAAGTTGGCCACCATCGCGCGCGCGCGTTCCTTGGCTTGCGGCGTGAACGTCTTGGCGACGTAGAGTTGTCCCAGTGCTTCGCCGAGCGCGCGATCGGTGCTGGCCACACAGCGTTTCCAACGGGGCAACATCTCCGTAGTGCCTTGCAGGTATTTGCCGTTGAAGTTGAAACTCTCTTCCACGAATTTCGACGACAAGGTGTTCGAGGCGGCGTTCACCACGTGCCAGCGCAAGTAAACTTTCCAATCATCGATCGGAGTGTCCTTCAGAATCTTATCGGCTGCTTTGAAGAAGTCGGGTTGGCCCACGTTGACCTTCGCGATCTGCGGCATTCCGATGTTGCGGAAATAACGGCCCCAGTCGAAATCCGGCGTCATTTCGAGCAACATTATCTTGGTCATCGGATGATAATTTGCCTCGGGATTGCGTCGCTGGATTCGCGTGGAAGAATTTTCAGCCAGTTTCGTTTCGATCTTCATCACCGTGCTGGCCTCGGCGGCGGCTTTGTCAGGAGCGTCTCCCATCAATTGAAACGTCCGCGCGACGTGCTTGACGTATTCATCACGCGTGGCTTTGCTCTTCGCATCGTCGCTCGTGTAGTAATCGCGGTCCGGCAAACCCAAACCGCCCTGGACCAACTGGGCAATAATCTGCGTGGAGTCTTTGAAATCCTGACTCGCGCCAAAGCCAAAGACCGCTGGGATGCGATGCGCATGCAGATTCGCGAGCTCATCCTCAAGGCTGAGCAGATCAGAGACTTGAGAAATGCGCTGAAGTTCAGGCTCGAGCGGCTTCAAACCTTCAGCTTCAATTTTCTGCTCGTCCATGCATGAACCATAGAAGTCGGCAATTTTCTGCTCGTTACCCGGAGCGGGCGTCTTTTTCTTCAGCAGTCCATCGAGAATGTCGTGCAGCACGTTGATGTTTTGCTCATCGAGCTGCGTGAAGCGTCCCCACACGGAATACGCACCGGGGATTGGATTCTTCGCCATCCAGCCACCATTCGCGAACTGATTGAAGTCCTGACAAGCATTCGCGCTCCGATCGAGATTCGAGAAGTCGAAGCCTCCGACGACGGAATTCTGCGGATTGTCGAACGGCAAGCTCGCGTCATTCGCCAGAGCTGCCGAAGTGTGTTGAGTGCGCAACGTTGCGAAGCCCGCGAGCACCAGAACAGTTACTACCAAAACACAACGATAGAACGGATTCATGACAGAAACCTCCACAGCAAGGTAAGAAATTAGGTTTTCGAGGGAACGGTGGAATGTTAAGACTTAAGCGCCCGAAACGCAAAACTTCGCAGTGCCACTAGCCCTTCAGCTTTTTGATTTCTTCAGTGAGCACCGGCACGGCTTCGAACAGGTCGCCGACGATTCCATAATCAGCGATGTCGAAGATCGGAGCTTCGGGATCTTTGTTGATGGCGACGATGGTTTGGGAGTTTTTCATGCCGACGAGGTGCTGAATCGCGCCTGAGATACCAATCGCGATGTAGAGCTTCGGCGCCACGGTCTGACCCGATGATCCAATCTGGCGATCGATCGGCAACCATTCAGCGTCACAGATTGGACGCGACGCGGCGAGATCACCGCCCAAAACTTCGGCGAGCTTTTCGGCGAGCGCGAGGTTGTCTTTGCTCTTGATGCCGCGGCCGACGGCGACGATGACATCAGCCTTGCTCAGATCGACGGCTTGTTTCGCTTCCTGGAACGGAGCCTCGGGTGTCATTCGCACATCGCCGACTTCTATTGGCATCGTTTCCAACGGAGCGCCACTTCCCTTCGCAGCTTGATCGCCGCGAAACGCACCTGATTGAAATGTGACGAAGGTTGGCGGCTCACCATCCGCGACAACATCCGCGTCCAACTTACCGAGGAAGATTCGACGCGTGAAGGTGGCCTTGCCGCCATCAACGTTCATGCGAATGCAATCGCCAATTAGTCCTTTGCCGAAACGCGCAGCCACCTTTGGCGCGAAGTCACGCGCGAGGTACGTGTGCGACATGATTACGTAAGCAGGATTCGTCGCGCGAATAACCTTCTCAAGTCCATCGGCGTAAGCGTCGGGCGTGTAGTCGTTGAGCTTCTCGTTCTCGGCGGAGATGACTTTCTCAAGATCGTACTGCGCAATCTCGGCTGCAAGGGATGGCGCGCCAAGAACAACAGCTGATGCCTTCCCACCCGTGTCGGCGGCAAGTTTCTGCGCGGCGGCAATCGCTTCAAGCGAGGTCTTGTTCAGCGTGCCCGCTTTGTGTTCGATGAATACGAGAATGCTCATCTTCGAAATCACTTCCCTCTCTCCTGGGAGAAGGAGTTTTACTCTGTCAGATCACTCGCGCTTCAGTCCGCAACTTCTCAGCCAACTCAGCCGCGCCCTTTTTCGCATCGCCGCCGCCCAAGAACTGTGTCTGCTTGGATTTCTGCGGTAGATAGATTTTTTCGATGCGTTGATGCGAAGGCTTGCCGACGATCTCTGGGTTGGGCGTCACTTCCTTAATCTCTTTCTTCTTCGCTGCCATGATGCCTTTCAGCGTTGCATAACGAATCTGGCTGATGCCGGATTGAATTGTGAGCAGCGCCGGTTTCGGCATCGTGTACCATTGATACCAGCCACTTTCGAGTTCGCGCTTCACGCGCAGTTGCTCGCCGCTGGCATCAACCTCGATCACGATCGTCGCATGCGGAAGCCCAAGTATCTCGGCGAGAATCACGCCGGTTTGTGCGTAGCCGTAATCGTCCGACTGAAGACCAGTCATGACGAGGTCTGCGTTCTCGTCGCGAATCGCTTCAGCCAAAACCGAAGCCGCCGCGAACGGTGACAGATGCACAACGTTGTCGCCGACTACGTGAATTGCTCGATCAGCCCCGCGCGCCAGCGCATCCTTGATGACGCTCTTGGCTCGCTGCGGACCCATCGACACGACCACCACTTCGCCCGATCCGATTTTTTCCTTTATTCGTAACGCCTCTTCGAGCGCGTAGCCGTCCGACTCGTTCACTTCGAACGACAGATCACCCTCTTCGATCCAAGTCGAGTCTTTGTTAATGCGCAGAATCGCGTCTTTGTTCGCGACCTGCTTCATTAAGACGAGAATTTTCATTCTTCGTATCTCTTGAACAGAAGCGCGGCGTTAGTCCCGCCAAATCCAAAACTATTAGACAAAGCGTACTGAATATTAGCCTCGCGCGCCTGGTTCGGTATGTAATCCAGATCACATTCAGGGTCTGGCGTCTCGTAATTAATCGTCGGCAAAAGCAAATTTCGATGAATCGAGAGCACCGAAAACACGCCTTCGACGCCGCCTGCCGCGCCGAGCAAATGGCCGGTCATCGATTTAGTTGAGCTAATCCCGATCTTGTAAGCGTGCTCGCCGAATGTTTTCTTGATGGCCATCGTCTCGAACTTGTCGTTGTAAGGCGTCGATGTGCCATGCGCGTTGATGTACTCAACCTGGTCAGGCTTTACGCCGGCGTCATCAAGCGCCTTCTGCATGACGCGCACCGCGCCCGAACCGCTCTGATCGGGCATCGTGATATGAAACGCGTCACCAGTCATGCCATATCCGACGACTTCGGCATAAATTCGCGCACCGCGTCGCTTCGCAAATTCTAGTTCTTCGAGAATCAGGATGCCGGCGCCTTCGCCGATGACAAATCCTTCACGATACAACTCGAAAGGCCGCGAGGCGTGCACGGGATCATCATTGCGAGTTGAAAGCGCCCGAAGTGCCGCGAAACCGGCGACACTCATCGGCGTGATTGCCGACTCGGCGCCGCCGCAAATCATCGCGTCGGCGTCACCGCGCTGAATAATCTTGAAGCTGTCACCGATAGCGTGCGCCCCGGCCGAACACGCAGTCGCAGTCGCTGAGTTCGGCCCTTTCGCGTTGTGACGAATGGAAACCTGGCCGGACGCGAGGTTGACGATCGCCGAGGGAATAAAGAACGGCGAGATGCGTCCCGGGCCATCCTTGAGCAGCTTCTCGTGCTCGCGTTCAATCGCCCAGAAATCGCCGATACCGCTGCTGATGTAAGTGCCAACACCCTCGGCGACATCGTCGGTGATTTTGAGTCCGCTATCATCCACTGCTTCCTGCGAAGCAGCGATCGCGTACTGAATGAAAGCGCCCATCTTGCGCGCTTCCTTCTTCTCGACGTAGTTCAGCGGATCGAAGCCTTTGACTTCGCAGGCGAACCGAACCGGGAACTTTTCGGCGTCAAATTTTTTGATGTAATCCGCGCCGCTGCGGCCTTCCTTCAGCGCGGTCCAGGTAGTCTCGACTGAGTTTCCGACGGGCGTGATCAGACCGAGACCAGTAACGACGACGCGACGATTCAAACAGAAATCCTCCCGTAACCGAATTCCCGGGCGACCCCAACAGAAATAGCGCCCGGAACTGCGAGCCGGTTACTTTCCTTTATGCTGATCGATGTAGTTGTACGCGTCGCGCACGCTTTGAATTTTTTCGGCGTCTTCGTCGGGAATTTCTATGCCGAACTCTTCTTCGAAACGCATGACCAACTCGACCGTGTCGAGCGAGTCGGCGCCGAGGTCGTCAATAAACCTCGCGTTCGGCGTAACTTCATTCTCATCGACACCGAGTTCGTCAACGATGATTTGTTTTACTTTAGCTTCGATCTCTGGATCGGGCATTAGTTTTGCTCCTCAAAAAATGATGTCAGAACTAGGGGCTTCAGATCGAAATCGCTGCGCGTGCTGCTTGCAGGTTCGCTGCATCTTCGACATTAACACACCGCACGTCGCGATTAATCTGACGCACTAAACCACTTAAAACTTTTCCGGGGCCAATCTCAATAAAGGTTTGTACACCTTGATTGATCAAAAATTCAACTGATTGCAGCCAGCGAACCGGTTGCGAAACCTGATGCACCAGCGAATCGCGCAATTTCGAGCCGTTTTGCTCTGCCTTCGCATCGACATTTGTTACGACCGGCACGATCGCTTCCTTCATGTCAACACTCCGCAAGTCCGACTCAAGTCGATCCTGGGCCGGCTTCATCAAGGCACAATGGAAAGGCGCGCTCACGTTCAACTTGATGGCGCGTTTTGCGCCGCGCTCTTTCAAAAGCTCGATCGCGCGATCGATCGCCGCAGCATCACCCGCGATCACGATCTGCGACGGCGAGTTAATGTTGGCAGCGCCGCAAACTTCGCCTTGCGCTGCTTCGGCGCAGGCCGCCTCGATAGTCTCGAGCGACACGCCGAGAATCGCGGCCATCGCGCCAGTTCCCACCGGCACAGCTTCCTGCATGTAGCGACCACGCGCGCGCACTGTCGTCACTGCATCGCTCAGCGATAGCGAACCTGCGGCAACCAAGGCCGAATATTCGCCGAGGCTGTGGCCTGCGACAAAGTCCGGTCGCGGAAAGCCTTCCGACTCCATGGCGCGCAACACCGCGATCGACGTCGTCAATATTGCAGGCTGCGTGTTCTCGGTCAGTTGCAACTGCTCCGCCGGCCCATTGAAACACAATTCCGACAGTGCGAATCCGACTGCTTCATCCGCCTCTTCAAAGACCTGTCTGGCCGCCGCAAACTTATCGGCCAAATCTTTTCCCATACCCGGAGCTTGCGATCCCTGGCCGGGGAAAATGTACGCAATCATAGTCTCGGTACGCACGCCTCCGGCGTGCTAATCCAATGCAAGAACACGCCAGATGCGTGCGAACCTTTACCACCTCATGACGACGCCGCCCCACGTGAAGCCGCCACCGAAAGAAGCCATCAGAATCACGTCGTCTTTCTTCACCCGTCCGCTTTCGACACATTCATCCAAGCAAATTGGAATCGAGGCCGATGACGTATTTCCGGTCTGCGCGATGTTCGAGTACACCAGCGCCGGATCAACCTTCAACATGTTCGCGACGGCTTCAGTGATTCGCTGATTTGCCTGGTGCGGAATGAACAGATTCACGTCCTCAGTCTTCAGGCCGGCTTCGCATAGCACCTGCTTCGAGATATCCGACATCGAACGCACAGCAACCTTGAAAACTTCGTTGCCCTTCATCTTGAAGAAGTGATCGCCGCGCGCAATCGTCTCGGCCGTAAAGCCGCCCTTCGTGCCACCACCCGGCGCAAAGAGTTGTTCCTCGTATCGCCCGTCGGATCTGATTCGCGCCGCCAGAATTCCTCTCCCATCTTCAACTGGCCCGAGAACCGCTGCGCCCGCGCCATCCCCGAACAAAACGCACGTTGCGCGATCGGTATAGTCGACGTAGCGCGTCAACAGTTCCGCGCCAATCACGAGTGCGTACTTAATCTGCCCGGCGCGGATCATCGGATTGGCAATCGTCACCCCGTACACGAATCCTGAGCACGCGGCCACGATGTCCATCGCCGCTGCTTTGTGCGCGCCGAGTTGCGCCTGAATCAGGCACGCCGTTGACGGCAAAATCTGATCTGGAGTGACTGTGGCGCAAAGAATCAGATCGATGTCGCCGGCGTCGATGCCCGCACGCTCGATCGCTTCCTGCGAAGCGCGCACGGCGAACTGAGATGTGTACTCGCCGGGCGCAGCTTTGCGCCGCTGCTTAATGCCGGTGCGCGTGGTGATCCAGTCATCCGACGTTTCCACGATCTTTTCCAGATCGGCGTTCGTCAGAATTCCTTCAGGATATGAGTGGCCAGTGCCGAGGATTCCTGCGTTCACTTTGTTCGATTCTAGTCGCTGAATTCGTTAAGAAGGCTAACTATTCAAAAGCCGTCTAGAAGCATGACCTCGTTTCCCAGGTCGCCGCAACGCGGCTTCTAAACGGCTCAACCGATAGCTCAGGCGTTCTGTTCCACCTGAACGACTTCGCGTCCTTTGTAATAACCGCACTTCGGACATACCCGATGTTGCATGCGCGGCTCCTGACAATTTGGGCAGACAACGGTCTGCGGCACGCGCAAGGCATCATGCGCCCGGCGTTTGCCGGTGCGCGCTTTTGAATGACGTCGTTTTGGATTTGGCATAAGTTACTCCAACTTTGAAATCTTGAATTCCTTTGAAATCTCAAATTCCTTTGGAATCGTGAATTTCGAATCTTGAATCTGAAATCTATTTCTTCGCGCTTGGTACCTTGTACTTTGATGTCTAATTAATTAACGGGCAATGGACTTCAAGGCACAAAGAACAAAGTACTCCTTCTAAACTCCCAAGTTCTTCAGCTTATCCCAACGCGAATCAATTTGCTTCGCTTCGCAATCGCAGGTTTCGGAATTTCGATCAACTCCGCAACTCGGACACAAGCCTTTGCAATCTTCGCTGCAAAGCACATGAGCGGGAATCGCCAGCAAGATCTCTTCTTTCACCAGATCATCCAGCTCGATCCCCTCGCCATCGAAGACTGAGATATTCAGGTCTTCTTCCTGAAGCTCGTGCTGTTCCTCGTGACGCCAGGAAACGGCCGGCACAAACCGTTCGGCAAACTTCACGTCAATTTGCAGTTCGACCGGTTTCAAACAACGTCCGCAAAGCGTGGATGCTTTGGTAAGCAACTCGCCGCGTAATTCCACGTCGCCGTTTTTCCGCCGCGCCCGCCCCGTAATGGCCGCAGCCTCGACTAACTCAATCTCTTCAAAGAGCAACTCGCCGGGCGCGTACACCTGCGAGAACTTCCCGCCCGTCTCTTCCAGTTTTTCAACTTCAATCCGCATAGCTGAACCCCCTGAGCGGATATAGATTGCGCAGGGGGTGTAGCACAAAGTCGCTAATTATAGCCGTGAGGGTGGAACTTTCAAAACGCGGTCGCCCCTCAGGCTGCCGTCGAAAAGCGCTTCTAGCCCTCGGTTGCGGCTTTTCGTTTCGCCTTTCGGGTCTTTCGTGGCTGAGTTTTCTGATCCGCCGGCTCATCCAACTTCTGGCATTCAGCGCGCCATTTTGCTTCCAGGACCGAGTTGTCAACCACTCCGCACTCGTTAAGAATTTCGATTAGGCTCTTCACCAGCGCGTGATTACTGTAAGTGGTTTCTGATTGTCGCAGAAGCAACTTCAAGCTTTGCTCTAATCGTTCAGCTAATCGGGCCAGTGTGTTCTCGAGCATCGTCATGCGCTCGAGCAGATGCTCTTCGTGCGGCGTGTGCGCGGGAATGTCAACGCGTGCCGACGGCGGCTCAACGATCAGCATCAAACGCGTGCCGCAGCGCTGACAGAATTCCTGTCCCAGCGCGTTCGCCGCGCGGCACCTCTGACAGTAATGTGAAATCGCGCGTGACATTAGTATTCGTAAAACCCGCGGCCGCTCTTTCGCCCTAACCAACCAGCGTCAACGTAACGCTTCAACAATGGACATGGACGATATTTCGAATCGCCGAACCCATCATGTAGCACGTTCATGATCGCAAGGCAAACATCGAGGCCGATAAAATCCGCAAGCGTCAACGGACCCATCGGATGATTCATGCCAAGCTTCATGATGCCATCGATGCTTTCACGAGTGCCGACACCTTCGTACAAAGCGAAGATTGCTTCATTAATCATCGGCATCAGCACGCGATTCGAGACGAAGCCGGGATAATCGTTGCAATCGAGCGCGGTCTTCCCAAGCTTCTCACTCAACGCCCGAACCTTTTCGTAAGTCTCATCCGATGTCGCGGCGCCGCGAATGACTTCGACCAGCTTCATTACCGGCACCGGATTCATAAAGTGCATGCCGATAACTTTGTCAGGTCGCTGCGTCGTCGCGCCAAGCTTCGTGATCGAGATCGATGAAGTGTTCGAAGCGAGAATCGCGTCGGGCATTGTGATGGTATCGAGCGCACGAAAGACTTCGGCTTTGACATCGAAGTTTTCAGTCACTGCCTCGACAACTATGAACGCGTCTTTCAACGCGTCGAGTTCAGTCGCGGTCTTTATGCGACCAACGATTGCGTTCTTCTCTTCACTGCCGAGTCGTTCCTTATCGACATCGCGCTGAAGGCTTTTGTCGATTGCTTTCATTCCGCGCGCCAAGAACTCATCCGAGATGTCGCGCATCACGACCTCGAAGCCCGCGCGCGCCGCGACCTGAGCAATGCCGTTGCCCATCGTGCCTGCGCCTACTACTCCAAATATTTCGCTCATGATTTAGATTTATTTGCCCAATTCATCAAAGGCTGCGCGCCCTGCATCGCTTCCGCCAATTCAGCATCGGTCCCGGCCGATGCTTTGCCGCCATAAAAACTTACGCCGGCTTCACTGCGCAAGAATTTGATTGTGTAAATGCCGAGCGCCGTCCCAATCGGGATATTGACCAGCGACACGATCGACAATGCTATCGCCAGCGTTTTCAACCAACGCGCTCGCTTGCGAAACCCGACTCCGATGACAAGCGGAAGCAAGCCAACGATCATCATCAGAACGACGAAAATGATCGTTGAGATCGCGATCCAAAAACCCGAGACCGAAAGCGCATCAGAAACCGACAACTTGACGATCAAAATCAGCAGCAACAGACCCAGCAGCGTCAATCCATGCATCGCGCCGTAAATAAACCACAGCGTTGCCAGGGTTTTGTTGTGCTCTTCGGCGGTCATCAACGTTCGACTGCCATCGCGACCGAGTTGCCACCGCCCAGACACAGCGCCGCGATGCCACGATGTGCATTGCGCCGCTTCAACTCGTAAAGCATCGTCGTGAGAATACGCGAGCCTGATTGTCCGATTGCGTGACCCAACGCGACGGCTCCGCCGTTAACATTCACCTTGTCAGGGTCGAGGTTCAGTTCACGCGTGATCGCAACGGCCTGGACTGCAAAGGCCTCATTCAATTCGATTAGATCGACGTCATTCAGCGACCAGCCAGTTTTCGTCAGCAGCTTCTTGATCGCATCGACCGGCGCCATCATCACTAGTTGCGGTTCAGTTCCGGAAGTCGCTTGCCCAACGATGCGCGCAATCGGCTCAACGCCCAAAGCGTGTGCGCGCTCTTCGGACGTAACAACCACTGCGGAAGCTCCATCATTCACCCCCGGAGCGTTCCCGGCTGTGACTGTGCCGCCTTCCTTGAACGCAGGCTTTAGCTTGCCCAGACCTTCCATCGAAGTGTCTTCGCGCACTGTTTCGTCGGTGTCGAACACGATAGCTGCGCCCTTCTTTTGCGGAATCTCGACCGGAACAATTTCATCTTTGAATCTGCCGGCTTTGATCGCCGCGCTCGCTTTGCGATGAGAATTCACGGCGTACTCGTCCTGCTCGGCGCGCGAAACATGGAATCGCTCGCTGACGACTTCGCCGGTGCAGCCCATGTGCTGATCGTCGAATGCGCACCACAGTCCATCCTGAATGATCGCGTCGAGCATCTTGCCGTGACCCAGGCGATAACCTTCCCTCGCCTTCGGCAACAGGTATGGCGCGTTGGACATCGACTCCATGCCACCGGCAACGACGATCTCCGTGTCGCCCAACGCTACGCCTTGAGCCGCCATCATCACTGCCTTCAATCCCGATCCGCAGACTTTGTTGACCGTCACCGCGGACACGGTGTTAGGTAACCCACCGTGAAGCGCTGCCTGTCTCGCCGGATTCTGTCCAAGGCCGGCTTGGATAACGCAGCCCATGATCACTTCGTCAACGTCTTCAGGTTTGACACCTGCGCGCTTGACTGCTTCGCGCACGACGATCGCGCCCAGCTCGGTAGCTTTGAATCCTTTCAACGCACCGAGAAACTTTCCCACCGGCGTGCGCACGGCGCTGATGATTACTGGTTGCTTAATTGACATGATTGACTCTCGCTTATGAAGGATGATTTAGCATTGCTATTAATGATGTACGTGTCAAGCAAACCAACAGTGTCGCAGATCACACTGGCGCCTCGATTGAAACCATCATCAGCGGATGCTAGACTTTCGACTTTGAATTCATCCCCTATCAGCGCTTACCGAAACTAAATCATATGCAGGCACTCATTCTGGCTGGAGGAAAAGGCACACGGCTGCGTCCGCTGACCGTCTATACGCCGAAGCCGATCGTTCCTATATGCAATCGTCCGTTTCTGCTTTACCAGATCGACACGTTGAAGCGCGCCGGCGTGACCGACATTACCCTTTCACTCTCTTATCAGCCTGAGAAGATTGAACAGGTTATGGGCGACGGATCGAACTTTGGCGTGAAGCTGAAATACACCGTCGAGCCGCAGCCAATGGGCACAGCGGGCGCGTACAAGTTCGCTGAAGACTTGATTCGCGAACCGACGGTTGTTTTCAACGGCGACGTATTAACAGACCTCGATCTCAAGACCATGATTCGGCAGCACAAAGACCGACAGGCCACCGCGTCGATCTTCCTGACTCCTGTTGACGACGCAAGCATGTACGGCGTGGTTGAGACGGACAAGGAAGGCCACGTGCTTCGCTTCGTGGAAAAGCCGAAGCCCGGCGAGACCGAATGTCGTGATATCAACGCTGGCGCTTACATACTGGAGCCGAAAGTCCTGGACATGATTCCGAAGGGCGAAAATTACTCGTTCGAATACGGGTTATTTCCGAAACTGCTGGAAAAGGGTGAAGCTTTCTTCGCGCATATTCCGCCGCGAACTTATTGGCTCGACATCGGCACGCCCGCGCGATACTTGCAGGCGCATCACGACATGCTGGCGAGTCGCGTGACTCGCTTTCATTTGAAGGATCGACGTGGCGATTTTGATTCGGCCACACATTCCGAGATTGATGAACTCTCAATCGTCGCGGACGATTGCGTCATCAAGCCCGGCGTACAGATCATCAATTCCGTGCTCGGTAAAGGCTGTTACATCGAAGAGCGCGCGCGAATTGAGAATTCCGTTATCTGGAGTCACACGCGTGTAGGCACAGCCGCGCAAGTCAAGGATGCAATCGCCGGCCGCGGTTGCCACATCGGCCGCTCGGCCTTTGTCGGCCCCGGTTGCGTACTTGGCGACAAGACTTCGCTGACGGATTATACGAAGACCTGCGCGTAGTTGCAGAACCGCGAGCTGGAGCGAGCGGGTTGAAGTGAAAGATGGAGAGCCTATGAACTTCGATTGCTTTCGCGCTTACGATATTCGCGGGGTTTACCCTACGGACCTCGATGAAGAGGCCTACTACCGGATCGCCAAAGCGTACACGCTTCTCTTTCATCCAAAGACGATGGTCGTCGGCATGGATGCCCGCGAGTCCGGACCCGTGTTGAAGAAGGCTCTGACGCAGGGCTTCCTCGATGCCGGCGTGAACGTCGTTGATATCGGCGGCATCACGACCGACATGATCTATTTTGCGGTTGGTGCGAACGAAGAATACTCGGGCGGGATCGTCGTCTCGGCTTCCCACAATCCAAAACAATACAACGGCGCGAAGATGGTCAAAGAAAAAGCGGCGGCGATTTCTTCTGACACCGGCCTTTTCGAAATTCGTGACCTCATCAAAGCAGACAAAGACAAAGCGGTATCCTCGGGGTCAAAAGGTCAGGTCACCGAAAAAAACGTGTTCCACGATTACGTCGAGCACGTTCTGAGTTTCATTGATCGCGACGCCATCAAACCTTTTCACGTGTTTGCGAATGCAAACTTCGGCTATGTTGGCGGTGGCATTGATTTGATCGCGGAAAAGTTAGGTTTGAATCTCACCCGATTAAATTGGGAGCCCGACGGCACATTTCCGAAGGGCACTCCCGATCCCATGCAACCTGCGAATCGCGCCGAATCTGAAGAGGCAGTGCGCAACGGCAAGTTCGACTTCGCTGCAATCTGGGATGCTGACGCCGATCGCTGCATGTTTCTCGACGAAAAAGGTGAATTCATCTCGGGCGCCTATGTCACGGCGATGCTTGCGGACGTTCTGCTGACAAAGCATCCGGGCCACAACAAGATCATTTTCGATCCGCGGGTCATTTGGCCGACCACTAAGGTCTGCGAGAGTCACGGAGCCGAAGCCATCGTTTCCAAGAGTGGCCACGCGTTCATCAAAGACCGCATGCGCCAGGAGAACGCTATCTTTGCCGGCGAGATGAGCGCGCACTACTACTTCCGCGAAAACTTCTATGCCGACAACGGGGTGATTCCCTTCCTCCTCGTGCTTGAGCTACTGTCGCGAACAGGCAAATCATTCTCAGAAACAATGCGGCCTTACATGGAAGGTCATTACATGTCGGGTGAATTGAATTACCGGGTTGAAGATGCGCAGAAAACAATCGCCGCGGTGAAGGATCATTTCACGGGACGAGGCTCGGAAGACTTCACTGACGGTTTCTCGCTGACGGGCGACGATTGGCGCTTCAACATTCGTCCGTCCAACACCGAACCGTTGCTACGTTTGAATGTTGAGGCTCTCAAACCGGGCTTAGTCGAAAAGATTCACACCGAAGTCGAAGCCATCATCGGCACCAAACCACACTAAGAACCCACACCGGCGTCGGACACTTGGGAGCGCGCGGATGGCGAGCGGTTCGCCGCATCCGTCCCGCTTCTAACTTTGCGAATCGCAAATTATCAATTTGCGCTCCATCACCGGCACAATCCTTGCCCATCAGTTTCCGCGAAATCTGATCCCGGCGCGCTTCGCTGCGCCTCAAACAAAACACGGAGGTTTCGAGTCATGGGGTTAATCCTGCTGATAATTCTGATTATTTTGCTGTTGGGCGCGGTGCCCGCGTGGCCGTACAGTCGCAACTGGGGTTATGGCCCGAGCGGTGGATTAGGTTTGCTCGTGCTCATTGTGATCATTCTCTTGCTGTTGCGTGTGTTCTAACCTGAGACGCTGAGGTCTCGTACTCAGAACACAAATGATGCACGGCCACGCGGTTTTGACTTTCGGCAGCGGGTGAATTCAGACTCTCGCTCATGCCTGAGCTGCCGGAAGTCGAACACGTCGTTCGCGCGCTTCGTCGCGTCGTGGTTGGCCGCACCATCGTCGCGAGCGAGATACGTTTACGCAAGCTCATCGGCGAAATGTCGCCGACAACATTCGATCGCAAGATCAGGAACGCTGCGATCACCGGCGTCTCGCGCCGCGGCAAGTTCATTCTGATTGAATGTCAGAAGCCCGACCGTCAGGGAGGGCAGCGCTCAAGAGCGAAAGGGCGGGTTGAGACACATCTCGTCCTCGCCGTCCATCTCCGCATGACCGGAAAGTTTCTTTACCTCGCGGCTGACGACGAGTTGCCAAAACATTCGCACGCCGTTTTCTATCTCGACAACGATCGACGATTAGTGTTTCGCGACCAGCGCCAGTTCGGAATCATGCGATTGCTGCCGGCGTCGAAGCTTCATCAGACGAAAGGCATCGTCGAACTTGCGCCAGAACCGTTCGGCGATGAATTCACCATTGATTATTTGCGCGACGTTTTGAAACGTTCAGAGCGCACTCTGAAGACGCTATTACTCGATCAGACGAAGGTGCTCGGCTTGGGGAATATTTATGCTGCCGAAGCCCTGTTCCGCGCGGGTATCAGTCCGTTCACGATCGCGGCCAAGCTGTCGAAGCCAAAGACCGCGCGCCTGCATGGTGAAATTCGCGATGTGCTGGGCTTTGCGGTGGATCACATCCGCGGCTCAATCAAACTTGAACAAGGATTCTCGTACGGCGCGGCCTTTGAAAGCTTCTGGCAAGTTTACGATCGCGAAGGCGAGCCGTGCGTTAACTGCGGCACAAAGATTCGTCGCACGACGCAAGGCGGCAGATCAACTTACTGGTGCCCGAAGTGTCAGCGGAAGTAGCCTCGCGCCGTATTACTGTGGTGTTAGATCCAAAGCCTCAACAACTCGGGTGAATGGAATATTCGCCTTCTCATTTACTTCCTTCACAACATCGGCATCGCCGGCTTCAAAAAGGCACATGCAATGTGCCTCGCCGGGCACGAACGTAGTACGAATGTAACGAACCGGCTTACCATCCGCTGTGAACTGGTTGCTCGTTTCAATCGCAGCTTTTTGGGCGGCTGCTAGTTGTTCCATCTCAATGCCGGGCAGCTCCCGTTCAACCATATAGACTGGCATTCTCTTGTTCCTCCTTCAGATGTGCGCCTACAAATTCCCCACAATGAAATCCGTCATCATCTGCCGCAGGTGTTTCACCAGAATTGGATCGGTCACACCGTGGCGCGACTTCGGATAGACCATTAACTGCACCTGCTTGCCGGCTTTCTGCAACTCATAAAGAAACTGAATCGTGTTGGACATGTGGACGTTGTCGTCGATCGCGCCATGAATCAAGAGCAGCTTTCCGTGCAGGTCTTTCGCGAAATGGACTGGTGAACTCTTCCAATAACCGTCAGGGTTATTTTGCGGCGTGCCCATGTAACGTTCGGTATAAATCGAATCGTAGTTGCGCCAGTCGGCTACGGTACCGCCGGCGATGCCAATCTTGAACGTCTGGCTGTGGGTCAGGGCGTAGCTCGTCATGAAGCCGCCGTAGCTCCAGCCCCACAAACCAATCCGCGAACCATCGACGTAAGGCTGCGACTTCAACCACGCGAATCCGTCTTCGAGATCGCGCAATTCGAGTTCACCAAAATTCTTGTAGAGCGGCCAGGCTGAGCCGACGCCTTTGCTGCTTGCCGTGCGATTGTCACAGACCCAAATGATGTAACCCTTCTGGGCGAGCATCTGGTGCCACATGAACGTCGTACTGCCCCAGGCGTTGCGCACTTGCGGCGCTTGCGGCCCGCTGTACGTGTAAGACATCACGGGATATTTCTTCGACGGATCGAAATCCGGCGGCTTGATCATCATCGCATCCAGCGTGGCGCCGTCGCGCGTCTTGACCTGGACGAATTCGACTTTTCCAAGCTTGTATTGCGAGAGCGCCTCGACCTTGTTTTCATCAATGGCGCGCACCATCTTCCCGGACGCATCGTTCAGGTGCACCACTGTGGGCGTGTTCACGTCATTCCAATTGTCGACGAAGTGTGAAGAGTTTGAATTGAACGAAGCGCGGTGGTTCCCCTCGCTCATCGTGATGCGCGTCATGCCGGTGCCGTCGAGCTTGATCGCATATTCGTTGTTCGCAATGTAGCTGTGCTCAGTCGCGCTGAAATAGATCGTTCCCTTTGCATCATCAACGGAATCGAGCGACCGCACATCCCAATCGCCTTTGGTAACTTGTCCCATCAGCTTTCCGTCGCCGCTGTAGTGATAGATATGACGCCAGCCGCTGCGATCGCTCAGCCAGAGGAACGAGCCATCGTTGAGCCACTGCAAGCCATCATCGATCGCCTCGACCCACGCATTCGATCTTTCGCGAAACAGGTTCGCGGTCTTGCCGTCGTCCGGATTAGCCGTGTTGAGATCGAGAAACGTCTGTTCGCGGTTTTGCGCCTGGAACCAAACCTTCTTGCTGTCGGGATACCAACCGACGCGCACTATCAGCAAATCCTCAGGCATGTACTTGCCCGTATCGGCCCACTTGATATCGCCGCCGGCCGCGCCCACGATGCCGAGCTTCGCGATTGGATTTGGATCGCCGGCTTTCGGATAAGGAGTAGATTCGAGTTTCTGATCCAGCGGAATGTGATCGACTACAGGAAACTCTGGCACCGGGTTCTCATCAAGTCGCAGAAAAGCGATCCGCGATGAGTCCGGGCTCCACCAGTACGCACCGAAATTGCCGCGGCCGTAAACCTCTTCCTGATAAACCCAATCCAGCCGCCCATTCAAAATCTTCTCGCCGCCATCGCGCGTTAAGGCTCGCTCGCGGCGCTGCTGACCGAGGTCTTCCACATAGAGGTTGCCGCCGCGTACGAAACTGACCATGCGGCCGTCGGGACTAAACGCAGCGCCGACTTCTTCCTCGGGATTGCTCGTTAGACGGACCGCGCGGTCACTGCCGAACTCGTAAAAGAAAAGATCGTTCGCGAAATTGAGCAGCACTCCTGTCTCGCTCGGATTTAGATCGTACGAAGACTGATTCGCGAGCCGGCGCGCATCCTCTTTGCTGATACCCGGCAGCGCGGCAAATGCCGCTTGCATCTTCACCGCGTCATAGAACGGCTCTGACTTGCCCGTCACCGCATTCACTTTCAGCAGCCGTGGAAATGCATTGCGATCTTTGCTCGCGACGATGTAATGCACGCCGTCTTTGAGCCAGCGTGGCTGCGAAGGAGTGCCGCTGAAGTTGACGCGCTTCTGCGGATCGAAGATATCGTCGATCGTAAGAAGTTTGTTTTGGGCAACTACGGAAGGAACCAGAAGGAACAGGACAATCAATAAAGAAACTTTTCGTCGCACTAACATTTTCTCCTAAACAATTATCAGGCTTGAGCTGGAGGTGTCATTTTCTTGATCAAGGGCGTCAACAACGCCAGCAGCAGCGCGGCCGCCAGTGTGATACCGGCAAAAATTCCAAAGGCTCGCGTCAACACTTGGGGAGTTCCCTGCTCGAACAACTGCGTCGTTCGGCCCGCGATGTAACTGCCGATTGAGATCGAGAGGAACCACACTCCCATCATCAATCCAACCATGCGCACGGGTGACAGTTTGCTGATCGTGCTTAGGCCAACCGGACTCAAGCACATTTCACCCATCGTCTGGATGAAGTAAACGACCACCAGCCACCAAGGCGAGACGCGTCCTGCACCCGTGAGACTCGCAGCGATCGTAATCACCCCAAAGGCAATTCCGGCGAACATCAGGCCGAACGCAAATTTTGCGGGGCTTGATGGCTGGCGATCACCCATCGCCTGCCAGATGAAGGCAAAGACCGGAGCCAGAAAGATCACGAATATCGCCGGCACGGATTGCCACCAGCTCGATGGAAATGACCAACCAAACACAGCATTGCGCGTGAGTCGATCGGCAAACAGAGTCATGCTTGAGCCGGCCTGTTCATACGTCATCCAAAAGATCACTGAAAAGACTACGAGGATAAAAATCACCAACACGCGCTTCAGTTCGTCGCCCTTCAACAGCCGCGTAGTGCCGCCGAGGTAGCCAATGAAATAGCCGCAGACAGTCCAAAAAGGAACCGACACCCAACCCGCGTCAAAGCGATAACCAAAGCCGGCTCCCACCGCTGCACCAATGAGCGAAAGTGCGATGGTGACGATGTCGAAGCTGCTCGAACCCTCGGTCGTAGCTGTTACGTGTTTTTCAGGCCTGCGTCCGACCTCTTTCAAATTGCGCCCACCCAGGACGTACTGGATGATGCCCAAGGTCATGCCCACGCCGGCTGCCGCAAAGCCCCAGTGCCAACTCTTAGCAGGATTCATTCCGATGTCGGTGATGACGCGCTTGAAAGTATCGCTCTGCGCGAGAAAGCCGGTCACGAAAGGCGAGATGAATGCGCCGAGATTGATTCCCATGTAGAAGATCGAAAATCCCGCATCGCGACGTTTGTCTTCCGGCTGATACAACTGGCCGACCATCGTGCTGATGTTGGGCTTCAGTAAACCTGTGCCGAGCGCGATCAATATCAGCGCGGCATAAAACGTCGGCAGACTATCGATGGCCATCGAGTAGTGGCCGCACGCGATGATGATCCCGCCGATTAGAACGGCGCGTCGGGCTCCCAGAAATTTATCCGCCAGCCATCCGCCGACCAGCGGCAGATACCAGACTGACGAAACATAGGTCGCATAGATCGCGCTCGAATACGCTTCGCTAAAGCCAAGCCCGCCGTCCATGGCGCCCTTGGTCATGTAAAGCGTCAACAGCGCGCGCATGCCGTAGTAGCTGAAGCGCTCCCACATCTCTGTAAAGAACAGAGTCGAGAGTCCCCACGGATGTCCGAAGAACCCGCGGTCACCTGAGTCAAGAGGAGTTACGGCAGTTCCGTCGATTGGTGTGCTCATTGATCAGCCATCCTCAATTCGAGAATTCGAGAGCGCTTTCCGAGAAATTAGAACCGATTCGTGGAGAGTGCGAGCATTCAGCCAGATGCCGTTCGCCGTGTCAAGACGGAAATTTGGAGTGCGGTCGCAAGCGTAGTGCGACACGCCCTTGGACGGCCGTTGATAACTGGCTGAAGTAGATCCAAGGCGCCGTCGCCGCTTCGCTCTGCCGTGGCACTCCAAGTTGACAGCTACGCTCAGCGGGGCGTATAAACTCTGCTTGAAAAACGTGGTGAGTTAAGGCGACTTGCGGCCACGCAAAACAAACAGCTAAACAGCTCGGGAAGTTCGAAAGACGAACCCGAAAAACTTCAGACGAATTTGAAGTCCCGCGTTGTTTGGCGCGGGATTTTTATTATGCATACCTTCCGAGACCTACTCGATTCCGATCGCTCTTACATTTTCGATGGCGCTATGGGCACGATGCTCTATACGAAGGGCATCTACATTAATCGCTCGTACGACGAACTAAATCTCGTCGCTGCCGACCTCGTGCGCGAAGTCCATTCCGAATACATTCGCGCCGGCGCCGACATCATCGAGACGAACACGTTCGGCGCCAACGTTAACAAGCTTCAGCCTTATGGCCTCGAAGCAAGCATGCGCGAGATCAACATTAAGGCTGCCCAGATAGCGCGCGAAGCATCCGGCAATCGCGTATTGGTTGCGGGTGCGATTGGCCCACTCGGTCTGCGTATCGAGCCCTATGGCCCAACCTCATTCGATGAAGCCAAGCAGCTGTTTGCTGATCAGGTTTCAGCGCTGCTCGAAGGCGGTGTCGATCTGTTCGTGCTCGAAACCTTCTCGGACATTTCAGAGATGCACCAGGCGATCCGCGCGGTGCGTGAGCTTTGTGATCTGCCGATCGTTGCCCAAGTCACAATTCAAATCGACGGCAACACATCGTTCGGTACGACCGCGGAAGTTTTCACGACGCAACTCGATGAGTGGGGCGCTGACGTCATCGGCCTGAACTGCGGAGTCGGGCCCGCGATCGTTTTGAACTCGATCGAGAAGATGCGCACGCTCACGGATCGCAGACTTTCAGCGCAACCAAACGCCGGATTGCCGCGTGACGTTGGCGGCCGGCAAATTTACATGTGCTCGCCTGAGTATATGGCTGAATATTCCCGCCGCATCATTCAGGCCGGCGCGAAATTCGTCGGCGGCTGCTGCGGCACGACGCCGGCGCATATCAAGATGATCGCCGACGCGATTCGCCAGTTTAATCCGCGAGCGCAATCAGTAGCCGTGCCCGGCGCGGCTAAGATTAGCCTTCACGAATTGAAGCCGGCCGACGTCACCGTTGTTCCCGCCGAAGAACGTTCAAATTGGGCACGCAAAATCGCAAGGGGCGAATTCGTGACGACGGTCGAAGTGCTGCCACCTAAAGGTTGCAATCCGCGTAAGACGCTTGACGCGATCCGTCTGCTGAAAGATGCAGGTGTTGACGGTGTAAACATTCCAGATGGCCCGCGCGCGCAGACGCGGATGGGCGCAATGGCGACTGCCGTGATGGTGCAACAGGAAATCGGCATCGAAGCCGTGCTGCACTACTGCTGCCGCGATCGAAACCTGCTGGGGATGATGTCTGACATCCTGGGGGCCTCCGCCCTCGGAGTTCACAATCTGCTCTTGATCACCGGGGATCCGCCAAAGATGGGTCCTTATCCGGATGCTACGGCGGTGTTCGACATCGACGCGATTGGCTTGACGAATATGGTGAACAAGCTGAATCACGGCTTGGACATCGGCAACAATCCGATCGGTGAGCCGACGGCGTTTTCGATTGGAGTTGGCGTCAATCCCGGCGCAGTCAACATGGATGAAGAGCTGCGTCGCTTTGAATGGAAGATTGAAGCCGGCGCCGAATACGCAATCACTCAGCCGGTTTTTGATACTCAACAGCTGCGCGACTTTTTGAAAGCGATCGAAAGCTTTCGCATTCCAATCGTCGCCGGCATCTGGCCGCTCGTTTCCTTCCGCAACGCAGAGTTCCTCCATAACGAAGTTCCCGGTGTGCACGTGACGTCCGACATCATGGAGCGCATGCGCGCTGCCTCGGCGATCAGCAAAGAAGCAGGCCGTGACGAAGGACTGAAAATCGCGCGCGAGTCGTTAGCGGAAGTCCGCGACTTGATTCAGGGCGTCCAAGTCTCGGCGCCGTTCGGCAACGTGAAGTACGCGCTCGAAGTTTTCAGTGTACTGCCGGAGTTTGCCGTGTCAGAAGCCCGCGCGTAAGCAAGGGCTACGCTAGGAATCTAGCCCTCCCTGACAGTCGGGCTTCCGACACTCGACTCTCGTGCTACACTCCCTCACGCAGTGGCACAAACGTTTGCGAAGCGAATTCCCGGTCACCAACGAGTTCGCAAAATCAAGACTCGGGCACGCTATGAACAGCGCCGCTTAAAACGAATCTCCCGCACTGCGACCTTCGGCGGCCTCTTTCTTTCATTCCTCAAAATTGGCTTGACCGGCTTCGGTGGCGGCCTCGCGGTCCTGACTCAAATCCGTCATCTGGTTATTCAGGAACGGCGGTGGCTGACTGAGCATGACTTTGTCGAAGCGCTTGCGCTCGGACAAAGCCTCCCGGGCACCAGCGCGGGCAACGCGGTGACTTACATCGGATTTCGTTTGCGCGGTTGGCGCGGCGCGAGCGTGGCGCTGGCCGGATTCATCCTGCCGTCGATGCTGATGATGATCGTGCTGGCGATCTTCTATGACCGCTTTCGCTCACTCCCGAATACCGAGCAACTGTTTCACGGATTCAACGCGGCCGTGGTTGCGCTCATCGCCGTGACCGCGTGGCGCATGGGCAAGCACACGTCCAGCAAAGGCTGGCAGCGAATTCTGATCGTGCTGTCGTTTGCGGCGGTGATTTTTTTGAAAGCGACTGTGTTGGAAGTCATCCTGATTTCGGGCTTGATTGGCATCGGGATTGAGTCGTTTGCCGAGAGGCAACTGCCGCGTCTGGAGAGAATTCGCGGCTTTGCCACGCGCCGGCAGCAACGAATTCGATCGCGCCTCGCTGCTCGCGGATCAACCAAGCCACACCGATTCTTCGGCGGCTATTTGACCGAGGCGATGGCTGAAGAGCGCCTGCGGCAGATGAGCGAAGCCCTTGTCGCTCAGCCCGAAAATGACGAGGAAGACGAATTAGAAGAAACGCAGCCAGGCGGAAATCTTTTGCGCGGATTTGCCTGGCCCGCGATTCCTTTGGTTGCGAAACTTGGTCTGGCGCTCTCGGTCTCGTTCATCTTTCTACGCATCGGCGCGGTGACGTTCGGCGGCGGTTTCGTGATGATTCCCGAAATCGAAAACGAAGTTGTGAATTCGCATCACTGGCTGACGCATCAGGAATTCGCGGACGCGGCTGCGCTCGGACAAATCACTCCCGGGCCGGTCCTGATCATGGCGACGTTTGTCGGCTTTCGCGTGGCGGGTTTTCTGGGGGCCTTGTTCTCGACCCTCTGCGTTTTTCTGCCTTCATTCCTGATGACGATTGCGGCTGGCTCATCCTTCCGCCGCTTTCGTACGAATCGACAGATGCAGGCATTCCTGCGCGGCGTCGCGCCCGCGGTCACGGGATTGTTGGTGGCCGCTGCGTGGTCGGTCGCGCGCTCAGGCATTCACACCGTAATCGGCGGAGCGATGGCTGTGGCCATCGTCGTCATTCTCCTGCGCTATCGGCCTAACGCTTTTTATGTCTTGATGGGTGCGGGAGTGTTTCGATTTGTGCTGGCACTACTTCTCTGGTGATTAATTCTTTACGTACTTCCGCAACGCGTCTTCCAATTCCGGATACTGAAACTCAAATCCTGCCGCCATTAATCGCTTGGGTATTACTTTCTGACTCACGAGCAACATCTCATCGGCCATCTCGCCGAAAGTAAGCCGCGCTGCGAATGCCGGGATCGCCAGCGCCGTTGGGCGATTGAGTACGTGACCCAATGCCTTGGTAAATTCTTCATTGGTGACCGGATGGGGCGAAACGATGTTGACAGGTCCGCGGATCGAATCGTCATCAATCGCGAGCTTGATTGCATTCACTGCATCGTCGATCGCCACCCAACTAATGTATTGCCGACCCGATCCGACTTTACCGCCAACGCCCATCTTGAAAGGTGTCAGGAGCTTTGAGAGCATCCCGCCTTCCCGGGCCATGATTGGACCGAAACGAAGATTGACGACGCGCACATCAGCCTTCGTAGCAGGTTCAGTGGCCTTTTCCCACTCGCGGCACACACCCGCAAGGAAGCCGCCGCCTGAGTCGCTCTGCTCGTCGAGAAGCTCGTCATCGCGATCGCCATAGATTCCGGTGGCGGACGCGCAGATGAAGACGCGCGGCTTCTGCTCAAGCTTTGCGATCGCCTCGCTGATTAAATGCGTTCCGCCGACGCGGCTGTCGCGAATCTTTCGTTTTTGATCGTCGGTCCAACGGCCTGCAGCGATGTTTTCTCCGGCGAGATTAACGATGACGTCGAACCCTTCGAGCTTTGATGGCTCAATCGAGTCCTGATTTGGGTGCCATTCGATTTCGCCTGGCCTCGGCGCGGATCGAACCAGCCGAGTGATGTCCGCTCCTTCTCTCTCGAGAACGGGAATCAAGGCAGAGCCGACCAATCCGCTCGCTCCCGCGATAGCAATCTTCATCCTGAGTCTGGGTCCTCTTGCTGAGTTAACACACCGCGTCCTTGAATCCTACCCCACGAAGGCGACGAATGCACAGCGCATTTCATTGTATTTGTCGCAAAAAACTGTAGAATTCCCGCGCAAAATTCTTACCGAGCTGCCCCCGTGCGCCGCAAAGCGATAGTCCCGTTGCTCATCCTGGGAGCTAGCCTGCTCTGGCTAGTCGTTCCTCGTCGCGGTCTCACCCAATCCACCGGCTTGCGTCGTGTCACCAACACCACCGAAGAAGGCGTCAACTTGAATCCGTCAATCAGCGGCGACGGACGCATTGTCGCATTCGAATCTACGGAAGATGTAGCCGGCGCCGGCGGGACTGATCACTTTCGCGCTATCCGCGTAAACGTCGGAGTTGATCCGGCGACACTCTTTCAGATGGCCGGTTCGCGCGCGGTAGCTCCAGCGATTTCGCAGGATGGTTCGCGCATCGCGTTCGCTTCGAAAGACGATCCGCTCGGCACAAATCCCGATGGCAACTCCGAGATATTTTTGTTCGACGGCGCCAAGCTGATTCAAATCACAAGCACTTCGCCGGGAAGCTTATCCGACCGAGTTACCAACGGAAACTTCCAGCCGAGTATTTCCGACGATGGAAGGTTCATCGCGTTCTCGTCGAATCGAGATCTCGTTTCCCAAAACGCCGACGGCAATCTTGAACTTTTTGTTTACGACACAACCGCCAGCACGTTCAGTCAGTTGACGAACTCTTCCGGGATCGTTGGCTTCACCGACGCAAAGATTAGCGGGGATGGCTCGACCGTAGCTTCAATTCGCGACAACGGAACGACCGCGAGTGCGGCGCGCGATCTCGTAAAGCAATCGCGTGCGGCGGGAAGTTCGATCACGGTGCTGGCTGCCAGCGTCCAATCGTTGGCCATGACCTACGGCCGCGCCATCAGCGACGACGGCCAGCGCGTGGTTTATTCGGGGCAGACTGCGACCAACACCACGCAAGTTTTTATGTTCGATGGGCGCCTCGGCGGAGTTAACCGGCAAATCACTTCGCTGGGCGCACGCGTGACCGAAGTTCCCTTGCATCCTACGATCAGTGGCGATGGATCGCGGATCGCATTCGCCGCGCGCCGCAGCGTCACGGGCGCTGCGAGCAATTCTGATGGCGGCGTTGAGCTATACGTTTACGACCTGCCGACCGCGACGTTTTCCAAAGTCACGAATGCGCCATCGAGTGCGACCGCCGATGTGGTCTCGTCATTGAACGATGACGGTTCAGTCGTCGCGTTCAGCTTTCCAAGAATCCTCTCGGGCGCAGTCAACACCGGCGGCACGGAGAACAACTCGGAGATTTACGTCACCGGCCCACCGGTTCGACCCGCGAACGGAAGCCTAACGGCAATTCTGAATGACGCTTCGTTCGGGCACGAACCATCGGCCGTCAAAGCCGTCGCGCCGAACAGCATCGCTGCGGCGCAAGGATCGAATCTGGCGAGCACGACGCTGCAATCGCAGAAGCTTACCGACGGAACTTTCCCGACGAATCTCGGAGGCACACGCGTGACGGTCAACGGTCGCGCGGCACAAATCTTTTTTGTGTCGCCAACCCAGGTGAATTTTCTCTTGCCGTCGCAAACCGAAATCGGCACTGCTGAAGTCATCGTTACCAATGCCGAGAACTTCCCTTCCCGCGGGTCCGTGCCGACGCTGCGCGCCGCGCCCGGCATTTTCACCAAGACCGGCGACGGTATTGGTGAAGGCGTAGTCCTGAATAGCGACACGCAGCAGGAAGGGCCATTCGATCCAACGAACGGCAGCCTTCGTTTGAGCATCTTTACGACCGGCGCGCGTAATGCAATCCAAACGAGCGTTTCGATTGGCGGCCGTCTCATCAACGCTGAGTCAGTCATCCCCTCATCAAGCATGCCCGGTTTGGACGAAGTTCACGTGCGTGTCCCGGCGGACCTGCGCGGAGCGGGCACGGTGAATCTTTCAGTGATCAGTGACGGCCGCGAGAGCAATCCCGTGAACGTCAACCTCCTCGGCGATCCAAGCCGTGCCATTTTCGTAAATGAAGTGCTTGCCGATCCGCCGACGGGAGCAGACGGAGACGCGAATCACGACGGCGTGCGCGATGGCACGCAGGACGAGTTCGTTGAACTCGTCAACGGCAGCACGAGCGAAACGATCGGCATGAGCGGCTGGACGATCAAGACGCGCGCGACCGGCAGCACGACTGAGACGACGCGGTTTACTTTCCCGGTTGGAACGGCGCTACCGGCCGGCGAAGCCGCGGTAATTTTCGGTGGTGGCACATTCAATCCAACAGATCCCGTTTTTGGCTGCGCGCAAGTCTTCAAAGCCACGTCAGCATCGTCGGGTCTCTCGCTGACGAACGGCGGCCTCACGATTCTCGTTCGCGATGGCGCCGGCAATCTGATCGCGCAGTTCTCTTACGGCGGATCGACGGGTCTCGATGGCAACTCGGCGCAATCGTTGACGCGTTCGCCGGATGTCACTGGCAGTTTCGTACCGCACACCTCGGCTGCGAACGCGAATGGCAGAAAGTTCTCGCCGGGATTAAGAACTGATGGAACGCCTTTCGGAAATTGTCCGGGCAAACTAACAAGCGTCACTCTAACGCCGGCGAGCACGAGCATCGTCGTGGGTCAATCGACGCAGTTCACCGCGCGCGCTCTCGATCAATACGGCCGCACGATGACCGGAATCCCAATCACCTTTGCATCGGACAACACTAGCGTCGCCACAATCGATTCGACTTCGACATCAGCCGGTGTAGCTACGGCCACGGTCAAATCGAAGAATCCGGGAGCGACGCACATCACCGCAACTGCGACAGACGGATCGACGACGGTTAACAGCGCCCAATCGACGCTCACGGTAACGGGGCCATCGCTCTCGATTAATGACGTGAGCCATAACGAAGGCAATTCGGGCACGACGACGTACACGTTCACGGTCAGCTTGACTACGCCAGCGCCCACCGCAGTGACGTTTGATATCGCGACGCAGGACAACACCGCGACGGTTGCTGACAACGATTACGTCGCGCGCAGTCTGACCGCGCAGACCATTCCCGCGGGCCAACAGACTTTCAGCTTCGATGTAGCGGTAAATGGGGATCAGAATATCGAGCAGACCGAAACTTTCTTCATCAACGTTACCAACGTGACCGGCGCGAGTGTTACCAAGAGCCAGGGCGTGGGGACGATTGTGAGCGACGACATCCCGCTCTTGAGTGTTAACGATGTTTCCTTGAACGAAGGAAACAGCGGCACGACCACGTTCGCTTTCACGGTGACATCGAGTTTGCCCGCGCCGTCGGGCGGCATCACGTTCGACATTGCTACGGCTGATGGGACAGCGACAGCCGGATCCGATTACGTTGCGCGTTCGCTGACCGGGCAGACAATCCCAGCCGGCCAAACGACGTACACGTTCAATGTTTCGGTGAACGGAGACACTCTGGTTGAGCCAAACGAAACCTTCCTCGTGAACATCTCGAACGTTTCGTCGAATGCCGGCGTGAGCGATGGCCAGGGTCACGGCACAATTCGAAATGACGACGCAGCGCTGCTGGTGATTAGCCAGTTGTATGGCGGCGGAGACAACTCAGGCGCGCCTTTCCGTAATGACTTCATCGAGCTTTACAACCGCGGCACAACAACGGTTGATTTCTCGTTGACTCCTTATTCGGTGCAGTACGCCGGGGTCGGCTCGAACTTCAGCAGCTCAAACAAGACGAATCTCACGACTGGATCGATCGCGCCCGGAAAATATTTTCTGATTCAGGAATCCGGCGGCACCACAAACGGAGTTGCTTTGCCAACGCCCGATGCGACCGGCTCGATTTCCATGGCCAGCACGTCAGGCAAAGTTGCGCTAGTCGTCGGCACGACTGCTCTGGCCGCCGCAAATTGCCCCGGTGATGACGGCAGTTCGCCGTTCAATCCGGGCGACGCCACCGTTGCCGATTTCGTCGGATACGGCAGCAGCGCTTCCAACGCAGGTCATTGCTATGAAGGCGCTGGTCCATCGGCGGCGCCGTCAAACACGACGGCGGACTTCCGCAAAGCCGGCGGCTGCGTGGATACGAACGAAAATGGCGCAGACTTTTTCACGGCATCGCCGAACCCGCGCAATAGCGCTTCTCCGATCGGCGATTGCAAACCCGACATCACGATTAATGACATCACCGTGACCGAGGGCAACACGGGAACAGTGAATGCAACCTTTACCGTCACCCTCTCTGCCGCGAGCGCGAACACAGTCACCGTCGATTATGCGACGGCCGACGGAACAGCCACCGCACCGGCGGATTATCAATCGGCAACAGGAACCGTCACGTTCAATCCAGGCGATTTGACTAAAACGATCACAGTCCTCGTAAACGGCGACACGTTGGATGAACCGAACGAGACTTTCTTCTTGAATTTGTCGAATCCAACGAACGGATCGATCGTGGACAATCAGGGTCAATGCACGATCAACGACAACGATGCCGCGCCTTCCCTGTCGATCAATGATGTGTCTGGCTCTGAAGGCGACAGCGGCACATCGCCGCTTGTATTCACCGTCTCGTTGAATGCGGCCAGCGGCCAGACGGTCACGGTCAATTACGCAACTGCGGACAATACGGCCGCGGCCGGTAGCGACTACCAATCTACGAGCGGCACGCTGACTTTCACTCCCGGCGACACGCAAAAGACGATCACGGTTCTCATCAATGGCGACACCACCTTCGAGCAGAACGAAACCTTCTTTGTGAATCTCACGTCACCGACGAACGCAAGCATTTCCGACGCTCAAGGTGTTGGCACAATCACAAATGATGATGCCGCGCCACCGACGCCTACGTTCTTCATCAGTGATGTGAGTATCGCTGAGGGCAACAGCGGCACGTCCAACGCGATCTTCACCGTCACGCTGTCACCGACCAGCGCCAACACGACAACAGTCGATTACGCGACGGCTGACGGAACCGCGACTGTTGCCGGCAACGATTACTCATCGGCCAGCGGCCAACTTTCATTCGCCCCTGGCGACACGCAGAAAACATTTACGGTGACCATCAAGGGCGACACGCTGGTCGAACCTGACGAGACTTTCACCGTCAACCTGACGAACGCGACCGGCGGCGCTGGCATCGGCACGACGAGCGCAACCGGAACGATTCAGAACGACGACACACCGCAGCTCGTAATCAGCCAGGTTTATCCGGGTGGCGGGTTAACCGGAGCGTCTTTCACGAATGACTACATCGAATTGTTCAATCGCGGCACGACCACGGTTGATTTCTCGATCACGCCGTTCTCGGTTCAGTTCTTGAGCACCGGCGGATCGACTTGGTCCAAGACCGATCTAACTTCGGGAACTATGCTACCCGGTCATTATTTCCTGGTGAAAGAAACTTCCGGCGGGGCTACTGGCGCGGCGCTGCCAACGGCAGATGCCACCGGAACGATCAATCTGACCAGCACGACTGCCGGCAAAGTAGCGCTCGTAATGAACACGACCCTGCTTACGGGAAATTGTCCCGGAGATGACGGAAGCCCGCCGTTTAATCCTACGAACATGATCGATTTTGTCGGCTATGCGGGGACCGCTTCGACGGCGAATCATTGCTATGAAGGAAGCGGCCCGGGGTCGTTTGCGTTGAGCAACAACACGATCGCCGATTATCGAAAAGCCGGGGGCTGCACCGACACAAACGACAACGCCGGCGATTTCTTTACGTCAACACCTGCGCCGCGCAATTCGAGTTGGACGAACAACTGTGCCGGCGGTGCGTCGCCGAATCTTTCGGTCAACGATGTGACGGTCGCGGAAGGAAACAGCGGTACGACCACGGCAACGTTCACGGTGAGTTTGTCGGCGGCAGCGCAGGGCGCGGATGTCACGTTTGACATCGCGACTGCCGATGGGACCGCGACGACCGCTAACGGCGATTACGTAGCTAAGAGTTTGACGAATCAAGTCATCCCTGCAGGACAGACTACCTACACCTTCAGCGTCACGATTAACGGCGACACGAACGTGGAACCTGACGAGACTTTCCTGGTTAACGTAACGAACGTCGTTGGCGCCACTGTAGTCGATGGACAAGCTCAGGGCACAATTCAGAACGACGACTCGCCAACACTGTCCATTGACGACGTCTCGGCAACTGAGGGTGATAGCGGCACGAAGACGTTCTCGTTCCATGTAACTCTCTCGGCGCCGGCGCCCTCAGCCGTTACGTTTGATATTGCGACGGCTAACGGCACGGCCACGACGGCGGATAACGATTACGTTGGCCGCTCGTTAACGAATCAGACGATCGCGCAAGGCAGTTCATCTTACATGTTCGATGTAACCGTGAATGGCGACCAGAATATCGAGCCTAGTGAAACCTTCTTCGTAAACGTTTCGAACGTGAGCGGGGCTACCGTTCTCGACGGCCAGGGGCAAGGCACGATTCAAAACGACGACAGTCCGATCTTGAATATCAACGACGTGACGAAGGCGGAAGGAAACTCAGGGACGACAACATTCACATTCACCGTGTCGTCAACCCTCCCGGCGCCCGCGGGCGGCATCACCTTCGACATTGCGACTTCAGACGGAACCGCCCAGGATCACAATCCGGCGAGTGAGGATAACGACTACGTGGCGAAAAGTTTGACTTCGCAAACGATTCCGGCCGGGCAATCCACGTACACGTTTGATGTGACTGTCAACGGCGACAAGATTGTCGAGCCGGATGAGACTTTCAACGTTACGATTTCGAATGCCTCCGGGGGCGGTGCGACCATCGGCGACGGAAGCGGTGTCGGCACAATTCAGAATGACGACACAGCGAATCTCGTCCTCAGCCAACTCTACGGTGGCGGCAACAACTCGGGCGCGACCTTCCAAAACGATTTCGTCGAGATCTTCAATCGCGGGACCACGACCGTGAACTTCGCCATTACACCCTATTCAGTGCAGTACGCTTCACAAACGGGGAGCTTTTCAGGCAGCGCCAGTAATTTCCTGGCGCTTAACTCCGGCACTCTTGTTCCCGGTCAGTATTTCCTGGTGAAGCTTGCCGGCGGCACCACGAACGGAGTTGCACTTCCTGCGGAGGGTGCTGTCAACACTTCGATAAACATGTCCGCAACCGACGGCAAGGTAGCACTCGTCGTTGGAACATCGGCCGCTTCGACATCTGCCGGTGGTTGTCCAACGGGCGTCACGGTTGCCGATTTGGTTGGGTATGGCGGAGCAAACTGCTCAGAAACGACCGCTGTTGCCGCGTTGTCGGCGACCAAGTCGGCACTGCGAAAGACCGACGGTTGCACCGACACAGACAACAACTCCGCGGACTTCACTACGCCGACGTTGACCTCGGGCACGCCACCACGCAATTCGTCTTCGCCCGTCAATGACTGTAACGCGCCGCCGAACCTCACTATTAACGACGTGAGCGCTTCTGAGGGCAATAGCGGCACCAAGACATTCACCTTTACCGTAAGCCTGTCGAAACCTGCGTTGGCTGGCGGTGTCACGTTCGATATCGCGACTGCGGACGGCACGGCGACAGTGGCTGGCAACGATTACGTGGCCAGGACCCTGACTTCGCAAACGATCGCGGCTGGCCAGCAAACGTACACTTTCGACGTCACCGTCAACGGCGATACGACGGTTGAGTCGGACGAAACATTCTTCGTCAACGTTACCAACGTAACTGGCGCGACAGTTCTTGACGGACAGGGATTGGGCACGATTCAGAACGATGACACGCCATCGCTGAGCATCAATGACGTAACTCAAAACGAAGGCAACAGCGGGACTTCGACTGCTAGTTTCACAGTTACGCTTTCGCCGGCAAGCAATCAAACCGTGACTGTTAACTATGCAACCGCGGACGGCACGGCGACAGCCCCGAGCGATTACACGGCAATCCCATCGACGCAGCTTACTTTTCTTGCGGGTGAAACGGTGAAGACCGTGAATGTGACGGTCAATGGCGACACGACGGTCGAACCGGATGAGACGTTCTTTGTGAATCTGAGCGGAGCATCGAACGCGAATGTTTCCAAATCCCAGGGCGTCGGCACGATCACAAACGACGATGGCGCGCTCGTGGTAATCAGTCAGATCTACGGAGGCGGTGGCAATAGCAGCGCAACCTACAACGCTGATTTCGTCGAGTTGTTTAATAGGAGCAGTGCTGCCGTGGATGTCACAAACTGGACGATCCAATACCAGTCGGCAACGACCACAACTGGCGCGGCGTGGTCAACCAACCGGGTTTGTCCGACTGGGACGTGTTCGATCGCGGCAGGCCATTATTATTTGGTACAGCTGGGCTCGGGCGGGGCGACCGGCGTAGCATTGAGTCCTGATGCATCCCCCGCTTCCGCCACAAACATAGCGGCCGGCGCGGGTAAGATTGCATTGGTTAGCAATACAACTGCCGTCACAGGCGTCTCCGGCAGCGGATGTCCGTCGCCTTTTCCAACTAGCTCGATTATTGATTTGGTGGGTTATGGAACTGGAGCAGGAATTTGCTTTGAGGGGGCGGGCGCGGCCTCGGGTCCTTCAAACAATACGACCTCAATCAGTCGCAAGTCGAGTGGATGTCAGGACACGAATTCGAATTCAGCCGACTTCAATAGCCCGGCTGCCGTGAGTCCGAGGAATTCAAGCTCAGCCGCAAACGTTTGCCCTTAGCAATCGGCTAACGAACCACTCCGCCCACCGGACTCGACGCACTGGCGTACAGCCGTCTCGTCATGCGACCTGAGACATAGGCCAGCCTTCCCGCTTCAATCGCGAGTTTCATCGCTTCGGCCATCTTTGCCGAATCCTGCGCTTCCGCAATCGCCGTGTTCATGAGCACCGCATCAGCGCCGAGTTCCATTGCAATCGTCGCATCGCTCGCGGTACCGACTCCGGCATCGACAATGATCGTCGCGTCGGGAAGTTGTTCGCGCATAATGCGAAGGTTGGTAGGGTTCTGCACGCCAAGGCCAGATCCAATCGGCGCAGCGAGTGGCATGACCGCGGCGCAGCCAATGTCGAGCAACTTCTTCGCGACAATTAAGTCATCAGTGAAATACGGCAGCACGATGAAGCCCTCGCTCACCAACGTCCGCGCCGCTTCGAGAGTCTGTTCGTTATCCGGAAAGAGCGTCGTCTGATCGCCGATGACTTCCAACTTGATCCACTCGGTCTGCAGAGCTTCGCGAGCGAGTCGTGCGGTGCGCACTGCTTCCTCAGCGGAATAGCAGCCGGCGGTGTTTGGCAAAATCTGCAACGCCGGATCGAGATGATCGAGAAACGATTCGGTGCTGCGATCGAGCGGCACGCGACGCACGGCCACGGTAACCATCTCCGCGCCCGAAGCGCGATGCGCCGCTTTCATTTCGTCATACGATCGATATTTCCCGGTACCGATAATCAGGCGGGAGTTGAACGCTTTTCCCGCCACTTTCAATAGATCGCTTAATGCTGTTGCTGGTGTGGACATGAATGAAGACTTCCTTTGTTAATGCTTCGAGATGAATTTACACCTATCGCGGGTGTAGCGCGAGGGATCCGCCACCGACAAAATGAACAATCTCAACACGGTCGCCATCATTCAAGATTGTCTGCGACCATTTATCGCGTCGCACCACGCTTTGGTTTAATTCGATGGCGACGCGCTGCGGTGTCAGCGAGAGATCGCGCACGAGATCTTCCAGCGTGCATTGATCAGCCAAGTCGCGACTCTCTCCGTTTAGCTGTATCTGCAAATTCGCACCTAAGCAGGCAGGACGATCCTTCTGAGTTCCGCGACTTCTCCGCTGGCCGTCTCAGCTTTCACCAGGATCGCCGCGCGTCCCGCTTGAAATTCGGGTAGAGCAATGGAAAGACTCGCTACCCCTCGTTCATCTGTCGTCGCCTCGGCTGATGTTGGGACGAAACTTGTACCCAAGGTCTTAACAGTAACTTTCGCTCCCGGCACTCGTTCCAATCGCCCGTTGCTGACTTGGCCCACAACCAGACGCAGCGGCACCAATTTGCCACCGCGAAGATTGGGATCGCCCACCAACTTCACAGTGAAGCCCTCCTCATCATCTCCGATTATTGGTTCATCTGTCGGCTCGATTTCAGCCTTAGAGTTCGAAGATTGCGTGCCTGAAGCAGCCTCAGACGCAGTGCCAGCGGGCTCCCGATTTCCCATTCGTCTCAAATCATCAATGCGACCAGCGTGAACCGCAGCGCAGATCAATTTGTGCTGCCGCTCGAGGCGTTTCCTCAGCACGTCTTCATCAAACCCGCTCATCACCAAATCGTCATAAGGCGTCCGCTTGCTCGCCAGGATTGCGCCGCCGGAATATAGCAACGTCAAAATTATCGGCGTCTGCAGGCCTTTGTCTTCAGTCTGCACGTGATAGGTGACGCCGTCGTACTCAACGTCTGTGTTGTATCCAGTGATCACTTAGTGCGCTCGGTTAGAATTTGTCGGAAGATCAAATTGTCGAGTGGGCACCCGCAACTTAGCACATCGATTTTTTAATGGTCAATCCAATCGTCAAAAGTAATGTCGTTCATGATGGTGACGCGCTTGACACTCGATCATCGTTCGCCTACGATCATTGCTTGTACAATCGTTCTCAAGCAGGCTTAGGTAAGAGCAAAGCGCAAGGCGCGAAGCGGACAATCGCTGACGCTCTCTTTGCACTTTGCCCTTAGCGCACGTTATGAGCTTTAACTTAGCGGACTATTTTCCGATTCTCCTGATGTTCGTTGTCGCGGCGGGATTCGCCGTAACATTCATCGGATTGTCGCAGCTTGTGGGGCAGCGCAAACGCACGCGCACGAAGTTGATGCCGTACGAGTGCGGCAAAGACCCGGTGGGATCGGCGCGCGAGAGATTCTCGGTCAAGTTCTACCTGATCGCTATGATCTTCATCCTGTTCGACATTGAAGTAATCTTCCTCGTGCCTTGGGCGGTAGTGTTTCGACGATTGTCTGCGCCGGAATACGGGCTGGCCAACGTCGTCTTCTTCGAAATGATTATTTTCATTGCGCTGCTCGCCGCCGGCTTGATTTATGTAATCAAGAAAGGCGCCTTCGATTGGGGAGAAACCGCGCGCCGCGAAGCTGAGGCGGAAGGTCGTCTGCTAGAAAAGAAAATCGCCAGCGCCAAGGCTCAGCTTTCAAGCTCGTCCATGGCCGCATAACCTGAAATCGATTTATGGGACTCGAAAACGTTTTAGCTGAATCGCTGCCGGAAATATTGACGACGCAGCTTGACTCGCTCATCAACTGGGCACGCAAGTCTTCGCTGTGGCCGGCGACGTTCGGCTTAGCCTGCTGCGCGATCGAAATGATGAATGCGACCAGTGGACGCAACGACCTCGCGCGCTTCGGCTCGGAAGTTTTTCGCGCTTCGCCGCGCCAAGCGGACGTAATGATCGTGTCCGGTCGCGTGTCACGAAAGATGGCGCCAGTGCTGCGACGAATTTACGATCAGATGCCGGAACCGAAATGGGTAATCTCGATGGGCGCGTGCGCGACTTCGGGCGGCGTGTTCGACAACTACGCGATTGTGCAAGGCGTGGACAAAATTGTTCCAGTCGATGTGTACATTCCCGGCTGCCCCCCGCGACCGGAAATGTTGATTCATGCAGTGACGATGTTGCAGGACAAAGTAATGAAGGAATCGATTCGGGATCGCCGCGACGCGCCCGACGAAGAAGCACGGGAAGCGATTACGCCGGGAACGCTGCCCGTCACTGACGGATCGACTCTGCGCGAACCGCAGACAGCAGAGCCTAAGCCGTACACAATCGCCTCGAGGCATGAGAAGCGTCGATCGTTTTAGCTCAACCACCTGAAATCCGGTGGCGAGCCGTTTCCCCAGACGGAAGGTTAGATGGAACCGCAGAACCCGCAAACGAACCAGCCGGAAAATGAATTAACTTCCAGTGAAACAGGCACGCCGTCGCCGATCGCGGCGGCGTTACAGCGTGAACATCCGGAATGGACTAGCGAAGTCATCGAAGCGCTCGGTGAGACAACCATCGTCGTTCCCCGTGAACACATTGTCGATGCCTGCGCGTTCCTGAAGACTGCGCCGGGATTGGAATTCAATTTTCTTTCTGACTTGTGCGGATTCGATCGCGGGCCGGAAGAAGAGCCTCGCTTTGAAGTTAATTATCACTTGTTCTCAACAACGAAGTTCCACCGCGTTCGGTTGAAGGTTGTGCTCAACGAAGATGACGCGCACGTGCCGAGCGTCACCGGCGTTTGGCGCACAGCGAATTGGCACGAACGCGAAACTTACGATCTATTCGGAGTGATTTTCGACAATCATCCTGATTTGCGACGCATCCTTCTGCCTGACGATTGGCAGGGACACGCGTTGAGAAAAGATTTTCCGTTGCGAGGTTATGAGCCGTATTCCTTGGAATAGTTTCGAGTTTGGAGTTTCGGGTTTCGAGTTAAGAAGAACCCGAAACTAGAAACTTGAAACCTGAAACTTGATGAGCACTTCGGTCGCAAACATTCCGCCGCAATTCGAAATCGTCGATCAGCCGCTCGACACGCAGATGACGATCTCGATGGGGCCGCAGCACCCTTCGACGCATGGCGTGCTGCGCCTCGAGCTCGTACTCGATGGCGAGTCCGTGGTCAAGGCGACGCCGGACATCGGCTATCTCCACACCGGCATGGAGAAGCTCTTTGAGTATCGCAAGTATCAGCAAGGCATCGTCATCACCGACCGAATGGACTATCTCAATCCGCTCGGCAACAACCTGGCTTACGTGATGGCTGTCGAGAAGCTCCTGCAAATTGAGATTCCCGAACGCGCGCAAATCATTCGCGTCCTCACCTGCGAATTGCAACGTATCGCTTCCCACCTCGTCTGGTTGGGAACACACGCGCTCGACATCGGCGCGATGACGGTTTTCTTTTACGCGTTTCGTGAACGCGAAAAGATTCTGAACATGATTGAGTCCGCGTCAGGCGGTCGTCTCACTCCATCGTACTTCCGCATCGGTGGGTTGATGATGGATATTCCGGCGGGCTTCGAACGACGCGTCAAACAGTTTCTCGATGACTTTCCCCACGCCGTCGAAGAGTTCCACAAGCTCATCACCGGCAATCGAATTTTTCAGAAGCGCACCCAAGGCGTCGGCTACATTTCGGCTGAAGACGCGATCGATTGGGGCTTGTCGGGTCCATGCCTGCGCGGCAGTGGCGTAAAAGTCGATGTGCGCCGCACGAATCCCTATTGCGGGTACGATAACTACGATTTCGAAATTCCAGTCGAGCAGGATTGCGACGTTTGGGCGCGCTACATGGTGCGCATGCGCGAAATGATTGAGTCGCACAAGATTGTGACGCAGGCCCTGGCGCGCTTACGCCCCGGTCCGGTAAAAGCAGATGCGCCGAAAGTCGTTTTGCCGGATCGCGAAGCGATGAAGACGCACATGGACGCGTTGATTCACCATTTCCTGATCGTCGCTGAGGGCTTCGATGTGCCGCCGGGCGAAGTCTATCACCCGATTGAGGCTTCAAAGGGCGAGCTCGGCGTTTATGTGAAATCTACCGGCGGGCCAAAGCCCGCGCGCGTGCATTTCCGCGGACCGAGCTTCGTGAATCTGTCGGCGCTGCCCCACATCGCGCAGGGCGAAATGATCGCGGACGTGGTCGCGATAATTGGATCGCTGGATATTGTTTTGGGAGAGATCGATCGATAGCGATGGGTGAGGTTCTCGTCAAGATTCAGCCGCCAGATCATCCGGTGCACATGCCGGAGGCGGCTACGTTCTCTCCGGAAGTTGAAGCGGAGATCGACAAGCACATTGCGAGGTATCCGATCAAGCGCTCGGCCATCATTCCTTTGATGTTCATCGTGCAGCGCGAGCGCGGCTATCTCGATCCGCCGGGCGTGCAATATCTCGCCGACCGTTTGCAGTTACGCGTGACGGACATCTGGGAAGTCGCGACGTTCTATTCGATGCTTCATCTGAAGCCGGTCGGAAAGTATCACATCCAGATTTGCAAGACTTTGTCGTGCAAAATCATGGGTGAAGGAAAAATCACCGAGCACGTTTGCAATAAGTTGGGAATAAAACCCGGAGAGACGACGCCCGACGGAAAATTTACTGTGTCTTTGGTTGAATGTCTGGGATCGTGCGGTACAGCCCCTATGTTTCAGCTCAACTTTGATTATCACGAGAACCTGACGCCTGAGAAGGTCGATCAGATTTTGGATTCGTTACCTTGATCGTTTAGCGGCGGGCGTTGCCCGCCCTTGAATCTGTATTTGTACTCGGCGGGCAACGCCCGCCTCTAAACAAATGTTCATTGGCGCCATCGGATGTGAACCGCTTCAATTGCGGCGAATTCATTTGGAGAATTCGCGCGCGCTCGACGTGTATCGACGCAACGGCGGTTACGAAGCGATCAAGAAAGTCCTGGATTCGATGTCGCCGGACGATGTCATCAACGAGGTGAAGAAATCTGCTTTGCGCGGACGTGGCGGCGCGGGATTTCCGACGGGAATGAAGTGGAGCTTCGTTCCGAAGGACTCGCCGAAAGAAAGGTACGTCGTCTGTAATGCCGACGAATCCGAGCCGGGCACGTTCAAGGATCGCTACCTGCTGGAGCGCGATCCCCACATGCTGATCGAAGGCATGCTGATCGCCGCGTATGCGCTGGGCGCGAAGCGGAATTACATCTACACGCGAGGCGAATACAAATACCTGATCGACATCATGGACATCGCGCTGGATGAAGCGCGCGCCGCGGGCATGCTCGGCAAGAATATCCTAGGCGCGAATTTCGACTGCGAGATTTACACACACACGGGCGCGGGCGCGTACATCTGCGGCGAAGAGACTGCGCTGCTCAGTTCACTGGAAGGATTCCGCGGCCATCCGCGCATGAAGCCTCCCTTCCCTGCTATCTCCGGTCTTTATGCGTCTCCGACCGTCGTGAACAACGTCGAGACGCTGACTGCCGTGCCCGACATCATCAAGATGGGCGGCGAGGCTTATCAGAAACTGGGAACGGAAAAGAGTGGCGGCACGAAACTGTGGTCCGTGTCAGGTCACGTCAATCGCCCCGGCGTTTACGAACTACCGATGGGCTATGACGACATGGAGAAATTCATCTTCGAAGATTGTCAGGGGATCGCGAATGGTAAACAGTTGAAGGCGGTGATTCCCGGCGGCTCGTCCGTTTACATCATGCGCGCCGATCAAATCATCGGCAAAGACGTGCGCATGGATTACGACGGTCTGGTCGCGGCCGGATCGATGGTCGGCTCAGGAGGTTTCATCGTGATGGACGAAACCGTGGACGTGTTCGAATCGACGAAGAACCTTACCGAGTTCTACAAACATGAATCGTGCGGCTGGTGCACGCCGTGTCGGGAAGGCACCGACTGGCTGGTGAAGATGTTCAAACGCATCGAAGGCGGAGGCGGCCGCCCGGAAGACGCGCGGTTGCTGCTCGATCTTTGCGACAACATCGAGGGCAAATCGTTTTGTCCGCTGGGCGACGCAGCTGCTTGGCCAATTCAATCAGCGGTGAAGCGATTTCCGGAAGATTTCGAGAAACATCTAGGAAAGAATAATTAACCACAGAGGACACTGAGGAATGGCCACAGAAAAACACAGATCGACACAGATAAGCATTTCAGAATCTGTGTGTATCTGTGTTCATCCGTGGCTTGCCTCGGGGCTGTTTTGCTCTGTGTCATCTGTGGTGGGAATTTCATGAGCACTGAACTCGTCAAAGTAACCATCAACGGCGCGGACTTTCAGGTTGCGAAAGGCGCGCGGCTGATCGATGTGTGTCGCGACAACGGTTTCGCGATTCCGTCGTTCTGCTATTACGCCGACCTCGCACTACAAGCCTCATGTCGGATGTGCCTGGTGCGCATCGAGAAGATGCCGAAGCTGCAAACCTCCTGCACCATCACTTGCACGGACGGCATGATCGTGACTACGCAAAGCGAAGAGATCGAGAAAGCGCAGCGGTCGATGCTTGAGTTTCTGCTCGCGAACCATCCGCTTGATTGTCCGGTGTGCGATCGCGGCGGTGAATGCGAGTTGCAGGAGCTGACCTTTGACTGGGGCAATCTCGAAGAACGATTTATCGAACGGAAGAACGCGAAAGCAGAACGATATCTTTCTCCCATGGTGGCCAACGATCCGCAACGCTGCATTCTTTGCAAGCGCTGCACGCGCGTCTGCGATGAATGGATGGGCGAAGAGGCGATCGAGGCCGGCAATCGCGGCGCGAATACAGTTATCGGCACGTTTGGTGGTTGGCTGAATTGTTCGCAGTGCGGCAACTGCATCGAAGTTTGCCCGACGGGAACGCTGCTCGACGGAACCTATCGTCATCAACATCGGCCGTGGGAACTGACGCAAACGATCTCCACCTGCACCTATTGTTCGGACGGATGCCAGATGTCGCTCGGCTCGCGCGCTAACGAACTGGTGCGCATAGTAGCGCGCGATCGCTACGTCAACGGATTGAACGGCGAATTCCTTTGCGTGAAAGGCCGGTTCGGGCATCCGTTCGTGAACCACGCGGAACGAATTCGCACGCCGCTGATTCGTTACAAGAAAGGCGGACGTCTTGTTCCCGCCACGTGGGACGAAGCAATTCGTTTTATCGCTCAGAACATCGACAAAACTGTTAGCGAACACGGCAACAATGCCGTCGGCGTCCTCGCCAGTCCACGGCTCACCAACGAATCCGTTTACGCGCTGAAGAAGCTCGCGACAGAAGTGATCGAAACTGAGAACTTCGCCGTGAGCGATGCGTTCAGTCTCAAGCCGTTCTTCGACAATCTTAGCGGTCCGCTCGCTACGCATAGAGACATTCGCTACGCAAAGACGATCGTTTTGATCGGCGGCGAGCCGGAAGAGCTTCAGCCGCTGACCGGCAAACAGATTCGCCAGGCAGTGCGCAATGGCGGAGCGAAACTAATCATCGTCAACAGCGTTCCCATTCGTTTGCGCGAACAGGCGGCACAATTCATTCATATCAATCGCGGGACAGAAGACGCCGCCGTACTGGCGCTCGCTGACGGCGCGAGCGGTTCACTGTCGGCGCGCAAGACGGGAATCGATGCGGGCGAATTGAATTCGCTCCGCGAGGCAATCAGGCAAACATCCGGCGACGTCGTGATCATGTTCGGGGGCGAGCTTAGTCCATCAGCACAGGCGATTGTCGCGCAGCTTCCTTATTCGCTCGGAGCCGATGGCCGCCGCGTGTTGCTGCATCCGCTACCGCTTTACAACAACAGCGTGGGCGCGCACGACATGAGCCGCGACAAGGCTAGAGACGTCAACGCCGTGCTCCGCGACGAATCCATCCGCGCGCTGATTGTAGCCGGCGAGCCGATGGTTGGCGGAGATTCCAGCGACGTACAGCCGAATCGCGACTTCGTTGTGCTGTGGGAACTTTTCATTTCGGAAGTCAGTGAGTTCGCGCGACAAGCAGATGTAATTCTACCGGCGGCTTCATTCGCCGAAGTCGATGGCACGTTTACGAACAACGATGGCTTTGTGCAGCGTGTGCGCAAGTCGATCGATCCGGTGCATCAATCGCTGCCCGACTGGATGATCGCCGCACGTTTAGCGCAGGAACTCGGTGTTGATTTTGGTTTCGAGCGATCAGCGAGCGCGGTGTTTCGCGAAATCGCGGATCGCGTGGGCGGTTATGAAGGTCTGCGCTATCCGGCCTTGAAGGATGAAAGCCACCCGGTACAAATCAAACATGCGATTGCATCGCAACGCGATCTCTCGAACGAAATCGACAGTTTGCGCAAGTCTGTAGAGGCGATGAGCTATGACGGCGAGAAGATTCACGAGACGCCTTCCGTCGGTCATGAGTTGTTCAAGCCGGCGACATTGATGAGCAAGACGCCGCAGATAGGTTTGTTGGCGGCGGGCAATCCAACGCCGGAGACGGTCGCGATTTCGCCGCTGTACCAGATTACGATTGGCGAAAACATAAAGCGCGAAGCGGCAGCATAAACTTGGAGTGCGCCGGCTTGACGGCGCTTTTTAGTTGAGTCGAATAACAAAGCGGCGTCGACCCGCCGCACTCCAAAGATGGTAATGGAAGACTTACGATACGTAATCCTTTTGACGATCGGCATCCTCGTCGCCTTCACCGTCGTGATGACGATGGTCGCGTATACGGTGCTGGCCGAACGCAGAATTCTTGGATTCATTCAGGGCCGCCTCGGTCCGAATCGCGTGGGGCCGGGCGGGTTTCTGCAACCTATAGCTGACCTACTGAAATTCATCTTCAAAGAAGACATCGTTCCCGATAAATCAACGCGCTTCGTTTACTTTCTCGCGCCGACGATTGCGACTACAGCAGCGTTGATGTCGATCGTTGTCTATCCGTTCGGTCCGGACGTTCATCTCGGATTCAACATTCCGTGGATTGGAAACACCATTCCGCTGGTCGTCGCAAAGTTCGATGTCGCATTGCTGTACGTGCTCGGCGTCACTTCAGTGGGCGTTTACGGCATCGCGCTGGCTGGTTGGTCATCAAATAACAAATACAGCTTGATGGGCGGGCTGCGTTCGTCGGCGCAGATGATCTCGTACGAGTTGGCGCTGGGGCTCGGCTTGATCGGCGTGATTCTGCAATCAGGCACGCTGAACCTGCAGAGCATTGTCGAGCGGCAGTCGGGCCACTTGGGAATAACCGGTTGGAATTTGATCTGGGTGCAGCCGGTGGGTTTCATCGTCTATTTGATCGCCGCGATTGCCGAGACGAATCGCGTTCCGTTCGATCTTCCCGAAGCCGAAACGGAACTCGTTGCCGGATTTCATACGGAGTACAGCGCGATGAAGTTCGCGCTCTTCTTCCTCGCCGAGTACGTCAACATGTTTACGGTCTCGATGCTAGCGACGACGCTCTTTCTTGGTGGATGGAACGGGCCGTTTGTGCATCAACTGCCGTGGCTGGGCATCTTCTACTTCCTCGGTAAGGTGGTGCTGTTTCTATTTTTCTACATCTGGCTGCGCGGAACGCTGCCACGCTTTCGTTTCGATCAATTGATGAGTTTTGGCTGGAAGTTCCTGGTCCCGCTCGCGATCATCAACATCGTCGTGACCGCGACGATTCAATGGTCGGGTTTATTCGATTGGGGCGCGAAGTTTTTGAAGACAGCTACGGGGTGGGGCGGATAGATGCTTGCGCTGCTTTTCATATTGTTTGCCGGAATGGCAGTTGGCTGCGCGATTTCGATGGTGGCGCAACGCAATCCGCTTTACAGCGCGATCTCGCTAATCGGCGTCTTCATTTCGCTCACTTGTTTGTACGTAACGTTGGCCGCGCCGTTCATCGCGGCTGTTCAAGTGATCGTTTACGCCGGCGCCATCATGGTTTTGGTCGTATTCGTGATCATGCTACTGAACGTCGAAGAAGAAGAGCGCCGGCCGCTGCGTTTGCAGACTCTCGTTCCGATCGCGATTGCGTTAGCGGCGGTCTTTTTCGCCGAAACAGCCTTCATTATTTTCTTCGTGCAGAAATCACCAGCCACCCCGACCGGCGGCGCGTCTGATGTTGGATTGACGTCATCGATCGGGTCCGGCTTATTCACCACGTACTTGCTGCCGTTTGAGATCACGTCGATTCTGTTGTTGATGGCGGTCGTCGGCGCGATGACACTGGCGCGCCGGGGCGGATTGATTGGCGCAAACATTGGCGTGGTTCCGGGTTATCAAAGCATCGCGCGCGATGTTCTGGAGCCAAAGGCAACGCCTGATTTGTCGCCGGTAGAAGCGCGCACTTCGCAGGAAGCTGAAGCGCTACTGGGTGTTAGCGATGCGCCGCACGTAAGGAAGAAAGAAGATTAGTTTGAGTTGAGGATTTGGTTGTGGGTTCGGATAAGAGAAGTTTTTGGAGTGCTGATTCTAGATTCTAGCCTCTAATCTCTGACCTCTAGCCTCTGCTTTTATGGTTCCACAGCTTTCATGGTACTTAGCGCTTTCGGCGGTGCTGTTCACGATCGGCGTCGTCGGCGTGATGATCAAGCGCAACGTGATCTCGATGTTCATGTGCATCGAGTTGATGCTGAACGCGGTGAATCTTACGTTCGTGGCGTTCTCGAGTTTCTTCCGCGACGTTACGGGTCAGCTTTTTGTTTTCATTGTCATGACGGTCGCCGCTGCCGAGGCCGCCGTCGGTTTAGGAATCATCATCTCCATCTTTCGCAATCGCGAGTCGTTGGATGTGGATGATGCGAGCACGTTGAAACTGTAAGTTAGCAGTGAGCAGCTTTTTACTGCTTACTGTTTGCTCCGATGCTTCGTTACATCATCTTCGCACCTTTCGCCGGCGCCATGATCAATTGGCTGATTGGCCGTCGTGTGCGAAACGAGGGGTTCATCGGAATGGTCGCGTGTGGCTCCGTCGGTATCTCCACGATCATCGCCTTCTATCTCGCTTTCAAATCAGATGGCGCGCTGCGTTCAACGCAGCCGATCATGGATCACCTATGGACGTGGATTCAGGTGGGCAGCTTTCGCGCCGACTTTGGTCTGGCGATGGATCGCTTGAGCGGCATCTATGCCCTCTTCATCACGTTCGTCGGTTTCCTGATTCATGTTTTTGCCACCGGCTACATGCACGGCGACGGCGGCTACTATCGGTTCTTCGCATACCTGAACCTCTTCATGTTCGCGATGTTGACGCTCGTGCTCGGCGACAATTTCCTTTTGATGTTCGTCGGCTGGGAGGGCGTCGGTCTCTGCTCATATCTGCTGATTGGCTATTACCTCGACAAAGACGAAGCTGCGCCGGCGGCGAAGAAGGCATTCATCGCCAACCGCGTCGGCGATTGGGGATTTGTGCTCGGCATCATGCTGGTTTTCTTCCTCACCTCCGCTAAAGGTGTCGCCTCGATCAGCTTCTTCGACAAACCTGCGCTAGGCGTAACCAGTGCACTGGCCAGCATCGCGGCGATGCCGATCGACGGATTCACCTGGCACGCGATCTTCGCCGGCGGAATTACTTCCGTGGCGGTGCTGCTTTTCATCGGCGCGACAGGCAAGAGCGCGCAGATTCCTCTTTTCGTTTGGCTGCCTGATGCGATGGCCGGCCCGACGCCGGTCTCTGCTCTGATTCACGCAGCGACGATGGTGACTGCTGGCGTGTACATGCTGGCGCGCTGCTCGGCGATCTTCACTCATGCGCCGACCGCGATGTTCATCGTTGCGATCATCGGCGCAGCGACTGCCTTGTTCGCTGCCACCATCGGCCTCGCACAAAACGACATCAAGAAAGTGCTCGCGTACTCAACCATCTCGCAACTCGGGTACATGTTTCTCGCGTGCGGTGTCGGCGCATTCATCGCGGCGATCTTTCACGTGATGACGCATGCGTTCTTCAAAGCGCAGTTGTTCCTTGGCTCGGGTTCCGTGATTCACGGCATGCATCACGAGCAGGACATGCGGCGCATGGGCGGCTTGCGCAAGTACATGCCGATTACATGGATCACGATGGTGTGTGGCTGGCTGGCGATCTGCGGCGTGCCGATTTGGGCAGGCTTCTTTTCGAAAGACGAAATCCTCTGGAGGGTTTGGAGCGCCGGCGCATATGGTTTGCCGCCCGGTGCCACCAAAGCTCTCTGGTTCGTTGGCGCAGTCACGGCTCTGCTGACCGCGATTTACATGACGCGGCTGATGGTCATGACGTTTTGGGGAGGCGAACGATTTCGCGAAACGGATCACCATCACGGCGAGCAGCATCATGACGTGGCTCATGAGCCGCACGAATCGCCGCTGTCGATGACGATACCGCTGATCGTGCTCGCTGTTCTTTCGACTGTCGGCGGATTGGTCGGCGTGCCTTATGCGATCAGCTCACTTGCCGGTGGTCATCCCGAAAATTATTTTGAAGAGACGCTGGCACCTGTCATCAGCTCAGTGCCTAACGCGGCCAGTGAGGGCAAGGCTGTTAAGCCGCACTGGCTTTCGCCGCCGCCACAAGAGATTGATGGCAAGCCAGCTGTAGCGCCCGTTGGTGAAGCGCCGGGGTCAGCAACGTCGCACGAAACGCCAAGTCCGCAAGAGATAAACGAAGAACGCTTGCTCGCGTTGGTTTCAGTTCTGATCGCGCTGACAGGGATCGGAATCGGCTGGTTTGTATTTCAAAAGCAGCCGTTGCTCAAAATGCCGCGGCTACTCGAACAGAAGTATTACATAGATGAAATTTATGACGCGACGATCATTCAACCGATAAAAGTCGGTTCGCGCGAAGGCCTTTGGAAGATTTTCGATCTGGGCGTGATCGACGGAATCCTGCACACGATCGGTAACGGCGTTGTCAGGGCGGGTCGTACAGTTCGCTACATGCAGATTGGATTTGTGCGTGGTTACGCAGCGATCATTCTGGCGGGTGCGCTGATTATTATCGGCTACTTCGCGTACAGCGGCGCGAGTGTGTTGAGATTGTTGGTTAAGTAATGCAGAACTATCTGCTCACAATTCTGATCCTTCTGCCCGTGATTGGCGCGGCGACGGGGGTGGCGTACAGCTTCACGCCTGGCGCGAAGGAATCCCATCATCGCTGGATTGCGCTTGGATTCACAACGCTCGCATTTCTGCTTTCGCTTCTTCTTCTCAAGGGAAGCGGAGGAGGAATCAACGCATTTCGAATTGAAGAGAATTACCCTTGGATCGCGGCAGTCGGAGCGCGGTATCACGTCGGCGTTGACGGCATCAGCCTTTGGCTCGTGATTCTGACGACGCTGCTGATGCCGATTTCGGTGCTGTCAAGTTGGACGGCGATCACTAAACGGCAGCCAACCTATTATGCGCTGATGTTGCTGCTGGAATCGGCGATGATCGGTGTGTTCGTGTCGCTTGATCTGCTGCTGTTCTATCTGTTTTTTGAAGCTTCACTCGTCCCGATGTTTTTCTTGATTGGCGTCTGGGGCGGCGAACGGCGCATTTACGCGGCGGTGAAGTTCTTCATCTATACGGCGGTCGGATCACTCTTGATGCTGGTTGGCATCATCGCACTCTACTTCATTCATCAGAACGCGACCGGCGTCGGCACATTCGATTACGCTGTTCTAACGGAAACACTACGCTCGGGCGCGATGGCGTTATCACCTCGCGCAGAGTTCTGGCTGTTCCTCGCATTCGCGTTCGCGTTTTGCATCAAAGTGCCGTTGTGGCCGCTGCACACGTGGCTGCCTGACGCGCACACCGAAGCGCCAACTGCAGGCTCAGTCATCCTCGCGGGTGTGCTGCTCAAGATGGGCACGTATGGCCTGCTGAGATTCAACTTCGGATTATTCCCGAACGCGTCGCGCTATTTTGCGCCGCTGATGATCACGCTTGCGGTGATTGGAATTATCTACGGCGCGCTCGTCGCGATGGTGCAGCCTGACGTGAAGCGCCTCGTGGCCTATTCATCAGTCAGCCACATGGGCTTTGTTGTGCTCGGCCTGTTCTCGTTCACCGAGCAAGGCATGCAGGGCGCGCTTTATCAAATGCTGAATCACGGTGTCTCGACCGGCGCGCTGTTTCTGTTCGTCGGCATGATTTACGAGCGACGGCACACGCGAATGATTTCGGACTTTGGCGGACTGGTGCGACCGATGCCGTGGTTCTCAACGTTCTTTGTCATCGCATCGTTGTCATCAATCGGATTGCCGTTTCTGAATGGGTTCGTCGGCGAATTTCTAATTATGCTTGGCTCCTGGACGTCATTCGCTGTGCAGCATGCCTGGATCGTGACGATGCTGGCGGGAACAGGCGTTATTTGGGCGGCCGTGTACATGCTCTGGATGCTGCAGCGCGTAGTCTTCGGAACCACGACGAGCGAAGCAAACGCGAAGTTGCTCGATTTGAATGCGCGCGAAATCGGATTGGTTTTGCCGCTGCTTCTGCTGATGCTGTTCATGGGAGTTTATCCGAGCATCTTTTTGAATCGTTCGCGCGCGAGCGTTGAGGCGGCGCGACAGGTCATTGCCAATCCGGCCGCAGGTCGCACGATTAATGTAGCCAATGCAAGCAAGTCCGAAGCGCAGCGATAGATTCTCATGAGAGTTATTCGGCAAATACTGTTTCTTATCGTCGTCCCGATCATTTTCTCGCTCGGCGTAACCGCCCAAGTGAAAACTCCGCCGGAGAATCCGTCGCTCAAGTTTCAAGGACTCGATGGCAAGGTTTACGACCTGACGGAACAGCGAGGCAATGTCGTGTTGGTTTCATTCGGTGCGACCTGGTGCGCGCCATGCACGACCGAGTTGCGCGCCTTGAATGAAGTGCTGACTGAGTATCGCGGCAAACCGGTGAAGTTTTTCTGGGTGAGCATTGAACGTCCCGAGGAAGCAACGAACGCTCTTTTGAAACGTTACGCACGCGACCGCAGATTAACCTTCCCCGTTCTGCGTGACGACGCCAAGATCGTGTTCTCGCAATTCGCGGAACGTGTGCGACTGCCAATGCTCCTGCTCGTCGGCAAGGACGGCAAGGTCGATACGCCGATCAAGTTTGGGATGGAGTCACAAGTCGAAACTTACAAGACGCAGATTCGCGGGCGATTGAATAAGCTTCTGGCGAACAGAGACTCAAGCGGACAATAAAGATAATGTTTCTTTTTCAAGCAGCCACTCCGGACATCAACCTGACGCTGATCGCGCCGGAGCTAATCGTCGGTATCGCCGGCGTCATCGTCATGATGGTCGATGCGTTTGGGCGGCGCGGTCAATGTTGGCTGACAGGATCGCTTTCGATCGTAGGTCTGGCGGCCTCGGCAATCGCCTCTGTTTGGCTTTGGACGAGTTGGGTTGGGCCACGCACCGCCTTCAATGGAATGATCGTGCTGGACGAGCTGCGCTTGAGCTTCACTTTGATCTTCGTCATCGTTGCGATTCTCACGATTCTGATTTCCAGCATTTGGATTGAAACCGAAAAACTTCCCGCCGGCGAATATCACTCGCTGCTTCTGTTCGCTACCAGCGGCATGATGCTGATGGCTTCGGCCGGCGATCTTGTGATCGTGTTCCTGGGTCTCGAGATTCTCTCGATCGCGACCTACGTCCTGGCCGGTTTCCGACGCACCGACGTGCGTTCGAACGAATCTTCGTTGAAGTATTTCATTCTCGGGTCGTTCGCGTCGGCGTTTCTGCTATACGGCATCGCGCTGGTCTATGGCGCGACGGCCACGCAAAGCCTGCCCGGGACAACCAACATCGCCACGATTGCTGCCCGCGCAAACTCTTCCCTGTATCCGCCGCTGTTACTGGCCGGCGCCGCGATGATGCTCGTCGGTTTCGGATTCAAAATCGCCACGGCGCCATTTCATGTCTGGACGCCGGACGTTTACGAAGGCGCGCCGACGCCAGTCACGGCATTCATGGCGGCCGGACCGAAAGCCGCGGGCTTCGCTTCGTTCCTACGCGTCTTCGTTTTCGGCTTTCCGATTGCGACTGCAGTCGTAAGCACCGGCGGATTCGCGCACAAAGCCTGGCTGGGCGCGCTCGCTGTGATGGCCGTCCTCACAATGTCCGTCGGAAACATCGTCGCAATCGTGCAGAACAACGTGAAGCGAATGCTCGCTTACTCCTCTATCGCGCACGCAGGTTATGCGCTGGTCGGATTCGTAGCCGCGGGCGCTGCCACGACAATTGAAGACCGAAGCGCAGCATTGTCCGCCGTAGCCTTCTATCTGCTGACGTACGCCGTCATGAACATGGGCGCGTTCGCAGTCGTCACGTTGATCGCGCGTCGTGGGGATCAGCAGACCAACGTTGATGATTACAACGGCATCGGCTTCGCCTCGCCGGTGCTGGCTTTTTCCCTTTCGATTTTTCTGCTGAGCCTTTTCGGCATGCCTTTGACCGCCGGCTTCATGGGAAAACTTGTAGTGTTTAGCGCCGCCCTTAAGCAAGGTTATGCCTGGTTGGTGGTTATCGGCGTCCTGAATGCGGCGATCTCAGCCTATTACTACTTGCGTTTGATCATCGTGATGTTTTTCCGCGAGCGCACCGAAACCTGGGACGTGCCGCGCCTGCCGGCGAGCCTTGCTCTTGCGCTCGTGCTAACCATTCTCGGCGTTTTTTATCTTGGCCTCTTCCCAGGCCGCGTTCTTAACGCTTTCCAGGCTCGCCCCACAATATCTCTGCAATTGCGTTGAGCGAATGGATTCCGCCGCGAAGTATCTCAACCTTGTGAAATCTGAAATGGCAGCCTCGTGGTTACCGGAACTCTATCGCGACCAAGTCTTGAAATCTCGAACTCGTTCCTATCAATTTCCGGCGTCCAGCCGCAATCCGAATGTTGAGATTCATCACACACTCCTCGGGATCGAGTTGAAGATTGGCCGCAAGCGAATGCTCTGTCCCGATCTGGCGACGGCCAGATACCTCTCGGTCTTCGCGCGCCTCGGTTGCCGCGCGGTCGCGATTCCTTATGACATCACCAGAATCTCGTTCATCGCTGACGTGCTAGAAAGTTCCTGGCATCGGATGTTGTTGATTTGCGATCGACTGACAATGGATCGGAGCACGGCATTTCGTACTCGCATTCAACGGCAAATAATTGGTAAAGTACGCGAGGAAATTGAAACAGCCGGCGCCGGCCCGCGCATTCCTCGGTTTAAGCAGAGCACGCGCCAACGCATTGGGTTGAACGGCGACCACTGAGAATTCGCATGGAAGTCCTGGAAACAGACATTGCCGAAACGCACGCCTCGGAGTTAGAGGCGCTTCCCTTTCCTTTCCATCAGCAAAATTTTTGTCGCTACGAATCGATCGAAAAAACGATCGAGTCGCAGCGCGTGCTGATCGTCGATAACCTGCTGCGAAACGAAGACGACTTGTCCGGAGTCGGGCGGGCTGAGATGGGCAAGGATGCACATGCCCAACTGAAGCAGGAGCGACACATCGCGTCACTGGCCTTACAAAATATCGCTACGAACATCGCCCGGCTGGTGAGGAAACCGGTGACGGAAGTCGTTCATGTCAGTGATCTTCCCAGCGCTGCCAGGGAATTCAAACCGGACGCGATCGTGCTGAGCGGAACCTTGCGCGATTTTGATTACTACAAGCCTGAGTTACTGTCCGGCTTTGAGAAATTTATCCACAGCACGCGAATTCCGGTGCTGGGAATCTGCGGCGGACATCAATTAGTTGGCTTGAGTTTTGGCGCGCGCGTAGTGACGCTCGATCAACAGGAGCAGGAAAAGCGCCGCACGAATCGCGTCACCGAGTATCAATATCGCTTCGTGCGCATTGTCGATCCGGAGGATCCGATCTTCGTCGGCATTGATAATCCGGAATCGCGCGTTTGGCAGGACTATACTCGGGAAGGCCGCATCCTGCGCGTCTGGCAGAATCATGGACTGCAACTCGATCGCGTTCCTGAAGGTTTCAAACTTCTGGCGCGGTCTTATCTCTGTCGGAATCAAATGATGGTCAAGCGTTCGGACAATCAGCTCATCTACTCAGTCCAATTCCATTTGGAGAAATCCTTCGAAGACTGGAACTCGAACCGCACGCGATGGGAACATCCGAACGAATCGCGCGACGGACGCCTGCTGTTTGAAAATTTCCTCAAGCTGGCGTTACAGAATCGCCAGCGGTAACGCTTGTGTCAGAACCGGCAGTTGCGACGTGTCAGTACCGCAAGCGATAGTGAGCGGATCCAGAGTGCTTTACACAGTCTGCGCCTGATTAGTTCGGATGAAAGTCCAGCGCCTTACGAATGAGAGCCTCGCGCTGGGCGCCGCCGAACTTGCGGCGCGAGATCGTCACCTCCGCACAATCTACGAAAACCATGGTGTGCCACCGATGTGGGCGCGTCGACCCGGCTTTCCCACGCTGCTGCGCATCGTGCTCGAGCAACAGGTGTCCCTGGTATCCGCGCGAGCAATGTTCGAGCGACTGAAGCTCAACCTCGATCCGCTTACACCTGAACATTTCATCGAGCGCGGCGAAGCGCATTTGCGTTCGCTCGGCATGACGCGGCAGAAGGCGCACTACGCGATTCAAGTCGCCCAAGCATTCACGAATGGTCAGCTTAACGGCATTACTAAGCTGCGCGATGCAGACGCGCACGCGACGCTAACCAGCATCAAAGGCGTCGGTCCGTGGACAGCGAATATTTACTTGCTGATGGCTTTGAAACGTCAGGACATCTGGCCTGATGGTGACATCGCTCTGGCCTCGGCAGTGAAAAGCGTTCGGAACATGCAAGAGCGCCCTTCATTCAGCGAGCTGGCAGCCATGGCTGAGCGCTGGCGTCCATATCGGTCAGTGGCCGCGAGAATGTTATGGCAGTATTACTTGGCGGAACGCGCAAACAGATTGAAATAGACGATGGCTACTTCGCAATCGTACTTGGCGCCACGGCGGCATGGCCAATGGTGAGGTCCGCATTCTGGGGAACATTCTCAGCCGTCAGTTCAATCAATCGATCTACGACAGCTTTTAGATCGTTCGTCTCGCGATAGACGCGTAGTTGCTCGTCGGCTGAAGTGCCGCGTTCGAGGATGGTGTGAACGTGCTCAACTTCCTTCCTCGAACCGAGTTCATCGAGCACGGGATCCACGAATTCCAGAAGCTCCCGCACCAGGTCTCGCGTTGGTACTTCTTTCTGCTTTCCGAAATCGATCATCTTGCCGTCAAGCCCCCACCGCACGGCCCGCCACTTGTTTTCCTGAATCAGCATGCGCCGGTACAGACGAAAGCCCAGGTTTTTCTCAATCAAGCCGTTGAGCCTGGCCACGATGGCCTGAAACAGCGCCGCAATCGCTACCGTATCATCGACGCGCGTGGGAATATCACAAATGCGGAACTCAAGCGTGGGAAAGAACGGATGCGGGCGGCAGTCCCACCAAATCTTCTTGCCGTCGTTGATGCAACCGGTCTTGATTAGGAGATCGACGTAACGTTGAAACCCCTGGTAAGTATCGAAGTGATCAGGGATGTCAGTGCGGGGAAACTGCTTGAAGATTTCGGAGCGATACGACTTCAATCCGGTGTTGTGGCCCATCCAAAACGGCGACGAAGTCGTGAGCGCCAGCACGTGCGGCAGAAAGTATCGCGACGCATTCATAATGTGAATTTGTCGTTCGCGATCCGGAATGCCAACATGAACGTGCAGTCCAAAGATCAGCAGTGACCGCGCCACAGTTTGCAGTTCCTGAACCAGCAACTCGTATCTCTCATCATCAAAAATCTTCTGGTCCTGCCAGCGCGAAATCGGATGCGTCGAGGCGGCGACAATCGTCAGGCCGGTTTTGGCCGCCAATCTGGAGATAATGCTGCGCAACCGAGTAATATCCTTCCGCGCTTCCTGAATGTTCCGGCAGATGCCCGTGCCGACCTCAATCATTGATTGAATCATCTCGGGCTTGATCTGCTCCCCGAGAATCATCTTCCCTTCCTCGAGGAATTGAGAGACGTGCGAACGCAGCTCGCGCGTCTGCGGATCAACGATCTGGAATTCTTCTTCGATGCCCAGTGTGAATTGATCGAACATAGATGGCGCCTGTTCCTGTTAGTCTCGGCTGCTTTTTTAATGTATTTGCGGCAGTTCCCTCTCCATAATTTGCCGCGTCTCGTCAGTCAAATCGCGAAACTTCACACCGACACCCTGGCCCGGATTACTGTACACAACTTCACCGTGGACTACGACGTGCTGTCCCCCAACCGGAATGCGAAGCGCGAGAGTCGCGCCCACCGGAATTTCTGTTTGCGTACTCATGTAGAGCCCGCCAATGCTTATGTCTCGGGTGCTGGCCACGCCCGTCGCATCGCCGCCGTCGAAATAGACATCGACGATTAATCGGGCACGATCATGTTCACGCCGGTCGTCGCTCGATCCGCTTGCCGATTCAGGTTCATCAATCATTTCCGTTCCTCCCCGGCCAGTCATACGGGGTAGCATTTTCAGAACGCTCCAAAAAATTGCAATCCTATCTCAACGGGCTTTTATGGGGGAGCATCATAACCGATCCCGTCGGTGACGGAAACAGATCTTTCGATCGGTAACGGCGAATTCCACGTGCCGCTGAATTGACACTCAAAACAACCGCAAGCTACTATCCGAGTCTCGCAACATCAAGTTCTTGATTCTTATTTCGAAGAGATTCTTTCTCAATATGGGTTTTGCCACAACTGCAATTCATGCCGGCCAGGAGCCCGATGCCGCTGCCGGCGCCGTCACCGTTCCGATTTATCAGACTTCAACTTACGCGCAAGAGGGCCTTGGCAAGCACAAAGGCTTCGAATACGCGCGCACCTCAAATCCGACGCGGCTCGCGTTGGAGCGAAATTTGGCAGCGTTGGAAGGCGCGAAATTCGGTTATGCGTTTGCGTCCGGCATGGCTGCGATCGATGCGACGATGCGGCTGGTAAAGGCCGGCGATCATGTAATCGTGTCGGACAACACGTACGGCGGAACCAATCGCCTGTTCAAGCGAGTGCTGGCCAACTACGGCATCGAGTTCGAATTCGTTGACACGTCTGAAGTCGCCAACGTCGAAGCTGCGCTCAAAGAAAACACGCGCATGGTGTTTGTCGAAACACCGACGAATCCGGTCATGATTGTCACCGACTTAAAAGCTGTGTCGGATGTGGCGCATGCGGCAGGCGCGCGCGTTGTCTGTGACAACACTTTCATGTCGCCATACCTGCAAAGGCCCTTGGAGTTCGGCGTGGACATCGTCGTTCATTCGACAACAAAGTTCCTGAACGGACACTCAGATGGCGTCGGCGGCGCGGTCCTATTGAACGATGAACAGGACGCTGAATGGATCAAGTTCGTGCAGAACAGCGCGGGCGCGATCCTTTCACCATTTGACTCGTGGTTGGTGCTGCGCGGGACCAAAACGCTCGCCCTGCGAATGGAGCAGCATGACAAGTCCGGCCGCGCAGTCGCCGCTTTCCTCGAAGATCATCCGAAGGTGCTGAAGATTTACTATCCGGGTTCGAAATCGCACAAGCAGCACGATTTGGCGAAGCGACAGCAGAAGGGATTCGGCAGCATGGTTGCCTTCGATGTCGGTTCGCTCGACGCCGCGCGCACCGTGCTTGAGTCGGTTAAGGTTTCGACGCTCGCGGAGAGTCTGGGTGGCGTTGAAAGCCTGATTTGTCATCCGGCGACAATGACGCACGCGTCTGTGGCTCCTGAAGTGCGCGAACGCCTTGGCATTACCGATGGACTTGTGCGAATCTCTGTAGGCCTCGAAGATACTGATGACATCATCGCTGATCTCGATCAAGCACTGGCACAAATCAAATCGTGAGCGATAATCCGTTACTAAACCTCGCAAGCTCACTTGCTGCTTGACACGATCAAACTTTCACCATTTACTATTCAGCAAAAATGCTGGTTGAACTACAAGCGAAGACTGACGTAGGGCGCGTGCGTCGTGGCAACGAAGACAACTTCTTGTTGCTTGATTTGACGAAGGAACGCGTGTGGAGCGGTTCGGACGGTCCGCAGAACCCGGACGACATGCGTGAGTTCACCCTTGGCGAACAAGGCCTGGTGCTGGTTGTTTCCGACGGCATGGGCGGCGCGCTGGCCGGCGACGTGGCGAGTCGCATGGCGATCGAGGCAGTCCGCGATACGCTGCTCGGCACAAATAACGATGGTAGCGGATGCAAGCCCGACTCATCGCTTGTCGATTGCCTGAAGCATGCGACCCTGCAAGCCAACCGAAACATTCACTACAAGAGTTTAGAAGACAGCCGATGCAGCGGCATGGGCGCCACGCTCACCGGCGCCGCGGTAAAAGACGACAAGCTCGATTTGATTCAAGTCGGCGACAGTCGCGCGTACGTGATGCGTGGTCAGCAGATTCGCCTGGCCACAAAGGATCAATCTCTCGTGCAGCAACTGGTCGATGTGGGCCAGATCAGCGAAGAGGAAGCCGAGACGCACATGTTTCGCAATGTGATTCTTCAGGCGCTCGGCGCGCAGAATGAGCTGACGCCGGCGACTGCACGAATTCAGATTCGCCGCGGCGATATGTTGCTGCTATGCAGTGATGGATTGTCCGGAAAGTTGCGGAACGAAGAGATTCGTCAGATCGTCGCGGACTCAGAGAATCTGGCCGCAGCCTGCGACGCCCTGGTCGCCGAAGCAAATCGTCGCGGTGGCGAAGACAACATTACCGTCGTACTCGCACGATTCTCAGGTGATGAGTTGCGCGATCCGAACGACGATCGAATTACCGTTGAGTTGCCGCCGTTAGAGGAAGATAGGACTCTGGACGAGACAGAGACTGATACGCAGTCGCACTAGGGATTCAATTCTTTCCCTCGCCAATCACGCCCTGCCTCAACTCGCCTTACGTAAATTGATGCGCCCTGGACGCGCGTGACTTCGACCCGGTCGCCTGCTTCCAAAGCGTCTTCACCTTCCGCGGGATAAGCCGTCCAGGTCGAGCCATACACTTTCACGGCTCCTTCGTTGAGCGCGCCTCGGCTGGATGAAACAACGGTGCCGATTTTGCCAGGCAGCCCTTCGACGCCCGTCTTCAAGTCGCCACCGCTTTTCTCGCGAGAAAAATAATTGACGAAGATTGTTCGCGAAGCTGCAGTCAACGCAATCGAAACGATCGCGAAGATTAAGAACTGAACGATGATGCTGTCCACCCCAAGCAAACCCGCGAGGCCCGCAGCGAGCGCGCCGAGGCCGAACCATAGCAGTACGAACCCAGTCGTGAAAATCTCAGCCACGACCAGCACTGCGCCGAGAATCGCCCAGATGATCCAGAGGTAGTCTTGCATCAGATGTGTCAGTACCGCGAGCGATAGCGAGCGGATCAAGAGTTTCTGTCTTACTCAGACTGCGATAATAGATCGGCTCGGTATCGCTCGCGGTACTGACACTAACCTTTCAAAAAATTCTTCAGCACGAACCAAATATTCGCCGGTCGTTCCGCCAGGCGCCGCATGAAGTACGGATACCAGTGCTTTCCGTACGGCACATACACGCGCATTCTCCACCCGTCGCGCGCAAGTTGTTCCTGCAAATCCCGGCGAATGCCGTAGAGCATCTGAAACTCAAATGCGTCTTTGCCGATGTCTTGGCGCTGCGCATAGTCGATGGTGGCATCGATCATCTTCGGATCGTGGGTCGCGATGCCGTGATAGACGCCGCTGGAAAGCAGCACTTGCATCACGCGGACATAGTTATCATCCACGTCTTTCTTGTCAGGATAAGCAACGTCCGCCGGCTCATCATACGCGCCTTTGCAGAGACGAATGCGAGCGGGAATCTTCAAGAGATCCTTGACATCATCCATCGTGCGATACAAATACGACTGTACAACGATGCCGACATCATTCAAGCCGAATTCGGAACGCAGTCGCTTGAAAATGTCGATCGTCGCCTGCGTCACATTGGAACCTTCCATGTCCACCCGGACAAAGTTCTTGCGTCGGACCGCTTCTTCAACCACGCGCCTGGCGTTTCGATAAGCGAGTTCCGGATCGATTTCCAAACCGAACTGCGTGAGTTTAATCGAAACATTCGAGTCGATCCCGGTCTCGTCAATCTTCGAAAGGACCGTTTGGTATTCGCGGACTTCGGCCTCAGCGCCTGCGACGCTCTGGACGCCTTCGTTCAAATGATCGAACGAGGCAGAGCATCCGCTCGCGTTGATTTCGCGAATGGCAACGATCGCTTGATCAATCGACTCGCCGGCGATAAAGCGAGTTGTTAGCTTCTTGAAAAGCCCAAACCTGGCGGCAAACTCTTTGAGCCCTTCCTGACGAGAGAGGTAAATCAGCGCGCTACGCGTTAGCATTTATTCGATGATGAGTGCTCTATGATATTCTGGTAGTGCTTAAACCCGCTGATAATTCGACGAGCTTTTTCCGGTCACACAATGCGCTGGAAACTTTTGGTCTTGGCGTCTGTAGCCGCTGCTGTTCTGGGCGTTGGAATTTGGTCGCTCTTTGCGATCATTTTCTTCGGCACCGCCCGGGAACTGGCGCGACATGACTGGATTCTCCTGATGAGCGCGCTAATCCCGCTGGTTATCAGTGCTTATGCCGGTGTTTTCGTTTATCGCCACACTGCGCGACGGCGAAAAACCCAAGCCACTGTGACGATCGCGCTCGCGTTGTTGCTCGCGCCGATCTTTTACCTGGCCGCGTGGTCCATCTTCCCAGACCGGCTCCAAATTCCCCGCACGTCCGAAATCAAGCAGGCCAAGTGAATCAAGCGACGCTTGCCGGCTCTTCCTTCGGACCCAAACCGATTTCTTTCTGCACCGGCTTCAACGCATCGATCACAAATTGAATGTGCTCGTCCAACTCAACGCCGAGTTCCTGTACGCCCTGATAAATGTCGTCTCGATTTACCGAACGCGCGAACGCCTTGTCTTTTAATTTCTTCTTGACTGATTTCACTTCCATGTCGTCGAGACTGCGCGACGGCCGCACGAGCGCGCACGCGACCAAAAATCCGCACAATTCATCGGTGGCAAACAAAGCTTTTGCCATGTCCGTGTCGCGGGGCACGCCCGTATAGGTTGCATGGCCGAGAATGGCTTTGATTATTCGATCGGGATACCCGCGTCCGCAGAGAATATTTGAACCAGTGAACGGATGCTGATCGGCTGACGGAAACATCTCGTAGTCGAAATCGTGCAGCAGCCCGACGAGGCCCCATTCATCAACGTCCGCATCGGGTCCGCCGTAACGCGGCGCGCACGCGCGCATCGCCGTCTCGACTGCCAGCGCGTGCTTACGCAAGCTGTCGCCTTTGGTGTATACGCAAAGCAATTCCCAGGCTTCTTCGCGAGTAGGCATGATGATCAAAGCGAAAGGAAATCCGAAGCAGGAAAACTAACACGGCTGCGCGGGAGTAACAAGCGACGATCCTGAATTCTAATTAACTCGCTGCGCGCGATAGCCGGGACGCGCACGCACGGCGATATCTTTGCGAGTTGTCTTCACTTGAATCTTTCGATACGAACCATCGTGCGCTTTGTTTGTTGGGTAGTAGCCGAGCAAGTATTGCGTGCGCAACTCCGCGGCGATTGCGGCGAAGGCCTGAGGTAAAGTCCCAACAGTATCGGCCCGATAGAGTTGTCCGCCGGATCGATCTGCTAACTCCTGGAGATAGCTATCCGCCATTAAGTATGCGTTATCGAGCATCCCGCTGATCGTATCGTTCTTTGGTGGGGGTTGTTTATCGCGAATTGTTCCAGGATCTTTTCCTCGGTTGCGATCATTTGGATCGCGCGACGGGGGCGGTTGCGTATCAGGAAAAGGATCCGTCGGCGATCCAGTCGGCGGAATCTGTGTCTGCCTGCCGAAAATGACACGCGGATCGGGGAGTGGCAAAGAACCTCGGGGCATCGTCGGCACCGGCGACGGATCGTCACCGGGAAAAGTCGTCGGCGTTCCTGAAGTTGGTTTGCGAAGGATGCCGCTGGTTGGCAGCCCGACTCCATTTGTCTCTTGATCCTGCTTCCGGGCGAGCGCTTCCGTGAAGGCCCGCGTGTCGAAGCGAATCGGATAGACAATCACGCCACTCTCATCAAGGTCACCGAGCGTGCTATCGAAGGTCGAGCTTTCACTATGCCAATCCATGCCGTCAGTGAAAATCACAATGGCGCGCCGCTGTTGAATGGGTCGTAGCTGACTTAAGGCTAATTGCACGGCATCATAGACTCGCGTGTTGTCTGAAGTTTTCGTTTTCAGGATTGCCGCGCGCAGGATTGCTTTGTCGCTCGTGAAATCGTTCCAATCGTGCAGGTCGCCATCGAAAGAAATAACTTTCACCTTGTCATTTGGGCCAAGCTGTTCGAGAAAAGCGATCGCAGCGCGTTGAATCTGGGGCAACTTCCCTTCCGTGCTGTTGCTCGTGTCGAGCAGCAACACCAGGTGAAACGGCACGTTTATCGAAGCGAGGAACGCGATCTCCTGCGCCACGCCATCCTCGGCGACTTTGAATTCCTCTTTCTTCAGGTCCGCAATGTACGTCCCAGTGCGAGAGCTGGCGATCACCGGAACAGTGACCAGATTGGTATCGATCTTCAGCGTTTCGACGTCTTGCTCTGGTGATGGAGATGGCGACTCAGTCGGCGGAGGTTTCGGCTTCTGATCGCGGGCCGGCTGAGCAATACAAATTGAGGCGCACGAGATCAGCGCGACAACCAACAGCGCGTGTAGAACGAACTTCATGGTTTCGTTTTTTCTTTGCCCGATGGTCCTTCGGATGCGATGTAGTGGCAATTTGTTGTCGTTCGGGGAGAACGCTCGCATTCTAAACCTGAACCGCGCGCAAGCGGTAGTGAAGCTTCCGCGATTCCTGTAAAGTTACGCGAATGGATTTTCTCCATAATTCGCTCCAACTCATCGAGCAGTACATGCTCGCGTACGGATATTGGGCGGTGTTCTTCGGCGTCATGCTCGAGAACGCCGGACTGCCGGTTCCCGGCGAGACGATTCTACTGGTCGGCGGTTACTTCTCAGCCAGCCACGCTGATAAGTTCAATTTGTTTCGCGTGATGATTACTGCCGCGCTAGGCGCGGTAATCGGTGACAACATCGGATTCGCGATCGGACATCATTACGGCCGTGGGTTTCTGTTGCGCATCGGTCGCTTCTTCTTTCTCACGCCGAAACGTTTTGAGCACATGGAGAATTACTTCGCCAGTCATGGCAACAAGACGATTCTCGTCGCGCGCTTCATAACCGGCTTGCGAGTGTTCGCTGCCCTTTTAGCCGGAGCATCGCGCAAGATGCCATGGCGCGTCTTCCTCTTTTACAACGTCGCCGGCGCGCTTCTGTGGTCGATTGTCATTACGCTACTGGGTTATTTATTCGGGCACAGCCTACCGCTCCTGGTGAAGTGGGTCGGCCGCACCGGAACGATCCTTCTGATCGCGGCGATCGTGATTGGTGTCATCGTGTGGCGGATTCGAAGGCACAGGAAATCGAATGACTAGCATCTTGGTCTCGCCGGAGAAGCGAAACAGCGAGCTTGCGAGCCAACTCGAACGAAGCGGCTTGCGCATCATCGCGTGGCCGCCCGTTCAGCTTGATCCTGCGCTGAATCAATTCGCGCTAGACGACGCAATCGGGAATCTGTTTGGCTACGATTGGCTAATCCTGAAAAGCGCTCCAGCGGCCCAGTTCTTTTTGAAACGGTTTACGGAAGCGGGCCGTTCAGTCGATGAGTTGGATGGATTGCGGGTCTGGGCGATTGGTGAGCAGACCATCGCATCGCTCCGTGAGAACCAAATTCATATAGACATCGAGGCCGAAGGCCGCGTTTCCAATCGAATCGTCGAGGCCCTAGCAGATTACGTCGGCGGGCACCAATTGCTCTCAGGACTGAACTTTCTTTTGCCGTCGGCGAACATCACTCGCGAAACGTATCAGGATCGACTTGAAGAGGTTGGCGCGCGAGTTGACGCAGTCATCACATATCGAACGACTTCTGATGCGGACGCCTTGGCCCAGCTCAACGCATTGCGGCTGGGCGGGGGCATTGACTTTGTTCTCTTCGAAAGCCCGGGCGAGATCGAAGCTTTGGCCCAACTGTTCGACACTGCCGACCTCAGTCAACTTCTCCGCGAGATCACGATAGTCTGCGCCGATCAGCAGATCGAAGTCGCGGTTCAAGGCTTTGGCATCGCCCCCATTCTCAAGCCGTCCGCACCGGCTAATAACAGTCTTAGCGACCTGATTTTGGCTTCAGCGCCTTCCCGCCAATAACGACCACGAAGTTCGCAACTTGCGCCTCTTCGCCGTGTGCTACACTGAAATTGATGAAAGGGCGCGTTCTCATCATCGACAACGACCTCGAACATTCGGACGCTTTGCGCGCGCGAATCGAGAATTTTGGCTACGATGTCCGCACCGCCTCTAACGGCAGCTCCGCGGTAGAGTTGGCCCAGACTTTCTCGCCGACTGCGATCGTTACCGATCCTTCCAGCGACACGTTCGATCCGTTTGCGCTGCTCCGTGAGCTGCGTGCTCAACAACCGGACACTCCGATCATTTTGACTGCGCGCAACAGCTCAATCCAGACGGCCCTGCAGGCGATTCAGGAAGAGGGCGCGTATCACTATTTCGAAAAGCCGGTCGATCCTGAAAAATTTTTAAGCGTGCTGGAACGCGCATCCGAGTTAGCTGACGCGCGTCGCGAAAACGAAATCTTGCGACGGCAGTTGCGGGACCGCGGCGCTTTCGGCGAACTCGTCGGTAATTCCGAAGCGATGCAGCGCGTGTATTCGCTGATTGAACAGGTCGCGTCATCTTCGGCTTCGGTTTTGATCACCGGCGAATCCGGCACCGGCAAAGAATTAGTCGCTCGCACGATTCACAACTTGAGTCCGCGCCGCGATGCTCCGTTTCTCGCGATCAACTGCTCGGCAATTCCGGACACGCTGATGGAGTCTGAATTATTCGGCCATGAAAAGGGCGCCTTCACCGGTGCGGTTTCTCGCCGTCATGGATGTTTTGAGTTGGCGAATACGGGCACGCTGCTGCTGGATGAGATTGGCGAGATGCCGACGATGCTTCAGGCGAAGCTCTTGCGCGTCATCGAGGAGCGCGTCGTTCATCGTCTGGGCAGCCGCAAAGATCTTCCGGTCGATGTTCGCATTCTGGCGGCGACGAACAAAGAGCCGCACGGTGCTGTCCGCGATGGCACTTTACGCGAGGACCTGCTTTATCGACTGAATGTCATCACAATTCATTTGCCGCTCCTGAGCGAGCGACTCGAAGATTTGCCGTTGCTCACTCAGCATTTGATCACGAGACTGGCAGCCAAACACAATCGGCCGGCGCGCTTCATCAGCCCGGCGGCGCTCGACGCGTTGCGTTTTCATTCCTGGCCTGGCAACGTGCGCGAACTCCGCAACGTGATTGAGCGCGCGGTCGTCATTTGTTCCGGCGAACAAATTGAGCGACATCACTTTGCCCCGTATCCCTTCGACCAGCGGCAAAGACTGCGCGCAGAGGATACAGTCACCTTCCCAGTCGGCACGCCGCTGAAAGAAATCGAGCGCCAGATGATTCTTCGGACGCTCGACAAAACCGGCAATAACAAGACTCGCGCCGCGCAGTTGCTGAAGATTAGCTTGAAGACCCTCCACAATAAACTCAACGAATACCGCTCGCAGGGACTAATCTCGGATCAGCACCATGGAAACTGACGGGCCGTCTGTCCTCTTGTTCTTCATCGACGGTCTCGGAATCGGAACGCGTGGGCCACACAATCCTTTCGATGGATTAGAGGACGCCGATCCGCTCGCAATCTTTCAAGACGAGCCCGCAATCGTTCCCTTTGATGGTGTGGTCGTATCCACAGACGCGCGGCTTGGCGTTGAAGGCCGGCCGCAGAGCGCGTCGGGGCAAACTACAATTCTTACGGGTGTTAACGCGGCAGCAGCGTTAGGCTCACACAAGCAGGGATTTCCCAACCGCGCGCTACTCGAAATTCTGCGCGAGCACTCGATCTTTCTGCAATTGCAGAATCGCGGCATTCACTCAACCACTTTCGCCAACACTTACACGAGCCGGTTCTTTGAGCGCCGACCACGTTGGATTTCGGCAACGACGGCGGCCGTCGAAGCTGCGGGTTTGCGATTCAATCTCGTTGACGATTTGCGCGCGGGCCGAGCTGTCTATCACGATTTCACAAACGCGGCGCTGATCGAGCGCGGTGAAGTCGTCGCCCCACGCTCACCCGACGAGGCCGGCGACGTCCTGGCCGGCATCGTCGCCCGACATCGGTTCACTTTGTACGAGTATTTCATCACGGACCATGTTGGCCATGCGCAGGATCGTGAGGCAGCACAACGCGTCCTTCCGATGCTCGCGAGATATATTCGACGTGTGCTTGAGAAAGTCGATCTCACTTCCTCGGCAGTCATCGTTACCAGCGATCACGGCAACATCGAAGACTTGTCAGCGCGGAACCACACGCTGAACCCCGTCGCGACGACCATCTGGGGACGCGAGCGAGAGAAGATCGCTTCGCGGATTCGTTCGCTTGCTGATATAACTCCTGCGATCGTCGAGCATCTGACTGCCAATTAACGCCACGATGGAATCTTCCTCGGACGCGCAATCTAACCAGCCCGCAGTACCGCGCTATTCGTATTACGCGCTGTCGGTTCTGACGCTGGTAAATTTTCTTAACTACATCGATCGTCAGGTCCTGCCCGCCGTCGCGCCGAGCATGCGCGCCGAACTTGGCTTGTCACAGGCCGAAATCGGATTCATGGAGGACGCGCTGCTGATTTCGTTCACAGTGCTGGCGTTGCTTTTCGGGAGACTTGGCGATCGATACTCGCGCACGAAGCTGATGGCCGGCGCCGCCGCGGTTTGGAGCGTCGCGACAGCGTTGACTGCGGTAACAGATCATGCGCCGTGGCTGCCAGGCGGCCTGCATTTTCAAATTCCAATCCTTCATTTGACGGTCGTCGTGTCCGGTGTGGCGCTGGCGTTGTGCGCGGTGCGCGCTTTAGTCGGAATCGGCGAATCGTCCTACTCAACCATCACGCCAACCTTGATCGCCGACTATTTTCCGCCAAGGCGGCGCGCCACCGCGCTGGGAATTTTCCAGGCCGCTATTCCGATGGGCTTTGCGCTGGGCTATGTGCTGGGTGGCGTGCTCGCGAGCTTCTTCGGCTGGCGAGCCGCATTCATGATCGTCGGTCTACCAGGTTTGATTACCGCAATCATCGTCTGGCTTCTGAAAGAACCTGAGCGCGGAAAGACCGAAACCGCCGAGTCGATATCCGAAGTTGATGCTCCCACTACTTTGTCTGCGGAAACTTCCAGAGAATCATGGCTAAGCACTTATTGGCGGATCATTCGCACGCGCGACTGGTTGCTCTCAACGGCTGGCTACACGGCTCTGACATTCGTGCTCGGTGCTTTCGCAACCTGGGCCAGTTCGCTGCTTCAGGAAGAAAAAAACATGAGCGAAGTTGGCGCAAACCTGGTTCTGGGAATTACGACGCTGGCGGCCGGCGCCTTGGGAACGTTCGGTGGCGGCTGGATCGCGGATCGAATAGTCGCCAAACGACGCAACGGTTATTTTCTGGTCTGCGCGGCTGGTAGCTTACTCGGGATTGTTCCAAGCATTCTGGCGTTGGTGACGCATCGCAGAATATTCTTCATTCCCGCGATCTTCATGACCGTCTTCTTTCTCTTCATTAACAACGCGCCCTTTCACGCGATTCTGGTGGGCAGCGTTCCCCCGTCGATTCGCGCTTCGGCGATGGCCCTGAACATCGTTGCGATTCACATGTTCGGAGATGTGATCTCGCGGGGCGGCGTGGGTGTCCTGTCGGAGAACCTTGAACGCGGCAGGGCCGGGGCGCTAGCGAGTGTGGCGCGGATCGTCGGCATCGACCCGCTTCGTGAACACCTTACGACTGCTTTGCTTCTCGTGCCGCCGGCTTTGCTCGTCTCTGCACTCTTCTTCTACTGGGGTGGGCGAAGTCACTCCGCGCGTCACGGCGATTGATCATCTCAACCGGCCCGACGTTCTTCTCTTCTGCGAAACACACGACTGGCCCGACACTTTTCAGAACAGAAGAAGAGTTGATTTACAACGAGAGCACGGCTGGCGGGCACCCACGTTTCACAGGTTGCGCATTGCACGAGCTTTTCCGGTTGTGACGAGGTCCCTTTGGGCTTCGCGATTTGCTGGAATTGCCTGATCGCTTGAATGAAGTTTCGCGCGCGCTGCAAATAGGGACGAAGTCTGCGGTATAGCAGAATGAGAAGCGCAAGGACGAGAGCGATTACTACGACGTACTTCAATATACTTTATCGCTCGAGACTATCGATCATCGTCACGCCGGCCATCCTCGTGCGGGGCATACGGCAGATCGTCTTTGCGCCGTCGTGGGAACGGATCCGAACCACGGCGACGAGAAGGGGAATTAGGCGCGCGGCGATCGATACTGCCAGGGGGAAGATTCCGACCGTGAATCGCTTCGGTCAGGATGCGCGTGATTTCCTGAGACAACGTGCGATGTTCCGCCGCCGCGCGCCGGCGGAGCGACTCTTTCAACTCATTCGGAACGTATGCGCCAATGAATACTCCTTTGCGATTGGCCATGTCGTAGGGGTCTCCTTATCAGAGCGATGAACAATCGGCAAAAACCAGCGCTCGCTTTGGCGCTGTTGCCCTCAGAGTGATTTCAGAAAGAGCAGTCGCAGGAACATGCCGTGCGAATTAGGAGCAAGTCTGTAAGCCGAATTCTGTATCCTGATTTACTCAGGATGGCGATCATTCCTCTAGCCCAAACATTGCTGTTTGGATCAAGCGACCTACCCGGAAGCTTCGAGCGGGCAGCCCTAGTAACGCTTCCCTATTTGGTCTTGCACCGCGAGGAGTTTGCCTGGCCGCGCATGTCGCCACACGCGCCGGTGCGCTCTTACTTCTGAGGAGTCAAATATGAAACCTCATTAAGCCTTTCGGCCGCACCGTTTCACCCATCACCTGCGGATTCAGAATTGAGATCTCAAAATCTGAATCCGCCGCCGGCTGGTCTATTCTCTGTTGCACTTGTCGTCGGCTATGGATTCTTCAATCTGGAATCTTGAATTTTGAAATTCTCAACTCTCAATTCAAAAGCGTCCATCGCCGCCCCGCCGTTAGCGGGCTCGCTGCCCTATGGTGTTCGGACTTTCCTCTCCTTCGCTTCGTTTCAAATCTCGATCTGAAATATGAAACTCACCGAAGCAGCGATCACCCGACCTGCTCCCAATTGCAAGGCGTTGTGATTATACCATGATTGTTCAACCGGTACAGGCACTCCAATGCGCGGCTTGAAGGGACGGAATTAGCGGTTTTGCTCGATGAATTGACCTTAACCGAAGTACTTGAATCCGATTCGCAGATGATTTAAGGCTGAAGCGGGCAGGGTCGAAACGAGTACCCAAGTCATTAACGAGTGCGAAATTGCCAGCGCAAATAAGTTCGGCGCCCGTTGATAGACTGCGGCCCAAACGAGACCCCCAATCGCCGTCAAGACCATCAGCCAGGGATTCGGTAAATGGAGCATAGCGAACACTACGGCAGTAAGTATCACGCTCATCATGCCGCGGCCCCATACGATTTGAGCGCGCCGATTCACATACGCTTGAAGCACCGCTTGTTGAGCAAAGCCCCAGCCGAAACCCAGCAGAAGTTGCGCGGCTAAGGAACGCTCGGAATGCCAGCGGAAGAAATCGGGTCTCGCACCTGACATGAAGCCAATGACCAGCGAAATGACCGCCACGATGATCATCGGGGCGAGTAGTAACTTGATTGCGTGAAGAAAATTATCGAGCCGGAAACCCAAATCGCGAGGACTTTCGCCGCGCAAACGATTGGATCCGATCATCAACATAAAGGCGAGCACCACCGGGATAGCAACGATCAATTTGCCTGACCCTGTGACCGCAGACAGAATCCACTCGGCAATTAAAATTGACGACGTAACCGAAGCAATTTCCCATGCGGCAAGTGCGCCGGGCCCGGGCAGGACTTCGTTGTTAACTTCCACTAATCGCCTCTCCTTAGTCATTCAACACGAAATCGATAGGGCTTCCCGATCAATTGCAGTGTGCGTTGCGCGCCGCCGGCGTTCGAGTGAATGGCATAGACTCGCGCTTCGTGATCGCCCGGAGCCAAAACCGGTGTGGCGAATTCGAAGCCATGCCAGTCATCCTGGGCTCGCCCTGCCGCGTGCACGTCGGCTCGCAACTTGTCAGCGGCGCCGGCGGCAACAAACCGATCGTCAATGAACAACTGAACGTCAACGCGCGCGCCTGGCTTGGATTCGTCAACGACCCAACCGCTTACGGACTGTCGATCAGCTTTGTCGAGCACACCTCGCAAATTCACATTGGTGGCCGAGAAATAGAAACCCACAGCCACTGCTGTGATGAGAAGCGCCTCAGCAGTCGATTTCGAAATTAGGAGATGAATAAGTCGCGCGCGCGATTTGTTGTCCATTGCGAACGTGGGATGTTTACCTACCGACGCAATCGTGTCAACCGGAAATAAAAAGGGCGGCCTCAGCCGCCTTACTTGAAATCCCGATGCAACTTCCTACATCGATTTGACTACTTCGATTCGATCGCCGGCTTGCACGAGCGGGTCGGCTGCTTTTCCGTCCTCGATAGTACGGAGATTGTATTCTGTGGTGGAAAGAAAACCTTGTGAGTTGCGGCGCGAGACTTTTACCGTCGTCTTGTTCGTTCGCGTGCCTCCGCCGGCGGCCAACAGTGCCTGGGTCAGCGTCATTCCATCGCGAAAACTTTTTTCGCCGGGGGAAGCTACATCGCCTCCGACATATAGAAACTGTTTTGATGAACTGCTCGCCATGCCAACCTTGATGACGTCACCCGCGACCACGAGCCGTGCCATTGACTGGTTATCTTTCAGGTCAATCGGATCGCTCTCTTTTCCATTGCGAGTAATAGTGGTGACTGTCGCCTCAGGGCGCACCAGCGCCTGCGCGAGAACCGTGTAGAGCGGCATTGCCTCGCGTCGCAAAGCCTTTCGACCCGGGCTGTCAACCAAGCCGGACACAACGACCGCATGGCTAGCAAAATCGCGGACGCTGACTGTGACTTGGGCCGAATCGATTACTTTGATTTGCCCGCGCAAGAGATTAGCAATCTCATCGGTGGTCAACCCCGCGACCGCAACCGGACCCGCAGCCAGGGGATACTCGAGCGTCCCGTCCTTCATCACCGTGAAGAGTGTGGACTCACGCGTGGGCCAATTTGCTAATCGCACATCGAGCACATCACCAATTCCAACGTTGTAAGTCGCAGACGCCGGCAAGTTCGATTTCGCCACGTTCAAAGGTCGCGAAACCGACGCGGCTCGCGCGTTGACATCGCTAATCAGAGACGTTGGCTGAACAAGCTTCTTCGGCTGCGGATCTTGAACTGACGCGATGGTCTTCTGAGGAGGCGCGGTTGGCGTCTTCTCGGATTGATTTGGTCGAACGATTACCGATGCGTTCCCCCACGTGGTTGTGCTCTGATTCTCCGTATTGGGCGTGGATTTGACGCGCGGTTTGTCCGCGTGATTTGAGACCTTCGGCCCGACGACTCGATTGCGGACCGCGTCGGAATCTGCGGCATTCGACTGCGTCGGCTCAACGGATCGTCGCTCTCGGGTTTGGTTTTGCGCCGCCACGATCGTGGGAATGATCAGCAGCAGGGCGATTGTTAGCAGGACTCTCATTGCACTCAGCTTTTTCGGGCTCTCACCGGTGGTTCGCCGGGCATTGGCGTTAGCACCGATCCTTGCGTGCGCCCGAATGGACATCAGGCCTCCCACTTTACAAGAAACGGTCAAAGACCGGAATTTTCAGAAAAATGGCGAGTTTTGGTGGAAAATGCGGGAAATTAGCTTGGCTTTAGCGGGCCCCGCGGCTACTTCTTCTGCGGCGCTAGGAGTTCGCCGGCGAGGTGGATGCCTTCTTTTCCCGCTTCGTAAACCCGGCGAGCGACATCGGCGAGGCTCTCTTCGTCGGACTGGACGGCTAGCTTCAGAATCATCGGCAAGTTCACACCGGTGACAACTTCGATTTCGCTGTTCGCGAGGAACATCGAAGCGATATCGGTCGGCGCGCCGCCGAACATATCAGTCAAAACCAGCACGCCGCGGCCTTGCGAGACGCGGGCGATGGCCCGCTCGAGTTCTGCGCGGGCGACGTCGATTTCGTCGTGCCAGTCGATTGAAGCACCCGTCACGTGCGGCAGGTGGCCCACGATCATCTCGGCGGCCGCGATGAATTCACTCGCGAGATGCCCGTGCGAAACAATTACCCCACCTACGAGACGCCGAGCGTCGGTCGAATTTTTTTGCGAATCCATATTCTTCATTTTTTCCGCGCCGCCGGTTTTCGAGGCCGCGTCATAACCGTTTTGCGCATGTCCCGATGCACTGCCTGCGCGTCAAATCCGGCGTGCCGCAGCCGCTTCGTTAGTTCATTCGCGACCATCACCGATCGATGACGTCCGCCGGTACAGCCTACACCCACCGTGAGATAAGACTTACCCTCGCGCTGATACTGCGGCAAAAGGTAATAAAGCAACTCAGTAAACCTGCGCACGGTTTCCTCGACTTCGGGTTGGTCTTTCAAATACCGCACGACGCGGCGATCGGCGCCGGTAAGCCGCCGCAGTTCCTGGACAAAGAATGGATTCGGCAGATGACGCACATCAAAGAGCAACTCCATCTCACGCGGCGCGCCAAAGCGATGACCAAAACTCAACACTTGCACGCGGAGTGGAACAGCTTCGCCGCGCGGACTAAACCGATCAAGCAACAGTTTTCGCAGCGAGTGAACGGTGTGTTCCGACGTATCGACGACTTCGTCAGCCAATGCCCGCACGGGTTTCATCGCTTCGCGCTCGGTACGAATTGCGTCGGGCAGGCCTTTGCCCCGTTCCGCCGGATGTGGCCGGCGCGTTTCGCTGAAGCGGCGCGCGAGAATTTCGCCCGATGCCTCAAAGAAAAGAACCGAAACGACGAGGTCGCGTTTACGGAGTTCTTTCAATTGCTTCGCGAAATCTGATAGAAAACGACCCTCGCGAAAACTGATGACTAGCGCTGCGCGATCGATGCGCCCGCTTTCGTCCTCGCCCGCGCGAACCAGCCGCGCGAACGTCGGCAAAAGCGTCAGCGGCATGTTGTCCACGCAAAAATAACCCAGGTCCTCGAACGCATTAATCGCGGACGTCATCCCCGAGCCGCTGAGCCCGGTGATAATCATGATGTCTGGAATATCGTTCTGCGTTTTTCGGGCGGTTCGCATGGTTCGTGAGGCCATCAAAACAGAAAAGGAGCAGCATCTCTGGATACTGCTCCTGGCTTGAATTGATCAAGACGAGAATCGATCACGGTTCGATCAAACCAAAGTTGCCATCTTGTCTCTTGTAGAGCACGCCCACGCGGCTCGTATCGGCGTCCCGAAACACAATGAAGTTATCCGACTTACCTGAAAGATCCAGCGCCGCTTCTTCCGCGGTCATCGGTTTGACGCTGTAGCGCCGCGCGTTAATGATTCGCACGGGCGCCGGCGCGGCTTTGATATGACCGTCCGGGTTCGGAGCCGCCGCCGAAAACTTCTTTGAATTGTGCTTGCGATCGATGATCTTCTTTTTCAGCTTGAGCGCTTGCTTTTCGATCTTACCAATCGCGCGGCTCAGCGCCATGTACATGTCTGCGTTGGTGTCCGTTGCCTTCAAAGTGTGATCCAGCCAGTGCACTATCACTTCGCCGGTCTGTCGATTTTTTTCGACCGTTAGAATTACGTGAACGGGTACGCTGTTGCCGTTGAAAAGTGGCGTCAGTTTGCTGAATTGTTCCTCGACATGACGACGAATCGCCGGCGTGACTTCAACGTGCCGGCCCGTATATTCAAACGTCATTCTCGTTTTCATCCTCCCCAATCGCGCCCGCTAAACGACTGCGCGCCGTTCGCGCGAACCAGGAATATTCATCTGGTCGCGATACTTGGCCACCGTCCGGCGCGACAATTTGATTCCGTCTTTCACCAGTATTTTTACCACTTGATCGTCCGTGATCGGATTGTGAGAGTCTTCTTCTTCTATCAATTTTTTGATCTTTAATTTGATTATTCTGGTTGAAACTTCTTCGCCTTCTTCGTTCAGCATTCCTTCGGTGAAGAAACGGCGCAGTTCAATCACGCCTTGTGGCGTGTGCGCATACTTGCGGTTCACAACGCGCGAGACCGTCGATAGGTGCATCCCGATGTCCTCCGCGATGTCCTTCAACATCATCGGCTTGATGTACTCGACGCCTTTATCCAGAAATTCCTTTTGCCGGTTCACGATCGATTCAACCACGCGATAAATTGTCTGCCGTCGGTGCTCGATGTTGCGCAGCAGATCGACCGCCGAGCGCATCTTTTCTTTAATGAAATTGCGCGTCTCTTTCGTGGTCGTGCCCTGCGACAGCATCTGCTGGTAAGTCGGATTGATGCGCAACCGGGGGCTGCCGTCATCGGCAAAGTAGATTATGTATTCGCCGTTCTCCTCGAGCTTCTCGATGTAAATCTCCGGCGATATAAGAATCGGTTCTTCCGAAGTGTAGCGCCGCCCGGGGTATGGATCGAGCGTCCGAATGAACTGCAACTCAGCCGCCAGGGTTTCGATGTCGAGGTTCAGTTGCTTCGCCAGATGCGGCAGCTTGTGCTGCTGCAATTCGGGCAGATGATCGCGAATCAGTTGCGCTGCCAGACGTTCCGTCTCACCACGTACATCCAACTGCACCAGCAAACATTCGCGCACGTCACGCGCGCCGCAACCAATCGGATCGAGTCGCATCACGATTTGCCGCGCCTTCTCGACGGTTTCATTCGACCATCCGCCAAGCCCCCCAATCTCTTCATCGCTCGCCGTTAAGCGGCCTTCTTCATCCAAATTTCCGATGACACATTCGGCTGCTTCACAAACTTCCCCTTCGGCAATATCCATGTGGAGCTGCCACTGAAGATGCTCGGCGAGTGACGGTGGTCTGGTCAGAAACTGCTCGAATGTAGGTGCGTCCTCTTTGTATTCGAATTCCTGCGTCTTGTATCCCGGGTCGAGGTAGTCCTGAAACTCGCGGCCGAAATCGACCTCTTCAAATGGGTCGCGCGCAGCTTCGACCGTGCCATCGTCACCAGTTTCCTGTCCGCCGGCTTCAACGTCGCCGGACTCGGCTTGGACTTCGGCGAATTCAGAGGCCATCGCAACTTCGGTTTCAACTTCGCCCCCGCCGTTCGATGACGGCTCACCAATTTCCGGCGCCGTCGGTTCGACGCGCGGCGCCTCGAAATTCTCCAGCTCGCCCCCGCTGGCCATGTGATCGAGAATCTTCTCGGCCAGCTCGCGCGCTTCTTCCTGCGTCGCGACTTCTTCAAGTACCGGATTTTCAGTGAGTTGCTGCTGAATTAGATCAGTCAATTCAAGCGAAGTCATCTGCAACATCTCGATCCGCTGGCGCAGTTGCGGCGTGAGTACGAGACGTTGTGAAAGACTGGTAGTAAGCCTGACCGACATAAATGAATATGTTTCTAAAGTGTCGGGAAATTTTCTGCGCCTTTACGCGCGGAGTGATTATAACCCATCGCGACGTGATCGTGCATTGCCTTACATCCGGAACTTTTCTCCGAGATAAAGCTTGCGCACTTCAGCATCTTCAGTTAAATCGCGAGGCGCACCCGATCGAAATATCTTCCCCTCTGCCATGATGTAGGCGCGATCGGTAACACCCAGCGTTTCTCGCACGTTGTGATCGGTAATGAGGATGCCGATGCCGCGGCCGCGCAGATAGAGGATTACGCTTTGGATATCATCCACTGCTTTCGGATCGATTCCGGCGAAAGGTTCATCGAGCAAAATAAATTGAGGTTCTGTGGCTAAGGCGCGGGCAATTTCGGTTCGACGTCGCTCGCCACCTGACAATGAATCGCCCCGCGTGTTGCGCACGTGTTCAATGCCGAATTCCTGAAGCAGTTCTTCGACGCGCTTTAGTTGCTCGCGGCGGCGCAAGCCCATCGTCTCCAGCACTGCGAGAATGTTTTCCGCCGCTGTCATTTTCCGAAAGACCGACGGTTCCTGCGGCAGATAGCCCAAGCCCAGTCGCGCGCGCAGGTACATCGGCAGCCTAGTCACGTCCTGTCCAGCCAGCACGACGCGGCCGGCTTCGGGCGTTTCCAATCCGATAACCATATAGAACGTCGTCGTCTTGCCAGCGCCATTCGCGCCCAACAACCCGACGACTTCGCCTGGTTCGACATAAATCGTCACGTTATCGACAACGGTACGACGGCCATAAGACTTGCGCAGGTTGAATGCCGCGAGCGCCTGCGTCGAAGGCCTTTGAATCTCGCGCACACGCGCCTCGGGCCGAGAGTCCGTCGTTCCAGCGTTCTGAGTTGTATCGATGGTTTGCACGACCTAGTTCTCTTCTGCTCCGGTGGCTGGTTGCAGTGTACTCATTCGTACCGCATCGACAAACTCACGGATTCGCTTCGCGCTTTTCTTACCAGGTGAGACTTCCAGCGAACTGCAGGCGTCCACCGCAAACGGACGAACGGACTTAATCGCGTCACGCACGTTCTCCGGCGATAGTCCGCCCGCTAAAATGATCCGTGGCAGCAGTTGAGACGCTTTTCTAGCCATCGTCCAATTCGCAAGATGACCAGTTCCGCCGCGGAGCTGCGGATCGAATGCATCAATCAGAATCGCGTCAGCGGGATGCTCAACCAAAGTTTTCAGATCAAGTTCCTCGCTTCCATTGATTGCCTTATAGACTAGCCCCTGGCCGTAATGATTCTTTAGTTGTTCGCAAAACTCAGTCGTTTCATCTCCATGGAGCTGAACTCCGTCGAGTTTCACCGCGGCAGCTATATTGAAAATGTGCTCCATCGCCGCATTCACGAAAACTCCAATCATTAGAGGCCGCTGCCCACTCGAGGTATTTGCGCGAATATCTTCAATTATTGCGCCCGCGGTTTCAGGAGTGACGAAGCGCGGGCTCTGCTCATAGAAATTGAAACCAAGCATGTCAGCACCGGCGCTAATGGCGGCGCGCGCATCGTCGAGGTTGGTGATGCCGCAGATTTTCACCGAAACTGTCGGGAGTTCGTATGGGGGGCTACCAACTAAATCGCGCAGCAGTTGTGCCGGATCGTACGATCGCATCAAAGTCTCGCCGATGAGAAATCCCTGGTAGCCCGCTGCGCGCAATCGCTCGATATCCTCACGCGTTCCAATTCCGCTCTCGCTAAGCAGAACCGCGTTAGCCGGGGCCATTGAAGCCAACTCGATAGAAGTTTCCAGCGATAGCCCAAACGTAGTTAGGTCGCGATTGTTGACGCCGATGATGTCTGCGCCACAGTCAATCGCGCGCCGCATCTCGTCTGGGGTGTGCACTTCGATCAATGCATCCATTCCCAGCTCATCTTCTGCGAGCGTTCTTAGCCTGGTTAAGGTCTTATCATCGAGTGCGGCGACGATCAGAAGCAGCGCATCTGCGCCGGCATTTGCCGATTCGTAAACTTGAAATTCATCGAAAATGAAATCCTTGCGGAGAATCGGGCAGCTTGCCGTCTCGCGCACAATGCGTAAATCGTCGAGCGAGCCGCCGAAGTAATCCTCTTCGGTAAGTACAGAGATAGCCGCCGCACCCCCGGATTCATAATGCATGGCCAACGAAGCAGGGTCGGCGTCGGCGCGAATAGGTCCTTTAGACGGCGAGCGCCGTTTGAATTCCGCGATGAGCTTCGCGCGCTGTCCGCGGGAAAGCGCGGCGCGAAGTGAGTGCGCGATGGCACCGTCGCGACGCTTGCGAGCCGCGACCTTAAGTGCAAACAACGGAACATGCAGCTTCGCAGCAGCGACTCGCCGCTGCTTAGCCGCAATGATTTCGGAGAGAAAGTTCATCAAGCTTCTGCGTTGGTGATTCGGATCAGTTCGTTCAGTTTCTCCGCCGCCCGGCCCTTATCGATACTTTGCTCGGCCATCCAAAGCGCGTGGCGAACATCCTCCGCCGCCGCGCCTACAAAGAGCGCGGCCGCAGCATTGATCAGAACCAACGAACGGGCTGCATCCGTTCGCTCGCCTGAAAGAACAGAACGAATGATCGCAGCGTTTTCGTTAGCATCGCCGCCGCTCAACCCATCGAGCGGTTCTGGCTCCAGGCTAAAGTCTTCGGGTTTGACCTCGAACGTTTGAATCCGCCCGTGTCGGGCTTCGGCTACGAATGTTGATTCAGCGACGGTCAGTTCATCCAGGCCATCGGCGCCATGCACGACCCACGCATGCTCAGTTCCGAGCAATGCGAGCGTATGGGCCAGAGGCTCGGCGAGGGCACGATCCCAAACGCCGATGACTTGTCGCGGAGCGCCTGCCGGATTCGTCAACGGCCCAAGCAAATTGAACGTGGTGTGCACGCCCAGCTCGCGTCGCACGCCCGCCACGCGCGCCGTCGCGCCGTGATAGAGCGGCGCGAACATGAAACAGATTCCGATCTCGTTGAGAGACTTTTCTGAGACTGCCGGTTCAGCCTGGACATTCACGCCGAGCGCCGCCAACACATCGGCGCTGCCGCATCGACTGCTGGCCGCGCGATTTCCGTGTTTTGCGACCGGGAGGCCGGCGCCCGCGATAACAAAGGCTGCGGCCGTCGAGACGTTGAAAGTCTTGGCGGAACTCGATCCGGTTCCGGCCGTGTCGATGAAGCACTTGTGCTTGCAGTTGATTGGCGTGGCGCGCGCGCGCATGGCTTCCGCTAACCCGGCCAACTCTTCGACGGTTTCGCCTTTCGCCTTGAGCGCGATGAGTGTCGCCGCGATTTGCGCGTCAGTGGCCTCTCCGTTGAGCAGGCATTCAAGCAGCCGCGACGCTTCCGTCCGCGACAGATGTTCAGCGCGCATCAATCGCGGCAGGAAATCCTGTAATGTTGCTGGCGTGGCCATCAGAGCTTCAGAAAATTTTCGAGGATCTTCTTCCCCGCGATAGTTAGAATTGATTCAGGATGAAATTGCACGCCTTCGATTTTCAGTTCGCGATGACGCAATCCCATGATTGTACCGTCGGCAGTTGTCGCTGAAACTTCGAGACAATCAGGCAACGCCTCTCGTTCGACGATCAGCGAATGATAACGTCCGGCGGAAAAGTCCTGCTCAACCCCTGCGAAGATCGTCTTGCTGTCGTGCCGCACTCGCGATGATTTTCCGTGAAAGAGCTGCGGCGCGCGCACCACGCGGCCTCCGAAGGCTTGCCCAATCGATTGATGCCCGAGGCAAACGCCCAACAAAGGAACTTTGCCGCCCAAATTTCGAATGACATTGAGCGACACTCCGGCTTGGTCCGGCGTGCCCGGTCCAGGCGAGATAACAATTCGCTCCGGTCGCAACTCTGATTCAATCTCAGCGACTGTCGTCTCGTTATTTCGACGCACGACGATCTCTTCGCCCAGTTCGCCGAGATACTGAACCAGGTTATAGGTAAACGAATCGTAGTTGTCGATGACGAGAAGCATAGGGCTAAGAGCAAAGGTTTAAGCGCGAAGAGCAAAAGGATAAGTGCAAAGCGATAAGAGGAGCATCGATAAATTCCCTTTCTGAAAAACCAAGTGCGGGCCGCGCACTTCGCTCTTTGCTCTTTGCTCTTATCGCTTTGCCGCCTCCGCATTCCGCAAAATCATAACCAAATTTCCGCGGCCATTCTTCGCGGCCCAGCCGGCAGCCGTCACTCCATCGATGTCTTTGATGCGCGGGTCTGCGCCTTTGTCGAGGAGCATCCGCACCGCTTCGGTTTCGCCGTACGATGCCGCCCACATCAGCGCCGTGCCTCCGAGCTTGTTCTTCACGTTGGGATTCGCACCAGCATCGAGCACCATTCCGAGAATCGACAGATTCCCAAACCATGCCGCGCCGTGGACCGGCGCATCGCCATCCTTATCATGATGATTCACATCCGATCCGCGCTGAATCAATTTCTTCACCGCGTCAGGGTTCTTGTGCCAAACAGCGAGCATCAACGCGGTCATGCCTTCGGGCGTTTCGGCTTTCACGTCAAGTTTCGGTTGCGTGATCAGGACATCCGCAGCCTCGGCATGATCGCCCTGCAACGCGAGCAACGCCGCCGTCCATCCGTTGCGCCCTTTTGCGTTAACATCGGCGCCACCCTTCAACAGCGCGTTGACGACTTGCAGATCGCCGCGCGCTGCTGCCGCGGTCAAGGCCGTATCGTCGTTTGCATCTTTCACGTTGACGTTAATGCCGCCGGCGATGAAGCCGTTGACCGCGAGCGCATCGCCAGACGCGGCGGCCTTGAAAAACGACGCCTCGTCGAACTCATAACCACGCAATTTTAGAAAGCGCTGCGCGGCTTCAGGCGTTGGCGGACTCTCGGCCTCATCCGCGCAGGCTGAGAAGCACAGCAGCGCCAGGGCGAGGAGCAATTTCTGTTTCGATGAGACGCGAATCATTGATTATTACTTTGGACACGCAGCCACTTCTGCGCGCGTGATGCGGACCGGCACGTTTGGTTTCTCATTTTCGGAGGGCGCGCGATTGATTGCATCTGCGACTTCAATCCCGCGAATGACACGTCCGAAGGCTGCAAACTTGCCGTCGAGGTGCGGGCCGTCGCCGACGAGAATGAAGAAATGTGTCGTCGCGCTATTCGGCTCATCCGAGCGCGCCATCGAAACGATTCCGCGCACGTGCTTCAAGTCGCTCGGCTCGTCAGGTAAATGCTTCTTCGTGCGCTCAGCTAATTCCGCGCTCCATTTCTCGCTGGTTGAAAGATTGCCACCTTGAATTACAAATCCGGGCACCGTCCGGCTGAACGTAGTTGAATCGAGCGCGCCCGCGGCAGCAAGGTTCAAAAAGCTTCGTACAGTTTCAGGCGCCTTCCCCGGCAACATCTCGATCACGATCGCTCCCTGCTCTGTCTGGAGCGACACGCACTGGCCGGACATCTTCTCGATCGAAGCGCCATCGAACGGATCAGATTTGGTTTGCGCCGTTTCCGTGGGTCGCGCGTTGGCCTTCTTCATTGTCTCGGCGCTCGGCGCTGGATTTTGCGCCGCCGCCGCCACAGCCGCGATAGACAAAACGAATCCGCAGATTGCGCGATGCACGAGATGCACGATCAAATCTCCTCGCCAGATTCTACGTGATTGTCGGCGAATGCTGCTACACGTCAAGTCACGTTCTCTGCGGCCTGAGAACGTGCCGTAGCGCTTCTTTTTGAAATTCTCGGCGCGCTCTGCGAAATCGTCTGAGTTCCCTCTGCGGTTAATCCTCGGCGTTGCGAATCAAACCGCAGAGGCAGAACCGAGTTCCACGCTGAGGCGCGCGAGAGGCTAAATTTAGGACCACGTGACCTGCTTGTCTTTCGCGATCAATCGGACTATTCTCGGAAGCGTTCCCAGTGTTTCTCTTCTCAAAACGTCGAGGACAAAATTATGAGAGGTTCACGGCACTTTTTTATTATCGTTCTTGTGCTGGCGTCGGCAACGTATGCCTTAGGACAGGGCAAAGGCGTTGACACGCAGAATCAGCGCATCAGCGACAACAGCGCCAACAAAGCGCCCGCGAACAACGGCACCAAGCAGGACACGGGCACCTCCGGCTCGGGAATAAATTTCGGCAAGGACAAAACGCGGATCGTTCCGATGCTGCCGAATCCCTACCGCATCACGGCGCGCCGCGATGCCCTGATCAAAGCTGTCGCTGATGTGATGCGGGATCGCAAGCTGATCCTGGACGATGCCTCGTCCAAACCTAATGAAGGAATTCTGGTGAGCCAGCCTTATACCTTCATCAAGGGCGCGGTAGTCACGCAATCCGAACTCAATCGTTATGCCAGCATCGTGACCTCCGACAGCCGCAGTTGGACGCGCGGCCGCTACACGATCACCGTCGAAGTTCAGCCGATCGATGGGACCAGCGCAAACGTTTCAGTCAACGCGAAGGTGGAAGGCCGAACCGACGGATCAACGGGCGCAGAGTGGATCACTTTGCCGAGCACCGGCATCGCCGAACAGGAATTCCTCAGCGCGCTAATCGAAAATATTACTGGCGCGGCGCCATCCACCTCGCGGAATCACTCTGATCTCAACCTCAAGTTCTCTGTTGTCGTTGCCGACACGGCGACCAAAGTCGTCAGCGTCAACGGCACTCCTAACTCAGTAGTAATCAATGCAAATCCTAAATCAACTCGAAACTGAACCAATTCCTCTCGAAGAAGAAGAGCGGCGCCACACGCGCCGCTTGCTCGTCGGGATCTTGTGCGCGCTGATTCTCACCGGCAGCGTTTTCGGGGGTTACATCTACCTGCGAAAGCGGCACGAACGACAAGTTGCAGCCGCTGAAGCTGCGGCCGCGCAGGCAAACCGCAAGGCACCGCCGAAAGTCGAAGTCCTCGTTGATGACGCCGTGACCAACGGCGGGAAAAGCGTTTTGTCCGGCACGATTCACAACATCTCGAACGAATCGCTGCACAACATCGCAATCGAGTTGCAGTTGCGGAAACGAACCGGCGGCGCGATCGAAACTCGAGTGGTGACGCCCGACTCAACCGACCTGGCGCCTGACGGACGCGCGCGTTATCAATTGGAAGTCGCAGTCCAGGATTACCTTTCCGCCACGTTCCTCCGCGTAGTCGGCGGCGGCGATCGCGCGGCGATTCCTTCGAAGGCCATGCCCGGCGCTCCGCGTCCTGCGTTGGAAGCACCGGCGCCCAAAACAATCGTAGTCAGCCGGCCGGCGCCTAAAGGTGACGAGTTTCTGAACACTGAGAAGAATCCTCAAAAGGTTCCCTAACGCGGTTAGTGATAGGTGGCTCGCGTTACTCATTCACGCAATCACTTTTCTTTCGAATCGCGGCCAACGTCTCCCGACGTTTCATCGTCCCAGCAAAGTATCTCGTGCTTGAGCCCAAACAAGCGTTCAGCTACGATTGCGGCGATTGAAACGATGCCGTCACGGTCGCTCCAACGAAACATTTTTCGCGCGCTGTTGCTTAGCGCCGCGGCCATCTTTTGCGTGTGCGCATCAGCTCAAACGTTGCCGCGACCAAGTGGCACTCCGCTTCCCGATCCAAATCAGAACGGCTCTAACAAGGATGAGAAGGACGTGAACTTTGGATCGCCCGAAAACGAGATGCGGGCGAAGTACGAAATCAAAGAGGAAAAGAAAAAGTACGACGAGCACCTCGCCCGCGCGCGCGAAGTTTCCCAGATCGCGACGCAACTTTCCGAGGGTTACGAGAAGCACCGATCGTTCGGCAGCGATGACGGTAAGCGTCTCGAGCGCCTCGAAAAGTTGACCAAGAGGATTCGCAACGACGCCGGCGGTTCTGAAAACGATGCTGACGCCGACGTCAAGGACATCCCACCTGATCTGCAATCGCTCATCAAACGTGTCGCCGAAGTTGCTGACGAATTGCAGAAGATGGTCGAGAAGACTCCGCGCAACGTTGTCTCTGCCGCCGTAATCGATCAGGCCAATCGCCTGCTCAGCCTGGTCCAACATCTTCGTGGGGTGAGCCGCTAAACGTGAAACTCTTACGACCAGTCCTGATTCTGCTGGCAGCTTCCGCGCTGCTCATCTCTCCCCGCCCAATTCGTTTAGAGGCCGCAGAGCACCAGGATCAGGACGACGATGTGATCCGCGTCAGCACCGATCTCGTGGTCGTCAATGTGACCGTCCTCGACAAAGAGGGCAAGTTCGTCACTGGTCTCAAACGCGGCGACTTTCAGATCTTCGAAGACGGCGTCGCGCAAAAGACTTCCACGTTCAGCGCGGAAGAGACTCCCTTCGCGGCCGCGCTTCTGCTCGACACGTCAGGCAGCATGGAGTCGCGACTGACACTGGGCCGCGGCGCGGCGATTCATTTTTTGGACGGATTGCGCGAGCAAGATGTGGCGGCGTTCTACAACTTCGACACGAAGGTCGAACAGCTTCAGGATTTTTCGCCCGGACGCGACTTGCCTGCGAAAGCTTACAGCTTGAAAAGCAGAACGATGACTGCGCTTAACGATGCTGTGTTGCGAGCTGCGGACGATCTTGCAAAGCGCGAAGAGAAACGTCGCGCGATCGTGATCCTGTCTGACGGCGGCGAGAACTACAGCCGGGCCAGCGCCGACAAAGCGCTCGACCATGCCATGCAAGCCAACGCGACGATCTACGCGGTGAACATGGGAGAACAAGGGCCGGCGCGTGATATTGCCGCCACCGGAGTTCTCAGACAATTCGCTGAAAAGAGCGGTGGGCGCTACGTCGATACGCCCGGCGGTCAGCAGCTTCGCGATTCGTTTGCGGAGATCGCGCAGGAACTTGGCCGCCAATACACCATTGCCTTTCGCCCGACGAACCGTGCCCGCGACGGGAAATGGCACGCGATCGAAGTCAAGGTTTCGCGATCAGATGTGACTGTGCGAAGTCGCAAGGGTTATAAGGCTCCCAAAGGATGAAGGTCGGCGAACTTGATTGAACTCACCACTCAAAGCTTATAGCTCATCACTGACGTTGCGGTCCCCACGAGTTGTTTGCTGCATCAGGGCTTCGGCTGAACTATCGGCGATCCAACATCCCCGGGGTAAAGAACGAAATCCATGTAGCTGCGCGACCCGCGCAACACGCCTGTTGACCGGGTAACGATTTTGAACCCAGGGGCCGCAGCAGTAACGTCGTAAGTGTCAGGATCGAGATCAGCAAAATACCGTCCTTTGACGTCAGACTTCTTAACCACAGTCGCGTCCAACAATCGTGATTGTAGCGCCGACGACCAGAGCCCCGTTCGGATCAGTAATTCGGCCAGAAATCGCGCGGCGAACTTTGTGTGGCGCGCTGTTAGCATTTGTCCTACCCGCCGGGAATGACCCAACGACGAGTAGTATCAAGAGGGTCAGTGCGATTAGGCGTTTCATAATTTATCCTTCCGCCTTCATCCCTTTTTTCAATCCTGCAAAGTTCCCACGAACCCTGAGCGGCTTGTAGGGCCACGCTGCGGTTTTTCCTGAGACAGCGTTCTTGCAGGTGGCGACTTCCAGTTGGAAGCTCCCTTGGAGTTGATCCGAGCCAGAGTTCGTGATGTCAAGATAGCCAGCGGTCGGATCGGCCGGCCGACAGTCGAACTTCAACGGTCTGCCACCGAGCTTTACCGGGAACGCTACGTGTGTTCCTTGAGCGAGCCGTCCTTCACTGTCGGTCTCGATCAAAATTACCCAGCCGCCGTCGGCGCTAAGCTCGATATGATTCGGTGATATCTTGCCGACCTGAGCGCCAGGACTCGCCTGATCGAACCGAGGTCCATGATCGTAACCCAGGAGGACGCCAGGAATCTCCCAAGGGGCGCGCCCGGAATTGAAGGCTGGCATCTCGACCTGAACCTCGAAGGCGGGGCCTCCGATTAATCGCGAAGTTTCCGACACGCTCGGGCCAACCGGCTTGTCCCTTCGCAGTCTCAGCGCGACGATACAGGCAAGCAGCAACGCCAGCGTGATGATGATCACCAATAGTTTTTTGCCACGCATTATTAGCGCAGTCCCGGTTACTGTTCTAGTAACCATGCGCGAGCTGGATGCGACGGCTTAGAAAGGTTTTCGGCGCTTCGGTTCAGTCGATCCCTTGTGGCACATCCAGCACTGAGTCCGCGCTGTTGGCGGCATGAATTGGGGAAACACCTTAAACATCGAATTCATTCGGGCCACCATCTTGTAAGTGGGCTTTTCATCTGATTTCCAATTCGTTGCGACATGACAGTAATCGCAATCGACGTGTAGCGTCACATCATAAACACTCATCGTCGTTTTGAGACCTTCGCTCACCTTGGCAAGTTCAGCAGGCCATCGCGCCAGTTCCTGATCCAGCAAGGGGCGCGGCAGTCGCGACGGTTTTGTTTGGCCCGCATGGCAAGTCCAGCAGCTAATTCCACTCGTACCGGCAAGCTGGTTTTCACTCAAAATCTTTACCATCTGAAACATCTTGCGCGCCGTGACGAACTGGGGTTTGCTTTCGTCATCCCATTTATCCTGCACGTGGCAGGCAACACACTCCACGCCCAGGGCCCGATTGAGTGCGCGCATAATTGACGGGACATTCCTGGCGGGAACTCCCTTCAATACTTGAATATTTCGATATTTCTTTTCGGCGGTTGGTCCTTGGTTACTTGGACTACCGCTGACAAAGACGCAGAACAGTGCCCCTATCAAGGCAGCTTTCATCATCTTACCCCGAACGTCAGAGAAACTACGAAGCGAGCTCTCAATTTGTTCGATACGGAGTTGCACTTCAGAGGGCCGGCTTATGGACTGAGATATCACCGTCAGGGTCTATTGCTGTGGCATGGCTGCAATGGAAACGAGAGACCGCGAGTCCGTCACATCGCCAGTTCCACATCGCCTTCGAGCACTGATGTCCTCAGTTGCGGGCGCTCTCCGCTCTTCCACAGTGCCGCAGTGTGTACGACGCGATACCTGATTGGTCCGCCGTCCGGTCTTCCGCTACTAACAATGGGCCGTGGGATGCAAACAAACTCTGTGCGCATCTCGCGGGCCGACAAACGGACCTTGGCATAGCCGTGTCCTCCGAGATCGACGAACTCGAGGTGCGGAGCCAGATCCGGATTGGATAGCGATCGGGCGCGCTTGAGATCGAAGCTCTTTGCATACTCGAGGCACGAACGGACGCCGTGCTTGAGCAGCATGTTGTAAGTCCATTCCGGCTTCGCCCCTGCCTTGTCAGCCAGAAACAGCGCTCGTAGCGGAGCGTCCTTTTTGAGATTGTGCTCTAAGGCCTCCATGGGGCCTGCGCTTGATAGCGAGGCGCCGACGAAGCTCAAGCCTACGGGATCGAACTTGCCGGGCGGAAGTTCCGCAGTTGCATATCCGGCCCAGAAGGCATGGCGGTCTCCCGAGACGATGGCGAAGCCGGTGATCTTCGCGTCGCGAACGAGATTGTAGATTTCCGCGCGCTCGGCGTAGGCGGTGCCGTAGTCACCTCCATAGATGGACGCGTAGCCACTGTCTTTCGGCCAGGGCTCCTTGGTGAGCCCCGGGGGCAGGTTCTGCGGGTCAGCGCGCCGGTCCAGAGCGCCCAGCGAGTTTCCCCAGATTTTCCACGTGGCCGTCGAGCGCTTCAGCGTTTCCTTGAACCAGGCTTTCTGCTCCGCCCCTATGAGCGTTTGCGGCGGTGCGTTGCGTTGCGGGTTGGGCACACGCGTCTCGCCGTAGCAGATTTCCGCCGGAGGATTGCCGCCGTTGAAATCGCGCCCGCCGTCGAGAGCCCGAAACTCCGCCTCGGGGAACATCCCCTGGAATTCGTCGTTGCCGAGCTTGTCGAGCGACGGATCGGTGAAGGGATCCGCGCTCCGATAGCTGTGCTGATCGGTGATGATGAGGTCGAGGTGCTTGCCGTAGCGATAAGAGCGGTAGCCGATCAGGCTGTTGATCGCGGTCAGGTTGTTTGGCTCGTCGCCGAGGCCGTTCTGGTCCCACTTTTCGATTGCGACATTCGTCACTGCGGGCGGATCGAAGCTTTCGAGCGAGGGTCCGCTGACCTTCTTGCAACGCGATGGCAGATATTCCCACCATGCCTGGTTGGCGGCGACCTTGATGCTCTGGCCGGGCCGCGCCTTGCCGGCTGCCTTCTGAATGCTCTGCCAGCCTTGCCAAGAGAATTCGTGGTTGTCCCACATTGCGACGAACGGCCAGCGCGCACGCGCGTCCTGGAGGTCGGGATCGGCGAGATAGCCTTTGTAGATGGCCCGGTAGCCATCGACGGTCAGCGGTACGTGGAAGTTGCCGGCCTTGAGGCCGTCTGGGATGCGCGCAACCTCATAGATCGTGCGATCGTAGCGTGTCTTCACCTCTTCGGGATACTCGACCACTTCGTAGATGAAATCGCCGAGGTGCAGAACGAAACCGAGCTGCTCGGCGGCGGGAGCGCGTTCATCTTCATAAACCATCCGGCGATAGGCGTTGAGCTTGCCCTCGTTGACATCCTGACAACTCACGAATGCAAAATTCACTGTGCGCGGATCGTTTGGCAATGGCGCTGTAATCGTACGGCCGATGCGGCTGCCAGTTCCGTCGGCGTCGGTGAATCGATACCAGTAAGTGCGCGCGGGCTTAAGTCCGCCAATCAGAACGCGCGCGGTCCAATCCGCAGCGCTTGAGACCGGTGTCTGCGCGTGCGCGATGACTCGGCGGAATGCCTCATCCTCGGCTACCTCAACAGTGAGGAGGTGGCGTGTGGCGTTTGTACCGTCGCCGAACGGACGCCTTGTCCAGAGGATGACGCTGAGCGCATCGGGATCGCCCGAGGCGACTCCTTGCGGATAGAGGTCACGCCGCTCATGCCAGTTGATACGCGAGCCGCGCGCCGGACCGACCCACGCGAGCGAAGCACCGAAGGCTGCTGCGGTTTTGAGAAAGGATCGGCGGTTAATCTTCATCGTCTCACTCCGTCCGGGTTTGCAGTTGGCGTTACCTTGGGACTTGGTCGCGAATGCGAGCTATTACGGATTGCTCTTCCCGTAGGTTGCATGAGGTGAAACACTCCGAAATCACGTGTGACAATCCGGAAATCTGGAGGCCGGAGGAATTATGTTTCGAAACACGCTCCCTCCGCTCCCGTCCAACGAATTGTGGGCTGCGCCGATCTAATAGGCGAAATCAGGACAGCGTCAACGTCGATCATGTCCCCCTAAGAAACCCGGCGCGGGCTTTAGCCTGCGAAACGAAATAATTGCGTGGTTTCAATCAACGCGCGCGTTGATCGGGTCGCTATCGCGCGCCGTTCTAACACGATTCGCAGCGCTACAGTGACTAAGCAACTCGCAGCTTGAGACGCCAGCCGGCGTGTCGTGAATCGCCCTCCGAAGTCAATCACTTCGGCGGGTGAGGAGATGTCTATGATTGACTTCGTCTTTCATACCCGAGGCGTTCACCCGGCATGTGAGATCCGGGATCCACGCCAAATATCAACTTCGCGGCGAAATATAACTCCGTCGCGCTTTGATAACCAATTTGCCTTGCGATTTTTGTCGAATGGGATCGACGTCGAGTTTCAAATTACGCGTCGTGCCGTCGCGCTTCTTGTTCGTTGAGACAAACGCCAGGTTGTAGCGGCTGCGCAGATGATCTATCAACGTCTGAAAGGTGGTGTCGAGCTTTTCACGTTTGTCCGCGAGTACTTCGCCGCCAGTTTCGTTGGCCAAATTTTCCAGGTCCATATAGTTGGCAGAGATAACTTTGTTCACGCGGGTAGCAAAGGTCTGGAGGGTATTTTCGACTCGCTGGGTTAAGGCTCTGGGAATGATGGCGCAAACGACGGCGCCTGATTCGTAAATCGCAGCGGCGGCGGCGCGATTGGAAGGACCATTGTAGCAGTCGAATAGACGCGTCATGGAGGTAATCACAATTATGACTCGACGTCCGGCTGGATTGCTTGCCTTAAGCAGGTGCTGCGCGGCGCTCGCAAACATGAAATTGAAGCAATGTGCGACGTTTGCCGTTTTAGTCTGCTCTGGAATGTTATTAAGCGCGTTCTCGATCAGTATTCGGTTGCGGGTCAACGGCTGAATCATCTTGGCGGAGTCTATGAAGGACATCACGGCGATCTCATCGACAGGTTTGAGACGATCGATTGCTTCACGGGCGGCGCGATGGGCTTCGTCGCTCCAAGTATCGAGCTTATACGGACATACCGGGCCCCGATCGATAGCCACTACCACAGAGAGCGGCAATTGATCCTGGCTGAAGTGGGTGATCTCCTGTTTGTTTCCATCTTCGTAAAGCAGGAAATCTTCTTTGCTCAAACCGCCGACGATGCGCGCAGTGTTCTTTTGCATCACCAGCGCATCGATCTTGACGAGGTCAACATCGACCGTGACGACGTCCGTGCCCGATTCGGGCGTAGGCGTTGGCTTCTGGGGAAGCCGGATGGCTTTTGAACTGGGCCGTCCGCTGTTGGTGTTCAAGTTCTTATTGGGTGTCTGCGAAGTGACCGAGGTTTCAGGGCAAACCAGAAAAGCCGCCATGACGATCGTAACAATGAACAGCAGCAGCGAGAGGGTGGCGGGTTGATATCTCATGTGGCGTTCGGCTGATCTGGGGGTCATGCTTCCATTCTAAAGTATCTTGAGACATATAGACGTTTTGTTGGCGCTTACTGTTAGCAGTATCAACCCCAATCTTGTGCTTTGAAATGCGGAGCGCATAACGGTTGGTTGTCCGGGCGGCGGGTTAATTCATCCTTCCGCCTTCATCCTTCATCTTTGCTTTTCAGCCGCTCCGGTCCAGCGATAGACCGAAGATATGCCGGCCCTACGGGCCTCGGATCGGATCGCGCTTCGGGTTCTATAAAGATGTCGGGCCTGGCGGCCCTTCAGAATTCACCGCTTCGCTCAGAAAGCGTCGAGGCCAGCGCACTACAAAGAGCACAAGCCCTCACCCCAGCCCTCTCCCAGCGGGAGAGGGAGTAGTCCTACACGATCAAATGCTCGTTTCGTTGCGCGCGCGTTCCCGATGACGCTCGAGGGCGAATCGGATTAGTTGATCGATCACGCGCGGGAATGGAACGCCGGTCGCCGACCACATCTTCGGAAAGCCGGACACATCAGTCAGACCCGGCAGCGTGTTGATTTCGTTGACCAGCAATTCCCCGCCCGGCTTCAAAAAGAAATCGACGCGCGATAATCCGCTGGCATCGATTGCTTTGTAAGCAGTCACCGCCATTTGCTGAATCTGTTTCACTTTCGCCTGAGAAATCTTTGCCGGCACGATGAATTCAACGTTCCCAGTGCTCGAATATTTTTCCGTGTAATCCAGAAAGCGCGCGGACTCTTCATGAATCACGTACTCGCCCGGCAGGCTGGCGCGTGGTTCGTCGTTGCCCATGACGGCACATTCAATCTCGCGCCCGGCAACCAACTCTTCGACCATGATTTTTCGATCGTAACGCGCGGCCAAATCGATCGCCTGCGCCAGCGAAGCTTTGTCAGTCGCTTTCGACACGCCAACGGACGATCCGAGATTCGCCGGTTTCACGAAACAGGGAAAGCCAATCTCGCGCGCGACGCTACGCGCAACTTTAGCCTGGTTGCTTTCCCAATCGGATCGAAGCAGCCAACTGTGACGGCAAATTGGCAAGCCCGCTTCTTTGAAGAGCGCTTTCATCGTCACCTTGTCCATCCCGCAGGCCGACGCCAAAGTGCCGCAGCCGACGAACGGAATCGCGGCCATCTCCAACAAGCCTTGAATCGTGCCGTCTTCGCCGAACGTGCCGTGCAAAACCGGAAACACGACATCGAGCCGCTCGCGCCTGGCTTCACCATCCAATCTGATCAAGCCGCTGCGCGAAGGATCGCCGATGATGGCCACATCCTGTTTCGAGTTTCCGGCACTCAGCTTCGACAACACGCGTTGCGTAGTCGCGGGTAACAGCTCGGCTGCGGAAGCCGGTCCGAGCCAGTTCCCTTGCTTCGTGATCGCAATCGGAACGACTTCGTATTTACTCTTGTCGATTGCTTCGATGACCGCGCCGGCCGAACGGACTGAGACTTCGTGCTCGCCTGAACGGCCACCGAAAATTACGCCTACGCGAAGTTTATTTTTCATCCCACTGTTCCGTTTAGAGTCGGGCTACTGCCCGACACGAGCGGGCGGTAGCCCCCTCCTAAACACTCTCTACAAAATTCTTTTTCCCAACGCCGACAGGATCAATTCCATCCCCAAAATGGCGGTGCGATTGTTCACGTCGAGCGCGGTATTAATCTCCACCACCTCGAGCGATTTCATGCCCCCGGCTTCGGCGATTTTTTCCATCGCCAGGTGCGCTTCGCGATACGTCAGGCCACCGCGCACCAACGTGCCTGAGCCCGGCGCGTCGCCCGGATCGAGTACATCCACGTCGAAAGTAACTGCGTAACCGCCGCTGCCTTGTTGCGCGATGGCGATCGCTTCGTCGATGCAAACCGCGAGGCCACGCTCGTCGATTTCGCGCATCGTAAAAAATCTCATCCCGAGATTGCGAATCAGTTCGCGTTCGCCCGGATCGAGATCACGCGCGCCCACGTGCGCGCAAAGCCGCGGATCGAACTTCGGAGAAAAGCCACCGACATTCACTAACTCTGGCGCGCCATAGCCCAACAACGCGGCGAGCGGCATTCCATGGATATTTCCGGACGGCGTAGTGTCGGGCGTGTTCATGTCCGCGTGTGCGTCGAGATAGATGAGACCTATCCGTTCATCGCGTTTTCGAAACGCTTTGACGACGCCCGCCAGTGAGCCGATCGCGATCGAATGATCGCCGCCGATCGTGATGGGAAATTCGCCGGATTCGACGATACGCTCGGTTTCATCGCAGAGCCGTTCGCAAGCCTCGTAAATTTCGGTGAGGTACTTGAGCTTTTCTTCAAAGCCCGGCAGCGAGTGCGATCGAGCCACGGCCAAGTCGCCGCGATCGTTTACTTCATAGCCGAGCTTGGCGATCTGCTGCGCGAGTCCCGCCACGCGAATCGCTGCTGGACCAAGATGCACGCCCGCCATGCTCTGGCCGTAGCTCAACGGCACGCCGAGAATGCCGACGGTCTTACCGGCGCCGGGCTGCTCGTGATCGTTATCGGGCAATGTCATTCGCTATGGCTCCCATTCGAACGCGACTTCTGAAATTGCAGTATCAGGATCGGTCCCGTAGTAAACCGATTCTATCACCAGCCGCACCCACCGCGTTCGGATCGAGCCGACGTCGATCTTCTCCGCCTCCATCCGATCATCGAAATGCAATTCACGTGAACTGCCGTCCGAAAACTCCGCTCTGACGGTCGCCAAGCGATTGTTCTGGGCCCAGAAGTAGGGACTCTTGAAATATCCCGGTTGAATCAGAATGCGGTGCAGGTTGATCTCGTGATCAAAGTCAAAGCGAATCCACTCGCCAATTCCTGGACCATCGGCACCCTCGATCCATGCGGTGGTGCGCTTTCCGTCCATCGCGTTCGACGCATAATAAGTATTCGATTGCACGGCCAACCGGACCGACGACGCTGAAGCAGTAATCTTCAGCGGCAGCGATTCACGTGTTGGCTGATCAGGCGTTTCATTCGGAGAGCGATTAGGTTTGGGTGACCAGCCGTCTTTGACGATGGGACTGCTCGAAGGTGTGGTGGCCGCTGAGTCGTTTGAATTCGACTGTCTGAAGACGAAGAACGCCGCAATGCCGACCAGCGCGAGCAGCAGCACCGCGATCAGGATCACTCCGACTGTCAAAATTGGATTCGGGCTGCGCGGTTCGGGTTGCGGAACGACCGCACGATTCAATTCAGAAGGAATCGTGGGTGTTGCCGAGCGCTGCGTCGCTGCAATTGGCGAAGGCAATATCTCCGTCACTGGAGGATTCGCATCCCGCGTAATCGCGGACAGCGGCGTGCCGTCTTCCAGGCAGAATCTCAGCGTGTCGTCGTTGTATGGGCGATTGCATTTTGGACAACGCTTCATGTCTACGATCCGGCTGCATTTCGTGTCAGTACCGCGAGCGATAGCGAGCGGATCATTAATGCGGTATGACAGAGCAAACGTAGCGCTATGATTTCAGCACTCTTTTTGATCCGCTCGCTATCTCTCGCGGTACTGACACAATCGCGCGTGTTGCTTCACGCGGCTACCGCCGCCGCTCTCTGATTGATGATCTCGACGGCTTCTTCCGGCGTGTTAGCGAAACTCAGGATCTCCACATCACTGTCTGTAACGGCCAGGTTCGCTTGCCACGCTTCAACCACCGGAGGCCAACAATCACCGAGCAAAACCAGCGGGCGCGGCTCGAGCACGCGCGTCTGCATCTTGTTCCATACCAGCGAAATCTCAGTCACGGTCCCCATGCCGCCGCGCAAAGCGATGTATCCGACCGACTGTGTTATCAATCGCTGAAGCCGTTCGTAAAAGTGTTCGGAAGGAATTTTTTCGGTGAGGTAACGATTCGGCTCGATCGTGAATTGGTTCATCGTGATCCCGATGACGCGCCCGCCACGTTCATGCGAGCCGCGGCTGGCCGCCTCCATCACGCCTGAATATCCACCGGTGCAAATCGTGTAGCCGGCGTCAGCCAGCAACTCGCCGACTCGCAGCGCCTGCGCGTAAGCGAGATCGGATTCGCGGCACTTGGAACCGCCGAAAATCGTTACGATACGTTCATTGGGGTCTGCCATCTTTGCTCCACTGCGGTTTGAAATCAGAGTTCACCAACCACTCGATTGGGCCAACCATGGACGCAATCGCGTCGGTCATGTGCGCAAAATCAACGCGAGATAAATCGTCGCTCGGCCGATGATAGTCCGTGTGCAATCCGTAACTTGAAACTGTGTGCGCGATGATTCCCTTCTGCGCCAGCACGTAATTGTCTGAGCGGCGAAAGAAGTTTTGCTCGGGATGAGGATCGGCGACGAGCCGTGCGCCATGCGCCGCGAGCTGCGCGCCGAGATCCGATCGTTCGTAGCCCGTCAGCCACAACGTGTGCGCAGCAACCGCTGCATCGGGACGCGCGATCATTTCAAATTCAAGGTTGGCGACGAAACTTTCGACAGGCACAGGCGGGTGCTCCTGGAAATATCGTGCGCCAAAGCCGCCAATTTCTTCGCTCCCGAACAATGCGAAGACAATGGTTCGTTTTGGAGGAGACCCTTTCGACAACGCTTCCGCCAATTCGAGCACTGCGGTCACGCCAGACGCATCATCGTCCGCGCCGTTGAAAATGTTGTCGCCGGGCATGCCGTCGCGCACGCCGAGATGATCGAGATGGGCCGACAGCAGGACTGTCTCTTTCGCCAACTTAGGATCGCGACCGGGAATAATTCCAATCACATTGGTCGTCGTCGCTTCCACCGGTGGCGCGTTGGGATTGCCACGTTGCCTTCTCTGAAACTTGACTGTTTGCAGATAACCGCCATCGTCGCCGGCGGGTTTGATTTTCAAAAGCTTCAATTGTGAAGCGATGTACTCGGCGGCGCGCAATTCGTCAGGCGTCGCGCTGCCGCGCCCGCGCATTTCATCGCTCGCCAAGGCCGTCATGTATTTGCGGACCGACGGTTCGTTGACGGTGGACTTGCTAGTTGCTTGCTGACCGAGGATCGAACTCTCTGCGCTAAAGCCCGCGCAGAAGACCAAAATAAAGAGAGTTGGCGCGAGAATTCGACGGTTGGATGGGAAGTTCATTTCGCGGCCTCGCCGCTGATCATCAATGACCCGGCTTCTCTGTAGCTGACCAAATCTTCGCGGCTTTTAAATGAGCCGCCGGTGTAGTCATCGGGGATCGGCGTGGGATCGATCAGGCGTTCGTCTGCGATGTTCTTAAAGCCGGCATCGATGAACAGCGAGCGATAATCATCGATGCTCAACAACTCAACCGGCACCTTCAACGTGTCGATCCATTGATGCGTCGCCTCGTTCTCCCAATAGAGATCGACAACTGCTACGAACAAGCCGCCGGCTTTCAGCACGCGATGAATCTGAGACAAGGCCTTGGGAATATTTCGATAGTAGTAGAGCGACTCCATCGAAAAAGCGTGAGTGAATTCGTCGTCTGGAAATGGAAGCTCTTCCGCGCTGGCGATTTCGTAATCAACGTTCGCATACGTGTGGGAAGATTCGCGCGCCACGCGCACCATTTCGTCTGAGATATCGATGCCGGTCACGCGGCCATTGAAAGCAAAATCAGCGAGCAGCCGCGTCGCCCAGCCCGAGCCGCACCCAACATCGAGCACACGCGCTTCAGGAGTAACGCGCATCTTGGCGATCGCTTGTTCGCCGACGGGCCGATGGCCGCGCTCCATGCTCTCGCCTTTGCCGGCGCGCGCCCATTCGTTGAATTCGGTGCGGAGTTGGGTGTCACTCATGACTCATCACTGATCAGCGTTGTTACGGCCTCAATCGATACAGCATTCTCGGAAACGGAATCGTCTCGCGGATGTGTTCGGTGCCGCACATCCACGCCGTGCAGCGTTCGATGCCCATGCCAAAACCTGAATGCGGCACCGTGCCATAACGGCGCAAGTCGAGGTACCACTCGAAAGCTTCTTTCGGCAGACCGTGCGCGGCGATTTGTTGTTCGAGAAACTCAAAGGAAGTTGTGCGTTCCCCTCCGCCGATCACTTCGCCGTAACCTTCCGGTGCGAGCACATCTACACCCAACGCAAGATCGTCACGTTCAGGATCGCGTTTCATGTAGAACGCCTTCACCGCGGCCGGATAATGATGGACCATCACGGGCCGATCGTACTTGCTCGACAGATAGGTCTCGTCCGGCGCGCCGAGGTCGCCGCCCCACTCGAATTTGTTTTCGAGCGCGCCGGCAGCGAAACCCTCATGCAGCATCTTCACCGCATCATCGTAATGCACGCGCGGAAAGGGCGGCACGATCGCTTCGAGCTTCGACGTGTCGCGCTCGAGCGTCTTCAATTCTTCCTGGCGCGTTTCCAAAACACGCTGCGCGATGAACGAAAGGAACCGCTCTGCCAAAGTCATTACGTCGTCCAGCGTGGCGTAAGCCATTTCCGGCTCGACCATCCAGAACTCGGTCAAATGGCGGCGCGTCTTTGATTTCTCAGCGCGAAACGTTGGCCCAAAGCAGTAAACCTTTCCGAACGCCGCGGCCGTCGCTTCGTTGTAGAGCTGGCCCGATTGCGTCAGGTAAGCTTTCTCGTCGCCGAAGTAATCGACTTCGAACAGGGTGGTCGTGCCTTCGCACGCCGCCGGCGTAAAGATCGGCGTGTCGCACAGGGTGAACCCATCGCTGTCGAGAAAATCGCGCACCGCTTTGATGACGGCGTGACGCACCTTCAGGATGGCGTGCTGCTTTTTCGAGCGTAGCCAAAGGTGCCGATGATCGAGCAGGAATTCGGTCCCGTGTTCTTTCGGCGTAATCGGATAATCGTGCGCGTTCTGAATCACTTCCGCGTTCGTCACATCGAGTTCGACCCCGCTGGGCGCGCGCGAGTCTTCGCGCACCTTGCCAGTGACGATGAGTGATGATTCCTGCCCGAGCGGCTTGAGCGCGTCCCAAACTTCGGGCGCGACCGAGTTCTTTACCACCACGCCCTGAACGATACCCGTGCCATCGCGCAGTTGCGGAAACATGAGCTTGCCGCTCGAACGCATGTTGTAAAGCCAACCCTTAAGCGTGACTTCTTCGCCGATGTGTTTTGATAAGTCCTTGATATAGGTTTGCATCTGATTAACTGCGCGAAGCGCTCGCCCGATAATAGCCCAGCGCTTGAGTGCTGGGTAGTCGTCGAAACAATGAACGAAAGCCCGTGAAACAGGCGGCAGAAGCATTGCGCGACGCTCTGCCGTCCGCTCCCCGGACTAGCTGGATAGTAACTGATCTTGTTACCAGCGATGAATCGCCGGGCAATTCCCGATTGTTCCGCTTTGCGGACTCACTTCAAATTCTTTCTTTGATCATGCGCTGCAAAACCGGAAACCGTTCCAGCCACTCAGCCGCTTGCAGAACAATCAAGAGCGTCGGCTGGATATGCCGCTCGTAAAAAGCTCCGCGCCCGCAGACCGCAGTCTGATACGAGAACGTTCCCGTAGCTTTTAAGCCGCGCTGAATCGTCATCAGGCGAAACTCTTTCGAGAAATCGTCCGGGTCGATTGCGTCAAGCCCGCCGCGCACACGCTCGTCGAGAAAGAACAAGCGATGCGACCGCACTTCCGCCAGCGTCGGCGGAGCCGGTTGGCGATCAAGCAGCAGCGAAACTAAATCGTAACTCGCCGGGCCCATGCGCGCATCCTGATGATCGACGATCCTGATCGCGCCGCTCTTGTCGAGCATCAGGTTCGCGGTGTGATAGTCGCGATGGCAGAGCACGCGCTTGCACGCTGACAACTCGGCGGCGATGTCGTTCAATTCAACTTTCAACTCCGCCGTCTGCCCGTGCGTCAAAGATTCGTGGCGCAAACTCGTAAAGAAATGTTCGAAAAAGAAATTCAGCTCCCAGGCAAGTTTTGCTTCGTCAAATGCTAGCCGGCACGCGATCGAATCGAGTTCATAGGCTCGCGCGGTCGCACCTTGAATCCGCGCAATTAGTTCGATTGCTTGCTCGAGCAAAAGCTCTCGCTCTGCGTCCGAAACCTCTTCGAACGCTTGGCATAACTGGCGGTTGCCCAAATCTTCCTGGACGATAATTCCGGCACTGCCCTCGACGTCATAGACTTCGGGCACAGGCAAGTTTGACTCAGCAAACAAGCGCGTGACATCGAGGTAAGGGTGCACGGCCGGGTCGAACGGTTCCGGATAAACAGCCGCGACGGCAGTGCCCTTCTCCCAGGGAATCCGGAAGTACTCGCGCGTCGAAGCATCAGGAGTCAGCGCCACAATCTCCTGCGCGCGCGCGGTTTGGCGCTCCGCAACGTAGGTCGTTATCCGTTCGCGCGCGGTTGTCGTGAACGCGTTCGGTCCGATTTGAATCGCTGAACTCATTCAGTCTCAGGGTGTAGGGGGTTGGTTTTAGGGTGTAGTATTCCGAACCACAGTCTCACATCTATATCGACAATCGGAGAAAATTCGGCGCAGTGGAATTGCCTACGCCCTACACCCAAAACCCTATCCCCTGTAGTATTAAGCGAATCTTATCACTGCGATAAGGGCACAACAAACTTATCGCCTTCGGTGCTACCCTTGAGAGCTTTCGCCGGTGGCGTTTTGCCCGCGACCAGATCGGCGCGGACGATCACCGCGTCTTCGAAATTCTCGTTTGCGCGCACCTGAACGCCGTCACCAATGACGGTTCTTCTCAGAATCGCGCCCGGAGCGATCTCCACGTCGTCCCACAAAATCGATTCGCGAACCGTGGCGGAGTCAGCAACAGAAGAGTTGCGCCCCTGAAAAACGTCGCGGGCTTCGCGTTGCAACAGTGCGAGACTAATGTCGAGGTATCGCTGAAGCGTCGAAAGCTCATACCACATCCCCTCAGCGATTTGGGCCACGATGCGCTCGCCTTTCGCGATCGCTTGCGGATAAACGGCGGTGGTCGAATGCGAAAAGATGCCGCGCGGTATGTAATCAAAGATGCGCGGCTCAACGATCTGAATTCCGGTGAACATCAGCGGTGCGGCTTCCGATGAAGCCCCATTCGGGTTCGGCATCCCGCCGAATCCCGTGATTAGTTGGCCATCAGTCTCAACCACGCTAAATTTTTCCCGCTTTGAATTCCGCAGCAGCACGAGCGTGGCCAGCGCGTTTTGCTCGCGATGCGTTTTCAGCGCAGCATTCAAATCGATGTCAGTGATGATCTTTCCGTTGATTACTGCAAAAGTTTCCTGATCCAGGAGGCCGCGCGCGTTATCGAGCGCCCCGCTGGTGCCGAGAATCGTCGGTTCGTACACGTACTCCAGATTCACGCCAAAGTCGCTGCCATCACCCAGCGAACGCTTCACCGATTCGGGCCGGTGATGCAGATTTACAACCACGTCGCGAATGCCGAACCGCGCCAAATATTCCGCGACATATCCGACCAACGGCTTTCCCAGAACGGGCAACGCCGGCTTGGTCCGATCCGCAGTCAGCGGCCAGAGTCGCTCCCCATAACCCGCGGCTAGAATCATCGCCTTCATCGTTAGACATCATAGCAGAGGCTCTGGGCACGCACGGCTCAGGCGTGCTAAGCCACGAGTCAAGGCTGCACGCCAGAGGCTTGCGTACCTATTTGAATACGATCCCCGCGTGTCGTAAGCTACGCGCGTACACTTAGATCATCGGGTTCGTCATCCTGCTACATGCCATCAGATAAATTCTTTTCGCTTCCGCTGGAACAGCAAGTCGGACAATTATTTTTTATCGGTCTTCCCGGAACTGAGATCGATCAAGCCGCGCGCGAACTAATCGAAGAGATTAAGCCCGGCGGCATAATTCTCTTTGGACGCAACGTCGAGTCGCCGCAACAAGTGCGCAAGCTGCTCGACGATGCTCGCGCTTTGATTCCGTCCCCTGTTCTCTGCGGCGTCGACCAGGAGGGCGGGCTCGTCGATCGCATGCGCGAAATTTTTCCGCCAATGCCGTCGGCCCGCGCAATTCGCCAGCACGGCGATCTCGCCGGCGTGCGCACGCTAGGGCGGGTGACCGGCGAGGTGCTGCGGATGCTGGGCTTCGACATCAACTTTGCGCCGGTGATGTCGATCATCACACAGGAGCGCAGCCAATTGACCAACGGATTGTATTCGCGTTCCTTTGGCCAATCGCCGGGCGAAGTTCTCGGCTACACGACGGTTTACATGCGCGGGTTGCAGGGCACAGGCTGCCTTGGCTGCTTGAAACATTTTCCAGGAATCGGCGCCGGCAATGTTGATTCGCATATCGAGATGCCGCTCGTGCCTTTATCGCGCGACGATTTGCTCGCGCAGGACCTCGCGCCCTACATCGAACTGTTTCAGCGCGCGGACGATCGGGTGCGCGTCGTGATGGTCAGCCATGGCGGCTTCCCCAACATCGACATCAAGCATGGCACGACGGGCGGATTGATCGAGCCGGCTTCGATCAGCCCGCGCATCGTTACGAATCTGCTGCGCCAGGAACTCGGCTACAAGCATCTGGTCGTCACGGACGATTTAGAGATGGGCGCGATCGCCAAGCAGTTTGAAATTGAAGACGCTTCGACCAGAGCGTTTCTCGCGGGTGAGGATATGCTTTTGATTTGCGCCACGCCGGAAACTATTCGCCGCGGGTATCACGGAGTGTTACAGGCAGTGCGCGACAAGAAGATCACCGAACGGCGTTTACAGTCCTCACTACGTCGCATCGCGGCAACGAAGGCGCTGATGCGCCCGCCGGTATCGCTGGACATGGAACGTTACAACAAACTGGCAGATGAAATTCGTCAATTGAACAAGAGATTGGAATACGTTTACCCAGGAGAATCGCATGCGTAGTCACCCGACGAAAAAACTCGAGCAGCGAGTCGCGCGCTGCGCTGTCTTGCTGCTATTGGCTTTGGCGTTGGTGATTATGCCAAGTGCCTGTCGTCGCACGCGCAGCAATGCTTTTGTGATCGCGCTGTCAGACAACGTCAAGACCATCGATCCGATCGGTTCGCCATCGGTCGATGCCGCCAGCGAACGCGTCCGCTCGCTGATGTTCAATTCGCTGGTGAAGAAGGACGAGAAGTTCGACTACGTTCCCGAACTTGCGTCGAACATTCAGCGCTCTGAAGATGGGCTCACATTCACCTTCACTTTGCGACAGGGCGTCACGTTCCACGATGGCCGCTCATTCACTTCGGCTGATGCGAAGTACACCCTCGACACGGTCCTGGCTTCAACCTTTGCCAAGGCAGCGAGTTTCTTCGAAGGCTCGGGCGCGAACAAGACCGCTTACGTAAAGAGCGTGACCGCGCCCGACCCGAACACGCTGGTGATTCAACTGAACAAGCAGTGGACGGGGCTACTGCCGAATCTCGTTCCCATCGCCATCATCCCCAAGGACAGTTACGAATCGCAGAAGACTCACCCGCTCGGTACCGGGCCTTTCAAGTTCAAGAGCTACGATTCGTCGCAGCAAGTCGTGGACATGGAAGCGAACCCGAATTATTACGAGGGAGCACCGCACATTCAGAATTTGCGCGCGCGTGTAATCAGTGACTCGAACGCGCTGCAAGCTGAGTTGCGCGCCGGTCGCGTTGACATCGCCCCCTTGCCGACAAGTTTGTCGCCGGATGCGATCAAATCTTTGGGTCAGGATGCAAATCTGAACGTGCACAAGTTTCCCGGATCAAATGTAAACCTGCTGACTTTCAATACGACGGAAGCGCCGCTCGATAATGTGAAGGTGCGACAGGCGATCGCCTATGCGGTCGATCGCGAAGGCATGATTCGCGATCTACTTCAAGGACAAGGCGAGATTGCTCATGCGATTCTGCCGAAGGAATCCTGGGCCTATACCGACGGGACGACTTACAAATTCGATCCCGCAGCCGCGAAGCGGTTATTGGACGAAGCCGGTTTTCGCGATCCCGACGGCGATGGCCCACAGATGCGATTCAGCAAACCCATTATCTTCAGGATTTCCGGGAGCAGCGCCTCAGCGCGACAGTATGCCGGCGTGATTCAAAACTATCTGAAGGACGTCGGTATTCCGGTGTCGATCGAAACGTCTGAGTTGAACGTGCTGTTTGAATTCCTGCGTCGCGGCCAATTTCAAATGAGCTACGGTCAGTGGGTCGGCGGCAATCAAGATCCGATATTCTACCGCGACTTGTTTGCGTCTTCTGAGATTCCGACCGAAACACGCGCGTCGCGTAATCGCAGCCGCTACAAGAATCCGGAACTCGATAAGATTTTGGAAGAAGCCGTAAACACCTACGACCACGCGAAAGCCGCCCCGTTGTACGCGAAGGCCCAGGAAATCGTCAGCCGCGATATGCCGGTGCTTCCGCTTTGGTATCAAGCGAACATGATTGTCGCGAAAAAGAGCGTCGGCAACATTCACATCAACGCAAGCGGCGATTGGGGATTTGTGAAAGACCTAACGGTGCAGTAGGAGCGCACGCATCTTGCTTGCGGGTCGCCGTCATCCTGACGGCAGTCAAATATTACTGGACATCAACATTTCGAGCTTCTTCATGCTCTCACCTGGGACGTTCACAAACTCGATACCGGCGCCCGTTGGTGGCGCGCCCTCCATCACGCGAAGCTGATATCTGACTGCGCCTTTCAAGGAAATCGTTCCAGCGCGCTCGGCACTCCAACGCAGGTAAATTTCCTGTCCTGAATCAAGCTCTCGCTTGGTCGCGAGAAAACATCCACTGATGCTGAGGCTCGTCACGCGATCGTAAAACTCGCACTCCGGTCCCCAACCCCAATCAGCGAAAAAATCTACGTTGACGCGCGGATGTCTGCGTTGTTCGATGGTGCCCATCGTCATTACTTGCGCTCATAGGATCGCAGGCATCTTGCCTGCGGTGCGCCGGCATCCTTGCCGGCTCTTTGTAGTTAGCCAGGACGCGAGCAAGGATGCTCGCAGGCCCGCCGACAGAATGCCGGCAACCCTTCTGTCACGCTCATTGCCGCTGCCGGTTCTGTATTGCCGACCATGAAATCACGCCTTCGCGAATCAACTTGGGCTGATCACTCGACACGTCAACCACCGTCGATGGACGATCCGTCAACGACTCTCCGCCATCGACAATCAGATCGATCGCGCCGCCGAAATAATTCTGAACAGCTTGAGCGTTACTGGCCGGTGCAGCGTGTGAGGGATTGGCGCTGGTTGCCGTGAGTGCGCCGCCGCAGGCCCTAACCAGCGCGCGCACTTTATCATCGTCGGGCAGACGCACGCCAACAGTTTTTGTGCCGGCAGTGATCTCGTTTGGCAGTTCGCGATTGGAGTTCCCTATCAACGTGAGAGGTCCGGGCCAAAAGGTCTCAGCGAGGCGTTCGAAAGACTGTGATTTCGTGACGATGAAGCGCTCAACCTGATCCGGATCGCTGATAACGATCAGGATTGGCTTCCGGTCTTCCCTGCCCTTGAGTTCCTTGATCCCGCGAACAGCCTCGCGATTAAAAGGATCGGCACCCAAACCGTAGAACGTGTCGGTGCGAAAGGCGATGACGCCGCCGCGTTGGATTATTGTGACCGCCCGCTCGATCGATGCGTTCGTCTGCAAGAGGATCATCGCTATCGCGCCGACAGGCGCGAAATGTTTATAGCCCAACCGACCAGCCTTAACAAAATGCTCGGCGAGTAGTGCCGCGTACGCTACTCGCCGAGCAGAAATCTAAAGTGTCGTTTGGTTCTACAAACATCCGGCTCCTACGGAGCCGCGGTTATCAGTTGATCTTCACGCCGTAACCCAGCCCATCGCCGACCGCCACAACCTGTGCGCGCAACTGCGGATTAGTCACGAAGTATTGATTGAATTCACGGAGCGCTTCGGTTGAAGCCTTCTGATCGTCCGATCGGATTACGCCGGCGACTTGCCCGCCCCATAGCAGGTTGTCGCAAATCACAACGCCGCCGACTCGCAGCTTGGGCAGGGCCAGATCGAGATAGCCGCGATACTCCTCTTTGACGGCGTCGATGAAAAGGAGATCGAATGTTTCCGTCAGTTGCGGAATCACTTCCAACGCGTAGCCTTTATGAATATCAACCTGGTCGCGCAGTCCGGCGCGGGAATAATATCCTTCGGCCGCTGCAATCATTTCCTCGCTCGGATCGATTGTGACAACGCGACCGTCACTTCCCATGCCTCGCAAAAGGTGAATCACCGAATAACCAATGGCCATGCCGCATTCGAGCGCGCGCTGCGCCTTGATGGCCCGCGCCGTGATTTCGATGAACAAAGCAACTTCGCGATCGGCAATCGGCACGCGATGCTCGGCCGCGTAACTCTCCATCTCGGCGAGTAGTCCGTCGCTCGCCGGCAGAAGCTTATCGAGGTATTCCGCTTGATCGTGCTGGATGATGGCGTCGAGTTTAGCTTTCACCTGTCAGCTTTCCTTTGCATCGTTGTTGCCCACAGCCACATATCGCCGTCCCAATCCCAGCTCTCTCAGCTTGTGCTGCAATGACTGGCGGTGCATGCCAAGGACTGAGGCCGCACGCGTCACATTGCCGCCAGATTCTTCCAGGCAACGAGCGATGTAGCGCCGCTCAAATTCACGGCGGTCGTCACGAAAGTCAGACGTGTAGGGCACAACCAAATTTCCATTTGCTGAAACCTCAGACAATGACGTCGCCGCTTTCGCCTGGCCATTGATTTCGATCGCGTTCAGTTCGTCGCCCTCAGACATGATTGCGGCACGTTCGATGACGTTCTTCAGTTCGCGCACGTTCCCGGGCCAATCGTAATCAATCAGGCGTCGCAAAGCATCGCGGCCCAGCGCGCGTTCCGGCAGACCATGACGCTCCGCAGCCTGGCGCGCAAAGGTCATCGCCAGCAGCGGAATATCTTCACGTCGCTCGCGCAACGGCGCGATGTCAATCGTCACCACACGCAATCGATAGAAAAGATCCGCGCGAAAGTTCCCGTCCTCGATCTCTTCTTCCAAAGCGCGGTGCGTCGCGCTCACAATGCGCACATCAACGGGGATTGATTCGTCTCCGCCGAGCCTCTCGATGCGCCGATCTTCGAGCGCGCGCAGGAGTTTGGCCTGCACGTTCGCGCTCATGTCGCCGATCTCGTCCAGGAACAGCGTGCCGCCGTTGGCCTGCTCGAACTTGCCCTTGCGGCGTGCCGCAGCCCCCGTAAAAGCGCCCTTTTCATGGCCAAAAAGCTCAGATTCGATCAGTTCCGTCGGCAACGCCGCGCAGTTCACCGCAACGAAAGCGCCGTTACTTCGCGTCGAACTTCGTTCATGAAGTTCGCGCGCGACCAACTCTTTTCCAGTCCCCGACTCACCGCGGACCAATACAGTTGCGTCGGTGTCGGCGACCTTTTCGATCATCGCGCGCACTTGTTGCATCGCGGGCGAATTCCCCAGCAGGGCGCCTCGCTGTGAAGCTTCAATTTCGATGCGCCGGCGCAACAATTCATTTTCCCGACGCAGTTTGATCGTCTCGAATGCGTTCTTAACTACCAAACGCAGATCGTCAAGCTCGAACGGCTTCGAAAGATAATCGTACGCGCCGCTCTTCACGGCCTGCACAGCCAAACGTTCTGAGCCATGCGCTGTAATAATAATCACGAGCGGCGCTTCAGTCTGGTTTTGCTGACTGTCGTTTTGAAGTTCAGCGAGGAAGTCTAGTCCGCTGATGCCCGGCAGGTTTACATCCAACAGCAGTAGATCAAATTTCGTATCGCGCATCAACACGCGCGCGGCTTCGGCATTTTCGGCTTCGGCGATTTCGCCGCCGAAAGTTTCCAGCGCGCGGCGCATGCCATAGCGCGCGGCCTCTTCGTCATCAACTATTAATAATCGCAAGTCCTTCTCGTCCATTTCCGTCTGTGCAGTTTAATACAATGCGAGCCATGATGCCCGCCGCCCAGACTTTGTCCGAGAAGGCTCTTGCGTGTTCCGTGCCACAAGTAACGCAAATTGGAAATTTGCGAAAGGCCGAGGGGAGAGTCGCCGGAAAATTTAGTTTGCCGCGCGTTTCGCCGAAACCACGACGACGATCGCATCGCCCGACGGCCCCATGTAAAGCGTACCGGCGATGACCGGCGTGCCTTCGCGCATGCTGATGTCAGTTCGCAGGCCGAGCGACTCGTAATTTACGACCGGGAATGCCATGCCTGTCGATGCATTGGTTGGTCCAGCTTGTCCCGTGACGATCGGCACGCGGAGTCCAAACCGGAAACCGGTCATCCGTACGACGTCGCGATTATCTTCGGTCACCAACTTCACCAACGCGGTGAACTGACTAAATGTCGGATTATTGGTCATCGTTGACGTGGGCACGTAGAACGGACCGCCAACCCAACTGACGTCCAAGCTACCGTTGTTACGCACGCGGTTGAGAAACGTCCCCGACAAGCTGTAATGCTTGAATGAGAGCGATTCGCTCAGACGTTTCATAATTGGGTCAAGAACGGGCGGCGCCTTCTTCTCTTCGATATCCCGGTTCGTCGCCAGAATCAGATAGAGCTGCGTGTCGAGATTCGTGTCATCATCCCGCGCCGCAGCTCGCGCCGGTGAAGAGTCCTGGCCAAACGTCGCCGGCGCTATCGCCAGCGCGGCAAAACACATCATCAGACAAAAAAGTACACGATTGATCTTAGTTAGCATTAACTCGATCCTCCTTGAGTTGATTCGAAGTTGCGATTGCTCGCGGGCAGGATGGTTGCTCCTTTCGTCATCACGCAGCGCGCTGGAGAAAGTTCCGAACAAGTAGAGCAAGTTGTTAACTTGCGATCGCTTGGATGAGCGCAGGTTGCCAACTTGCGCTATTTGGGCAACCGCAACTCAAATCTCGCGCCGCGACCGTTTTGAGATACAAGACGTGCGGACCCGCCCGCTTCTTCCATGCGCTTGCGCACGATTGCCAAGCCGAGACCAGTGCCCCGTTGCCGCGTCGTAAAAAATGGTTCCCAAATCTTTGCGCGCACTTCCGGCGAGATCCCCGGGCCCGTATCTGAAACCGCGAACACCGTTTCGCTATCGTCTTTTGCGCATTCCAAGGTGATTGAACCACCTGCGGGAGTTGCTTGCAGCGCATTCAGCACCAGATTGGAAAGCGCGTCACGAATCGCACCAGTCTGCACTCCATCCAGTTGAACTCGCGCATCAATCGACGAACGCAGCTCGATCTGTCGCTCGGCCGCGTCGGCTCGAAATAGTCCGATCACGCTGCGAACCAGCTCGTCCGAACGCGCCGGCATTGCCGCTGGCGGCTTCTTACTGGCAAAGCTCAGCAGTTGCGTCACGCTCTTGCTCAGTCGATCGGTCTCGCCGACGATCAGGTTCAAATCGCGCGCGTGTTGTGCTTTCAATTGTTCGTCCTCGCTCATGACCTGCGCGATGGACTTGATCGCCGAAAGCGGGTTCTTCACTTCGTGCGCGACGGTCGCGGCCATCTGGCCCAATGCAGCCAGACGTTCGCCTTCAGCGAGCTTGCGCTCGAGTTGAATGTTGTCCTCGACCAGGCGGCAATCTTCGATCGCGATTCCGATTTGCCCGGCCAGCACTTCCAGTACCGCACTGACATCCGGAGTCAGCGCGCTCTTTGAAGCCTCGACCAGTAATTGACCCAGCTTTCGATCTTCGCGAGCGATTGGGTAACTGGCAGTATGCGGAATCTGACTCAAGTCTTCATCCCCGTCAAGGACGATCGTCACGCGCCGCAGCGACAAAGCGCTGGCGGTTTGAGATTCAATGCTCGCCAGGAGTTCGGAGAGTTTTGTGTGGCGACCGCTGTTGGCCGCGATCCGCGCAACGACGTCGCGATACAGCGCGGTCTCGCGCTCGAACAGCGAGCGAAAACTTTTCTCGAGCCAGCCGCGCAGAGGCGCCGCGAGCAGCGTTAATGCCAGAATCAAAATCGCTTCGACGACGCCGGCGCGCAATCCATAACGCGCGTTGGCCCAATCGCCGATGCGACGAATCCCGTAAACGTACACGGCCAGCACCACAGCGGCGAACGTCGCGACGATCAGGCTCTCTTTGATGATGAGTTCCAGATATCGATAGCGATAAATGTAATAAGCGAGCAGCGCCGAAGGCAGGAGCGATCCCAGGTTCGCAAAAGTTTGCAGATATTGACCGGCGATAGTTCCCTTGCCCAAACCCAAACCCAGCGACGCCAAAATCAGAATCGCGATCGCCACAAACGAGCCGGCCAGCGTGCGCAGGATTCTGCGCTCACTGGTTGACGTCGCGCGCTGGGCCACCAGCAATTCGGTGATAGCCACGACCCCCAGCGAATAGACAATCCATGCCGCAAACGGCAGCACGTAGATCGACAGCTTCGCGATCATTGGCTGGTACGGACCAGTCCAAATCCGTGGCACGACGATGCCCAGAAACAAACACGGAATGTACGAGAGGTAGATACGAACGCGTTCGATGCGCGTCAACTCACGCGACTGCGAACTGGCCCACAGGTGAATGTGTACGTGCAGCAGCAGCGAGTAACAGGCAGTGATGCTGAAGACTGCAACCGTATTCGCAAGTCGTAGCGCAAAGTCCCAGCGCACGACATCGCCTCCGAGCAAACTGCGCAGCGTGATGACCAGATTGCCCGCGTGCCAGCCGACCATGCACACGCCGAGGCCGAGTAACAGCTTCTGAATTGCGACGACACCGAGGCGCTGCCGGAAAAGGAGATAGCCCATCCACAGCGGGAGCACTGCACCCAGACTGTAACCAATGAGTTGGAGGGCTTCGAGCAGGGTCATGCGATGTGAGGATACTACCGGAAGGGGATGTTACAGAACTACAAGCGGTAGCGAGCGAAATCAATGTTTTCTTTCCAAAGATTGGCGAGGAATTGGGCGCTGTGATACGTTTCGGCCATGCCAATGACAGAAGACGAGACTGTTTCTACCTCGGCGTTGTTTTCTTTATTCAGTTGAGCTGCCACACGGGAAGCCTTCATTTGCTTGATAGGTCAAATCGGACAGTAGTGGATAGCGAACTTCTTCATGGCTCTTTTGTCCTTTGTGATTCATCAGGTCCATCCTCTTTTTGTCTTACTCCGGATGCTACGGAACTCTTCAACAAATCCGTGGTCCTGTCGGTGATGCTTGGTAAATAGTCGTTGCTCCCGTGAGGCAGATACTCTGGTGGTTGTGAGTGTGTTAGAACCTCCGGTCGTAACGAGGAGCCGGAATCATTTTTCTTACGGGAAGAAGGCGAAAGATAAGGGTAAACCGTAAGGAACATCCCCACTAAAGAAATCAACACGCCGACGACGGTAATAATGTCCTCATGAACGAGCTTCTTGCCTACGATGCCAATTGCGGCGCCTATGAGCATTATGGCAAAGCCCCAAAGAACGAAACCATTTGCTCGTTGCCTTTCACTTTTAGAGCTAATTGCTGACGTGCCTTCCAAAAAAGATACAGTAACGGGTTCAGCAAGCGGCTGTGTAGTCATCTCCAATCTGGCTCCACAGGAGCGGCAAATTTCTGATCTGGCAGTCGTGGCGAGCCACATTTAGGGCAAGTCATTCTTGTGGGTTGATATCTCAGAATACTGAACAAGATACGAATACGTTTTGAACTAAGTTCCTATCAGGGATTAGGCCCGACGTCAGAGAAACTATGAAGCCGGTCTCCGCGCCGAGTGAGTTGGACTAGGAGGCCGCGATGGCGCAAGTTCTGCGAGGCCCGTTAGGGCCGACATATTTGTAGAAACATCGGAATCGAAAATGTCGCCCAGGCCCGTAGGGCCGACATAGATTATTTCCATCTCTTTCGATTTCGAGTTCAATAGATCAAAGCTATGCCGGCCCTACGGGCCTCGGATCAAATCGCGCTGCCTTTCTATAGATATGTCGGGCCTAGCGGCCCTTCAGATTTCACCGCTTGGCTCACCCCGGATCTGAGAGTTATCGTCTGTGCCCAACCAAACACCTTAGGGCCGCGGTCGCATCATGTTGGCAATTAGTTCGCGTGAAAGCTGCGTCAACGAGCCGCGTAGCGGCGCCAGAATTTAGCCCGCAGCGGTCCCCGCGCGAGCATCTCGCGTGAGGTGCTTGTGCGAGCGCAGCGAGCGTAAACCCTGGGATCATGTTTCTCTACTAAACCCGGCGCGGGCTTTAGCCCGCGAAAACCAAACCATTGCGTGGTTTCATCAACGCGCCTTGATCGCGTCGCTCCCGCTCGCAGTTCTGACACGCTTCGCGGGCGTAGTGACTGCGAGTAACTCGGTGAGGCAACTTGAAACGCCAGCCGGCGTGTCGTAAGGGAGCCCTACAAAGTCAATCAAGACTTTCGCAGGGACGGAGATCTTTGTGCCTGATTTCGTCTTTCATACCCGAGTTGTTGGGCGGAAACGCTAAAGGGCAAAGTTGTAGGTGAGCACGCCCTTGGCCTTCACTAGATGGCCCGCGACACGTACTGGTTTCAAGCGGGCCTGACACACGACCGTTTTCACAGACGCTTGAAGCAAGGGATGACCGCTGATAACTCGTGCCCAGACGACGTGTCCGGTTTCGTCAATGACGACAACTGCGACGACCGGTCCCGACAGCCCAACGCTTTTGGCGAGAGCAGGGTAGGGCGGTTTCGGAATATTGATTCCTCTCGAATTGAATCCACCAAAAGAAATCGTGCGAGGTGCGCGAACGTTTGGATCAAGGCACCTCTGGTCGGCAGATTGTTCCGTCGTCTGCGCGACCGACACGGCAGGCGTGACGAAGAGAACAAGTGCCAGCGTCGATAGCGTTAGTCGTGTCATGACTAATGAGACAAGTTAGATTGCAGAAAGTTCCGCCCAAAAACAATTTATGTGTCAGATAAAGCTAACGGTACCCAGTCGGCGGTATGATCGCTCAACTACTGGCCTGCCAACGTCAAAGTAATTTCCGTCCGGCGATTCTTTGCTCTACTTGCCACCGTTGTGTTTGGAGCGACCGGATTCGCCGCGCCCATGCCGCTGGCCTGGATGCGCGTGACATCGACGCCTGCCGCCGCCAATCTTTCCGACAACACGCGCGCGCGATCCTGTGTGAGCTGCTCCAATGCGGCCTGGTTACCGCCGTTGTCGGTGTAGGACTCGATCGTGATTTGGTAGTCAGGATTGTTCGCCAGCAAGGCGCCGATCTGATCGAGCTTGGCCGCTGACACGGGAACGAGTTTCGAAGAGCGCGGATTCAGCCAGAGCGATTCAGCCAGGACGAGCGTCATGCCGCGATTCGTGTCCCGGACTGTGAGAAATTTCGATAGCTGCTGTTTGAAATTTTCCGCCGCAGCTTTCTGATCGGCTGCGCGTTTCTCGGCGCTACGGCGCGCGTCCTCTGCTTGCTTCTCGCCTTCAATTCGCGCTAAACGCACCTTTGCATCTTCCGCGTCGGCGCGGACGGTCTGAATCTCATCGCGCAGTCGCGCAATCTCGGTGCGTGCATCGCGAAGCTGCTCAGTCGCGTTGACCGCATCACGTTCGGCCAACTCACGCGCGTGACGTTCGTTATTAAGCTCGGAGGTTAGCCGCGTGATTTCCTGATTGGCGCTATCAACGGACTTCTCGGCGTTCCGCACGGCCGCGTCGCGGCGCTCTAGTTCTTCGCGACGTTCGCGCGAAGCTTTTCGCACGAGTGCCATGTCTTCAGCTTTAGCGCCGCTGCTGATTGCCTGGCGCGCGAGGATATCGATCTCGCGTTCGGGCTGGCGCATGCGCAAAGCGCTTTCAGCTTGCTCTAAATCGGCTTCGGCAGCGCGCAACTCATTTGGCGCGTCGCGTTCAGCTCCGGCGAAGCGCGCGAGGTTGACCGCCTGCCTCGCGCCGAGCAAGGCCACCGGAATGTCTCGGAAATCCGATTCCGCCATCTGCGGCACGCGAGAGTCGCGAAAGTAGTCGCTCGTGTTACCGATGTACTGAATCTTTGAAGTTTCCAGTTGGGCGTCCTTGATGCGCGCCGGCGCCAGGTTCTCCATCACGACCATGCGACTGGGCGCGTGCACGAGGAAATGCGGCTCGGCAGTGACGATCAAAGCGAAAGTCTGCAAAGGTGTCGTCACGTCGATCTTCGAATCGACGATCATGCTGCCGCTGCGTTTGATTTCGCCGAGATTATCCACATGCCCGTCGGGCGAGATGGCCCACAGAACATAGGTCGTATAAATGCTGCCTAATTCGTAGGCGCGCGGCAGATTCTCGATATTCAATTCGACCCGCGTACCGCGGCGTCCCTGGCGTCTGACTTTGGCTGTGCCTTTCAAACGTGGCAGGCGAGTGGTGCCGTGAAACGGAACGTCTATCGTCTGGTCCAGCGGATAAGTAATCGCCGTCGTCGTTCGCATCGCATCGTTTTGGCCGAATGCGAGTGAACTGAAAATCAGGGCGAGGACCATTGCCAGCATCGAAGAACTAAATCTTTTCATCTGCACACTCCCTAGCGAAGTAGTAACGCGCGTTGACGGCAACGCCTGCTCTCTTGATGCGCCGCGACAAATCATTGTTGCCGAACGAGCTTAAAAGAGGCAAGTTTTGACACTGCGGGGAACCAGGCTATTTCTTCAACGAGCGCTCATATTCCCTGGTGCGGCGGTCCTGAGCGAACTGAATGACGAAGAGAGTAAGGGCGGCGAAGAGAGCGACATGCACCATCCCGCTTTTGTGCAGCAGGAATTTGAGAACGAACCAAATAACAAGTATGAGACTTCCCGTAAACCAGAGCATTCAATGATTCCGTTGTCGAAATTGGTATGCGCTATTGTAAGGGTTGGCGTGCGCGAGGTCGAATCTCAGCGAGAAAAACTGATAGCGCGAAGACCGGTGCGAGATGAATCGCTGGCAATCACCAGCGCACTGGCGCCGAGAGGAATGGCTACGACTGAACGAGACGCACCGAGTTTTGCGTGGTTCGCGATCGGAGTCGCGGCGCTTGCGTCCTTCCAGATGGTTGCTCCGTCGCGGCCCGATAGTGCCGTGATGAAAAGCTGATTCCCGGTTACAAAGATATCGGGAGTGTGATCCTTGTTAACGTCAGCAAACGCGAATGCGCCACCATCGGCATCAGCCGCAACGTCCCAGAGAATTCGACCATTCGCCGCCGTCACTGCGAGCACGTGACCTCGTGCAGTCGTCATGATCACTTCGGGATTTCCGTCGCCGTCAAGATCCTGCGCCGACAACACGCCGCGCGGCGCATCGTTGTTCAGCGCAACCCGTCCCAACGGCCGGAGATCGTCCGCATTGAGCGCCGTCAGTCCCCCGCGCGTTCCCACCAACACCAGATTCGCCGTGGCGGTCCTGAGGAAAAGTGGCGCGGTAGTGGCTGCGCTGCCGGCATCACCAGATTTCATCAACGCGCCGCTGAGATCGCGAATCTCAACCCGACCGGTATCGTACGCCAGCGCGAAGTCGTTTTGATTCGGCAACGCTGACGGCGCGCCGATGACGCGTCCGGGCAGATTGAGCTGAGTGACAACTCGCCCGTCACGCGCATCAACGATCAGCAAACGCTGCAGCGAACTATCGACAAGAACTAGATTGGAGAAACTCTCCGCAATTCCATACGCTACAACGAACGGCAGATCAATTTGCCATAGCTCGCGACCGGTTGCGCCATCGACTCCGCTCATCGTGGCGCCCGAAAACAGAATTACGTCATCGGTTCGCCGGCGTGACGAAACAATGATCGGTGGTGGCGGCGAAGCGGATCGAGAAATCATTCGCGGCCTGATGCTCCACAGCGCCACACCTGTCATGGCATCGAGCGCGTAAGTAACGCCATCGCTGTTCGTTCCCACTACGTCGAACTTTTCAGGCGAGCGAAGATGCGCCAACACGGGTTGAGCGATGTAGCCAACTACGGCGCGCCATCCGCCACTCGCCTTGATTGAGCTGGGATTAATTGGCGGCTGCGGGCCAACGTTTTCACGTTGCGCAGTTACCTCGACCACTCCCGCCGAAGAAAAATCTCCGAGCGTGTTCGTCAACGCCGCGATACGCCAGAAGTATCGACCCGGCGGCAGGTCGTTAACAGTTGCTTCATTTCCGTTGATGACTCGATCAAAGACGATGTCTCGAAATGAACTATCGTTGGCAAGCTGCAGGCGATAACGGAAAACTCCCGGGCGCGCGCCCCAACGCAGACTCACGGTAGTCTTCACTTGTGAAGACCCCTGCGCGTACAGAGTGAATTGCGCGGAGCTACCGCTCAGCGCCATCAGCGCCACCAACAGCAGGCCCCGGACATACTTCGAGCAGACCATCGTCAAGCACAAATAAACGACGAATAGCGCATTCTTCCTTGTAATGTCTGGGGTTTTAGGGATTTTCGTTCAGCTTGTATCCGACGCCGCGCACGGTCAGGACGTAATGCGGATTCTTCGGATCGGATTCAAGTTTCTTACGCAGACGATTTATGTGCGGATCGATGTTGCGCTGGTAGCCTTCGTATTCCGTGCTCCAAACGCGGTCGAGCAAATCGTTGCGCGACCAGGCGCGCCCGGGCTCCGAAGCCAGCAACTCTAAAATCTGAAACTCCAACGGCGTGAGATCGATCCTCTCACCTGCGCGCGAGACCTCGTGCCGCCGCCGGTCCACAACCAGATCGCCAATCTCCAAACGCTCTTCATCGCCGTTCTGCTTGCCGCCCGAACGGCGTCGCAGCAAGGCTTCGATGCGATACTCCAGCTCGCGCGGACTGAATGGCTTTGCCAGGTAATCGTCCGCGCCGGCTTCGAAGCCCGCGACCTTGTCATCGAGCAGATCGTGGGCGGTGAGAAATAGCGCTGGCGTATCAACGCCGCGATCGCGGAGCTTCTTCAACAATTCCAGGCCGGACATTTCGGGCATCGCGACATCCAGGATGAAACAGTCAAACCGCTCAGTCGTTGCCGCCTGCAACGCAACGGCGCCGCTCTCCTTTTCCGCCACGTCAAACCCCAGCCGGCGAAAATATTCGGCCAGCAGCGTGCGCATCTCAGCATCGTCATCGACGATCATCAACTTCTTGGAATTATTCGGTGTCTGTTCGGGATCCACGGTCATTTTCCTTAAATCACTCAAACCTGCGTTGCTTGCGACGAACTGATTCAGGCCCGAGCAGCGAATGCTAAATCTAGAAATGCCAAGGGGTTCGCTCTAAGTATGTCAAGGCCTGCGCCTTGACGTCAAACGATTTGCCTCAGTATATTGCCAGTTCGTCATCGTGCGCCGGGCGTTTCACACCTTCCCGATTAACGATCGAAGAATCGATTCAAGATGCGCGATCTTCGGCGGCTGCTAAAATATCTACTGCCTCACACCGGTTCCTTCATCATAGCCACCATCGCCATGGTTGTGGTGGGTCTGCTGGAAAGCGCCACCGGAGCGCTGATCGTTCCCATTTTTGATCAGGTCTTCGCACGTCCGGGAAATAGTCAGCGCAGTGCGACTCTCTTCGGTCTTCAACATTTAATCCCGCCTTCAGGATTGGCCGCCTGGCGCACTGTGGCGCTGCTGCTGATCGTTTTCACCATCGTCAAAGGCATTGCCGATTACGCCTCGACATACCTGATGGCTTATATCGGACAGTCAGCAGTCCTCAAACTTCGTCAGGATCTCTATAGCCACCTGCTCGCACAATCGGCGGCTTTTTTTGAACGTCACCGAACCAACTATTTAGTTTCGCGTTTGATCTCCAGCGCGGTGGCGATCGAAACCGCAGTCGCATCGACGCTGCGAGACTTGCTGAAGGAGAGCTTTACGCTAATCTTTTTTCTCGGCGCTTCGTTTTACTACAACTGGCGGCTGACGCTCGGGTCGCTGCTTATTATGCCGCCGGTCGCGGGCTTGACGATCAAATTTGGCACCGCGCTGCGGAAGCTCGCCCGCGAATCGTATGAGGGGTACAAGCGGCTGACTGACACGGCGCAGGAGGCACTGGCGAACCAGCAGATCGTGAAAGCGTACCGAGGCGAAGAACGTGAACGCAACCGTTTCACTCGCGTCGCGGACCGCATCCTCCACGCGAATTTGCGTTCCGCGAGCATCTCGGGAATGTCGCCGCCGATCATTGAATTCATCGGAGTGCTCTTCGTGGCGGCGCTTCTATTTTTCGCCGAACGCGAAATCCGGCTCGGACGAATGAACGTCGCGCAGTTTGTCACTTTTCTTTTCTTTCTGTTTCGCAGCTACGATCCAATGCGGAAACTGTCGCGACTGCAGAATTCGATGGAGCAGGCATTGGGCGCCGCGCAGCACGTCTTCGAAGTAATGGACGAGCACATCCAACTCGCCGAAAGGCCAAACGCGATCAGTTTGCCGCAGCTTCGTAGCGAGATTGAATTTCGCGACGTTCATTTCGGTTATGGCGATGAAACGCGCGCGGTCCTTCGGGGCGTGAGCCTGACCGTTCCGCAGGGCAAGATGGTCGCGCTGGTCGGCGAATCGGGCGGGGGAAAATCGACGCTGACAAAATTGTTGCCGCGGTTTCACGATCCAACCGCGGGAGAAGTGCTCTGGGACGGCATCGATCTTCGCGATGCAACGTTGAGCAGCCTGCGGAGACAGATAGCGCTGGTGACGCAGGAAACAGTTCTCTTCAACGACACGGTGCGATATAACATTTCGTACGGCCGACCCGAAGCAAGCGACCAGGAGATCCAGGACGCGGCCCGCACCGCTTTCGCACATGACTTTATTTCCGAATTGCCGAATGGTTACGACACGGTCATCGGCGAGCGCGGCATCTTTCTTTCGGGCGGCCAGCGGCAGCGCATCGCGATTGCGCGCGCAGTCTTGATCGATGCGCCGGTTTTGATTCTTGATGAGGCCACGTCCGCGCTGGATGCTGAATCCGAGGCGCTGGTCCAACGCGCGATTGCGAACCTGATCAAGGATCGCACAACGATCGTCATCGCGCACCGCTTGTCAACAGTTCGTCGTGCGGACTTGATCGTCGTGATGGAGGCTGGCCGGATCATCGAACAAGGCACGCATTCAGAGCTGCTCGCGCGCGGCGGCCAGTATCAGCGGCTGTACGAGTTGCAGTTTGCTGATGAAGAAGAAGAGCTGTCAGTTGTCAGTGGTCAGTAGTCCTTCGCAAATAAATGAACCGACCACTGACCACCGGCAACTGACTACTGACAAACATGAAATCAATGACTGGATTTGGTCGAGGTTCCGCGACCGGCGAAGACTTCAAAGTCGGCGTCGAGATTAAGACTGTCAACAATCGCTACCTCGATATTCATCTGCGGTTCGGCCAGGAGTTGAGCCCGCTCGAGATGAACATTCGCAAGCTTATCAGCGGGCGATTGTCGCGCGGGCGTGTCGATTTGAACATCAACTTCGAACGCACTGGCGCAGCCAACTACGAAATCAATCGGGCACTGATCGGCGGTTACATCAAAGCTCTGCGCGACATTCAGACCGAATTTCAGTTGACGGGTGACATTGATATCAATACCGTGACGCGCCTCCCCGGAGCGATGGCTACTGCTCGCAATGGCCTCGACGAAACGACAACGGCGGGAATCGAACAGGCCGTGAATGCCGCGCTCGACGACCTTGAGCAGATGCGGGCCAGCGAAGGCGCGGCCCTCGCAGAGGAGATGCGTGTACGGCTCGCGAAAATCGAGTCCGAAGTTCCAATCATTGAAAACGCTGCGGAAGGTTTAGTCGATGCCTATCGTCAACGGCTGCAAAAGCGAATCAACGAGTTGGTCAACCGCGGCAATCCAACCATTGAGTTGGACGCCGGTCGACTAGCCCAGGAAGTTGCCTATCTGGCGGATCGCAGCGACGTCACTGAAGAACTCACGCGGCTGCGCAGTCACGTTGAGCAATTCCGCGTGGCGATCGAGAGCGCCGGCGAAATCGGCAAGCGCTTGGATTTCCTTTTGCAGGAATTGAATCGCGAAGCGAACACCGTGCTTTCAAAATCAACTGAGGTCTCGATCAAAGACGCGGGCCTGGCGATCAAGGCTGAGGTTGAGAAACTGCGTGAACAAGTGCAGAATGTTGAATGAGCTGACGAAAACCGAAAGTTCAGATGCGATCAGCAGCGCCAGCCGTGGGATGCTGATCGTCGTTAGCTCGCCATCCGGCGGCGGCAAAGGCACGCTAATCGATCGAGTTTTGAAAACTGTACCGGGCGTCAACTTCTCGGTCTCGTACACGACGCGAGCGCCGCGCGGGACCGAACAAGACGGTCGCGAATATTTTTTCGTTGATCGGCCCACGTTCGAAGCCATGATCGAACGCGGCGAGTTCCTTGAATGGGCCAACGTTTATGGCCATCTGTACGGCACCAGCGCGAAGCAGGTCGCAGCTGAACGCGCCGCCGGCCACGACATCATTCTCGAGATTGATGTGCAGGGCGCGGAAAGCATTCGGCACAAAGTATCGGACGCGGTTTCGGTTTTTATTCTGCCGCCGTCGTTTGAGTTGCTGCGCGAGCGTCTGGTGAAGCGCGCTACAGATTCGGTAGAGGACTTGGAAAAGCGTCTGCACGGCGCGCCGTCGGAAGTCTCGCAGTACAAGTTTTTTCAGTACGTGATACTCAACGACGACATCAATCGCGCTTCGCAGCAATTGGCTTCAGTGATTTACGCCGAGCGGGCGCGACGAGAACGGCAAGAGGCCTCGCTCCGAGACGCGTTGGAAGACTTTGGGGCCGCGACCGCACAGGAAGCAAGAGCAACTGGATCAAAGAACCAAATCTGATTGTGAGTAACTTATCCGGTTCTCCCTCTGTGTTTCCTCTGTGGTAATTTCGAGTTTGATTTGATAGGAGATTATTTAGACGATTATGCCTGAACAACAATTAGACGAACTTACCGAACAAGCACCACCACCGGAAATCGATTCGAAGTATCGCTTGATTATTTTGGCGGCCAAGCGCAGCAAGCAGCTTCAACGCGGGGCGCGTCCACGCATCGAGATCGACCAAACCAAACACAAGCCGACGCGCATCGCTCTGGAAGAAGTGATCCAGGGCACCATCCATTTTCACACCAAGATCGACGGGGACGAAGCAGCCGCGGAAGCTTCATAACGAAGCTCGGTAACTTCAGTCGTCTTAAACTCTTCAGCTAAACGTGAGTTCTGACGCCATGCAGCGAGCCGCCATCATCAAACGCGGCCGTCTGCTGGAATACCTCACGATCTTCTGGAATTCGCTGGAGGCAATTCTCTCAATCGGCGCGGGCGTCTTTGCAGGCAGCGTCGCGCTCGTCGGGTTTGGCTTTGATTCGTTGATCGAGGTTTCATCGGGCGCCGCCTTGCTTTGGCGATTGCACCTCGACGCGCCTGAGCGTCGCGAACGATCCGAACAGATCGCTCTCAAGCTTGTCGGTATCTGCTTTCTCTTGCTGGCTGCGTACGTGGCCTTTGACGCTCTCAAGTCCCTGCTCAAGCACGAAGCGCCCCGCGCGAGCTACCTCGGAATCACCATCGCCGCATTGTCGCTGGTATTGATGCCTTACCTGGCACGAGCGAAACGCCGCGTGGCCGCCTCGATCAACAGCCGCGCCATGGTCGCCGATTCACGGCAAACGGACCTTTGCGCTTATCTCTCTGCAATCCTGCTCGGCGGCTTGCTACTGAATGCAACGTTGGGGTGGTGGTGGGCTGATCCCGTAGCGGCTTTGGTGATGGTGCCGATCATTATCAAAGAAGGCGTCGAAGCGCTTCGCGGCGAGAAGTGCGATGATTGTCATTAGTGAGCTAAGAATTCGCGCATCGCCGCCACTCCGCCCAGATCTCACATCCCTTTGTAATCAGGACCACCGCCGCCTTCGGGTGTTACCCAGTTAATTATCTGGTAAGGATCCATGATGTCGCACGTCTTGCAGTGCACACAGTTGGAGAAGTTGATCTGTAACTGACGCTCGGTACGCACGCCTCCGGCGTGCCCGTTATCATGCAGGCCAGAGGCCTGCGTACCCACTTCAACCATTTCGTAAACAGCCGCGGGACAGAAGCGCTGGCAGGGATTGCCGTACTCCTCCGCGCAACGCGTTGAGCAAATGTTTGTGTCGAGAACATGCAAGTGTGCCGGCTGATCTTCATCGTGGCCGACTGAGGCGTGATAGACATCGGTGACTTTGTTGAAAGTTAACTGGCCGTCGAACTTGAAATCCTGGTAGCGCTGGGCCACGCCATCACCGTGATAGCCGTAAGCCGAAAGCTTCCGCATCGCTTCATGGCCCGCTTCCTGATGATCTCGATCGAGAATGCCCCACGCGCGTCCGCCGCTGATGTACTGCAAGCCCGCATTCGCCATGCCCAGCCAGCGCCCATGCCGAAAGCCCGCATGAAAATTCCGATAGCGACGCAACTCAGGCGTGATCCAACTCTCTTTCACTTTGGTTTCATAATTCCGCAAAGTGTCTGCTGAATAATCTTCCGCCAGCAGGGCTTCAAAGATCGTCTCGGCGGCGAGCATGCCGCTCTTGATCGCCGAATGAATTCCCTTCAGCCGCGCAGCATTCAAGAAACCCGCGCTGTCGCCAACAATCAGCACGCCATCCGCGTACATCTTTGGCATCGCGTGCCAGCCGCCGGCGGCGATCGCTTTCGCGCCGTAGCGAATCATCTTGCCGCCTTCGAGCAGCTTCGCAATGAATGGATGCGATTTGTATTTCTGAAATTCAGCGTGCGGATCGATCAAAGGATCGCGATAATCCAGCCCAGTCACGTAACCAATATTCAGCACGCGGTTTTGCATGCCGTAAATCCAACCACCGCCATACGTCCACTGGTCGGAAGGAAAGCCGAGACTGTGCGTAACACGACCGGCCGGATAACGATCGTCCGGCAACTCCCAAAGCTCTTTTACGCCCAGACTATAAACCTGCGGCTCGCGACCTTCGTCGAGACCGAGTCGCTGCACCAACTTCTTCGTCAGCGAACCGCGCACGCCCTCACCCAGCACCGTAACCTTCGCCAGCAAATCCACGCCGGGTTCATAATTCGCTTTCTGCTTCCCTTCCTTGTCGATGCCTTTGTCGCCCGTGCGCACGCCGACGACGCGATCGTTTTCATCGTAGAGCATCTCAGCGCCGGGAAATTCGGGGAAGATGTTGACGCCCGCGGCTTCGCACTGTTCGCCGAGCCACGCCGTCAAGCGATTCAGCGAAACGATGTAGTAACCGTGATTGTTGAGCGGCGGCGGATTGATGGGCGAGCGAATCGCGCGCTTCGAGGTCAGGTAGTAGAAGAAGTCCTCTTTGACTTCGGATTCCAGCGGCGCGCCTCTTTCTTTGAAATCGGGAATGAGTTCGGCCAGACCTTTCGGATCCATGACCGCGCCGGACAGGTTGTGCGCGCCGACATACGAGCCTTTTTCGATTACGGCGATCTGAATCTCGCCGAGCTTAGCGCCGCGGCCTTCCCTCTTTGCCTTTTCGACCAGATTCGCGAGATGCAGCGCACCGCTCAGATTCGCCGGGCCAGCCCCAACGAAAACAACATCCATTTCCAAACTTTCACGTTCCATAAGCAATGCCCGCCCGCTACCGCAGGCGGTTCTGACAGATTTCAAAATGAATGACCATTCAGTTTGCGAGAGTATAGCAGAAGAATTGGCTGTTGGGTGTTGGCTGTAGTTGGATCCTAACCTTTATCTACTGTGCGACGTTCGGCGATTTGATCGATTGATGTAAACTGACGCCGTCGTTACGCAATACGAAACCATAACAGCTCGATTAACCTGACGCCGGACCTGCCCGCCAGCCCGGCAACACTACGGAGTAAATAATGACGGCCCGATCAATCAAAGCCCTGCTCGCACTCGCCCTAATCTTTTTTGTTTCTTTCCTGCTGCCGCGCGGAACGAAAGCATGCGGCCCGTTTTTTACGGATACGATCTTCATCTTCACGAAGCATCCGGATTTTCCGCTCGAGAAATACACGGCAGGCAGACTAGGCGTCATCAATCCGTCGTGGGCCCGCTCATATCTCGTGGTGGCTTATCGCACATTGTCGAATGCGCCGCTAAGCGACAGCGAGGCGAAAGCCTTGAAGAGCCTTTGGGACGATCGTCTGAATCTCGACGATCATTACGACGATTCCGGCAACAAGAGCTGGATCGAAGCGCGCAAAAAAGTGCCGGGCGCGACGGCCATCACCGACGTGCAGGCTTATCGCAATCGCGAGAAGCCACACGAGTACGAAGAGTTTCTCAACTGCCAGCAGGATGCGTTTCGCAACGCGACCGCGACGTTGGATGAGCGGATCAAGAAATACGGCGCGGAAAGCAATCAGGTGCGCGAATGGCTCGCGGCGCAGGACGTTGTCTTTGGCAACTGCCACGAAGGCAATCGCATTCCTGAAGCGACGGCGGACCAGGATCAGTTGATTCGCGACGATCGTGCTTATCAAATTGCCGCCGCAAATTTTTACGGCACCAATTTCGATCAAGCGAAAGAACAGTTCGACGCGATCGCCAAAGACAAGAACTCGCCTTATCGAATCGTCGCGCCATACCTCGCCGCGCGCGCGATGCTGCGCAAAGGTAGCTTCGCCGAAAAGGAAGAAGATGGGCGATCCGCGTTGGCTGATGCGGAAAAACGACTGAACGCAATTGTGAAGGACAGCTCGCTGCAGCTTTCTCACCATGCGGCGACGCGTCTCCTTAATCTGACGCGCGTTCGTCTGCACCCAGAGGAAAAGCTTCACGAACTCGCGCATGAAATCGTCAAGAAAGATGCGAGCGGAGACTTCAAACAGGCAGTTTGGGATTACACCGTTTTGATGGACAAGTATCTCGACGTCGAAGACGAAGAGGCGAAGAAGAAGCAAGTGCCCGCGAGTCTATCGAGCGACGATCTTACCGATTGGATTATGACCGTCGAAAAAGACGCGGACAATTCAGCGGCGCATGGCTTTGATCGTTGGGAGAAAACGAAATCGACAACCTGGTTCGTCGCCGCGCTGATAACCGCCAGTGGCAAGCAAGCCAAGCTCGATGAGCTACTGAAGGCCGCGGCGGCAGTTCCGCCGTCCTCACCTGCGTTTCCGACAGTTGTCTTTCATCACGCACGCCTGTTGATGGAAGCGAACCGAAGTACTGAAGCGCAAGTGTTGCTCGACAACGCGCTCGCCAGTGACCGTTCGGAAATGAACGCGTCGGCGATCAATTCCCTCTTGAGCATGCGCATGTTGCTCGCAGATAACCTGTCGCAATTTCTGACCAGCGCGCAACGGATTCCGGCAGCCTTCAGCGAAAACAGCGATGGCCGCGAGATGCCGACCGACGAAAAGGATGCTGAAGAAATTGCCAAGGGTTCGAAATACTTTTTCGATCTCGACGCGGCAAACATTTTCAACAAGGCCATGCCGGTTGCCATCATGAAAGATGCTGCTTTGAGCAAACTCCTCGCGCCGAACCTGCGGCGTGACGTGGCGCAAGCGGCGTTCTTGCGGGCGGCCTTGCTCGATGATCGAGCTTCCGCGATGGCTGCCGCGCCGGTTCTTCAGGAGTTGTATCCGCAAGTGAAGGAATTTGTGACTGCCTATGAGCGCGCGGCCACGCCCGACGCGCGAAGATTCGCAGCGGCGTTTTTGGCGTTGAAGAATCCCGGGCTGCGTCCTTTCGTTTCAACGGGGGTCGGCAGAACAACGGCTGTCGATGACGTTGATTCGTATCGTGATAACTATTGGTGTACTGAGCCGCCTCCGCCAATCGGCGAGCCTTACTCAGAAGAGCAAAAGCCGAAACCGATCGTTGCTCCCGATTTCCTGAAATCCTCGCAAGCGGTTGCGGAAAAACAATTCGCCGCCATTCAGGCACTCGACACGGCGCCGAACTTTCTCTGCCGAACTGCCATTGATTGGGCGAACAAAAATCCTGCCGACCCCCGCGCGCCTGAGGCTTTGCACCTGGCGGTGCGTTCAACTCGCTATGGCTGCACCAATGAAGAAACCGGCAAGTGGTCCAAGGCCGCGTTCGATCTGCTGCATCGCAAATACCCCAACACCGTCTGGGCCAAGAACACAAAGTACTGGTTCAAAGGATAGCGCGAGGTCTGCTTGGCTGATCACAAATATACGAACAAGTTAATCAACGAAACCAGCCCTTACCTGCTGCAACACGCGCACAACCCCGTGGAATGGTATCCGTGGGGCGAAGAAGCCCTCGCGAAAGCGCGCGAAGAGAACAAGCCGATTCTGCTGAGCATCGGCTACTCGGCGTGTCACTGGTGTCATGTGATGGAGCACGAGTCGTTCGAGAATGACGATATCGCGCGATTGATGAACGAAAACTTCGTCAACATCAAAGTCGATCGCGAAGAGCGGCCCGATCTCGATCAGATTTACATGAACGCGGTGCAAATGATGACCGGTCACGGCGGTTGGCCGATGACCATGTTTCTCACGCCGGAAGGTGTTCCGTTCTATGGCGGAACTTACTTCCCGCCGAATGATCGCTACAACATGCCGGGCTTTCCCCGGGTTCTGCTCAGCGTCGCTGAGGCTTATCGCTCGCAGCCGGAACAAGTTGCTTCGACCGCATCTTCGATGCTGGGCGAGTTACGGCGAGTCGGTCTGGCGGAGGAATCGCGCGATCTCCTCAGCGTCGAAATTCTCGATGCCGCTTATCGAAAGATTGCGGCCGGTTATGATCAAAAGTATGGAGGCTTCGGCAGCGCGCCCAAGTTCCCACCGGCGATGGCGCTTGAATTCCTCATGCACAGTCATCATCGCACCGGATCATCCGAAGCGCTCGATATCGTTACCACGACGTGTCGTAAGATGGCGGAAGGTGGCATGTACGATCAGCTCGGCGGCGGTTTTCATCGTTACTCAGTTGATGCGAAGTGGCTGGTGCCGCATTTCGAGAAGATGCTCTACGACAACGCCCTTCTGTCCCGGCTCTATCTTCACGTTTATCAGTTGACCAAAGATGAATTTGCCCGACGAATCGCTGAAGAGACGCTCGACTACGTGGCTCGGGAGATGACCGATGCCGGGGGCGGTTTCTATTCGAGTCAGGACGCGGATTCAGAAGGCGTCGAAGGAAAGTTTTTCGTCTGGTCGCGCGAAGAAGTCGATGCCGCCCTGGGCGATGAGGCCGCGTTGTTCTGTGATTATTACGACGTTACCGAGCACGGCAACTTTGAAAGTCACAACATCCTCCACATCAATCAGACTATTGAGCAGGTTGCCAATAAGCATAAGCTCTCGATCGACCAAGCCGGCGAGAAACTCAAAGCAGCCAGGCAGAGGCTCTTCACCATCCGCGAGCAACGCATCAAGCCCGGCCGCGACGAAAAAGTTCTGACCGCCTGGAATGGATTGATGCTCGCGAGCTTTGCTGAAGCGTCCGCAATCCTCGATCGAGTTGATTACGCCGACATCGCGCGCACCAACGCGAGATTTCTCCTGACGAATCTACAAAGGGATGGATTATTGCTTCGCACATACCAAACCGGCGAGGCTAAATTGAATGCTTACCTGGAAGACTACGCTTGCCTCATTCATGGCTTGATTTCTTTGTATGAAGCGACCGGAGAAATTGAGTGGATCGAAAACGCGAAGGACCTCGCTGACAAAATGATCGATCAGTTTTGGGATGACGAAGACGGAGGCTTCTTTTTCACTGGCAAGAATCATGAACAACTGATCGTGCGCTCGAAGGAGTGGCTCGATAATGCGACTCCATCAGGAAATTCGACTGCTGCACTCGGGTTGCTGCGATTGTCGCTGCTCACCGGCAACGAAGATTATCGTCGCCGCCCGACTACAGTTCTGCGTTTAATGGCTAACGGGATTCGCCGCTATCCATCCGCATTCGGTTTGGCGCTGACTGCGCTAGATTTTTATCTAACTTCGCCGCTTGAAATTGCACTGGTCGGGGACGTGAAGGATGAGCGCTTCCTCGAACTTCGACGCACACTTTGGGAGACCTATTTGCCTAATCGGGTCATTGCTCAGTGCGTCCAGGATTTTGATCGTGCCGCGGCCCAGGTGCCACTGGTTATCGACCGGAACACGCTGACCACCCAGCCTACCGCCTTTGTTTGCCGTAACTACACCTGCCAGGCGCCCGCGCAGAACTCCTCGCAATTCACCGCTCAGCTAGCCGCCACGCCTCGCTCACTGCATACAAACTAGTCACTTTTCTATAAGAAACTCCCGAAAAACCCGTTGACTTTGGCCGGGTTTGGCGGCTATTCTGGCTGTGGCCAACATTGTTGGCCGATGTCAGGCACTTGCCACCGTTGTCCTGTCTTGCCATCACCTCGCAAGTCACGGTTCCAGAATCATTCGCATGTCTAAACCAAATTGGAAGAGTCTTTCGCTCGTCGGCGTGGTCGCCCTTATTGCAGCCACGATTCTGGCTGCCGGAATCCTATCGACGCTGCATCTCCACTTCTTTGCCTGGAGCGGTTGGGCGCCGTTCATTGTCTTAATGGCGCTGACTCTGTTGTCCAGTCGATTTACCGTCCCGGTTACCAACGTGGATGGCACGAGCCAATCGAACAAGTCCGTTGCTGACACATTCATTTTTCTGTCGGTGATGATGTACACGATGGCGCCGGCCAACAGTTTTGGGCCGCCGATCATTCTCGCGGCCGCGGTCGGTCTTATTGGTTCGCTTTCATTTCACGAAAAATGGTCCACCGTTTTCTCAGTCAGTAGTTCGATCATCTCCACGTTCATCGCGTCGCTCGTCTATCGTTGGATGTTGTTACTCATTGCCGGCCCCGACGTGTCAGCCGCTGAGCATGGACTGGTTCTCGACATACTTCTCTTCCCGCTTTGCGTCTTTGGGTTAATCCAATACGGCTTGAGCACGTTCGGGACCATCGCCTTCAACGCGGCTTGTTCTGCCAGTGGCCGGCTCACGGTTTCGCATGAGAGTTTGATCTGGACGCTAATCACGCAAGTTGCGAACGTCACGGCGGCCGCAATGTTCTACTCGGCGATTCACGGCTCCGGAGTTCCGTTCCTGTTCGTTGGCGCGCTTATCGTCGGCTTGGTGCACCTTCTTTATCGCTTCAATGAAAAGCGGGTACACGAAGTCACGCGCGCTCAGGCCGACCAGCTTCGTTACACAGAAGAAATTGCGGATCTCCACATGAATACGATTGAGTCGCTGGCAATTGCGATTGACGCAAAGGACCAGACGACTCACGGTCACGTGCGGCGAACGCAAATTTACGCGACCGAGATGGGCAAGCTGCTCAAGGTTTCAGACTCTGAGCTGCGCGCGTTAGTCGCGGGCGCGTTGCTGCACGACATCGGCAAGCTCGCGGTCCCTGAATACATTCTCAACAAACCTGGAAAACTGACCGAAGCCGAGTTCGCCAAGATGAAAATTCATCCGACGGTCGGCGGCGACATTCTCAAGCGCGTTAACTTTCCATATCCCGTCGAAGACATCGTCCGCTATCACCATGAGAAGTGGGACGGAAGCGGCTATCCGAGAGGTCTTCGCGCCGAACAGATCCCGCTGGTGGCCCGCATTATTTCGGTGGTCGATTTTTATGATGCCACGCGTTGCGATCGCCCGTATCGCAAGGGCATGAAGCGAGAGGATTCGCTTTCGCTGTTGCAGAAGATGTCCGGCAGTTCATTCGATCCAAAAGTCGTCGATCTCTTCATCAAGCACGTTACCGAATTCGACAAGCTGATCGGCCGCGAGGACATCGAAGAACAGGTGGCTTCCGAAAACATCGACCTCATCACCAAATCAAGACCTGACGCAGGTCTCGCTTCTGATGTGCTGGGCACGCCTGATACGTCCGCAGGATTCCGATCGATTACCGAAGCTCAGCGCGAAGTATTCGCTCTCCACGAAATCGCGCAGACGATCGGCTCATCGCTCAACATGCACGATACGGTGACGCTGATTTCCAACAAGCTCCGCGCGATCGTGCCGTTCGACACCTGCGTCATCTTCATTGTCGATGATCGATCGGGCAAAGCGATCGGAATGCACGTCGTTGGCGAGCACGCAGAGTTATTCAAGCTGCGGCGCATCAATGTAGGCGAAGGCATCACTGGCTGGGTGATCGCGAATTCGCGATCGATGTGTAACTCGTCGCCGGAATTGGATCTGGTGGGGCTGCCAGATGACATAGCGCGCGCTTTTCGCGGCGTGCTTGTATCTCCTTTAATTCGTGAAGACGGCGCGTTCGGAGCGATCTCGTTGTACTCAAAAGGCCGCACGTCTTACACGACGGAGCACGTGCGCTTGCTCGAGTCAGTAGCGCAACACGCTGCATCTGCGCTGAACAACGCCATCACGTTCGAGAAAACGAAAGAGAGCGCGTTGACCGATCCGCTCACGGAACTTCCGAATGCTCGCGGTTTTTACATGATGCTCGAACAGCGCCTGGCTGAGTGTCAGCGCCTGGGCCGCGAATCGATGGCTTTGATCAGCATGGACGTTGACGACTTCAAAACAATCAACGACCAGTGGGGACATGCGATCGGTGATCGTCTGCTGGCCAGCGTCGCGGGCGTAATCCGGAAGGAACTGCGACAGATGGATATTTTGTCGCGCTACGCCGGGGACGAATTTGTGGCCATCATGCCGATGGCTTCGCAAATGATGGCCGAAGGCGTGGCGGAGAGAATTCGCAGCGCAGTTGCCGCGCATAAGTTTTCGGTGCGGACCGGCAAGTCGGTCACCGTGAACATCAGCGTTGGCGTTGCTTGTTTTCCAGTCGATGGCGAAAACACGGAAGAGCTGCTCACCAGCGCGGCGCGCAACATGCAACGCGACAAACACACCCGCAAGAACCTGCACAATCTTGCGACTATGCCGACGCCGGCGCGTATCGATCATTACACCTAAACTGAGTTTCGCTGAATTTCCCGAGAGCACGCTGCGCTTCGGCCGGCGTGCTTTTTCCTTGGCCGTTTTGTCTCATCACATGTCTCGCGTATAATCGCGAGAGTTGAGCGTCGTTCGTTTGGAGGCCAGCACGAAGCTGGCCGTTCAGTTTAGCGGCGCAAGCAAGCGATGAGCAGCCGACCCAGCGAACAGCGAAATCGAAATTCCGGCGCTGCCGGGGTTTTGGAGCCTCCGAAAACCAAATCACAATCATCAGCGCAACCCAACCAGCTAACTGAAGATCGCGAAACTTTAGTTAAGATGTTTCGCCAGATGCTGCTGATTCGACGCTTCGAAGAGAAGTGCGCTGAAGCTTACAGCCTCGGAAAGATCGGCGGTTTCTGCCATCTGTATATCGGGCAGGAAGCTGTCTGCGTTGGATCGATTTCCGCGCTGCGCGAAGACGACTACGTACTCACAAGTTATCGCGAACATGGGCAAGCTTTAGCAAAAGGAATCTCAGCCGACGCCATTATGGCCGAGCTTTACGGCAAAGCGACCGGTTGCTCGCGGGGCAAAGGCGGGTCGATGCACCTGTTCGATAAGGACGTGAACTTTCTTGGGGGACACGCAATCGTAGGCGGTCAGATTCCACTCGCGACGGGAGTTGCCTTCGCCGCAAAATATCAGGAAACGGACCGGGTGGCGCTTTGCTATTTCGGCGAAGCGGCTGTCAACCAGGGCGCGTTTCATGAATCGCTGAACATGGCGCAACTCTGGAAGCTGCCCTGCATTTACATTTGCGAAAACAACATGTACGGCATGGGCACGTCGCTCGAACGCGCCATGTCTTTCTCGGACGTCGCGCAGAAATCATGCGCCTACGAGATGGCTTCCGAATTTGTCGATGGGATGGATGTCCTGGCGATGCGCCGCGCCACTGAACGGGCCGTGAAGCGCGCTCGCGAAGAGTCTCTGCCGACGCTGCTCGAAGCGCGCACGTATCGCTACATGGGCCACTCGATGTCCGATCCGGGAAACTATCGCACGCGCGCGGAGATCGAAAAACATCAGGAGCGCGATCCCATCAAGACATTCGCGAACCAGCTTAAGGAAACTCAAGTAATCAGCGACGACGACATCGCCCAGATCGAAAAGGAAATCAAGGAAGAGGTCGAGCATGCGGCGCGCTTTGCCGATGAAAGTCCCCTGCCCGATCCGAACGAATTGTACACGGACGTTTACGCGAACCCTCTGAAATAGATTATGGCTGTAATGACGATGCGCGATGCTTTGAATCTGGCTCTGAAAGAAGAGCTGGCGCGCGACAAGTCTGTGTTCCTGATGGGCGAAGAGGTTGCCGAGTATCAGGGCGCGTATAAAGTAACGCGCGGCTTGCTCGAAGAGTTTGGGCCGAAGCGAGTGATCGACACGCCGATTACCGAACTTGGTTTCGCCGGGTTGGGCGTTGGCGCGGCGATGGTTGGTCTGCGGCCGATCGTTGAGTTCATGACTTTTAACTTCTCGATCCTAGCCACCGATCAAATCATCAACTCGGCCGCGAAGATGCTTTATATGTCGGGGGGCCAGTTCAAGATTCCGATCGTCTTTCGAGGACCAAGCGGATCCGCTTTTCAAGTTTCGTCACAGCACTCGCAGGCAATTGAGTCGTGGTACGCATACTTTCCGGGATTGAAAGTCGTGATGCCTTCCACGCCGGCTGATGCGAAAGGCCTCCTGAAGAGCGCCATTCGCGACGACGATCCGGTTATTTTCATGGAACAGGAACGCATGTACGGCATGAAAGGCGAGGTTCCTGAAGATGAGGATTTCACGATTCCGCTGGGCGTCGCGGACATCAAGCGCGAAGGAAAAGACGTAACGATCGTCGCGCGATCACTCACTGTGCCGACCGCTTTGAAAGCAGCCGAAGAACTAGAGAAGCAGGGCGTGTCCTGCGAAGTGATCGACCCGCGGACAATTCGCCCACTGGACATCGACACGATCGTCGAGTCGGTGAAGAAGACGAACCGCGTCGTCATTGCCGAAGAATCGCATCCGTTCTGCGGAGTCGCAGCCGAAATCAGCGCGGAAATCAACGAGCGTGCGTTTGATTATCTCGATGCGCCGGTGAAGCGCGTTTCGGGCGCCGATGTGCCGATGCCTTACGCCAAGAACCTCGAACAACTTGCGATTCCCGATGTCGAACGCATCATCGCAGCCGTTCGCGACGTTTCGTACTTGTGATTTCGACTGCTGACTGCTCACTGCCAACTGCTCACTGATTATGGCCACTCAAGTCGTCATGCCCAAGCTATCGCCCACGATGGAAGAAGGGCAGCTCGCGCGCTGGCTAAAAAAAGAAGGCGACAAAGTTTCGATGGGCGAACCTCTCGCCGAGATCGATACCGACAAAGCGACGATGGAGATGCAGGCACTGTCGAACGGCGTGCTGCGAAAGATTCTGATCCATGAAGGCGACAGTGCGCCGCTGGGCCAGCCAATCGCCATCATCGGCGAGCCCGACGAAGACATTTCGGAATTGCTCAAGACCGCCGGCGAAGCGAAACCGGCGAAAGCCGAGACCGCTCCCGAAAAGTTACCAGAATCAAACGCCGCTCCTGCAGTGGAAGAAAAGGCAAAAGAGCCTGAACCTGCTGCAAACGTGAGCGGCAACGGCGGCGGCGTTTCCGCACGACCGGATGGTCGAGTTCTAATCTCCCCAATCGCGGCCCGCATGGCCGCTGAGGCAGGAATCGATTTCAAAGCTTTGCAGGGAAGCGGCCCAGGTGGACGCATCATCAAGAAGGACATCGAGACCGCCATCAGCAGCAAACGCGAGCGGCCTGCTGCGACGACGGGCTTACGCCCATTGCCGCGATCGAGTGAAAAGGGCGCCGTTTACGGGCCGTCGGCCTATCGCGATGAGCCAACCAGCGAAATGCGCCGGACCATCGCGCGAAGACTCGTTACATCGATCGGACCGGTGCCCCATTTCTTCCTCACGATTGAAGTGGACATGGAGCGCGCCGCCGAGATGCGGCGATCGATCAATGAACTCTACCCGGACCTGAAGCTCAGCATTAACGACATCATCATCAAGGTCGCGGCTGTCGCGCTCCTTCAACATCCGCAGGTCAACGCCTCGTTTCAAGACAAGACGATCCGTTACTACGAACATGCTGACATTGGCGTCGCGGTAGCCACAGAGAATGGACTGATCACACCCATCATTCGCGCCGCAGAGCTGAAGTCGCTGCTCGATATTCCTGGCGAAGTTCGCGAGCTCGCCGAACGCGCACGTGCCCGCAAACTCAAACCTGAGGAGTACACGGGAGCCACCTTCTCGATCAGCAACCTTGGGATGTTTGGCATCGAAGAGTTCACCGCGGTTATCAATCCGCCCGAAGGCGCAATCCTGGCCATCGGGGCAATGGCTGCTAAACCCGTAGTAAGAGATGGCGAGATCAAAGTGCGTCAGACCATGCGCGTGACTATGTCCTGCGACCATCGTGTGATCGACGGCGCCACCGGCGCCAAGTTCCTGCAAACGTTCAAGCAAATCATGGAGAACCCGCTTTATCTTTTCATCGGGTGATCCCGGGATTTTTGAAATTGTCTCTCTGAAGATCGGGTCACCTTCCCGATCTTTTTTCATTTCATGAGCAGCGCCAAGCGATCAATCGCAAGCAGTCCTGCCGCGCCACATCTGGCTTTGATTTCGGTGCAGCTCTTGTTTGCCACCTGGCCCATTGTCGGCAAGCTCGCTTTGCGCGTTCTGCCGGCTTTGACGCTGGTCGGGTTCCGAGTGGCCGGCGCCGCCCTCGTGCTTCTGGTGTTAGCGCGCGCGACCGGCCGTTTTCGATTAATCGCACGAAAAGATTGGCCGCTCCTGATCGTCTCCAGCGTGCTCGGGCTGATTCTGAATCAGTGGCTTTTCGTTACCGGCCTTTCGTTAACCACCGCCATCAATTCAACTCTGATTAGCACAACGATTCCTATCTCGACCTTGCTGATTGGACTAATTTTCGGCACCGATCGGATCGCATGGCGACGTACGCTCGGAATCGTGCTGGCCATGGCGGGCGTAATTCTACTGATCGGGCGTGGACCGCAGGAGCTTTCCTCGGCCACGCGAACGGGTGACTTGTTCATCGTGGCGAACTCGCTCTGCTATGGCGCTTACATCGCGATTTCAAAAGATCTGGTAAGACGCTACAGCGCGCTCAATGTGATTACGTGGGTGTTCATCGTGGGGACGATCGCGACCATTCCGGTAGGCGCGATCAGCATTGCCAGGATGCCGCTACGCGAAGTGTCGATCGGCGTTTGGCTGGCAGTCGCTTACGTCATCCTGATGCCGACGGCGGTGGCTTATTTTCTGAACGCGTGGGCGCTGGCCCGTGTGCCGCCGAGCACGGTCGCAGTTTATATTTACTTGCAGCCGCTGTTCGCGTTCGCGCTGGCGCCGCTCGTCCTCGGCGAGCCATTGGGCGCGCGCGCTATTGTCTCGTCGTTGATGATTTTCGTGGGAGTAGTCATAGTTACCAGACGCCGGCGCGCCAAAATGATTGACGAATCACAGGCGTTGGAAACGATTTAGCGATGAATATGGCTTGGGCAGTCTTTGCGGTGCTAATGATTTTCTATTTGCTCGGCGTGTTTCAGTTTCACGCGCCGAGTTCAATTCACGCTCTTCCGTTTGTCGCGATTGCCGTTCTCGTCCTCGATTACTTGATCGCCAAGCCTTTCAAGAAACATTAGTCGCGCAGCGGGGCGCTGCATTTTCGACACTGCGACCTTCGTCTGGCGTTCAGCGTCATGCACGCACGGCAACGCACGTACATGGCGCGCGCGAACAGGTGCATGATCACATAGCTGCCGCCAAGAATGGCGACAGCTAGGGCGATGTTTATGAGCGTGGCTTTCAGGTTGTTATGTTGGTAATCGAAGTTTACGCCGCGCGCTTCGACCGCTTCTCGTCGTGCGAACTTCGCTGCTCAGTTTCGGTCAAGAAACGAGTATAGGTCTGGCCGCGTTCGTAGCCCTGACGGAAACCATGCGCCTCTGAATCGGCGCCATACTTCTGGTGCAGTCTGGTCGCGACTTCATCGCAGGACTTGCCGCGACAGTCGGGATGCAAAGCCGCTTCGAATCCCAGACGGTACTTCGCTTCGTCCACGTCGAAATCGCCGCCTTGATTTGTGTAGTGTTCACGTTCCGCGCCGCGCAATCCAATCCACCACTCTTCGCGGGCTGCGTCAACCGATTCAGCGCCCGCGCGGGCCAACGATGCCCGCGCATTCTCGGCGATCTGTTCGTTGTCTGCAAAGGCCAGAACCACCGAACGTCCTCGTCGCAGCGCATCTTCGTAAACGTAGAGTTCATCACGCGGAACGCCTTCGGCGATTCCCTTCTCTAAAGCGTCTCCGGCGAATGCGCCGGCTGCTGCACCACCCGCACCGAAAATCGCCGCGCCAATCAGACCCAACGCTATCACCGGGCCGACGCCGGGGATCAATAGCGAAGCTGCCGCTGCGCCCGCTTCAACACCGCCGGCAACGCCGAGGGCCGCGCCAACAGTGCCGCCCAAAGCTGCGCCCATGCCCGGTTGCTCAGTCTCTGAAGTAGGAACTTGTGCTTCGATTTCGGCCTCTGAAGTGTGCGGTGAGAGTACAGTGATTCGCTTGTCTGGAATGCCGAGTGAACGCAAGATCGCCGCGCCTCTCTTCGCATCCGCAAATGAATTGAAAATTCCAACGATGGTTTCCATGCCTGAATCCTCCTGCCGGATACACTTGCGCGCGTCGTGCCAGAACGTGCATCACGTGAATTTGATCGCTGAATAATCGATCATCGCAAGAGAAGTGGAATGAAGACCTGACCACAATTTCCGATTGAGAGAAAGGCATCGCTGTGTTAATGTTGGGCGCATGACAGCAGTCGAAGAGTTGAACGTATTCGACATGGTCGAAAAGCAGTCGCCGATGTCAGTCGGCGATGGTAAAGCGACTCGTAAAAAGAAGCCGCGCATCCTCGCCATCACGACGGATTGCTGCACCGGCTGCGCAGGATCGCCGGCGTGTATCGAATACTGCCCCATCGAAGCGTGCATGTTCTGGGTGGCTGATGAGGATCACCCGCCGTTCGGCCGCATCGAAGTCGATCCCTACCTTTGCATCGGCTGTCAGAAATGCACGAGCAAAGGTCCGGATGGAGCCTTCCTCGATGGCTGTCCCTGGGATGCGATCGAAATGATTCCGACAGAAGATTGGGAAGCAATGCACGGAATCAGTTTGCCGGATGCCCCACCACCACCGCCTGCTTATCAAGATTGATCAGACCAGTTTCGTTTAGACGCGGCACCTGTGCCGCTGCGCTTGGCCGCCCAAGTGCGGTTTCTAAACGGAAAAGTGATTGAGCTTACGTCGCAGAAAACGCCTTGCGGGATGCGACCGCCGCCAGCACATAGCAAGCACTGCCCATCAACATCGCAGCCTGGAATCCGAACATCAGCGCGACGAACACGGTCGTCACTGATCCAATCACCGACATGATTCCGTTCAAGCCCCAGTAGAATGGCGGCGCGGGCAGCGAGCCCTGGCCCGTCTGACGCAGTCCGCGCGGGAAAGGCATGCCCATCGCGAGACCCAACGGCGCGATCAACGCAATTGCCACGGCAATGCGTCCCCAGAGCGGCAGCCATAGCAAAGCGGGCACAAGTCTCGGCAACGCGAGCGCTTCCAGTGCACCAATCACCGCGACGGCCACACACGCGAGCCAGATGGGAAAGCGGACGCTGAGCGCGCTGCCGATTCCGCCGAACGCGAGCAGAGTGAAGAGCAGAACAGAGAGCGTGTAAATCGGATGGCCAACGAGCAGCGTAAGGTTCTGAAGCAGCGCCAACTCAACGGCGATGAATCCGAATCCCAGCGCCGCGAAGTAGAGCAGTGAGCTGGCATATTGAAGTGTCGAGTTCCTGATGCGAGATCCGTTGGTACGCGGCTTTCCGAAAATCGCAAAGAGAGCCAGCATGCCCATGCTCGGACCAAGCAGCCACTTCAACATGCGCTCGGCGATTGCTCCCGGCATGCGCCAAGGCCGATCGATCGCAAAATAAAACGGACTGTCATCCCACACCGCCCCAACGAAGCGCGGCGACCCGGCTTCATATTGGTCCAGCGTCTTGGTTCCCGCCAGGACTTCCTTTATTCCCGGAGGGGCGGTTCCACCGGGCATTACCACCGGATTCGCTTGCGTCCAATTGGTCGAAACGTCTTTGAGTTCTCCATCGGTGAACGGACGTTTCCGGAGCATGAAGAGCATCTGCGGGTAATCGTTTGGCCCGGCCTGCTTCTCCATCAGGACGAGTATGCGTTTCGAAGCTTCGTTCGCGCCAAGCGTCGCCACGGAATTCGACACCAGACGCGGAATGTCCATCTCCCAGCGCAGAATCACCAGAATGCCGTCCGGCTTGAGATGATCGTAATAGGCCCGAACAGCTTCGGTCGTGTAGAGATAATTTTCCGAAAGCGATAAACCGCCGGAAGCCACCGATGCCCATGAATCGACAAAGCCCAGCAGGATGATGTCGAACTTGCGATCGGTGCGACTGATGAAGTTGCGCCCCTCACTCTGAATCGTTTCGACGTCCGGCCGATCATAAAGATTACCTGCGCGCGCGCCGTAGCTGCGCACGAACTTCAACATCAGCGGATTCATCTCGACGGCGGTGACTTTCTTGCTGCCCGATGCCAGCGCCGCAACGACATCTGGCCCACCACCGGGACCAATGATCAATGTCTCGGCATGTGGCGTAAGACGAAACGGTAGGGCGCGATACGAACCGGCCATGTCTTTCACGCTTTCGAGCTTGCCGTCCCAGCCACGGATTCCTGTCCACGCATCGGAATCGATGTAGAGCCGCGCAAAACTGTTCGGCAGTCCTTCCACGCAATCGATTCGCGAGTAAGCGTTCCAACCAGTCTGCACGATGTGCGAGCCGGGCGCTGCGTCCATCTGGTTGCGCATGGCTTTTGTCGTTCCGGGTTTGACCCGGAACGCGCCGAACTTGATGGCTGAGAATGCTCCCGCCGTCGTTATGAGCACTGCGATTACCGCAGCTACGCGAGCGGTCTTCGCCGCAGATGACAAGCTCATCAGCAGCGCCGCCACCGCCGGGGCAATCGCTCCCACTAACAATGCCGCTTCGCCGCCAAACACATGCAATAACAGCGTCACGAGAACCGCGCCTAACGCCGCGCCAACTAAATCATAGAAGTACAGCGTTCCCGCGACTGCGCGATGAATGTCGAAGATGATCGCCAGCGCCATGCCCGCCAGAAAGAACGGTAAGAGCGGCGCCAGAAAATAAAGCGGCAGCCGATCCATGTCGAACGGATAGCGCACCAGCAACCATAAACACAACGGGATCGCGAGCGCATACAGCGTCGTCACCAGCGCTGCCATGTTCATCGACAGAGGGCGCGCGCGCTTCAGCAAGTGAACCGCAAAGCCACCGAGTCCCCAGCCCAAAAGCGCTACTGAAATGGCCACGAAGGCGAAGTGATACCAGATGCTGGCGGAGTAAATTCGTGTGAGGCCGACTTCGAGAATCAGACCTGAAAGAGTGATAAGAAATACACTTAGACGGTTGCGCATAAGCGATGTAGTAAAGAGGAAGCGAAGTTAAAGGTCAAGTTGAGATGAAGATTGAATCGAAGAGATTTCTGGCGGAAGAATTTTCTACTGACCTCTATCACGAATCGCTTTGGCAGTGAATGCCGCCTGCTTTGTTGTCTCAGCGCTGGCATCGAATTGCGAAGTCGCTTCAACCCAAGGCAGGTCTTCCTTCGCACCTACATAAGCGAGAGCTTGAAGTGCGTCGTTAATCGTCACGCGATCGGGGGTCAGCGAAGCAATCGTTTGACCTACTGAAACCGAATCGCCTTCCTTGACCGCAAGCGAATTAATCGTGCCATCGATCGGCGAGCGAAACTCCTGAACATTTCCGGAAGCATCGCGAATTCGCGCCAGCAGCCCACCGGATTTGATCGGCGCACCACGCGGTAACAGACTCACGACCGTGCCGCCGATGGGCGTCTTGGCTTCGAAAGCTCCGAGCATGGCGCGCAATTCCGGCCGGCCACTCGCGTCGCCAAATCGCACCAGTTGCAACGCAGCGTTGCGACGCACGAGAGGCTCGGCATCTTTCAGCAAATCAACCAGCGCGCGATGAAACTCGTCGGACTTATTGTCCTGGCCCATCACCCAGGCGGCCGTCTTGCGAATCTCAGCATGCGAACTTTTTGATGAAGCAACAATCTGCGGATAGAACTTCTTTGACGTCCCGTCACCATGCTCAATTTTCTCTTCGACTTGGAGCAAGGCGTGCTGGATGTGTCGTGGATTCTGGTCGTCAGACAGGTATTTTGCGACGTCTTCGTCCGACAGGTCACGGCCGAACCAGGTGCCATACCAGGTAAGAAACGGAACGATGATGAACAACGCCGCAACGATGATCAGCCAGACATTTGACGGGCGCTTCGATTTGGCCAGGGGCGATTTCGCGCTGTCGCCGTTGGGATTAACGAGTTGCGACTCCATGGATTACGAGGAAGGATAGAGATGATACAGCATTAAGTAAACGATCACGCCGGTGATCGAGACATACATCCACATCGGAAGTGTCCAGCGCGCGATAGCTCGATGCCGCAGGAAATCTCCGCGCAACGCTCGTCGCAGGGTGATGATCACGAACGGAACAATCACTGCGGCCAGAATCGTGTGCGTAGTCAGGATCGTGAAATAGATTGGCCGCGCGATTCCCTGCCCGGCGAACCGAGTGGTCCCGTGATGCAGGTGATAGAAGATGTACGAAATCAAGAACAGGACAGACGCCGTTAACGCCGAGAGTTGGCATCGACGATGCGCCAACACGCGACCGCGCCGAATGAAATAGTAGCCACTCGTTAAGAGGATGAAACTAGAGGCGTTGAGCGTGGCGTTAAGGTGCGGGAGAACGGAATAGACATCAGTAAGCAAAAAGCAGTAGGCAGTAGGCAGATGGCAGTAGGCAGAAGACAACATCCATTACACACTAACAGGTTGCATACTCAAGTGCAGTGATAGCTGCATTCTGCTTACTGCTTACTGCTTACTGCTTACTGCTTACTGCTTACTGCTTACTGCCTTCTGTCTTATTCATCTCAGTCATCATGCGGATTACGTCCGGAGGCAGCGCGCGACCCTTGCGATCTTTCATCGCGGGCTGTGCGCGGGCGGCGGGTGCCTTTTGCGTAGAGCCCGCAGTTGCTGTCGTTGCGGAAGCCGGTGTTGCTACCTTCGCAGGCGCTGGAGTCTTCGTCTCACTCCCGGCCGCGCCGTGTTTCGGCGCCGCTTTAACAGGACGCGGAAGCAACTCTTCATAACCGCAGCGCTCACACTGCCACGACGGAAAGACATCGTTCGGATCGCCTGAGCTTTGGTACACGGCGCGGCGCGATGGAATGATCTTGCCGCCGCAACGCGGACACGAACGGCCGCGCGTCGTGCGCCGGTCGATGTCGATTCCTAATTGTTGGGCTAAGTCTACCAAGGCTGGTTCGTCTTACTTGCGATGTCGAATTGCGATGATAAAGATGGTGCAGAAGATTGAGACGGGCGGCACCAGCAACACTAGCACTCCAATGTTGAAGTTGCGGATGAACGCGCTGTTCGACCCCAGCGATGCGCGACACATCACGCATTGAGCGAAGGTTGGCTCGGCCAGCAGCATCGCGCCCAAAAGCGCGATAACGGCCAATGCACCAGTCGCGAATATCCTTTTCCTAGTCATATCAAACCCTGCCCCCTCACGGTCGAGCTTCTGATCCAGCCGCTGGAGGCGGTCCCGAATACCGCAAATTCTTCGCGCGAAAACTGTCCGGGAAGAACACCAACAATAAGCAGATGCAGATCACTACCGCCGGCACAATGGTCAGGATCAGGTTGATTCGCTCGAAGCGCAGGTGCATGAAGTACGCAACAATGAGCGCGGCTTTGATGATCGACGCGCCCATCAGAATCACCAACATGTAAACCACCGGCAAACGAATGTAACCCAGGAAGACTTCAAAAGCCGTCAGCACGAGCAACCAAAACCAAACGGAAAGGAAAAGACGATTGCTTCCAACAAAGTGGATCTCTTCCTCGGGCTCGGCATGTGCCGCGGCTTCGGCAGCCCCGCCTTCCGCCGCCAGCGCTTTGCGTTTCTTCCACATGTCGAGGCCCGGCACCACCAGAAACAGCAGCGCCAAAAGAAGCGGCACCACCGTGAAGAACAATCCGTCGGTGCTAATTACAGCCCCCGCCGCAAACAGGTTGTAGGCCACGAGCGCCAGAAACAACGCTGCAGCAATCAGGCAAATCAGATTGAGCAAAGACTGTTCGCGCTTCTCAGGTGTTTGGCTAGTCATTTCCATTTCGCTCATGCGAGTTCCGAAGCGATCATTTCTCGGCAGCAGGTGGCGGCGGACCTGAATAGCGCAAGTCCTTTGCCCGAAAACTGTCCGGGAAGAAAACCAACAACAAGCAGATACAAATTACCAGCGCCGGCACGATCGTCAACACCAGGTTCAAACGCTCAAATCGCAGGTGCATGAAGTACGCGACGATCAGCGCAGCTTTGATGATCGATGCACCCATCAAAATCACCAGCATGTAAATCACCGGCAGACGAATGTAGCCAAGGAAGACTTCAAAGCCAGTTAAGAGCAAAAGCCAAACCCAAACTGAGATGAACAAGCGATTACTACCAGCAAAGTGTTCTTCTGCATCTGCGTGAGCGCTCATGCGATTCTCCAACGTAGCATAGACTTCAGTCTGTGACTCGTTTTTCTATCGGTGACTACTTCCTCGGATAAACCGACAGCAGATAAATCATTGGGAATACGAACATCCAGACCAGATCAACAAAGTGCCAATACAATCCGCTGATCTCGACGTCCTCGTGCTTCAGCTTGTTGACGCGCGCGGCGACCACGAAAAGATAAATGCAGCCGGTAAACACGTGGAACATGTGCATGCCGGTGATGCCGAAGAACGTCGCGCCGAATAGCGGCGTTGAGCCCGGCCACTTTTCGACCCATTCCTGTGGCAACTGAAAAGGCCTGAGCCCTTCGCTGATCAAGTGATTCCATTCGATTGAGTGCAAAATAATAAAGGTCAGCCCCAGCAGCGCTGTCGCGATGATCCACAGGCGCGCGCGCGACTTGTCTCGCCGCGCCGATGCGGACACAGCCATCACCATCGTCAAACTCGACGACAGCAGCACGAGCGTCATCACCGAAGAGAAAACGATGCTGGGATAGAACTTGAATGGTTCCGGCCAGACGTTCGACGCCCGCAAGTAGGCGTAGCCCATGAGCAGCGCCGAAAACGTGAGCGAGTCGGACATGATGAAAAGCCACATGCCCAACTTCCGGTGCCCAACTCGATACGGGTGAACGCCGCCACCCCAATCGCCTGCCAGAGCTTGTGCTTCAGTTGCCACGAGTTACCTCCGATGTAACGCAAATTGAAAATTTGCGATTATCGTGAAACCTAAAGAACCTCTTTCGAGTGCAGTCGCAAATTAACAATTTGCGCTACTTCCAAAACGTCAAAAGCATGAACAGAGCGACCCACAGCCCGTCCATGAAATGCCAATAAATCGTTGCAGCATCCGCGGCGCCGATTCTTCGCAGTTCGCCTTCGACGGTTGTACGCTTTGTCCTGGTGCGAAACAGCAGATACGTCAGCGCCAGAATGCCGCCGAGCAAGTGCAGCCCGTGCGCGGCGGTAAACAAATAGAAAAACGAGCTATAGGGATTGCTCGCCATGTAAACGCCCTGGCGCACCAGTTGCCGCCACGCAACCAACTGCGAAACGACAAACCCGGCACCGAGTACCACCGTATTGATCAACCAAACTGAGTAGCCAGCGTTGTTATCTCGCTTCAAAGAGCGTCTTGAGAATTCAATCGTGATGCTGCTAACGAGAATGAGCGCAGTGCTTAACCAAAGCACCTTGGGCATCGCGATCGGTTTCCAATCGTTCGACGCTGCTGAACGGACGATGTACGCGCTCGTCAAAGCCACGAACAGCATCAGAATGCTGCCGATTGCGGTCCAGACGCCGATGCGATAGCGCGCCGGCGAAAATCGAAAATCGTCGCCATCGTGGCCACCTCCGTTCTTGTGAAAGCCGTTGCCGTTGCGCGGCCGCGGGCCTCCACCGAGTCCGGCTTCGACGATCTGATCAGCCCTTGTGGCCGTTGCCGCCATTACCGCTTGCTCCTCCCATGTCAGCGCCCAGCGCCACACCTTCTGGCTCTGTCTGCATTATGAAATCGTTAGGCGCACCCGGCACTGAAAACTCGTACGCTCCGTGATAGACAACCGGTACCACGCCCGCGAAGTTATCGTGTGGCGGCGGTGAAGCTGTCACCCATTCCAGCGTCGTGGCCTCCCAGGGATTCTCAGAGGCTCGTTTTCCTTTGAATATGCTCCAGAAGAAATTGAAGTAGAACAACACCTGTGCCACCACGGTAACAATCGCCGCGACCGTCACAAACGAGACCAGACCCTTTGAATTCTTCAGAAACTCATATTCGGTGAATTGCGCGTAGCGACGCGGCATGCCGAGTAAGCCCATTGCGTGGAACGGAACAAAGATCGCATACACGCCGAGGAAGGTAATCCAAAAGTGGACCTTCCCAATGCCCTCGCTCATGAATCGGCCAAACATCTTTGGGAACCAAAAATATGTTGCCGCAAACATGCCGAAGATTGACGCGACGCCCATCACCAGGTGGAAGTGCGCCGTCACGAAATACGTATCGTGGAAGAAAAAGTCGAGTGATGACTGACCCAGCACCAGACCTGTGATGCCGCCGGCAACGAAAAGTGAGACAAAGCCAATCGCGAACAGCATCGCCGTGGTAAAGCGAATCTTCGCGCCCCACAAAGTGCCCAGCCAATTGAACGTCTTAATCGCAGAAGGCACGCCGATCGAAAGCGTTAGGATTGAAAACGCAACGGCCGAGTACGGGCTCATGCCGCTCATGAACATGTGATGGCCCCAGACGAAGAAGCCCAGCATGCCGATCGCAAAGATCGCAAAGACCATCGCGCGATAGCCGAACACTGGCTTACGCGCAAACGTCGAGAGGATGTGCGAAGTTGCGCCCATGCCGGGCAGGATCGCAATGTAAACTTCCGGGTGACCGAAGAACCAGAAGAGGTGTTGCCAAAGCAGCGGCGATCCGCCGTTATGTAGAGGCACCGTGTTGCCGCTGACGTACAGACCTCCGGGAATGAAAAAGCTCGTGCCGGCCATGCGATCGAGCAGCAGCAGAATGCCGCCACCCAACAAAACCGGAAACGATAGCAGCGCGAGAATGGCCGTCGTAAACCACGCCCAGCAAGTAAGTGGCATGCGCATCAGCGACATTCCGCGCGTGCGCATGTTCAGCAGCGTCGTAATAAAGTTCAGCGCGCCCAGCAACGAACCGACGCAGAAGATCGCGATGCTAATGATCCAAAGATTGACGCCCGCTCCCTGCCCTGGCCCGGCGATCTTTCCCAGCGCACTCAAAGGTGGATAACCAGTCCAGCCGCCAATTGGCCCGACGGTGCCGCTGCCGCCCGCCCACGACTCACCCAGTTTCGTAAACCAGCCGCCCACAGTCGCGTTTCCTTCCGCGAAGATGGCGAGCAGAATCACGATGAACCCGACGAACGTCACCCAGAAGGACATCATGTTCAGCACCGGAAACGCCATGTCTTCCGCGCCGATTTGAATCGGCAGAAAGTAGTTGCCGAATCCGCCCTGCGGCGCCGTCGTTAACACGAAGAACACCATGATGGTTCCGTGCATCGTCACCAGGCTGAGATAAAACTCCGGCGTCATCACACCGCCCGGCGCGCCCTGTGGAAACAGCGTTTCCATGATCTTGATGTGGGTCCCGGGCCAACTCAGGTTCACGCGCATCAACACTGACATGATCATCCCGACCAGGACAGCCGCCAGCGCCAGCATGATGTACTGGATGCCGATGACCTTGTGGTCGAGACTGAAAATGTATTTGCGGATGAAACCAGTCGGCGCCGGGTGCCGATGCACTTCTGCATGAGCTGCTTCTGCCATCGTAGAATCTCCTCTAAACGAAGGGGCAAAAATTCTCTAACTCAATAATTCGGAAGCTGGTATTTATTGAATAGCTCTTCTTTCTTGGTTTGGAACTTGTCTTGTGGCAGCGCCACCAATTCGTCGAATTCGTTCTGCGGCAACACCAGCATGTAAGACTTCATTTTGTAGTGATTCATGCCGCAGAGTTCCGCGCAGGCAAGTTCGTACTTGCCGACTTTGGTTGCGGTGAAGTGAACGTGAATGGCCATCCCTGGGACGAGGTCCTGCTTAAAGCGAAGTTGCGGCACAAAGAAGCTGTGCGTAACGTCTTTCGATCGGAGGATCAATTCCACCGGGCGGTTGACCGGAATTGCCAGCGTGGAGACGACCGCGTCGTCTTTCGCATTCGGGTCCGTGTCGTCGAGGCCGACGTAATTCAGGGCTGAGTCGTCGATGAGGTTCGGATCGGTCTTGCCGAACACGTTGTCCTTGCCGGGATAGTGAAAATTCCAACTGAACTGTTGCGCGACCACTTCAATCGTGTAAGCGCCGGGCGGGATCTTAGTCAGTTGCAGCGAAGCCCAAACTCTCTGGCCCATGACGGCGAGGCTGATGAAGATGATCGCAGTCACCACCGTCCAGACAACCTCCAGCCGATTGTTCCCGTGCGAGTAAGTTGCCCGTTGCTTGTCGGCGTTGTCGCGAAACTTGAACACCACCCAGCCCAGCCCGATTTGCGCCGCAGCGAACGAGATGCCGACGACGATAATCGTGATCAGAAACTGTCTGTCGTAGCTCGGGCCGTGTTCCGAAATTGATGCGGGGAACCACCACTTTCCGCTGACGAACATCCAGACTGACAGAATTGTGATCAGCCAGATTGCTATTCCCAGAAGGCGTCCCATCAGTTGTCTCCTTCGTGCGAGCTAAGGGCAAAGCGCAAAGCGAATCTGTTCTGCTCTTTAGCGCTTTGCCCTTCGCGCTTAGCGATTTAGAACCATCACACCGAACAACAATGGCAAGTAGAGCACTGAAGCCAGCAGCAATTGGCGCGCGTGCTGGTTCGATTTCGAAAGCGCCGCGCGGATGCTGCTCGCGAGAAAGAGCAGGCCTAGAATTAGCGCGGCGACGAGATAAATTTTTCCGGACACCCCCAGAACTGTCGGCAGCAAACTCACGGGCACGAGCATCACCGCGTACGCGATGATTTGCTGGCCCGTGACGCGGCCGTCCGGCTCGACCACGGGCAACATGCGAATGCCGGCACGACCGTAGTCTTCACGATACATCCACGCGATGGCGAGGAAATGCGGAAACTGCCAAAGAAAGAGAATTGCAAACAGCACCCAGGCGGCAATATCGATTCGCCCGCGCGCCGCGGTCCATCCCATCAGCGGCGGCATCGCGCCGGGAAAAGCACCGAGCGCCGTCGACAGGGACGTGCGCGTCTTCAGCGGCGTGTAAACAAACAAGTAACCGGCGATGACTGTGAGACCGAGCAATGCCGTCAAGACATTCACGAACAGCGCCAGATAGACTTCGGCGAGTGCCGTCACCGCCACGCCAAACCAAAGCGCTTCAAATGGAAACAACCGACCCGACGGCAGCGGCCGATCCGCAGTGCGGCGCATCAAGCCATCAAGGTCGCGCTCGATGAATTGATTGAGCGTCCCGATTCCTGACGACAAGAGTCCGATGCCAATCATCGCGTGTACAAACGCGAAGTAATCGATCGGCCCACGCGACGCGAGCACAAAACCCGCGGCCGAGGTCAACATGATGAGGCTGGTGATGCGTGGCTTGGTTAGTTCGATGTAGGCTCCGGCGCGAGTTTTCACGCTGGCCTGATTGCCCGTGGAATTTAGTTCTAATGCAGCAGTCTTCATGCGAAAAGATGATTACGAAAACGATTACGAAATTTTTTGGGAGACAGCCGTTCGATCAAGCCGCCGCCAGGACGTATTCGCCCTGCTCGGCATCCACGACCCGAAAAGCACGCAGCGTCAAAACAATCGTGCTGGCGAAGACCAAAGCCCCACACGCGACGTGGGCGACAGTGATGGCGACCATCGGCGTCAGCGGCTGCGGGTCGTACGGCGACCGGCTGCGAGTGACGTATGCAGCCAACCCTAGGCCTAACTGCACAAACAAAACAGCGGCGGCGAATACAGCCGGGCGCGTCAGATATTTGTCGCCGCGATATCTCAGCAGCGTGGTTACGATCGTCGCCCCGAGAATCAAGGTCACGCAAATGGCGCCGCCCACGTGCGCCAGCAACAGGCTCGTCGGCAGTTCCTGATCCCAGGTGGCCGAGTGCCGCAGCGTTGCGCCCAGGACCAACTGCGCGAGAATCGAAACCAACGCGACCACGGTGAGCGACCGAATCGAAAAGCCCGCGCGATTATCGGCGATGCTCGTGGGTGGCATCACCCAACTTCGCGAGGTGAACACCGCGATGCTCACCGTTGTGAGAAAGAACAACTGCGCCAGCGTCGCGTGGGCTGCGGAAACCCAGAGCGGCAAAAGCAACTTCACCGTCAGCCCACCGAGCAAACCCTGGGCGATGACTCCCGCGAGCGCGATCCAACCAAGGCGCTTCATCCAACGGCGCGAGTCCCGGAGCTGAAGATAGACCGCCAGCACGATCGTCAGCATGCCGACTGCCGTTGCGATCATGCGATGGCCGTGCTCCCAGAAAACATTGCCAACCATCTGCGGAAAAACTTTTCCGAACGACAGCGGCCAATCGGGCACGGCCAAACCGGCGTCATGACTGGTTACATTCGCGCCGGCGATGATGAGAAAGAACGTTGCGCACGCCACCAGCAGCGCAAAGCGATGTAAACCTTTGGACATTCTCGACGCTAATTCCAACTGCCGATTTCCGCGCGCCAGGGTAAATCGGCAATCGGAAATCGCAAATCGGCAATCGTTAATGTTTGCCCAGCATTGGAAACTCGAGCGCGGGCAAGACCTGCAACGAAGATGGCTGGCCCATTGCCGTTGCGCCGAATGAAAAGTCCGCTTTCGCGGCGCCGCTCGCGGCCACCGTTACTTGCATGGTCTTCTCGGTTCCGTTCGCGCCGCCTTCATGCCAGGCGACCACGTTGTACTTGCCCGGTGGTACGCCTTTGATCGTGAAGCTTCCGTCTTCAGCCGACACGGCAAAGAACGGATGCTTGAGCACGCCCACGTAAGACTTCATCCAGGGATGCTGATTGCACTTCACTTGAACGAGCGAAGGCGAAACCTCAGGCGCATTCAGCGTGTGGGTTAGCGCCGCCGCCCCGTTCGGCTGTGACTGGTTCCAGTCAGGATTTTTCTTTGGCGTGAAGTGAATGTTGTGCGTCGTCGGGTCGCTATTTGTGATGTTGATTGGCTGCTTGGCCATCACGCCGAGGACGTGTGGTTTGTAGTGGCAGCCATTTTGATCGAGCGTGGCCGGACTTGTCGGAACCGGAAATGTAAAGCCTTCGATCTTCGATCCATCGGCCAGCGTTCCGTCTTTGATATAGACGAACGTATTGGCCAGCTTGCCGTCTTTCACGACCCAGTCTTCCGTCTTCAGATCGGGAGACTTCGACGTGCACGCCGCATCCGCCGACGTGTCGATCTTCTTTAGCTCTGGCGCTGCGCCGGTGTAGGAAATAACGCCTGAGATGGTGCCCTCATTTCCCTTCGCCGTGTAAGGTTTGCCGCCGGTTTCGCCGGTGCTCTCTTCTTCACCACCGCCTTTGCTGCACGACGAGGCGAGCGACAACAGGCTGATTAAGGCAATGAGCCCCAGCCATAGTCTTGTATTCTTACTCAACATGAATTTGAGTCCTCCAAAAATCTAAGATAACCGCTTGAATTGAAAAGTAAGCATACGCCAGCGGCCTTCAGAGTACCAACTTTAGTCTCGCTCTTAAGCCTGACCATGAGCGCTGCGGCGAACGTTGAGCGTTAGCTCTCCTTGACGCGTGATGCTCTGCCCGCCGGTTACGATCTTCCTTTGAACGATAGCTGTTCCGCCCCGTCTTTTGAGTTGCGGGCGGTTGCTGTGCTGCCGGAGCCGCCGCGGGCGCGGGCGTTGCTGACAAGAGACGGCGTTGCTCATCCGGCGTCATCAGGAACATGTAACGAACCAACAGTCGCGCATGGTCGTCGTGATAGTTCGCGACATCCGTAGGCGGATTCGGCAGGTTCACCACCCAATGACCCTGATCCTGCTTGAACAATCCGGTCGGCATGGCTGTGCCCGGCGCGATCTGCGCAGGATCAAGCAGCCAACGGAAAACCCAATCCGGCTTCAAGCGCTCGTTCGCCAGGAGGAAGTTGGGCGCGATCGCCCTCGCGTCATGCGCCGGCTCGCCCGTGATGTGACACTTCAAACAGGGCGTGCCCGAAACGAAGATGTTGCGCGCGATCGATTTCTCAGCATCCGTCATCGGCTTCAAAGGCTCTTTGATGTACGGATCGTTTTGCGATGAAACGGCCATAAAGAACCGCACCAGCGTGCGCAATTCATTCGGCGAAAAATTGAATGTCGGCATGTGCACCTGGATGTACGGCCTCACGCCATTGCGATTCAATCCCCACTGCGGCAACAAACGCCCGCCGCGCTGATCGTTCGTGTTCGCCGTGCTAGCCGCAGCCGGCGAGGCCGAGGCCGCAGGTGATGGCACCATGGGCTTCTCGCCCGCCTGCATCATCGAAGGATCTTTCAGGAACTTCATCAGCCAATCCGGATCCACGCGCGCGCCTTCACTAGTCAGCATCGGCGGCAGCAGCTCTTTCGTGCTCGCATAAAACGGCAGCGAACTCAGCACTGTTCCACCAATTACCATCCCAGGCTCAGCCGAATTGTTGTAGGCGCTGATCTGCTGACCAGGCTGCAGCACGTGACAGCCCATGCAGTTGTATTTCTTGATCACCCACCAGCCATTTTGAATGTCCTGTCGGCGCGAGTCCTGCGGATTGTAGAAAAGCGACGCCGGCACATTCGCGCCTTCCGGGCCAAGGCTGCCCAGCAAAAGCGTCGTCAAGCCCGTGCGCCACTCCGGAGTCAGATAAGGCTTCGGCATGCGCAGACGATCTTTCGACTCGAGGTACTCAGACTTGCCGCGATCATAAATCGAAGGATCAGAGAGCTTGTGCTCGAAGAAGCCGCGGTGGTTGTACCACTCCTTCTCTTTCTCTTTTTCATGGACTACCAGCGGCTGGCCTTCAGCATTCTTTGGCTCACGCCCGTACTCTGCGTCCTGCGTGAGCAACGCGAAGTCGAGACGCTCGAGCGGCGTTGCGCCTTCCGTCGTCAATTCCTTGCCGATACGCTGCTCTTCTTCGAAACCTTTGATTTCATGACAGCCCGCGCAACCGTATTGCTTAATCTCAGCCTTTCCATCCTCGGCCATCTTCGGATCGTCCATGAACGAAACGTCTTCTGAAGTCTGCGGCTGCGACAGCGAGAATAAGTACGTCGCGATGTCGCGCGCGTCCTGCTCAGACAGGCGCAGGTTCGGCATGACGGTCATGTTCTGCACCTGCAACTCTGCGCCATCGTTCGGACAAGTCGAATGCAGTTCAGTATCGAAGAGATACGGCTGGTTGTGTTTGGCGTAATCGTCGGGCGTCAGATCTCGGTGTTCTTTCGGACAGTAAGGCGCCCAGCGTTCGCGTGGGTTGTAAATCCAGCGGACGATGTAATCGTAATTCGCCTTCTCGCCCACGCGCTGAAGATCGGCCGCAAACGTGCCGCCCAAGCGAGTATCACCTTCGCCAATTGAATGGCATGCGAGACAGCCGCGCGATTCAAATAACTCTTTGCCGTGCGTCTTGTCTCCCTGCGACTGCGCAGGCACCTTGCCATCGAAACTGTTCTGCCAGAGATACGCCGCGACGCCTTTAAGATCTTTCTCGCCCTCTTCGCCATCAACGTGGAAGCGCCAGAACGTCGGCATCTTTGTGCCGGGGCGAAAAGCCTGGGGGTCTCGCAACCAAACCGGAATCCATTCCTTGCGCAACTTCAAACGAACGTCTTTGAGATTCGGTCCGACCTTCTTTTGATCCTGCTGCAAATAACGCGTCTGCAGATTCAGTTCATCGATGCGCGCCGCCAGCTGGCTGTTTTGCACGCGCAACGAATCCGCGTGGGCCAGCAGTCGCTGCGTCTCAGCATCGTCGCTCGCGTTCGCGCTGTTGTCGGTATCCAGCTTGGCCTGGCGCTCGTTCGCGGCAATCTGATCCTGCAACTGTGAAATCTGCTGGCGCGCGTTGGTGAGCGCATCGGCTTCGCGATCGAAAGCTTCCATGCGATGACAGCCCACGCAGCCGCGCTGATAGAAAAGATCCTTGCCGAGGTTCAGGGTATCAGCGCCTTGCGTCACGCGATCGTTCGCATGGCACATTTGGCAACCGGCTTCAGTGTTTTCTTTATGGAAAAGCGGATGGAGCCAGAATGGATTCAGGCCGTGCGCCTTCTCCGCACTAGTGGTGGCGCGGCCGTTTCCGCCATGGCAAGCCGAGCAACCAAATTTGTCCGGATTATGAATCTGCAGTAATTCCTTGCGCGGATGGCTGACAAACGCTGCAGCCAACTCGTCAGGTTTCTTGCCCGGGCCATTCGGCGCCATGTCCGTCGCTTTAATAGGCAGCGGCTCTCGCGTGCCCAGGTGACAGACTTCGCATCGGTCAACTATGCCGAATTCGTTGACGTTGATTTGATGGCCGAGGATCGTGTAGTCGAACGCTTCGTCGTTCTTCTTGATCAAATCGTCGATATTCTTTTTCGGCAGGATGCTGACGTGGTTCTTCAGATATTCGTCGCGCTTTTTGGCCAGTTCGGTCGGCTCTTTCAGCAACTCGGCTTTTTCCCCGAGCACCTTCGCCTTCTCTTCGCGAAGGTCATTGAACATGGCTTCAAGCTGATCGTATTTCAGCTTCTGTCGCTGGGGCTTGCCGTCGTCGCCGGGAATATCGACGGTAACCAGCTCGTTTTTCTTCGACTTGATTTCGTTATCGAAATATTTCTTCCAAAAGCTTCCCGGACGCGAAGTCTCGGCCTTGAACGTGATGACCACAAGACGTCCACGCTGGTTCTGAAAAGGATCGGTGACCGCGTCAAGCTTCGCTTGAATGTTGGCGACTTTCTTGTCGATCTCTGCGACGTCGCCCTTAACTTTATCGATCGAAGCGGTCGCTTCGTCATTAAGCTGCTGATATTCGGGCGTGGCTTTTATTTCTTCTTCGGACTGCCCGGCGTTCTTGCGAATGCTGCGCAGGTAAGCGGTGTACCGCCTCACGAATTCGCGCTGAATCGGTTTCCACGGCCGCTGACCAAAGCCCTCGTCATAAAGCGCCCAGCCGGTGCACAGCATCAACAGCACCGTGCAGATCAGAATGATCGCGCTGGTGGATCGGCTGACGATCGGATCGCGCTGCCGCTCCGCGTCTTGCTTTACCAGGGATTCGATCGGTTCAGGAGAATCGGCCACAGTTTATGATTCCTCGGAAGATCAGATATTGAACCAGGGAGTCACCCACACGTACTTAATCGTAAATACGAGCCGCAGGAACAGCTTCACCGGCATGGCCAGCAGAACGCTAATCGCAAAAAACTGAAACGTAGCGTATTGAAGCATGCTGGTGTTCGCCAGCAACTTCTCTTCAAAAGGATCAGGCTCGCGCGCCCACGCGATGAGCTCCTTGGGCTTATAGAGATAGCGCAGCCGGAACTTCCCTCGCCTCATCAGCCAATGAAAGAACAGAGCGCCGATGATGTAGAATCCGCCGACCACAATGGCGCCAAAGATCATCTTGGCGATCCAGTTTGTTTGCAGAAAGCCAAGCCCGGGAATGCCGGCAACGATTTCATGCAGATCTCGATTGCGATCGAAGACGACGGTGTTGTGGTCCCAGGTCTCACCCGGCCAGAACCAAATCCAACCCGGTCCGCGAATGAACGTGCCGATAAAAATCAGGAGGATCCACATCAGGAATCCCCAATTGAACATATTCAGCGCAAACCGTCTCTGTCTGACCGTGTAGTAACCATTGCCCAGCGGATTTGAATCGACGTACGGAAACACCATCAATCCAATCATGATGATTGAAGGCATGACTACGCCGGCAATCCACGGATCGAAATAGACGAGCATCTCCTGCAATCCCAGGAAATACCACGGTGCTTTCGACGGATTCATCGTTAGGTTCGGATTCGCGGGTTCTTCGAGCGGCGCATTCAGCGCGATCGACCACACGTACAAAACAACCGTGACGATCACTGCCGCAAGAAATTCAATGCGCACGAGGTACGGCCAGACGTGCAGCTCTTTGGCCCAACCTGGCCGCCACGGTTCGACTTTTCGATGATGAGTTTTGGCGAGACTCTTATCGTCCTCGAGGTTCGCAATCAGCCGATCGTTCGCGTGGGCTTGCTTGATCCCCAGCCAGGTAAAGAACGGCACCAGGAACAGCATCGCGACGATCGGGACGTTGTCCGCCGCGGAGACGATCTTCCAAATCTGGTGCCAATCCTGAACTGAGTAAGCAAACAGACCGAGCAACACCACCACTACCGCCAAACCTATCCAGCGGTTACGGCGTGAACTTGCTCGCGGTGGTTGTTCGACGATTGCGCTCATTTCTTCTTCAGCACCTTCATCTCTGATTCCAGCATGACCGGCGCCGGGCCTGAGATGCCTCCATCTTTTCTGATGCGCCAGAAATGCACTGCCATGAATATTGACGCGACGAGCGGAATGCCGATGCAGTGCCAGATGTACGCGCGCAGCAGCGCATTCGCATCGACGATCGAGCCGCCGAGCAACCCGAATCGCACGTCGTTGTACGGAGTCAGCCCAAGCTGTGCCCCGAACGGCCCTTCGTTACCGAGCATCGGCGTCGCGCGCGCCATGTTGGTTCCCACAGTCACCGCCCAGAACCCCAGTTGATCGTCCGGCAGCAGATATCCGGTGAATGAAAGCAAGAGCGTGAGCACCAGCAGCACGACGCCCACGCACCAGTTGAATTCACGAGGCCGTTTATACGAGCCCGTCAGCACGACGCGGAACATGTGCAACCACGTCGTAATCACCATTAGGTGCGCGGCCCATCGATGCATGTTGCGCAAGAGCTTTCCGAATGGCACATCATGCTCAAGGTAGAGGATGTCGCGAAACGCAACGATCTTCGACGGGTGGTAGTAGAACATCAGCAGAACGCCGGTGAACGTCAGCACGATGAACAGGTAGAACGTAATCCCGCCCATCCCCCACGTGTACTGATAGCGCACCGCATCGCGATTGATCTTGGCCGGATGCAGATGGAGAAAGACATTCGAGAGAATTGCGAGCGAACGATTGCGGGGATCGGATCGTTCATGAGAAACGCGGAAGATCGACTTCCAAAGCTGAGTTTGCTGCGGGTCTTTGTACTCCTTGGCTTCTTCCAGAGCACGATCCTTTAAAGACACCGCTGTGTCTTTGGCGCGCTCAACCAAACCGACGCTCGTCTTCTCGCCGGTTAGTTGTTTGGTTTCTTTTGGATCGTTCGAATCAGCCATTTTTCAGAAGCGCGTCGGACGCGCGCGTACCCAGGCCTACAGCGGAATGTAAGCTCCTGGATCGTTGAATTCGTTACGTTCGCCCTTCGGCCATTTGTAGAGCTTGCTGACATCAACGACGATTTGCCCTTCAGCGTCTAACTCGACGTGCGCGCGATCCATGGGCCGCGGCGCGGGTCCCTCGAAGTTGATAGCCTCGCTGTCGTAACCACTGCCATGACAAGGACACTTGAATTTGTTTTCGCTCGGCTTCCAATCGGGCGTGCATCCCAAGTGGGTGCAGCGCGCATAAACAACGAACAAACGATCCGAAGTCTTATCGACCCAGATGCGATAGGCCTGCTGATACTTGGTATCAACGCCGAGGGCGTAATCCCCCGGGAATCCAATCTTGAAAGTGCTTGATGGTTCGAAGATCGCGCGCGGCAGAAAGAAGCGCACGAACATTAGGAAGCAAGTTGTCAGAAAACCGGTAACGGCAAGCCAGACGATTTGGCGGCGTTTCTTGTTGACAGGCGGATCAGGTCGAGACTCAACGACGACAGCGCCCTTCGCCGGCTTGGCAGGAACTTTCGGCGCCGGCGGCGTCGCAGCATTTGCCGGTGGTGCGGCTACCGCTGAACTCTGTTGGTTCTCGCTGCTGTCCACTCTGAGGAACCTCCGAAAATGTGATCGCGATCACATGACTAATCGCTCACACTTCAACGCCGCGAGTTTGCAACGACTATACAATTACCCGCGACACAGGGATTGATGTCTCTGTGAAAACCGAATCGCCTTGTTCACTAGAAGTGCGGTTGCAACTAAAGAATAATAAAGTGTCCCGACAGAAGCGCTTTTATACATCTTTCGCGGCTGGGTTGGCAAGAGAATAGTTGAAGGAATTTCTCAGCCCGCGCCCGGCAATCGATGAAGGGAATCAAAATGCAAATTCGTGTTGTCTTGTACACCAAGCCCGGCTGTCATCTCTGTGAAGTGATGAAGGAGCAGATGCGCGCCGCGCACTGCGACAATCTTTACGCGCTGGAGGAACGGAACATAGAGGAAGATCCAGAGCTGTTTGCGCGTTATCGATACGAAATTCCGGTGCTCTTTATTAATGGCGTGGAAGCATTTCGACACCGGTTGAGCCCAGAAGAATTCGGGGCCCACATCACTTCCCTCGCCCAATCGAATCAGTGAATGGCAAGGTTAAGTTCTTTGCGCGCTTCCTCGATAGAGGCGTAGAGCTGCGCGCGTTCAGCTGCGTCATGAGCCACACGATAGCTCCCGATTAGGTCCTTTAGGCTTGCGAGTCCTCGGTAAAGGCCGGCATTTTCAATCGGCGGCGTCAGATAAGAAATGAGTCCCGCATAGGAGCGGCGTTTGGCGATCGTGCCTTCTGAAGGATTGTTGACGCTGTAAACATATATATTTGGCAATTCGCCAATCAGACGATCCGGCCAGCATTCGCCCGACATGCCAACTTGCTTGCCTGGCATGAACTCCATCGCGCCGTGCGTGCCGACATGAACCACAGCGTCGGCCTGAAAGACTTTTTCCAGATAGGTGTAGAACGCAGCGAACCCATGATGCGGCGTTCCGCCTTTCGCCATCAGCAGACGCATTGGATCATCTTCATATCCAAAAGTCGGCTGCACGCCGATGAAGATGTTGCCAAGCGCGATTCCCTGAATCAGCAACTCACCGTCTTTCGCATTGATCGCGCCGGGCGCTGCGCCCCACTCGTGTTCGATGTCGGAGACGAAAGGATTCAGGATCCGGTATTCATCCACCGGCATTCGGTAAGCGACGTTGGCGTTGGTCTCAAATTCGGCAGAGTTTCCGTTAAGCAGCAAATCGCGAAGCGCTTCACAACTTGCTGGCGGATCGACGTCGTATCCTTGACCTTTCAGTTCCTTCAGTACATCAAGCAGGCTGGCGAACACATCGAGGTCCGCGGCCGTTCCGATGTTTCCTTTGTTCGGCGGGAAACAGTAAATAACCAGCGCAATCTTAAGTTCACTTCGCCCAGCTTCTTGCAATCGATTCCATCGGTTGATTCGTTTGGCGATGCGCACGCAACGATCCTCCAAAGGCGCGGGCTCAACGCCGCGCGCGGGAATGCCGCCAAAGACGAACGGCTCAGTGGCTCCGTCTATTTCGGGAATTGCGACCTGCATGCCAGTCTGCACGGGATTCAAGCCAGTGAATGACTCGCGCCATGATTCGATCGTCTGCGCATCAAGACTGACCAGCGAGCGATACGGCACATTCAGTTCCTTCAAGTAATCTGCTGCAGCCACACTGTCATTCATCGCCGGCCCACCCACGAAGCTGAAGCCAGTGAGCGAAACGATTTGACTGACTCTGGCTTTTCGTTTGTCCGTTGTCCGTTGTCCGTGGTCAGTTGCTTTTCCTCTTCGGACTCGTGACTCCCGACTCCCGACTCCCGACCCCTGCTTTACAAAGAACTTCTCGCACGCTTCGCGATTGTCCATCAAGGTCGAGATCGCCGGGATCACGCTCAACCCCTCCGCTTCAATCGCGCGGATTAACGCGTCGTAATGCTTGCGCGAGTGGCTGACGATTTGCGGACGCATCAAGAGCAAACCAATCGTCGCGGTCGGGTCCAGCGAGTCTGTTTTGTGATTTGTGCTTGGTTCTTTGTTCTTAGATCGGTCGCGAAAATACCAGTGTTCGTAATCGCTGAACGATTCAAACAGCGACGGCGCGTCAGGATGATAGATCGCGACTGATGCGACGGCTTCGGGTTGCGGTATTTCGATCGATTTCAATCGCTCATCATCAACATAGCTCTTCAGCGCGAGCAGAATCATCGATTGAATGTTCTGCGGTGTCGGCTGAAGAAAGTAACTCATCAACATCAGATAGTTCTTCGCATCTCGTAGCGGACCGGCATTCGGAAGATAGCGCATGAGCCTCGGCAGACGATCAGCCCATTTCAAGTAATCGGCTCGACCATGTCCGTTCGACTTTCCACTCCTGGACTGCCGGCTAACCCATGAAGCAATCGACTTCAGTAGGCTTTCTGGATCACCATCGACTGATTCTGACTTTTTGCTCTTTGCGCTTTGCCCCTGGCTTTTGGCCCTCTGCCCTTCGCTCTTCGCGCTCGCCCCCGGCAGCTTCGCGAAATCCAACTTGCCCATGCGCGTGCGCCTCATCAGCGCCGGCATGCAGTTGGTGACGACGATTGTCCGTTGTCTTCTAAGTTGATCGAGCAGAGGGATAAGGCGCGTCGCGTTCTCGCCATCCATAACGTGGATGACGAAGATCACTTCGCTTTCATTCAGCTCACCTTCGATCTTCAACCATTCGTCGTCGGTGAAGATTGAACCAAAGTTATGCGTGGCGATCTGCACGTCAAGCGCATAGCGCTGGTTGATCTGCGCTTCGGCATTGCGCAGAGGCGCTAGCAAACTTGAACCGACGTAGAGGACTGTGACTTTCATTATCGTTCTTGCGCAGGTGATTTAGGAGCTGGCTACCGCCCTCTCTGTCGGGGAGTGTTCCGCCGCCAAACGAATTTGATCGATGATTTCGCGCAGCCTCTCCAACACTTCTTCGTTTGGATTCCAATACCCGCGCTCATGCGCTTCCAACAAACGCTTCGCCAACGATTGGACTGAATATTGATTCAACTCAAGCAATCGTTGGAACATTTGTTCGTCGAGCAGGAACGTTTTGGTTATCTCGGTGTAAATCCATGGATCGACGGCATCAGCAGTTGCGCTCCAGCCAAAAGTATTCGTCACGTGATTCTCGATCTCGGCGACGCCGCGGAAGCCATGCTTCAGCATTCCCTCGTACCATTTTGGATTGAGTGTCTTCGTGCGAGACTCCAGCCGCACGGTTTCTTCCAGGGAGCGGATCTTCGTTTGCGGCGAAAGCGAATCCGAGAGATAGATCGACGGCTTTGCCTGAGCGCGCGTCTCGACCGCCTTCGAAATTCCACCCAGGTATTCGAAGTAGTGATCGACGTCTGTGATTCCTACCTCGAACGAATCGATGTTCTGGTAAGTCGCCTCGACTCGTGACAAAGCAGCGTCCATGAGTTGCGGAGCTTCGCGGCCTTCGACGGTTCGCCCTTGCGAATCCCGTATGTAAGCAAAGCACTTTCGCGTCACAAACAGATCGCCCAGCGATGCTTCGTTCTCCCAAGCCGACTGCATCACCATGAAATTCACGTTCGCGCCATAGTTGCCCGGCGCGTTTGAAAAGACGCGCGTTACCGCGTCATCAAAATCGCCGGTGGCGTTCTCGGTCGAATTTGAAATATTAGCGCGAAGGTAATTCATCTCGGGCGGCTCATCCAATTGCGCGACTCTTCTCACCGCTTTATCGAGCAGCGCCATCGTGGGCGTAAACAAGTCGCGAAAGATTCCCGACACGGTCATCACCACATCGATACGTGGCCGTTTCAGTTCATCGAGCGGAATGACTTCAACTTCAGTCGCGCGATTCAACGTATCGCGGACGGGACGAACGCCGAGCAGCCAAAGCGCCTGCGCGACGCCTTCGCCCTGCGTCTTGATGTTGTCCAAGCCCCAGAGTACGAGGGCGAGCGCGCGCGGGTAGCGACCGTGTTCATCGAGATAACGACGCAGCAGTGCGTCAGCGGTGTGCTTGGCACGGTCAAAGGCTGCGCGAGATGGAACTGAATAAGGATTGACGGCGTGAGTGTTCCGACCGGTCGGCAGCACGAAAGGATTCTGCACGATGTCAGCGCCCGGACCCGGTTCGATGTACTCGCCGCGAAGCGAGCGCATCAGCGAGTCGATTTCACGATTTGAATCAAGTTGCTGGGAAACCTTTTCGAGTAAGGCGAACGTCGGCGCCGATTCGTCATTCATGACGTTGGCATTCTTATTCAGGAAAGCTGCCGCCTCGTCACTTCCCTTTTCACAAAATAGCTTGATCGATTCCGCTACAATTCCATCAATCAGCTCTCTGGTTTCATTCGCCGGCGATTCATTCACCGCTTCAGTGTCGAATCCAAGTCCCTCGGCTACCAACTTCGGTAGAGCCCGCGCCCCCTGCTCCGGCCGATCGAACGAAGCCACCATCCGCAACAGATCTGCTTTCTCTTTTAGTTCCGCCGCGCGCCCGAATACATGCAACCCAGTGGGGATTAGCCGCTGCTCAATTTCGATGAGTTGTTCGTGAAGTTGAGTGACGCGCGCGTCGCGTTCTTTTACATCGATCCGCGATTTCATCAGTACGGTCTCAGTCATGATAAGATGCCCATGATATGTCACAATCCATCGAAGAACTAAGAGCGGAATTATCAAAGCTCCCGAGGCAAGAGAAGGCGGAACTTGCCACCTTCTTGATCTCATCGCTCGAAGCAGAATGGGATGCCGAGACTGAGGCGGCTTGGGACATCGAGCTTGCCCGAAGATCGGAAGAGATTGCTACTGGCCGCGCCGCCGGCGAGTCTTCTCAGGCAGTCCTAACCAAGTTGCGCGAAAAGTATTCGTGAAGCCAAGCATATTTCATGACGACGCGCAGGCTGAATTTGACGCCGCCATTGGTTATTACGAGGAAAGAGAGATCGGGCTTGGATTGAGATTTCACGCGGCGATTGAGCGTGCCATTCAAAGTATTGAGCGCCACCCTCGAATCGGTTCACCATACAAGACAACGCAACTGCGACGTTATGTCGTCGCTAAGTTTCCTTACCTAATTTTCTATCTGGAATTGGGAGATGTCGTTTGGATTGTAGCCATCGCGCACAGCAAGAGGAAACCCAATTATTGGAAGGAGCGCATTAAGTAATAGACGCACCACGCTACTAATGCTCGAAGCAATCAACCTATCTTGTGTCCGCGGCACGCGCCGTCTTTTCAAAGATCTTAACTTCACCGTCGAACGCGGCGAACTGATCGAACTGCGCGGACCGAACGGCAGCGGCAAGACAAGTCTGCTGCGGATTCTCTGTGGCCTCGCAACGCCTGCCGCCGGTGATGTGCTTTGGGATGGCGAGAACATTCGCTCGCTCGCCGAGAATTATTCCGCGGCCGTCGCGTATCTCGGACATCAGAACGCAGTAAAGGATGAACTGACCGCGATGGAGAATTTGAAAATCTCCAGTGGCGTGTCTGGGCATTCGCTTTCAACTGCTGAAGCGCAGGAGGTGCTCGCGAAGGTGGGGCTGACCCAACAGCAGAATTTGCCGGCCCGCGTGCTTTCAGCGGGTCAACGCAGACGTTTAGGAATGACGCGTCTGTTGAGATCGAATGCGACGTTGTGGATTCTCGATGAAGTGTTGACCTCGCTCGATAGCGCCGCGATGGACTTGTCGCGCGAGTTCATCACCGAACACATGAAGAACGGCGGCGCTGCCATCGTGGCAACGCATCAGGACTTGAACATAAACGCACCGAGCGTGAAAAGACTGCAACTCACCTAGTGGCAAAAGCTTCATTTCAATCGATGTTCGGCTGGCTCGTGTATCGCGATCTGATTCTCGCGTGGCGCCGGCGTGCGGACGTGCTGGCGACCGTTTTCTTTTTCATCATCGTGACGAGTTTGTTTCCACTCGGCATCGGCCCTGAGCGCGAATTGCTAAGAAGCATTGCGCCAGGTGTCGTTTGGGTCGCGGCTTTGCTGGCGTCGATGCTGTCGCTTGGGCGAATCTTCGGCAATGATTATCAGGACGGAACGCTGGAACAATTAGTGTTAACGCCGCAGCCGACTTATCTCGTTGTGCTCGCGAAAGTCCTAGCGCACTGGATCGTCTCTGAGATTCCGCTAGTGGTCATCGCTCCAGTGCTTGGACTTCAGTTCGGATTGTCGCAGAATACTCTGCTGACAGTGATGATCTCGCTCCTGCTCGGGACACCGGTCCTGAGCGTCATCGGATCGATTGGCGCGGCATTGACGTTGGGATTACGCGCCGCCAATGTACTCGTCGCGTTACTCGTCTTGCCTCTGTACATTCCGGTTTTGATCTTTGGCAGCGGCGCAGTTCAGGCCACAGTCACAGGGACAAGTCCGCAAGCGTGGCTATTATTATTGGCAGCGACTCTGATTGTTTCACTCGTTTTCGCGCCTTGGGCAACCAGCGCTGCTCTGAAGATATCTGTGGAATAAGTCGCCGACAGTTAATGAGGCAATCGAGCGTGGAATAGCATTTGTAACGGCGACGCATTCCGACGCGCAAATCGGCGACGGTGCGAAAAATTCATGAGTAACCGCAAAATCAATTGGTATAAATACGCAGCGCCTGCGAACTTTTACCCGCTCGCCGGCAAAATGATTCCTCTTTTCGCTGTCCCATCGGCTATTCTCTTCATTCTGGGAATGTATGTTGGGTTTTTTGTCGCACCCACTGATTTTCAGCAGGGCGAGTCTTACCGCATCCTCTTCATTCACGTCCCGGCGGCGTGGATGGGGATGTTTCTGTACGTGATGATGGCGATTTACGCGGGAATCGGTTGGGCATTCAACGCGCGCCTCGCCTCGATGATGGCGCAAGCGATTTCCACCACCGGCGCGATCTTCACGTTCATTTCGCTAGTGACCGGTTCGCTCTGGGGCCGGCCAGCATGGGGCGTCTGGTGGGTTTGGGATGCGCGACTGACTTCGACATTGATTCTGATGTTTCTGTACATCGGATTCATCTCATTGCAATCGTCGATCGACGACGTACGCCGAGCCGATCGCGCGGGCGCAGTCTTAGCTTTGGTTGGCGTTATCAACGTTCCGATTATTTATTTCTCGGTGCAGTGGTGGAACAGCCTACACCAGGGCGCAACGATTTCGAAGAACAGCTTCAAGATGGCGCCGTCGATGGCAACTGCGATGTTTCTTCTGTTAGGCGCGTGCTGGCTCTATTCAATCGCAGTTGTTCTCGCCCGGGTGCGTTACATCATTCGCGAGCGTGAGCAGGAAGCACCTTGGATGGCGGAGGCGGTGGCATAAATTATGGACTGGGCAAAATTCTTCTCGATGGGCGGCTACGCTCTTTATGTTTGGGGATCTTATGGCATCACCTTCGTCCTGCTTGTGGGCGAGGTTGTGATGCTTCTCAAGCGGAAGCGGAATCTCGCGAAGCGTGAAGCTCCGCAACCGGTAAGCTCAGATTCGCGTCTTAATACGTCGCTTCAAGGAGTGCAATGAAGAGGCGTCATAAAAGGATCATCTTCATAGTTTGCTGTCTCGCGGCGCTGGGTCTAGCGACTTGGCTGGTGCTCGGAGCTTTCAAAAACAATCTAGTCTTCTTCTTCAGCCCGACGCAGGTCGCGACGAAAGAAGCGCCGGTCAATCAAACGTTTCGTATCGGAGGCTTGGTAGAAGAAGGCAGTCTCAAAACTGAAAGCGATGGCCTGACGATCAAGTTCACGATTACCGATACGGCCAATCGCATTCCGATTGTCTATAAAGGAATCAAGCCCGACCTTTTCAAAGAAGGCCGCGGCTGCGTCGCGCAAGGCCGTGTGGGACAGGACGGAGTTTTCTACGCCGATCAGATCATGGCGAAACACGACGAAAACTACATGCCGCCGGAAGCCGCGAAGGCGCTCGAGCAAGGCAGAGACATAAATAAGATCAAGAACTCGGCGAACGAGGCGGCCAAGACCTTGTCGAAGTAGGCCGGCAAGATGCCGGCGTTCCGCACGCAAGGATGCGTGCGCTCCAAAAACACTCCAAGATGATTCCTGAAATCGGACAATTCGCACTAATCCTGGCACTAATGCTGGCGCTGACGCAGGCGACGCTGCCACTCATCGGCGCAGCCAAAGGCATTCCCCAACTGGTCGCGATGGCCAAGCCCACGGCGCAGGCGCAATTCATGTTTGTGCTCGTGGCGATCTCGTGTTTGGGCTATTCGTTCATCACGAATGATTTCTCGGTGCTGAATGTTGCGACGAATTCGAATTCGCAGCTACCGCTTCAATATCGGCTGGCGGCAACGTGGGGATCACATGAAGGATCCCTGCTGCTGTGGACGTTCTTCCTGACGCTCTGGATGGTTGCGGTCACACTGTTCAGTAATCACTTGCCCAGCGAAATGATCGCGCGCGTCTTGTCAGTCATGGCGATGATCAGCACGGGATTTCTGCTGTTCATGCTTCTGACTTCGAATCCGTTCGCGCGGCTCTTCCCGGTTCCGCCCGATGGTCGAGATTTGAATCCCCTGCTCCAGGACCCGGCGATGGTTGCGCATCCGCCAATGCTTTACATGGGTTACGTCGGATTCTGCGTCGCATTTGCCTTCGCGATCTCCGCTTTGATCGGCGGCAAGTTGGATGCGACCTGGGCGCGCTGGTCACGGCCGTGGACGACAGTGGCATGGATGTTTCTGACCTGCGGCATCGCGCTCGGAAGCTTCTGGGCGTACTACGAACTCGGCTGGGGCGGCTGGTGGTTTTGGGATCCCGTTGAAAATGCTTCGTTCATGCCGTGGCTGGTCGGAACGGCACTGATTCACTCGCTGGCAGTCACTGAGAAACGCGGCGGCTTCAAGAGCTGGACCGTACTGATGGCGATCGCTGCTTTCTCTCTCAGCTTGCTCGGCACATTCCTGGTTCGTTCCGGCGTGCTGACTTCAGTTCATGCTTTCGCGACCGATCCAAAACGCGGCATTTTCATCCTCGGATTTCTGACTGTAGTTATCGGCGGCTCACTGACGCTGTACGCCTGGCGCGCTAAGCAAGTCGGCCTCGGATCGAAATTCGAAGTTCTCTCGCGCGAGTCGCTACTGCTGACAAACAATGTTCTGCTGATTGTGGCGGCTGGTTCAGTTCTACTCGGAACGCTTTATCCGCTTTTCATGGACGCGCTGAACCTCGGCAAATTGTCCGTCGGGCCGCCATATTTTAACGCGGTGTTTGTGCCGCTAATGGCGCCCGCCGCCTTTCTGATCGGCGTCGGACCGATTGCGCGTTGGAAGCAAGCGAAAGTACCCGAGTTGGCAACTCGTCTGAAGTTGGCATTCGGCCTAGCGATCGTTAGCGCGATCATCCTGCCCTTCGTAATCGGTGGCTGGAAGTGGCGCGCGAGTCTTGGTCTCTTGCTCGCGGTCTGGATCGTAGCCACCTCGTTCCAAAACATCATCGGCAGAATCCGCACGCATTCCGGCGCGGCCAACATCTTTGCGCGCATCGCTGCTCCGTCGCGGGCCTTTTATGGAATGCACTTAGCGCACATCGGCGTCGCAGTCTTTATCGCCGGCGTTACCGTCGTGACGAGTTATCAAAGCGAACGCGACGTGAAGATGAATATCGGCGACACGGTTACTGTAGGCGGCTATGAATTTCAATTAAAAAATCTCGAGCAGGTCCAAGGCCCGAACTATCAAGCCATGCGCGCCGACGTCGAAGTGGCAAAGCAAGGTTCTGCGCCCTTCGCGGTAATGCATCCCGAGAAACGTGTGTTCACGGCCACTCAGCAACCTACGTCTGAGACGGCGATCGATCGAAGCATCTTCCGCGACCTTTACGTCTCGCTTGGCGATCAATTAGATGACGGCGGCTGGACGGTGCGCGTCTATCACAAGCCGCTGGTGAATTGGATTTGGGGCGGCGCGCTGCTGATGGCGATCGGCGGATTCTTCGCCATCACGGATCGGCGCTATGTACTCGCGAAGAGACAGGCGCAACAACCCGCCGCCAAACCGAAAGTTGTAAAGGTCGCAACTACTGCTGCCTCGACCGCTGCCGAATAACCAATGAACAAGTACTTGTTAATTCCATTGGCGCTATTCGCCGTGCTGGTCGGAGCCGTGTTCGTCGTCCTGATGCGCGGCCGCGATCCGCACGAGATTCCCTCACCACTCATCAACAAACCCGCGCCCGACTTTCAACTGCAACAACTGAAAGAGCCGGCGAAAACTTTTTCGTCGACAGAGATGCGCGGCAAGGTTTGGCTGGTTAATTTTTGGGGCTCTTGGTGCGTCGCTTGTCGCGAAGAGCATCCGGTGCTGATGAAGTACGGAAAGGGTGAAGTGCCGATCTACGGCGTGGACTACAAGTACGCGAACGACGCGACTGACGAACGCGCGGGTGCCATGCAGATGCTGGCCGAAGAAGGCAATCCATATACGCTGGTCGTTCACGATCCCGAAGGCCGCACGTCGATCGACTATGGCGTTTACGGCGCGCCCGAGAGTTTTTTGATCGATAAGGACGGTGTTATTCGTTTCAAGCAAATCGGCCCGATCACCGATGAAGTTTGGAACAAGAAGATTCTGCCGCTCGCGAGACAGTTGAACCAATGACGCACCCGAACAATCGCTTGTCTCTGTGGCTCGGTGGCATCTCTGTGCCTCTGTGGTGGAATCATTCTCAACTGCCCTCACCACAGAGACACAAAGATCCACAGAGGCACAGAACACCGCACTATTCAATGCAGTTTGTTCTTATTTTGGCACTGGCCGGAGTAGTTCTTTGTCTAGGCTCAACAGCGTCGTTCGCCAAAGAAGCGCAGCCCAACGAAGATCCGCAAATCGAAGCGCGGATGAAAAATCTGACCGAACAGTTGCGCTGTCTGGTTTGCCAGAATGAAACGCTCGCCGATTCGCGCGCCGATCTCGCAGAGGATTTGCGCAAACAAGTTCGCGAACAAATCAAAGCCGGCAAGACGGATAAAGAAATCATTGCGTACCTGACCCAACGTTACGGTGATTTTGTTCTGTATAATCCGCCGATAAAGGCGACGACTTATTTGCTCTGGTTTGGACCATTCGTCCTGCTGATTCTTGGAACGATTGTACTGTTTCGATTTTTGAAACATCGCCGCGAGATGATTCAAGAAGAACCATTAACCGCGGAAGAACGGAAGCGCGCGGAAGAGATCTTGAGAAGTGCGTAGACTCGGGTCGGTACCACCTGCGGTAGCGGGTGGGTTGTAACGTTGACAACATTTTTCGATCTACCCATCCGCTACCGCAGATGGTACTGACTCAATATCATGCTTACCTTTTGGATATTCGCAGCCTTAATGATTCTGCTGGCGCTCTGGTTTATTCTGCCGGCGCTTCTGCAAAAACCTAACGAAGCCGAAGAAGTTGAGCGACGCGAAGCTAACGTACTAGTGTACCGAGATCAGAATCGTGAACTGGAAGCCGATCTGAAGAACGGCTTAATTGGCGAAGAACAATATAAAGCGGAGAAAGCCGAACTCGAGCGCCGCTTGCTCGAAGACGTAGCCGCCACTGGCGAAGCATCAACCGCCGCTGCCAAGACCAGCAACAGCTTCGCCTACAGCGTCGCGCTATTCATCCCGGTCGGCGCAATCATTTTCTATTTGATCGTCGGCAATACTAAAGGCTTGAATCCAGCGACCGCTCCCGCAACGATGCCCGCGGCTGGATCAGAACAACCCGGCCCGATGTCGCAGGGCGGAATGTCGGATCAGCAAATCGCCGCGAACATCGATAAGCTCGCCGAGCGACTCAAGCAGAATCCGAATGATTTCCAGGGGTGGACGATGCTCGCACGCAGCTACATGATGCAGAATCGTTTTTCAGAAGCTGCTGATGCTTACCAGAAGCTCACTACTCTTAATGCCAATGATGCTGATGCGTGGGCGGACTACGCTGAAGCGCTGGCGCTGGCAAACGGTCAAAATCTCGCCGGCAAACCGACTGAGGCGATCAATCGCGCGCTGCAAATAGATCCGAAACATCAGAAGGCGCTTGACCTTTCGGGCAGCGCTTTTTATCAGGCTGGTGACTACAACAAAGCGATCGAGCAGTGGCAAAAGCTACTAAAACTTCTGCCCGCGGGATCCGAAGAGTTGAAAACAATCACGGCGCAGATTTCCAAAACTAAAGAGTTGGCCGCGGGTAAGAAATAGCGCTAGACTTTTGGAGTGCGGCGACTCGTCGCCGCTTTTCAATCAAACCAATCGATAGTGAAAGAAGGGCGCCGACAAGTCAGCGCACTCCAAAGAGGTAACCCCCCATGTCTGAACGTAAATCGATTGACTGTCGCGAGTATCCGAGTGAAAGCGGTTGCACTCTACGCATCGAAGGCACCGAAGAAGAAGTGCTCGACGCTGCCGTCAGCCACGCGGTCACCAGCCACGGCCACACTGATAACCCTGAGTTACGAGAACAGATTCGCACGCTACTAAAACCGGCGCAGTAAACATAATGACCAGAGACAATCTTCTTTTCGGAATCATTGGAGTCCTGCTTGGTTTCATCGGCGGATTTCTTTTCGCGGGAAATATCACCCAGCGCGAAGCGGCGATGCGCGCCAATCCACAGACGACGCAGAATGGACAGCTCCCTGCAAACCATCCGCCAATCAGCGGCGACCAAAGCACGACCGGCGAGGGCGGCCAGCAGATGCTTGCCTCGGTGCAAACCGCGATGAAGCAGGCGCGGGAGAACCCGAATGATATCGAAGCCCAAAAGACCGCCGCCAAGCTTGAATATCAGATTGGCCGGTATGACCAGGCGATTGAGTATTTGCTCGCGGCAAACAAAATCAACCCGAAAGACTTTGACACGCTCGCGATGTTAGGTGTCGCCAACCTCGATGCCAGCCACTTCGACGCTTCCGAGAAATGGTACCGAGCCGCCCTCGTAATAAAGCCCGACGACATGCCGAGTGTTGATGGCCTTTGCGCCGCGCTGCTCAGCAAAGGTGACGCGAAAGGCGCGGAAGAACAAATCAACAAGCTCGCGAAGATTGACCCGAACAATCAGGACCTGCCGCAATTTCGCAGTAAGCTCCAAGAGTTGAAGTCGGGCAAAAAATAGTCCACCGCCCTCCCGGTTTTCCGCATCCAAGCGACGATTTACCGGCATTCGCGACGCATTCTGCTCGCGCCAATTTCACATTTTCGGAGGTTGAACCGATGAGTTCATCGAGTAGCGGCTCTCGTGCGTTACGTGCGATTGTGTTTGGCGGCCTAATCGCCGGCGCGTTCGACATTACTTATGCCTGCGTCTTCTTCGGCCTGCGCAATCACGTCAGCCCAATCCGCATCTTCCAATCAGTGGCACGCGGCGCGCTAGGCCAGAACGCTTTTCTCGGTGGATATAAGACCGCGGTGCTCGGCCTGTTCTTTCATTTTCTCATTGCGCTAATCGCCGCGGCCGTTTACTTCATCGCGAGTCGCGCGCTTCGATTCATGATCACACATCCGATCATTTGCGGCATTCTGTTCGGCGCGTCTGTTTACTTCTTCATGTACGGAATCGTGATGCGCGTTTCAGCGATTCACTCAACGACTTTGCCGTGGAACTACCCGTGGGGCGTGTTGATTCCTAACTTGCTCATTCATATGCTCGGCATCGGCTTGCCGATCGCGCTTGTCACGCGCCACTATTCCAAGTAACAATCCGCATTTGGTCAGAACCGGGAGCGGTAGCGACCGGATCCAAAGGAACCTTAAGATGGATGAAGTTCGCCTTGAGACCGATCGTCTGATTCTGCGCTGGTTTCGTGAAGATGACTTCCCTGCCTATCTATCAATGGCGCAGGATCCCGAAGTCATGAAATTTCTGACCGGCGCTCCACAACCTGAGACCGAAGCCTGGAAAGCAATGGCGGCGCACATCGGTCATTGGTACTTTCGCGGCTATGGCGTCTGGGCAGTGGAAGAAAAATCCACCGGCAAACTGGTTGGTCGCATAGGTTTGATGAACCCAGCCGGCTGGCCTGGATTCGAATGTGGATGGACACTTGCCCGCGAGAGTTGGGGGAAAGGTTACGCAACGGAAGGCGCCCAGCGCGCGCTGGAATACGCGTTCACTGAACTTGATCGCGATCATGTAATCAGCCTGATTGCGCCCGCTAATATCAACTCAATCAAAGTCGCCGAGCGCCTCGGCGAGAAAGTCGAAGGTGAAACTGAATTGCTCGGCAAGCAAGTGCTGATTTATGGAATTAGCCGCGATGAATGGAAAGCGAGACACTAGATCGATGCGAAGAAAATCAATTTCCCTAGCAGCCGTAATCTGCCTATCCGTGTTCACAACGAGCGTCTGTCTTGGTGCAACTGCGGCGCAAACCGATCCGTCCATCGATGCGTTCTGGACGAAATTCAAATCAGCCGTCATCAAGAACGACAAAGAAACGATCGCCACGATGGTCCAGTTTCCGATCGCGATGCCTTATGGCGTGGCGGCGATCAGAACCAAGGCGCAACTCCTCAGACGCTATCGCGATTTATTCAATCAGCAGACTGACGCCGCCAAGTGCTTCGCTGATGCCAAGCCTGAGATCGACAGCGCCAACAAAAATCGATTCACGGTAGCGTGCAAAGACGCCGCCGGGAACGAAGTTGTAATCTATGGATTTGTGCGAACGCGCGGAGTCTGGAAGCTAAAGTCGCTCGATAACATTAATGAATAGCCGTCCGGCAAGTTGTTAAGTTGCGGGAAGCTATTATTGCTGCGGCTCGATCGACATCCTCAGCACATCAGCCATTGGAACTCGTTCGATCTTTCCCGTCTTTAGCACAATTACAATCGCGGGTCCTTCGATGACAACGCGTCGAATTGTGGACATTGGCCGATCGATTCGCGTTCCATCCTTCTCTTCAATGATTAGGTGCGCACCGGGAGACGCAACTTCCTGAGTCTTTGGCTTCTCAGAACTCGGCGCAGTGGTTTCGGCGGGCTTCTCGCTGACGACAGCAGGTTTCTCTTCCTCAGTCTTTGCTGCCTCGGTTTCAGTTGATTCAGTTTTCTTTGCGGGTGCAGGTTTTGTTGCAGCCGGGCGCGTTCCGCGACGCGGATTGCGCGGCGTGGTTCGGCGAGACGTTGTTGTGCGTTTCTCGGTCGTCGGTTTCGCAGTTTCCGCGGCTGGCTTCTCTTCCGTCTTCTCAGGCGAAGGCTTGGGTTCGGCAGCAACTTCCTCAACTGGTCGTGGAATCGTCGCCCCGACCGAAGATAATCTGTTAGCGTCCGATTTTTCCGGCGTGGTTTCGGCCGGCGAGTTTTCGGCGACCGGAATGCCCCCACTGAATGGCGCGAAAGTCCCGCCGAAGTGAATTCGGTAACTTCCCGGTTCATCGCTCGGCGTGCGGGCCTCAACGCGCAATATCAAAATCTGGTGCGCCCGCAGATAGATCCCTTTCGTAATCTCGCTTGATTGCGACGTGGCAATCATTGTGGTCTTCATCAGCGGCCGGAACGTCACTGCCGTGAATACATCGACGTCGCCGTTGAGGTTCTTGCTCTCGACGGTAATCAGCAAATCGCCGGGGTTGGCCTCAAATGCATAGTAGTGCCGCGTCAGGCGCGGATCGCCGAGATCGAGCGCGCCAATCCTGCCGTTGATGTCATTTGTTAGAACCGCTGTGGGGAGATTTTGATCGGATGACTGTGCCGAAGCAGTCTGATTGACTGCGCCGATAGCGCCCACAAAAGCAAGCGCTATTAACAGCAATCGAGAAAACTTTATGGCCATTGGACGCGCGCTAGATTAACAGATTTAGCTTCAGGATCGAACTTCGAGGGCGAAGACTGCGTGAAGCATGAAGCGGGTTAACTCACTGGATATCGGCAGACTCAAGAAAAATGCGGCGGGCCAAACTGCACCCGCCGCGTTGTCCGCTGACATCGCTGTCAGTTCTAACGTCTGATCGCGCGATCGCGTGGACTATTTCTTAATGTTGATATTGCCGCCTCCCAAGACCAGAGTAGGCGCGGCGTTAATGGCAGCATCCATCTGGTTGTCATAAATGATCTGGCCGGTGGCCGAGTCCCAAATCTTTATGCGCACCTTATCAGGCAGCTTCTTGCCGTCTATCTTTCCGTCGATCCCGCTAACGATAATGTTGTAGCTGCCGCGATTGTCGATCGTGCCCGTGCCACTGACGAGTGCCTTCGATCCGTTGACCGTCAGCCACGAGAGGCTGCTCGCCTTAAAGTCCTTGCCGGGAAGATTGACCTTGAGGTTGCCCTTCAGTGAGTTGTCCTTCTTCTCGTACTTGGCGTTGGATTCGAACTGCACTTTCCCCGCGAAGCTCGGATTGGCCGGGAATGATCCGAGCGGCGCGTTGAACCAACCGTTGCCCTCTAAGGAGCCGCCGTCAGGATCAAAGACCACCACCGGCGAAAAGCTCGAGGTGCCAAAGCTGCTGCCGCGCGAAACCTTCACGGCGATCGAATAGCTGTTGGCGGTCGCGTAAGTATGCGGGGCAGTCAGTCCCGGGCCAGCCACATTCATTAGCGTCGAGGCTTGACCATCGCCCCAATTTATCTCGGCTGTGTAAGGGCCGCTGACAGTATCGGTGATGGCGGCATTGAGTGTGATTGCGGTACCCAAGGCAACCGGTGAAGATGGCGTTACACCGATGGAACTGATCGCCGGGCCACTCGCGACACCGAAGACTGTGCCGGTGAGTTGGGCGATGCTTGGCGAAGTGGTCGTCGTGACGGTGATCGTGATGCAGCCGGTGGTCGGATGGTAAGTCTGGTTCGACACCAAACCCCAGACGGTCCCGTCCCACCAGTAGAGCGTGGTCCCGCCGGTGTTGCAGTAATCAAGAGTCAGCGTGGTAAAGCTGCTGCCCGGCGAAACATAGACGTCAAAGTAACCACTGCCTTCGGCGGTGCTGAAGGCCGAGGTGTTGGGCGAAGAGTTAGTTCCGATCGGATCGTCACTGTACTGCGCGATGGTCAGCGTGCCGCTGCCGCCGGCTCCGCCGCTCGAAGCTTCGGCGGAAAGAACCGCGCCCGAGGGCGTTACTGAAGTAGACGACGCATTTCCGGTAACCGGATCAGGCAACACGGTGTCCGCCGCCGTTACGGTTGCCGTTGTGTCTGTCACAAAGAAAGGCTGCACGTTGGACGCGCCGCCACCGGGAGCGGGATTGATCACGCTCACCTCCACGGTCTTTCCATCGCGAATGAGCGTGAACGGAACCACAGCCTGAATCTGTACCGCCGTAATCGAAGTGGTTGCCAGAGTGGTGTGCTGACCCGTGGTGCGATCGTACCAATCGACGCTGGAATTAGCCGGGCTCCCGTTGCCCGTAGACATGAATCCGTTCCCGTCGATCAAAAGTGTGAACTGTCCCGTCTCAGTCGGTTTCTTTACCGCAGAGTCGGGAGTCACGCCGGTAATGCTCGGCACCGGATTGGCGTTGCCCACCGTCAGACTCGCCAAACCGGTGCTGCCGAGATAGTTGCTGGTGCCGTTGTAACTGGCATAGACCGTGTAAGCGCCACCTGCCGGAACGTTGAAGCTCGCGCTCGCCTGTTCGTTTGAGACGGTGCCGGAGGTAACCGTGCCCACGGTCATTGCGCCTTGCCGAATCACGAAGGTTACGGTGCCGCCGTTAACTGCGAGAGTTGAAGGAGCGTCGCCGCTAACTTGCGCGACGAGATTTACGCTTCCCGGAACAGGTAGATTGTAGTTTCCGCTAGCCGTGCTCGTGCTTGCTTGATCGATAGTCAGTATGGCCCCCAGATATTGAAATGAGTAATTACTGGAGACGTAACCGCTCGGCGTAATTGCGTACGAGCCAACCGGGCTGTTGTCCGCGGCCGTGCTGAAGGAAAGCGTGCCTCCCAATGAACCTTCTCCGTCGCCATTCACGAAACCTGAATAGTGAACCGTGAATGCGGGATTCGAAGCGCCAAAGACTTTCGTCTTGCTATCAGCAATGACGCGCAACAACGTTGGCGCCACAGTGAAAGTTTGATCCGCAAAAGCCGAATCGTAGGTTGCGTCTCCGGCTTGCGCCGCCCGCAGCGTGACCGAACCTGCTCCCGTGACCGTGACGGTCGAGCCGTTAACAGTTGCCGGACCTGAAACCACACTGAACGTCACCGGGAGATTTGACGATGCGGTCGCGCTGACTGTGAACGGCGCATTGCCGTAAGTCTTGTTTGCTATCGGATCGAAGTTGACTGTTTGCGCAATCAGCGCCGGTTTCAGCAGGTATGCATGCGTGGCGCCGTTGATCGTGCCGTAGCCTGTGATCTTGCCGTTATCGCTGAGACCGCGTGCTTCCACCAGTGTCCAACCTGAGTTCTGCGGAATCGCCGCGTTCAGATCGAGCATGAAGTTGTTCTTCCAACGCATCGCGTGCGCCGTGTTGATACCCACCGCATCCGACCAGCCGATGATTTCATTGGTAGCATTGATGCGAAGGGCCGCGCTGAATTCACCGCCGAGCGTGCCGAGGTTCTTCATCTCGCCGGGATCGCTGACGCCGTTGCCGTTGTCATCATGCCAGATGAAGGCCCGCTGCATCGTGCGGCCGTTACTCGCGAAGCCGTTGATGTCGGTAACGCCCGAGACGTAGCCGTTGTCGTTGATGCCTTGCGCGAACGAGGTCGGACCACCGAGTGTGCCCAGTAAACGAAGTTCGCCCGGATCGGAGATGCCGTTGCCGTTCTCATCTTTCCAAAGCGTCGCGGTTTGGAATCCGGTCGCGCCATCGATGTTATTGCCGACCGCCACGTTGTTGTTGTTGATAGCGAACATGCGACCATTAACGCCGCCGTTTATCCAGCCGACGTCGATCATCTCGCTGAGTTGCCACAAGCCATCGTTGTTCAGATCGCGCCACACGAACGGTCGCGACTGACTACTCGCGTTCTGAGCTTGGCCAACGACGACGCCGTTGTCGTTCACACCCCAGGCTTGGCTGCTCGGACCGCCGAACGTGCCGATGTCTTTCAATACGCCTCCGTTGTCAGAGAAGTAACCGTGGATCTGACCTGAGAAGGCTCCACCTGGTGCTTGCGGCGCCAGTTCGGAATAACCGACTATGCGTCCTGACTCATTCATTGAGATGGCCAGCGCGTTGGTTCCGGTCCCAAGCGGCGCCAGATTCGTGATCACTCCGTTGTTGTAGAAGTACGGTCGATAGTTTGTCGCCGTGGAGCCGCTGTTCGACCAGCCGGTTGCTTGACCAGCATTGTTCACATCCCAGCCCACGCTCTGCGGGCCCGCGATCAACGCGCCCAAATCCGTAATCGTGTATCGCGTGATGGCCTTGGTGAAATTGACCGTGCGATCCGCCGGTAAGTTCGCGAGCGTGAAACTCGCCGGATAGAACGTCACTCCGGAAAGCGATGCCGCGACTGTGTAGCTGACATTCGAAGGAAGGTTCGGGAACGAGTAATTTCCTTGAGCATCCGTCGTCGCCGTCGCACTCTGTCCACCGCTCAACGTTACGGTTGCGCCCGCGAGCGGAGTTCCGCTTTGATCAGTTGTGCGGCCCGAAATCGTAGCCGTTGCATTCGACGCGATGGCACAAGTAGAAAACCGCGATGTGCCGTTAGTTGCGTGGGTCGCCGTGCCGGTAATGATCTTTCCGGCCGCAACCACATCAAGCGCGGGCGTAGTGAAGTTCACTGTGCCACTGCCGTCAGTCGTGACGTTGTAAGTACCGATATAGGTCTTGCCTTCACCTTGAGTGTTGTTCCCGCACGAATCGTTCGCGAAGAATTCCAGCGTGTAATTTTGATTGGCGGCGTTCGTCGTCAGCGAGCCCTGCACGATTGTGCCGCCCCCGGTAACGCTAACGAACGAAATCACCGGCGCGGCTTGATTGTTATTGCCGGTGTTCGCGCCACTCGCGTTCAGACGAATGCCGAGATTATTAACGTGGCTGAAGATCGAATTCCGCGAGAACGTGTTGCCCACGCCGCAAGTCACGACGCCGTTTAGTGTGGGACAGTTCACCACGATCCCGTTGTTGCCGTTGAACGAGATGGTATTGCCGGCGCCCGGCGTGGAGCCACCCACGAGTGTATTCATTGCGCCGTTGAGATTCACGCCGTTGTTGATGTTCCTCAACAACGTGCTGCCGCCGATCAAATTGCCTTGAACAACGTTGCCAGTCGCGAGGACGATCGCATTGTTCACTACCGCGCTCTGAATATTGATGCCGTCGCCGGTGCTGGCGAAGATTTTGTTGCCCGCGTTCACCACGCCGTCAACTACGCCATCCGCGGCATCGTCACCACCAATCGTGTTATTCGACGCGCCGTTGATCAAGAACACACCAATAGGATTCGGCAGCGGAGTCGTCATCGCAGCATTCGCGCCAATGATGTTGCCTTGGATCGTGTTATTGGAGCCGATGACATTGTTGTTATTGCTGACGACGACGCCCTGATGCGTCGCTCCGACCAGCACGTTCCCTGCACCCGGGGTCGCGCCGCCGATTAAGTTATTCGTCGCACCGGCGATGAAGACGTCGCTGCACTTGTTGCCAAATTTTGACCCGTTCGTCGGATCGATGATCATGTCGGTGCCCGCTGCGTTCAGACCTATGTAGTTGCCTTGAACTTTGTTTCCGCTGGCTTGAACCAGATTGCCGCTGACCAGCGCGTTAATAATGTTAACGCCCTGGCAGTTGTTGCCGGAGATGACGTTGCGCTCAGCCACAGTCGGACCGCCGATTTGATTGTTCGAAGCACCGCTGATTACTACGCCGCTGCCGTTGCCGAAAACGTTTGTGCCGCTGACGTTTGTTACAAGCGCCGTCGTGCCGGTGATATCCACACCCATCCAATTGCCGAGCACGAAGTTGCCGTTAGAGTTTGTTTCAATGCTGACCGCATTGAAGCCGCTGGCGCCGATTAAGTTGCGCGCGCCGGCGACGCTACCGCCGACGACGTTATTAGACGAGTTAAGCCCGCTGATACGAACGCCTGTTTGTTGATTTCGAATCGCCGCGGTGCCTGCCGCGTTGGTGCCGATGAAGTTCCCTTCTATGTGCGTGTTCGTGGTCGGAAGATTTGATTGGCCGGTACCGGGACTGGCTTCATTGAGATTGATTCCATTCTGATTGTTACCAGAGATCACGTTGCCCGCGCCAGCGCTTGTGCCGCCAATTTGCGTAGCGCTTACACCTGAAAGCGATATGCCGCTAGAGTTATTCGGAATTGCCGCCGTGCCGGTCGCATTCAAGCCTATGTAATTGCCCTGAATGATCGTGTTATTGGCTTGGCCGCTCGAGTTGGCAAGACTAATGCCCTCGTTGTTATTACCCGACAGAATGTTACGCGCGCGTACGACTCCGTCCGTTGCACCATCGGCCGCATCATCGCCCCCGATAATGTTGCCCAGCGAACCGCCATTGATCGTGACACCTGCATTACCATTCCCTAACGCGCTGTTACCGTCGGCCTTTGTCCCGATATAGTTACCTCGGATGATGTTGCTATTTGAGCCCGCCGGATTGAACGTGCCCGTATTGGAAAGTGAAATCCCCGCGCGTGTGTTTCCTGAGATGAGGTTGCGCGCACCCGCGCTCGTCCCGCCGATGAAATTCCCACTCGAGCTCGACATCGAAATGCCGTTCGAGTTATTGCGCAAAGCAACCGTGCCGGTAACGTCCGTGCCGATGAAATTGCCTTCAATGTGATTACCGGTCGGAATCTCAAAACCTGAGCCGGTGGAATTACTGTTCAATGCGACGCCGTTGCTGTTGTTTCCTGAGATCAAATTCCCCTCGCCGGGCGCCGATCCGCCAATGAAATTGTTGCTGGCGCCAGTTATCTGAATGCCTTGTGCTGTGTTTCCGAGAATTCCCGTTCCGGACGCATTAGTGCCAATGAAATTTCCCTTGATGAAGTTCCCGTTTGACGGACCGTTAGAACCTATCGACACCCCGGTGCCGGTATTGCCGGAAATAACATTCCGATCCGCGGCCGTTGAGCCACCGATAATGTTGCCGTTTGACCCTCCATGCAGCTCAACGCCGCCATTGGCGTTTGGAATCGCTGCGGTGCCTGCGGCGTTCGTGCCAATCAAGTTTCCACGAATGTCGTTGTTTGAGGCTGGGTGCGCAAAAGTAGGATCGAACAACGAGACGCCTGTACTGCTGTTGCCGGAAATGACGTTGCCGATGACGTGGTTGCCAGACACGCTCATGATCAAAACGCCTTGGCTATTGTTCGGAATCGCGGCAGTGCCCGTGACGTTAACGCCGATGTAGTTGCCCTGGATAGTGTTGTTAGTCGCTCCCGCAGTATTCGTCGCGTTGATTGAAACCGATCCGCTGTTGCCGGAGATCAAATTGCACGCGCCGGTGCAAGATCCTCCGGGCGTTGTTCCGAGGGTTCCGCCGATCAGATTGTTCGACGCACCCTGAAAGATGAACATAGCTCCGCCTCCAAGCGCGGCCGTGCCCGTAGCGTTTGTGCCAATGTAGTTCCCCTGGATCGTGTTTCCTGATCCAGTCATTGCAATGCCTTGATGGCCGTTGCCGGAAAGGACGTTGCGGTTGGCCACCGTTGTGCCACCAATCTGGTTGTTGCTGCCGTTGATGAAGATGCTGCTGAAAGCTACTGGAAGCGTTGCGGTGCCGCTCGCATTCGTGCCGATGTAATTGCCCTGGATGACGTTGTTGCTGCCGTCGATCTGAATGCCGTGACCGCCGCAGCGATTGATTACGAATCCACGAACCGTGCTGCCGCTGGATGTCGTCGGAATGAACAAACAGTGCGCAGCGCTGGTGCCGTTGATTTCTATGATTGGCTGACCCGCGAAGCCCGGTTGCGAGGTCGCATCCATAAACACCGCGCTGTTCACACCTGGTAATGAAGATGCGAGCGTAATCGTCTGCAAGCCTGAACCAATACTGAACAGAATGGTGTCTTTGCCGGCATTCGCGTTTGCCGCGTTCAATGCCTCGCGCAAAGTACAACCGTTGCCCGTGCCGCTGGCCGTGCACGCGCCGTCGTCGGTGTCGGCGTTTGAATTAACGGTATAGACAGTGCCGACGGTGACTCTGGTGGATTGCGTCGCGAAATTATTCACCGGATTCGAATCGGTCTCAGTAGAATTAACATCGACCCGGTTCGAGACAGAACCTTCGACGGTTGGCGAGAGCACGATCGTCACGGTCACCGTTGCCCCGCTCGCCATGCTGCCGATGTTGCAAGTGATCGTCGTTGTTCCGCTACAGGTGCCTTGGGAAGCTGTTGCTGAAACGTAAGTCGTATTTGCCGGCAGCGTGTCGGTCAAAGTCACGCCCGTCACGTTTGCTTCACCGTTGGTAATCGTCGCGGTGTAGGTGACGTTGTTGTTGATGCTGACCGGATCAGGACTGTCGGTCATCGTTACCGAAAGATCGGTGATCGGAGCCAGCTTGGTAATGAAGGCATCGGAACCGCCACCGTTCGCGGTTTGCACCGCCCCAGTTTTCACTTCCAGCGATGTCGTAACCCCGACAACGTAAGCTCCGCCGCTTGAATCCAGCGCAACTCCAAGCGCTTGATCGCTGCCATCGCCTCCCAGCAGAGTCGAGAATATGCGCGCCGAACCTGTCGAATTGATCTTCGTTACAAAGGCGTCATAGCAAGGCACGCCGTCACAGGTTGTGGTGTTGAATGTCTTCAGTGAACCGCTGGTCGGAAAACCATTTGAGCGCGTGTACCCGGTGACGTAACTATTCCCCGACGCATCGACGGCAACGCCGGTGGCGATGTCGCGGCTGAACTCTCCACCCGCTGAACCTGTGCCGCCCACGTATGTGAAGTAAGACTTAACGCCACTCGAATTGTACTTGGCGAGAAAGCCGTCGAACTGCGAGCCCTTCGCCGTTTGGGCGGCGCCGGCTGATGCGAGACCGCCCGTGTTGGTTTGGCCTGCGACGTAGGCGTTACCAGAACTGTCAACGGCGATTGCCTTGGCCTGATCGTTACCGGCGCCCCCGATAAACGTCGAGAATGCGGTGGTGTAAGTGCCACCCGACGGATCGTATTTCACGATGAAGGCGTCCGTGACGCCGCCAAACGCCGGCTGCGCCGCATTGACGGTTGGAAAGTTGCTGCTTGCAGTATTGCCGGCCACATAAATGCTGCCACTGGACGACAGCGCGATGCCTCGCGCAGCTTCGTTACCGTTGCCGCCCAGATAAGTTGAAAAAAGAAGGTTTGATCCATTCGCATCCAGCTTTGCCACGACCGCATCAACAAAGCCCGAGTTCGACGTCTGCACGCCACCTTGAATTGGGAAGTTCGCTGCCGACGTTGTGCCGGCCACATAAGCGTTGCCCGAGATATCAACAGCGATGGCCATCAAATTCTCTTCAGCGTTGAACTGCGAACCGGCCCTGCCGCCGCCGAGATACGTTGAATAGCTCAGCGCCGAGCCGTCGGGACTAAATTTCGCAACGAACCCGTCAGAACCCGAGAGCACTTCCGCGTAGATTTCGTTTGTGGCCGACGGCGCAGCGACCAAACCGTGAATGTCGCTCGACGTCAACGACGTCGCTGACCAGTTAGCGCCGCCATCCGTGCTTTTGATGACGCCGTTCTGAGTTGTACCTACATAGACTGCGGAGTTGGCGATGAGTGTTGAAGTCGGAAAGCTGCCGGCACTTACTGTCGTGGGAACTACCGACCAGTTGACACCTGCATTCGTGGTCTTTTGCAGTTGGCCCCCAACGACTGCATAAAGAGATTGCGTGTTGCTCGCGTCGGTCGAAAGCGAATGGTCTGAAACGTAGCCTGGCGAATTCAGCACTTGCGCCCAGGTTGCGCCACCGTCAAGACTCTTCCAAACCCCACCCCCGTCCGTACCGGCATAGACCGTCGTCAGGCTTGAAGGATCAACGGCGATATTGGTAACGGAATAGCCGAACCCGTCAGCAGATCCATCGGCCTCGACATCGCCCACAACCGCGCTGGAGAAATTCGTGCCGTCGGTGCTCTTCCAGACACCGCGACCATCAAATCCACCTACATAGATTGCGCCTGCCGCGTCTGAGATGACCGTATTCAGAAAGGTCGGGCCACTCACCAACGTCCAGTTCGCGCCGCTGTCCGCGCTGCGATACAAACCACCAGCCCCACCCGACAGGCTATTGCCGGCAGCGGCAGCGTACATGATTGCCGGGTTTGCACGATTAAAAGTGATCTCATTCAGGAAGTCGTCAGGAATACCCGCGCCGCTGGCCACCCAAGTGGCTCCGCCGTCAGTGCTTTTGTAGACGGGTTCCCCAGTGAACGGAGTTGCGAAAACGATCGACGGGTTTGTTGGATGAACCGCAATCGAACTGATGTTAGCGGTCGTTAGTCCCGTCGGATTTCCGGAAACGATACCTGACCCAAAATTTGCGCCGCTGTCCGTGCTTTTGAAAAGCGGATTGCCGCCAGTCTTTGCGGATTGAAAGGGCGCGCCCGCCGTGGGAAAGTTGAAAGAATGCGTAGCGCCAGCGACATAGGCATTGCCGCTTACGTCGACAGCGATCGCGTTGGCGAAGTCACGGTTATCGCCACCGAAGTAACTGGCATAAACAACCGCATTACCTGCGGCATTGAGCTTCACTACGAAAGCATCGGAAACATCATGGGTTGTTTTCTGAACGGCCGAGGCCGGAAAATTGAGCGAGGCGGTCGTGCCGGTAATGTAAGCCTCACCAATAGAATTCACGGCGATGGCATTGGCGATGTCAAAACCAGCGCCGCCAAAATAAGTTGAGTAAACCAGGACCGGATCGATCACGAGCGGTTTGGCTGGGTCATACTGATCGATCTCAAACTGAATCTGATTATTGCTGCTAAGGACATAACTACTTTTGATTTCATAGCGCTCGCCGTTGACTTCCTGATAGGTCACCGGCTTGTGCTGGCGAATCTCGCGGCCGTTCAAAGTCAAAAGCAAATCACCAGCACTGTCGATCTTGATCCTCTCGGCGCCTTCGACTGAAAAAGCAATCTGCCGCGGATCGCTGCCCGGCTGAATCACAAAGTCGTATTCAAGTTGTCTCTGATTTCCGTAGTAAGTTAGATCGATTCCGGAATAGATCTCTCGATAGTTTACCCTTTCGAATGTCGAGATTCCCTTCACCCATTTATGCGAATCGTTACCGCGAAAATAATTGCTCTTGCCCGGCAATTGCTTCTCGCCTGAAATTGCGGCGCCGGGGTTTGCGCCAACCAGTTTCATCGTCAGGACCGAACTCGCATTCGGCGAATCAGCACTAATCTCACGCTTGCGAACTTCTGGCCTGCTGGCCTCATCAGTCTCTTTTGGAGTCGCCGAAGCGGTGCTCAGCGAGAACACCGCTTCGCCTGGGGTGAGGAACAGACTGTAGCCAGCGCCACGCGCAAGGTATTTCACCCGAGAATCAACCTGCCCCTGATTCACTTCAAAACTCAATGGCAACGCACCATAAGCTTGTTTCGCAGTCTCTGATGCCCGCGTCCGACGCTGCTCATCACCGATGGCGCTCAGACCGACAGTTCGGCGATGGACGACAACGAAAGTGGCGAGTGCGGCTACGCTGGTCATCAGCGCAAGCGCGAGTACACGTGTGATCGGGTGAGTAAGAAATGGGGTGCGCATGGTTCTCCTCTGGTTCTGACAGGCCGAATGAGACTTCCGGAGCGTCGCTGTGCTTGATTAATGCGTGCGACAAACGACAAATCGAGAGCAAGCGGACTGAGCCAAGCAGCCCGCCAAGTAAAGATTCGTTCAGACTCTAACGCGTCAATCGCGGACAAAACCTATAAACGCCGACTCAGAAAGTCTTTTTGCTGGGATTACCAAGCATTTCGAGTACAATGCCGCGGTTCTTAATCCCGACCGTAGCCTCGTGACCGAGCAAATCACACAACTCTTAATCGATTGGAATGCGGGCTCGGCTGAAGCGCTCGACAAACTCTTGCCAATGGTCGAGGCCGAGTTGCGACGAATGGCGAGTAATTACATGCGCAGGGAACACCCGGGCCACACGCTCCAGACAACCGCGCTGGTGAATGAGGCGTACTTGAAGTTGGTGGATCAGAGGGAAGTTCGTTGGCAGAACCGCGCGCACTTTTTCGCCCTGGCATCAAAAATTATGCGCCGCATCCTGTTGGATCATGCCCGCGCGCAGCGGCGCGCTAAGCGAGGGGGCAATGTGGTGCACGTTGACCTCGAGGACGCACCAGTAATCTCGCCGCAAAAATCCGAAGAGTTAATCGCGCTCGACGAAGCCTTGCAACGCTTGGCTAAGTTTGATCAGAAGAAAAGCAGAATTGTCGAGATGCGATTCTTTGGTGGGCTCACCGTCGATGAGGTAGCCGAGGTGCTCGGCATTGCACCGGTTACGGTGATGCTTCATTGGCGGCTCGCAAAGGCTTGGTTGCAGCGCGAAATCTGCCATAATCCTGAGCCAACGCTTTGATCTTCATTCGCAGTCCCGACCTGCGGATAGCTTTTTCACCAGAACAGTACGTAGTAGTTTAGGAATCTCTCATCATATGGATCCTCATCTCTGGCAACGGATCGAAGAACTATTCAACGCGGTCGTTGATGTGCCTCTTGATCAGCGGAAGCAGTTCTTGGATTCAGCCTGCGCTGGAGACGAACGTTTGCACCGCGAGGTCCTCTCCTTGCTGGAAAAAAGCGACGCCAACGAGCCTTTTCTCAGTCGGCCAATATTCGACGTCGGCGCGAGAATAATTTCGCAGCAAGCCGATGAAGCCCTGGCGGGAAAGACGCTCGGGGCCTACAAACTCGTTCGTCCGATTGGCCGCGGCGGCATGGGCGAGGTTTATCTCGCGCACGACGTTAGGCTGGGGCGAAAAGTTGCGCTGAAGCTGCTGCCAAAACTCCTTCGGCCGGATCCTGACGGCGAGCGCAGATTCAAGCACGAGGCCCGCGCAGCGTCCGCCATCTCGCATCCGAACATTGCGCACATCTATGAGATTGGCGAAGCCGAAGGGCGACTCTTCATCGCGATGGAATTCGTCGATGGCGTTACCCTGCGCGAACGACTGTCGAAACATAATTTGGTTTTTGGTGAAGCGCTCGACATCGCAACCCAGGTCGCTGCGGGCATCGCCGCAGCCCATGCGGAAGGCATCGTTCATCGCGACATCAAACCGGAGAACATCATCATTCGACCGGACGGCCTGGTTAAGGTAGTTGATTTCGGGCTGGCAAAACTTGCCGGCCCGGATCGCAGGGGCACAGAACATATTCAGCCCCACCGCGCTTCGCAGGCGATTCAGACAGAGCCAGGCTTGTTAATGGGCACGGCAACCTACATGTCACCCGAACAGGCGCGCGGCCAACGGGTTGATGCGCGCACCGACATCTGGAGCTGGGGTGTAGTGTTTTATGAAATGTTGGCCGGCAGATCGCCGTTTGCCGGCGCGACAAACAGCGACGTCATCGCTGAGATTCTGAAGAGCGAGCCGGGCCTGGTGCAAACCGGAATTCGCTGCCTTCCGAGTCTGGCCACCCAAATTCTTCGCCGCTCTTTAAGCAAAGAAACGGAGGCTCGTTATCCGGACGCGTCGTGTCTCGTCCCGGCGCTTAATGAGCTATCAGCGATATCGAGACAACAGCGTGTGTGGGAGATGGCGTTGCCGCTGGATGAGATGGGATCGGTCTCAAGCACCAGCGATGCAGAGGAATCGTCAGAGAAACTACGGCGGGAAGTTACGACCGCGCCGACGGCGTCGATCGTCGCTAACGAAAATTCGTTAGACCAACGATCTGACGTAATTGCTCATCCGATGCCGGCTGTTTTCAGAAATCGCCGCCTGGTGGCGGCTTCGCTTCTCGGAGTTCTTGCCATTGTTACGACGGCTTTCATGTTGATGAAATCCGGTGCGCTCTCGCGCAAGACCGTCCGGCCCAAGAATGCGCTGGAACTAGTTTCGTTAAGTACCAACGGGCACACCATGGATGGATCGATATCGCCCGACGGAAAGCTCCTGGCGTTTGCGCTGATCGATTCGGGAAAGCAAAGCCTGCGCATTCGTAATCTGGAAACTGATGAGAACTGGGAATTGTTGCCGCCTGATCCGGCACTATTGTGGGGCATGCGTTTCACGCCGAACGGTCAGAGCCTCTTCTACAACTCGACGCAGCCCGGCAGCACCGTGAGCGTCCTCTATCGCATGCCGGTTCGCGGCGGGCCGTCTCAAAAAGTCGTCGTCAATCTGGACACTCCGATCAGCTTTTCGCCGGACGGAACTCAAATCTCGTTCATTCGAAGTTATCCGGCCCAACATCGCGATTCACTAATCATCGCGAATGTCGACGGCACGAGCGAACGCGAAATCATCACGCGTCAACATCCTGACAAGTTTTCCTTCGCGGGCGTTGCCTGGTCACCTGACGGCAAAATCATCGCCGCCGCAGCCAGCCGCAAGAACGAAACCGAACTCGCCGTTCTGGCCGTGCCCCTCAGTGGCGCTAATCCATTCGAGCTGACACCCTGGCAATGGTCGGCGGTGCGCGGTGTGGCGTGGAAAGACGACGGCCGGAGTTTGCTTTTCTCTGGTCAGAAACCTGGCACTCGAGCGATTGAGCTTTGGCGGGTCTCATATCCCGAGAAGGAGCTGACTCCTCTAACCAGCAGTGGGCGGGAATACGAAAGCATCACGCTGGCGCCGAATGCGCTGGTGACGTCGGATACGGAAGAGGTTTCCGACGTTTGGACGGTGAATCTCAGTGGGGAACAAAAGCGATTGACCAGCGATGGAAAAAGCGGAGCCGATGGTCTGAGGATTACCTCTGCGAGTCGAATCGTCTTTACCATCGGCGAAAACGAGCAATCGCACCTTTGGAGCATGAATCTCGACAGCAGTGATCGGAAACAGCTTACCACCAACACCGGTTTCGTCCCCGCTCCATCGAGCGATGGAAAGACGATAGCCTACGTTTCAACCGATGGCGGAGGTCATCACATTTGGCTTGTCGATGTTGACGGAAATAACAATCATCAACTCACGTTCGGCGACGGCGAGAGCTATCCAAGTTTCACACCCGACAACGGTTGGGTTGTTTACACTTCGCGCGCGAAAGCCCGGGGCACCTTGTGGAAGATTCCCATTACGGGAGGTCAACCGGTGCAACTGACGTTCGCCGGAATCGCGCTACGGCCAGTCGTATCACCCGACGGCGCCAACATCGCGTGCACTTACCGAGCCGACGAAACAGACCGTTGGAAGATTGCTGTTTTTCGCATCACCGGAGGCGAGCCGGTGCGGACATTCGCGCTCCCTTACCCATACAATCAGATCATCCGCTGGACGCCGGACAGCAAAGGGTTCAGCTATCTCGACAAGGTGAATGGCGTCCATAACATTTGGCGTCAGCCATTGGACGGTTCGGCGCCAGCAAAGATCACAAACTTCACTGAAGACTTGATTCTGAACTACGATTGGCTTAATCAGCAGCAAATGGTGCTGTCACGAGGTGGCAGGAGGCGCGATGCTGTTATGATTAGGAACTTCGATTAAGATTTTTTCGCCCGAAATTTCACCGAACAATCTCATTCGTCGTTTTAGATATTCAATGCCAATCAAGATTCCGAGGTCTGAATGTCGATCCTAGTCACTGGGGGCGCCGGCTATATCGGTAGCGCGACCGTCGAGCTGTTGATATCACACGGGCAAAGCGTTGTTGTCGTCGACAACTTGTCGCGCGGACATCGGGCTGTGGTTCCCGATAAGGTTCCGTTCTATCAAGGGAATGTCGGCGATCGCGGCCTCGTCCGACGAGTCACCGATGAACATCAGATTGATTCATGCATTCACTTCGCCGCTTTGGCGTACGTAGGCGAGTCAGTCGCGGAACCGGCGCGCTATTTTGAGAATAATGTCGCCCAGTGCATTGCGCTTTTGGAAGCTCTGACCAACGCCGGCGTGAAGCGTTTCGTCTTCTCCTCGACTTGCGCGACTTACGGAGAGCCACAGCGCATTCCGATCGACGAGGATCACCCGCAGCATCCCGCGAATCCTTACGGCTGGTCAAAGTTCATGATCGAGCGGGTCCTGGAAAGCTATGATCAGGCGTACGACTTGCGATTTGCCGCGCTACGCTACTTCAACGCCGCGGGCGCGACAGCGAGCTGCGGCGAGGATCATGATCCTGAAACTCATCTGATTCCCAACGTGTTGCGCGCCGCCGATGGTGAGCTTGAGTATGTGTCGGTTTTCGGGAACGATTATCCAACTGGCGATGGCACCGCGATCCGCGACTACATTCATGTGACCGATTTGGCGAGCGCCCACCTGGCGGCATTAGATTATTTGGAGACCACTAACGAGTCACTCGCTGTAAACCTCGGCACCGGTCGAGGCAATTCGGTGCTCGAAGTCATCGAAGCCGCATGCCGCGTAACCGGCCAATCAATCGAAGTAAAGATCGAGCCGCGTCGCTCAGGCGATCCTTCACATCTGGTTGCGTCAAACGAAAAGGCAAACAAACTGCTCGGCTGGGTGCCGCAGTTCACCGATCTCGATTCGATTATTCGCAGCGCGTACGAGTGGCGAAAAACGCATCCACAGGGTCACCCAAAAACCTAACCTGCTGGCACCACGCTTTCCAACAACGATCTCTCGACACCAAGGGATCAGGAATTTACCGCGAAGGTATATTCTTCGGTTGGGCCAGACTTGCCGCTGACATCAACTCCCGTAACTTCGATTACGTATTGTCCTTTCCTGAGTAAGCGATCAGGGACTCTTACTCGCACGACCGTACCCATCGGCAAGTTGTCGAGGCGTAGATTTGCAACGCTGAAATGCGCGCTTTCGCCAACGCGATGAATCGCAGCGCGATAACTCGCGAACTTCCGCTTCTGGGTCCAGACCAGTTGCAACTCGACGACGCGCGTGTCGGGCGTTCGCGTGAGTTCATTATTGGCCGCTCCGCTTCGCACTGACACCGGTGACACAATCAGCGAAGCTACTTGCGAAGGAACGTCGAATTGATGAGAGGTTGAATTGAGATCCGCCAGTTCGCGTTCGATCGCCGCATGATAGTCAGCTTCAGCAACTCGCCCTCTGGTAAATTGGACCAGCAAAACAAGGCCGGCCGTTAGAGCGATAATCACAACCGCTACAACCGGAATCAAGAACCGCATGTTGAGCGGCCAAACTCTCGATAAGAGGGAGGCCTTCGGCGGTAAGGTCGCACGCTCACGGTAGCTTTGTGCAACCGCGTGTTCCTTTATCAATTTTGTGATTTGCAACCGGCGCTGGCGCTGTGGCGTATCGCCATATTGCGTAAGAAATTGTTGGCGCTCTGTCGGTGATAGTGTCCCTTCAAGGTAGGCTTCAATCAAATCTTCTTCGGCAACCAAGATGCGCTGCTTCCACTCTGGATCGGAAATAAAGAGCTTCTCGATCTCTGCGGAGTCGTCTTGATCGAGTACTCGCAGAAGAAACTGTCGCAGTGTGGCGTCGGTCGGGTTTGGATTCATTTGTTTATCTCGGACAATCCCATTGACTATGAAAATCTCCCCAAAGCATTTCACTCTTCGGAAGTCGATTTTTCCAGGCAGCGCTCGATACATTCTTCCAGCGCATCTCGAAGCCGACACATGCGCACACGCAAATTTTGGATGGAAATGCCCAGTTTTCTGGCCATTTCGGCCCGCCGATCGATCTTCGCATGCTTCTCCTCGGAGTAGTATTCCAGCAACAACTCACGCTTTTCAGCGCTAAGTTCGCCCAGACATTTTGACAGACATTCCTCGCGCTTATGGAACAAATCCGTCTCAGCTTCGCGAAGCGATTCATCCTTTAAATCTATATCCTCGATGGCAACATGGGTCTTAACCTTCTTCTGATATTCACGAATGAGATTGTTGGCAACTCCGTAAAAGAAGAGATTCGGATTTCCTTCGTAGGTTTCTCTTAGCCGCTCGATTTGTCGAGCAACCCGGTCAAAAGTTTCATCAGCCATCCCCTCAGGATCGCTGCAATGATTCCATCCGAAGATTTTGACAAGTGAATGCCGCAACTCGAGGTACGCATTGGCTGCGGCGTCGCGGTCAGAATCTAACCAGGCGAGCAACTGTTCAAAACTCTCTGGGGATAATTCTGGACGATGACGCATAGCCGCCAAGTCTTCGGCGTTGGGATGTTAGTAACGGGTGCTAATTGAACCAACTCATGCGTCACAGTGGGCGGCGGTTCCGTCTCTGCCTGAGAATTAGGAACACAGACAAGATAAAGCCAAGCGCCAGAGCAAAAAAGATCATCGCTGAGCGCCAGGTATGATTTCTGATTGCAATTGGATCTTTGTATTCGCCCTGTAGCACGAATCCGGCCCAATAATATGGCGCGCTCCACGTCTTTTGTCCCCTGATCTTTTCTTTTGCCGTGCGCAAAGCGGCCGCAGGCGGCAGTCCATCCTGCAACATCGCCCTATAAAATTCCGACATCAAAGCTGCCGTCGCACGGTCGTCCACCTTCCACAGGCTGGCAACGACCCCCCTTGCTCCTGCGGACATAAATGCATGAGTTAAACCAACCAAGCCTTCGCCCTTCACTTCTTTCCCAAGCGCGGTGTCGCAAGCACTCAGAACAACCAGATTAGCGGTGAGGTGCATGTGATAAATATCGGCCAAACCAATGAAGCCGTCGGCACTGCTGCCGTCGCGGTTCACTCTGCTCAGCACTACGCCAGATAACTCGGGATGCACCGAATTCAAAAAACTATGAGTCGCGAAATGAACGATCTGATATTGGCCGATGACTGGACCTGTAGCAGTTTCGCGATTAGCTTCGAAGCCTTTCGCAACCAGAGCTGCCCCGCGTGGAACAGTGTTCACGATCGTGTCGGCCTCCTCTGCCGCGTGAATCAAACGCAAAGTGCCTCCCGCTCTGGTGAGGTTTCCAAATTCACGGAGCGCGGGAAACGTCTTCGCTGCATTCAAGTCAACCGCAGCAACACTTGCGTCGTTTTGATGCGCCACGCGGTCGTCACCACTAGTGAAGACGGGATCAGCCAGCACCGCAACTACTTTGTCCGGCGAGCCAACTGGACGCGTGCCGGAGCGAATCGCAGCCAGCGTCGCAAATGACGGAAGCATTACCACCTCGTGTCTCTCGATAAGCCTAACGCGACTATTGGTCGCGCTGTTTTCCGAGGTGTCGTTAGGAATCGGCAAGGCGTCGAATGGAATGAACTGCAGGGGTCCCTGTGCGACGATCAGCAATCGTTTTGTTCCAAGTTCGCTCGCCACTGCACCCAGCAGCATATCGCCGAGGCTCGCCGCATTCTTTTCAAATAAGGCATCCGCACCTTCAACCTCATGTTGATATCCAGCATCGGTTCGTCCGTCGAATTCCTGCCGCGCAGTCAGCGCTTTGTAACTCTCCAGCGCCAGAGCCTCGAGGTTCTTCCGCGGCGGTAACTCGTAGCTCCGCAACGAGTCCCTGGTTACCATCCACAAATAGCTGCGATCATCGCCCAACGAGTACTCCAATAGAACCGTGTTTTCGTCTAACTGGCGTTGAATTTCGCTGAGCTCCAGCCCGTTCTTCACCACAGCAGTGGACCGAGGGTTCTGCTCCCGCAAATCCCCTTCCAGTTGTTCATACTGATTCCGCAATTCAGCGATCTGCTTTTTCACTTCGTCCGCTTCGCTGCTGCCTTTCGATTCCAAATCCATTTCGTACTGGGCCTGGGTCCGAAGCAGTGCGCGCAGCTCACGTTCGCGTTGCAACATCTGTGGCGTAACGTTCTGACGCACATCGGAGCCTGCCTCGATCACCAAATCAATCAATGAGCGCGCGCGCGCATTTTCATTAGCAAGAAAAGCCTGCGTTGCGAATCCCTCACCCGGGCGTTTACGCTCGAGTTGCATCAGCACGTCGATTTCCAATTCGTAATAAGACCGCACACCGGCGAAATACGAGGTTCGATAATCCGGGCTGGCGACATTTGCGCGTAACCCTTCGATCAAATCAACGGAGCGCCTTAGGTAGGACAGCGATTCATCCAGACGACCGGAATTGCGAGTAGTTAGCGCCAAGCCGTACAGCGTCGCGGCTTTCACCGGTTTGTCGCTGAGCCCATCGCTCAGAGATAGAGATTGTTGATAGGTGCGAAGCGCGTTTGTGTTCTCGCCGATGCGCAAATAAAAGTCAGCGAGATTATTGAGAGCGACTACTCGGCTGCGACGATCTCTGTTTGACTCGTAGAATTTAAGAATCCGTCGATATTGCGCAATCGTATTCTGACGATCTTGACGAGCCGCGTACATCAACGCCAGATCGTTCAAAGCGTTGGCTTCCGTGCGAGTCTTTCTGGCCGCGCGGCTCAGCTTGAAACATTGCTGGTAAGCCGCGATGGCTCCGTCATTATCGCCCATGATACGCCGCGTTCGGGCAATCTTGAACATCACCACCGGAACAAAATCCAAACTGCCGTTTGCCTCAAAGAGCTGAAATGCCTCACGATACTTTTCGAGCGCCGCTTGGTAATTACTCAAATCTTCAAAAGCTTGCCCCCAGCCATTTAGTACGACACCTTCACTTTGGCGATCGCCGATCTTCTGAAAGATTTCGCGTGCCTCGCTGTGCAACTTTAAGGCGTGCTCGATCTCACGGTTAAGTGAACTCGCAATCCCGAGCGCCGTCAGGCACATGCCCTCGCCACTTTTGTCTCCGACTGATCGATAGATCGTCAGTGCGTGAGAGATCTCAGCCGACGCGGTCGTCGGATCGCCCAAGCTGCCTGCGATATAGCCCAGGAACAACCGCGCCCCTGCTTCGCGGTCCTCGTCTTTCGCTTTAACAAACAAGTCCAATGCGCGACGAAAGTTCTGCGAGGCCATCAGCAGGTTGCCTTCGGAGTATTGAACTTCCGCGCTGTTCTTCAGCGCGCGAGCGTAGGCTGTTTGGAAATTGGTCGATGGATCTTTAGATGCTTTCCCCTCGAAAAATTCGCGTGCTTGGGCACAAGCAGTTTGGGCCTTCCCGTTGTCGCCCAGTAACGAGTACATTCGTCCTGTTTCGCTTAGCGCGAGTGCTGTCTGCAAATCATCGCGCGCAGCTTTGGCCTCAAGCCAAGATCGATGATACCGCTCCAGTGCCGCGCGATACTGACCGAGGGAGAATTCCACGGCGCCAGCTTCCATGAGCGCGTTCGAGGCGCGCTGGTGACGATGCAACCTCAGGAAAATTTCTGCAGCTAAATCATAATTAGATAATGCTTTCCAGAGGGACGCCTCACGCCACTCAGAACGAGCGGAGTTAGCTTCCGTGATCAGCTTCTCGACAGTCTCAACATCTGGCGCTGCTGGTGCAGATTGCGCGACGGCTGGCAGAAAAAGGCAGACGAGGACCACTTGCAGTGCAGCGACGATTCGCTTTGGCGCTTTCGCGTTACGGAAAAATGGCTCGGGGCTAGCTTCCGGGAACACAAATTTTGCCTGGGGGATTCTTTGACTACGCATCACAGGACATAACCGACGCGCTCTATTTATCACGCATAGAGCTACAGATACAATGAAAACAATTTGTGATTGCTGGTAAGAAGTTTAGGAATAGCTTGCGAAGGATACAAAATCGAGGAGGGCGGTCACGAGGGAACCGCCCTCCCCTGTAAGGTGAGGACCTCAAATGTTGTCTATTCGATTAAGGCCGTCGCACAGCTGGCTTCGCCGTCGTGTCCGCCGTTCTTGCTGCCTTAGGCCAATCTTCGAGTACTGCCCAACCGCAAATTCCTTCCGCAGCAATTTTTCCCGACTAATCACTATGGATTCAACCTCGAAAACGTAACATGGACTTTCAGGGACCAACCAGGATCTTTAACAGTTCAGTCCTGCTAATTCACATCCGGCACTGGCATTGCTTGCGCTCTTGCCGTTACTATCGTGATGCTCAATCTCGCCCGCCCAGATCTTTCGATTCTTGGAATATTCGCCCGATAAAATGGGCTTTATTACTGAGTGACATACACAAGGAGTTCCCGGAAATGCGTAAAGCTGCGTTTATCGCCATTCTAATTTCCGCAATTGCCAATGTTTTCTTCGCAGTTCGTCAGGCCCAGATTTCACACGCGCAGGTTCCGCAGACAGCCGGATTCAAGACAGAAATGATCGCTGGTCAGGAAGCGGCTGCCGGTCGGGTGCTCGTCAAGTTCCGAAGCTCGAAGCTTCAAGCCGCGCGGCAAAGCGTAGAACAGAGTTATGACGTTGACTCGGACGTGGAAGTCGGCGGCGCCGGTGCGCGACTCATCCACTCGCGAAGCTGGTCAACCGCGGCGCTGATGGCAGAACTGACGACGCGCACTGACGTCGAGTACGTAGAACCCGACTATGTCGCCTACGGTGGTGCTGTGCCGAATGACTCCTTCTACGCGTCGCAACAGTGGGGTCTGCGCAACACGGGTCAGACAATTAGCGGACAGCCCGGAACGGCCGGCGCAGACATCTCGGCGCAAGCGGCGTGGGATATCACACACGATTCACTGAGCCAGGTGGTGGCGATACTCGACAGCGGAATTGACTACAACCATCCGGACCTCTCGCCTAACGTGTGGTCTGCTTCTGCGCCATTCTCAGTTACGATCAGCGGTGTCACGATCAATTGCCCAGCGAACACCCACGGCATCAACACGATCACGAATACATGCGATCCCCTCGACGATCACAATCATGGCTCGAACGTTTCAGGCATCATTGGCGCCGCGGGAAATAATGGACAGGGCGTAACCGGCATTAACTGGCGTACGCAACTGCTCGGCATCAAATGGCTCAACAGTAGTAATTCAGGATTCATCTCTGACGCCATCGACGCGCTCGAAGTCGCTGTCCAGCTCAAGCAGGCCGGACTAGCTAACATCAAGGTACTGAATAATAGTTGGTACGCCGGTGCGTTCTCTCAATCTTTGCTTGATGAGATCCAACGCGTGGAAGCGAACGGGATGTTGTTCGTCTCGATCGCTGGCAACGGAACGGCGAACGATGGCTTTACGAAAGGCGGGCACGATAACGATAACGGCACCACACCGACCTACCCCAGCAACTACAACGAACCCGGAATCATTTCGGTTGTGGCCACCGATAATCGCGATGCATTGGCGACGTTTTCAAACTGGGGCAACAAGACAGTCCATCTCGGCGCGCCAGGCAACGTAATTTTCGCGACGTTGCGCAATGGCACATACGGAACTTTCAGCGGCACGTCGCAGGCTGCGCCTCATGTCGCTGGTGCTGCGGCGCTGTTGCTGTCGCGCTGCAATTTGACGGCTGCCGGTTTGAAGGGCGTGATGATTACGAATGCCGATGCCGACTCACTCTTAACCGACAAGACTACCAGCGGTGGTCGGCTGAATCTCGCGCGTTCGCTTAACACCTGCATAGCAAATCCGGCGATCGTGGACGAATCGCGCTTCTACGTGCGCCAGCAATACGTGGATTTCCTCTCGCGCGAGCCTGATGCCAGCGGCTTTCAATTCTGGACGCAGAACGTCGAGAACTGCGGATCAGACGTCGGGTGTCGCGAGGTCAGGCGCATCGATACGAGCGCGGCCTTCTTTCTTTCGATCGAATTTCAGCAAACGGGATATCTGGTTTATCGACTCTACCGAGCTGCGTTTGGAAACATTAGCGGGAAGCCGGTACCGGTCACGCGCGCTACCTTCCTAGCCGACACGCGAACCATTTCGAATGGCGTAGTGGTCCTCCAAACAGGCTGGGAACAGCAGCTTGAAGCAAATAAAGTTGCCTTTACGCAAACGTTTGTTCAGCGTTCGCAATTCCTCGCGCTTTATCCTAACGGCATGCCTGCATCGACGTACGTCAACAACCTCTTCCAGACGGCAGGAGTAACGCCAACGACTTCGGAGCGGAACGCCGCCATCACCGCCTACGGCTCTGGCGACACTGCGGGCCGCGCCGCCGCGTTGCGCATGATCGCTGAGAACCAAGCCTTCCAACAGAAAGAATTCAACAACGCCTTCGTGCTGATGGAGTACTTTGGATATTTGCAGAGAGATCCCGACGCGGCGCCCGACGGAAACTTCAGCGGCTACAATTTCTGGCTGACCAAGCTGAATCAATTCAACGGCAATTATGTTCAGGCCGAAATGGTCAAAGCGTTCATTTCATCGATCGAATATCGAAATCGTTTCTGACCGGTGGCCATAAGTCACCGCCAATCGGCCCGCGCGAATCGCCCGCATGGGCTGATGAAGTTGCGCAAAGTTTCTCACCGGACCACGAGAAAACTCGCAGAGGATTTTTTCGCAATCGCTTACTTGTCGCATTTGCCACGGCGAGGCGAGTACCACCCCATCGGATTTCGTTGGCATACGCGTTGCGCCTGATCCCGGTGAGAGTGTGCCTAGCGATTCCTTTTTAGGATGCGGTTTTGGATTCTTACGAGTGCTACTAAGCTCGATTGAACAATCGCCCGTGTCAACTTCAGAACTTACAGCAGAAACTTGAGTGAGAGATTGCGATCTCTCTGTCTCGTTTTCTGTTAACGCTCGAAAAGAACCTCCGCCTCCTATCCGGGAGCCGCGGAGGTTTTTTCTTCGGCGCTTGGCACATTCGCTGCGGGTGGCTTACTCAAGAAAGGATTGGAATCATGAGAAATACCCGATCGTATCTTTCCTTAATCCTGTTTGTGCTGGCGATGCTATTTGCGGCGCTGGTCATAACCGTCCTGGTTACGGTGCCCGTGTTTGGCCAGGAACTAGATCCCTACAAAGCGACAGCCGCGCAGGCACCGTCCATGGCTGACGCGCCGCTTGAATTCCAAGTCATCAGCGTCCGCAAAATGATTAACGGCGCGTATCAACATGTCGGATGGACGCCGAAGATCAGCGGCCGGATGCTCGGCCGGACGCGAAAGGGCGACGCGGTAACGGTGGAGTTCTCCCAGGATGGAAAAGTTCTCGGGACCCTGCGCGCCGGCTTGAAAGGTACAGGCGGCGAGACCTGGTACGAGGATTGGGAAATTCGCGGCAATGAAGAGAAGGACATTTACACGCCCGTCGGCAAGATCACCGCAGTCTTCAAGTACTATGACGACACGTCTGAGAAGACGGGAACGCTTACCACCCGGCAATTCCAAGTCGTAAAGACTGTTTACTACGACGACAGCAAGAACAATTGGAAGTATGGAGCGCTCTACGACGACCTGCTTGGCTTCAGTTACATTGTGCAAAGACAACCGAGCAGCGGCGAGTTGACCGGCGTTTGGATTTATACGTGGATGAACCTGCAACACGATTCTGCGATCAAAGACATCAGCTACAAGTTATCAGTCGATGGCAATCCGGTGCCGCTCGATGACGCTTTCGACGCGAGCCAGAACCACGAATCGATAACCACGTTCGATCAGCAGGAAGACATCTTCGTCAAGGCGAAGAACGATCGCGTCGTCAATCCGCACAATGTCTATTTAGTGGCATTTCGACCCAAGTTGTTGTGGGGAGCGAAAGGCAGCGCGGCCGGTCCCGGCTGGCTGTGGTTGGCCGATCGCCCCGGCAAATGGAATCTCAAAATTCGGGTAGCAGGACAGGTCGTGCGCGAGCTGCACTTCACGGTGCTGCCTAACGGAGAGATCGCGCCGCATCCGGAACAGGACAAGAGTAAAGCTGGATTCCTGAATCTTGGACCCGGCCGATTCTTTGTCGAAACGTATTTTCCGAGTCCTAACACTTTCGATCTGCGGTTCAATCCGGATGCAATTCGCGCCGGAACGCTGTATGGGCGACCTTGGATTAGTAACGAGGTCACCGGCGGAATGGTGAAGCTGCTGCCGCCGAAGAATCCAGGCGCGATGCCGTTTCCGCAAGCGACACTCAGCGGTTTGGAGTAAGCGCCAGCACTTAAGGAGATCATCATGGTAATCAATTCAGCAAAATCAGCTCGAAAATGTCCGAGTCAGGGCAAAACTTCGCGCACGCCTCTAACGATTACTTACTGCCTCTTGCTTTTGATTTCGGTCGCGGTCACCTCACTAGGGTTCGGCGCGAACGCTCAGAAAAACCCCTGCGACGGCGTGATCGCGGCGCTCGGCAGAGCGCAAGGAGACTACAACCGCGCGCGGTCTGCGCGCATCGTGGCAGAAGGCAATCTCAACCGCGCAAAGAACAACGTCAACTCGATCGCGTCGAGGATTAAGGCCAACGAAGCACAGCAGAACAAGGCCGAAGCGTTGCTCGATCAACTCAAAGAAGAAAAGGCGCGCTGTGACAACGCGAATGGTCCGCTGGCGCCGCTTTCGGGCAACTGCACGACGGTGCAGGCCCGCATCGACAAGGCAAAGAAGGACATTGACGCGCTGCGAGCAGCGCATCAGAAGTTAGAGGACCAGCGGCTCGCCGCGGACATGGACGTCGAGAGATACGAGCGCGAATTAGCAGCCAAGCGAGCAGCGGAGTCAGCCGCGCTGGCCGCGCTTGATAAAGCAAAGAAGGACGCGGCCGGTTGTCGCCGCGCCGCCTAGCGTCACGATTATTCTGCACAGAAACACGGGAGGCCATCATGACTTTCGACCCAGCAACTGAAATTCAAAACTTTCTCGTCTTTGGTGAATTCGGAGATGTGAATCCGTCGATCTGCGACTCATCTACCTACACGTTTCTCAGCGTTGGGAAGATGGAGGAGCTCTTCGATCATGAAATCGAAGGATGTTTCCTTTATTCGCGCCAGTTCAATCCGACGAATAAGTATCTTTCGCTGGCGCTCGCGCGCATGGAAGATGGGCAATGGGCACAGGTAACGTCCTCGGGGATGGCGGCGATTGCCTGCACGCTCATGGAGTTGTGCTCAGCCGGAGATGAGATCGTTGCCGAGCGCACCGTGTACGGCGGTACGTACGCATTACTCGCGAATCTGCTGCCGCGCTTTGGGATCACGACGCGATTCGTTGACCTGCGCGACGAGCGAACCGTGCGCGCCGCAATCACTCCAAAGACCCGCGTGCTCTACTGCGAGAGCATCAACAATCCGCTACTCGAGGTGGCTGACATCCCGATGCTGGCGCGAGTCTCGAAGAATTGCGGATTGACGTTCGTGGTGGACAACACTTTCAGCCCGCTTATGATTTCGCCGCTGCGGCTTGGCGCGGACGTGGTCGTGCACAGCATGACGAAATTCATCAATGGCACGAGCGATTGCGTGGCGGGCTGCGTTGTCTCGACGCACGAATTCATCAATCGCTTGACGAATACTAATCACGGGCCGTGCATGTTGCTGGGGCCGGTGCTCGACAGCATTCGCGCGGCGAACATTCTCAAGAACCTGCACAGCCTGCACATTCGCATGCGGCATCACAGCCGCAACGCTCTCTACCTGGCGCAACGCTTCGAGGAGCTGGGCCTCCCCGTTCATTACCCGGGTCTCGAGCGTCACCCGCAACATCGATTGATGCAGCAGCTAATGAATCCGGGCTTCGGCTTCGGTGGCATGGTCGCCGTCGATGTTGGCGATCGCCTGACGGCTGATCGTCTCATGACGCGTCTGCAAGAAGAAAAAGTTGGTTATCTCGCGGTCAGCCTCGGTTATTTCAAGACGCTGTTCAGCGCGCCCGGCCACAGCACTTCGGCGGAAATTCCCGAAGAAGAACGATTGAAGATGGGAATGAGCGATGGCCTGATTCGCTTCTCCGTGGGTTTGGACAACGACATTGCCGCCACCTGGGAAGTGATCAATCGATGCCTGAACGAGCTTGGAATCACCCGGCGAGATGCGACGCGCTTGCATCTTGAACTTGGCGTGGCCGAAGGAGAGTTCGCCGGCGTGGGATGAGCACATGCATGGCGATTACGGCATTGAAGCATCGCAGCGCGCTGCGTAATTTCGTCGCGCGCTGCGAGCTTTTGCACACGTGTTCGAACGCGTTGCCTCACCCACTGCCCGTTTACATGCCGGTCAATATAGGTACGAAGGTTGCCCTCTGCTTGAAGGCTACGCGCCTGCGCGTCGAGGAAACACCATGAACCAGGAATCTCCAGCCATTGAATTTCGCAACGTGTCGCTCAGTTTTGACGAGAAGCAAGTCCTGTACGACATCAACTTCTACCTGCAACGCGGTGAAATGTTATTCATTACCGGTGAGTCAGGATCGGGAAAGTCGGTTCTGCTTCGTCTCGCGATTGCCTTGGATCATCCTGACGACGGACAAGTGCTGCTCGAAGGTCGCGACGTTGGGCCGCTCAGCGAGACCAAGCTACTGGAGATTCGCAGCAGCCGGATGGGAATGGTTTTTCAGGAGGACTCACTTTTCACGGGCCTCTCCGCGTATGAAAATGTCGCGTACCGGCTTGAGGAGCATGGCGCCGACGAAGAGACGATTGAAAAACTGGTGATGGAGGTGCTGCGCTTTGTCGGGCTCGACCAGGATTTTGAGAAGCTTCCATTCGAGATGTCGGGAGGGATGCGACGCCGTCTGGAAATTGCGCGCGCGCTGGTCGGCTGGCCGTCCATCATGTTGTTCGATGAACCCGCCGCCGGTCTCGATCCAATCACCGCCGAGCAAGTCCTGGATTTGATCGTGCGCGCCCGCGACGTACACGGCATCTCTTCAATTTATGTGACCAAGAAGTTGGATGAAATTTTCTACCTGGCCTCACATCGCGCGGTGCAAACCGAAAACGGCATAGCGATCGAGGAAGCGAACGACGCCTCTGCGCCGGCGACGCGAGTCATGGTGCTGGAGAAGGGAAAAATAATTTTCACCGGCAGCGTCGGCGACTTTCAGCGAAGTTCCCTGCCTGCTGTGCAGCGGCTGACTAACGCCGACAACGGCACTGTCCTTTCGCATTTCGAGACGACAAATCCGTGGGACAAGAGCCGACTACCGCGCGAACATATTCTGTAAAGTGATCGTCAGTTAAGAATTGCCGAGAGTCGCAATCATTCCAATCTAAATGGCAACGCGTAAAATTGATTTGGCATTGCATGAAGAAGCCGCGCTAAAGAGTTCCACCGCGCGGCTCTCGATATACGCCGCGGCTTTCCTGATTGCGCTGAAGACAGGCACCGGCTGGCTGACGGCGTCGATCAGCGTGTGGGCCTCGCTGCTTGATTCAGTGATGGATATTTTCTCGTCCATGTTGAATTACTTTGCGGTGCGGATCGCTGCGCGTCCCGCAGACGAAGATCATCTCTACGGCCATGGCAAGATCGAATCGCTGGCCGGCTTGTTCCAGGCGCTGGTGATCGGTCTCTCGGGAACGTTCTTGATTTGGGAAGCCGCTCGTCGCCTGATTCGTCCGCATCCCACGAGCGCGGAACTGATCGGCATCGGCTCGATGATTATCGCGATCGTCGTAAGCGTCGCGCTGGTGATGCGCCTGCGACGCGTGGCGCGGCAAACTGATTCGCCCGCGCTGAGTTCGGACGCGCTGCACTACGCCACGGACATCTACATCAATCTTGGTGTCTTGGGTGCGCTGGCGGCCACGGTATTCACTGGCTGGCTGTGGCTTGATCCGGTGGTTTCGATTGTCATCGCGGTTTACATTCTCTGGTCGGCGGCGAGCGTGGGCCACGAATCGATCAATATTTTGATGGATCGCAGACTGCCGGAGGACGTCGATGAGCGGGTCGCGGTGATCGTCAGCCGGTATCGCAATCAGGGAGTGCTTGGCTTTCACGACTTGCGCACCCGCCGCTCAGGTTCGCATAAATTTGTCGATCTGCATCTCGAGGTCCAGCGCGATAAAACCTTTGAAGAAGCTCACGCGATCACGGTTACGGTAATTCGCGCGATCGAGACCGAACTCTCGCGCACGCGCGTCCAAATTCACACCGATCCCGCAGGGTGAATCTTCCGTGGGATCGGCTACGGGTTGCAACCCACTTCAACGCAACTCTCAGTTAAGAATTCTTCATTGAGTTTCTTCATCCCGATCAAACGCCACCTTTGCTGCCCCCAGCAGTCCTGCATCGTCGCCGCATTCCGCCGGCACAATCTTGACTAAATCGGCGAGCAGTGGAAAAGCTCGCTCATTCACTTCGCGGTTCATGTCCTTCTCGAAAAGTTGCCAGGCATTCATGACTCCGCCGCCGATTACGATCATCTCGGGATTCAAAATATTAATCAGGTTGGCGAGACCGATCCCGAGGTAAACGCCCATCTGTCGAAAAACTTCCAACGCAAGTTCATCGCCTGCGACACCGGCGCGAAAAATATTCTCTGACGTGAGTTCGCTATCGGTTTGCAGACGCGAGTGTGGATAACGAGATCGCGCTTCGCTTGTCATGCGCACGATCGCTGTGGCGGACGCATAAACTTCCAAACAACCACGACTGCCGCAAGTGCATGTAACGCCGCCGAACGGCTCCACGCACATGTGACCAACCTCCGCAGCTGCATGATGCGCGCCATGCCACAACTTTCCATCGAGAATAATTCCACCACCCACTCCCGTGCCCAGCGTCAGGCAAACCAGAGAGCGGCGAGAACGCGCAGCGCCTCTCCACATCTCTCCAACCGCGGCGGCATTGGCGTCGTTTTCAAGCAATGCCGGACGTTTCAGTTCATGTGATACCGCACCAGCAAGATTGAACCCGCTCAAGAATGGCAGATTCGGCGCCTTAATAATTGAGCCGGCCGGAACATTCACCGTACCCGGCGCTACGACTGAAATCGCACTGATTGAGAAACCCGCCGCCGCGCTTTGCCGATCACATTCGCGCGCGGCAGCAACCAGCACAGTGACGATGTCCTGCGCAGACTCCGCGGGCGGCGTTTGTTGTTTCGCCCGAAACTGAATCCTGCCTGATTCATCGACGACAGCCGTGCGCAAGTGCGTACCGCCGAGGTCCGCGACAAAAACTCTTCGCATGTCGGTGCTACCGGTCATTGTCTTCTGCGAACGCGGCCATAGGTTTCCGTCAGCAAGCGCAAGCGTTCGGCATGCTCACTAGTCAAAGCGCCGTCGCGAAATCTCCATACCCAATTCCCGCTGGTGCTGTTCGGCAGGTTCATCCGCGCTTCGGTTCCCAGCCCGAGCAAATCCTGCAACGGAATCAGAGCCGTATCGGCAACCGACGCGAGCACCGCGCGAATGAAATCCCAGTGAATCTCATCGCCATCCGTATGCAAGTATTTCAAACAGTAATTCCGTTCAGCGCTAATTTGCTCGGCTGAGCGGGTCGAAGCCGCGCCCGCGACGCTATTGAACCAACCGACCGTCGTGTCGTTGTCGTGCGTGCCGGTGTAAACGACCATGTTGCGATGATAATTATGCGGCAGATCGATGTTCGTCGTGTCGCTGCTGAATGCGAATTGGAGAATTCGCATTCCGGGAAAGCCAAGACTATCGCGTAACTTCTCGACGTCCGGTGTGATCACGCCCAAGTCTTCCGCGATGATCGGCAACTCCCCGAGCTCGTTTCGTATTGCATTGAAAAGTTTCCTTCCCGGAACCTCGACCCAGCGCCCTCTCTCCGCCGTGGTGTCACCGGCGGGAATTTCCCAGCAAGCCGCAAAGCCACGAAAGTGATCGATGCGGGCGATATCAACGATCTGCAAAATAGCGCGCACCCGTTCGATCCACCACCTGAATCCGTCGGCCAGCATAGTCTCCCAGTTGTAGAGCGGGTTGCCCCAGAACTGGCCCGTCGCGCTGAAGTAATCGGGCGGCACACCAGCGACGACGGTCGGGACGCCCTCTCCATCGAGTTTGAATTGCTCCGGATTTGTCCACACGTCAGCCGAGTCGTGCGCGACAAAAATCGGAACGTCGCCGATCACGTCAACGCCTCTCTCATTGCAATAGGCTTTTAACTCAAACCATTGTTTGAAGAAAAGAAATTGCGCGAATTTGTGCGCTTCGATCTGGTCGTGAAGCTTGGTTTTCGCGCGTTCAAGCGCGGTTGTTTCGCGCCGCACCAGCGAACCATCCCATTCATGCCACGCCTTCCCGCCCTGTTCCGTCTTGAGCGCACGGAATAGCGCATAGTCATTCAGCCAGGAAGCATTCCGTTCCGTGAACGCATCGAACTCACTGCGAAAGCCGGTGGTAGTTGTTTGTTGATAACGCGCGAATACTTTCTTGAGCAAGTGGTCTTTGATTTCATGCGCGCGGCCGAAATCGACTTTCTCATCGGGGACAGATTCAACTTCATCGAGTTCGCTTTGATTCAGCAATCCATCTTCGGCGAGTCTCTCCGGACTAATAAGCAGCGTGTTTCCCGCGAACGCCGAGTAGCACGCGTAAGGCGAGTCGCCATAACCGGTCGGCCCGAGCGGCAGAACTTGCCAGAGACTCTGGCCGCTCTCAATTAGGAAATCCGCGAACCGATAAGCAGCCGGCCCAAGATCGCCGATGCCGAAGCGACCCGGCAAGGAAGTCGGGTGAAGCAGAATGCCACTCGCTCTGCGGAAGGTCATTTTGTAGGTTGAGAGTGCATCGTGGAATTTCGAACGTACGATCAATTACACGGGTCAGCCAGAATGCCGGGAAACAGTCCAGAAGTTGACATCTTTTTTCGCACCATCATATTCGAAAAGCAAAAACTCGTCACCAACGAGGTCTTTGATGGCTGACACCGGATCTTCGTTAGACAGTTTCCGCGGCGGATGCGAATATGTGGTTTCGGTTATGACTAATAGAAAACGTGTCGGCGTTCTAACTGGTGGTGGAGATGCCCCGGGACTGAACCCTGCAATCAAGGGTTTGGTTTATCGCGGCTCGGAACTTGGTTTGGATGTTATTGGTCTGTTCGACGGGTGGCGAAGCTTATTAAATCCTTTGCCTGATGTCCTGCCGCTTGATCGCGCGACGGTCCGTCGCTGGGATCGCGATGGGGGAACAAACCTCGGCTCGTCGCGCACGAATCCATTTCGCCAAACGACGGATGAAGGCGAGCATCAGGATCGATCTGATGAGGTGCTCGCGAATATCAAGCAACTCGATCTCGACGCAGTGGTTGCCTGCGGTGGCGAAGACACGCTCGGGGTCGCAGCGAAACTTTCTGAAAAAGGTGTGAACGTCGTCGGCATTCCGAAAACAATCGACAAGGATCTCGCCGGGACGGATTACACGCTGGGCTTCGACACCGCGATGCGCAACATTACTGAAATCATCGAGCACTCGCGCACGCCCGCCGGCTCGCACGGGTGGGTGCAGATCATCGAAGTGATGGGCAGACATGCCGGCCATCTCGCGCTTTGGTCCGGCGTCGCCGGCCAGGCGCATATCATTCTGATTCCCGAGCACCCTTTTCGCTACGAACGAGTCTTTCACATTCTCCACGATCGTATTGGCGCACCGGGATTGGTCCGCGGTCGAGCCGAACGCCCACGTTACGCAGTCATCGTAATTGCGGAGGGCGCCCGTGCCGAAGATGGCGAGATGATCACGCTTGATGATCGCCACGATGCGTTTGGTCATGCACGGCTGGGCGGCATTGGCGAGGTGTTGGCGCAGAGGATTGCCAGCGAGACTCCCTACGAATCGCGCGCAGTGATGCTGGGCCATCCGCAACGTGGAGGCCCACCGAGCGCGATCGATCGCATTATGGGATTGTTGTTTGGCGCGCGGGCTGCGGAAGCCATTGCCGAAGATGAGTTTGGAAAAATGATTTCCGCGCGAGGCGTTGCCCCTGCTTGCGAGCTGTCATTAATAGATATTTCCGAGGTCTCAGGGAAGATCCAAACCGTTGATGTCGAACGGCATTACGACACTGACCGTTATCACTTGAAGAATATCGGGATGTAAGAAGGCGACGCGAAGCTCTCACCTAAGCAGCTCGCAATTCTGTTCGCCCACACTCCGGACAGGTGTGGGTTTCCTTCAACACGCCACCGAAAACCGCGTCAACCAATTTCGGATCGTCAACGCTGTAATCGACTTTGAAAGCATGTTGATTCAACTCCGCGCCACAATCAGGACAAATCATTTTTTCTTTCGACATGGTGTGTTCCTACTGCCTATTCAGTTTTTCCAGACGATCCTGGAAATAGGCTCGCCAACTTTCCGGCAATGCCTCAGTGGCGATCGCTCGCTTCAAAAGTTCAGTGTTGTGTTTTTGGCTGCTATATAGTCGCGTAACATCCACGACCCTTACACTCGAACTGCTTTTCTCGATTAATTCGACTTCGTCACCCACGCCCACTTCACCTTCTTTCAAAACTGAAAGGTAGAAACCTGAGTGCTCACTAACCATAAAGCGCTTGATGATATCGACTCTTCCGAAGCGAATGCCGAGCTTGTAACAAGGCATGCGCGGCTGCGTGACCATAACTTCCGCTGAACCGATCTTGAACCGATCCCCGATGTTCGTTTCCGTCTCCAATAAGCCGGTCGTCGTGAGGTTCTCGCCAAACATGCCCCAAGACAGTTCCATCTCAGGCAGCTCACGTCTCCAAAAGTCGTAGTGCTCTGACGGGTAAGCATAGACAGCCTTGTCTCTGCCGCCATGAACAGACAAGTCGGCTTGGCGGTCGCCGTCGAGATTGAGCGTGCGCACCATCACGCGTCTAGCGACCGGCTCTTTGAAGATGCCCGTAGAAATGGGTTCGCCGTTGTGCATTACTAGTCGCGGGAGACCAACATTGAGTGAAATAACTTTCATGGTCGATCAAATCGAGACATTCTCACGCCCGTAGCGAAGCACCTTGCTCATCCATAGCAGCTCGCTGAGAAACTTGTCCATGCGCTTTTCGTGGACAGCGCGGTCTTTGATCTCTCCTGATTCGTCGAACAGATTCTGCGCGCCGGAAAAGTTTCCGTCCCAAAAAATCGTGACGAGGCCCAGCTCGCGCATCACCGGCAACAGAGCCTCGATCACCCGCGTGCCACCAAAGCCCCCCGCAGAAACTCCGCAGATGCCGACGGCTTTGTGAATGTACTCTTTCAAGTTGCTATCCAGGACATGCTTCAACATTCCGGGATAGCCATGGTTGTACTCAGGCGTGACAATCACGAAACCGTCGGCGCGCTCGCACGTCTCCGAGAACTTCGCGTTCTTGATCTGCTCGCCGGCATCGTCAACCGGAAAATTGAGATCGCGAATATCGATCAGTTCGGTTTCGACGCCTTCGCGCTTCTGAACCTCGCGAAAGACGAACTTGGCCACATTCTCGCTGGCGCGACCCTTGCGCACCGTGCCGAGAATGACGGGAATGAAGAGCGGTCGTGTGTTCATAAGCAGAAGTTAGCCACAAAAACGTCCAAACGCACAATAAGTAATTCAGTTCTTAGTGTGACTTTGCCATCTGGCGGCCTGTTGCGAACTTGATTTACGCAAAACCAATCTGTGTTGCGGAATGGTACGAAGCACTAAGAGCCAACCGCAAAAAGATACAAGGCCCTAAAAGGAAATCACCGCGTCAAATATCGATATGGCTCGATCCCGAAGAATTTCATCCCGCCGTGGCGAGTGGGAAAACTGGCCCCGTGTTTGCCTAAACAAGGAAGCAAGCTACGTCAAACTAATCAAGATATCGGGAGCGAAATGATGAAAGCAGAGAAACTTGAGGAGCTATTGTACGAGGCACTGGAGACCGAACTCGGCGGCGTGCAGGTTTACACCACCGCGCTGCGTTGCGTGGTAAATGAAGAACTGAAAGAGGAGTGGCAGAAGTACTTAGATCAGACGCGGACTCATGTTCAAATCGTGCAGGATTTGATGTCGCAGTTGGATCTCGACACGGAAAAAGAAACGCCGGGGCGAAAGGTCGTCCGTCATACCGGAGAATCATTAGTCAAAGCAATGGAAATGGCCTTGGAGTCAGGCGAGCCCGAGGCGGCGGAAGTCGTGGCGGCCGAGTGCATCGTTCTGGCCGAAACCAAGGACCACTTGAACTGGCACCTTATTGGAGAGGCGGCAAAGAAGGCGAGCGGCGAAAAAGCGAAGGCGCTGAAAGCTGCGCATGAAGCCATCGAAGACGAGGAAGACGAACACCTCTACCACACGGCGGGTTGGGCACGCGAACTGTGGATGAAGTCGCTGGGGATGAAAGCCGTACTGCCGCCACCCGAAGAAGTGAAGGACGTTAAGACCGCGATCGGAGCAGCCCGCGCTCAGCAGGCACGAGCCGAAATGTGATTCTGCAAACCCATCGTTCCAATTCGCAGCACGCGAAAATTACTCTGCGAAATAGTTAATGGATATCCGCTGCCGGCGGCCCGAATTTTCGGCCACCGCGCAGCGGCGTGTGTTCCGGTCGGGAGATATTGGTAGGCACGAGCGGATTTGAACCGCTGACCCCCCGCCGTGCCGGTAAGGTCTTTCGCTTTCTGACCTTTACCGTCGTAGGGGGTAGGTTTCGTAAAACCATCTGGATCGAAGCGCGATTGCAAGCTCGCGGCTCCTGAACACGACGTTCGGGTCGTGAGTTATTTTGAAAAGGCGCAATAGCACGAAGCTGTGCGCGAGCTAGCGCGCGACAAAAGACTGCGAGCCGCAGTTTACGGACACGGAGAAGATCGGTCTGGAGAGGGGCGCGGAACGGCAGGACGAGGCGGAAAAAGAGGTGTCTTCAATTGGCCTGCGGAGAGACCCCTGCGCTAGATCGGTACGTCTGAGCGTCGACAGAGGGGTAGCAGGGCTGCTTGTCAATAAATGACATGTGCCAGTATCCCTCAGCCGAAGGGGATTTTCAGATAAGCGAGGATCATGACCAGGATGGTCACCACGGCTATGCCGATCGCCACCCAGCTAAGGATGGGTAGCGGTGTCACAGCCAAGGTATGACAGGTAGGACAACGTAAAGCGGTCCGGGCGACTCGGCGGTCGCAGTGCCGGCAGAGCTTCCTGGCACTTCTTCTCATTTGCCTGACGCCGGCTCTCAAGAGCCTGAAACGAAATCCGCTATTCGACGGAGTTGACTGAGTTCCGGTCTCGCTGCTTCTTGACAGTTAGGTGCGCACAGTCGCGACATAGCGCGGCGTCGAGCGGTTGCTTCGAGGTCAGATGAAGGCTCTCAGTTACGGCGGACCGATCGATAACCACTAGGGCTACCGGTAGCCCACAAAGAGTTACGTTCCGCTCCTCATTGACGAAGTGATAACACTCAGATGCGGACTTTTTTGCATACCAGATCATGTTCGGCAATTGGTATTCACATTTAACATAGGGGGAGGTAGCGAGGAAGTCGGCGACCGCTTTCGCGCCCCAAGGGCTTCCTCGCTACGAGAGCGGCGAGATTCTCCGCCACTCCCAAGTTCGGCGCGCGCCTTGTCACTGCAAAATTGTGAAGTCGCATTGACGCGCTGAGTGACCAGATCCAGCTGGTTTGACACAAACGGGATCTGGGTATGCCAGAGGCGAGTGATCCAAAATCTGCCTCTGAGAGAGTTTCAAACGTGGATCAAAGAACACAATTCACTTTCCGAGCGATCCTGAGTGCGCCACAATCCCGCTTTGTTTGAGGGCCTACCAGCAGGCCAACCCGCCGAATCGTGAAATCCAACGTCAAAATGACAAGCGGGGAAATCAGCGAGTTTCAGCATACGCAGGCGCTTCCCCGCCAGTGGCAATAACGAATCGCTCACTTCGATCCGCCACGGCGCATCACGCAAACGGCAATGTGCTTGCGTACTTCCGTTTATTCAGTTGCTGATGATTTTCCCGAAGCCATCGGACGGTTTTTCGAATGGGAGAGTGACGGCCCGCCTCACAGGAGGTGGAGCCGACGACCGCCACTCTCAAATGGGAGCATGGTTTCAGCATACGGGATTGCTTACTTCGCTTTGCTCCCATTCTCCGGTTGCTGCTAGCCGGATAACGGGCCGGCTGTCGCAACAAGGTTACAAAGCCGCCGGTACGAACGGGATCTTGAGATACCCAAAAAGGATGAGAAACACGACCACGACCAACGCAGTAATGATTGCTCCTGCAAGGACAGATCGCGAAGTAAGCAGGAACCTATGACAGGACGGACACGCCCTCGCCGATCGGCTGACTCGGCCTCCACACCCGGGACAGAACTTCTTCGGCTTTACTCTCACCAATGAGCCAATGCTCCGGGCGCCGGGCAAGAAGATGGCTCCGCGGTCAATTACTGTTTGGCTCCAGGGAGTCCCTTAATCTGCGGAACCACGCGTCCGGTATCCGGTGAACTACTCGATTGCAGCCGAGGACTGCTTTCGCTGTTCTCGCACCTTCGCCAACGCGAATGTATCCAGCCAAAGGCGCCCGAAAATAGGGCAGGGGCCACTCGGGCAAATCTGCCGCTGCAGACTGATAAGCACAGCTCGAGTCGTATCGCCGGTGGCAAAATCTAAAGTGAGTTCGTGCCAGCTGCTCGTGCCTGCCGGTAAAGTGGTTGATGATGCCAGCGGGTGAGGATCACGGCTTGATACATCCGTCACGACTATCAGAGGCAGCCCACCGGTTACGATATCCTCCGTCCGCATCGCGAAGCGCAACTGGTAACGCGTACGCGCCGAAACGAGCACCAACTGGGAAAGGACCGCTGTGGCTGGACTGGAGTTGCCTGTCCAGTCCAGCCGCAGGCTGTAACTACCCGCTTTCGGCTGGCCCGGATCGCGAGAGACGGCAACCCCGGGCTGCTCGCGCCTCAATTGCCACCCGAAGCCGGATTCGTCCAGGTTGATTTCACCCTCAAAGCCGCCATCCGTCACCGACCCCATGTCGTTTGCGGCGTCACCATTGTTAGTATTTCGTCCGCTGGACCACACTTCGTACGCCTCATTGAAATGTTTTGCCGTAATTAGCTCGCTCACCAGTTCGCGGCGACCGGTAGTAGTCACGTCGCCGGCCTCCCGAAACAGCGTCACAGCCTCAGCAGGTTTCCCTCGCCCGGCAAAGGTCTTCGCCAGGAGTAATCGCGATTCAACGCTTCGTGGCTGGATAGCATTTCTGACAGCGACGGCGTCTCCCTTGAATACTCCCCATGCCAGATCGATAAGGGCCGGCAACAACATCGGGTCACTCTCTGCGGCCCGCCGCATTTCCTCAAACGCTGCTTCAGTACGACCCATCCGCAGCTGTAGGTTACCAAACAGCCACCGCGGTTCGGCGTAAGAAGGAGCAGACTGAATGGCGTGCTGATAGGCGGCTAGAGCGCCCGGATTGTCACCAGCGTTTTCGCAGGTTCCGCCCAGCTCGAGCCATATTTCGTAGTCGCGTGGACGCAATCCCGCGGCTATCTGGAGCTCTCCGACAGCGTCCGCTGCGCGACCGAGGTCTGCCAACGCGATGCCGCGAGCAAAGTGACTTTCGGGATCCGACGGACTTAGTCGCACAGCTTCGTCCGCCGCGGCCAATGGATTGACATGGTATTGCGGCGGCAACAAACGGGCAATGGCGACATATTGGGAGAGTACGCGCCCGCTTCCTATGCGCCACGCGGTCTTAGTCCCTAATAGGCAAGCGAGTAGCGCAAGAGTGGCTATTGGGTAGCGTACAAAGGGGTGACGCATCGACAGACCTTGAGAGTTGATGCTATTTTCAAGAAACCGGAAAGATCGGCGCTAAAAAGAGGTGTGCCCTCCCATCTGAACAGGAGGGCGCGCCTCGATTCGAACTGAATTGTCGCGGGCTGTTAGTTCCCGGATGGATGCTGACTAGCTGCCATTCGTCGCAAAATAGATGACGGGGATTAGGACCCCGGCCACTACCACAAAGCCAATCGCGATCTTTTGATTATGCGTCAGCGGTGCTGGCGCCGGAGGGGTTCCGGGATCGCCGGCAGCGTCTGTACCATCCGGATTAGTAACTGACGAGACAATCCCAGGGTTAGCAGCTACCGACGCCTTTCCTGCCGCCATCTTCACATTGATGCTGGTCTTGTCAAAAGTCACAGTCAGTTTGGCATTGGGTTGAATGTAAAGCGTGCCCGCACTGCCTAGCTGAACAGTAGCTTCCACGTTCTCAGGGGTCTGGAGCTGCGCTCCGGATAGAATCGTCGTACCAGAGCCGGCAATGTTGCCATTAACCAAAATGGATTCACTTCCGGTCAGCATTAACCTGCCGAGCATCAAGCCGTTTGCGGTGCTCGTGTTTGGTGCGGAGGCTGCAGCCAGTACGGAAACCTGAAACAAACATACTGCCGCCACCGCGCTAATCATTTTGAGAGCCTTACGGGATACCGAGTTCATGTGTCAGTTTCCTTTCGAAACTAAGTCTGGGTTGAGGAGCAAGCTACAGATAATACTCAAAAAGGCCCATCAGCATCATGCTCTGTCCACTAGAAATCCAAGCCATCGCAGTTTATACCCCTCATGCCCCTAATGTGTGCGCAGCCAAGCACAATCGAGGTTAATTTGCCTCTTGGTCGAACTGATGTCTTTCATTCTTCGCTGGCCTGCAACTAAAGAGGCCCTCTCACACCTAAAGGACCGGCTTCCTGACTGACATATAACCGTGCAATTAGAGGTTCCCCAGTGCGGCTCAAGCAACAGAGTCAATCTACCAGCCGTTCTTTGTTATTTCCGATTTTCGGGTTCCATCTTGGATTTGCTGGTGACTTTTTAGCTTACTTTTCGACTCTGATATCTCTGCCGTCGCTATCACAATCAGAACCAAGAAGATCAGGGAATTCAGAGGGATTTGCAGTGCGAAGTCAAACAGGCTGTGGATTGCCGCGCCGAATAGCCCGACCAGCGCACCGGCACACGCCGCGCGCCGAAAAACATCACTTGATCGCAGTTGCGTACGCGCCCGCCTAATCACCGCGAAGACGAACCATCCAGCCACGGCAACCCCGATCAATCCACCGCTCGCAAGTAGGTCCAGGTAATCATTATGCGCGTTGAATGGCTTCATCCTCCCTGAAGTATTGAGGTACTTGTCAATGGCCACCCAGTAGGCGCCAAAGCCAACCCCAGTGACGGCGTTCGCTCTAACCAGCGGCAATGTCTCCCGCCACAGATCTATCCGTCTTAAACCGGCCAAACCACCCTCGGCTGTAATCTCATCTTGGCCGAATTTGTTTACCAGCGAATCTCCACCAACCCAAAGCGCGCAGCTCGCTATCGTCACCACCAGGCCCAAAACCAGCGCCGCCCGTACAACCATTGGAGCAGTGGCTCGCAAGAACCAGTTATGCCCGCCACGCTCCATCTCCAAATCCTCTCGGGAGCGTCCTCCCGTACCATACAGAATTACTAGAAAAGGTATCTGGCTAATCATGCTAAGGATGCCACCACGCGATTTGGACAACACGAGGGCCGTCCAAAACGGCAAGGCAATCGCCAGATAGATCAGCACGCGGTCGCGACGCACGCCTCCTCTTATTAATAGGCCAAGTAACAAACCAACGCACATCACCATCAGAAAGGCGAAGGCATTGTGATAATCAAATTGAGCGTAACCCGGATGGGGACTTACATGTAACAAAATAAAGTCTGGTGTCCGCTGCAGCCCTTGTCGTGCCAAGCCGTACACTGCGCTGGCAAGACCAATCCCAATCACCACGTATAACAGTACTCTTAACCGGTACTTGCTATGTGTGTAACGCAGCAAGAGCGCGAAGAAAATTACATACGCGAGGAATTTCAGAACAACGCGCCGCGTTTCGTAAGGATCCAGGCTCAGAGTCTTCCAGGCGACGCCATCAACTCCGATGGATCCAGAACCAAAACTCCACCATGGCAAAGTCTGGACAAACGCAAACGTGGTCACCACCAGAAGAGGCAAGAGCATCGAGCGTCCCCTGACGCCCCACGTCCCGCTCAACAGGCCTTCGATGATCCACACCGTCGCAAGGCCAAAGATCCCGCATTCAAAACCTCGCGCCCACCAAACTTCTGGCCCCCGAGTTGGGATGATTGTCGTGAGCGCCAACAGAGTTAACACCCCATAGAAAGCGACGCACTCCAACAGAAGGGCGACGCGGGTTCTTACGTTGCGGGGCGCATTCCGTCTGGGAGTTTTTAATGAAGCTTCACTACCAGACATGTTTGAGAGCATCCCTCACGCTGAATTCGAATTAACGATGGCTTGTCAGGCCGATCTTTAGCTATGACTTGCAGCCCGCTTACTGGGCGTCAACTTGTAGCCAGCCTGCTGCGCATCGTTGTAGAACATCTTCACGGTATCCAGAGAATAGTCGCTCAGGTCTTTTCCGACGAGCGCCAGCTTACCCAGGATATCGTTCGTGGCTGTGATGATATGACACCCCACCGCATCTGCTTGAAACACGTTTAGCAACTCTCGAGGACTAGCCCAGATTAGCTCTGCATTACGCACCGGCCGTAGGATCTCAACCGCGGCAGCCATGAGCGGACCCGGGTCACGCCCGGTGTCAGCAATGCGGCCAGCAAATACAGAAATGCAACATGGCGGTCCACCGGCCACGCAACCCGCCACCTCACGCACCTGCTCCAGTGTCATCAAGGCCGTCACATTCACCTTGACTCCTGCCTTGGACAGATTCCTTATGAGTGGATAGGCCGGCTCGCGCTTCGTGTCAGTCACCGGTATCTTGACGTACACCTCGCTCCCCCAGCTCGCGATTTCTAGAGCCTGGCGCTCCATTTCAACAAAATCGTCCGAGAAGACCTCAAAAGAGATCGGCCGGTCGGGAATCGCGTCGAGTATCTCTTGCGCAAAGGCGCGATAGTCGCTGACGCCAGCTTTTCGCATCAGGGTGGGGTTCGTAGTGAAACCTTTGATTAGCGGGTTGCGATACATTTCGAACATCCCAGCTTTGTCAGCTCCATCAGCAAAGAGCTTGACCTTCAACTCAGCTACAACTGTCATTTCTCTGTTCCCCTTTCAGCAATGGTGAGTTCTGCAAAATCCAATTCACTGCATCTGTAAGCGATTCCGCACGCTTATCGAAAAATTCTGCCCTGACTTCGGAATACCCATAGTCAACAAAAATCGTGCGACAGCCCGCCCGTCGTCCGGCTTCGATATCCTTCCAGCGATCCCCTACCATGAAGCTCCCTGATAGATCGATCTTCAATTCTTCAGCAGCTTGCAGAAGCAAGCCGGGCTCTGGTTTTCGGCACCTACAGTGGTCCGAGTTGTCGTGATAGCAGACCTTGATTTCGTCTAAAGACAAGCAGTCGGCTAGAACCTGGTTAATAGCTGCTACGGCTTCACGAGTCTGTTTGCCTCTGGCTACATCGGGCTGGTTGGTAACCATGATCAGAAGAAAGCCAGCGCTCCGTAGGACATGGCACGCTTCGCTGGTACCTGGCAGTATTTCAAGTTCGGCTAAGCTGGAAGGAGGATAGGGTTTGCCGTCTCGTACGATGGCGCGATTAAGCACGCCGTCACGATCAAGAAAGACGGCTCGTCGTCTTAGCGGGTTGACTCCCACTTTGTCTGAGCTGCTTTGAGAGCGGGATGAGATACCAACAGGTGCCAGATTACAGCTTGAAAGGCCTCGGTATGCGGCGTTATGTTTCCGGCGTTAACCGTGGGAACGATGACACAGGCGTCTGCAACTTTCGCTGTATAGCCACCATCACGTCCGACCACACCCACTACTTTTGCGCCTTTCTCCTGGGCGTACTGCAACGCCCTCACCAAATTCGGACTGATGTCTTTATCTAAGTTCCCGCCACCCACTGAGAGCACGAACAACATGTCATCCTCTTGCAAGCGGCTGGTCTTGAGCCATTCGACAAACACGGTCGCCCAACCCTCGTCGTTCGTGCGCGCAGTCAACTCAGAAACATTGTCCGTTGGCGCGTAAGCTTCGATCCCGACAATTTTGCGGAAATCGTTGACGGCGTGCGAACAGTTCGCGGCACTTCCTCCGACCCCTAGGAAGAAGAGACGACCGGCGCGGGAGCGCAACTGCGCCAACAGGTTAGCTACCTTTTCAATCGCGGCCACATCCAACTGCTCGATAATCTGGCTGGCCTCACCCAGATGTTGTTGTGCGTAAGTCATCGTGGTCGCATCTTCTCTTTGAAAAATACTCTCTCGTTTCTTCCAAACCGGCTGGTGAACCTATCTCGTAGAAACGCTGGCTCACTTCAAATGCCGCCAGTTCGTTTCTCGTTAGTAAGTCTTGATAGACCTCGGCCAAATCCAATGACTCGCCGGCCGGGTATGTTTCGAGAATGCTCGATCGCAATACGCCCACTCCATAATCGATGTGTTCCATTTCCGGCACAGCGCGCTGTTTGTCGTAACGCTGGATATGTCCGTCGTGAAAAAACACGTTACTGCGATCCCATTGACCCGCATTGCGAAAGACTGTCATCAAGGCCTGTTTACCACTGACTTCAAATGCGCGAACCACAGCCTTGTAGTCACATTCCAAGTACGAATCACCATAAATAACAACAAAGGCGTCACCTAAGAAAGCCACGGCCTTTCGCAACGCACCACCTGTCCCCAGTGGCTGTGGTCCATCAAATACATAGTCAAGCTTCACTCCCCAGCGGCTTCCATCACCGAGGCACATTTGCACGTCCTCACCCAGGTATCCGAGACAGAAGACAATTTCATTGAAACCATGCTTTCGCAGCAATTCAATCTGACGAACCGCAAACGGTTTTCCGGCAACATCCAATAGCGCCTTGGGGACACGATTCGTCAGCGGTCGCAAGCGAGTGGCCATTCCCCCTGCTAATATGGCCACCGGGAGACTCATCCGAGGACCGTTTTCGTACCATCAAAGTCAAAAGCGAAGCGCACTTCGTCGAGTCCCGCTTGCTTCATCGTTTGTCGCAAGCGTCTGCGATCCTCTGCATAGAACATCAGAAAACCGCCACCACCGGCGCCCACCAACTTCCCGCCTATTGCGCCGTTGGCGCGTCCGAGTTCGTACCACTCGTCAATATGTCCATTGCTCATTCCATGCGAGCGCTTCTTCTTGTGCTGCCAATGTTCATGCAGGATTTCGCCGAACTCGCATGCCTTGCCAGCTTCCAGGGCCTTCTGGCTGGCGAAGGCGAGTTCCTTCACGTAGTGAAGATTGGCCAGCATCTGGCAATCTGATTCTTTGCTGCGACAGTCCTGGTCTCTAAGAATATCGCCAGCGCTCCTGGAGAACTTGGTAAAGAAGAGGAGCAGATTGTCCTCAAGATCGTGAAGCGTGTCAGTGCTAATTTGCAGCGGGACCGCTTCGACTCCCTCACCTGGATGAAAATGAAAACACGTCAACCCGCCATAAGCCGCGATGTACTGATCCTGCTTTCCGATAGGTTCTTTAAGCCGATCAATTTCAATCTCGCAGGCCAGACGCGCCAGACAGTCGGGATGTATCAGTCGGCGGCGGTGGGCATAGAGGGCCTTGAGCAAAGCGGTAGTAAAGCTTCCAGATGATCCCAAACCGGTCCCTGCCGGAATATCGGCCAACGTGGTTATTTCAATCTGGGGAGTATTAAACCCCAACATCCGAATTGCTTCGCGAATAATGGGATGCTGGACCTCATCTGTGTCCTTGACATGCTCCAACTGGGAGTATTTGAGATAGATGCCCGGAACGAAAGGCCGCATGACGTTAACATAGACATACTTGTTAATCGCCGCGGCGATTAGAAAGCCTCCGTGTTGCCGGTAATAAGAACCCAGATCGGTGCCACCACCACCCAGAGTAATGCGCAGCGGACTGCGAGTAATGATCATCTATAGAATGCTGGAAAGAAGCGTGAGGTAAATCGAACGTTATACCGGGGCAACTAATGCAAGTGCATCCATGCTCGAAGCGCGGTAGACCGCGTCAACAATGCGCAGTGCGGCATGAGCATCGTCGAGACTGGCTGAAGGTTTTCTGTTCAGACGAATGTCTTCGAGAAAATCTTCAAACTCTAATCGCCATGACGCATCGCCCATCGGATATTCCCAGGTGGTGGTCTCCGGTGGTCCCATCTCCGGCAACATCCGATAGTAAGTCAACCGTTCTAATCCGTAGCTGCCGCCAAGTCCCTCGACGTGGAGTTTTGCGTTTCGGCCGTAGATTTCCAGAGAGAATAGATTCTTCCATTCAGTACAACTCACATGGAGAAACGCAACTTGCTGCTGGGGAGTCTTGAGCATCATGAACGCATTGTCATCGACAGGCATTTCCCAAAAATAGGTGTGTGCAAACCCTTCGACCTCGCTGAAGTCGCCCAGAAACCAACGCGCCAGATCGATCAGATGGACACCTTGATCAATCAACTCGCCGCCGCCCGACATCGCCGGATCGGCGCGCCACTCTTTTTCATAGCCGATACGACCGCCATGCCCGTAACGTCCACGCACGAACATCATCTCTCCCAGAAGTTCGCTCTCGAATAACTCACGAGCTTTGCGTAATGCCGGATGGTAGCGGTGATTAAAGCCCGCGCGCACCTTTACCTGAGATCGCCGGGCCGCCTCAATTAAAGACTCCAACTCCGCGGCATTTCGCGCCGCTGGTTTTTCGATCAGTACATGCTTCCCTGCCTCTATTGCCGCGCGACCAACTTCAGCGAGGGTGTCATTAGTGGTAGCGACGATCACAATGTGGACATCGGCGCGCTCGATAACCTCTCGCCAATCCGATGTGGCAAGGGCACCGGGTTCTGTGTGCGCCAGAGCTTGAGCCCGATCGAGAATCGAGTCGGCGCACGCAACCAACTTGGCCTTGCCTAGCGCATGCGCACGCTTGTTTCCGATCAACCCGCAACCGACAATCGCAACTCCCAAGCGCCCGTTACTCACCCCAGGCTAGTCCCCGATCTTTTGGCAGAATTCGCCGCAACGTGTACACGTCGGATTGTTCCAAATCATCGAGATGTTCCGGCAAAGTTTCCCAAGCGTCCCAAACCGCGCTAAGCAATTTACCAGTTACTCCATCGCTCGCTGCTGATCCGAGAAAGACAGCAAGCTCTGCGCCTCTTTCAAGGGGTACGCCACCCTGGACCTTTTGCTCCAGCAACTGTGAATAAAGAGCTTGGCCCACTTTCTCTGAACCTTCTGCCAGTATCTCGTCCAACATTCGAGTGTTCATAGCCCCAGGCGCGAGCGCGTTTACATCGATACTGTTTTCGCACACCTCTTCGGCCAAGGTTTCGATGAAGCGCACAATCGCCGCCTTAGATGCGGCATAGGCACTAACGCGAGGCATCGGTTTAGTCGCACCACCTCCGGAAAGTTGTACGATCTTGCCATAGTGGTGGGCCTTAAAATGAGGCAGTACCGCGCGACATAAAAGCACCGAGCCAAATAGATTTACTTCAATCGCTTTGACCCAGGCGGACCAGTCCACATCTTCTATCAATCCTTTAGGGCCATAGATACCGGCGTTGTTAACGAGGATATGTACGCGACCAAAGATCCGTAGAGCAGTCGCCATCAAATGCTCGACATCCTCAGACTGCGAGACGTCCGTAACTTGGGTATGGATTATTTGTTCGGGCGCGGCGCGGGCAATCAGTTCCTCACGCGCGGTGTTCAGGGCTTTCGGGTCACGGGCACATAACAAGATGCTCGCCCCCGCGGTCACATAGGCGTGCGCAATAGCTAACCCAAGCCCCTGGCTACCACCAGTGATGATCGCGGCGCGGCCACTAAGCGAGTAGCTCATGAGAAGACACCGTTGTTCGCATGGGTATCGATCAACAACTTAAGCTGCGGCCATAAGCGACGGATACGGCTTACCGTTTTTAGGTGCGTGCCTCCAACACCCAGGAGTTCTCTTGCAAGTATTTTAGTGTGCGAATGACACCCTCTTTGATCGAAAGCTTCGGCTGCCAACCCAGCGTCCGGATCTGGCGACAGTCCAAAAAGATGAACGGACTGTCCCCAATCCAACCGCGTTTCCCTCCGCTATAAGTGAGCTTCGGCTTCACCCCAAGATGTGTCGTGATCCAACCAATCGAATCGTTAACTTCGCAAAACTCATCCGTGCCCAGATTAAAGACATTCACCTTGTCCTGCGCCCGTTCAATCGCCAACAGGATCGCATCTATGCAGTCTTGTACGTAGAGGTAGGATTTGCGCTGATGACCATCGCCCAGGATCCGCATTTCATCCGTGTTTGATTTCAGGCTCTTATAGAAATCAAAAACGTGGCCATGGCTGTATCGTTCACCCAGAATCGAGACGAACCGAAAAATGTATCCCTGGAATCCAAAGCCTTCACAGTACGCCTGGATCAGACTTTCGCCGGCCAACTTTGAGGCGCCATATAATGAGGTTTGAATTGGAAACGGCGCGCCCTCAGGTGTTGGGAATATCTCCGGCTCTCCATAGATTGATCCGGTAGAAGAGAAAGCAATCCGGCGGACGCCGGCGGCCCGCATTGCTTCAAGCACATTGAAGGTCGCTATAGTATTTTGTTCGAGGTCTTTTCGCGGGTGCTCAGTACCGAAACGCACATCAGCGTTGGCGGCCAGATGGAAAACAAAATCGCAGCCATGCATTGCCCGCGTGAGTTCGGACAGGTCCAGAACATCTGCCGTCACCAGCGAAAAGTTAGACGAGGCTTTGGCTTGCTCTAAGAATTCTTCCTTGCCGGTTGAATAGTTATCATAGGCGACTACTGTGTGCCCTTCAGAAATCAGCCGGTCAACCAGGTTGCTCCCGATAAATCCGGCGCCACCCGTAACCAGAATTCTCATATGAGATCCATCCGCAGATTACACAGATTCCGCAGATACGAAAAACCTCGGCCACAAAAAGGCACAAGAAGCACAAAATGAAATCCCAACGGGAAGCAGGATTTCGCTAAGATCGATCCTGAGTCAGAGATTTTCTTTTGACCCTTTTGTGCTTTTTCGTGGCTAATTCCTTTTTTGGAATTTGCGTAATCTGCGTAATCTGCGGATGAAAAAGCAATCACCATCCTGTTCCCGCGACCACAGTCTTCGCCGTCCGGGCCAGGATTTTGATATCCAACCACAGCGACCAATTATCGATATACTCCAGGTCCATCCTCACCCAGTCATCGAAGCTATTAATGTTATTGCGGCCGCTTACCTGCCATAGACACGTGATTCCGCACTGGATACTTAGTTTTCGTTTGTGCCAGAACTCGTAACGTTCAAGCTCGTGGCGGCCTGCCGGGCGGGGCCCAACCAGACTCATATCTCCTTTTAATACGCTCCACAGTTGCGGCAATTCGTTGAGACTGTATTTGCGTAAGAATTTTCCCAAGGAAGTGACCCGGGGATCATCCTTCATCTTGAATACCGGTCCGGTCATCTCATTATACGAGATGAGATCGCGCTTGATCTGATCAGCATTCCTGATCATGGTGGTGAACTTATACCCAATAAACTCCACTCCATTTCTACCAACGACCCGCCAAGGATAGAGAATCGGCAGATCAGGAGTAGTCAGTTTGATGGCGAGGGCAATCAAAGCAAATAGCGGTGACAACAGAACCAGCAACGTCGCCGAAACGGAGACATCGAGCAAACGCTTAAAAAAGAGCGCTTCGGAATCCCAACTGTGAGGTGGAGTGAGCACGACGGCCGGAAGATGTAGCGGCTCTGAGTGATAGACCATCTTCAAACTCTTCGGTTCCTTCAGTAGTAAGGCCTCTGGCACGATGCGCAGCGGCATTGCGAAGTAATCACAGTCTTGAATTACCTTATTGATCCACTCTCCGCCAGAGTTAGGGTGAACAGCGATGACTTCATGGATCGGCTGATGAATCAGCAAGTCACCTAAGTCCTTCACGTCACCAAGGGAAGAGATCTCCGGGAACTCTGATGCTGCATTTCCGTTACCGTTTGGACAAGGTTGGTTTGGGCAAACGCACAAGTAACCGAAGGGTTGATAATCCTGGGTGGGAATATTTTCTCTAAAATACTGCACCATCCACTCAATCGAGGTGGGCAGCCCAATGAGCAGAACGTTCTTATGATAAAAGCCGGCCGCCCGCCGGGCCATGAAGTATTCGCGCAAGACCAGCCGGTAAGTAACCAGTCCGACTGCATTGAGTAATGTAAAGATGAAAATGAGTAGGCGGCTCCAGCCCGGAACCTTAAGCGTAAATAGTGCGAGGGCGATCACGCTTAATCCTGCTAAGGAGCTTAATAGACATCCAACGGTAATTCGCGTAAGGGACAAATTAAGCAATGAGCCATGGTTTCCTGACAACCCCAGAATGACAAGGGTGAAGGGGGCCACAATCAGCAAAATCCATAGTGAGTCCTCGAGAGGTGGCAATGCACCACTCCAAACTGACGGCAACGTCAACGGTTCTAGCCACGGTTTCCGCAGGAGCCCATTCGGAGCAAAGAGCAGGGGCGTGACATACGGGACCAACGAGCGGGCTGCGATGAAAGCAGTAACCACCACGAGCAAGTCAAAGAGCCAACAGAAGCGACGAGGAATCATGCCTTATGTCAAAGACCGTGCGGCAGACGTAATCTGGGAAGGAGTTCTCGAACTTTGGGTGCTCACAATACCAACTATTGTCGGCGATCTGACGGAGTCTCACACCTAGACTCGCTGAATTAAGAAGAAGCAATGCCGATTACGCACCACATTACCCTGGGTATGATTCTCAGCGATAATCTTCCCGCCGGCGCCTTCAATAAACCGGCGCCATTCTTTCAAGGTGAACCGATATTCAGAGCCATCAAAGACTACGTAATACATCCGATATAACCACGCCACGCAACCAGATTCCATGCCAAAGAGATCACGCAGCAAGACTACACTGCCAACTCTCAACTGCTCGCGAAGGAACTTTGTTCGATTAGAAACCGGTATGTGATGAAAGAGAAAACTACTGGTCACTACGTCAAAGCTAGAATCGCGCAATGGCAGGAAATTACCATCTGCAGCGATGAAGTCCAGAGCGGGATATCGAAGCTTCCCATCTCTAACTATGCCGACCGATACGTCAGCTCCCGTATACCATCTCGCATTCCATAATCTCAAGACTTCATCGCTATGCTCACCGAAGGCGCAACCCACATCTAAAACAGAAGCATTGGTCATCGCACTGGCACAGCACGCGTGATATCGCGACCATAGTTCCCGCTCTGACCTGTCTGCTTCATCCCCAAGAAGGAGACCCATCCCGCTACGCAGTAGGTGCATCATGGATCTGCGAAAACGATAGGATTGTGCTGAGCGATGGGTGAGCGCCGCCCATCTTGTAAAGAACCTGCTCATGAGCTTACGCCGGCAACCGCCCAAACATTTTTCCGTCTTGAACGGTACCAATGGATGTTTACAAAAATGTTCCCGTACACCTGACACCCATTGCGATCATGACCTGGAAAGCGTACTGGATTTAACGACGTCAACCAGAAATCTTTCCTGCGTGCAAAGGATCTCATCCTGGTCGAAATGCTTCTCGGCATAGTGGCGATTTCGATCAGCCATGCGTTCCATTTCTGCGGGATTCATTTGAAGTTGGAGCACGGCGGAAGCAAGAGCCTGCGGATCTTCAGGTTTGACAAGAATGCCGCCGTTAGCCTCGCGCATTAGGTTGGCGGCCTCACTTGATTCATTTACCGCTGCCAAGACCGCGCGTCCTGCAGCCATGTAAGTAAGCAACTTGGATGGAATGACCGTATCCTTTACCGTGCTCAACTGATTAAGCAAAAGGACATCCGCTGACGAAAACATTTCTGCCATTTCTTCCTTGGGTTGCAGAGGAAGAAGTCGTACTTGTTCAAACAGATCGTACTTGGCTATCAGTGATTGGAGGGTCGGCATCAATTCGCCATCACCCACCAAAACCCACTTAATAGTAGGGCTCCTGTCTTTGATAAAACGTGCGGCCTCGACGACGTTGGTTAGTCCCTGCTTAAGTCCCATGCTACCGGAATTGAGAACGACGAAATCGGTTGGCAGGACCCCACATTTCTTTCGAAAGTGTCCGTTGATGTTTACAGGCTTAATGAGTTTCAGATCGATTGGGCTGCGAATTATGCGAATTAGCGCAGACGGATAGTTGTGATCAATCAGCGCTTCCTGAAAACTCTTACAAAGAACCATCGCTCCCCCAGCATTGCGATATGCGGAGAATTCAAATCTGGTCAAGACATTTTTCACCCACGGCCGTCTGATCATCTCGACATCGCCGGCGGCCTGAGCAGCGAGATCATTTATATTTACTACGTACGGAATACGACGGAGCCATCCCATAACTTTCGCCAACATTGCGATGCTTGGCTGTGCGCCAACATAAACAATCACATCACACGAATAGAGATGCTTGAGTCCCACGACCCCGGCCAGAAAACAAAAGCTACCTTCCATAATCAGCCGCTGGACCATATGGCCCGCGCGCCGCGGAATAAAATGAGTTATCCGTACCACCTGTACGCCATCGATAGTCTCGCGAGCGATAAACTTGCGACGGTAACCCGCCCAGCGCTTCCAATACGGGGCAAACGGGAATCCCGTTATAACAGTCACTTTGTGACCGCGACTTGCGAAGTAGGCGGACGCGGCTGCCACGTGCGGCCCGAAACCAGTCTGTTCTGGAGAATAGTTGATTGAAAGCAGCAGAATGTTCATACGCTGCGTTGCAAGACGTACTCAGCCGTTTGCGAAAGCATAACTGTGGTCATCGATATATTGTGGTTCAATTTCCCCGTCAACCGGCTCGATGGGTATTGCGCGGCGCGAATAGCCGGCCGCTTCGATCAATTCCATTAGTTCCTCGCGAGAAACACCACGATGAACTTCAACCACCAACTTTGGTCTGTGTAATTTCAGTAGTTCGATCATGCCTCTCAGTGCTTCGATCTCCATACCCTGAACATCTATTTTGACCCCATCGATCTGCTGCCGGGAACCACAGATCTGAGGCCAGAGCCAATCAAGGCGCGCCACCAGGATCGTTTCGGGCCACCCTCTGTTCTGGATTGTGCTATCGACCATTCCACGAACCGTCGGTAGCTGATCGGATTTCAAAGTTTCTGGGTTCCCAAGCGCCATCGGGATAATAGTTAGCTGCGAGAAATGGTTCAGTAACCGCGTTTGCGCTACATGGCCCGCTGTGCTCAACATCGGCTCAAAAGCAACCACCCTGCCCTGTTCACCAACTAGACGACTAAGAGCAATCGCCGTATATCCGTAATGAGCACCCACGTCCAGCCACGTTTCGCCAACCTTTACATTCGCCGCAAACCAGTCCAGTAACGGGCGCTCTGTCCGACCTGTGATGCCCGCTGGATAGTCGCGCCAAGAAGTGATGATTCCATGCCCTCTCAGAGGTCCGCTTAGGATGTAGTGCTTTCGAATAGATCGGGGCAACCATGGTCTAATTATGGACTTGATTCTTGCGTCCACTAGCTTTGGCTTTCAGCAGAGTAGGGGAGTCTTGCGGAGTGTCTCGTAGCTAGCGCAATTTGCTAAATAGTCAGCTCTCACCTGGCGGATTGCTTGAACGGAAACCAACGAGTTCAGCCAGGATTTCACTAAGTTGTGATGTCACTTGTGTCCAGCTAAATTGGGCAGATCGGGCTCGGCCGCTTGCTACTAATTCCGTTCGTCTCGATTCGTCAGACAATATACGTTGCATACCACGGGTAATGCTCTCAATATCCAATGGATCGACTAGCTCAGCTGCCATCGCTGCAACTTCAGCAACGGCACCCCGATTTGAGGTTACCACGGGACAACCACACGCCATTGCCTCCACCACGGGATGTCCAAACGTTTCATAAAGAGTTGGCATCGCCATTAACTCCGCCAGCTTATAAGCCGCAGTGATCTCATCGTGCGAGAGTCTCCCTGCACACACTACGGATTCTCCCACCCCGGCATCTTGTGCCAGTTGCCTGAGCATGGCGTAACTGACACCGCCCTCAGCGCCGACTAACAATAATCGCAAGTCTGATTTCAGACGCTGCTTCAGGCGCGCGAATGCAAGGATCAATCGCTCGAGATTCTTGTACGGATAAGTAGCCCCGACACAAAGGATAAACGGCTTATTTCCTGTCAAACGATAGATGCAGTCGCGCAGTTCACCGCCCTGGCCGGTCTGGAATATCATGCTGTCACGCGGATACAGAGCCTCTGGCACGACACGAATCTTGTTACTCTTGACTCCCGTCACTCGCTCCAAATCATTCCCGGTTGTCTTAGTGGGTACGATCAAAATGTCGGCTTGCCGTGCGGATAACCGAACGACCCATTGCAAATACTTGCGGCGCGCAAAACTGAACGATTCAGGCGTATACAAAAACTGCAGAGACTTAATGAATACAGCGGACGGGGTATTCAATCCCCACGGGATGGAATTACATAATCCTATGAAGACGTCCGGCCGTGCGGACTCTATTTCAGTGCGATAGCGAGTTTGCTCATACACAACTCGCTGAACTCGTGAAATGGGCACCCTTGGCAGCCGTACGTCAACCAAATGCACAAGGTCAGGTGGAAACGGCGAATCAAACCAGTCTGGTGAAAACAACACGATTTGATAGTCCGTGTCACGCGATAAACTCTCGACAAGATTGGTTAAGTACATCCGCATCCCGCCAATCGTTTGCGGGGAGGTCGAAAGACCGGGAGAGATATTATCAATGCCTACGCGGAGAGTAGATTCCATTTACGGTTGCCAAAGAACTAGGGCCGTACCTTCGATCCAAATAAAAGTGCCCGGCCATTCCTGGCTCAAATCTTCCAAATAAGCCCACACCCCCGGCCAAGTCGGATAGTCGTGCCACATGATTATTCCATTTGGAGCAAGTAACCTCCGGGCGGTCTGAGAGTCGGACATCACGTACTGGTAGGAGTGTCCCCCGTCAACATACACAAGGTCCATCTGACCTTCATAATCGGAATAATCGAATGTGGCTGAATCACCCAGTAACTGCGTAATCTTACTTTCCGTGGGCGTATTCCGAAACCACTCGCCGCTTGCCGGCTTGTTGATCAAAGTAAGATCCGTGATTTCCAGTTTGGCTGATGAAAGCTGTGACGCCGGCAAGTCCAGAGTATAAACATGCGCATCGCTCGCTGTGTTGAGCGCCAAATGATAGGTTGTGTAGCCTAGGAATGTGCCTATTTCAAACACTCGTCGCCGGTCGAGAAACTTAGAAATTTGCGCCAAAGCCACAACATCAGCAATGGTCCCTCCTCCCAGGTGCGGCGAGTAGCGTAGCTTAATCTCACATCCATCTATTCCTGGGAAGATATCAATCAAACTCTTGCTCCCGATCCGGGTGGCACGACGTTTAGCGGTGCGGAAGAGCTCGGTGCAATCCCCCTTTAGCCGCTCAGGCCGCAAGAGACTTCCCCCGAGGTAAGAAATTACCCGCTGTCTACTCCAAGATTTGGCGCGCCGTTCTCTCATTGCTTCGGCTCCTGAACTATTTCGCAAACGCGCTGCGACGGTTTTGCAGATCGGCAACTACGGCTCTATTTCTAATCCACCTTGCCCGCCTGAAATATCAGGTTTTCCGTTTAAAGGTGGGGTAGAAGGGGTTGAGGCGATGTTTCCATGGCGGCTGCTATGACTTACCTTCTTCAGGATTTCGTTCGATTCAGCCGTCGGTACGCGGATCCTCGCTCCGGAGCAAGTGAGTGGAATGATCACAATTCTTTAGAGAATCGCTGCTATTGGTGGCAAAGGACGCCAGTGCCGAACACAGAGCTAAAGCCTGCCCATGTGAGAAGCGTAGGGTTGCGATTCCAAGCGGCGTCCCAAGACTCTTTGGCGGCGTTCCATCTTAGGCCGGCCCGGTTGCGCGCCCCAAATCTGACCGACGCGCAGCGCAATTGCCCAGACCACACCCACCGAAGCGATGGAATTGGGGGAACCTTGAAACGTGTTGTTCGCAATCGCCAGAATGGCCAACGCTAATATTATTGCGTTGGCCGCCACGACCATCCAAGCTGCATCTTGTCCTCGAGATCGCTGGATCCCGATAAAGGTAGCGCGAAAGATCCGTCCCATCATTACAAGGAGACATAGCAGCCCCGCCAATCCCAAGTTCAGATAATACCAAGCATACGAATTATGCACACCGGTCCATTCGGCCTCCAGACCAGCGTACTGAGGCATTACGTCCAAAAGCTTGGTGGCAGCACCCAAGCCGTTACCAAAAAACCACCCGTTGTGCTCATTAACGGCAATTATCACCTGACGAACATCTTCAATCCGCCCTTCACCACTCTTGGTGACATCGATGCGGTCCGCAAAAATCCAGTCTGAATCTACTCCGGTGATATTGCTGATGACTTGAGTGGTTCCCCAGACGCCGATCAGCACCCCGAGCACTATCGCCAGCGTGGGGACCGGTCGTAACCGCTTCGAAACGACCAATACATAAAGCGTACTCAAACCGGTTGCAACCCAATTGGATCGGACCGCCGAAAACACTATCGTGACAACGAGAAATAACAGAAGGCTGAGCCACAGCAACTTCTTCCGTCGTGTCAGACTGGAGTCTAACAACAAACGGCACAGGATCAACACATACACCGAGAGATACAGTACGGTCGTAATATCCATCGATTCGATTATGGATTGCACGGAGAGGTTGGACGAATGTATGAATATCAAACTACCCGTTGCAGCCGACACACTCCATCGCCACAGCGTGAGCGCCGCCAATATTCCCAAAATAAACAATATCTCGATTGCCTGTTCAACCTGAACTTTATTGCGTAACAGAGAATAGGTCGCTAAGAACACAAGAACCAGATACGCAACAGCGCGCCAATGCTTAATGATGAAATAAGTCTGATTCCCGAACGCAAAGCCCAGGATCACGCCAAATGCAGCGAGTGCGAACAGCAACAACCACTCAGGTAAACCCAAAACTGAGTTGCGTCTGTTACGTTCCAAGCTAGCCGCCCCACCCTGAATGAGAAAGTATGATACCAACACCCCATCGGCCAGCCCGATCGGCGTCCCCTCGATTGAGATCTGCATTCGCAACATCTCACTCCAGTGCGTGACAGCAAACACCCCTAATACGGAGACAAGACTAAATCTCACTGAGTTGCGAAAATGCCAGCACAAAAAAACCCAAACACCTCCGATGACGGCGACGCTTAATATTGTAACTGCATCACGCCTCCCGCTCACAAAAACTATCGCCACGACGCAAATGACCACCACTAGCGGGATAGCGAGGGTCCAACGGTAAGCCGACAACTGACTCCGAGAGTGAGTCGACACTGTCATATTCAGACAAGCCCTAAGATGCTCATAGATTCCTTTCTATGCGATTGATGGCCCGGGAGGCCAACGCAGAAGAGTCCGCAATTCAGACGGAGTAATCACTCGCAGGCAGAAAAGGCCAAGCAGATTGACGGCACAAACTATCGCGGCCCATTGAATTGAATTCACCCCGGCTGGCCGAACAGCCACCAGTATCAAACACAACACGCCCACCAACCCGATCTTCAACAAACCGCCCCACGAAAAAGCACCTATTGCCTGTATAGTGAACAACGCTCCCAACAGTGCCGCCACGCTCTCACCGCTTACAAAGCCAATAGCCGCACCCTTCGCGCCCCGCAGTGGCACTATCAAAGCATCCAGACCTGCCTCAACCAAAATGCTGATCAAATATAGCACCACTAGCTGGCGCTCCAAGCGCAAGGACATCAGGACATACAGAAATATCCAATCGACAAAAAGCGGCGCCAAACCAATCGCAGAAATGCTCAGCACTTGCGCTGAGGCCTTATACTGCAGCGTGTACAATAGGCTAATGAGAAACGGGGACAAGGCAACCAAAATCAAACTTAACAGAAAGGCGATCATAGTCACGTACTGTAATGCCGGTTGGAGTAGATTCCTGAGCTTCTTCCTGTCAGAGCGCCCGAACTCTACAAAGGTCGGCACCAGCGCCAACATCAGGTACCCGGGAACAATTCGCAAGTTCTCAACTAATTTTGCGGCAGCCGAATAAATCCCCAACTCGTGCGCGCCAGAAAAACCCTGAACCGCCAATACCCCCACTCGCCAATGCAGAGATAGCAGCAACATGACACCCCATAATGCGACTGAGGCAGACCATACCCGCGAAGCGGTTTCATTATGCCATCCCTTCACCGGTAGCTGGTTCCAGGCCAGCGGAAAAGTGACTGCCAGTACTACACTTTGGGAAATGGCACCCACAGCAATTGTGGCCATAAAACCCGAGTCAAGCGCCATGACCGCGACCATCAAGAGTGCCATTCCTCCACTGGCTGCTGCCATAGAGATCCCCCACTCCATCCGATCTAATCCGCGAAAAATTGCCACAATCACACTCGTCACTAGATAGATCAAGTTCGCGATCCCATAGACAACCGCCGGCAGCAACAACCCAATATCGTGGCTGAAGATCCAGACCATTGGCAGCCCCACCAAAACAGCCACCACGCCTACGACTAACTGAATAGCTATGCCCGGCCACAGCAGGTTGCCAGCTTGACGCCGATCCTGAGCGCTGAGTAGCATCAGAGCATTGGCTCCGCCTCCCTGAGCCAGTCCAATTATCCACCCGATAACCCCAGCGATAAGTGAAAATCGTCCAAAACCGCTTGGCCCCAAATAACGAGCCACCAAGAGCCCATATGTGAGAGTAGCGACGGTGGCGACGAGAATGGTGCTCGTTTGCCATAACAGATTGTGGCTAATCAAACGCCGGATAGTCACCGCATGCCCCTTTTGGATGACTCTGACTCAAGTTGCGACTTCATTCCTTGGCCCCTCCCGCCGATGATGTCCAAGCTAACACTTCCATATCGCCCGCGAGCAAGAGCACTAGTCTTTGTAGGATAGGCCGGTCCCAGGCGTGGTCTGCCATCTTCGCAAAACGCGACTGATGGCCACGGGAACGGATGAAACGATACTGAGTACCGAACTGCTGACATAGCCACCGATCCACCTCTGTGGCCGAGAGCATGTGGACGCTGTCATATTCAACGCTCCTTCCTGCCCACGCGGCGTATTTACGCGCTCCACGCTTTGGAAGAAAGCCGATCCCGCGAAGCTCGGTGTGCGGTTCCCTTCTAAGCGTAAACCGATTAGGGAAGGCCAGGTACAGGACTCCCGGCTTTGCCAGCATAATTCTCAGTTGGGCCAGAACCAGAGGCGGATTATCGACGTGCTCCAGTACTTGAACGCAGGTTACTGCGGGGAATTGGGCCGGCATGAAGGGCAAGTTCTGAGCAAGGGCTCGAATTAAGGCTACGTTGCGCGTCTCAGCGGCAGCTAGCAAGCCAGATTCGTTCTCGAGTTCGGCCAAGCTCGCGTTCACACTCACTACCAACTCAAACAGCGGGGCGCCGCATGTCACCAAATCACCATAGCCACCCCCGACATCCAACAGCATGGTTAATTTCTCGCCTTTCTGGAATGAAGGCAGTTGTGAAAGCAAGGCCCTTAATCTGGCATCAATCAGCCGTCGCCCCAAGTCGTCAGGTTGTGGTTTGGCGAAACTACTCATCTGTGCGTTTCCCAGGACCTCCCGATCGCCAACGAAGTCCAGGATGCCATCTCGCACCGGGTACGTGGTCTTACAGTCCCTGCACACATATTCAGTCCGCTCGGGACTCCAAAGGCCTAATGCACTCCCGCAATTCACGCAGCGTAGGACGAGCTTCGGCACCTCATTCATTCCGCGATCACCGGGCGAATGGACTTCCTTTGATTCCACGAGTGATTCTCCCGATTTGATCGCAAGTCCAACTCTGAGTTTCTTCTCAGCTCATAAAAACCGGCCGGGCTCGGCTGCCAGCCCAAATATTGCTTCGTCTTTCCGTCATCACTGTTTTGTTGAGAGATGATTAGTCCCCTTAACTTGTATGCCGACAATATCCTCGGCGATGGTAGATACGAGCCATCCTGTCCGGTTATTCCGCTGATGTGGGTTTTGCGTTTCATATTAGGCAGAATGCCGTAACCAATTGATCCATAACTGGTTGCAGACACGGACCAAGCGGAATGGATCAGAAGTCAGAGGTCGGAAGTCAGAAATCACAAGCCAGAGATCAGAAGTTGGGGGTCAGAGATCGGTGGGAAGAAGTCAGAGGCGATCTCTGGTACACCGTGAGCGGCTGGCAACCTACCAACAACCTCCGGCGAGGTACCAGAAACGCCTCGAGGTATACCGGTAAGCATCTGCCGTCTACGAAACCCCTTCGCTGATACACCACGAACACTTGGCGGTGAATCTGGCGCCTTCGCAGGTAGACCAAACACCGCAACAGAAAAGCCACCGAATGGGACACCGGAACACGATGTCCCACCGGCCTCACTCGGAACTACGGTTTGCAAGTTCGCTCCAAGAAAGTTACCGACCGTCTAAGGCGTGGTCGTTACCGTCATCGTGTCCGAGTAATCGCCTGTCGGCACATCGCGATTGATGTAGCGCAGACGGTAACGTCGCACTTCGGGCTGGCCCGCCGTCAAGGGAGCGCGATCGTCTATATAAGGACTGCTGAGATCGGTTCCCAGCAAGGTCCACGTGGTTTCCGCAGCGCGTTGGCCTTCGACCAGCACGCCATCAAAGCTTCCTTTGGTCCAATCAATCTGAACTGCGCTATTGCCTTTGGCGTTGGCGCTGGCGGAAGGCTTTGGCGGCGTGGCCGGCGCCGCTGCGGCCGGAGCGATGATGCCCAGGTCGGTTCCCATCGCAGGGTTGTAAGCAGGTTGAGTCTTTATTCGTTGGACAGTCGCGCGCAGACGCGGAACGATTCCCGGCGCCACGACATTCGCCGGAGGCGTCGCCGCTTGCAAAACGGGCAGCGCTGGAGAAACTGCGCCTGCTGGTCCATCGCGCAACGTTTTCTTATAGGCCGTGAAGCCCTGCGAATAGTTACGAACTGTTTCGGCTGTTTGCACTATGAAGGCCAGCGAGTCGTAGTCATCACTGGTACCGGAAATCTCGGCAGCACTGAAGCCAAGGTTTGGAGCGTAGTTCACGAACTTGGTTTTGAAGTTATTGAACCAGACCAAAAGGTCTGAGTCGCTTGAGGGTAAGTAATCAGCGTTTGCCATCTTATTGTTTTCCTTTTCATTTGAGGTGTACTGGGTGGTTGAGTGGCCCACGCTGACCGCTCGGGTGAAAAGCTTGCGAGCGGAAGGGACCACACGGAAGTACTGAACAGGAGCGAACAATGCCAGAAGTCAGGATCGGAAGTCAGAGATCAAACTATCCACAGATTACGCAGATTGCACAGATGACAAATCAGAACTCGGAAGTCAGAGATCAGATGTCAGAGGTTAGAGATTACGCCAGCTCCCTGCCCTTCGGCCGGAAGCTCAGACGCGTCACGATAATGCTGATAGTAACCACTATAGTAATAGTAAGAGTTCGAGCCGGCGGCTTCTACCTTATTAAGCACCACACCGATGATGCGGGCGCCGACGTCCACCAACAGCTTGCGAGCACGGGCCACAACTTTTCGTGAACTCTTGCCGCTGTGGACGACCAACAAAACGCCGTCGACCATCGTCGCAATCAAGACTCCATCGGTAAACGCGGCAATCGGAGGCGAATCAATAACGACGTGCGTGAAGCTTGGCGTCACCGTCGCTATGAGTTTTAGCATCTGTTCGGAACCAAGCAGCTCAGCCGGATTCGGCGGCAGAGGGCCTGACGTGAGGACGAACAGCCCGGATTCCTCATCGTGCTGAATAGCTGAAGAGACTTCCGTATCAGATGCCTCGCGCGAGAGCAGCGAACTCAAGCCCCGATCATTTCTGAGATTGAAGATCGAGTGGATGCGCGGCCGGCGCATGTCGGCGTCGACAATCAGAACCTTCGCTCCGGTCTGGGCCAGACTGATCGCGGTGTTAACCGCGGTGGTGGTCTTTCCTTCCGAAGGCATGCTCGAAGTAATAAGCAGGGTCCGGGGAGGCCTGCCCGCAGTCGACAGCAGTATCGAAGTGCGCAGATGACGATAGGCCTCAGCCATGGGCGAATGCTTTTCGCTGCCGGTCAACAAAACGTCTGGCCGCGCGCTGTTACCGTTCGTGGATATGAGCGCGTTCTTTGCCGCCCGTGAGCGTAAGCGTTTCGTTTTAGCCTTGCCAATCTGAGGGATAACCGCGACCGAAGGGAGATGAAGGAAATTCTCGACGTCTTCGGTCGAGCGCACACTGTCGTCAAGATACTCAAGCAGGAACGCCAGCCCCACGCCGCAGCCCAGCGATAGCAGCAGAGATAATCCGGTGATCAAAGTCCGCTTGGGCGCCACCGGTCTTTTCTGGGCAATCGCATAATCGACGATCCGGATGTTATTAGGCGTGCCCGCCATGACCACGTCGTTCTCTTTGGTGCGCTGCAGCAGGCCATCCAGCAGAGTCTTATTCGTTTCGATCTCCTGCTGGATAAGCCGATAGTTCACGGCCGCTTCATTCTGCGTGAGCGTTTCGGCCCGTTGCTGTTCGTAGGCTTTGCGCAGCGCTTCTTCTGCCGCCAGAGCCTGGTGGTAACGCGTAGCCAGATTGGTGGTGACGATCGTAGTCGCGCGGGTGCGCGTGTCGCTCATCTGTTTTTCGATGACGGCAATCTGGTTGTCAATTTCTTTTACTGCGGGCCACTTCTCTTTGTTCTCAACCAGCAACTCCGCGCGCTTCTGTTTCAACTCAGCCAGCTTCAGTCCTGCTTCGGTGGAAAGCCGAGTAGCTGAAGGAACTTCTTTGTCGCCGTTGCCTCCTTCTGCCAGAGCTTCAGCCGCGCCGGGTTGCAGGCTCGCCTTGTAGGCAGCCTCGGCCAGCTTCCGTTCATTTTCCGCCACCAGGAGTTGCTTGTTCAGGCCGGCGAGTCTTTCCACCACCACATTCTGGTTAGCATCCAGCGAGAGGATTTGATGGCTCTTGCCGTAATTGATCAGTTGCTCTTCTTTACTTCTGTTCGCAGACTGCAGCTCGGCGATGCGCTTCTCAAGATAGCTGCCGGTGGTGCCACTGGTCTCGGTCTTTTTTTCGAGATTCTGATCCACGAACGTCTGCGCAATCGTGTTGACAATCTTGGCAGCCAGCCGCGGATCGGTAAGCCGGTAGCTGATGTCAATCAGGCGGGTCTCACGAACTGTCAGCCGGGTTTCTTTCACCGGTTCGACTTTTAACGTTTCCTGGAGATCGTCCACGTAATCCGACAGACGTTCGGCTTCAACGAGATCTTGTTCGGTCGTCGAGGTGTTCGAAGTAGTAATCGGCAGCGCATCGGATTTCGTAGGTTTCGCGTCGTCTTTCGACCTAAGTCCCAGCATGCCCTGCAGAGCGGACCATTTGGATTTGCCCTTGGCCGGATAATCGCGCAGAAAGTCCTGGTTGTGTTCCAGGTCCAGATTCTTGGCGACCGTGCGCAGCAGACCGGGACCGGTCAGGATTTGCAGCTGCGTATTAAAGTAGGCGGGATCGTTGCTCTCGCTGTTCAGGATCACAGGACTGTCTTTGGACATGCCGCCGAGCAGCGGATTAGCGTTTTCAAGATCAACCTGAATGCGCGCCTGAGCTTCGTAGATGTCAGGCTGTCGAATTAGGTAGATGGCCACCAGTGTCGGCATGAGCACAGAGATGCCTATGATCAGCCAGAGGTGCTTGCGGACGATGCGCCAGTAATCCAGCAGGTGCACGCCCTGCTTGTCCCCGCTGTCATACGAGTAACTGACTTGCGCGTTCGGATCGTGGCCGTTACGTTCCGTCCTTTCAAGCACGATCGGTTCGTTCCGGGTTGAAGCAACGCCTGGCCTGGCTAGTTGGGTTGATTCGTTCATTTCGGTACTCAGTTCAAGAACTGATTAGCCACGCACGGGAGCTGGGAGAATTCGCTGCAGATAAACGTGGATTCTCATGGATTGTGAAATATGAAATTGAGTTCTGCATATCTGTGTGCAGCTCTGGCTGATATTTGGTTTCTCTCTTGTGACTCTGCGCCTCGTTGTCCAATTTCGAGTTAATCAGCAACCATTAGGGTATGGCACGAACTGCACCTTGCGATACCACTGCGGGCACCACGCCCGTCAGAAGTTGAAGCATCGTCTTGGTCGTGGACCCACCCACCTCCACAATGTCATCGGGAAGCAAGAGAATGTCTGCGGCTTTCTGTTTCTGAATCGCTTTGAGGTCAACCAGAATTTCCTGTTTACCTTCGCCTCCGCTGATTTGTCTGATGATGCGAACGCGACTGGTGCTGGCATCTCGCGCCGGACCTCCGGCGATGGCAATTGCCCGTAAGATCGTGATGGGCTGATCCCTTAAGAAGATTGCCTGCGGCGCATTAACGTGACCGATGACAAAGACCTGATCAGCCTCGAGTAGCGAGACGATGTCGCCGGGCTGCACGAAAGGGTTCGATCCGCCCTTTCCCTTCAACGTATCGTAGAGCTTGTACACGCTGACTTCCTGAGGAGCAGCGGCACTAGTGCTTTCAGAACCTTTGGTATCGCAGAGGCCGGGGCCGCCGGTGTGAATGATGTTGATGACTCGCCCTGAACGGGGAGAAGGGCCCCCGGCGAAGCTTAGCAGCTCGAGCAGGCGAACCTGTCTTTGCAGCCGGAACTGTCCGGGCGCGTTCACTGCTCCGATTACCGCCACCGGACGCGACTGGAAATCACTGACAAAGACCTCGACGCTGGGATTGTTCTTGTACTCCAGATATAACGTGGCGATGTCGGTGGCCAGCTCGCTCTCAGTTTTGCAGGCGGCCGGCACTGCATCGTCGATCATAGGAATACGGATCATGCCTCGCTGATCCACGCGTACGATCCCCGAAAGCTCTGGCGCCTTTCTCACGTTAATCGTGAGCACGTCTCCCGCGCCGATCCGGTAGCGGGTGTCGTCGGCAGAAACCGGATTAACGGCTGCGGAACCTGGCAGCGGTGTCTGCGCGAAAGCAGGTTGAGCTTGGGCGCCGAAAATTATCGTGGCGATTGCCACGATGATCGCGGCACCACGCAGTGCTGCTTTCCAACCAAGGGCTAACGTCGTGAAATTAGATTTGCTTGCCATCGCTAATCCCTCAGGTCAACCAATATTTCTAAATGCATTTCCTCACTTGTCTCTCATCGCGGCCACCCGAAAGTGCGCGTTACGATGCTGTACCGGTGATGATCCATAGGCGGCCTTGAAGCAGCGAGTAAAGTGACTCGCGTTGTGGATACCGACGGCAGTTGCGATCTCTCTCACGGTGAGAAAACCTGTTTCCAGGTAATGCCGCGCCTTTTGCAAACGCACCAGCGTGAGATAACGCAACGGCGAAATTCCTACCTCGGCCTTAAATATATGTGCCAGCCGCCAGGGGGAAAGCTTCACCGCTTTCGCCATTTCTGCGAGATCCAAATGGCGCTCATAGTTGTCCTCGATCAAGATCTTCACCACTTGCACTCGGCGGTCGCGGTTCGGACTGCTTGTCCTGGCGAGACCGCCTACTGAATTGCGTGATGGTGGCTGCTTATTCACGGGCGAATGTCGTCACAGCATCTTCTCTTTGGCCGCGGAGGAAATAGGTTCGAATTAGTTCAAATAGTTACTCTCCCCCGATGTTTATGGCGTCATCGGGAGGCGTGCGGTGAGGGTATTCTTCGCAACCACTCATTCTCATTTTTGAATCCGCGCAACCAATTGCAGAGATCCACGTTGGCCTGATTAAGGATCGCTGGGGATTCCTAATTCACGCGTTACCCAGAAGTGGGAAGCCTATCTCGTAAGGCAACATTCATGGACCCTCAATAACCGCAAACTCAGCCTGACTTTGAAACCGGTGTGAGAAGAAATCACTCCGAGGACCGAAGACGCTGGCTATTCAAGAGTAGGAGTGCTTATATGCGCGACGAAACTTTCGGGCAATAGCTTTCAATTGACGCACATCGCTATTTACAACCTGCTGCTGCTAATCGTGCGCTAATCTTGCTAATAGGTGACTATCATAGTCTCGAGTTAGCTGAATTTGGCCTCGGCACGATTCCCAGCCATCACCCGCATCGCACAGCCCACCGTGGTCGCGCGGGAAGGCGGGCACCGGTCCCACCAACGAGCCGGAGCCGGCATCGTTGTCAGCGCTTCGCCGTGCGCATGGCTGATGATCTCGTCGTGAATCTCGAACTGAAACTGAGGCGCGGCCGGGAGACTCGGATTCGCGACTTGGGGTCAAACCGAGACCCGAGACAGCTGAAGCCGCTGAGGTTCTATTCTAAAGTTAGTCTGCCGGTATTCCCTTGGGGTGGTCCCGTAACGAAGTTTGAAGCTGCGGCAGAAACAGCTGACGTTGGGAAAACCAACTTCGGCGGCGATTTCCTTTACACTCAGCAGACCGTTTTCCAAAAGCTCTCGCGCTTTCTCCAATCGAACATTATTCAAGTACCGCTGGGGCGAAACGCCAATCTCGTTCTTGAATAGATGCGCCAATCGACTCGACGAGAGGTTTACCGCCTCCGCCAGATCTCCGATTGCTAACTGCCGTGGAAGACTGGCCTCAATCAACATCAATACCAGCAGCAGACGCCGGTCATCGATCTTGGTAACGTGTTGCTCTCCAAAAATGGTTCCGGTCGAGGGAGCTTCGGAAGGATGAATCCGACGGCGCGTGGGGCGATGAGTAGAAATGATCATGTAGTGGGACCCTTTCAAACGCGACCGAAAAGAACAAGACAAATCTATTCGGGACGCATAAGCAGTGAAGTCGGGAACTCACTTTGTTATCAAAACATTTGACGTCTATTGACCACCATTTGTGGTCGATTTCTTGTCGCGTTCTAAATTCTTGGTCTTTACCTAAGGCGAGCCTCTCTTCAACCCCCCAAGCCCAGACGACGGGATGTAAGCGCCTCACGAAGATGATTGGGGTGCGCTAGATTCAATACGGTATTACTAAACACGACCATTAGCTCTTCGTGCTCTCTGGCGAACCTGCCAGTGAGCGGCTGATCTCCGGTCTTGGCCACCACGCCTTCTCTCACCCATTGCCAGAATTGCGTCTGCGTGGTCCAGAACTCTTTCCGATCGCGGCAAATCACTAGCGCCGTTTTCTTCTTCCTCTTTTTCTTCTCCTTCTTCTTAGCTTTTGCTTTCCCGCTCATTTCTATGCCAACTCCTATCGCAGCGGTCTCAAACCGTGCGCTCCTTTCCAATCCAACTTAAAGAGACCGTCGGGAAGCTGGTCTCAACTTGAATAGCTGCCAAATCTCCACCGCCAAAAACTCTGCGCATCAGGCCATCCATTTCCGAGTCAGATGGTCGCCGCATAACATGGCGGATGAAAAAGGCTACATGTTGAACTGTCAGCCCATCATGTGAGGTCTCGTTCGGAGTGGCGAGACAAATTTACTTCGTCATCAGATGATTGCTAATCCGAACACATTCGCCAATGATTACGTCGCACGACTGGTATATTCCTGGCAAATGCGGTGCGGCCTATCAGGGGCGGCCGCAACCTTTTTCGACCTTAAATAGCAAACGGTGGCTATCCTAATGCCGGAACTGCCCCTCAAAGATGCGCGATCAAGCACACGATGTAAGATTTCTTGCTTTGCGCCAAAAATGCGGGAAGATCCGCCTCCCCAAGTTAGAACCGCCGCTTTGCCGGCTCCACTCGCGGGCTCTAATGGAGAGCTTTCTGAGGAGTCGATCGACTTATTGTTCTCGGACTCTGACTGAGGTGCCGCCGCAGTGATTTAAGATAGTCCACTGTTTCGCTGACATTTTGACAAAAACGCTCCTTAATCAAGCCATCCAACAGTAGGCGATGGGGACTAACGTAGCCGGGATGCTCTGACCAACCAATGTCTGCATTGTGATAACCCCAGATTGAAAACAAATCATCCACGGTCGAGAGAAATTCGTAATCGCGCAGAGTGTCCGCGCGCGCCTGGTGTTCGTCCTTCAGAATAACTAGCTCCATCCTGAGCGCAGGATTTGTGATTACTTCCATCATGACATCTAGACTCCTGGTAAGAATGGTCTTGGAGATGGCCGAAAAAATGCCAGTACCACAGGTGACACCTTCGAAATGTGAACGATAGATCAGGTTTGTATACTTAAACGACCGATTTGGACGCAAGATCCACTTCCGTCTTAACCGGGCATTTTCATTGTAGAACTGGACCAGCGGCCGTGTGTTAGTGAGGTGAGTCTTCCGGCCGAAGTGCAGCTGGTTGAAGGCTCGCCCAAAAGCCTCGCTGGTAAATGAATATACGGGAGATTGACTCCAAACCCTCGTTTCCTTACCGCTTTCTTCGTATGCCTGATACAGACTCGTGAACGTTACAGCACGGTCCGAATCTGCCAGTACGTTCCACACCACGGGATCTGGATTTTCGTCCCGCCCCGATAACCATTCAACCGAGACTTTCAGCACATGCGCCAGCACCCTCAGTTCCGGATGCGTAACGATCCGAGCCGCAGCTTTTGCCGGCACGTCATGCCGGTTCATCAAAATCTTGGAAACACGATCCCGGCTCAAATTAGGCACTTCATTCCCCTCGAGTAAATGAATTGATGCGAGACTGCACCGTTCGGCTAACTGCGTCGCGTTGAGCCCCAGGAAACGCATCCGCGAGAATATCCTCTTGGCCGTATGCTGCAATCGAGGCTGAGTCTTCGCGATTAATTTGCCGCCGGCAAACAGCGTTGTGGCGAAGCCACTCAATCCGAAGCATTTTAGTGGCAGCAAGGCGCCACTCGCAGACTGGCTGGTTAGCGCCCAGTCGCTCATCGCCGTCAGAAAGTGTGCAAGGTACATTGGGGCGAACGACCTCACGGTTCGGGATTAGGTCGCTTCTAAGGTGAAAGATCTGAGACCGAGAAGAAGTTTAACAGCTAGAATCTAAAGCAGTGTGCTTGACCTCGCACACATTACAGCTAAGCCCAGTTACGGAGTCCTGCTTCATCGTCGCGCTGATTAGAGTTGGCTTCCACTCTTCTTGCCATAACATGCCAGGGAGCGAGGCCAAAGCGTAGCGAATAGAAAGGCCCAGCCCAGCTCCGATCCCGGACAGAGCGTGAAAATTGAGTGATGTACTTGCTGAATAGATCGACTCTCTAGCGACTATTAGGACTGCGGCAGACACGCCTCTGCAAAGATTTAAGGTACTCGACGGTTTCGCTAACATCTCGGCAAAGAGAACCCGCCGACAGGCGGCCGAGCAACTGGCGATGCCTATGCGTGTAGCTAGGATGCTCGGACCAGCCAATGTCGCCGTTGTGATATCTCCAACCTGTAAGTACGTCATCCACGGTTTCGAGAACGTCATAGTTACACAGGCCCTCCAAAGCCTCGGCGCATTCGTCTTTAATTATGGTCAGCTTGAGCCTTAACGCCGGGTTGGTTATTGCATCTATAACCACGTCAAGGTTGTTCTTGAGGATGGGTCTCGAGATGGCAGCAAAAGGACCCATACCACAGACAACCGTTTCGAAATGTGAACGAGAGATCAAGCCCGTGTAGGCAGGAGACCGATTAGATTGCCAGAGCTCCTTGCGCCTCATCCGGGCCGCTTTGTTGTAAGTCTCGACCAGGAGTCTGGTATCCCCCATGCCCGGCTTGCTTCCGTAATATACCCGGTTGAATCCATAGATGAAGGCTTCGCTGGTAAAACAACAGAGCGGGAAATGACTCCAGACCATAGTTTCTGAGCCGGAACGCTCATACTCTTGCAGCAAGGCCATGAACTTTAGGACCCGATCAGGTTCCGCGGATACATTCCACACCACCGGGTCACGACTGTCCGATTGCCCCCCCAACCATTCAACCGAAACATTGAGTGCGTCGGCTAGAACCGCCAGCTCCGCTTGGGTGATGACCCGGGCTGCCGATCTTGCCGGAGCATCGTGCCGATTCATCAGGATTTTGGAAAGGCGATCTCGTGTTAGGCCCGGCACCTCCCGATCTTCATTCATGTGGATCGCGGCCAGGCTGCATCTCTCGGACAACTGGCTCTCGTTCAGGCCGAGGAATTTCATGCGTGAACATATTTTGCTCGCCGCCTTCTTTAGGCGAACTGAAGTCCAAGGAACTGATTGCGAAGCTGGCATCAAAGTCTATCTATCGATGGGTTCACGGCCGAGTTCGTGTCCTGCTTTAGGACTTCGACTGAAACGACCAGCATCTGACAGCCCTTCCAATCTAATCCGGCACAGAAAACGATTGGTCGCGGCGCCCCTGTCATTCTTGAATAGTTGCCATAGCCTTCATGGCGAAAGTTCTTTCTGTCCGCTATCTCTCTCTAACACTTATGCGCATGAAAAAAATGCCAGTGGAATTCTCCGCACCAATCTGAAGTCAAATTCTAGCGTCTGGGTAATGCAAAGTGCCGGGGTAATTCGAAGTGTCGCGGTAAACTAGCGACCAACAAGTAGTGCTTCACAGAAAAGAGCACTGGAATCCGTTTCCAATACTCCGGAAGCGGATTTGAAGCTTAGAAGAGGCTAGACCGCTGGATCTCGATGGCGAGCTCTGTTTCAAGCATTCCACAGGGGACAATCTACTGACTGAGACCTCCGTTGGTGAACCACGGACATTCTCCCGGAAACATTCGTTGAGCGCCGCAATCCAATCCCGCACGATTCTCAACGCCCGAGCTAAACACTTACCCTCGACTATGAGAATTAAACCAAAACATTACGGAGATTGAAGCGGGAGAATTTGCGAGGGCAGCTTGCCTGGCTTCGCATAAGGAGCATGGTTTGGCCCGACTGACCTCTCTCCCAGGCCCGGAGAAGATACAAAGACAGCACGTCAACGCGCTTGAGGAACGAGTCCAATCCACTCCAGCGAGAAACGAACTACTCTACGGCAACTGGCGAACTGAGGGTCATGGGCGAGCGGCATGCGATTGATCAACGTCGGAATTACCAATGAATTTTCCTGCTTACTGCTCAACCAGCCGCAGTTCGGCGCTTGTAGCCGCGCCAACCCCCGTTGCACTCTTGCCAAATGCTTCCAGTAGCACTTCCGGAGGTCGCTTGGCGATGGTCAACAATTTGAGCGCCGCATGCTCGGTACTCTTATTCCTTGTTTCCAGGCCTGTACCGTCTTTGGACTAACGTTCAACACGCGGGCAAAAACAGATTGAGATTTTAGCTTTTCTCTGCAGCATCACGCCATAACCGAACTGCTAACAAGCCCGAAAATCAGCGTGCAAACCGCGAAGTCTATTGCCGGCCATGTCTCGCAACGCATGGTTGACCGGTATGCTCACATCCGCATGGACGACAAACGTACCGCTGTGGATGCGATTTCCGGCACGCCTATTGTCATAAATCGCGACATAAAAGCTCGATAAGAGCAGGCCGCCACAATCTAAGTTGTTGATTCTAATTGGTAGGCACGAGCGGACTCGAACCGCTGACCCCTACCGTGTCAAGG